>ORMF011117230.1_pt1 | contig 411282 bp, 420 predicted proteins | sample 1779871 | NCBI WGS metagenome assembly ORMF01 (sample SAMEA104232316, study PRJEB22302) | groundwater metagenome | biome: forest; feature: aquifer; material: groundwater | place: USA | collected 2011-08-07 | depth 5.4 m | reverse complement strand
CAATTTACCCACCTCAAAAGCCCCGCCTCCGGCGCTCATGAGGGCCAAGCCTTTAAAGTCCGCCAGTTGACGGGCAGCGCAGTCCAGAGTCAGGGCGAGCTCTTGCTGGTTTCGGGTAGAGGCGTTCGTGTCTCCGAAGGAAGCGGTATTTAAATAGGATGTGAGAGAGGTGATGGGCATAAGGGCAAAGAGCTCTTCGACATCCCTTATTTTTAGTTGCTAGTGGATTTGAAGATAGCGTCCTGGAAGCGTACGTCCCAAGGTTTTTGAAATTTGTCGGGAGGCTTCCACGAGTTTTTCAAGGTTAATTCCTGTTTCGATTCCCATGCCGTGCAACATATAAACCAGGTCTTCGCTGGCGAGATTTCCGGCAGCTCCGGGCGCATAAGGGCAGCCACCCAAGCCTCCTGCAGAGCTGTCAAATTTTGTGATACCACTTTGAAGACCCGCCAAAACGTTGGCCAGTGCGGTTCCACGGGTGTCATGAAAATGCAGGGCAATTTTATCCAAGGGGATTTTTTTTTGGAGGAGCTCCAGCAGTTTCCAGATTTGGTTGGGAGTAGCCACTCCGATCGTGTCTCCCAAAGAAAGTTCATCAATACCCAGAGCAAGAAGTTTTTCAGAGACTTCAAGCACTTTTGAAGGGGAAATATTTCCTTCATACGGGCAGGCAAAACAAGTGGACAGATATCCGCGAACCCATATTCCAGAGGCCTTGGCGGTTTGGATTACCCCCTTAAAAGCGCCAAGGGATTCTGTGATCGTCATATTAATATTTTTTTTCGTGAAACTTTCAGAGGCTGCAGTGAAAACCGCAATGGCATTCACTTGGGTGGCAATCGCTTTTTCCAGACCTTTTAAATTGGGAACCAAGGCAATGTAGCGCAGAGATTTTTCCTTTTGGATTTTTTTGCAGACCTCTTCAGCATCTGCCATTTGAGGCACCCATTTGGGATTTACAAATGAAGTCACTTCCATCTGACTAAAGCCCGCTTCTGAAAGTGCATGGATGAAGCGGAGTTTTTGTTCCGTCGTCAGCAAAATTTTTTCATTTTGAAGGCCATCGCGGGGGCCTACTTCAGTGATGATGACTTTTTGGGGAAGATTCATATTCATTTCATTTCAATCAAATCTACTCCCTGGGAAATTCGGTCTCCTTCTTGGAATAGAATTTTTTGAATGACTCCATCCTGGGATGCAATAATTTTATGTTCCATTTTCATGGCTTCTAAAATGAGTAATACTTCCCCTTTTTTTACAGAGTCGCCCACCTGGGAAAAAATTTTGACCACTTTGCCTGGCATGGGCGCTGTGAGTCCACCTTCAGTGTGAGAAGTCGCTGAGCGACTCTTTCGTTGAGAGGGAAGAGAAATTCTGAAATTGCCTGAAGATAAATGAAGATCAATAAAATTTTCGGATTTGAAAAAAAATCCACTGTAAGATTTTCCCCCGATTTCAATTTTAAAATAATTTTTATGCATTTCTGAAATTTTGTAGGGGCGCTGCTTGCTGCGCCCTGTCCTGATTGTCCCATGTGTGGGCGCGGCAAGATTCGCCCCTACCCAAATTTAATTTTGTTACAATTTCTGCCGCCAATTTTTCATTTTCTTTTTCCGATTTTTTGAATTCTTCCAAAAGCTTTGTCACACTATGCGTGTGATAGTCCCCGTTCTGAAAAGTTTTTGATCCTATGGCAAATCGCAAAAAATCAAGATTATGTCTTACTCCCAACAAGACATAATCTTGAAGCAAGGTCTTCATTTTCTGGGAGGCGTCTGTTCTGGTTTCAGCCCACACGATCAATTTTGCCAGCATGGGATCGTAAAAAGGCAAAATGGGTTTGCCCTCCTCAAGAGCAGAATCAATTCGCACTCCCGGACCTTGGGGTTCCTCAAGAACTCCGACAATCCCTTCAGAAGGCAAAAAGTCGTTTTCAGGGTCTTCAGCGTACAAACGACATTCCATGGCGTGGCCTTTTTGAAAAATTTGATCTTGCGTTACGTTTAGTTTTTCTCCGGCAGCAATTCTTATTTGTGCCTTTACCAAATCAATTCCCGTGACCATTTCAGTAATGGGATGTTCCACCTGCAGACGCGTGTTGACTTCGAGAAAATAAAAATTTCCTTTTTGGTCGAGGAGAAATTCCACGGTGCCTGCAGAAGAATAATTTGCAGCTTTTGCAATTCTTAGAGCGGCGTCGCAAATTTCTTTTCTTAATTTTGGAGTCAGAGAAGGGGAGGGGGTTTCTTCCAGCATTTTCTGATGACGTCTTTGCAAAGAGCATTCTCTCTCGAATAGATGAACGAGGTTTCCTTTTTCATCGCCCAAAATTTGCACTTCGATGTGTTTGGGATTTTCGAAATATTTTTCCAGAAAAAGGGTTTTATCCTTAAAAAAAGCGAGGGCTTCGCGCTCGGCTCCCTGAATCATTTCTTCCAATTCATTGGGCTGATGCGCAATGCGCATGCCTTTGCCTCCTCCTCCTGCCGAAGCCTTGATGAGAAGAGGATAGCCGATTTTTTTTGCAAGTAGGGGCACGTTGCAACGTGCCCCTACAAGGTTGTCTGTCCCAGGCACGGTGGCAACTTTTGCCTTCTGCGCCAATTTTTTAGATTCAATTTTGCTTCCCAATAATTTTAAAATTTTTGGTGAAGGACCCACGAATTTTATTTTGGCCTTTGCACAAGCCTCTGCAAACTCTGCGTTCTCCGATAAAAAACCATAGCCAGGATGAATGGCGTCGGCCTTGGCTTTTTTGGCAATGGCGATGATTTTAGAAATATCGAGATAGGTTTCTTGGGCTTCAACACCCTCGAGCGAATAAGCTTCCTCTGCTTCTTGAACAGGGAGCGAGTCAGAGTCGGGATCTGAATAAACAGCAACGGTGGCAATCCCCATTTCTTTTGCAGCGTGTATCACACGGCGGGCAATTTCTCCACGATTGGCAATGAGAATTTTTTTGAACATCACGAAACCCACTTTGCTTTTCTTTTTCCCAAAAATGCCAGAATCCCTTCTTGCCCTTCACTACTCGCTCGTCGCTCTGCCAAAAACTTTGCAGTCACTTCTCCTGCTTTTTCCAAATTGAGATCGGAGACTTCTTCAATCAAACGTTTTGTTTCCGCCAGAGCTTCTGGCCCCGCAGCTTTCAAAGCCTGGATTTTTACATCGATCAGTTCATCAATCGCCTGGGCTTCTCCACACTGCCCAACAAGTCCCATTTCTTTGGCTTGCATGGCACTGAAGCGTTCCGCGGTGAGGCTGTATTCTCGAAAACGGGATTCACCGATTTTACGAATCACAAAGGGAGAGATGACTGCGGGAATGAGCCCCAGTCGTACTTCAGAAAGTGCAAACATCGCGTTTTTGTAAGCGAAAGCCAAATCCACGGCAGAAAGCAGGCCCACTCCGCCTCCCATGGCAGTTCCATTGACTTTGGCAATAACAGGTTTGGGACAGCGACAAACTTTTAAAAGCATGTCGTGTAGAGCTTTGGCATCCTGAATATTTTCTTCTTGAGAATAAGTTTGTGCTTTTTTCATCCAATTTAAATCCCCTCCCGCGCAGAAAGAAGCACCAGCACCGGTGATCACGATCACACGAATTTGTGGATCCTGACCTAACTCTGCAAAAGCTTGGGAGAGTTCGGAAATTAAAATTTCATTGAAGGCGTTGTGAACCTCGGGACGGTTTAAAGTGATTGTAGCGACAGAATTTTTGATATTGATGAGAAGGGTTGAATAGCAAGTCATGTTTTTTGCTCATGTAGGGGCGAATCTTGTATTCGCCCAAATTAAAGGGCGATCACAAGGATCGCCCCTACATCAGATTATTTTACATTCTAAAAATCCCAAAATTTTGTTCTTTCATCGGTGCATTCAAAGAGACCGCAAGGCCCAAGGCCAGAACTTTCCGGGTATCCATGGGATCGATGATTCCATCGTCCCATAGACGAGCCGTCGAATAATAAGCGCTCGATTCATTTTCATATTTTTCCAAAGTCGGAGCCTTAAAACTTTGGGCTTCTTTTTCGCTCATGAGTTTTTTGCCTTCAGATTTAAGTTGATCTTGTTTGACCGTCAGTAAAACATTGGAGGCCTGTTCTCCTCCCATCACGCTGATTCTCGCATTGGGCCACATCCAGAGCTGACGTGGGCCGTAGGCCCGTCCACACATGCCGTAATTTCCTGCACCGTAAGAGCCTCCAATAATCACTGTAAATTTTGGAACGCGTGCATTGGAAACCGCCATCACCATTTTGGCTCCATCTCTGGCAATGCCATTATTTTCATATTGTTTTCCCACCATAAAACCGGTGATGTTTTGCAAAAAGAGAAGCGGAATTTTTCTTTTGTCGCAGAGTTCAATGAAGTGAGTTCCTTTGAGGGCGCTTTCTGAAAATAAAACCCCGTTGTTGGCCAAGATGCCCACGGGCATTCCCATGATGCGTGCGAATCCACAGACCAAAGTATTTCCATAAAGTTTTTTAAATTCATGAAAGCGGCTGCCATCCACCAATCGCGCAATGATTTCACGCACGTCATAGGGCTTGCGAAGATCTTTTTGAATAATCCCATAAATTTCTTCAGCAGAATAAAGAGGCTCTTCGGATGGAGTAAAATCCATTTCTATTTTAGAAGGTCGATTGAGATGAGTGAGAATATCTCGCGTGATCTCCAGAGCATGCTCTTCATCTTCTGCAAAGTGATCAGTGACTCCTGATTTTTTGCAATGAACTGCAGCACCACCCAACTCTTCAGCCGTCACTTCTTCACCGGTCGCGGCTTTGACCAGGGGAGGGCCTCCTAAAAAGATGGTGCCATTTCCTTTTACAATCACCGTTTCATCACTCATCGCAGGCATGTAAGCGCCGCCCGCAGTGCAGCTTCCCAAAACTGTTGCAATTTGGGGAATGCCTAAAGCACTCATGCGCGCCTGATTATAAAAAATTCTGCCAAAATGTTCTTTGTCGGGGAAAACTTCGGATTGCAGGGGAAGAAAAGCACCGCCAGAATCCACGAGATAAACACAAGGCAGATGATTTTCAAAAGCGATCTCTTGGGCACGCAGATGTTTTTTGACCGTCATCGGATAGTAAGTGCCGCCTTTTACCGTGGCATCATTCGCCACAAAAAGTATTTCACGACCTTGAACATAGCCAATTCCCGTGACGATTCCAGCTCCGGGGGCTTCGTTGTTGTACATGTCATGGGCGGCAAGAGTGGAGAATTCCAGGAAAGGAGACTGGGGATCCAAAATTTTTTCGATACGTTCGCGGGCCAGTAGCTTGTTACGTTTGCGGTGCTTTTCGACACTTTGAGTTCCCCCACCTTGTTTGACTTGGGTAATATGTTCGCGTAAAAGAACTGTCTGTTTTTGGAGCGCTTGAGTATTTTCTTTAAACTCAGCACTTTGTGTATTGATTAAAGTTTGCAGAATTTCTGACATGGGATGCTTTATGACAAAGGAAAAAGATTGGGGCAACCAGAAAATAAAGAAAATAAAAGTTGGAATCAAAACAAATGCTGAGCTTATTCATGAAAGTTTGGCCAAAAAGATAAAAAACAGAGAAATTGAAATTTTTTTCAAGAAATATGCAGGCAAGGCTAAAATAGTCGATTATAGCAATCCTTGACTCAATAACTCTACTGCGGGTTAAATGGGGAATAGCATAAAATTCTTTTTAGATTACGAAGCAATAGATTCCACCCATTTTTTCGCAAGTTTTTGGAGGGATTGATGCTTTCTGTGGGCTAGTTTATTTAGTTTGCTGATTGTTTTGTTATCCAGTTTAATCAAAAGCCAATTATTTTTTTGATGAGAGGAGTTTAATTCTAAATCAACTTCTTCGAGTGAGTCCCAGAAAGGAGCAATGGAGTGTTTGTTCCAATACTGGGCTTCTTCTTCAAGGTTTTTGAAACGGGGGATATTTTTTTTATTTCCTTTTTTCATAAAGTTTTCTTTCTGACTTTGTCATATCTCGGGCAGTAATCACAAGTGCTTTCTTATTCTTCTTGAGAATGAAAAAGACAAACAGGCATCGTCCTGAAAAAGTTTTCCCCAGAGCATAATATCCGTTTTCTCCAGGGCGATGACCTAATGGACCTTTCTTAAGCCATGGTTTGTTTCTAAAAATTTCTTCGACTTCTTCAGAAGAAACTGCATGTTTAGATGCCAATTTGTAAATAATAGAATCGATCCAAACGAAACCTTGAATGAGCATGAAGTAGGAGGTACTTTTTTCATGCATTGAATGTCCAGATTTTTATTTTTAGATTTATCTCCTTGCCGATCAGTGGGTTTTGTAGTTTTTACTCCCTATGAAAACCATTCCCTTTTATTTTGATCCGATTAGTCCCTATGTATATCTTGCTTGGACTCAACTCGCTCAGTTCGAAAAAGAAAACGATGTGACTTTCGAATATATTCCTATTCTTTTTGCGGGCCTACTCAATACCCATGGGCAAAAGGGCCCTGCTGAGATCCCCCCCAAACGTATTTATACTTTTAAAGATGTGGCGCGCTGGGCCCATCGCTACCAAGTGCCGCTCAAGATGCCGCCGCTGCATCCTTTTAACCCACTACTTCCTTTACGAATTTGCGTGGCGGCTGAAAATGAAAAAGATCGTGCAAAAATTGCGGGAGTTTTCATTCAGGCGACTTGGGGAAAGGGTTTGGATATTAGCGATGAAAAAGTGGTCCGAGAACTTCTTCTGAAAAATGGATTTGAGGCTGAAGTGTTATTGCAAGAAGTTCAAAAATCAGAGGTAAAAGAGAGACTGAAAAGAAATACCGAAGACGCCATTCAAAAAGGAGTGTTTGGAGTTCCTTCTTTTAGGGTGGACGATGAAATTTTTTGGGGAAATGACCGGATTGATTTTTTAAAAGATTATTTGAAAGGAATCAATCCTCTCCAGCACGAAGTGATCGAGCAAGTTTTGAAAACCCCCCGAGGAGCGGATCGGAAAAACATTACGCTGCCAAATTAAACTCAACTGTGTCGTATTCCACCACTGGTATTTTGATCATTCGCCCCGAAATTTGGCTTGTTTTAACCTTCAGAGCCCCCATTTCCTCAAAGAAAAGAATGACCTTGTTTAAGTTAGAAACATCCATCTTACTGATTTTGGCGAGCTCATACACAGATTTGGGTTTAAAAATAAGAATATATTTTAAGATATGAAGATTTCGTACAAAACGATCGAAGTTGTTTTTGTTATCAAAACTGATTTCAAAATGACGACGTTTCATTTTTTTCTTTTTCGCAATTTTAAAAACCTTTTTAAAATCTTCCAGTACTTCATCTGCAGTTTTAAGAGAGACGATCAAGTGTTTCATATTTTTACCCCCATATGTTCTAAAACAAGTGTTTTGAAATCATGAATTAATTTGTCTTCATTTAAATATTCATATCTGATTTCCTGATTATCCAAATGAATGTGGGGCCCCTTGGGGTGATGATTGTCCATTAACACTCTTTTTCTTGTGCGCATATCCAACAAGATGAGCCCGTATTTTATACCTTCTTTATATTTTTTCGATTTATTGATCTGGTAAATTTCCATTTCTAAGATATATCTTTCTTGAATGCGTGCCTTGTGCCAATAAATCAGCTCAGCCTTCATATAGGTTTTATAATACCCATATAGGGCGACTTTGTCGAATAATTTTAAATGCTGAAAATATTTTTATTATTCTGTTTTCTGTTTTCTTTTTCTTCCTGGGCCCAAGAAAAACTGACTTTAGAGCAATGCTACCAGCTCACGCTCAAAAGAAACGAAAATATTCCCATTTCAGACCAGGATATTCAGCAGGCGAAGGCGCGTTATATCCAGGCCTTGGGAACGGTAATCCCCCAGTTGGCCATGGTGGCCTCAGAATTTCTTCAGGATGATCATGCCCAAGGCTCCACTCAAACCGCTGCAGGAAATGTGGCGAACACCCTTACCCGATTTAGTCGGCCTCAGGTGGGTTTCACCGTCACACAATCTTTTTTTAAGGGCTTGAGAGAATATCAGGCGATCAGAATTTCAAAAACCACCCAGAGCATGAACCGGTATAAAAAAGAGGATGTAGAGAGACTTTTGTATCGGGATGTCGCCATGGCATTCTATACCATTGCCAAAATTGAACTGGATATTCACACCACCAAGAAGATGATCTCTACTTTAAAATCACAACTGGTCGATTTGAAGAAACGTGTGGATTTGGGCAAGTCTCGTGAGAGTGAATGGCTGGCCCAAGAGGCGAGCTTGAGCTTGCTGGAGGCGGATTTACTCAAAAAAGAAGGCGATGTAAAAATTGCTTACGAGATGCTTTCCTTTTTGACAGGTCTGGACCCTCAACCTTCCATTCGGGTGGAAGATCCTTTGACAGAAAAATTGAATCCTCTCGAAAACTATGCCTCAAAAATCCAGGAAAGACCTGATATTCAAGCTTCCAAAAAATCGCTCGAAGTGGCTGAACGTAATGTCAATGTGAGTCGTGGCGGGCTTTTGCCCAACTTGGGAGTCGTCATGGGCCTTTATCCTTATCGTGTGGGTTATTTGAGCGAAGTTTATTGGGATGCCAATTTTGTTTTAACCGTTCCCATTTTTAATTTGACGACTTGGGGAGAAATAAAAGAGGCAAAATCAAAAGCTCTGCAAGAAGCTCTGCGCCTACAATACAACTATCGATTCGCCAACACAGAAGTCAAAAAAGCTTATGTGGCTTATCAGGCTTCTTTGGGTCAGTATAAAAAATATGAAGTTGCGAGTCGAAAATCAGAAGCAAGTTATCAAAGCCAGCAGGAAGATTTCAGGTTGAATTTGATTGATCATTTCCAGGTCTTGCAAGTCGAACGCACGTGGCTGGAGGCTTTGAGATCTCGTGACGCCGCCAAGGCCCAGGCTTGGGCCGATCATGCCAATCTTAAAATCACTTCAGGGATGGTGCCATGACGCTTTCCGATATTTCGATCAAGAATTCTGTTTTTGCCTGGATGCTCATGGCGGCTCTCATTCTTTTTGGGGCTATCTCGATGCGTTCGATGGGCATCAGCCAAATGCCAGACGTGGATTTCCCGGTGGTGACCGTACAGGTGACCTACGAGGGCGCCGCACCCGAAATCATGGAAACCGATGTGGTGGACATCATTGAAGATGGCGTGATGAGTGTTCAGGGCATTCGTACGGTTTCTTCAACTTCCTCCCAAGCCAGTGCAACGATTACCATTGAATTCGAACTGAGCCGCGATATCGATGCCGCCCTCCAAGAAGTGCAAACAAAAATTGCCCAGGTTCAAAAACGTTTACCCAAAGAAATTGATCCACCGGTCGTCACCAAGACCAATCCCGAAGATCAGCCCATTCTATGGGTTTCTCTTTCCGCTAAAAATGTTCCCCTGCGCGAGCTGATGCAATACGCGCGAGATCATATCAAAGACGAACTGCAAACGGTGACGAATGTCGGAGAAGTGATTTTGGGAGGCTATGTAGAACCCAATCTGCGCATTTATATTAATCCTGAAAAGTTAAATCGCTATGAGCTCACCGTAAAAGACGTGCTCGACGCCATTACGCGCGGCCATGTCGAAAGCCCTGCAGGGCGCATTGAAACTTCGACGACCGAATATAATTTGCGTTCGATGGGTGAGGCGATGACTCCCGAGCAGTTTGGAGACATCCTGATCGACAGACGGGCAGGGGCTCCCATTTATATTCCGATTCATATTAAAGATGTGGCGGTGGTGGTGAAGGGTTTGGATGAAATCCGCCGGATCAGCAGGGCCAATCAGGTTCCCGCGGTAGGCTTGGGGATCAAGAAGCAACGGGGTTCAAATGCGGTGGCGGTGGCCGATGCTGTTTTCAAGCGCTTGGAACAGATCAATAAAAATTTACCACCGGGTTATTCGGTGCAGGTCAATTTTGATACCACTAAATTTATTCGCGATACCACGAATGAAATGAAATTCAACCTTTGGCTGTCTGCACTTTTAACCGCTGTTGTTTGTCTTTTGTTTTTAGCCTCTTGGGGATCTACTTTTAATGTTTTGCTCGCCATTCCCACTTCGATTGTGGGTTCTTTTATTTTTCTTTATTTTTTTGGATTTACTTTAAATACTTTCACGCTTTTGGGACTCATCCTCGCGATTGGTATTGTCGTGGACGATGCCATCATGGTGCTTGAAAATATTGTGCGCCATCAGGAAATGGGGAAAAGCCCCCTACAAGCCGCCCGGGAGGGCGCGCGTGAAATCACTTCTGCAGCGGTGGCGACCACCTTGGCGATCATTGCCATTTTTATTCCCGTCGTTTTCATGAAGGGAGTGATCGGAAAATTCTTTTTTCAATTTGGAATTACCATGGGAGTCGCTGTGGCTCTCTCTTTGCTGGAAGCTCTCACCTTGACTCCCATGCGGGCGTCTAGATTTACGGGGCTCGCGTGGCACCAACCCCCTCTCGCTCACGGTGTTCGCTATCACTTTTCTCAACTGACCCTTTTGACGAAAATCGTGAATCATGTTTTTTTAAAAATGAGTCATGGGTATTCTTTTCTTTTGCGTTATTGCCTGAATCATCGCTGGCTTGTCATTGTTCTTTCTCTTTTATTATTTGCAGGATCTTTCTCTTTTTTGCCGGGCTTAAAAAAAGAATTCATTCCCGCACAAGATCAAAGTTCGTTCATTGTGCGTCTGCAAACTCCCCTGGGTTCTTCGATGGATTATACCGATGCGAAGATGAAAGAGGCCGAAGCGATTGTCTTGAAACATCCGGAAGTTTTGCGGCTTTATGTGGCCGTCGGTGGATTTGGAGGAGGGGATGTCAATACCGGCATGATGTTCATCAGTCTGAAAGAACCGAAAGATCGTCCGATCAATCCTCAAACGGGTAAACGTTTAACGCAAGCAGATCTGATGGGAATTTTGCGTCGCGAAGTTTCGCAAGTTTCGTCTCTCAAAGTAATCGTGCAAGATCTTTCTACGCGCGGATTTACGGCTCAGCGTGGTTTTCCCGTGGAGTTTACCGTTCGCGGACCGGATTGGACAAAGCTGACAGAAGTTTCGCAAACCCTGCTCAAAAAAATGGAAGCGGACCCTTACTTCATCGATGTCGATACCGATTATCAATTTGGTCAACCCGAGATTCAGGTTTTCCCCAAACGAGAAATCGCTGCGAAACGAAAAGTGAGTATCGAAGATATCGGGCAAACGATCAATTCCATGATGGGGGGAGTGAGAAACGGCAAGTTCACGGAAGGGGGGCATCGCAACGATATCCGGGTCAGAATTGCAGAAGACTCACGCCAGTCGGGAGTGGATATTCACAAACTTTTTGTGAGAAATCAAAATGGAGAACTCGTGCCTTTGAAAGATGTTGTAGAAATCAAAGAGCATCCCACTTTAAAAAGTATCACGCGCAAAGACCGGGAAAGAGCGATTGGCGTTTTTTCAAATGTGGCTCCCGGAAAGTCTCAGGATAAAGCCCTCGCGGAAGTAGACAAGTTGGCCAAAGAAACTTTACCCGAAGGCTACCGGATTGTTTTTTCGGGTTCTGCCGAGACTTTTCAGGAATCTTTTCAGAGTTTGTTTTTCGCCTTGTATTTGGGAATCATCGTGGCCTACATGGTGCTCGCCACTCAGTACAACAGTTTTGTACATCCCCTTGTGGTGCTTCTCGCCTTGCCCTTCAGTCTTTCCGGGGCCTGGGTGGCGCTACGCATTTCTGATCAGTCTCTTAATATTTTTAGTTTTATTGGACTCATTTTGCTGATGGGAATTGCCAAGAAAAATTCCATTCTGCTCGTCGACTTTACCAATCAAAGAAGAGCCGAGGGTCTTTCCGTCCGCGAAGCCCTGGAAACCGCATGCCCTCAACGCTTGCGTCCTATCTTGATGACGAGCTTCGCCACGATTGCGGCGGCGATTCCTCCCGCTTTGGCTTTTGGCCCGGGATCTGAAACCCGTATTCCGATGGCGGTTGTGGTTTTGGGAGGCATTTTAGTTTCGACGGTGCTTACTCTTTTTGTTGTGCCCTGTGCGTATAGTTTGATGGCGAGGTGGGAGAAGAGGAAATAAAAAAGCGCCCTATCTTTCGATAGGACGCTTTTTGTTTTGATCAGTTTTAAGAGGAGAATTACCAGCGACCTCGACCACCGCCGCCACCACCACCACCTCCGCCACCACGGCGTTCACCCCGGCCTCCGCCGCCACCGCCACCAAAACCACCGCGACCGCCACCGCCGCCGCCAAAGCCACCTCGGCCGCCACCGCCGCCAAAGCCACCGCGTTCGCGTTTTTCTTCAGGGCGTGCTTCGTTGACGACTAAAGTTCGACCTTCGATCTCTTTGCCGCTCACTCCAGCGATAGCTTGCTGAGCTTCTTCATCCGACGCCATTTCCACAAAGCCAAAGCCTTTGGATCTGCCAGTGAATTTATCGGAAATTAAACGAACGGACTCAATCGCGCCAAAAGGCTCGAAAAGTTCGCGTAGTTGTGTTTCTGTTACTGAGTAGGGAAGGCTCCCCACGTAGAGTTTCTTTGCCATATATGCATTCTCCTTATTCTCTATGGTCTTTTTTATTATAAAACGATTCTAATAGGCGGGATGATACGAGGTTTTGCCCGACATCGGGCTTATTAGAAATCAACATTCAGAGTAACTTAACAATATCAAGGGGATTTGTCTAGGTTTGTTTAGTGTTTAAGTTAAGTCTCTACCTTCTTTTTCCAAATAATCGCAGGAGCATGAGGAAGAGATTAATGAAATCAAGATAGAGAGTAAGTGCACCATAAATAGCTGGTTTATCTGAAGATTCTGTCATATCCGAATGCTGCAAAGCGATGTTTTTTAGTTTTTGAGTATCATAAGCCGTAAGGCCCACAAAAATAATTACTCCGATGAGAGAAATGGCATAACTGATGGCTGCATTTTGCAAAAACATGTTCACAACCATGGTGAGGATTAATCCTAAGAGTCCCATCATCATAAAGCTACCCATGCTGGTGAGATCTTTTTTTGTGGCGTAACCATACAAGCTCATTCCGCCAAACATTCCTGCCGTGATGAAAAAAGTTTGAGCGACGGACTCTGCTGTATAAGCCAAAAGAACGACGGAAAGAGTGAGCCCATTCAAGGCAGAATAAGCAATGAACATTCCCCCGGCAACCGCTGTTGAAACACGATTGATCATAAAGCTCATCGCCATCACGATGCCAAGTTCGGCAAAGATCAGGGTGAGAAAGAGTCCTTGATTCAAGACAATGGCACGAAAGAGAGTTTCAGAACTTGCGACTTGAAAGGCAATGACACCCGTGAGAACCAAGCCGCCGGTCATCCAAATATAAACTCTTTGTAAAAAAGAACGAACCGCTTCAGCGGAACCCACGGCGTTTGGAAAAGATCGAATATCGGTTTGCATGATTCCTCCTTTGAGATCGGGGGTTGCAGTAAAAGTTCAGCACGGAATAAATCCGATGCTTCACTTGAAGCAAATTAAATGTCTAGAAAAAAGAATATGCCGAATGAAAAAAAAGAGGCAAGGGTTAAGTTCCACTTGCTTCGCGAGTTATTCCTTCATAAATGAATCTATATAAACAAGGAGGTATTTGTGGCGACTTATGTAAGAGCAGCACGTAAGCAGGATATTCCAGAAGGACAAGGTGTTTGTAGTGAAATCCATGGCAAGTCGATTGCCATTTTTAATGTGAATGGAAATTTTTGTGCCATCCATAATCTTTGTCCCCACCGGGGTGGGCCTTTGGCAGAAGGGGATTTGGAGGGATCGGTAGTGACTTGTCCTTGGCATGCCTGGCAATTTGATGTGACGACAGGGGTGAATGTGGAGGATGAAAATTCCAAAGTAAAAACATATCCGGTCAAGGTCGAAGGGGATGATGTGATGGTGGAGCTTTAATGGAACAGCCTTTTAAAAATAAAACTGCCCTGATCACCGGTGCCTCGCGAGGCATTGGCAAAGCGATTGCCTTAAAACTGGCTTCGCTGGGTTCGAATATTATTCTTCATTATCGCAAAAATGAAGAAGAAGCCTTGGCGACCGAAAAAGAAATTTTAAAATTCGGGGTTCAGGTTTTTAAATATGCAGCGGATCTTTCGGATATTGTTCAGGTGAAAACATTTTTATCTCAAGTAAAAGAAAAACATTCAGCTCTTCACATCTATGTGGCGAATGCGGCAGCAACCGCTTTTAAACCTCTCTTAGAAATTCGAGAGCATCATATTTTAAAAACATTCAATATTACTTTAACTGCTTTTATTCTGGCGGTGGCGGAGCTGAAGCCTTTGATGTCACCCGGCGCCAAAGTGATTACCATTTCTGGAATTGATACAAAAAAATATTGTGTAAATCATGGGCTACTTGCAGCAGCTAAATCTGCTCTGGAAACTTTAACGCGTTATTACGCGATGGAATTTACCTTTGATAAAATTTTTGTGCATGGAGTCAATCCCGGAATCGTCGAAACGGATTCCATGAAAATTTATTTTGGCGAAGCTTACGAAGAAGCCAAAAAAGGAATTGAAAGTATCGTGCCCCAAGGCCGTTTGATGTCTCCGGAAGATGTTGCCGAAATCGTCGCCTTTCTTTGCTCTTCCGCTGCAGACTCGATGAGTGGCGAAACCCTGTATGCCGATGGGGGATTGGGTTTTCACATGCCGGTGTTTTCGTAATCCTCCCACCTTGACACCTCTTTTTATAAAAAGGTAGATCCTGCCTTTTAACTTTTTATGCCCAAAATTTATTTTGACAATAATGCGACGACACCTTTGTTGCCGGAAGTAGCTCAGGCAATTTGCGAGGTCCAAGAGAAATGTTTTGGAAATCCTTCCAGTGTTCATTGGGCGGGGCGTGAGGCGAAAAAGTATTTGAACCTTGCGCGCGAAAAAATAGCTTCGCTTTTGGGTGTGGGTGAAACCGAACTACTTTTTACGAGTGGCGGAACAGAAAGTATCAACACAGCCTTACGTGGAATTTTTGAGAGAAGACCTTCCGGTCGGGATGAAATTATTAGTTCTCCCCTTGAGCATCAAGCAACTCTTAAGACTTTGGAGTATCTCCAATCACGAGGGGCCCAAATTACTTTTCTAAATGTCGATCGTCAGGGAAGAATGGATCCTGAAGAACTTCAGAAAAAAATAACTTCCAAGACACTTCTTGTCTCGCTGATGTTTGCCAATAATGAATTAGGAAATCTTTATCCCATCAAAACTTTTGGAGAAATTTGCCGAGAAAAGAAAGTTTTTTTTCATTGTGATGGAGTGCAGGCCTTCGGAAAACTTCCATTGTCTCTTAAAAATACCCCGGTCGATTTGTTTTCTTTTTCTGCTCACAAGTGTCATGGCCCCAAAGGAGTAGGTGGGCTCTATGTCCGAGAAGGTGTAAAAATTTCTCCACTCCACCACGGAGGTCGCCAGGAAAAAAGCTTAAGAGGTGGAACAGAAAACGTGGCCGGAATTTATGGAATGGCGATTGCCCTGGAAAAAGCTTTGGAAAAGCTCGATCAAAACACAGAGCAAATTTCTTTGTTAAGAGATAGGTTGGAAAAACAAATTTTGTCTCAAATGGATGGAGTGTTTTTGAATGGCGATTTGGAACATCGACTCCCCAATACGAGCAATTTTTTGGTAGAAGGAGTCGATGGAGAAAGCCTGCTATTTAATCTGGATTTGGAAGGTGTCGCAGCTTCCGCAGGCTCTGCCTGTGAATCTGGTTCCCTGGATCCTTCCCATGTGTTACTCGCAATGGGCTATACGCCAGAACAAGCAAAAGCTTCCATTCGTTTTAGTCTTTCAAAGTGGAACACAGAAAAAGAAGTGGATGAATGTATAAATAGTTTTTTAAAAATTGTAAAAAAGTTGAGAAAATCCCCTCTTTCCCCTCTCCCCAGTGGGGAGAGGGTAGGGTGAGGGGAAGGTTAATTTTATGAGAGTCATTTGTGCCATGAGTGGGGGAGTGGATTCATCCGTTGCGGCTTTGTTGTTGAAACAGCAAGGACATGAGGTGATTGGTGTGTCAATGAAGTTAAGCGACATGCCTGAAAATCCTGATGTGAAAACTTCCGGTTGTTGCTCCGTGAAAGATTTTAATGATGCGCGCTGCATTTGTGATTCTTTGGGTATTCCTTTTTACGCGATGAATTTTAAAGAGCAGTTTAAAGAAAAAGTAATGAATAATTTTGTTTCAGAATATTTAAAAGGCAGAACGCCCAACCCTTGTGTGCTTTGTAATCAAGAAATCAAATTTGATGCTTTCTTGAAAAAAGCAGAAGAACTGGGCGCCGACTACGTTGCCACTGGCCATTATGCGAGGATTAAAAAAGAGGGGGAGGAATATTCTCTACTCAAAGGAACGGATCCTCAAAAAGATCAAACCTATTTTCTTTTTTCATTGGGGCAAAAAGAACTTTCCCGAATTTTATTTCCGGTGGGAGATCTTACCAAACCCGAAGTGCGCCGAATCGCTCATGCCCATCAACTCAAAACCAAAGATAAACCCGAAAGCCAGGAAGTTTGCTTTGTGCCCAATGATGATCCGGGGGCATTTATTGATGGATATGTTCAAAAATCCCCCCAACCCCCCTTTTCCTCCGAAGGCGGATCCGCCTCTGGCGGAGATAAAGGGGGGCAAGGGGGGATTTTTATCGACACTCAAGGAAATATCGTCGGCAAACACCGTGGCATTCATCATTACACCTTGGGTCAGCGTCGAGGCATTCAAGTCGCCATGGGAAAACGATTTTATGTGAAAAGCATCGATCTGCCCAGCCATCGCATTACGCTCAGCGAAGATCATGAGCTTTATCAAAAATCACTTTTGGCCTTAAATATTTCTTGGTCAAAAAGAAAACCTCAAGAAAATGAAATGATTCAAGCGAAGATTCGTTATCGCCATGCACCGGCAGATTGTAAAATTCTCACCCGCCCCCTAACCCCCTCCCATCAAGGGAGGGGGGACTATCTTAATCCCCTCTCCCCTGGCGGGAGAGGGTTAGGGAGAGGGGGAGATATTGTCGAAGTTCATTTTGAAGAAGCCCAGAGAGCCATTACTCCAGGGCAGGCGATTGTGTTTTATAAAGGCGAAGAAGTGTTGGGAGGAGGTTGGATTGAGCGAGGTCTTTGAAGAAATCCGGGATAAAACCGTGGCAATTTCGAGCATGGGTTGTCGCGCCAACCAATATGACTCCTCTGCAATGGCCATTACTCTTCGTCGTGCGGGTTGGCGTTTGGTGGATTTCAACTCTTCGGCGGATGCTTATATTTTGAATACCTGTACGGTGACCCATAAAGCGGATGCAGATGCGCGGCATCTGGTACGCCGCGCACATCGACAAAATCCCGAAGCCACTATTTTAGTCACCGGTTGTTATGCCCAAACCGATCCCCAAGCCTTGGCGGGCATTGAGGGCGTTTCTTTTATTTTTGGAAATGATCAAAAGGGATCGATCCTGGATTATTTAAATCAGGTGCAACCCCTCAAACCACAAGTGATTGTGAATGACCTCTTCAAAGAAAAAGCAATTTTTACTTCTCATTTTGGAGCTCACACCGAACGTTCGCGTGCTTTTTTGAAAATTCAGGATGGTTGTAATCAGATGTGCAGTTATTGTGTGATTCCTTTTGCGCGAGGAAAAAATAGAAGCCTTGCTCCGGAGGAAGTGCTCAAACAATTAAAGCTTTTGGCCCAACAAGGATTTTACGAAGCCGTGCTGACGGGCATTCACATTGGGACATACGGTGTTGATCTGGATTTGCCCGGCACGCTTTTGGATCTCATGAGAAAAATTGAAGAAGAAAAGCCGATTCATCGTGTGCGACTTTCGTCGATAGATCCTGAAGAAGTCAGTGAGGAGATGATTAAATTTTTAAGTCAGTCTCAGGTGTTTTGTGCTTATCTTCATCTTCCCGTCCAAAGTGGGGACGATCAAATTTTAAAACTGATGCGGCGACGATATCAGGTGGCTGATTTCGAAAACCTGGCCTGGAAGTTGAAAGAAAAAATCCCCCAGATTTGTTTGGGCACGGATGTGATGGTGGGTTTTCCTTATGAAGATGAAGAACGGTTTCAGTCTGGCTATGAATTAATTAAAAAACTTCCCCTCGATTATCTCCACGTATTTCCTTATTCAGCCAAAAAGAAAACCCGGGCGGCTTCATTTTTGAGCCAGGTTTCTTCTTCCATCAAAAAAGAACGGGTAAAAAAATTCATACAACTTTCCCAGGACAAAAAAGAAAAATTTTATCAAAATGCTTTAGGCACCGAAACGGAACTTGTGATAGAAGAAAGTTCCTCGGAAGAATTACCGGGATATTTGAAAGGCACGAGTCGAAATTATATTCCCGTTTATCTTTTGGCCGGGGGATTTCCCAAGAAGTCGCTGCTTCAAGCGACTTTGACTCACTACGAAGGAGGAAAGGTTTTTGGAGAGATTAACAAAAGAAGATAAAAAAAATCTTAAAAGCGTGGAAAAGCACATGGGGATCCGCTTTCGCAATCGTCATCTGCTTAAAAAAGCCCTCACTCATAAATCTTATGCCAACGAGAAAAAACTGGAGGCCACTTTTCATAATGAGCGTCTTGAGTTTTTGGGAGATGCGGTTCTAGAGCTTGTGGTTTCTCATGTGATTATGGAGCAATATCCGGCGGCTTCAGAAGGAGATCTCTCAAAAGTGCGAGCAGCAATGGTAAACGAAAAAACTTTGGCGTCGATGGCCAAGTTTTTGGAGATTGGTGACAAGCTTTATTTGGGCAAGGGCGAAGAAATGGGACAGGGAAGAGACAAAAGCTCTCTCTTGTCAGATGCGTACGAGGCTTTGCTGGGGGCTATTTATTTGGATCGGGGTTTTAAGAAGGCTTTTAAAGTACTTCAAAAACATGCGCAAATTTTGCTTCGAAAAGTGAATGAAGAAGGATTTTATAAAGATTACAAAACCCAACTTCAAGAAACCTCCCAAACTCTTTTCAAAACAATTCCCCGTTATCGTTTGGTAGAAGAAGTGGGTCCCGATCATGATAAAACTTTTACCGTTAATATTTTTATTCAAAATGAGTTGTATGGAGTAGGGCACGGCAAAAGCAAGAAGGATGCGGAACAAAATGCGGCGAAGCAAGCCCTGGAAGTTTTGGAAAAAGGACTGAGTCAAGAGGACTGAGGACTGAGAAAAAAATAATTTAGACTCAGTCCTCATCGCTCATCCCTCAGTCCTGTTTTTATGTCTTTTAAATCCGGCTACATCGCGATTTTAGGTGCTCCCAACGTAGGTAAGTCTACTTTACTCAATGCCATTCTGGGTCAAAAACTCGCCATTGTTTCCCCAAAACCTCAAACGACTCGTCATAAGTTGTTGGGAATTTATCACACAAAAGAAGGGCAGCTTCTTTTCCTGGATACGCCGGGTCTGCATCAGTCTCAAAAGCTTTTGAATATTTTCATGATGGATGAAGCTCTCAGTAGTTTGGAAGATGCCGATTTGGTTTTTTTTGTGGTGGAAGCTTTTAAAAATCCCACGGAGGAAGAAAAAGAATTTTTAAAAAAAGTGGAGAGCAAAAACAAACCCTATTTTTTAATTATTAATAAAATTGACCAGGTTCCCAAGCCCGATCTTTTACCGCTTCTTCAAGCCTGGCAAGACTGCGCTCATTCCAAAGAATATTTTCTGATTTCGGCCACTTTAAAAGATGGCCTTTCAGGTCTTGCACAGAAAGCGCTTTCGTATTTGCCCGAAGGCCCGGTTTACTATCCTGAAGATCAGCTCACCGATCGCGACATGCGATATCTGGTGACAGAAATCATTCGCGAAAAATTATTTCAGCAAACCCATCAAGAAATTCCTTATTCAGTGGCTGTCGTCATCGATGAATATCAGGAGCAAAAAACCCCTCCCCTCGATCGCATCAGTGCGACAATCTATGTCGAAAAAGATTCCCAAAAACCCATCGTGATTGGCAAGGGCGGCTCGATGCTCAAAAAAGTGGGCGAGCAGGCCAGAAAAGAAATTGAGGAGATGAGCGGCCGAAAAGTTTTTTTGACTCTTTTTGTGAAGGTGGTGAAGGATTGGACGAAGAGAGAGCAGGTTTTGAAAGAGTTGGGGTATAAAGCCTAGCTTGAAAATATAGAAAAATATTTAAGCAACCTTTAATGCTCCTTATCGATAAGGCCTTGAATGAGAACTAGATAGAAGTTAAAAATGAAACACTTTTGCCTTGGATTCCAATAATAAGATTCATATTAGTAGTTATACCGATTCTACAAACGTTGTTTTCAAATATGCCACTACAGCAGAATAAATAGGATAAACAGATGGCGACAACTATTCACCCCAACTCTAAAAACAATTCAACTCTGTTTCTTCAACCTGTAGATTCTGTGATTCAAGTTCAGCATTTAAATCTTTTAAAAACAATAGAAGATTGCGCTCACACAACAGAAAAAAAAGCTGTAGATCAATGTGTTGAAGAGCGAATGAATCGTGTTGCGAATGAACTTTTAGAGTGGAGTAAATCTATTAAGCCACTTTCCACTTCTGTTATTATTTCTGATCAAAGTCAGCGTAACCCTCAACACATTAGCCAAAATACTTATAAGATTTTGTTAGAACGAGCGACATTTGAAGCACGGAATCAAAATTATGAAACAATGGTCCAAAGAGTAAAAGAAGCGGTTGTTTTTGGACGTATGGGAAACGTGGGAGAGGAAAAAATTCGTCGAGATATTTTGGAGATTTTAAAATTAACTCCGTTGGTAGAAAGTGCAAGACCTTTGCAAGTCCCTTCAAAAGAAGGAAAAAAAGTGGCAGTGATTCCTGAGAGTGACAAGATCATTCAAGGAACGAGTATGGAAGATCACGGGATATTGAGGCATCTTTCTTTTTTTGGAGGTCCTTTTTTGAGTTATGAGATCAGTAAGAAAAGAAGCAGTTTAGGTTTAGGGGCTTATGGAGAAATTCTTCTTCCTCTTGAAGAGCAGTCCCATTGGATGGTGGGTGCAGAAATGCAACTTACCGCTAAAGTGGTATATGATCAGTCTGTTTTCTTTCAAGGCGAGTTGAAAAGTATTGACGGCGTTTCTGTTTTTCCTTTGTTAGAATTTGGTTATCGTGAAAGTGATTATACGTTATTGTGTCAAGCGGGGGCATGGTTTGCTTATTCTAAACTTTTTAATTCTGTTCAAGAAAAAGATCCTAATTATTCCGATAATCCATTCGAAAATTTGCAACTTCGTTTGGGGATAAAATCTTATTTTTTAGATAATCGTGTTCGTATTGCAGGGGGATATCAATACACTCCTGTAGATAATGGTGTTTATTTTGAAATGGGTTATCGATTTGGAGGATAGAAAATTTATTCAATGAGAGAGGGTTTTTATGGGAGAAGTCAATATCTGTAGTCCTGTAGTAAATCAGTATTTCGTGAGTGAAGAAAACCCCGCCACCTCTTTGTGGTTCTCGGTAGGACAAGCATTTTCTTCTATCAGTAATTTTTTTGCTCCTTTAAATATTTATGCGAGCAGATATGTAAACACAAAAGAAATGCCTCGAATGGTCCCAGGAGAAAATTTCTTTTCTCACCCGACTCGAATGGGCTTTCGGTCAATTACGTTGGGGGCTGAGGCGTTTAAAATTTCACTGAGTGCAACTCCGCTTATTGTCACTGTCGCGGTTGCTCCAGAATCTGTTCCTCTGTTTGCTGTAGCATCAGGAGGGCCTCTTGGGTGTGGGCTTCGTGTAAGTGTTGAAATTGATCATGACGAAGACAATGATGGGTTTCCCTCGAATGGCAAACTTCCCGATTGTAATGATTATAATTCTGCGATTCATCCTGAAGCAAAAGAAATTTGCAATGGGGTGGATGATAATTGTGATGGAAGTATAGATGAGGATGTTCAGAAAACTTATTATCAAGATGCTGATGGGGACCAGTATGGAAACCCTGCTGTGAGTTTGAAAGCATGCGAAGCTCCAAAAGGCTATGCGGAAAACCATGATGACTGCGATGATGCAAATCCGGCTGTTCATCCTAGGGCAGAAGAAGTTTGTAATTATAAGGATGACAATTGTGAAGGGAGTGTTGACGAAGGAGTCCAAAGTATTTTTTATCAAGATATGGATGAGGATCACTATGGAAACCCTGAACTTAGATTGCAAGCATGTGAGGTCCCCCAAGGTTATGTGGCAAATTCTCAGGATTGTGATGATTTAAACTCTAATACTTATCCGGGAGCTTTAGAAATTTGTAATAGGGTGGATGATAATTGTGATGGCAATATTGATGAAGAGGTTCAGAGTACTTTTTATCAAGACACCGATGCTGATCAATATGGAAATCCCTCTATAATCTTAAAGGCGTGTGAGGCTCCTCGAGGCTATGTGCCAGATAATACCGATTGTAATGACACAAATCCTACTATTCATCCCCATGCTGTTGATCAGCCCGATGGTATTGATCGGAACTGTGATGGGCAGTTCATAAGGTCTTATTCAGTACAGTGCGGAAATGATTATCAAAGTATTCAAGAGCTTATTGATATTGTGCCTCCAGAGACTGAAATAGAAATTTGTGAGGGAACTTACACAGAACACCTTCATATTGGTAAATCTGTGCATTTCAGGGGAAGGGGAAATGTGATTTTTGACGGCTCCAATTTTAATTGTAATCCTAGTATTCTTGGTGACTGTGATAATTTTGTCTTTTCTTACTTTATTTATGCTTATGGAAATGCAGCTAACCTTTCTTTTAATAATATTCAATTTAGAAATGGGGGAAGCATTGCTATTCCTAATGATATTCATCTTAGTATTTCTGATTGTTCGTTCAGAAACAATCCCTGGGGGGAATCTATTTCTGGAACACAATCTTTAATTTTTAATTTCAATAGTGATCCAATGATTGGTTTTTTTTCACTCTCCAACACTGAGTTTTCCGATAATCAATGTTACATTTGTTTGTCATTACCCAAAATGTCTATGAATATAGATAATGTCACAGTGAGAAATAATACTTTTGTGGAGATGTTATCGACAGATTATTCAGACCATTCAGTGACGATTAATCATTCGAGATTTGAAAATAATATTCTTACTTTACCTATTACCGCTAATCCCTATTTGTCAGGAGTTCTTGGACTTGCTGGAACCCCTTCTTCAACTGCCCTCATTCAAAATTCTGTTTTTTCGGGGAACCATTCTCTACTCGCTTCGGCTATTAATGTTTTTGGAGGGCAAGTGACAGCAATGGATTGTACATTTGATGGGAATGTGGTCGACACCTCCGGTACTGATTATGATTCCAACTATGCAGCAGCAGTTTTGATGCAATTCATCGCTCCACCTGCTCCGAATGAAGGTTCTTTTACCTCTATTCGTTCTCAGTGGAATAATAATTCTCCCCATGATGTAGGGATTACTAATCAAGTATTTGATGGGCCACGAGGGAGTACTAGTTATCATTTTGATACAAATGGAAGCGCAGACTTTACTTGTTCCACAAATGCTCGCCAGTGTATTCCCCAATAAGTGCTACTGTGGAATCTATCAGTAAATAGAAATAGGTCTGCTTCGGATGAGAGTAATAGGCAAATAAGACTTTCTAATTTTTCAAAAAATAATTTTTTACTGCCTCCAAAAAATATTTTGCGTTCTCCATTATTTCCTTCGCCTCTTCTTTGGGAAAAGGATCCATAAAAGAATAATCCCCTTCTGTACGGTCTTCATAGGCCTTGTGCAAATTTTTGTGTAACGCTTTGGGGAGATCTCCTGTTGCAATAAAATGATGATAAAATCCTGTGATGACTCCCGAGTGTTTGGAATAAGTTTGATTTTTTTTCAGAAGAGCAGCTTCAGCCATGTAAAACATTGCATAGTAGGCCCTTGAAGCAGCAAAATCATAATCTCCTTTTTTAAAAAGAGTATGGGCAGCCTCTAAAGAGCGGTGGGCTTTTTCTATCAGAAGTGAAATGGGATCTGGAGAACTCATGCGGCTTGAATGCCTTCTTCATGAATGCGATAAAAAAGTGGATCTTTGCGGCTCAAAAAAGCGGCTTCTGTTGTCATAATGGAAGAAATGACGATCGCTTTTTTTTGTTCAAACGATACGTTGTAAGCAATTTCTCTTACCCTTTTGATATCTTTCCATCGATTGCGTGAATTTTTAAGAACAACCAGTGTGTCTACATCAGATTCTGAAGTCGCTGTTCCTCTTGCTTGAGAACCAAAAACATAAAGAGCTGAAAAACGAGCGCCAAATTCTTTTTTTAGGGCTTGGCAAAAATTGCCGATCACTTCTTTGATTAAAAACTTTTTATTTGAACCTTTTTTATTTGCAAGCCACTCCTCAAATTCTACAGGATCAATTCTCCAGCTGCTGCCGATTTGAATGGCGGGGATTTCTCCCTTTTGCACCAGTTTGTAGATCATTTCTTTGCTTAAAGAAAGGCGCTGGGAGACTTCTTGAATGGAGAGGTAAGATTTGTTTTTATACATTTTATACAAATAATACAGATTAGTGCCACTCTGTCAATCTACGATTTTTTGAATCTATATTTGACATACTAAATTATGTCAAATATAATGCCAGCATGTTTTCCCTTAAATCCATTCGCGAACAAAAAGGGCTTTCCCAAAGACGCTTGGCAGATCTTGCCAAGATTTCGTTTAGAACTTTGCAGCTTGCAGAGTGGGGCGGGCAAAATCTTACTCTTTCTACTTTAGAGAAACTTTTAAAAGCTTTGGGATACCCCCCTTATTTTTTGCAGGATCAGTTGGAGAGGATTTTAAGACTTTCTCCCGATTCTATTTATTGTATTTCGGAAAGAATATTTCATGAGGGAGAGGGCTCTTGGAAAATTCATCTTTTTAATTTTGTAGATGAGATCAGTCGGGCAGAAAATAAAAAGATTTATATAGAATCTCCTCCTTTCGAAGGATTAAGTTCAAAAATAAAAGCCTTACTGGCCTCTGTTGTCGAATTCCTCTGTCTCAAATTTGAGGTGGAAATTCCCTTCTGGTGCAAAAGCATTCCTTCTCTGGTAGAGCCCTGGTTTGTTTCAGAAGTGGAAAATCTGAAAGTGATGGCCCTACTCGAAAGCCCTGCTGTTTTTCGTAAACGAAATCTGTTTGTTTTAGAAAATTTTTTGGAGCGTGCCTGATGTTTGATGCAAAAGAAATCAAAAAACTATTGAAGGTTTTAAATGATGAACTTAAAAAAATGAAAGTGAAAGGAGAGGTGGGCCTTTGCGGCGGGGCTGTCATGTGCCTCGTTTTTCAAACAAGAAAAGCCACTAAAGATATTGATGCTATCTTCGAACCCACTCGTGAAATCCGAAAGGCCACTCAGAAAATCGCCCGGCAATTTGGTTTGGATGAAACTTGGTTGAATGATGCTGCAAAAGCTTATTTTGAAACCGAAGCTCCCCGTGAAGAAGTGTTGGAGTTTTCTCATTTGCGAGTTTGGGCTCCACAAGCAGATTATATGCTGGCCATGAAATGTATTTCTGCAAGGTTTGACACATACGACCGGGAAGACGTGGAATTTTTAATTCGTTATTTAAAGCTCAAAAAACCCGAACAGGTTTTTAAAATCATAGAAAAGTATTATCCCCATCGACAAATTCCCCCTAAAACCCAGTTTTTAGTGGAAGAAATTACTCTGTCTCCTGAGCAACAAGTATTACGTTCTCGCAGGCGGCGTTTGTGAAATAAACTCCTCATTAAAATCCCATTGACTTCACCCTTCATCTATCCAATTTTCCTTTCATGTCCCAAAACCCGGCAAACCTGACTCCCATGATTCGCCAATACCTGGAGATTAAAAAAAATCACCAGGATGCGATTCTGTTTTTTCGCATGGGAGATTTTTATGAGATGTTTTTTGAGGATGCTCTCAAGGCCTCGCCGCTTTTGGAAATTGCACTTACCAGCAGAAACAGGGGAGAAGAAAATGAAATTCCTTTTTGCGGAGTTCCCCATCATTCTTCTTCCTCTTACATCGCGCGCCTGATTCAGGCAGGGCATAAAGTGGCCATTTGTGAACAGATGGAAGATCCGCAAACCGCCAAGGGTATTGTCAAAAGAGAAGTCGTGCGGGTGATTACTCCGGGTCTTGTCTTGGAGAGTGAATCGCTGCAGGCCAAGGGGAATAATTATCTGGCTTCGGTGGCTTTTCATCAAAATGAACAAACCCTCGCCTGGATGGATATTTCCACCGGTGAAATGCAGGTCGCTTTTTTTCATGATCTGGAAGATTTTTTTTCAGAGCTTCATCGGCGCGAGCCTTTGGAAATTCTTTGTTCTCCCATGGAAGAATCTCATCCCTTGCTTGTCAGGCTCAAACGAGAATTTTTTAAATCACTGGTCCAGACTCTCGACATCAGGACTTCTGCAGAAGAACTTCTCGGTGTTTTTTCCACCCGTTTTCAAGACTCCTGGAAAAAAGCTTCGCTCGCCCATCTTTCTCCCTTGCTCGAAAGAACTTCTCTTCGTCTCTTGAGCTATGTGCACGAAAGCCTGAAAACAGATCTGCATCATTTGCATGAAGTTCACTGGATGGAAGCTGGCAAAACCCTGATCCTTGATGCGGCTACCATTCGAAATCTCGAGTTGGTACGCAATCTTCAAGAGGGGCAGGTGTGGGGCACTCTCTTTTTTGTCCTCGATAAAACACAGACGGCCATGGGGGCTCGCAGGCTTAAAAACTGGATTTTATATCCTCTCGCTTCTGAAGTAGAAATCAGATTTCGTCAGCAGGGGATAGCAGAACTGACCCAAAATTCAGAAATTTTGAGCCGCATTCGCACTCATCTTTCTTCTGTGTTGGATTTGGAAAGACTCAACAGCCGTGTCGCAACGAGTATCGCCCATGCAAGAGATCTGATTTGTTTGGGCACTTCACTCGCTCTTTTGCCCGCCCTTCATCAGGAACTTGAAAAACTTTCTTCGGGGTTTTTTCAAAACAAACTTCAGGTTTGGAATGATTTGGAATCTTTATCCGGACAAATTTTAAAAACACTCAAGGAAGATGCTCCGCCCGCTTTAAAAGAAGGGGGCTTGATCCGCGAAGGTATACTTCCGGAATTGGATGAACTGAGAGACATTTTACAAGATGGAAAAACAACCCTGCTTCGCATGGAAGAAGAAGAAAGACAAAAAACAGGCATTTCTTCTTTGAAGGTACGCTACAATCGTGTGTTTGGTTATTATATTGAAGTTTCTCACACCCGGCGAGATTTGGTTCCTGCGCATTATATCCGCAAACAAACCTTGGCGAATGCCGAGCGCTACATCACCCCCGAATTAAAAAGCTATGAGGATAAGGTTTTGGGAGCAGAAGAAAAAATCAGGCATTTGGAATATGATTATTTTTTGCAGCTTCGTTCTGAAATTGCAGGGCAGTCTCATGAAATTTCCCGCATGGCAAAAATTATTTCGGAACTGGATGCCCTTTGTTCGCTGGCTTGGGTGGCTTTGGAAAACAATTATTCTTGCCCCGTTTTTGTGGCAGGAAAGGAATTCAAGATTGAAGAAGGCCGTCATCCGGTTCTTGAAAAACTTTTTCCCTCCAACCGTTTTGTGCCCAATGATTTGGAGATGAACGATGAAGATTGTCGGCAGATTTTGATCACAGGTCCGAATATGGCGGGAAAATCCACGGTGCTGCGGCAAGTGGCTCTCATTGCTTTGATGGCCCACATGGGTTCTTACGTGCCTGCAAAAAAAGTTTCCCTGACTTTAATGGACCGAATTTTCACCCGCATTGGGGCCTCGGATAATCTTTCCAAAAACCAATCCACATTTTGGGTAGAGATGGAAGAAACAGCACACATTTTAAAATCCGCCACATCAAAAAGTTTGATCGTGTTGGATGAAATTGGTCGTGGCACTTCCACGTATGATGGAGTTTCAGTCGCCTGGTCTGTGGCAGAATATCTTCATGATCAAATCCGGGCCAAAACCCTGTTTGCCACCCATTATCATGAACTGACTGTTTTGGCCGATTTGAAAACAGGAATTAAAAATTTTAATATTGCGGTGAAAGAATGGAATGGAGAAATCCTGTTTTTGTACCGCCTGATTCCCGGTGCCACCAATCAAAGTTATGGAATTCAGGTGGCGGCTTTGGCAGGGCTTCCATCCTCTGTTACCCGTCGGGCGATGGAAGTGTTAAATGAGCTGCAACAGAAAGGACATGTGCCTGCAGGGTCGGCTCATCCTTCTTCCCAGATCTCTTTGTTTCCACAAGCGCCGCATCCTGTGATACAGGAAATTCAAAAATTAAATTTGGAGAATTACACGCCTTTGCAGGCCCTGGAACTTCTTTATGATTTTCAAAAAAAAATCAGTAGCTCTTAAGCTCAACTTTGATCTGCTTCGGGAATTTCCATCCGAGCTGCTTCCTTACCGACTTTCATTTAAAATTGGTGACACGCCTTCCCGGGATGCTGTTCAGTATTTGCAAACATGTCATTCAAAGCTCAAAGAGTTGAGCCATCTTTCTCTCTCGAGTGAACAAATTGTTGCCTTGAATACCCTTTATATTGATGATTTGATCATCAGTCTTTTTGAAAGGGCAGACTGGCTTTTTCAGGAATCTCATCCGCATTCCCCTCGTCACCTGGCCCTGATGGCCTTGGGGGGCTATGGTCGCTCTGAAATGCACCTCCATTCGGATATAGACCTGCTTTTTATTTATTCAGAAAAGTCGGAAGAGTATTTGAACACTTTGACGGATTCCATTCTTTATATGCTTTGGGATTGTGGCTTGGATGTGGGCAATGCCAGCCGTAGCCTCAAAGATTGCAGAAAAATTTTAAGAGAAGACACGGTGAGTTTCACCAGCATGCTTGATGCGCGCTATCTTGCAGGAGACAGGGAGGTTGCCCAGGAATTTTTAAATTTGATTGAAGAAGAAATTCACTCTCCGGTGATTCAAAAAAAGTTTATCCAGGACAAATTAAAAGAAAATGAAGATCGACGAAAACGTTACGGAAGTTCGGTTTATATTTTGGAGCCGAATGTCAAAGAAAGCGAAGGGGGACTAAGAGATTTTCAAACCCTCCCCTGGTTTGCGCGAATTCTCAAGGAATGTCGTTCGCTGGAAAGTCTGGTCACGGCCAAAGTTTTAAGTGCAGAAACCCTTCGGGAATTTAAGGAGGCCAGAAACTTTCTTTGGCAAGTCCGCAATGCGATTCATTTTCGGGTGGCCAAAAAAAATGATCAGCTCACTTTTCAGTTTCAGGAAGAAATTGCCAAAGAGTTGGGATATCGGGATGAAAACGGAATTTTGGCTGTTGAAAAATTCATGCGGGCTTATTATCAGCATGCGGCCAATATCAAGCGTATCACTTCTTTGGCAATTGCTTCTTTGCTGGAACCTTCCGATCAAAAATTAAAAGGGGTTTCCAGAAGAAACTCTGATTCTACTGAAGCGGACTTTATCCTCTTTCAAAACAAGATTTTGGTAAAAAAAGCGGATTGTTTTCAAAAAGATCCTGTGAGTCTCATGCGGATCTTTCGCATGGCGCAGACAGAAAATGCTGACCTTGATGAACAAACCCGTTTTTTGATTACCCAGAACCTTTTTCTTGCAGATGAGAACTTTTCAAAAGACAGGGAGGTCAACCAGATTCTCCGCGAAATTTTTTCTGAACTCAAGGGCTTGGGAAGGGTTCTGCACTTGATGCATGAGCTGCGCTTGCTTGACAAGGTGATTCCCGAGTTTGGAGAAGTGCTCTACCAACCCCAGCACGATGCTTATCATATTTATACGGTGGATACCCATTCGATCTTTGCGGTGGGAGATCTCTCAAAACTTTGGGAGGGAGCTTATGATCAGGAGTTCCCTCTTTTTAAAGAAGCCCTGCAAATGCTTCCCCGACACGATCTGCTTTCTTTGGGTCTTTTTTTTCATGATGTGGGAAAGGGAAGGGGAAAAAATCATGCGATCGTGGGTGCAGAAATGGCGGTGCGAGCTGCTGAGCGAATGGGTTTTTATGAAAAGGATCGGGAAGTGATTGAATTTTTGGTGAAGAGTCATTTGTTAATGCCCCATTTGGCCCAACGTCGGGATTTGGATGATGCAAATCTCATCATCCAATTTGCAAAATCGATGCAGGATCTGGATCATTTAAACATGCTCTTTCTTTTAACCTGGGCGGATATTCGGGCGGTAGGGCCGGAGGTTTGGACTCCCTGGAAAGGAACCCTGATTTCAGAACTTTATAAGCGAACCCGACAGGTCTTGGAGTCGGGCAGTTTCACGAGGGAACGTGTTGCGCAACTCGTGGAAGAGTTGAGAAACAGGGTCACTTCTGAAATGGGAGAAAAAAAGATTTCTCCTGTTCAGAGTGAGTTTTTACAAAACATGCCTTCGAAATATTTCTTGGGAAATTCTTTGGAAGATATTGTACGGCATTTGAAGATTTTGCAGGAGGCAGATCCTGAACAAGTGTTGCTTCATCTTTCAGTGCTCTCCCAGGATAATGTCAACGAACTCATTCTTTATACTTTGGGCACTCCCGGTTTACTCGCCAAAGTGACAGGGGCTTTTGCGGTAAATGATTTTAATATTCTGGAAGCAAAACAATATGTTTCCAAAACCGGATATGCCCTGCTGACCCTTCGTTTTACAGATTCTCAGGGGCATGCTCTTCAGGAAGAAAGACGTTTTGATCATTTGAAAAAAGATTTGCCCGATATCCTGGAAGGTCGAAGTCAGGTCGCCCGGATGATTGAAGAAAGAAAAAAACCGGCTTGGATGCAAAAGAAGATTGCACGCACTTTTCCCACCCGCGTGGAAATTGATAACGATGTCTCCGCTTATTATACCGTGATTGATATTTATGCCCATGATCGTGTGGGTTTGTTGTATCAGATTTTAAGTGCTCTTTCGGGTTTGGGGCTTTATGTGGATGTTTCCAAAATCTCCACGAAGGTGGATCAGGTAGCCGATGTATTTTATGTCAAAGACATCTTTGGCCAAAAAGTGACCCTCTCCGAGAAATTAAAAAAAATTCAGGGAGAACTCATTAAGGTCATTGATGGAGAAGGGTAGGGGAGCGGTGAACGCTTTAGAAATTATCCTTTTTATTTTTCTGACTCTGGGAGCCTTTGTTGGGATTTTCTATTTGAGAATCAAAGAACAGCGATATTTAAAAAAGAAAACGAAAGAGGCCCTTTCACCTCTTTTAAGTGCAGAAATTGAAAAAGAGCGTTCAGAAGAAATCAGAAAAAAAGAAAAGTTTGAAGCAGAGCTTAAACGATTTGGGGGGTAGTTTTTTACATTGAAACTTCTTGAAGCCTCGTGATATGGGCTTTTACTAATAAAAATCATGTCTCCTAAAATTAAAATTTGTAAAGAAACCGATTGTGTGAGCGAACAGAGTATCCAGGGGTATTGCCGCCTTCATTATTTGAAGAACTGGAAAATTCTTAAAAAAGAAAAGCAGAAAAAGTCACTACAATCTTTGAATCGCTATATTGATAATATTGTCAAGACGGTTCCCGATCGTTTTGTCGAAACTCTCAAGGGAAATATCCGGGAACCTTTGGATTTTGCCGGCTCCGCTTCTTCCTTCTCCAAAGATGAGTTTGATACCGTCTTGGGGAGTTTGGGTTATTCAGAAGAGTTAGACGAAGTCCTCAATCATATTAAGGTGGATAAAGATTTTTAATTTCTTCACGCAACTCATAACCCATCACTCCACAATGTCTTCCAAAAAAGTTTTTATTGAAACCCATGGTTGTCAGATGAATGTGGATGATTCCATCCGCATGGGCCGATCTCTGGCGCCTCTTTCTTACGAAATCACCCAAAATCCCCAAGAAGCGGATTTGATTCTGATCAATACCTGTAGCGTGAGAGAAAAAGCTTCCCATAAAGCGCGTTCTTCTATTGGAAGCTATTATGAAATCAAATCCCAAAATCCCAAAGTGTTGCTGGGCCTCACCGGTTGCCAAGCCCAGGCAGAAGGAAAAAAATTGCTTCAGCGTTTTCAATATCTCGATTTTGTTTTGGGTCCCGATCAGATGGGAAGTTTGCCCGACAAGGTGAAAGAGTTGGAGCAGGGCAGGGCTCACTCCATCAATGGAACCCAGAGAATCAAACCCGAAGATTTTTCATTTGTAAATTTGAAACTCGAAGCAGAAGAGTCTTGGAACTCTGCTTATGTGACCATTATGAAAGGTTGCGACAACTTTTGTTCTTTTTGTATTGTTCCTTATGTTCGGGGAAGAGAAGTTTCGCGCTCGAGCGATGAAATTATTTCAGAAATACAAAACCTTTGTAGTCACGGAGTAAAAGAGGTGACCCTGCTGGGCCAAAATGTAAATTCTTATGGAACCAAAAATTGCGGTGAGATTTCTTTTACCGGGCTTCTTTATCGCATTGCCGGTGAAACTCCGGTTCAAAGAATCCGCTTTATGACTTCTCATCCGAAGGATGTGGGAGAAGATTTGGCAAAAGCTTTCGGAGAAATCCCCGCACTCGCCAAACACTTGCATCTTCCGATACAGTCGGGCTCCAATGCGGTTTTGAAAAAGATGTACCGTACTTATTCACGCGAAGAATATTTGAAAATTATTCAAAGCTTGCGTAACGCTTGTCCTGAACTGGCAATTACCACGGATTTCATCGTGGGCTTTCCGGGAGAAACAGACAGCGATTTTGAAGAGACCCTGTCTCTCATCAAAGAAGTGGAGTTCGACGGGGCTTATTCTTTTCAATATTCCCCCAGGCCTCATACCACGGCGGGGCGTTATTTTGAGGATGATGTTTCCCGCCCGCTTAAAGAAGAGCGCTTGCAAAAATTGCAAGAGTGTCTCACGGAAATGACTTTGAAAAAAAACGAGAAATGTGTTGGACGGATCTACGAGGTCTTGTTAGAGGGATTTTCCAAGTGGGGCGAAACTTTACAGGGGCGCAGCACACAAAATCGTATTGTTCATTTAAACTCTACGGGCAATTCTGAAGTGGGGGAAATGGTCCAGGTAAAAATCTTGCGTGCGACCCACAATTCACTGCTTGGAGAAATAATGGGAGAAATGAAATGAGTGAAATATCCACCTTGGTACCCATGAAAGTTACCGGGCTTACAATCGATCCTTTTACCAATATGCCCATTATTATCCTGAAAGATTTGGAAGAAAAAATGGCTCTTCCGATTTGGATTGGTCTTATTGAAGCCTCTGCCATTGCCACGGAACTTGAAAAAATTCAGCTCGCGCGTCCCATGACCCACGATTTGATGAAAAACATCCTCAGTGAGTTGGAAGTGAAGGTGGAAAAAGTGGAAATCAATGATCTGGCCGACAATACTTTTTATGCCAGCGTTTATTTGAATTCCGGTGGCAAACAGTTGCTGATGGATTCCAGACCTTCCGATGCCATTGCCATCGCGCTTAGAACCAATGCCCCCATTTTTGTGGAAAAAAAGGTGATGGAAAAATCCCGCCGTATTGATCTTTCTAAAATGGGGGATCAAGACAGTGCCAAAAAACAAAAGTGGGCGGAAATTTTGGAAAATCTTTCTCCGGAAGATTTTGGAAAGTATAAGATGTGAAAACGCAAAACCGCTCCGCTTTATTTTATTGGATTCCTCTTTTAGCTTATTGCGCCTTAATTTTTTATCTTTCTTCTCTTACTTTTACAGGCAGCTATCCCCTTCCTGGTGATAAAACGATTCATTTTGTGGAATATTCTGTTTTAGGATTTTTTGTCGCAGCTTTATTGAAGCATTATTTTCAACTTCGAATTGTTTTTATTATTTTATTTGCGACTTTACTGGGAGGATTTTATGGTGTTTCGGATGAGTTCCATCAATCCTTTGTCCCAGGCCGTGAGAGCAGTGTTTTAGATGCTTTGGCAGATGTAGCAGGATCTTTTATGGGAGCTTCACTCTATGTCTTCTATCGTCGTTTACAAAAATCACCGACCCCAAATTCATAAGAGTGTCTTTGTGGCGCCTGGGGCTTATCTCATTGGAGAGGTCTCTCTGGGTGAAGAATCCAGTGTCTGGTTTAACTCTGTTCTACGCGGCGATGTGCTGCCTATTCAAATTGGAAAAAGAACCAATATTCAAGACTTGTCTCTCATGCATACCAGTGAGGGTGTACTTCCTGCAATCCTTGGAGATGATGTCACTGTGGGCCATCGTGTGATTTTACATGGCTGTGAAGTCGCCAGCCGCGTGATCGTGGGGATGGGTTCTATTTTGATGGATGGAGTGAAAGTAGGCGAAGATTCCATCATCGGCGCAGGTTCGCTGGTGACTGAAAATACAATCATTCCTCCGCGCACTTTGGCTTTGGGAAGCCCTTGCCGGGTAAAACGCGAACTCACCGAAACAGAAATTCAGTTCATCCAACTTTCGGCACTTCATTATTCAGAACGGGCGAAGGAGTATTTGACCTAAAACTTTCACGCAACCTTTCATCTCCCCTACAGCATTTGGCAGAATGGCTGCATCAGATGGGCCCTCAAACTGTGAAAATCGGTGGAGGAAAAACAAGAAATGTTCCGGGCCTTTATTTTTCCCAAAGTGTAAAACAAAAAGAGTTTTCTCCAGGAAAAGAACCCCTACCGGCTTCTTATAGAAGAACTCCTTTCGGTTCTTTAATGCATAAAGTGAAGAAATGTGTTCCGGAAGGGCTTTCGAATGGCGAAATCAGGGACACTCTTTTGCTCACAGCCGAAAAGTTGAAAGCAAGCTTGCCTCCCCTGGAAAGGGCCATTTTAGAGGGAAGAATTTTACTCGCAGAAGATTATTTAAAGGTTAGAGAAATAGCCTCAGCTCATCAGACGACTTTCTCGACAGTAGACCGTAAAGAGACTCGGCTCCGCCAGATCTTGGTTACAGATGCTGTTTTAGAACTCCGTTCTCACAGTTTGAGCCTGGAATTTTTAAGACAACCTGTAGAAAGCTTGGGCTTTGGTAGTAAGACCGTGAGATTTTTTCATGATCATTTGATCTTTTTCGCAGCTCAAATAGTGGAGTTGGAAGCAGATTCTTCAATTGTACAAGACTTAAGACGCGCACACGAACATCTGTTTCCCATCAAAGATCTGCGTCATGTTCCCAGAATGGTTTCTGTGGCCTTCGAAGTATTCCCGTTTTTAGAAGCACGAAGACTGTATTTTGGATTAAGAGTGGGCACGTGGTCTCCTTATGCGGAAAAAGGTTTGCAAAACTACGATGTTCACCTCCTGAAATTGGGCGCCACCTTGGAAAACCGATTACGACGAATCCCCTGTACAACCTTGGAAGTACTGACAAGTTTTTCTGCAAATGAACTCAGTGAGAGGCTTGTAGAGTTGAACCCCGGGGCAAATCCCACAAAATCCATCACGAAGGTGAGAGAAGCCCTCAGAAAAATAGGCCTGGATTTGTACTCGTAAGATATCCTTCTTGACACCCCCAAAACACCCATGCTACCCCCTGAATGAATCACCATTCATTCTGGATTTTTATGAAAAACACGGCTGAAAAATTACAAAGCGACAAGTATCAAAAAATTATCCAGGCCGCGACCCATGTGTTTGCCTTGAAGGGGTTTTATAACTCTAAAGTCTCGGACATCGCTGAAGAAGCGGATGTGGCCGATGGCACGATCTATCTTTATTTCAAGAATAAAGATGACATTTTGATTTCGATCTTTGAACACAGCATGGATACTTTTATTGGAACAGTGGAAAACACCCTGAGCACGCTTCAGGATCCCATCGAAAAATTGCACCAATTTATTTTTTTACATTTGGAACTCGTGCAAAATAACCAGGATGTCGCGCAGGTTTTACAAATTGAGCTTCGGCAGTCTTCCAAATTCATGAAAGAATATGCCGCGTCGAAATTTTTGGATTACTTAAATATCGTTGCAAATCTTTTGGAAGAAGGGCAGGCCAAAGGGATTTTCAGAAAAGAAATTAATCCTGCCATTGTCAAGCGGGCCATCTTCGGAGCAGTGGATGAAATGGCCCTCGAATGGGTTCTCATGAAAAAAAAGAAGTACACCATGGAAGAAGTGGCGAATCAAATTTGCATCATGCTGACAGAAGGCTTAAAAAAATAAATGCAAGAATTCCCCCTCTCCCTTGATGGGAGAGGGTTGGGGAGAGGGTGATACCATATGTCTTTAGAAACACTCAAAGTGGAAGAGTCTCAGGGCTTACTCAAAATTTGTCTGAATCGCCCGGAGTCGTACAATGCCATCAATCGTAAAATGATCGAAGAGTTGCACGATCAGTTTTTAGAAGCTGAAAGAAACTCTTCTTTGAGAGCGATCCTCCTGACAGGAGCCGGGAAAGCCTTTTGTTCGGGCGGAGACGTGAAAAGTTTTTTCAAGGCCTTTCAAGACCAGGAAGCGGCTTCGATGTTTCATCGTATGCCCACAAATTTGCACGACATGATGCTCACGATGAGAAATCTAAAAAAACCTATCCTTGGCGCGATCAATGGCCCTGCGGTCGGGGCTGGTTTTTCTCTGGCGGTTTGTTGTGATTTGCTCGTCGCCGCAGAAAGTGCTTATTTTAATCTGGCTTATTTGAAAATTGGTCTTTCACCCGATGGAGGTTCCACTTATTTTCTTCCGCGTGCCTTGGGAATTCATAAAACTTTTGAACTCTTGACGATGGGGAATAAAGTTTCTGCGAACGAAGCCAAATCTTTGGGATTTGTTTCCCAAGTGTTTCCAGATTCGACTTTTATTTCAGAGGCCACCTGGGTCGCTGAAAAACTTGCCGAGCTTCCCACGCGCGCAGTGGGAGTAGGCAAGAGACTCATCAGTCAAAGTTTGAACACCACGATGGAAACCCAACTGAGTCATGAAACTGAGGGAGTCAAAGAAACCGCTTTTAGCCAGGATTTTTTTGAAGGGGTCAATGCGTTTGTCGAAAAACGAGAGCCGAAATTCAAGGGAGAATAACCACCCCTCTCCCTGACCCTCTCCCCACAGGGGAGAGGGGAGGGTGAGGGGAAAAGGAGAATCTATGAAAATCGCAGTACTCATTAAGCAAGTTCCCGATACCGAAACCAAAATTCGGGTCAAGGCCGATGGCAGTGGCATTGAAACCGATGGAATCAAATATATTGTCAGTCCTTATGATGAATTTGCCGTGGAAGAAGCCATCAAAACCAAAGAAAAAAATCCAGGCAGCGAACTCACCGTGATTTCCATGGGTCCGGCGCGCTCTGTAGAAGCCATGCGTACCGCTTTGGCGATGGGATGTGACAAGGCGATTCATATTGATGATGAAGCTTTAAATCCCGATGCCTATCTCACCGCAAAAGTTTTGGCCAAAGTGATTTCAGACAATGGATTCGAAGTGGTATTCACCGGTAAACAGGCCATTGATCAGGATCAGGGCCAGGTGACCCAAGCTGTGGCAGAGTTTTTGGGTTGGCCCCAGGTGATGATTTTGGAAAAAGTGGAGTTTGCGAATGGCAAAGCCACAGCCACTCGAAGAGTGAGCGGAGGCGCCAAAGAAATTTACGAGGTTTCTCTTCCTGCCATTTTTGGATGTGAGAAAGGTTTGAATACACCCCGCTATGCTTCACTTCCCGGAATCATGAAGGCCAAGACAAAACCCGTTCAAGCCTTGAAGCTCAGTGCTTTAAAAGGAGAGGCAAGTCCAAAAGTTATTCTTCATAATTTCAGACTTCCGCCTGAAAAAGCTCCCGGGAAAATTTTAAAAGGAGAGCCTGGGCAGGTGGTGCATGAGTTGTTTAAGTTGCTGAGGGAAGAGGCAAAGGTGATTTGAATTTTGTCATCCCTGCGAAAGCAGGGATCCAGTTGGAATAATTTGGATTCCCGCTTTCGCGGGAATGACACAAATAGGAAAAAGGAGATTTGAAATATGAATAACATCTTAATTTTTGCAGAACATCAAGATGGAAAATTGAAAAAAACGGCTCTCGAACTCTTGGGAAAAGCAACAGAGCTGGCGGCTCAAACCCAGGGCAGTGTTGAAGCGGTGCTGTTGGGCCAAGGGTTGGAAAGTTTGGTTCCAGAGCTCGCGGCTCACGGCGCCAAAAAAGTTTACCTACTCGAAAACACGGCTCTATCTATCTATAACACACTGGCTACTGTGAAAGTGCTGGCAGATCTGGTGAATCAAGTGAAGCCGGATATTTTGCTGGGGGCTGCTTCTTCTGTTGGAACAGATTTTTTCCCGCGCTTGGCTGCCCGTTTAAATACAGGCCTTGCCTCGGATTCCATCGCTCTTTCCATCGATAGTGATGGTAAACTCAGGGCCACTCATCCCATTTATTCCGGCAAAGCCTTGGTCGATGTAAAAATCCCAAACAGCCTGCCTCAAATGGCTTTGATCCGGGCCAATTCTTTTGGAGTGAAAACTCCCCAGGCAGGAGTGAATGCAGAAGTTGTAAAAATTTCAGCAGATACGGGTGAGCTCAAAGCTCCGATGAAAGAAAAAGTAAAAGGGGCAACGGATAAAGTGGATCTCACAGAAGCTGAAATTATTGTTTCGGGTGGGCGAGCGATGAAGGCCCCAGAAAATTTTAAAATTTTACAGGAGTTTGCCGATGTGGTCGGCGCCACGGTGGGGGCTTCGCGGGCTGCGGTCGATTCAGGTTATGCCACTCATGATATGCAAGTGGGGCAGACGGGAAAGGTGGTCAATCCCAAACTTTATTTTGCGATGGGGATTTCAGGCGCCATTCAACATTTGGCGGGCATGCGAACTTCAAAAGTGATCGTGGCCGTCAATAAAGATCCGGAAGCGCCCATTTTTACAAAAGCAGATTATGGAATTGTGGGAGATTTGTTTCAAATTGTTCCCTTGATGACGCAAGAATTTAAAAAAGGCTTAAGTGAATAAGAAAAACTTCTCCTCCCCTTGAGATCAAGGGGAGGTCGGGAGGGGTTAGAAAATTTCAAACTCCCCCTGACCCCCTCTTGATCTCAAGAGGGGGGAACTAGGGAAAAAAGAGGTTCATATGGCTCAAGTTTTAAAATTTTTTAAGGAAGAAAGTCCCCAAAAAGAACGCATCAAAGGCGGTTCGTGGTTGTTGGAACCTGTGGGGACTCGCCGAATCTTTATTTACGAGCATCTCACAGAAGAACAAAGGCAGTTTGGAAAAACCACAGCGGATTTTATTGAAAAAGAAGTGCTTCCCCGATCCAAAGAAATTGAAGAGCAAAAACCGGGAGTCGTGCCAGAGCTTCTCAAAAAAGCGGGAGAAGTGGGTTTGCTCATGGCTGAAATCCCCGAGCAGTATGAGGGCTTGGGTTTGGATAAACTTACCTCGACGGTGATTGCCGAAAATTCCACGGGGCAGGGCTCTTTCTCTGTTACTTTTATCTGTCATACCGGAATTGGCACACTTCCCATTCTTTATTTCGGAACTGAAGAACAAAAACAAAAATATCTTCCCAGGTTGGCGACGGGTGAATGGATCGGGGCTTATGCGCTCACCGAAGCAGGATCGGGCTCTGATGCTCTGGCCGCCAAAACAAGAGCCGTGCTTTCAGCGGATGGAAAGCATTACATCCTGAATGGTGAAAAAATGTTTATCACCAATGGTTCTTTCGCCGATCTCATTACGGTATTTGCAAAAGTGGACGGTGAGCAGTTCACCGCGTTTTTGGTTGAAAAAAATTTCCCGGGAGTTTCTCACGGACCCGAAGAAAAAAAGATGGGGATCAAGGGATCTTCCACCACCACGATTATTCTTCAGGATGCAAAAGTTCCTGTTGAAAATGTTTTGGGTGAAATTGGCCGGGGTCATAAAATCGCTTTTAATGTGCTCAATGTGGGAAGGTGGAAACTCTCCGCTGCTTCTTTGGGAAAATGTAAATCAAGCCTGGCTTATGTCACCCGTTATGTCAAAGAACGAAAACAGTTTGGTCATCCCCTGGCCAATTTTGAACTGATTCAGAAAAAGCTTGCGGACTGTGCGATTAAAACCTTTGTGCTCGAATCAATTACGATTCGTTATGCCGGAGTAGTAGATGAAGCGGTGGGCCTTCTGGATAAAACCGCTCCCACTTATCAACACGATGTGATGGATGCCATTGAGGAATATGCCATTGAAGCCTCGATTGCCAAGGTGTTTGGTTCCGAGACTCTTTCTTTTGTGGCCGATGAATCGGTGCAAATGTTGGGGGGCTATGGTTTTATCGAAGAGTATCCCGTGGCCCAGACTTACCGCGATGCCCGTATCAACCGGATTTTTGAGGGCACCAATGAAATCAATCGCCTGATTATTCCGGGAACTTTGCTCAAACGCGCGATGAAGGGAGAAATTGATTTCATGGGAGAAATCCAGAGAATCTTGGGGCAACTCAAAGAAGGTTTTCCTGAGGTTTCTGATCAGGGCCCTCTCACCCAGAAAATAAATCTTGTCAATCAGGCCAAAAAACTGGCGGTTTATTTAAGCGGAGTGGCCGTGCAAAAATTCATGGCAGACATCAAAGACCGCGAAACTTTTATGGCTGAAATGGCGGATTTTATCATTGAAACTTATGCCATGGAATCTGCCTTGTTGCGCACACTTCAGCTCATTGAGGAACAAGGGGAAGAAAAATCTGCAATTCCCATCGCTATTGCGAAAACTTATATTACGGAACGTTGTTTGGAACTCAAAGCCCGTGCCCGTCAATTTATGGCCAATGTGGTGCATGGCGATAACGCTGCTTTTGCGAAGTATGACAAAGCCATTCATAAAATCATGGATGTGATTCCCGTCGACACCATTTCTGCCAGGCATCTCATTGCAGAAAAGGTGATTGATGCGGAGGGTTATGTGCTTTAACCACTTGTCAGGATGACACAAGTGTGTCAAAAATTTTTTCCACCTGTTTTTTAGTTTCCGAAAAACTTCCGGAATTATCAATCACCCCATTTGCCACTTTGAGCTTTTCAGCAAGAGGAAGTTGCGAGGCCATGCGTTCTTCCACTTCTTTTCGGGAAAGAGTTTTGCGGGATAAAGTCCTTTTAATTTGTTGCTCGGGTTTTGCTTTTACGACAAGGAGTCCCTCAAAAGATTTGTAATAGCCGGTTTCCACAAGCAGGGCAGCATCCACGAGAACCAGCTTTGATTTTTTTTTCTTTGCTGCATTAATTTGTTTTTGAATTTCTTGCCGAATAAAAGGATGAGTCAGAGCCTCAAGCTCTTTTCTTTTTCGAGAATCTTTAAAAACAATTTCTGCTAATTTCTGACGGTCTAGTTCCCCAAATTTTTTAACGAGTGAAGTGACGAGTTCTGGATAGAGATCCAAAAGTTGATGAGAAATGTCATCGGCGTCTATGATAGTGGCGCCGAGTTCTTTAAAAAATTGGGCCACTGTGGATTTTCCAGAACCGATACCCCCTGTGAGGCCGATGATTTTCATGGAGTTTTAATCCTTCCTCTCCCTGTCGTAAAAATTCAAAAGGACATCCAGCAAAGGTCGAAGGGCAGACTTTTCAAATTGATTCATTTTTTGAATGAGGGGCTCACGCAGTTCCGGTGGAGTTTCCAGTATTTGGAAAATAAGTTCCCTGATTTGAAGATATTCCGGAGAAAGAGTTTCATGCACGGCTTTTAATGCCGGATTTTCCAGCTCCTGCTTTTTCATCGTCCATTCTAGGGATTCTGAAAAATCTTTTTCAGACCATTCCGCTTTTCCACGCATTTTGATTTCGATCATTTTGTCATAGAGGGGGAGATTGTCGGGAGTCATTTCCAAAGAGGATTGGTAGGCTTTGAGAGCTTTTTCCCATTTTTCTTTTTGGGCGTATTCATCGCCTTTGGCTTCCAGTTTTTGGGCCCTGGATTTTTTATTTTTTTTGAAGAAGAACATTCTTGAATTTTTCCTCCACGTATCCTGTCAGTTTTTCCCTCGTATTTTCTTCCGGCTCATCTAATACACGTTTCAACAAATCTTTCAAAATTTTACCCAACTGAGGGCCTTCTTCAAAACCCATTTTCATCAGATCGCTTCCATGAAGGGCCAAATCCTGGATTTTCAAGGGAGGGTTTTTTGCAAGTGCTTCATCGATTCTTTTTTTAAGTTCCAACATTTTTTCAAGGTGCTGGGGCGCTTTTATTTTTCGGTGGGCAATACGAAGATGGATCCATGAATAGATCAGATTTTTTCCGATGAGGCTTGCAAAACGGCGAATTTCACGGTCATCGGTAGGGCCTTCATCTGCTTTGTAGAGTTCTACAAGAGTTGCCACATTTTGAGGGTTTACGCCAATCATGCTCACGGGATACTTCTTCATCCATTGAAGTGCGGCGGCTTTCCCTGCTTTCTCAAACAATACTGCAAAGAGAAGTTCCAGATGGGGCGTTTCAGTGGCCACCCCGCGCAGCAGGTCGAGTACTTTTAGGGTAGAGGAGAAGTTCTTTTCACCTGGCTTTTGTATTTCAGGAAAAAGATGAGGTAACAAATGAAGCTCACGCATCAAATAAAAGCCCAATGAAGGTTTTTTGGCCATCAAGAGTTTGCGAATTTCCTCGATCACACGTTCGGGAGAAACCGTATGGATCAAGTCTGCATGGGTAGTCATGGCTTTCAGGGTTTTGGGTTCCACTTCCAATTCAAAACGGGCTGCAAATTGCACCGCTCGCAGCATGCGCAGCGGGTCTTCCAAAAAAGCTTCGGGGAAAACCTGGCGGAGAATTTTATTTTTGAGATCAGTCTGGCCTTGAAAAGGATCTATCATTTCGGTGGTTTTGAGATTTCGGGCCATGGCATTGATGGTAAAATCACGACGGCCTAAATCTTTTTCGACGGGAATAAAAGGATCAAATTGAACTTTAAAATCCCGGTGCCCTGTTCCGGTAGAGCTTTCCTGGCGGGGCAGGGCAATATCAAACTCGGAACGGCTGCGATGAGGTCTGAATTTTAACACTCCAAAAGATTTGCCCACGAGTTGCACATTTCCGTGCTGCGCCAGGAGGGCAATGAGTTCCTTCATGGGAATTTGGGTGACCAGCAAATCTTTGTCTTTGTGGGGAATGCCCATGAGTTGGTCGCGCAGGGTTCCACCCACTTCATAAACTTCTCCTCCTTTTTTTTCGATGGCTTTTAAAAATGGCATAAATACTAAAGATCCCCCCTCCCTGGACGGGAGGGGGTTAGGGGGCGGGTGATCTCATGAAACCTTCCAAAATGTTTTTTTAATGTACTTTTCAATGATATCACCCTCTCCCCGACCCTCTCCCGTCCAGGGAGAGGGTGAAAGATGAATCAGAGGGAGAAAAAAATCAAATTTTATTCAGATAAGTGTCAATTCTCGCTTGCTCAGTGAGCGCATCAGCGATTGTTTTGAGAATAATAATTCTGCGACGACTTAAAAGGGACTGGGTGAGGGCTGTTTTTTCTGCTTCAAATTTTGTCAGGTCGGCCTCTTTTTTCCCCAATAATTTAAAAAACACCTTTTGGGATCCTACCGGATAGGAGTCAGGACAGACTGGGTTTTCCGGAGAAAGTTTGATAATACATTCCAGAGCTGCGGTGGCTTGCAGGTCGCCTCCCACAAAAATCACTTTATCCTTTAAAGGATGAAGCCCGGTTTCTTCGATTTTGAAACCCTGTTTTTTTTTCAGGGTTTCCAAAAGACGGGAAGCTTTTGGGGTTTTTTCTTTAAGAGCATTAAAAATTTCAGTTTGGATGGATTTGAAATCTTTTGCAGGAGAGGATTCTGGAGAATTAAAAGAAATTTTTTGCAAATTGAGTTCTGTTTTAGAAAGCAGATATTCTTTTTTGACTTCTTCATCCGTCACACTCACCGAGTCCCGGATAAAATCCTCAAATTTTCCTGCGAGCAATTCTTCTCTCAAGGTCTTTTCAAAATCTTCCCCCGTTTCTCGTTCAAAGCTGGGTTTGAAGATTTCCAGATACCCTTTTTTGTTAAAAACACCACTCGTATGCAGCATGGGAACAGAAGTAATCGTTTCAGCGAGTTCTTTATCTGAAATGGTGAGTCCTATTTTTTTTGCTTGTTCGGCAAAGAGTTTTGTTTCAATCAATTGTTTCAGGATATTTTGCCTGATCATTTCGCGTGCAGAGGGGGGAATGGTTTCCGGGGTAAAGCCGAAGTTTTTTATTTTACTTCCGTAGAGTTGTTCAAAACTTCCCAAAGTAATTCTCTCTCCGTTGACACGGGCAATCACTTGCAGGGACGGGTTGGAGCTTGTCTGGCTTTCTTTGAGTCCCGTATAACCAAAATAAAAAATAAGGCCCACGGCCATGGCGCCTAAAATGAATTTGGTAAGCCAGCTTTTGGCATGTGTGCGTAATTGTCCGAGCATAAAAAATATTTGCCTTAAAGCGAAAAGCGAAGCAACTAAAAATAAAATTTATCGAAGAGCTCTCTGCCCTTATGCCCATTACTTCTCTCACTTCGTATTTCAACACCACTTCTTTCGGGGATCAAAATCTTTTTACCCGAAACCAAGATGAGCTTGCGTTGACTCTGGACTGCGCTGCCCGTCAACTGGCGGACTTTAAAGGCCTGGCCCTCATGAGCGCCGGAGGCGGGGCTTTTGAAGTGGGTCGATTGCTGGCGACCACTTTTTTTAGTGCGGTTCCCGTGCTTTCGGCCATTCCCCTTTTGACACGTAGTTTTACTTTTGTGTCTGGCATCACGGCAGACATGGCGTTTACGACTTTCTTAAGCCAAATTTTCGGGGAGGCTGGGGAAAATGACGTACCCTTTTGGCAGCAGGTTCTAGATCAAGGTTCTGTGCGGGGGATGAGTTTGATTGGAGCCGGTCAGAGTTTTGCGGTGATTCAAGTGCTTACAGGACTCGCCTCGGTGAGTGGGGGAATACTGTGTGAAGAAGATCCGAGTAGGGGCAATCCGCCTAAGGCGGATGCCCCTACATTTCTGTCTTCGATGATTCAGGGGCTTCGCTGTTATTTTGGATCCGGGGCTTTTGGAGTTTTGAGCGGGGGATTGCTGGGTGCCGTAGAACAGAGAATCAGTCTCAAAACAAAAAATATGAATAACGTAGGGGCGAATCTTGCCTGCCCGCCAGTTGTTTGGAGGGTATTCGCCCAAAACAGAGGGCGATCACAAGGATCGCCCCTACAGAATTCCGTAAAAAATTTTTTCCCCCAATGGGAATATGCTCTGCCACGACCCATCCCTCCCCTGGGTCCTCTGCTTTCTGTTGCTTCTGATCCTCCAGAGGGAAGAAGTTCTGCAGTGAAACTGGAGAGACTTCTTCCCGAAGAAGAGGGGGTTCAAAGAGCAGAGGGGCTTTTTAGAATATTAAATGAGGCTCAAGAGGACTTGTCGGTTTTTCTGGAAGGATCTCCTGCTTGTTTTGAAGATCGGGTAATTGCCTTGAGAGTTTCAATACCTTTGGAAGAACCTGTGAATCCATTCATGAATACCTATGAATCCAAGGCTCAAGTATGGATGGATGAACTCAGACCCCACTGGCCTCCTCAAACTCAGGCTCAGCAAATTCATCTTACTTTTGTTCATAGACGAGGTCTCTCGGAAGAGGGCTCTCTTGTCATCATCAGGCCTCCCCAAGAAAACATGCAGGGCAGGGTTTCAAGACATCCTCTTGATCCTGGTTATCTGGAAACAGTAGGAGGTTTTTTATTGCACTCCCCCAGGATTACTTATGAGGGTGAAGTAGGGGATATAGAACGTCAAGTGATTGAGATGAGAGATGATATCCGAGGAAGGTCTTTTTTAGGTTCCGGGGCTTTACGCTTTCAAACAAAAGAAAGGAAAGTTTCTTTGGTGAGTCAATTCCTTGAGAGATTAGGATTAAGAGTACCTGAACTTCGAATCACGTGGAAAAAACGTTTAGTCGTTTGGGGGCGTGCCATAGAGTTATCTTACGTTCCTGCCTCGGGTCATGCAGAAGCTTTTGATATGGATTATGTCTGGCGCAATTTGGCAAAGATTTCGCAGGTTCCCCATGTTCGGGTAGGGGTGGATTTGGCAGCAGAATACAAAAGAGAAAATATCCCTCACTTGGAAGCCTGGTACCAATGGGTAGGTCAGGTATTCATGAATCAGTTTTATAGAAAATTAGATAAGGGTTTTATTCCTATTAATTTAAGTTGGGTGTTTAATAAAAATTTTGGAAATATGGATCTTATTTCACTCTATAAAGGAGCAAAAAGTGAGGTCTTTGTTTTGGCAGGTCATGTGTTGCGATCCGTAGTTCACTATTATTTTCCAGAGGAAGTCCCTTACCGTGTGATGACACTTCTACAATTTTCAGATTACCTGCGTCAAAAACGGGTGAATGGTATTCGTGTGGCTCGTATTTACCGGGTGGGTTCTGATTATATGGAGCGGGAAAGAATAAGACCTTTAAGGGGCATTTCTCCAGAAGATAGAAAAGAGTTGGGAAACAAGATCCTCGGGTTTATCCAGGATCCCACTTGTCAAGGTCCCGTGGCGGCCCTGTTAAGACCCATTCTGGCAGAAGCTTTGAAAGACTTGAGAGGTGGGGGAAGAAAGAAAAGTTTTGTGGGTTTGGATGAAAAAAACAATTTGGTGATTTTTGACATTTAAAATAAGCAACTAAAAATAGAATTTGTCGAAGAGTTTTTAGGTTATGCCCATTACCTCTCTCACTTCTTATTTCAACACCAGCTCCTTCGGAGACACAAACGCCTCTACCCGAAATCAAAAAGAACTATCATTGACTCTCGATTCCGCTGCCCGCCAACTGGCGGACTTTAAAGGCTTGGCCCTCATGAGCGCCGGAGGCGGGGCTTTTGAAGTGGGTAAATTGCTGGCGACCACTTTTTTCAGTGCGGTGCCTGTTCTTTCGGCCATTCCCCTTTTGACACGTAGTTTTACTTTTGTGTCTGGCGTCACGGCAGACACGGCGTTTACCACTTTCCTGAGCCAAATTTTCGGGGAGGCTGGGGAAAATGACATTCCCTTTTGGCAGCAGGTTTTAGATCAGGGTTCTGTGCGAGGGATGGGTTTGCTGGGAGCGGGTCAGGGCTTTGCGGTGATGCAGCTTCTTACGGGACTCGCCTCGCTGAGTGGGGGGGTGCTGTGTGAAAAAGAGGCGAAGCCGGAACAAGGGGGAATGCTGGGTTCCATGATTCAGGGTCTTCGCTGTTATTTTGGATCCGGGACTTTTGGATATTTGAGCGGCGGAGCAGTGAGTGCGGTGGAGCAGAGAATCAGTCTGAGAACAAGGAATATGAATAACGTAGGGGCGAATCTTGTATTCGCCCAAAACAAAGGGCGATCACCCTCCATACGACTGGCGGGCAGGCAAGTATCGCCCCTACTGGCAGGTGCTGCAGGAGCAGATGTAAATACAAAAAGCCCCCGAATATTTCATGCCCAAGGGACTTCAGACCAAGGTTCTTCTTCCCTTGACGGTACAGACCTGATTCCCTCTGCTTCCGAACAAAGAAGATTAACGGCTCAATTTCGACCTCACTTTTCTTCTGATTCAAATAATCCCTATTCGGAGCAACTCCTCTGGTGGGCTCTGCAAACACCCTCCAGACAAGCTCATTTTCATGAAAGACTGCTTGCGGTTTATGCGATGGCTCCCAACCCGGGAACAAAAGAACAGGTGTATCTCGCAAAAGCAATTCATCATGTTTCCACTTCAGGCACTTCTCGAAATCCTGTGGGGAGTTTCAAAAGCAGCCTTCTTCATTTTGCCATCAGCCGGGCGCTGGCTGACGGAAACCCGCATCTTCGAAATCGAAAAATGCAGGAAATTTTTCAGGCGATGGAAAGTGGGCTTGACACTCGACAAGTAAGCAGAATTCTCAATCCTTACCGGGAAGAATTGAGGCTTTTAGCAAGAAGTACTTTTCCTAATTCGTTTTGGCAATCCCATCGGGCAAAAGTGGAAGAAGAACTCCCCAGTTATTCAGTAGAAGAGCAAGTCCTGATCTTAAATTGGATTCATGCACAAACGGCTCCAATGGGTTCTCAGAAAGCAAAAACAGAAGCAGAGCGGATGATCACCACCTTCGGCAAAGCACGCCGATCAGGAAAGTATAGACAAACACTTATTCAAGCCGTTCTTGCAAAGGCAAAAAGTTCTCCACAGGGACGACTCATTCTCCAAAGAGCTTTTGATATTTTTTACGCAGAAGAGGAAATCTCAAAATTAATGGAATTAGCCACTCCTCCAGATCCCCACAAGACTGTTGCTTACGTGAAAGGATTAACGGAAGACTGGAAACTTGCAACCCTTGCCAGTATGATCAATGGCACTTCACACACCGCTTATATGGAAGACATCCGGCTGGCCAGAAAAGTAGTTTCTGTCTCTCTGGATGCGGAGGAAGATATTCCCAACGAGAAAAGAAGAAGTGAAGCAAAAACCTCTCTGGATCAAGCCTGTCTTTCTTTTATCTCATCCAAAGCTCCCTTAACGCCGGATTTTTTCCTGGGGCTTCTCCGACGGAGTCTCACTCCCCAAATACTTTCTTTTCTTCGCTCTTATCGGGAAGAAAAATTTGAGATCAGAATTCTTTCTACAACTGAGTTTGATACTCTCAGCAAGAGAAGCCCCCATGAACCTCATGCTTGTTTGTTTCGTCCCGCCACTTCAACTACAAAAGCACAAATTCTTATCCGGGAAATGCCGGGCTCCTTTTCATCTCCCACACAAGCTTACCAGGCACTGACGGATCGACTCATAGGATTGGTGCATGAATGGGAACACTGGCGCCATTTTTCCGGAAACTATGAAGGAATGGAAGAAGGAGGAAGAGCCATTAGTCTTGAAAGGATCACCCGCCATGATCGTCTGGTTTCAGAAATGTTGGCCGACTTGGAAGACCTGCGCTGGCAAACCAAAGTGTTTGGGCTGGAAACCTGGAGAATCTGCCATCTCCTGGGAGAAAATCCCGCCACTTATCTGCGAGATAAAGCAGAACAGATTTATTTTGGGTAAAAAACTACCAGATGTAATGCCTCAGTTTCACCCCTGGAAAGAGCGAGGACTGTTTGAGCGCTCCTTAAAAATTGCGCTTTCCTTTAGGAAAGTGCGATTAGACAATCGCGAGTTCCGCAGCGACTGAAAGGGGTGAAAGTGAGGCATTACTACCAAATCGCTCCCCTCGCCTCCTCCTTCACCGCCGGTGAAGCTGTTGAATCTTTTTCCAAAATCTCGCCCAATATTTTTTGGGCCCCCGCCGTATCCCCCAGATTTTTCTTCACCGTGGCCAAATAAAAGAGGGACCAATCCCGCAGGAAATTACGGGAATCAGAAGCTCCCTCGACATAAACTTCTTCTGCCCGCTTAAAATCTTTTTTATCCTGAAGACAAGCGCCTACCCGAAGGTAAATCAAAGAACGAAGTACTTTGTCTTCTCCCTTGCCGACATAAGGATCCAGCTCTTTCAACACCGTGTCACAATCATTTTTTTGCATGGCGAGGTTTGCAATCTCCAAAGAAGACCACAGCCCCAGAGGAGCATAGAGATTTGTTTTTTTGATTTCCCGAAGAAAGCTCATCTCTTGCTCAGGACCTTTTTTTGAAGCTGCCAAAATATTTTCGGCCAGGTGATTTGAACGCTTTTCATGAAAATTTTTCCAAAACAGAACCCCCAGAATCACAAATAAAAAAACACCCAGGGTCGTCAGAACAGCCGGACCTCGTGCATAGGCCTTGTGATAAAGGCGATCGAAAAAAGAAACAAACTCATCGGGTTTTCTGGGTTTGCTGCGAGGCAGTTTTTTATAAATGGGCATAGGTTTTTTTGTAGATAGCTTGTTTTGAATCGGCTAGCAAATATTCCCCCACTTGAGAAGACAAATAACATCCTGCCGCAATTCCTCCGATACTAAAAAGAAAACCTCCCAAAACACCGCTGCCCACCAGACCCATGCTCGCCAATAAAGCCTGGGGAACAGCAGTGCCTATCCCACAGACCATGCTTGTGATCAGCGAGTTTTCGAGATGATGAGAAAGATCAGAAGGTTGTACCGTGTTTTGGTTTAAAGGATGAGAGAAGGAATAGCCTTCCATCAACAGAGTCGAAAGCAGTGGAGCAAGCCCTCCCGGTAAAACCAGACTGAGACCTTTCCATAAAACATTTGCGAAAGTTCGCTGGGTAAAAGGAAAAAGAAGTGTTTCAAAACCCTGATTGATAAATTGAAAAGTAAAGGCACTTTTTTGTTGCCCAAAAATTGTGGTTGAAAATGCCTCCCATCTGTTCCCTGAAGAAGCCCGGGAAGCGGCTAGAATACCACTTCCAAGCGTGAAAAAAGCAGAAGCACCATAACTGCCCAGTCGATGAGAATTCCCAAAAGGCAAAACAACATAACCTGCGCGACTTCGACTGGGTCTCGCTTGAGAAGAAGAGGCTCCCCTCATGGAAGCAGGTTCTGTTAAAGAGGAGGCTACCACTTCTCTGACTCTTTGAAGTGTGGGAGGATCCACCAAGTGAGGAGAAGAAGGAGGAGCGGGAGAACGAGTTTCGTGAATGAGCTCCGCTGCTCTTTGAGCATATTGTTTGGCCTCAGAGCTTCCTGCTACAGCCAAATGATCACTGGCCTGCCGATAGCATCGGGCGGCTTTTGTTTTCAATTCCCGATCAAGACCCGCCAAGTCCGGATCAGAGTGATGAATATAACGTTTGGCTTCCTGAAGATGAACCTCTGCAGCTCCCTTGAGTCTTTCAGCCTCCCTTAAAGAAACAACTGTAAGTTCTCTACGGCTCTGCCGGGCCCTTTGGGTTTGTGCTTCCGCTTCTTGAGAGCGTCCCTGTTGTTCTAAAACATGAGCATGCCCTTCTAAACTACGGGTACTCCCTGCAAGATTTTGACTTTCTATCAAAATAGGGGTGGCCAAAGAAAAATAACGATCTGCCTGATGAAGAGCTGATCCACCCGTACGTTTTGCTTCTTCTCCCAGAGCAATCAGTATTCCTCCCAGCCTTTCACGGTGTTCCCGAGTACTGGAAGGAGAAACAAGAGCGATTCGTCTTGAAAGATCTTCGTGGTTTCTAATCGTGTGATCTACAGAGGGCCATAAAGAAGCTCGAGTGGCTGGAGGAGTTTCTATAATCGCTTGCAATCTAAAAACCAGAGCTTCCTCGTGCAAGCCCAATACGGTTTTCATTTGATAAGCAGTACTCAAGCCTAATGGAGTATCACGATGTGAAGAAGAAAGTTGTGCGGCGCGGGTTTCAAGACCTTGAGCAATTGCTAAAGGATCATTTGTATTGGGAGAAGAAAGAGGGGGTGTTGCAAGGGGAGGCCGGAGAATCCGATCCGCGAGTGTTGTTGCGTAAGTTGTAATACAAGACGAAATACGAGATAGACAATCCCCCATTACCCCTCCCTCGTTATTTCCGATTTGCCTCGTTTATTTCAAATCGAAAACCCTCTTTTTCCTTTCTTCAAGAAAATGATGCTTTGTACAAGTAAAAAATACGGGGAAGTGATTTTATTTTTTACTTTATTCCCTCGTCCAGGCGAAAAAGTTTATGGAGAAGATCCAGGTAAGGATGACGTCCTTCTGAAGAAAGCGTGGGAGGCTCTGCCTTTAAAGCCAGCAAAGGTTCATGCAGGATTTTATTCACAATCGCCTGGGTACAGGCTTCTAAAACAGCTTTTTGTTCCGCATTCAAATCTTTCAATTTGGAAAATGTTTTTTCAAGCTCTTGCTGACGAACCTTGTCAAACTTTTTGGCAAGACGCTCAATCGTGGGATGTAACGAAAGAATTTTTAACTCCTCCAAAAAGCGGGCGGACTCTTGCAAAATAATCGCTTCGGCTTTTTTGCCTTCTTCTTTCTTTTCTTTGAGATTGCTCTCGACCACCTTTTGAAGATCATCCAGATCATAAAGATACACATTAAAAACACGATGGATTTCAGGAGCCACATTCCGGGGCACAGCAATATCAATGATAAAAAGGGGGCGATTTTTACGCAGACGCATGGCTTCCTGGATTTGAGAAAGAGTCAAAAGGTATTCTTGAGAAGAAGTCGAGGTGATCACCACATCCACCAAAGGAAGAGAAAGATGAAAATCACTAAAATGGATGGCTTGCCCCTGACAAGCCTCCGCCAGGACTAAAGCTTTTTCAAAACTCCGATTTGCAATCCATATTTCAGGATTTCCCTGGGATTTTAAATGGCGCAGGGCCAACTCACTCATTTTTCCCGCCCCCAAAAGCAGGGCTTTTTTACCTTCCAAATTTCCAAATATTTTTTTAGCCAGCATCACCGCCACATAACTCACACTGACGGGGATATTGGCCATTTCAGTTTCCGTACGTACTTTCTTGGCCACATGAAAAACACGATGAAAATAACGGTTGAGCAAGGGCCCCGTGCCCCCTACTTCTGTGGCCAAACGATAAGCTTCTTTCATTTGTGAAAAAATTTGCGATTCTCCGAGCACCATCGAGTCAAGACCTGCAGCCACAGAAAACCCATGAGACACCGCATCGGAATAAGTGTGGGTGTAAAAAAAAGAGTTTATTTTTTCCAAATTTACTGAATGGAATTGAGATAGAAAATTTTTGAGTTCTGCCAAAGCCAAAGCAGGCTGGGATGTGGCTGCATAAATTTCAACCCGATTACAAGTGGAAAGGATGAAGCATTCTTGTAAAAAAGCTTTTTCCAAAAGCAGCAAGAGAGCTTCTTTTGTTTTTTCAGGTGAAAAAGCAAACTGCTCCCGGATTTCCAAAGGCGCTGTTTTATGATTCATGCCGATAACAATCAGTTTCATGTGTGTTTTACCTCCAGAAAGGTAAACAAGATCACCATGAAACCCACGAGCGAAAGCAAAACCCCTCTGCGGCCTTTCCATCCTGCTGAAAATCGCACCTGAAAGAAAAAAGCATAAACCAGCCAGGCGAGGACAGTCCAAATCTGGCGAGGATCATCGAAAAAATAAACTCCCTTTACGGATTTGGCCCAGGCTGATCCCGAAACAATCCCCAAAGTCAGCAAAACAAAACCCACGGTCAAGGCCTTGTAATGAAGCTGATCCAAAAGTTCGAGGGAGGGCAAACGATTGAAAATCCGGAACATCTGTTTTCTTTTGAGCTGAAATTCCTGAAGCAAAAAAAGAGAACCCAAAATAAAAGAGAGAAAAAAAATCGAGAACGCCAAAAAACCAAGCACGATGTGGATGGCGGCCCAAGGCGAATCAAGAAAACCCTTCGCCCCCTGATAACTTTCTTCCGTAAAATAAGCTAAAGTGTAAAGAATAAGAATGGGAGATAAAAACAAAGCCCCTACTCCCTCCAAACGATATTTGAAGCCCATCAGAAGAAACAAGGCAGACAAAACCCAGACACTAAACAAATAAGAGTCTGTTGCTTTCAGAAGAAAAGGATATCCCACCTGATGAATATAAATTCCCATGCTGAAGCTCTGCAAAAAAAATGAAACCACCACAATTTTTTTACCCCAAGACAACAAAAATTGTTTCTGAAAGATAAAATAAGAAAGATATAAAAGTGTGGCGATAGCAAAAAAAAGAAAACTGAGTTGTGTGAATAAAGAACTCATCGTAGTTTTAAATCCTTTAAAAGCTGCCCGATTTTATTTCTGTTTTTTTCTCCGAGAGCTTGTAAAAGTTCTTCTCCTTTTTGTTTAAAAAATTGGGGCAACAACTCGCCTTTGTTATTCTCGAGAAAAGTGCTGCGAATTTTAGAGAGTTCACCAAGCAAGTCTTCGTATTCTGTGTTTAAAAGTTGCTCGAATTTCTGGCGTAATAATTTTGAAAGCCCCGGTACTTTTCCTCCGGTAGAAATGGCCAGGGTAAGATCCCCCTTGTTTACCCGCGCGGGAACAATAAAATCACATTCTTCCGGCTGATCCACGGCATTGCATAAAATCTTTTTTTCAAGAGCCTCCTGGTGAATCAAACGATTGAGAGAAGGCTCATTTGTCGCGGCAAAAACCATAAAAAACCCGCTCAAAGCTCCTGGAGCATAGCTTTGTTTTTTCCATTTCAATTTTTTTTCTTCCACTTTTTGATCAATAGCAGAAATAATTTCCGGAGACAAAACCGTCACGCAAGCCCCTGCTTCCAAAAGCCCTGCTATCTTCTGACCCGCCACGACTCCCCCTCCGATCACTAAAATTTTTTTATCTTGAAGATCTAAAAAAATAGGGTAATAGCGCATTTTTGATCATTATCTTGATAGATGAAATATTGCAATATCCGAAAGGATTGGATAAATCTTGTTTTATTATTAAACTCTCCCTCCTTACAAAGGAGGGAGTTGGAGGGAGGTCTTCATTGGATTCAATTTGCATCCATTTGAGACCTCTCCCTATCCCTCTCCTTTGTAAGGAGAGGGAATTCAAAGGAGACCTTTTATGACATCCGAATTTGTAAAAGAAGCAACTGATAGCAACTTCCAGACAGAGGTTCTAAAAAATCCTCTGCCCGTTCTGATTGATTTCTGGGCAGAATGGTGTGGCCCTTGTAGAGCCCTCACTCCCACCGTGGAAGCCTTGGCAAAAGATTATGCGGGCAAGGTGGCTGTTTTTAAAATGAATGTGGATGAAAACCAGACCACGCCTTCCCAGTTTGGTATTCGGAGCATCCCCACCCTTCTTTTGTTTAAAGGTGGGCAAAAAGTAAATCAGGTGATTGGCGCCGTGCCCCGCTCTGCTTTGGAAGACATGATCAAGAAAGCATTATAAGACTTCTCTTGCGTGGTTTTTAGGATTCCAGTTTGACAAGCAAGCCGGGATTTGTTACCTGCAAACGCGCTTTATACGTCTTAAACAAGATTAAACAAAACAATAAAGGTGGGTTTATGGCCGAAGAAACCAAAAAGAAAAGAGCTCTCCCCAAAGGGCGACATCAAAGTCAAATCAAGCGAGAACGTCAAACGCTGAAACGTCATGCAAGAAACGTGATACTGGAGTCTTCCCTGAAAACATCGATTAAAAAAGTAAAAGAAGCGGCCCAGAAAAAAAATAAAACCCTGGCTCAAACCCTGCTTATCGGCGCCACCCAAGCCCTTTACAAAGCGGCTTCCAAAGGAGTGATTCACTCCCGCAATGCCTCTCGTCGGGTTTCCCGCTTGGCCAGCTTGGTCCATTCTTTATCATAGATGTCACCTTCTTCTCCCCTTGAAGTCGTCGCCGCTATCATAGAAAAAGAGGGGAAATTTCTCATCACCCAACGCCTGAAACAATCTCATCTCGGGCACTGCTGGGAATTTCCTGGCGGAAAACAAGAGTCAGGTGAAACTCTGGAAGAATGTATTATTCGGGAATGTCAGGAAGAAATTGGAGTAGAGATCAAACCTCTTCAAAAAGTAAAAGAAATTTGGCATACCTACAAAGAAGTCAGCGTGCATCTTCATTTTTTTCTCTGCGAACTGGTTTCCGGAACTCCCCAAGCCCTGGAGTGCGCTGACCTGAAATGGGTTTTTTCCCACGAGTTGAAAAATTTTGAATTTCCGGAAGCGGATCAAAAAATTTTAGAAAAACTAAGTAAAAACCAGGAGGATTTATGGCATCTCTCAAAGAAGGAAATGTAGCTCCCTTATTTAAACTTCCAGACTCCTCTGGAAAGTTAATTTCCCTCAGCGATTTTAAGGGAAAGAAAAATGTCGTCCTCTATTTCTATCCCAAAGACATGACTTCCGGCTGTACCCAGGAAGCCTGCGACTTTTCAGAGCACCTGCCTGCTTTTTCAAAACAGGATACCGTAGTGATCGGAGTAAGTTTCGATGATGAAAAGCGCCATCAAAAATTCATCGAAAAACAGGGTCTAAAACATATTCTACTTTCGGATGTGGAAAAAAAAGTGGCGGATGCTTACGGCGTGTATCAGGAAAAAAGTCTTTACGGCCGCAAATTCATGGGCATTGTGCGCTCTACTTTTGTGATTGATAAACAGGGAAAGATTAAAAAAATATTTCCAAAAGTAAAAGTGGCGGATCATTGGAAGGACGTGTTGGAAGCATTATAAACTTTCCCCTATCAGGTCGAAGCAAACACAAAAGGATAAACAGCCAACACCGAGCCATAAAATCCTCCTTGGAAAAAATTTTATTCCTTATTTCATTTATCGCGGAGTTTTCAAAGAAGTTGCCCGAAAAATTTTTATTTTGTGATTTTTAATCAGAAAAGATTTTTATAAAAAGACAAGCTTTGTTAAAGAATGCCTGTTTTATCTCACCCAATTCTCAATTTTTAATTCTGGAACGCGATTAAACTCTCTTACATTGTTGGTAACTAAAGTAAGCTGAAGAGCCAAAGCGTGTGCAGCGATGAGCATATCGAGAGCTCCCAAAGTTTTCCCCTGTTTTTCCAGAAAGGAACGAAGGTGTCCATATCTTGCTGCAGCAAGGTCATCATAGGGAAAAACCTCAAGAGGAGCGACAAACTCGGCAAGAGCCGCCTTGTTTTGATGACGCCTTTCACTTTTTTCAACACCATATTCCAATTCACTCAAGGTAATGGAAGAGATCCCTATCTCTGACAATCTGGTTTTTTTTAAGCGTATTAAAACCTCTGGAGGTTTCTTTTTGATGAGATAGATACAAATATTGGTATCCAACATATGTTTCATAAAACCCTATCTCTTTTTTGCCGGGCAGGTTGATTTCGATCCGTCATAAAGTCATCTGAAAACATATCGAGACTTTTCATCAAAGAAGCCCAAGGGGATTTTTTGGGGAGAAGCATCACCATTCCCTCAAATTTTCGTATATAAACTCCCTTGCCTGAAAATTGAAACTCCTTCGGAAGACGAACGGCTTGGCTTCGTCCGTTACTAAACAGTTTTGCAGTTTGCATCATGTGCCTCCTTTATGATAAGCACCATGGTATATACCAAATAAAATCAAGTCAATTGAATTTAAGACAGACTTTTTAAAGTGCTTTCGAGTTGAGGAGCATGAAACTGGAATCCACTCTTTAATAATTTCTCCGGCATGGCACGCACACTGGTGAGTAAAAGTTCTTCGGCCATTTCTCCCAAAACCAGTTTCAAAACTGTTTCCGGAACAGAAAAAAGCACCGGGCGCCTTAAAACCTTCCCCAGCGTTTTTGCAAATTCTTTTTGAGTGACGGGTTGGGCTGAAACAAAATTGACAGGGCCTTCCAAAGATTCTGTTTTTAAAATATGCTCCATGCCTCGAACAACATCCTCCATCGCGATCCAACTTAAATACTGGTTTCCTTTTCCCAAAACAGCGCCCAATCCCCACCTGAAAGGCCTTGTCATTTTTTCCAAGGCGCCGCCTTGGGAAGCCAGGATTATTCCAAAACGGGGATGCACCACGCGGATCTTTCGGTGAGCAGGATTTGCAGCGTCCTCCCACTGCTCACAAAGTGAAGCTAAAAAGCCTTCTCCCCGGGGCGAGCGTTCATTCAAAATTTCATTTCCCTGATTTCCGTAATAGCCCGTTGCAGAAGCACTGATAAATACCTGGGGAGGCTTTGAAAGCTGAACGAGAGCCTCAGTTAACAAATGAGTGCTCAAGATGCGACTTTTTCTAATTCTTTTCTTTTTTTTCTCAGTCCATCGCCCTGAAGCAATATTTTCTCCCGAAAGATGAATCACTGCATCAAAGCCTTCAAGATCAGAAAGCGAAATCTTTTTTTGGGAAGGATCCCAAAAAATACATTTTTCCAGACCCCCTTGCTCCCCCCGCAGCAAACGAACGATTTCATGTCCCTGCCCTTTTAAAAAGGGAACGAGAGCAGAACCTACAAAACCTGTAGAACCACTGATTAAAATTTTGATTGAAGCCTCCTTTTTTCAAAATTTTTTATTTAAAAAAATTCTTGCCAGAAAAAGTCTAAAAAGAGAACATAAGTAAATAGGAGATTAATTTTATGGAAACTGCAAAAGAAATCTTAATTAAAACTATTCGGGAACAACCCGATGATAGTACTTATGAGGATCTTTTAAAAGAATTGTTATTTCATAGAATGATCCTTCGTGGGCTTCAAGATGTAAAACAAACCCATACTATTTCTCATGAAGACGTTGAAAAAGAGATTATTTCATGGGAAAAATAAAATGGTCCAAAGAAGCTTTTTGCTGGCTAAAAGAAATACATGATTATATTGCTCTCGATAACCCCCAAGCTGCCTCGCGAGTAATCAAAGGAATTGTCCAAAAAATAAACCTCTTAAAAGAACATCCCGAGATAGGATATCGATTAGAAAAATATTTACCCAAGCATGTCCGAGTAATTTTATATGGACATTACCGAATTGCTTATGAAGTAGACCAAGATCGTCATGTAAGCATCCTTGGAATTTTTCATGGTTCTTTAGAACTTGAAAAACATCTCACTTTTTCTTCTAAGAATTAGAAAAAATAAAATATTTTACTTTTCAAAAAAATATTTTTTCCTGTCTTACCTTTTTTGTTCCAAGCGTTGATAAATCCATCTCAATCGATAAAAAGCAGTAAGATTGGTTCCGATTGCAATCAGGACAATGGCGAGAATGAGAAAAAAATCCAAAGGAAGATCCCAATACGGGCGTAACAGATAAGCAAAAATGGGGCTAAAAATAGACCCTACTCCCAAGTAAACAATTCTTTCGGGTCTTTGCATCACTCCCCGATCGCAATCCACTCCCACGGCTTGCCCTCTGGCCCGGGTATAACTCACCATGGTTGCACCCACGATGGAAGCCAGCACAAACCAAAACACCCAAGTGTTTTGGTAGTAAGCGGCCAGGCCTACGGCCGTCAGCAACTCCCCATAGCGATCCATTACTGAATCATAAAAAGCACCCGAGCGACTGCAAAGGCCCATTTTACGGGCAATGCGCCCATCAAACATGTCACAACTGCCTCCTAAAATAACAAACCAACCGGCAATGCCAAACCTTCCATAATAAAAAGCAATCCCTGCCACTCCACTCAAAATCACTCCCAGAAGTGTAAAACAGTTGGGCGTCATTTTGAGTTTAAGGGCAACTTTTTCGATCGGAGAGGTCACCCAAAACCAATATTCTTTAAACCACTTATTCAAAAATCTGGAATGATGCCGTTTCTCCAACTCATCTTGTGCCGGGATGGGAGGATTTTTTTTTCGAATCGCAGCAAAAACCAAAACAGTCGAGAGCATAAAAACATTAATCAGAAGTAATGGCCCCAGTGAGAACCAAAGGGGATCTATTTGCGAGAGTTGTGTCCACATGTTTTTGATTACTACTCAGGTTTTTGAGGGAATACAAGAAAATGGATAAAAAAATGTCATCTAAAAATTAAAAATATACTTTTCATTGCTAATGGAAACTCACCCTCCCCCAAGGCGGGGGAGGGCCGGGGAGAGGGGGTATAATTGAAAAGTACCTTTAAAAAAACAATTCATATTTGGAAGGTTTCATTAGAACACCCGCCCCCCAACCCCCTCCCGTCAAGGGAGGGGGTGAAAGAAATTAAAAACTGAAAATGGATAAAAATGATAGGCTCAACTTATGTGAACAAAATCCCATGAAAACTTAATGCAAAGTCTCTGAAGAAGGTTTCGCCGGTAACTTCACATCGTGTTCAAAGTTGGGAAGAGGCATTGCCTTACCTCCTGCATAAACTTCATGTCGACCTTTCGTTCTATACCATTCCGCGACAGAGGAATTTTTATGCATATTTTCGATGATCTGCCTCCAACCCACGCCGGTGTTGTAAGCGCAGAAGGAAATTTCTCCCTGCTGTGTGCCGTAAGGAATAATACACATCTCGGTTCTACGGAAATCGTAGTTGAATAAATCCTGAAACCACATCCCCGCCACAAACATAAAGTGCCAGCGATCTTTTTTACGTTCAGCTCCCACACCGTAATCCACTTTGCCTTCTGTCATGCTACCGCCCGTCTGCTTGTCAAATTTACGGACAAGATCCTTTAACTTCATTTCTTTTGGGGCCTTCCCGGGCTTAAAATTACGAAGCAAAGCACAGACCACCTGCAGTTTAGTCAACCATTTGGGTTGAAAGGCATCTGTAATATCGACAACATCTTTCATAATACGATCGACGTTGATGAACTCAGAAAGAGGAAGCCAGGCTTTTTTGGATTTATCCACCATCAGCCCCATGCCAATGCCGCAGTTGGGATGACAACCACATTTTAAATTTCCGAAGTCTTGATCGGGCCCCATCATATAGTCTGTCAAATCCGAGAAAGGACCTGCCGCCGAAAGTGGGAACCAATCTCGGAGAGGTTCAGAAACCCCCGTTTGTTTTTTTACATCATGAGCCAAATGAGAAAGGGTGTAGCGGTGCTTTTGACGATCTTCATCGCTGATATCTTCATCCCGACCTGTGAAAGAAACGGGTTGAAAAGAACAGAAAGTAATTTTATCGGAGTTTTGAATTGCAAAATCAATGATCGGCCCAACTTGATGATCATTCACTGAATTAACGATGGTGGTCACTAACACCACATCGATGCCTACGTGAGCGAGATTGGTAATTGCACGCAATTTTACATCAAATAAATTTGAGATCTTGCGATGTTGGTTGGAGGCATTATCAACCCCGTCAAATTGTAAATAAGCAATTCTTAAACCCGCATCATAGGCCTCTTGGGCGAACTCGGGGCTCTCGGCAAAACGGATTCCATTAGTAGCCGCCTGCACACTAAAGTAACCCACTTCTTTGCAATATTTGATGGCCTGAATGAAATAAGGGGAAAGCGTGGGCTCTCCTCCTGAAAATTGAACCGACATTTGCCGGCGCGGTTTGATTTTAAGAGAGTTATCCAAAATTTCTTTAATGTCTTCCCAAGCAAGCTCATGAACATAGCCCACTTGATTGGCATCCATAAAACAAGGATCGCACATCATGTTGCAACGATTGGTCAAGTCGACGGTTAAAACAGATCCACGCCCATACTTAATGGTGGAAGTTCCATGATTGCGAAGATGGGTCATGGGAGATTTAAAATCTCGCCCCGGATAAAGCTTTTCAATGCGCTGTAAAAATTTTGCATCGATCGCCATGGTGTCTTCAAAGTCTCCATGCTTCTCACAGGTTTTCACCATCACGATTTTTCCATTTTTTTCAACGATATTGGCCTTGATCTCTCCCGGATTTGCATTGATGAGATGCGTGAAATCTTTTTCGCCGGCAATAATCGACTCACGAACTTCTTTGACACAACGAGGACAAAGGGAATCCGTTTTGCGAGGCCAACCAAACTCCGGAAAAGTTTTTTCTTTTTTCTTGAGCAAAGGAGCGGGTGCCCATTTGGGTTGAAAAGGTTTTCCCTGATGAACTTTGTTGATGACTTGAAAAAGAGGCCAGAGAACTTTTGCAGTGCCTACGAGCAGGCGTTCGCCAATTTTCAAACCTCCCTGCTCGAGTTTTTCAGAGGCCATCTTTCCTTTTACAGGAAGATAAAAAGAGTGTTTGGCTTTTTCAACTTTACTTTCCTCAAACTCTTCCTGCATCTCCACCAAATCTTTTTTTGCAACTGCCATAAACCCCTCCTATTTTGGAACTCCCTACTTCCCCCTCTTTACAAAGGAGGGGGTCGGGGGAGGTCTCTCAAGTTTTAGATCTTTCTAAACGTTGTAAATGAATGATATCATTAAAGAATTTCGATTGCGTTATTTAAGGGAGAATGAGGGAGGATGTCAAATCATTTTATGATTGAAATAAATCCAGCCGTTCTGTTTCTTTCAAAATTCCCAAACGCGTGAGGGCAAAATCATATTTGATAGGGTCTTGCGGGTCTAAAGACTTCAGGTGAGCCGTAATTTCTTGCGCCATTTTCCAGTTGGGAGATTTTCTGCGCGTAAGCCCCAGGGAGCGAGCAATCTTGTAAATATGAGTGTCCAAGGGAATTACCAACTGGGCGGGTGAAATAAAATTCCAAAGTCCGAGATCAATTCCATCCGGGCCGCGAACCATCCAACGCAAAAAAAGATTCAAGCGTTTGCAGGAGGAACCATCCGCAGGAGAAGAAAAAAAGAAGCGCACCGGAGCATTTTGGGGAATTTTTCCAGAAGAATAAAAAGGAGAAACTTCATGACTTAAAATTTCTTTCGTCCATTGAGTAAGGGCACAGGCCAAATCCAGATCTTCTTTTTTAAAATATTTTTTAAAAGATGCTCCCAGAGAACCCTCTTCTTGATAAATTTTCGCCAACAAATAAATCAGCAAATTAAAATCGCGGCTTTGATGAAAACGGTAATAAATTTTTTTGAAAAGAAAACGATGCTCCGAAAGAGAATAATTTTTCAGAAATCGGGCGGGAGAATCTCCCAGCTTGGATAAAACCTGACTCACAATCTGAAAAATTTGGGGGACACCCCCATAAGCCAAAGCTGAAGCAATAAAAGCCACCACTTCTTGATCCGTGGGATCTGAATATTGATGAACAAATTTCAGAGGGTCGCTGAAGAGATATTCTTTTGAATAAGTTTGAACGAGTTCTTCGAAGGGCCTCTTAAGTTTTTTAATCCGAACCTCTCCTCCCCTTAAGGTAAGGGGAGGCCGGGAGGGGTTATGTATTCTCTTTAAACCACTCATAAGTTTTCCGCAGACCTTCTTCCAATGAAACCTTCGGCTGCCAACCCAAAACTTTTTTGGCCAGCTCAGAAGAAATCACGCTTCTTCTTTGCTCTCCCAACTTGGGAGGACCATGATTTACTTTTTCATGGTCCGCGAACTTCCCCAGAATATGAAAAAGCTCATTCACATTGGTTTCAATCGCAGTTCCAATGTTATAAATTCCTCGCACATTTTCTTCGAGGGCTTTCAAGTTGGCATTTACCACATCCCCTACAAAAACATAATCACGCGTTTGGCCTCCATCCCCATGAATGAGGGCGATTTCTCCCTTTAAAAGTTTTTTGCAGAAAATCGCCACCACCCCCGCTTCTCCATGGGGGTTTTGCCGGGGACCGTAAACATTGGCGTAGCGCAGAACCGTAAAAGGCAAAGAGTAGAGGCGATCAAAAAGTTTAATCGATTCCTCCCCTACCCACTTGTTTAAACCGTAACTCGACAGGGGATGAATGGGATGTTTTTCATCGGCCGGAAAATAATCTTGTTCTCCATAAATGGCTCCGCCGGTGGAAGCTAAAATAAATTTTCTGATTTTAGATCGGCGGGAAGCTTCCAACAAATTCACGACGCCCAACACATTCACCTTGGCATCAAAAGTGGGATCTTCCACCGATTTTCTCACATCAATCTGGGCGGCGTGATGATTGACGATGTCCGGTTTAAAATTTTCGAAAACAGTTTTTACTTCGGGGCTGGTGATATCCATCTCAAAAAATTTTGTTTTGGGATGGAGGTTTTTGCGGGTTCCCGTCACCAAATTATCCATTACAGCGACTTCATGCCCTGCAGCAATATAGGCATCTTGAATATGAGAAGCAATAAATCCGGCTCCGCCGGTGATGAGAATTTTCATAAGAATGTCCTTTATGAGTTATCCCCTCCTTGCAAAGGAGGGGGGAAAGTTCTATCTACTTCATCCCATGAACATCAACCAAGAAATTTTAAATGAGAAAAAACGACTGAACGCCGTTATCGTTGCCCACTATTACCAAGAGGGCGAAATTCAGGATTTGGCAGACTATGTCGGTGATTCGCTGGCCCTCGCCCAATATTGTGAAAAAACAAATGCCGACACGATTGTTTTTTGCGGCGTAAAATTCATGGCCGAAACCGCAAAAATTTTAAATCCCACCAAAAAAGTGTTGCTTCCGGATCTTGAAGCAGGATGCTCATTGGCGGATAGTTGTCCCCCCGCTGCTTTCCAATATTTCAAATCCAAATTTAAAAATCCTTACGTGGTGATGTACATCAACTCGAATCCCGAAGTAAAAGCTTTATCGGATGTGATCTGCACTTCGAGCAATGCTGTAAAAATGATTCAATCTGTTCCCAAGGATCGCCCCATTATTTTTGGCCCCGACCGGCACCTGGGTCGCTATGTGATGCAAAAAAGCGGAAGAGAAATGACGCTTTGGCAAGGCGTGTGTGTCGTCCACGAAACTTTTAATCTTAAAAAACTTCTCTCTCTCAAAAATGAACACCCCGAAGCCCAGGTGATTGCCCATCCTGAATGCGAAGAAGACATTTTAAAACAAGCCCACTTTGTAGGATCGACCAAAGCCCTTTTGGAATACACGATCAAAACTCCCGTGCAAAAATTCATCGTGCTCACCGAATCGGGCATCATCCACCAAATGCAAAAAGCCTCCCCCGATAAAATTTTTATCGAAGGCCCCAACGATTCCGGCTGCGCCTGCAACGAGTGCCCTTACATGCGCCTCAACACAATGGAAAAACTTCTCGCCTGCATGAAAAATGAAAGCCCGGAGATTGTGATGGGTGAAGAATTGCGCCAGCGGGCTTATTTGCCGTTGAAGAGGATGTTGGAGCTTAGCACTCCGTAATTTTAATATCTTTTAAAATTTCTTCTGAAGATCGATCATCTTCCCAAGTTCCCCATAGTTTAAACCAAGAGTCTGGTAATTTTGAACCCAATCGATACAAAATAGCTTCTTTTATCCAATCAGACTGTGTTGTGTTTTCTAGTTTTGCAACTTCTAGGATTCTTTTTTTCAAGTCGGATTCTAATGAAATGGTAATTTTATTCATATTTAGTACCCCCTCTTCTTTTACAATTGAGTGAAAAAGACACTTATCAAATTTTTATTCTCTTGTTATCTAAAAAATAATCTTACACTCATTTAAAATCGGAGTCCCCTCCCCCTTGAGGGGGGAGGGTTAGGGAGAGGGTGAACATTTGAATCACTTTGCTAAAAAATTAAGAAAAAATTCAACCCAGACTGAAAATAAATTATGGTTTTTTCTTAGAGCAAAAAGATTTGAAGGACTAAAATTTAGAAGACAACACCCCCTTGGCCCATACATTGTTGATTTTGTCTGTCTTGAAAAATATTTAGTAATTGAATGCGATGGGGGTCAACATCTGGATCAGGCAAAAAAGGATTTTAAAAGAGATGAATGGTTACAGAAAGAAGGTTTCAAAGTTTTAAGATTTTGGGATGATGAAGTTTTAAAAAATATAGAAACAGTTTTAGAAATTATTTTAAAAACGATCCGGGACCACCCTCCCCCTCACCCCCTCCCCTCAAGGGAGGGGGGATAGGAAGGAGACCCGACTTCACCCTCCAACCCTTAAAATATATCTATATCAGCGCACTTTTCTCTGGCTTTTCTCCACTCATTTTCTGTAGATGGACTTTACTTTTTAATCCTCTTCTTTCCCCTCCCCCTTGAGGAGGGATGGTCAGGGCGAACGGCCCCGTATGCGGGGGAGAGGGTGAACATTCAATTTTTCGAAGGAGGTTTTTATGTCGATCCGTTTATTGCTTACTGCTGCAAGTTTCGTCGGCATGGCTATCTATGAAATAGCCTGCTCCAGTGGAGAAAAAGGCCCTCCGGGCCCGATAGGGCCTGCAGGTCCCACCGGTCCTCAAGGTCAAGAAGGCCCCAGAGGTTTTGAAGGCGCTGGCGGCCTGCCGGGCCCGCGAGGTCCGACTGGCCCCATGGGCCCTGAAGGTCCGCGAGGGCAAGACGGGTATCAGGGGCCACAGGGAATACAAGGACCGCAAGGGTTTCCGGGGGTGGCGGGGCCGGGGATTAATTGGAGTGCGTGTAGATTTCAATCTACACCTCTCATTTCAAACAATATTGGTCCTGGTAACACATACGCCATTCTAGATTGTGGTCCTTCAGAAATTATCTTAAATGGTGCTTGCAGTATAGTTAACCCTTCACCAATTGGCTTACTTCACTTTTATAGCGGACCCTGTAGTTCTACAATTATTTCACAGTTAGGTGGGCCAGCAGATTGTCTAGGGCTACCAGATAACGAGAGTATATTAAGAGCATGGTATTGTAGAGCTATTACAGGTCAAACAGTCTCTGGTATTAGCAATACTGTTAGAGCCTCCGCCACCTGCTGCCCTCGACCTTAATTGTAAAAGTAGAAAATCTTGAAGAAATAAAAAAGGTGATTGGAAAACCAATCACCTTTTTTATGATTCATTGACTATCAAGTTTTATTTATTAAGGCCCAGATTGCTCATCTAAATAAAGTTTGGCGCCCAAAACACCCTCACTTAATGTTCTAAGAGCAGCATTTCTTGGAAGCTGGATTGCTAATACCAATTCCATATGATGATTTGCAAGTGGAAGCCCATTTAAAGAAACAGAAGCTGGCCCTTGATCAGCTCTAGCAGACCCTGTTGTAAGTTTTATATCTGGAATATCAAAAATAGCTGCATGAATTATAATATTCTCAAAAGTAAGAGAATTATTTTCAAAAGTCCCATCAAATGTATCATCTATAAGGTCAGCTTCTACTGAGGAATCAGGGGTTTGGATTGTGATGCTAGGAAAATCATCTTTAGTAATCGTGGCTGCTGTCCCATTAAAAGTAAATTTGAAGAGCTCTGTGATGTTAGTGATTGGAGTTTGCGGAACATCAACGCCCTGCCCATCTTTTATTGTGAGTTCGACCCTCGTCACCTTAAAAGACTTCACTTCCCCCTCCCCACACCCATCCGCCGCTGTCGGTGCATTCCCCATCAACTTGACCTGTATAATCCCCAACTTCGGCCCATTTAAAAAAACATCCAGATAACTCGTATCCGAAGTTCCACTGGCGGTGACAGAGCGCGGTTTGTAAGTGACTTGAATATTCATGACTCCACCGGCAGGGATAATCACTTCTTCAATCATACTGGCACTTGCAGGATAGTCGACGCTTCCCACGCTTACCTTATCAATCCTAAATTTATTCTTATTATTCGTCCCCATCTCAAAATACACCCCTTGAATGCGCTGAGGTTCGCTCGTGTCATCATTGCGGACATTGATGATTTGGGTTTGGGTTTCGCAGGCGATGGTTTGAAACTGGGCTTGGCCGACAATGCCGGAGATTTGGTCTTCGCCTTGACCGCAGGCGGAGAGTAGAAAAACGGAGGTAAAAAGCAGAAAAAGATTTCGAAATGTTGAATTCATATGGACTCCCCCTCACCCTGACCCTCTCCCCAAAAGGGAGAGGGGAATTATTATAGAGTGTTCTAATCTAGTTATCGGTAATTTGGAAAATAAGTTGTGGGGAGAATGAAGATTTTTGCGATTTATTTTTTGATGCGCTGCGTAAAAGGTTTGAAAAGGGTGTTAAGAGAAGTTTAAGCTGCTTTTTTCCGTGGAATAAGTTCCAAAGAAACTCCTAAAGCCAAAGCTACACGGATAAGAAAATCAAAGCTGACTTCACCCACCTGACCCGCTTCCATGCGAGCAACAGCTGGCTGATGAGTGCCAATTCTTTTCGCCAATTCCTCTTGGGACCAAGCTTTTTTAATTCTGATTGATTTCAAATAATCCATAATCCTGTTCTTTTGCCGAACCATCTCCTTATCCAGTTGAGAAAGCCCAATATCGGTTCCAAATTCCTCCAGATCAAGATATTTTTTATTTTTTTTTATCATAAATCCCTCACTCTCGCCTTTAATAAATCAATCACTTTGTTTTCTATCTTCTGACTTTTCTTACGCATAGCGTGAATCACATAAATGGCTTCTTTTACTTTAATATAATAAAAAACCCTATATTCGCCTGCCCGATGTGAAAAACGAAGCTCGTAGAGACCTTTTAGAATGGAAAAAAGCGAACGACACAAAGGCATTGGAATACTTTCACCCCGACTTAATTTTTCAAAAACACCAAAAACACTTTCTTTTAACTCCTGGGGTTCTTTTTCAATCTCTCGAGTGACCTGCTTTAAAATCAAAAGTTTCATAAAAATGATATAACAAATTCGTTATGGGTGCAAGATTTTTAAATTTTTACATCGGATTACAACCCAAGTGCCGCGAGATCACGATGCGTTGAACTTCGCTCGTCCCTTCCCCGATTTCAAGCAGGCGTTGATCGCGATAAAATTTGGCGACGGGGTATTCTTCCATCAGGCCGTAACCGCCGTGAATTTGAACGGCGTGATCGACCACGCGATGCATCACTTCGGAGCAATAGAGTTTTGACATGGCGGCTTCTTTCGCAAAAGGGCGGCCTTGATCTTTGAGCCAAGCCGCTTTGTAGAGCAAGTTTCGCGCGGCCTCGATTTCGAGGGCGCAGTCGGCGAGCTTAAAGGCAATGACTTGATGATCGGAAATTCGTTTTCCAAAAGTTTTTCTCTCTTGGGCATATTTTAAGGCGGCTTCGTAAGCGCCTTGTGCACCACCCAAACCCATGGCGGCGATGCCCAAGCGGCCAGAGTCCAGGGTTTGCAACATTTGTTTGAAACCTTCCCCTCGCCTGCCCAAAAGATTTTCTTCGGGCACGGTGCAATCTTCAAAATAAAGCTCGGCCGTATTCGAAGAGCGCCAAGTCATCTTGTTGTGCATTTCGCGCGCGGTGAAACCCTTGGTGCTTTTTTCAACAATGATACAACTGATCTCTTTTTTATCGTTGGAGGATCCGGTAATGGCTTGAACAGTGACTCCTGCCGTCATGGGATTTGCGGCGTTCGTGATAAAAATTTTGGCGCCATTGATGATCCACTGCCCATTTTTAAGTTCCGCACGGGTTTTAGAATTGCCCGCATCACTTCCCGCCTCGGGTTCGGTGAGACCAAAACCCCAAAGATTTTTTCCCGAACAAAGATCGGGCAAATATTTTTCTTTCTGAGCCTTGTTTCCGAAATTATAAATGGGACCAATCCCCAAAGAATTCTCCGCCGCCACGGTTGCCGCTTGACAACCATCCACCCGCGAAATTTCTTCGACTGCGATCACGTAAGTGAGATAATCCAAACCTTGGCCGCCGTACTCGGGACTGATCGTCATTCCAAAAAGACCCAGCTCTCCCATTTTGCGCGTGAGATCGCAGGAGAATTCTTCTTTTTGATCAAGCTTTTGACGAACCGGTAAAATTTCTTTTTCTGCAAAATCACGAATGGTTTTGCGCAGCATGTCTTGTTCGGGAGTGAGGTCGTAAGAAAGGGACATAAGTTTTCTCCTTAAATCAATAAATTTCCAAAACCTTTTTCTTCAAGATATTTCGGATACAAATCATAAGCTGGTTTAATCACCGGTAAAAGTTTTAACGCCTTGGGAATCGGCCCCTTCGCCACCATTTCCCGCCGGGTAAGCGCAGCGAGTAAATTGACTTTTCCAAACCAAAAACGGTGGGCCACATCGGCTTTCATACTCATTTCGACTTCGGGTTTTAAAATGGAATCATTAAATAAAATTTGGATGGGGTCTTTTGTGCAATCAATAGTGATCGCGAGAGCGGGGTCACTATAATTAAACTTGATGACCAGTTTCGAATCTTTTAATTTTTGACTAATCGTCGGATGAATCACCAAAGTCTTAAAAAAACCACCGAGTATTTCCTGAAATTTTTCACTGTTTTCAAAATAGGGCATAGGCTCTCCTTAAATATTTCAACACCTCTTCCGCCACCACTTCTCGCGGATTGTAAAAACTCGATCCATCTTCTACTGAAAGTTCGGCAATCTTTTCAAGTTCTGTTTCTTTGACACCCGCTTCTTTTAAAGAATTGGGCAAACCACAAATCCGTTTCAGTTCACTGCGGAGATTTTTTATTTTTTCAATGGCCGCCCTACCCGCCTCATCTGTACTCATTTCCCGGGTATCGACCTCCAGAGATACAGCAATTTCTGCATATTTTTCCCGGCAGACTTCAAAATTATATTCCATGCCCCAGGGCAGCAAAATACTGTTCGCCAAACCATGCGGCACATGGGCCACAGCGCCTATCGAATGACTCATCGAATGCACAACTCCCACCATGGCATGATCGAAAGCCACTCCCGCCAGATTGGAAGCCACTAACATGGCACTGCGGGCTTCCAAATTTTTCCCTTCTTCTACCGCTTGAATCAGATATTTTTGAATCAGACTAATCGCCCTTACACTTAAAGCATCCGAATAAGGATTGGCTTCCAATGAAGTGTAGGCCTCGATCGCATGAGTCAGGGCATCCATCCCCGTCATCGCGGTGAGTTTGGGAGGCATGGAAACTGTCAGCTCGGGATCCAAAATAGCCAAGCTGGGATAAAGATAGCGATCCAGAAAAGAAAGTTTTACGCCGTTTTCTTCGTCTAAAATCACAGCGACTTGAGTCACTTCACTGCCGGTGCCTGCGGTGGTGGGAATGACAATGAGGGGTTTCAAAGGAGCGGTAAGCGTATGGGCTCCCGAATAGTCGGCCACCAAATCTCCGCCCAGAGTGAGCAAGATGTTCGCTGCCTTGGCGGTGTCGATGACACTTCCTCCGCCGATGGCTAAAACGCCTTCGGCTTTTATCTTTAAACCTTTCTCGGCGGCTTTTTTTACAGTTCTCAGTTCAGAGTTGGGAGGAACTTCTGAAAAAATTTCAATTTTTTCCATGCCCGCAGTTTTTAAACCTTCAAGGATAGGAGAAATCATGCCTGAATTTAAAAGAGTGGCATCCGTAACAAGCAGAATCCGAGTGATTGAAAGTTGAGAGAGCTCATTTGAAAAATCTTTAGCGAGTCCTGCTTGAAAAAGCACCTTGGTAGGGAAGTAAAATTGGAAAAAGTTTGAGAGCATTTCTTTCTGATCCCCTCCCCTTTGCAAGGGGAGGGCTAGGGTGGGGTAGAACGGTGCATAGCGCTTTGCCACGTTCTACCTCCCCCTGACCCCCTCCTTGCAAAGGAGGGGGGAAATTATTATTTTTTAGAATGCGCTGCCTTATAAATCTCCGGCGAATCAATAATCGGCACGGGAAATTTTCCGGTGAAACAGGCATCGCAAAAACCCTGAGACTGATTTTTTTGAAACCAGTAAAGTCGCTCGGGAGATAAATAAGCCAGGGTGTCACAGGTTAAATAGGTTCTGATTTCTTCGAGCTCGTGAGTGGCCGCAATCAGCTGATTGCGATCGGGCGTATCAATACCGTAAAAACAAGGCCAGCGGGTAGGCGGAGAAGAAATGCGAAAATGAACTTCTTTGGCCCCTGCATCCCGAATCATTTTGATAATTTTTCTGGAAGTCGTCCCTCTCACGATAGAGTCATCAATTAAAACAATCCGCTTACCTTCCAAGACTTCCCGAACTGCATTCAGTTTCACTTTGACTCCAAAGTGACGAATGCTATCGGAAGGTTCAATAAAAGTGCGCCCGACGTAATGATTTCGGATGAGACCCATTTGAAAAGGAATCCCCGACTCTTCTGCATAACCCAAAGCAGCAGGCACTCCCGAGTCTGGCACCGCCACCACGATATCCGCGACGGCTGGATGTTCTTTCGCCAACTCATGACCAAAGCCTTTTCGCAGTTCATAGACATTGAGACCATCGAGAGTGGAATCGGGCCGTGCAAAATAAATATATTCAAAAATACAGCGTGATCCGGATTTTTTTGCAAAAGGTTTATAAGAACGCATGCCGTCTTTATCGATGAAAACAATTTCGCCTGGCTCAATATCCCGCACAAATTTGGCTTCGATCAGATCCAGGGCGCAAGTTTCAGAGGCAATCACCGGGGATCCATTGAGGTCTCCCAAAACCAGAGGGCGAAATCCGTGGGGATCACGCACAGCAACCATGCGTGTCTCTGTGAGGAAAAGCAGAGAATACGCGCCTTGCAGACGTTCCAAGGCGTAAACAATCCGGTCGTACAAAGAACTTTGGCGGGAAGAAGCAATGAGATGAATGATAATTTCAGTATCCATGGTGGATTGAAAAATAGAACCATGGGCTTCAAACTCTGAACGCAAAGTTTGCGCATTCACCAAATTACCATTGTGAGCCACGGCAATGCCCCCGCGGGCATAATCGACGAGCACCGGCTGACAATTTTTGAGTTCTGATTCTCCCGCGGTGGAATAACGCACATGTCCAATCGCAGAAGTTCCGGGAAGTTTTTTAAAGGTTTCTTCTGAAAAAAGATCAGCGACGAGCCCCATCTGGCGAAAAGAATGAAGACGCTGATCATCAGCAGTCACAATGCCAGCCGACTCTTGCCCACGATGCTGCAAGGCATATAAACCCAGATAGGCAATTTTGGCTGCTTCAGGATGGTTGTAAATTCCTACGATGCCACACATGGTTTAGTTCCCAGTTGTCAGTTGTCAGTTCTTGGTTGTTACTGACAACTAAGAACTGGGAACTGAGAACTGCCTTTCAAACCCCTTGTCCCACAACTCTTTTAAAGAGGCAATATCCGCTTCAATATAATTTTCAATGAGGAGTTTCTTTCCCCCCACTTTTCCGAGGGAGTGGATAGGGCAATAAAAAGTTTTTGCAAGGGATAAAACAGATTCCAGATTTTTGGGAGCAATGGAAAGCAAAACTCGCCCCTGGGTTTCACTGAAAAGGATTGCCTCCGGAGGTAGGGGCGATCCTTGTGATCGCCCATCCATTGGGGCGAATACAAGATTCGCCCCTACATTGACATTCGCGCCAAATAATTTTGGCCCAGCGATACAACATTCCGTTAAGGCAACAGCCAATCCCCCTTCTGAAAGATCATGCGCACTTTGAATGAGTTTTTCTTGAATGGCTTTTAAGATAAAACCTTGAAGCTGTTTTTCAATTTCCAAATCCAAAAACGGAGGAGACCCTTCAAAACGCCCATGAATCACTTTGAGATATTCCGAGCCCCCGAGTTCATCTTTTGTTTCTCCCACGAGCAAAATGAGATCGCCTTCTTCTTTAAAAAAAGAAGAGGTATGACAAGTGATGTCTTCTAACACGCCCACCATGCCAATCGTGGGGGTCGGATGAATGGCCTCGCCTTTGGTTTCATTATAAAAACTCACATTGCCCCCGGTTACGGGGGTATCAAAGGCGAGACATGCCTCTGAAATACCGGCAACCGCTTCTTTGAATTGCCACATGACTTCGGGTTTTTCGGGGCTACCAAAATTCAGACAATCGGTAATCGCCAAAGGAGTGGCCCCGGAGCAAACCAGGTTTCTGGCTGCTTCAGCCACCGCAATTTTTGCACCCATGCGAGGATTCAAATAACAATAGCCCGCATTGCAATCCGTGGTGAGAGCGACTCCCTTCCCAGTTCCTGGAATACGCATGACAGCAGCGTCAGACCCAGGAAGCACCACCGTATTTAATCCCACCATGTGATCATACTGCTCCCAAATCCACCGACGCGAACAAAGATTGGGAGAAGAAAGGAGGGTTTTGAGAACAAGATTCAAATCCCCCCTGCCCCCCCTTTTACAAAGTGGGGAAGATAAACTTTCTTCCCCCCCCTTATTAAAGGGGGGTTGGGGGGATTTTTCCCTCACTTCCCTCTCATACACCGGCGCTTCCGAAACCAAAGGAGCAATGGGAAGTTCTGCAACAGACTTTCCATGAAAGTGAATTCGCATGATACCATCGTCGGTCACGCGCCCAATCACGGTTGCATCCAGATCCCATTTTTTAAAAATAGAAATCGTATCTTCTTCATGACCTTTCTGCACCACACACAGCATGCGCTCTTGCGATTCGGAAAGCATGAGTTCATAAGGCGTCATCCCCTCTTCTCGTGTCGGCACTTGATCCAGATGCATGTCAATGCCGGTTCCGGCACGCTCGGCCATTTCAAAAGAAGAAGAAGTGAGGCCTGCGGCGCCCATATCCTGAATTCCCACGAGGTAGGGTTGTTGCATGAGTTCCAAACAGGCTTCCAACAAAAGTTTTTCGGTAAAAGGATCTCCCACTTGAACGGTCGGTCGTTTTTCTTCGCTTTTTTCATCAAACTCCTCACTGGCCATGATGGCACCATGAATGCCATCCCGCCCTGTTTTAGAGCCCACATAGATCACCGGGTTACCCACTCCTTTGGCCACGCCTTTAAAAATTTTATCTTTTTGCACAAGACCTACACACATCGCATTCACAAGAATATTTTGGTTATAACAAGCATCAAAATAAGTTTCTCCCCCGACCGTGGGAATTCCCATACAGTTGCCATAGCCGGCAATGCCGGAAACAACACCGCTCACCAAAAATTTTGTTTTTGGATCCTGAGGACTTCCAAAACGTAGCGAATCCAAAAGCGCAATCGGACGAGCCCCCATCGTAAACACATCGCGTAAGATCCCCCCCACTCCGGTTGCAGCACCCTGATAGGGTTCAATGAAAGAAGGATGGTTGTGGGATTCCATCTTGAACACCAGGCCCAAACCATCTCCAATGTCGATGACTCCTGCGTTTTCTCCCGGGCCTTGCACCACCCGTTTTCCTTTTGTGGGAAAAGTTCTGAGATAAATTTTGGAAGATTTATAACTGCAATGCTCCGACCACATCGCGGCAAAAATTCCCAGTTCAGTCAGGTTGGGAGCGCGATTTAAAATCTTGAGAATACGATCGTATTCGTCGGGAGACAAACCGTGTTGTTCAATGATTTGTGGGGTGATTGGGATATTCATAACAAACTTTCAAACAACTTCTTCCCATCCACTCCCCCCAAGAGAGATTCAGAAACCCTTTCCGGATGGGGCATGAGGCCCAAAACATTTCCCTTGGCATTACAAATGCCGGCAATATTCAAAAGAGCACCATTGGGATTTGCAGTGTCTGTCACTTCGCCTTTTTCATCACAATACTGAAAAACAATCTGGTTCTGATCTTGAAGAGATTTAAGTCCCTCCGGATCTATAAAATAATTTCCTTCCATGTGAGCGATGGGCATTTTGACGACAGAGTGGAGTGCTGAGTGCTGAGTGCTGAGTGCTTTTGAAGAAGAAACCTTGAGAAAAACATTTTTACAGATGAAATGAAGATCGCGGTTTCGGAGTAGAACTCCGGGAAGAAGATGAGATTCGGTTAAAATCTGGAAACCATTGCAAATGCCGATGACTTTTCCTCCGGCTTGGGCAAACTTCACGACTTCTTGCATCACCGGAGAGAAGCGGGCAATCGCACCACAGCGCAGATAATCTCCGTAAGAAAAACCTCCGGGAAGAATCACGCAATCCACTTTGGGGAGAACACTTTCTTTATGCCAAACATAAACCGCTTCTTGTCCCAACACATCATGGACAACATGATAACAATCTCGATCACAATTTGAGCCGGGAAATACAACGATACCGAATTTCATTATTTTTCAATCTCCACCTGGTAATCTTCAATCACGGTGTTTGCCAATAATTTTTGAGCCATTTCTTTCAATTGTTTTTCACTCAAGTCACTGGCCTCAATCTCAAACACTTTTCCCACGCGTACTTCTTTCACTCCCTGAAAAGCCATGGATTCCAAGGCATGCTGAATGGCTTTTCCCTGGGGATCCAAAACCCCTTTTTTTAAAGTGACAAAAACTTTTGCTTTCATCCTTCGACTCCCTTCGCTCGCTCAGGATCAAACATAGGATTTAGTCCCGAGTGTTTGATTTTCCAAACACCCTTTCAAAAATGGGGTCTACATTTTTCAGGTGATAATCCAAATCAAAAAATGATTCGATTTCTTTTTTCTGAAAATGTTTTTGAATTTCCGGATCACTCCATAACTCTTCTTTAAATTCCTTGCGCGAACGCCAAGTGCGCATGGCATTGCGTTGCACGATGAGGTAAGCCTCTTCGCGGCCGAGACCTTTTCGAACGAGTTCCAGCAAAATTTGCTGCGCAAAAATAAGGCCTCTCAGTTTATTCAAATTTTCCATCATGGTTTCAGGATAGACGATGAGTTTTTCGAGCAAGCCGGTAAGACGATGCAGCATAAAATCCATCAGGATGGTGGAATCAGGCGCAATCACACGCTCCACCGAAGAATGAGAAATGTCACGTTCATGCCACAAGGCCACATTTTCCAAAGCAGCGAAGGCATTCGACCGCACAAGTCTTGCCAACCCGCACAAGTTTTCTGAAAGAATCGGATTACGTTTGTGCGGCATGGCCGATGAGCCTTTTTGTCCTTCACTAAAAAATTCTTCGGCCTCCAAAACTTCGCTGCGCTGAAGATGACGAATTTCTGTCGCAATTTTTTCCACGGAAGCGGCCATCAGCGCCAAGGTTGTAAAATAATGGGCGTGGCGATCACGCTGCACAATTTGAGTAGAAATGGGATCGGGTTTTAATTTCATTTTTTTACAGATGTAGGCTTCCACTTCGGGAGAAATATTGGCGAAAGTTCCGACAGCGCCCGAAATTTTTCCGTAAGAAATATCCTCGACCGCAGCCTCAAAGCGCTTGAGATTGCGTTTCATTTCTTCGTACCACAAGGCAAACTTCAGGCCGAAAGTGATGGGCTCGGCGTGAATGCCATGACTGCGGCCCATTTGCGGAACGTCTTTAAATTCATGCGCGCGTCTTTTAAGAACTTCTAAAAGTTGAAGCAAATCTTTGCGAATAAGTTCCGAAGCGTCTTGCAGTTGCGCGGCCAGGCCCGTATCCACCACATCCGAGGAAGTAAGCCCCAGGTGCAAATAACGGCCTTCGTCTCCCACGTTTTCAGCCACGGCGCTGACAAAAGCAATCACATCATGCTTGGTAATTTTTTCAATTTCCAAGACTCTTTCCACGGTGAAACGGGATTTTTTTTGAATATTTTTGAGAGCTTCCAAAGGAATCTCACCCAATTTGTTCCAAGCCTCACAAGCGGCAATCTCGATCTGAAGCCACTTTTCAAACTTGGCTTCATCGGTCCAAAGTTTTGTCATTTCAGGTCGGCTGTAACGGGGAATCATGACTCTTCACCTTTCGGGTTTACATCATTAAACGATCTGCAATACTTTTATAGCGAAATAAAGTTTCTTTTACTATTTCTTCTGGCAATGCCGGTGGAGCGCTTTTCCGGTCCCAATCCGATTTCAACAAATAATCGCGCACCAGTTGTTTGTCCCAGGGATTTAAAGGTTTTCCGGGTTGATACTCCGAGGCCAACCAATAGCGTGAGGCGTCTTGGGTGAGGAGTTCATCAATCAAAATGAGTTGATCCTGCAAGAGGCCGAATTCCATTTTGGTATCCACCAAAATCAACCCTTTGGATTTTGCTTTTTCAGAAGCTTTCTTGAAAATTTTTAAACTGGAGTCTCGCACTTGAGAGGCTTGTTCTTTTCCCAACAAGTTTTCTACTTCTGTATAAGTCAACGGGAGATCATGTTCCCCGACTTCTGCTTTCGTGGTGGCAGTAAAAATCGGCTCGGGCAACACATCTCCATCCCGCAGACCCTCGGGGAGACGGATGCCATTTACAATTCCGGTTTTCACATAATCTTTATAAGCAGAACCGGTGAGGTAGGCTCTGATGATGGCTTCAACATCCAAACGTTTTGCTTTTTTGACCACCATGGTTCGGCCCTGCAACATCTGCCGTTCTTCTTCGCTCGCCACGTAAGGAGAAACATCGGTGGAAACCAGATGATTCGGAATCACAGAGGCCGTTTCCTGGAACCAAAACACTGAAAGTGCGGTGAGTAATTTTCCTTTACCCGGCACAGGGCTGGGCAAAATAAAGTCAAAAGCAGAAATACGATCCGTGGCAACCATCAAGAGATGATCGCCCGCTTCGTAAAGATCCCGAACTTTGCCACGATAAGAGAGTTTGTATTTTTGAAGCTGGGTTTCAAAGACTGCCTTCTCATTCATCACACCCCCTCTTTTAAAAAATTATAAGCTTGAATCTGTCAACCTCTAGCACTTGTGCAACCTATTCAGGAAGAACAGTATGTGCTGTAAAAACTATCCCTTTCTTAGTAAGGTTTATTCTGGCTCCTCCTTTACAAGGAACACCTTTAATCACAGCGTCTTCAGCTAAAACTCCCTGCAACACATTGCCATTCATATGGAATGCAATTTCTTCTCCTCCTTTGAATTTAATCCCTTTGAGCACAGTATCTTCAGCTAAAGTAGCTTTACATACCTTTCCATCTGGGAAAAATAACATCTGATAATAAAGACCTGGCGAAGGTTCCTTTCCTGTTGGCGCTTTAAATTTTACTCCATTGATAACCGTATCTTCGTGTAAAAGAGCTTCGTGAATCATGCCATCCTCGTAAAACGTGGCAATTCCAGAAAACTTGATCCCCATGATGCTTTGCCCTGCCATGGATAAAGTTCCACCTTCAACCTTTCCATTTCTGTGAAATCGTATTTCTTGGTCTCCCCTAAAAGTCATCCCCTGAACATATGTATCTTCCGCTAAGAACCCTTGTTTAACAATTCCCTCTGGATAAAAAAATACACCAGTATGTTTTCCTTCGTTAGTCGTTGCTCCCCTTAATTTCATTCCCTGGATCATTGTGTCCTTCGCTGGTATCCCGAAAGAGATCCTTCCATTTTCATGCAAACTAATCCGCGACCACGTCCCGAGGCCGCTTTCCCATTGGATCCCTTGAATCACTGTGTTTTTGGAAAGTTGCCCTCCTGCTATTTTCCCGTTGGGGTGAAAAAAAAGCCGTGTCCCTTGCTTCCATTCAAGTCCCTGAAGAGTAGCATTGATTTTTAAATCCCCTTCCCGCACATCCACCGTATTCCAAAAATAGACACTTCCAGACACAAATATTCTCTCAATGTTTTCTTCCACTGTTCTCTGTTCTCGAATTTGTAAGTCACTAAAAATGACAGCTCTTTGAATCTGATTAACAGCTGTCATAACTTCCCACTTGGAAAGGGCATTATCCCCTGTACGATCATAGAAGCGGATAGTATCTAAAGGAATCTCTCCTACTTCAAGTTTTCTGTTATCATTATTATCGTAAGAGGCATAGAGGTTAAGTAAATCATTCATTGATTTTACATCCGAAATTTTTATTCCCATTCTTTTTCCTTCACAAACTTTTTATGTAAGTGATCTCTACGAATTTTTTACACAGAGAGTTGTTAAAAAAGATCAAGCTGCAAATCTTAAGATCTCTACCTCAGCACCTTTTTTGACTGCTTCTTCTGCCAAGGTAAGTACTTTTCCTGTCATTTTATCTGTAAGGTAATATTCCCCACAGTTCTCACAAACATCAGCAGGAACACCTTTGATAATGATAGTTGTTTCCCCGCGGTTAAGAGTTACCGTCACTTGATCGTGCTTGGTATTTCCATGTTTACAAAAAATACAAATCATTCTTTTCTCCTTTTTCTAAATCCCTTATCCCAAATCACAGGATCTGGAACGTAAGCAGTAACGACATAACCCACTTGTGTAGACATATCACTCGCAAGCACCACATGAATAGGAGTGGTCTTGATAAAACCTAATAACAAACAACTTGGAAAAGGCTTATCATGAGGATAATTTTCAATCTTTTCACTTTTTGCAATGACCTGAAGCACATCTTCTTTTTTAAGACCACGTTCGAACATGCGCTGAATTGCATGTCTGCTGAAAATAATCTGTTTATACTTCATATTTTAGTCTTATGATAGGTTCTTTTAGTCCTCAAAGATAACCCGACGTAATAAATCGATATCCACCTTGCCGCCCTGATAAAATTTTTCGAAAATCTGGCTGGCTGCGCGGTAAAAAACATCGAGCAAGGTGAGTTGATTCAGGATAAAATCGACATCTTCCGAGGGAGAAGTGACATGTTTTTTCACTTCATCAAATTGCGTCTTGCACTTGTTAATCATGCGAATGCTGTCATCGACGCCCTCTCTCAAACGATCAAAAAAATCCCTCAGGAAAAATTTGGGGTATTCTCGGCAGGCTTCATAGTAATCGCGCCGCGTGCCCTTCACCCACACCTTGCGCACCAGTTTGCTGTCTTCAAGATCGCGGATATTAATACTGATATTGGATTTGCTGATTTTTAAAGTATCGGCAATGTCATCCAGCGACAGGGGTTCGCGTGATAAAAAAAGCAGGGCGTAAATTTGCCCACCGACTTTATTGACCATCCCCAACATGTTCGCAGAAATTTTTCCGGCGGCTTCAATAAAGCTGTCGAGGGCTCTTTCAAAACCTTCATTCTTTTTTTGTTGAAGTTGGAGAAGCATGTGAGAAAGAGCAGTAACAAAATTTAAACAGCAGTGTCAATGAAAGGTCTTTTTTTGTGAAGATTATGACAAAAGGCGAGAAGGCCTTCCTGAAGGCCTCACTATTTCCAGAAGTTTTTGGCGATAATAAGCCTCAAAACGCCTGCGCGAAACAGAGCCTTCTGTTAAATCGAAAACAAGAGGAAGACAGCCCTCATAACTTAAGACCACTCTTTCACGATCTGTTCGAGAAACGCTCGCAAGAGCCTGCACGATGGACTCTGTAGGAACATCCTCCAAGGGGATATCTTCTCCTAAAAACATGCGGCCCTTATCCATACAAGATCGAAGAAATTGAACCTTACTTTGAGGATCCACAAAGTCAGCGCCCATACGAAGCCAGCTATAAATACCCATGCGTTCTGCATCGGTCACAAGATTTCTGATTCCACAGCTTGTTAAAAAACAAAAAATTCTTTCAACGACAAAAACCCCCACGCCTTGACCTTCTGATTTTCTATCAAAAATATCAGCGTTTTCTCCTCTAGCGACTAATTTTTGTAAATTTGGATCATGAGAAATACTCACTGAAAATTTACCGACAGGGTCTTCCTTGGAGCTCCCTGTTCGTACCACAGGAAGAGACAAAGAAATTTTTTCTCCTTCCCTCCCCACTTGCACAGGAGCCAAGTCAAAACGAGGATGAGGAAGTCTAAAAAAATTGGGGTCTCTTGCCACACAGTCCCGATCTAATAAATCCTCAAAAAGTTGAATGACGATTGGATCTGAAATAGCTCGCTCTTCCGCTCGCGGAAAAACATTTTCCAGGGCTCTTACATACAAGTTGTGATACAAGCGACGAATCCTCTTATGCAGAGGAAAACCTTCCCACAATACTTGAAACGCCTCTCTTACTTTGCCTCCATCGATCAAACATTGGGCCCATAACAACATCTGCATTGGCAATTCAAGAGATCTGGGAGATGTGGTTTTAAGCGCTTCCACTTGAGCTTGAAGGGATGAAACTCTTTCTGCAGTGGAAGGATCATTGGAACGAATGATGAGGGTCGATAAAACAGCGTAATTTCCGGGTGTAGGACAAGCAATTTCTATTTGATCTAAAGGTCGACATAAATCAGTCCAATATTTCCTTTTCTCACTCATTACCCTTTGCATCACCTCTGGCGCCACATCGGGATCGGGATGCAGTGCGAGAAAAGCATCACCTGCAGAAGATTCTACCAGTTGATCTACCACTCTAGGCCAACCTTCTTCTAAAAATTGTTTTGCCCAAAACTGTAATTGTTCTGGACTCACTTCAGGATCTAATTTTCTTATTTCTATATAAAGGCGGTTTTTTAAAATGGGGGGAGAAGGATTTTCTTCGCTTGCCTTAAGAAGTTCCAAGGCCAAACGGGAGGCAATATGTGTAAAGGCTGTTTTTCCTTTAAGTTCTGGTAAAATGCCTGCGGCCGCATAACGTACGCTTTCGTCTTTGGCTGTTTCCACTACAAAAGTTGCATAGCCAATACTCACGCGAGACTCTAATATGACACGAGCTCCACTGGCTAGATGTCGCGTTGCAAAAGCCTCCAGAGTTTTTACCAAATGAGCTGAACGAGAGTCCGTCATCAACATCGCCTGAGAAAATAAGCCTATAAAAGGGCCCCTCGCAGAAGCTCTTGCCCCGCGCCTTCTATAAAAGGCACATGTCTCAGTGATCACATTGAGAACTTCATAGCGAGCAATGAGGCCCTGTTGAAAATTGAATGTCATACAAAGCAAAATTTCAAAAGATTCTTGATCAGGGGTTTCGGCGTCACAAAATCGCTCTAAAAGAGAGAGGAGTTTGCTTCGTTCTGTTGCTGGACGCTCTTTTGCCACAAGACCTATAAGACCTTCCAATCCCAGTAAAATTGTTCTTTCTGTTCGATGAGCTCGGGGAACTCTGTTTTTTATTTTTTCTAATAGCTCGGGAGGAAGTGCGGTGTGTTGCAACATCCGCTGCAACTGAGCAAAGCTTTTTGTATCCCCAGCATCCGACACCGCTCGAGCAGGAGGAAAAGTGGGAAGCTCCACTCTTGCAAAAAACTGTTGGGCATCGGTCAATGTTCTTTTTAAGCTGGCAAGTGCAATTTCACAACGTTCGATGGGCCAGGAATCTAATTGAGTTGAAGTCATTCCATCCGTAGCCATTCGATGTTTTCTAGAGATCCAACTTTCTCTTAAAAGCAAACGATCATACAATTCCCAAAGAGCTGGATCCTCCCTGTTTCTCACTAAAACCCCTCTCATTCCTGCAATGGCTCTACGATACTGGGTCACTTCTGCCTCTAAATCTTTGGCCAGAGCTGCTATTTCAGAGTGAATTTCTCTTCGTCGCCTGGCGGAGGCTTCCAGCTCAACCTTTGAAGCTTTTGGGATAGACCCTGTTTTATTTGGATCTCTACGCACGGCCATGATGGGTTCCGGAATCCCCCCGATCTCCTGTGGGCCGGCAAGAAGCAGTAGGGGCGATCCTTGTGATCGCCCTTTGTTTTGGGCGAATACCCTCCAAACAACTGGCGGGCAGGCAAGATTCGCCCCTACATTTATATTCATATTTCTCGTTCGGAGACTGATTCTCGCCTCCACTGAATTCACCACTCCCCCGGTAAGACCGGTAAACATCCCGGATCCAAAATGACAACGAAGCCCTTGGAGGATAGAAGACAGAAATGCCCCGTCTGCGGGGCCCTTAGAGGATTTTTCACACAGCATTCCCTGGCTGACGGATGCCAAGCCTATCAACACCTGCACCACCGCAAAGCTTTGGCCCGCTCCCACAAGACTCATCGCGCGCACAGAACCCCCACTCATCAGGCGCTCAAAAAAACTTTCAGATTCACTTCCCTCCTGATCCTCCAAGAGCTGACTCACCAAGCCTGTAAAACCCGTGTCGGCCACGGCTCCGGCCACAAAGGTAAAAACATTCGTCAGCACGGGAACGGCAGAAAGAGCCGGCACAGCAGTCAAAAAAGTGGTGGCCGCCAGTCTTCCCAATTCCCAGCCTGCCCCGCCGGAGCTCATGGCGATGAGGCCTTTCCAATTGGAAAGCTCCTGCGCGGCAGAATCGAGAGTCAGGGCAAGTTCTTTTTGGTTTCGGGTGTAGGTGTTCCTGTCTCCAAAGGAGCTGGTGTTAAAATAGGATGTGAGCGACGTGACGGGCACAAGGCTTCTTCGACAGGTGGGGGAAAAAGTTGCGGGGAAAAATAAGAAAAATAAGAAAATTGAAAAAGCAAATTGACCAAGATAGTATATACTGGTAGTATATACTCACTTATGTCAAAAGCCCTTTCTCTTAAAATGGAAGATCACATTTTTAATGAAACAGAAAATTTGTTGCGCAAGCTTCATATTCCACGCAATGCTTATGTGAACCAGGCGGTGGCTTTTTATAATCGTTGCCAAAAAAGGCGACTGATTAAAAGAAAATTACAAAAAGAAATCCCTCTTTTAAAAGAGGATACTCGTTCTTTTTTAAAAGACTTTGAACTTTTAGAAGACCTTTCCGAGTGAAAATAAACCGTGGACATCTTTATTTGGCTGATCTTAACCCTTCTTCAGGGACTGAACCTGGCAAAACAAGACCCGTGCTTGTCCTCCAGACAGATTTGATGAATTCAAAACACCCTTCCACTTTAATTTGCCCTTTAACTTCTCAAGTGAGAGCTGAGGTTGAAATTCTTCGAGTACATCTTAAAAAAGGTGAGGCGGGTTTAAATAAAGATTCTGATATTCTAATCGATCAAATTCGTGCCATTGATAACCGCAGACTTACTCAAGAACTCGGGAAACTTTCCTCCAACAAAATGAAACAAGTAGAAGAAAAAATAAAAATTGTTTTGGATTTGGGTTAAGAGTTTTTTAGGATGAAATTATACTTGGCTACTTCTCGCACGCAGCCACTCCAGTGCTGCTTGATCCAAATGGGGTATTTCAAGAAGAGAATCCAAAAGTTTTGTGTAAGCCTCTTGAGCCATCGGATCGCGTGGCACATTCCGATCAAAAGCTTCTAAAAAGGGGACATTGCGCATACGCGCCATTTTCGGATCGGAGATCCAAATTTCTTTCAAGAGCTCCCATTCCGCATCAGAAATTTTCCTCTCACGATACAACTTGTTCATCTGAATTCCAATGCGAGAAATCACCACGGGATGATGAATACTATCGAGGATGGCAGGTGCAAAGCGTCGAACACAGCGTGCAAGGAAATACTGAAAGGGTTTTATTTGATCTCCTTTATAAATAAATCCTCGCGCCTTGCGCCCTCCATAAGTCGTGTTATCGATATATTCATAGAAACGTGTAAAACGTAAAGACTGTAAGGCAGCCCCAGATCCTGCCCGGGCTCGACGCATCAGGTTCAATAATATGAAAGGGGTGAATACACTTTTGAAACGGGCCCAAGCATAAGAAAAAACACTTCTATCTGAAAAACGAAGTTCATAAACATTTTCAAGTGAAATTGCCTGAGGCGTTATTTCAACTCCCTGATGAGTAACCTTTAATTCTCCTTGATGTCTTTCGGCAAAACATCGAACTGCTCGTGCCATCAAAGGAGCTACATCTTGATATCGTTTATCGAATAATCGAATTCCCTTGTACCATTCATGAGCGCGATAACCTTCGATATCAAAAGAAAATTGATAAAACCAACGACCTAAATCGACAGCTCTAAAACCAGATCTAAAAAACCGTGTCGGTCGCATAAGAGCCGGCACAAAAGTTGCCTTGAGGTGATATCCCAAATCCATCATTCGATCTTGAATTCTTTCAATCTGGGTTTTGAGAAGTTTGGCAGCAGATGTTTGCAATCGAACGCCATTTGTTTCTCCATCTATATATAAGAGGCGATTAGTAGGATCTGCGGGATCTGCAAAAATGGCATCTTTCACACGAAATTGGGTAAAAGTAAGAGAGGGCCTTCCACGTGTTTCCGAATAAAAATGAGCCTTGTCTACCACGGCCAATTTGAAACTCACCAGCCCCGCCCCTTTCACCAACATATCCGGATTGGGGCAGTAGATGCCTCTTTCTTTTGTAAGATTCAAAAGTTCTGTTCTTTCAGCGGTATTAAAACCCCAGAGATCGCTCAAATGAGCTAAAGCAATATCAAAGGAATCCACAACAACCACCAAATCAACTTTGTTATCCACTTCCCTGCTTCGCACGGAACCTTGAGGCTCAAAACCATCAAAGCCAGAACCATAGCCAACCACCGCGTGGACATTTTCTCGGCCCAGCATTTTAAAAACGCCATGATTTAAAATGGCGCTCACTAACTCTCTATTTGTTGTAACGGGTTCTGCAGATTCTGGAGTATATAATTTTGGCCCATCCTTCACAGCAGCCCACGCAGTAGGAAACTCCTGGGGCCAATCGGCGGGTGGGGATGGAGCGGGATTTTGACTTCGATTGGGCCAATTTCCAGTTTCATAAGCAAGAGCAGCCCAATTGGGAGGTTTCATCTCTGCCATCTTCACGGGATTTAATTTTACAGAGGAGGAATCCGCTTCGGCATTTCCCACAAGGCCCGCGGCACCTGCAAAAACAGATCGTGGACCCCATTTTTCTGCAAACCCTGAAATTGTTTTTCCCAAAGACCCTGATCCTACAACCATATTTCTTGTTCTCAGACTAATTCTCGCCTCCACGGAACCGAGCACTCCTCCGGTAAGACCGGTAAACATTCCCAATCCAAAATGACAGCGAAGTCCCTGGAGAACAGAAGCCAGCATCCCCCCTTGCTCTCCTTTGGTTTTTTCTCCACACAGCATCCCCTGACTGACGGAGCTGAGTCCCATCAGCAGTTGCAGCACCACAAAGCTTTGGCCAGCTCCTACAAGACCCATCGCACGTATAGAGCCTTGGCTCGTCACACGCTCCAAAAAACTTTCCTCTGCCAGGTCATCCTCTGCAAACAGATGAGTGAGAAAGCCCGTAAAACCCGTATCGGCCACCACTCCCGCCACAAAAGTAAAAGCGTTCGTCAAAACAGGAACAGCAGAAAGAACAGGCACCGCACTTAAAAAAGTCGTCGCGGCGAGTCTTCCCACTTCAAAAGCCCCTCCGCCCGCGCTCATGAGCGCGAGACCTTTCCAATCCGCTAGTTGATGGGCGGCAGCATCCAAAGTCAGGGCAAGTTCTTTTTGATTTCGGGTAGAAGCGTTCTGATCTCCGAAGGAGGCGGTATTGAAATAGGAAGTAAGAGACGTAATGGGCATGGTGAAGGGTTCTTCGGTAAGGCTGGTTTTTAGTTGCTAAGTTTTTTTTACCTAATCCAAACTTCTCGGTTTTACGTTCGAGCGGACCCAGTCGATGATGGTTTGAGTGGTCGTGCCCGGAGTAAAGAGTTCGGCGACACCTTGTTTTTTTAAAGACTGGATGTCTTCTTCGGGGATGATACCTCCTCCAAAAATACAAATGCCCTCAATGCCCTTTTCTTTCAGCTGACGAATCACTTCCGGAAAAATATAATTGTGGGCTCCCGAGAGAATCGAAAGACTGATGGCATCGACATCTTCTTGCAAAGCAGTGTTTACAATCATTTCAGGGGTTTGATGCAGACCGGTATAGATCACTTCAAAGCCTGCATCGCGAAGCGCCCGCGCGACTACTTTGGCACCACGATCGTGGCCATCCAAACCGGGCTTTCCGACGAGAATTCTGATCTTTCTCTGCATGCTCAAGTTATAAGTTATAAGTTGTAAGTTATAAGGAAATACAACTGCGAATTAAACCGTTTAACATTTTACCCACTTCTTCAAAGTCTTTCCTGATCTCTAAATAACGTTCTTCTTTTAGATATCCCAAATCTTTTGCTAATAGATACTGATACTTTAATTCTTCCAATGAGGTTTCACTCATAGAATAGTAATGAGCTTTTTCTTTATAACTTTTCTTTTTATACCCTTCTGCCAAACAACTTCCAATGGATACAGCCGCTCTCCTCATTTGAGAGATGAGTCCAAATTTTTCTTCTTTTGGAAAATAATGCGTCGTTTTATAAGTCAATAAAGTAAGTTGATGAGCCTTTTGCCAAACAAGTAATTTTTCAAAGTGACTCACAAATAAAGCCCCTTATAACTTATAACTTATAACTTACCACTTACAACTTAAAAAATTCCCGGATCATGATACTCTCCAAACACCTCGCGAAGAGTGCCCATGATCTCTCCCACACTGGCATAGGTTTTTACGGCTTTCAAAATATAAGGAACCAAATTTTCTGGGGTCGATGCCGCCTGCTTTAACTCCAAAAGAGTTTTCTGTACCGCCTGAGAGTCCCGTGATTCTTTTACTTTTTTCAAACTCGCAATTTGTTCTTTTTCAATGCGATCATTAATTTTTAATATCTCGGGCGGTTTTTCGTTCTCTAAAACAAAATCGTTAAGACCTACAATAATTTTTTCTTTTTTCTCCACCTGATTTTGAAAACGATAAGAAGCCTCTGCACGCTCTTTCATGGGGAAGCCCAGGTCAATTGCTTTTACCATCCCCCCCATTTGATCTATTTTTTGGATGTACTCATGGGCTTGTGCTTCCAATTCATCCGTCAATTTTTCTACATAATAACTTCCTCCGAGAGGATCGACGGTGTTCGCCACTCCACTTTCGTGGGCAATAATCTGCTGGGTGCGAAGCGCAATACGCACCGATTCATCGGTGGGAAGCGCCAAAGTTTCATCCAAAGAATTGGTGTGAAGCGATTGAGTGCCCCCCAAAACCCCAGCCAGAGCCTGCAAGGTGACACGCACCACATTGTTATACGGTTGCTGGGCGGTCAGGGAAACGCCGGCGGTTTGGCAATGAAATTTCATTTGCAGCGAAGCTTCTTTTTTGGCCCCAAAGCGATCCCGCATAATCTTCGCCCACATCCGACGAGCCGCGCGAAGTTTTGCAATCTCCTCAAAAAAATCGTTGTGGATATCCCAAAAAAAAGAAAGTTGGGGCGCAAAATCATCCACGGGCAAACCCCGATCAATAGCGGCTTGCACGTAAGCAATTCCATCTGCAATCGTAAAGGCAAGTTCCTGGGCAGCGGTCGAACCGGATTCACGAATGTGATACCCGGAAATGCTGATGGGATGCCACTTGGGAAGCTCCTTCATGCAAAATTCAAAAGTATCGACAATGAGGCGCATCGAAGGCTCTACCGGAAATACGTAAGAATTTTGCGCGATGTATTCCTTCAAAATATCATTTTGAATCGTCCCCCCCAGTTTCGCACGCGGCACGCCTTGCTGATCTCCCACCGCAATGTACATGCACAACAGCACAGCGGCGGGGGGATTGATGGTCATCGAGGTCGTGACTTTGTCCAATGGAATTTTATCAAAAAGGATTTCCATGTCGCGCAAAGTATCAATTGCGACTCCACAAACACCCACTTCCCCCCGTGCACGCGGAGAATCTGAATCGTAGCCCATCAAAGTCGGAAAATGAAAAGCCGTGGAAAGGCCTGTCTGTCCGTGATCCAACAAATAATGAAATCTTTTGTTGGTATCCCGCGCACTGCCAAAGCCTGCAAACTGGCGCATCGTCCACTGCCGACCACGGTACATTGTGGGATAAATTCCACGGGTATAAGGAAATTCACCCGGCAAGCCAATTTCTTCTGCTTCATTTTTTCCTTCGAGATCCAAAGAAGTATAGAGGCGCCCGGTAGGATGATTTGAAATTGAAGTAAAATTTTTCTCGCGCTCGGGATGTTTTTTAAGCCACTCTTCGGTTTTCTTTTCCCAGTCTTGGCAAGATTTTTTAAAATTGTCGTTCATAAGAACCAAATTTAATGGGATGAAAAATGAGGCAACACATCAAAGCCTTCAGCCAGAGCTGCTTTGCGCAGTCGATCATCCAGGCAAACAAATCCGGCGCCTTTCGGTTGTTCTTGGCACCATTGAAGGGCGGAAGCCAGTTGCAGAACGTCGCCTGCCCTTAAAGAATGGAGGGATAAAAGGCGTAAAGCTCTTTCTTTTAACCAGGGAGAAGGAGAAATAATATCCACTTCTTTGATGAGCTTTTCCAAACTATTTTTAGCAGCGAGAAGATCAGAGTCTGAAAGAAGATCTTGTTTCTTAAGTCTTTCAAAGGCTGAAGCGCATTCAATGTGAGTACCCCACCAAGTGGAAAGTTCCAAATCTTGAAGAGAAATTTTACGAACCTCAATCCCAAGAGGTTGTTTGATAAAAAGAGGAACAATCGCTGAAGAATCCCAATACTTCAATATCCTTCCTCTCTTTCTTCGAGCAAGGCTTTTAATAATAACCCTTGAGGATCATCAATCAGAGGTTTTTGTAGAAATTCTTTTGGAATTTTTCCGGTTCTTCCAGGTTCAATAATTCCCTCCCGGATCAACTTATCCCTTTCGCTCTCATGTGGGCCTTTTACAGACCGAAAAGGAATGAGTTTGGCCACCGGATGTCCTCGATCCGTCACCGTTACCTCAGTACCTCTTTTAACCTTCGCAAGATATTCGCTTAAGGAGGCTTTTAATTCTGATATAGAAGCATGTTTCATATGTGACTAGAATAGTCAGATTAAAAAGATCCGTCAAGCAGGTTATTGGATTTCCCGAATCAAATGCCGGCAAATCACGAGGCGTTGGATTTCGCTGGTACCTTCATAAATTTCGGTGATCTTGGCATCGCGGAAATGGCGTTCGACGGGGAAATCTTTTAAATAACCAAAGCCTCCGTGCACTTGAATGGCTTTGGTGGTGACCCACATCGCTGTTTCAGAGGAAAAAAGTTTGGCCATGGCGGCTTCTTTTCCGAAAGGAAGATTTTGATCTTTGAGCCAAGCGGCGCGGTGAATGAGTAAGCGCGAGGCATCAATGCGAGTGGCCATGTCGGCCAAATAATCCTGAATGGCGCCAAACTCGAAAATCTTTTTTCCAAAGGCTTCGCGTTCGGTGGAATATTTTCGGGCGGCTTCAAAGGCTGCGCGGGCAATACCCAGGGCCTGGGTACCGATGCCAATTCTGCCACTATCCAGGGTGCTCATCGCGATGACAAATCCCCTGCCCTCTTCTCCCAATAAATTTTCGGTGGGTACTTCACAATTGTCCAAAATAATTTCAGAAGTAGAAGAAGCGCAGATGCCTAATTTCTTTTCAATTTTTCCGACCGCATATCCTTTGAAATTTTTTTCGACGATAAAGGCAGAAATTCCTTTGGAGCCTTTGGATTTATCCGTCATCGCATAAACAATCATCGCATCGGCATGAGGGCCATTGGTAATAAAGTTTTTTCGGCCGTTTAAAATATAATGGCTTCCTTTTTTAACCGCGAGGGTTTGCTGATTGGCGGCATCCGAACCTGTGCCGGGTTCGGAAAGAGCATAGGCACCTAATTTGTGACCACTCGCAAAAGCTTTTAAATGTTTTTCTTTTTGAGCGTCTGTTCCAAATTTAGCGATGGGGCCACAGTAAAGAGAATTATTCACCGACATGGTGACAGCGGTTGAAGCACAAGCCGCAGAAATTTCTTCCAGGGCGAGAACATAAGAGAGGGTATCCAAGCCCGCCCCACCCCACTCGGGAGGAACCATCATGCCCAGCAAACCCAACTCGGCCATTTTGGGAAGAAAGCGCGAAGGAAACTCGCCCTTGTGATCCATTTCTGCCGCTGCAGGCGCCAGTTCTTTTTGCGCAAAGTTTCGCGCCATCTCTTGAACCATTTTTTGTTCGTCGGTGAGTTGGAAATGCATATGTTTCCTATTCAGAGTTGTGTAAATTCCTCTACCGTCAATCCCGCTTCCCGAATAATGGCGCGTAAAGTTCCCTTGGGGACATCTTTTCCGAAATGAACAGGAACGGTAACTGTTTTATTATCTTTTTGACGATAAAGAGAAAGATGGCTTCCAGACTGCCTCCACCTTTGATAACCCGCTCTTTCCAGCTTTCTCAAAACTTCTCTTACTTTTATGGCAGGAAGTTTCATGATGAGAGTTAAGCAGTTTTTAAGTGAAGCACCGCAGTAAAAATATTTTTGGGAGTGTAAAGTTTCTTTTTTGTATGGGAATGTGCTTTGATGCATTCAAAATGAAGTTTTAAAGCTTTTTGAATGTTCGTTTTTGCTTCATCCAATGTTTTCCCATAAGAAACACAGCCGGGCACAGAAGGCAGTGTCACCGTATATCCGCCGTCTTCTTCTTCCTCTTCAAATAAAGCTGTAAAAAGCATATCTTGTTTCATAAAAAAACTTATCTCATTTTCTATATTAAAAAGCTACTTTCCCTTAAACTCCGCTTTTCTTTTTTCTAAAAAGGCTGTGATACCTTCGAGTTTGTCTTCAGTCGAAAATACAGTCGGAAACAAAGCCTGTTCAATCGCAAGACCTGAATTGATATCGAGATCGGTTCCTTCGTTGACAGATTGTTTTGCAAGTTGAATGGCCACCGGGCCTTTTTTCATGATTTCGCGAGCGGTGGTTTCCACTTCTTTTAAAAGATCAGCGGGTGCAGTGACTTTGTTGACAATGCCCCAGCTTAAAGCGTCTGCGGCTGAAAGCATTCTCGCCGTAAAGATCAGTTCTTTGGCTTTGTTTTTTCCAATGAGTCGTGGCAAACGTTGGGTTCCACCAAAGCCGGGGAAGATTCCCAAATTAGCTTCGGGTAATCCCAACTTTGCATTTTCAGAGGCGTAAATAAAATCGCAAGACAGAGCGAGTTCCAATCCCCCGCCCAAACAAAAACCATTTACCGCGGCAATCACGGGTTTATGCGCGTTTTGAATTTGTTTCATTACGCGATGCCCCAAATCGCAAAACTGTTTGGCTTCGATGGAAGTCATGTTCTTCATCGCGGCGATGTCTGCCCCAGCGATGAAGGCTTTATCTCCCGCCCCGGTGATCACGACCGCCCTGATTTCAGAATTCTTGTTCACTTCATGAAAAAAAGTGCAGAGCTCTGAGAGAACTTCGGGGTTTAAAGCGTTGAGTGCTGCGGGACGGTTGATGCGAACAGTGTTAAGACCCTGGTTATTTTCGATGAGAATATTTTTGAATTCCATGACCTCTCCTTATTAATATTTATAAAACCCTCTGCCCGACTTTCTTCCATACCATCCGGCTTCGACATATTTGCGAAGCATGATACAGGCGCGATATTTGGGATCTCCGAATTCTTTGTACATCACATCGAGCACGGCAAGAAGTGTATCCAAGCCGACAAAATCACAGAGCTCGAGAGGGCCCATCGGGTGATTCAAGCCCAGCTTGACCGCCTTATCGATATCTTCTGCGGTTCCCACACTTTCGTAGAGAGTAAAGATGGCTTCGTTTAAAAAAGGAAGCAAAGTGCGGTTGACAATAAAGGCGGCGGAATCTTTTGCGGTGACAACAGACTTGCCGAGCTTTTCTCCCACAGCCATGGCTGTTTGATAAGTGGCATCGTCTGTTTGCACCGCCCGAATCACTTCGAGAAGTTTCATGACGGGTACGGGATTAAAAAAATGCATGCCAATCACTTGATGTGGACGTTTCGTCGCGGCGGCAAGTCCTGTGATAGAAATGGAACTTGTATTGGTGGCTAAAATCGTTTTGGAAGAACAAAGCCCATCCAGTTCTTTAAACAGCGCTTCTTTCGCTGAGACATTCTCAGTAATGGCTTCAATAATTAAATCGATGTCCTTAAAATCATTAATATTTGTTGACCATTTAATTCTGCCTTCGGCAGCAGATTGAGTCGCCGCATCGAGCTTTCCTTTTTCAACCAGTTTCGCCAATTGCTTTTTGATTCCTGCGGCGGCTTTTTCATTACGTTGAGGGGTTTGATCAGAAGCCAGCACCTCAAAACCTGCAAGGGCTGCCACCTGAACAATTCCTGCTCCCATTTGACCGACACCGATGATACCTATTTTTTGTACGGACATATTATTTTCTCCTTTTTTATATTGCTTCTACAATCACCGCAACCGCTTCTCCACCCCCAATGCAAAGACTGGCAAGGCCACGTTTCACTTTACGTCTTTTCATTTCATAGAGAAGAGAAGTTAAAATTCTGGCTCCACTGGCCCCAATGGGGTGGCCCAAAGCCACTGCTCCGCCATTCACGTTTACTTTATCCGAGGGAATACCCAGTTTTTGGTTGTTGGCGATGGCCACCACACTAAAAGCCTCGTTGACTTCCCACAAGTCAATATCACTGACTTTGAGTTTGGCTTTTTCCAAACAATTTTTCATGGCATCGGCGGGGGCCATGGTGAACCATTCGGGAGCGAGGGCCGCTTGGGCTTGTGCCACGATTCTCGCCAAAGGTTTTTTGCCCAGTTCTTTTGCTTTTTCTTCGCTCATCACAATCAAGGCGGCAGCTCCATCATTAATACTGGAGGCATTTCCTGCGGTCACAGTACCTTCTTTTTGAAAAGCCGGCTTTAAACTGGGGAGTTTATCAATGTTTCCTTTGCCAGGTTCTTCATCTGTATCGATGAGCAGAGCCTCTCCTTTTTTCTGAGGGATAGGCACTGCCACAATCTCCTCTTTAAAAATTCCGGCTTGAATAGAAGCCAGTGCGCGTCGATAGCTTTCTGCGGCAAAAGCATCCTGGGCGGCTTTATCGATTTTATATTCTTTGGCGCATATTTCAGCGGCAGATCCCATGTGAAAATTATTGTAAACATCCCAAAGTCCGTCTTTCACCATGAGGTCTTCGATTTGGCCATTTCCCATGCGATAACCTGTTCTTGCTTTGGGTAATGCGTAAGGGACATTCGACATACTTTCCATTCCCCCTGCCAACACAACCTGCGCATCGCCTGCACGAATCACTTGATCAGCCAGCATCACGGTTTTTAAACCCGAACCACAAACTTTGCCGACCGTGGTACAGGGAACACCTTTCGGCAAACCCGCAAAAATAGCGGCTTGCCGAGCGGGGGCCTGACCCAATCCACCGGTGAGCACGCAACCTAAAATGACTTCTTGAACTTGTTCGCCGGTAATTCCGGCTCTTTCCAAGGCAGCCTTTATTGCGATACTTCCGAGCTGGGGAGCGGAAAGAGAAGAAAGGACACCCAAGAAGGATCCAATCGGAGTTCTTGCGGCGCTGACGATAACGGATGATGACATAAATCCTCCAAATTTTTAAAAAAACGCCGCAATGAGTAACAAAATGATTCGAGAAGTGTCAACCTTTAACGAATTTCTACGGAAGGTGAAAGTACCTGCCCAAATATTTTTTTCTCATCGCCAATTTTAAAATCAGCGGGTGGAAATATTTCATTCACATAAATCATGTAATTCCCCGCGGGGATTTTTGTAAAATCAAGCGCGAATCCCACAAAGGCTTCTCCTGGATCCATCTCGGGAGGTTTCAAATTCTTTTGGTCGTCCCGATAGTAAAGATCGCAGCTAATCCCTTCTTTAAGGAGTCGCGGGTCCCAATCCATTCTCACGAGCAAACTACCCTGATTCCCCGTCACCACCCACCAATTCACATCTTTTGTGACAAGATTTTTTTCTTCACCAGACATCGTGCCATCCACCCAAACAGGTTTGATATTTTTCTCGGAATAAAATTTGGAACCATAAAAGAAACGGGTAAAATCAAAACCCGCAAAGCCCTTGGAATCGGGGTTGAGTATTTTTCGGCCATCGATGGGATTATCCAGTTGGGAAGGAATTTGCACAAAATAAGGATAGAACAAAAAATCAGTCACCGCTTTGGGAGTCACCCGAAAAGGGCCCAAGCTCTTGTAAGCAGCCAGCCTACGGATAATTCGGATAGGACCTGCACGATACCCGACTCTTTTGGCGGTAATATTATCTTCCTCCACATGCACATCAAAAAAATGTTTGATGCCGAGCAGCATGCGAATTTTAAAGCGATCCAGAATATTTTCAGGTTTCCCCACTTTTTGATTTTTGGGAATAAGGGCTTCCTGGATAATGGGATGTTCCAGAGAAAAACTGTTTTTATACCCCAAGGCATCCACCTCATCTGCAGCGGGGTTGTATTTTACATAGCTCTCAGAACTCAGGGCAAAATTTTTGGGATCATAAAATAAATAGGCATAAGCAGAACCTGAACGAATCTCCAACACAGGATGTTCGGGAGTACTTTCGACAAGAGCTTTCTCAGCCATATCCTTCGACATAAAAAGAAGAGATTCGTCTTCATCCCATTTTCCATCGCCTGGAACCAGGTCTGTTCTTCTTGAAAATGCCTGATCCAAAACCCAACGCCTACTTTTTGAAAGAGGATCATAAGATTTTTCATCGATCTGAAAAGGAATGGGCTTCCACTGCCCTTGCCGAAATACCCGGAGATTTATTTTTGAAATTTCTTTGCCTTGAAGTTCGGGGATTTGTTTTCCGCTGATTTCCACCACACTGATGTTGGAAAAAGCCGGGGTGCTGGGAGTCAAAAAAAGAAAAAGAAAAGCTACAATAATTTTCTTTGAGAAAGAAAACATGGGGCAGGTTTATCACGGAAATCTAGTAGGGGCGAATGATTATTCGCCCCTACAAGAAATAGATGATCAAGGTCCGCTCAAAGTACTATCAACACCAAACTCAATAAATTCCCATGCATTGAGGGGAACGCGAATGAGGCTCCTCCTCGGGGCAATGATTTCTCGCGTGGGCATTGCATACTGCAGAGAAGGTTTCCTTCCATCATAAACAAGAAAAAGGTTATCGGAGGAAGAGACGGCCAAATGAATACTTCCATTGTTTTGCAAAGTCACGTGGAGGTAATCTTCACTCACCGTATCAGGATCTAGCAACCCAAAATGCCTTCTTCCCAAAGCCCCCTGAGTCTGCCCACTTCTAAAATACATCCAATGTTTCCCATAGGCATCCGTCACAAAATTAAAAGGTTCTCCTGCCTCCACCTGGGGATTCCACTTGGCAGCTCTGGCTCCAGCGGAATTTTGTCCGAAACTCCACTGCCACCATTCAGGGGGTGCTGACCAATCTTTCATGGCTAACAAAGCCCTTTCATCTGCTCTATGCACCATTTTTTTTCGCGGAGCTTCCGCCTCTTCCATTGCATCCAAAATAACAAGCCCTTCTAAAGGATCCACACTGTCTGCTTTTGGCGGGACAGAGGAGATGGGAGGAGGTGCCAATCTTAAAGAGACGGGAAAACGAAGGAGCTTTCCTGGAGCGGAATCTGTCGAATCTTTTTCAGGAGGGATGAAAGGAGAAGCTCGTATTTGGACTCGGGTATTGTCCGGACTTCTAAAATCTCTTGGAACAAGTTCTTGGACTACTGCTGAAGGAGTAGAATTTGTAACAGAAGGGCTTTTAGGAGGAGGAGTAGGAAGCCTATCTAAAATAGAAACCAAGCGTGGATCTTGCTCTCCATCGGGATCAGTAGGCCTATCATCATCCCCTCCTCCAGATCCAGAGCCTGTCATCATTTTCACGGGATTTAATTTTACAGGGGGAGAATCTTCCAGAAGTCCTGCAATTCCTGCTGGTAGGGGCGATCCTTTCCTGCCCGCCAGTTGTGTGAAGGGTGATCGCCCTTTGTTTTGGGCGAATACAAGATTCGCCCCTACCTTTATAGTGTTTGTTCGAATCTTAATTCTTTGCTCCACTGCCCCCAGCACTCCACCTGTAAGACTGGTAAACATTCCCAATCCAAAATGACAGCGAAGTCCCTGGAGGAGAGAAGACAAAAATGTAGGGGCGACCGGCCGGTCGCCCCTACCAGACAACATCCCCTGACTGACGGAGCTGAGTCCCATCAGCAGTTGCAGCACCACAAAGCTTTGGCCAGCTCCCACAAGACCCATCGCACGTATAGAGCTTTGACTCGTCACACGCTCCAAAAAACTTTCCTCTGCCAGGTCATCCTCTGCAAACAGATGAGTGAGAAAGCCCGTAAAACCCGTATCGGCCACCACTCCCGCCGCAAAAGTAAAAGCATGCGTCAGCACAGGAACGGCAGAAAGAACAGGCACCGCACTTAAAAAAGTTGTCGCGGCGAGTCTTCCAAATTCAAAAGCCCCTCCGCCCGCGCTCATCAGCGCCAGACCTTTCCAATCGGCCAGTTGATGGGCGGCCAAGTCCAAAGTCAGGGCAAGTTCTTTTTGATTTCGGGTAGAAGCGTTCTGATCTCCGAAGGAAGTGGTGTTGAAATAAGAAGTGAGAGAAGTGATGGACATGGTGAAGGATTCTTCGACAAGGCTGGTTTTTAGTTGCTCAGAATTTTTTCAGGCCTTCTAAAAATCTTTTCTTAAATTCATCGGATTTAATTTTTCAAATTCTTCCATCAAATGGCGAGATCGCTCGTCCAAAGTTTTGGGGACAATAATTTGCGTGATGACATACAAGTCTCCCGGGACTTTGGTTTCCAGATGGGGAACCCCTTTTCCTTTCAACCGGAATTTTTGATCCGAAGGTGTGCCTGGAGGAATTTTAAGCTCCGCATGGCCGTCTAAAGTGGGTAAGCGGATCACACTTCCCGAAGTGGCTTCACCCACACTCAAGGGAGCTTCCAAAAAAAGATCATCGCCTTCTCTCCAAAAAATTTTATGCGGCTTCACCTTGATTTCAATATAAAGATCACCGGGCTTGCCTCTTCCCGGAGAAGCTTCGCCTTTTCCTGCCAAACGAATTTTGGAGCCCGTATTCACGCCGGCAGGAATTTTTACATCCATTTTTTCAATTTTATTTCCCCGATGGATGGAAATTTTTGAAGTGGTTCCGCGCACCGCCTCCATAAATTCAATTTCCATTGAATAATAAATATCACGTCCACGCGTCTCAGCAGAAAAATCTTCCCGGGGGCGCGAGCGCGCTCGGCCACCCGCTGCCCGGGAGCGAGGCATGCCAAAAATATCCCCAAAAATATCCCCGATGTCTTCGTTGCCTGCCTGAGTGGAAGCTCCTCTTCCAAAACCTCCCTTGCGCAATAAATCGGAAAGATCTTCGTATTGAAAACCCTGCCCTCCGCTTCCTCCGCCTGCCCACTGGGAAGGATCAAAGCCGGCGCCCCCTTGCGGGCCATAGGCCCCAAACATGTCGTACTGTTTTCTTTTTTCTTTATTGGATAGCGTTTCGTAGGCTTCAGAAACTTCCTTGAATTTTTCTTCGGCCGCTTTATCACCCTTGTTCACATCGGGATGCCAAGTTTTGGCGAGACGTCGGTAAGACTTTTTGATCTCTTCTTCAGAAGCGTCTTTGGAAACACCCAGAATGTCGTAAAAATTTTTAGCCATCTACTTATTTGCTCGCTCCAAATAATCATGCGTCACAGGGTCAATCCGAATCACATCTCCCTCATTAATAAATTGGGGGACTTTAATCGTGAGACCCGTTTCAATTTTTGCAGCCTTGTAACTGGAGGTGGCGGTTTGCCCTTTCATGGAAGGTTCTGTTTCCACCACTTTAAATTCGAGTGTTTTGGGGAAATTAATTCCCAGGGGTTTTCCCTCGTAAAACTGCACGTCAATGACCGAATCGGGCAAAAGCAAATGGATCGCATCTCCCAGCTCTGCAGCATTCAAATGAATCTGTTCGTAATTTTCAGTATTCATAAAATGATAATCATCGCCTTCTTTATAAAGGAACTGCATCTTCTGGTTTACCAGATCCACCTTTTCTACTTTATCAAAAGAAGAAAAACGTTGTTCTAACTGATTATTACTACGAACATTTCTCATCTTCACCTGAATAAAGGCACGAAGGTTTCCAGGCGTGCGATGAATCGACTCCATCACATGATAAATATTCCCCTCAAATTCAATGATCATGCCCGGCCTGATTTGTGATGCTGAAATCATCTTCCATCCTCCTCAATTTTATTTTAATAGTAAAAAATGAACTTGGAGAAAAAAAATCCACGTCTCTCGCGCTGGTTTTGGATTCTTCTGCTCTTTGTCTGTTTGTTTTTTCTGATTCAAGTGGGGCTTTGTTTTCTTCAGGTCCTGCTTCTGAAAAACACAAACCCTCACACGAGCGCGTTTATGCAATATTATCTCAAACATTGCCAGCGCGAAAAATCAGCCTGTTTGATTGAACAAAGCTGGAGATCTTTAGATGAAATTTCCCCTTATTTGCAAGAGGCGGTTTTAATTGGTGAAGATGACGCCTTTTTTGAGCATGAGGGAATTGATCTGGACGCCATGCAAGAATCCATCGAGCTCAATCTTAAAAAGAAACGTTTTATACGCGGGGGATCGACCATCACCCAGCAACTCGCCAAAAACCTGTATCTTTCTTCCTCCAAAAATCCTCTTCGAAAAATAAAAGAAATTCTGATCGCCCTGTTCATGGAAAAAATTTTGGACAAAGAGCGCATTTTGGAAATTTATCTCAATGTGATCGAGTGGGGAAAAGGCATTTACGGCGCCGAAGCCGCCAGCAATTTTTATTTTCACAAACCCGCCCGTGATTTGAATCGTGAAGAAGCGGCGTATCTGGCGGCGATTATTCCCAATCCTGTTTCTTATGCAAGTCGTGCACACAACAGACGCGCGATGAAAAGGAAAGGAATTATTTTGAGGAGGATGGGATCTCGAACTACTTCTCCCCCACAATCACGGTCGTGGGATATTGTGCCTTGAAAGTTCCTGCTTTTTTAAATCCGCTTAAGAGAAGCCATCTTTTTAATTCTTTTACAGTAAACACATCGCCACTCGGAGTGTTGAGCAGCATCTCCAAACCAAACAAGAGAGCCACGGGGTCTGCAGTTTTCAGATCATTGGGAATAATTTCGGCAATCAAAAGGCGACCCTTTTTATTTAAACCTTCATAACATTTTTTAATGAGTTTTCTGGAATCATTCTCTCCCAAACCATGACAAATATGACCCAGAATAATGAGATCATACTTCTCTTTGGAAATTTCCAACTGACGAAGGTCAGCCGGGCGATATTCATATTGTGAATCGAGACGGAAGCGCTTCACATATTGACGGGTCAGATCCATGACAGATGGCAAATCCACTGCCGTGACCTGGCTTTTTTTATCTGCCAAGGCGCAGGCGATGCTCCAGGCTCCTGAACCACAGGCCAAATCCAAAATCTTCAGACCGGCCACTGTTTTGCCAACTCCCATTTTCTTGGCAACCAGCACGGCTGAAGAATAACTCGTTGAAAAAAGATCGCGCGCGAGTTGAATAAAAAATTGACTTCTTAAGGAATCCTCTTTGCCTGAGTGAAGAGAGCAGCCAGAAACCACGACATCTTTCAAATGGACCCAGGTTTCAAAATTTCTATTCGTCCTGGAAAGAATTCCGCCCAGATAATGGGGTTCTCCTTTTACCAGATAAGTTCGGGTTTCGGGTGTAAGGGCATAACTGTTTCTTGTTTTATTCAGAAATCCCAAACCCACCAAGGCATCGAGAAAAATTTTTAAAGACCGCAAAGGAATTTTCAACTGCCTGGAAAGTTTATCCAAAGTATTGTGCCGGGCATAAATGGCAGAAAAAACATCCAGCTCGACAGCCACTGCCAAAGCCTGGCTACCCGCGAAGCCCCAATAGGTGTTGAAAATAAGTTCGGGTTGAATCGCAGAGCTTTTATTTTTTGAAAGAGTCGTCATGTGGATGATGTCCCCAACGGGATTCGAACCCGTGTTACTGCCGTGAAAGGGCAATGTCCTTGGCCTCTAGACGATGGGGACAATGAGCGAATCATGAGCCGGCCGGGATTCGAACCCGGGACACCTGCCTTAAAAGGGCAGTGCTCTACCAGCTGAGCTACCGGCCCGAAAATTTGCGACAGAAAATTTTTCCCGAAGAACGAAAAACGTGAACGATATTGCCGCAAATTTCGTTCTTCGTTTTTCGTATATCGGGTAAAGGAAATCTTTTCCATCCGATAGGGCAAACTAAAAAGCCGGCGGACCTTATCAAAGGCCGAATTCATCCGTCAACAGTTTATACTTAAGATAGCTACTCCTCGTGGATAGAATTTTTCTCCATCTCATTTTTTATTTTCTGCAAAATGAAGCAGCAGGTGCAAGCAACAACTGAACCGGCAAGGCTCCATTCATCAAGGGAATAGATCGATGCGACTGAAGTGCCAGCAAGTGAATCGGCGCCTTGGCCGGCACCAGCAAAGCGATACGCCAGTTTGAAAAGTGCTCGGCTATCGTTTGCCCCACTTCTCGGTAAAGTTTTTGAATGGCTCCTGCTCCAATGCGCTCGCCATAGGGGAGATTGGCTACCAACAAACCTCTTTCCGTGGGTGGTTGCCAATCTTGAAAAGGCTTCGTCGAAAATTGGATATATTTTTCCACCCGGGCGCGTAAGGCGGAAGCACGGGCGACCTTCACATAATCTTCGCGAATATCTGAAGCATAAATGGGATGGGCCAAGGTCGATTTTTTCTGGGCTCGTAACTCATCACTCACACGCCGCCATAAGGCACGATCAAAACCGGCCAAATGTTCGAGAGCAAAATCGTCTTTTCCCCGATGAATGAGCGGAGCTTTGTGAAGCGCGATATAAGCGGCTTCGATGGCGAGAGTGCCCGATCCGCACATCGGATCGAGAAGCGTTTCTTCTCCGGTATAACCCGCCAGCATTAAAATGGAAGCTGCCAGAGTTTCTTTTAAAACCGCCGGATGTCCGTTCGTACGCCAACCCCGCTTGTGCAGAGCGCGTCCTGCGGTATCTAGTCCAAGCACACAATTTCCTTTTCGAATGAATAACACAATCGAGATGGGATCTTTTGCTTCAGGATCAAAACGAGGGGCCGATTTTTCAAAAGAACTTTTTTGAATCGATTGTACCACGGCATTCACCACTTCATTTTCTCCCAAGGCCTTGGCTTCCGGATCGGTGAGAGCGAGTTCTACAGTAAAAACTTTGTGAGATCTCAAGTAGTCGGGCCATACAATTTTTTTGAGCCCCACTTGCAACTGCTGAGTATCCGAAGCGGGAAATTCTTGCACCACGCGCTGAATCCTACTGGCAGTGCGCAAGAGCAAATGAGAGCGGTAGGCCGTCTCGAGATCTGCTTCAAAACGAATTCCACGATGCAATACTTGCTGAACTTCCAGACTCACCCCCAACGCGATCAGTTCGGAGGAAAGTGTTTCGACATTTTCATGCGGGCATGTGGCAATCCAAGACATAGATACAAAAGGAGATAACATAAAAATAAAATTTTCTTTCAGGGTTTTTTATTTTCTGATATTTTACACAGACTTTTGCACGTACCCGGCACTTTTTTTGTAACCAAAATCTCCTCTCCTTACAAAGGACCTCTCCCCGACCCTCTCCTTTGTGAGAGGGAGTAAGATAAAAAGGAGACTTCATGAATACGAAACTCGGAATGCGTTTGGGAATAGGCCTCGTCGCTTTACTCTGTCTTAGCCAGGTTCAGGCACAAGCTCCTGACGGCTTAAGCGATAAAGTGGCTGCGCTGAAAAAAAACCTGCAACAAAACCAGATTAATTTGAAACAATATGAATGGGTGGATACGGTGACCGTTAGCAAAGATGGCGATCAGAAATCCCAAAAACAGTTTCGTTGTTATTATGGAGTCGATGGAACTTTGCAAAAAACCCTTCTCTCCAATTCCCAAGATCAAGACCAAGGGGGAGGCCGGGGAGGCCCCTTTCGTCGCGCCATGATGGCCAATAAAAAAGAAGAAATGGCCGATTACATGCAACAAGCTGTTGGCTTGATCAAAAAATATATTCCTCCCCAAGCTTCTCAAATTCAGGCGGCCATGGAAGCCAACAAAATATCGTTCAAGCCGAATATGGCAAATCAAACCATCGCCTTGAACATCCAAGATTATCTCTTGCCCGGGGATTCCCTCAACCTTGTTCTCAATACCGAAAAATCAGATTTGACGAGCTTATCCGTGAATTCCTATCTCGATAATCCCAAAGACACGGTGACGATGCAGGTAACCTTCGCCAATCTGCCGGATGGGACTTCGTATACAAAACAAACTCTGCTCACCGCCAAAGAAAAGAAAATCACGGTGCTTACGGAAAGTTCGGGTTATAAAAAGATGTAATGATTTGGAATCGGAACTTTCCTTTTGGTTTTTTTTAAGGACAAACACCCTCTGCGCTCATCCCCGTACAAAGGGCTATGCTACACGCAACAGCGGGAGCCCTGTGACAGACATTGCAGGCATCTCTGTCGCCTGATGAGTAAGGGTTACAAACTATGGGATCCCGTTTGAGAGACGATGAATGACATTTACCACAACGCCCGGCAAAGGTATTTCCCTCGGCAAGTGAATTTAAATAAACATTTCCGTGATGGGATGTTTGGCGCCAGGCTGCTCCCGGGTGGGAGGTGATTTGGCAACATCCTTCGTGAGAGACTGAACCAAAATGCTCGTGGCAGTTCGCACAGTTCTTGGGAGCTGACCCCATTCCCAAAAGATCGTTTCCGTGACAGGCCTTGCAGGAGTTGGGATGAGTGGGGCCCTCTAATAAAGTCTCATAAACAAACTTGATGCCGTGATAAGAAGAAGTAGTTCCTCGCACCCAATCATCAGCAGCCGGAACATCGGGGATTTTCAAATGAGGATAGGAAGGATGGCAGGAGTTGCATACAGGAGCCTGCACACTGGCATCCAAACCCAAAACATCCAAGCCTCCTCCAAATCTTGGATGACATTGTGTACAATCGCTTGTGAAATTGTGCGCTCCGCTTAAAAACGCAGGGCCATGCTGCCCCCCTAGTGGAATCGCCGAAAGATCCATCACTTTCCAGTTGGGTTCATACTTGATGTGTGGATAAAAAGGATGACAGGAAATACAGGATTTCTGCGAGTTGCCCCCTTCATAATCTGCTCCATGGCAGCTTGAACAAGTATTGGGTGTTGCAGGAAATCCGGCCACCTTTTGCTCCATAAATCTCTGCCCATGAAGGCTCACGTGTAAAAGCCCGGAAATGTTCTGGACTGCTGACCAGTCCCCTGGATGTGGAAACTCGGTGTGACAGCTCTTGCATGAAATACCGCTCACTCCCCCCAAAAGATCTGCTCCGTGACAATCCTTGCATCCATTCCGATTGCCCAGATCCACTGCCATCAAGCCATGGGCAGGGCCTGCCCAATTTGCAATTGTCGAATGGGGATAAACCGCATGGCAATTACCAGAATTGCAAGAAACACGGGAAAGCCCCCCATCAAAATGGGAACCATGACACCGAGTGGCACAAGAGTTGCTCCCATGAGCAATGACATAGCGTCCATGATGATTGGGATCCGACCGATCCAACCACTGATCAGGGTGGGGAAAAAGTGTGTGGCAATCCTTGCAGGCCAGTGGGCCACCACTCGGAGTAATATCTGCCTGATGACAACTCAAACAGGCATCCAAACCATATTGACTAAATCCCGCCCCGTGCGAGCTGGGATCTTCCCATCCCAAGACATGCGGATACAAGGGAAGAATACCGGTACTGGGATCAGGCCCCGGGCCTTCTGGAAGATCCTGGCGACTTTTTTCTTGGGCGCATCCAAGACAAAAGAAAAAAACAAAGAAAAAAATACTGAAACCCCGAACCCACCTGTCTGTGAGCAAACCCGACATCCAGCCTCCTTCGATTCAAAAACACAGCCCTTCACCCGATGATCAGAATTTATATTAATAGATGGCTAAACATTGCGAGTCTATGATCCAGATCATCCTTCTCCACATCACTCCCCCGCCTCCGTATCCGTTACCCCAAAATCTCCAGTTTAATTTTCTTGTGTGAGTCCGCTATTATTTTGTAATAATTAATGGAGAAGTTTCAAAAATGAAAAACCAAAATGATTAAATCTCTATACAAACAAACCTTCTATTTTCTCATCACCATTATTCTTCTACTCACTGCCTGTAACTCGGGAACCTCCACTCAAACTCTCAGCTATTATCAGTGGTGGATCGAAAGTTTGTCTCTCAAACAATATACCGTGGTTCGGGGAAATGCCTATCTGATGCAAAACACAGATTGCCCCACCTTTGTGGCTATATTTAATAGTTGTTTTGGTCAGAACCCGGCTTCGCCTTATATCATCCCTCAGCCACCTATCGAGCAAAGCTATGTCGATCCGTATTATGCAGAGCCCCTAAATACTCCCGGCCCCGATGGAACCACCAATATTATTTACAGACTGAGCGATAACGATGCACTCGTCACGATTATTTCCTATCCGCCGGAAGCAGCGTATTTGGGATATCAAAGTTATGTGTTCACGCGCGAAACCAGTTTTTATGCTGATGTTACGCCACCGAGAACTCGAACCGTCTCACCCGACCCAAGTCGCTACGAAATTTTTGGGAGTATCGGCAATGACGTGAATAGCATCCTGGTGCAAAATCAGTATGGGTCATCTCCGTGGGGTGGGACTGTGATCATGTACATTACCACCTCAAATCAAAATCTGGCGAATAACTTGATTGCCAATGCAAAAAGTCAGGGCATCCATCCAAACTCCATTTTTGTAGAACCTGTTGGATCTAATGTCATGACTGGGAATGGGGCCAGCGCGGATGATCTTATTACCCTCATGAGATATGCGGTTCCTGAGTCTGCTTCTGAAGCAAGCACTTGGCAGAATGCACTGGACAACCATGTGCTGGTTTACAAAGTCACTAACACGAATCTTGCTGTATCCCGATTTGGCTCTAATTCATATACCGCGCACACGGTCAACACCGATGAAACCACTCTTACCACGGCCTTGCAGCAACTGGGCGCCTTATTACAAAGCTACCTTGAAAATACCCAAACACCGATAGCGACAGCCGCAAGCCATCAAAGCCAGGCAACCACTGAAGATGCTTCGAATGGTGTCCCCACTTCAGGGCTTGTAGGTTCTTATTGCATTGCCACTGGAACCAATTGCGAAGGAGATAATCAGGATACCAGCACCTATGCCACCCTGATTAACTACACTCTGCTTTTGGGACCCGAGGAAACCGCCTTTATTGCTGGCGTGAACCATAGCGTGGAGAGTGTAAATAATAGTCGTTACATCTCCATCGATATTTATAATGCGGCGAATGCCTCCGGCGTTGCCGGATCCTCCCAAACAAATCCCACCGCTGCAGGATTCGATAGCGGTGTACTCACTGGATCTGCCGAGCAAGTGCTCACAGACTTGGGGATTTCAATTCCTCTCAGTAATACCGAATTAAGAGCTGAGATTTCCAAATTATATGTGACCTTTGTTGCCCGAAATTGTAATAATTCCACGATTGCAGCAGCGAATAATTACTGCATCAATTTGATGGGAACCTCGCTCATCCCCTTAAATGACACGATTAGCATTACTGAAAGATCCTACATTATCCCGGACCAAACCACGGGCGGATATGTGCCACAAATGGTGTATCCCCATATTATCGCCGCAGAACATAATTTCATTGCGAATCCTTGATAAATCACTTTATTGCCTGATTGAAAATTTTCTTTCAGGAGTTTTTATTTTCTGATATTTTTCAAAAGTTTTTGTGCGTACCCGAAAATTTAAAATGCAAATCTGCAAATTCATACTCCTGACGGGCATCCTGTTTATCCTATCCTCTTGTACGCAGCAAACCATCTCCTACGAACTTGTTCCCGTCGCCAACCCTGGCAACACAAACGATACGACCGGATTTGGCAGCGTATCTTATGCTTACCGGATCGGTAAATACGATGTCACAATCGGGCAATACACAACTTTTCTGAATGCCGTTGCCGCAACAGACACCTACTCCCTCTACAACACGAACATGGGCACTGATTTAAACTCAGCCGGCATCAGTCGCTCGGGCTCATCGGGTAGTTACAGCTACAGCGTCATGAACAACAGTGGTAGTAGTGCAAACCGTCCCATTACCTATGTCACCTGGTTTAACGCAGCACGGTTTGCCAACTGGATGGCGAATGGTCAACCTACTGGAGCTCAAAATACTTCGACTACCGAAAATGGCGCTTATCCCTTGAACGGGGCAACCAGTGGAGTGGCGGTGATCAAGAATCGCCTGAACCCGAACACGGGTGCCCCTCCGACCTTTTATATTCCACTGGAAAACGAGTGGTACAAAGCAGCCTACTACAACCCGAACCTTGATAATGGTGCAGGAGGCTATACTCTTTATGCCACGCAGAGCAACACGGCTCCTGGAAATATCGTTGGCAATAGTCCGAATCAGGCCAACTACTTCACCGTGGTCTTTTCTGTTACCCAGTCCCTCAATTATTTATCCGCCACCCAGAACTACCTGACAGATGTGGGCGCATTCACGGGAAGCGGAAGTTATTACGGCACCTTCGATCAAAATGGTAATGTCTGGCAATGGAATGATTTGGATGGCACCGCTCTTCCGTATCGCGGTCTCCGCGGTGGCTATTGGTGGAGTGGCTCGGTGCCTTTGCAGACCGTACTCTACGCCACGGATACTTTGACACGGGCGGATAATGGCACTGGCTTTCGTCTCGCAAGTCCTTTTTCATTGAAATGAATGAAGGTTTGATTTTTTTATTTTATTTGAGGAGCCTATTCGTGAAAAATTTTACACTCCTGAAAATAATGATGGGGCTGTTTTGCTTGTTTGCCACAATTCCGGCCCAGGCTGTCACCTATGAACTGGTCTCTATCGGCAACCCGGGCAACGCAAACGATACGACCGGATTTGGCAGCGTATCTTATACTTACCAGATCGGTAAATACGAGGTCACGATCGGGCAATATACAGAATTTCTCAATGCCGTTGCCACAACAGACCCCTACTCTCTCTACAACGCGAGCATGGCTGCTATTCCCAATGTCGCCGGAATCAGTCGCTCAGGTTCATCGGGCAGTTACAGCTACAGCGTCATCAATAATAGTGGAAGTAGTGCCAATCGGCCCATCACGAACATATCCTGGTTTAATGCAGCCCGTTTCACCAACTGGATGGCGAACGGTCAACCCAGTGGAATTCAAAACAGCTCCACAACCGAGAATGGCGCCTATCCTTTGAACGGCGCCATCAGCGGTCTTGCGGTGGTCAAGAACACCCTGAACCCAAACACGGGTTCGGCCCCCACCTTTTACATCCCACTGGAAAACGAATGGTACAAAGCAGCCTACTACAACCCGACCCTCAACAATGCTGCAGGAGCTTACACCGCTTACGCCACACAGAGCGATACAACTCCCGAAAATCTTGTCGGCAATACCCCAAATCAGGTCAACTATATTTCTGATGCGACGGGTTATTCGGTTACACAATCCCCCAATTTTTCCACCACCCAGAATTACCTGACAGACGTGGGGGCCTTCACGGGGAGCGGAAGTTACTATGGCACTTTCGATCAAAATGGTAACGTCTGGGAATGGAATGATCTGGATGGCACGGCCAGTGCCTCTCGTGGTCTGCGGGGAGGAGCCTATACTTCTACCTCCCCCTACCTACGCTCTTCATTTCGCATGGGTTATGCTCCGGACCGTTATAACGCCAACGGAGGTTTTCGTCTTGCAAGCCCATGACTTTCATCAAGCACTCATCGACTTTTTTTCGATCACTTGCTCTTGCCTCATGTAAGCTCCTATCTGTGGAAGAGCAGAAAGAGAAGGAGCCACCGAGGGTAAAGGTCGCTTCTTGCCGTGGTGAGTTCGCCACCAATGCGTGAAGTTCATCCCTAAATAATAGAGAGGATGCGCGCGATTGGCCCAAAAGCGTTTGGCGATTGAGGGCCATCGGTAAAAGCGTTGACGGAAATGGGTGTACAACTCCTCCATTTCGTCTTTCGTCATCGTGGGATGATTCCAGACCAGGTTGGCGCCTGTATAATGTTCCCAGTTGTGGTCAAAGATCGTTCCTTCTCTTTTGGCTTTTGCATAAACTTCCGTTCCGGGAAATGGCGTCATCACACCGGTATTCACCATCGCAAGCCGATTCTTCATGGCAAAATCATAAACCTTGTCGAAACTCGCAGGCGTATCGGTTTCAAAACCAAAGATGAAGGCCCCCACGACATTGATGCCTGCGCGATGCATCTTTTTAATATTCTCCTCGTAATTTTTAACTTTGTTAAAAGTTTTATGCGCGGCGTTCAGCGTATCCTGATCGATGGATTCAATTCCCACAAAAAGGCTGATACAACCGGCACGGGAGGCGAGTTTCAAAAGCTTTTCATCACGGCAAATGAGTTCCATGGATCCCTGGCTGCCCCACTTGATCTTGAGAGGAATCAGCGCCTCGCAGAGTTTGTACGCATACTCTTTGGAAAGAAAAATATTATCGTCCACGAAAAAGAAGAGTCGTGAAGGATAGCGTTTAATTTCCTCTACTACATCCTCGACCGGACGCGTCCTAAATGTCTTTCCGTACATGAGCGTCACGGTGCAAAAATTACAACCCAGAGGACATCCGCGACCCGTCTGCAGAACCTGTGCATTGAGCGTCGTTCCGCTGTTTTGAAAAAGATCCTTGCGGGGCATGGGCAAATCTTTGAGATCGATGAGTTGGTCGGTGTGGTAAACGGGTTTAAGCTGGTCCGCCTGAAAATCCGCCATGATCTCTTTCCAAATCATCTCGACTTCATTGATCACAACGGAGTCAAAATGTCGGCCGCACTCTTCCACCATGAACGAGGCATGACTTCCGCCGCAAATGGTTCGGACGCCTTTTTTACGAAACTGATCGGAGATCTGATAACCACGCGGCGCCTGACAGGTCATCATCGTAATACCCACGAAGTCAGCGGTCTCGTCCGGACCCAAACGTTCAAACTCCTCCTCAATAATCTTGATTTCATCGAAATAAGGTTCGGCCAATGCCGCAATGATGGCGAGATTCAAATGATGAACGTGTTTTCCTTTGACACCCTGAACTTCAAGGCCTGCCGGTGCAATGAGTAAAAGTTTCATGACCTTCCTTTCGATGGATTAAATGATGAATACTTACCCCTTCTCCACATACTCACCCGTTTCCGTATCAATCACGACTACATCTCCGGGTTTAATGAAGAGAGGTACTTTGAAAATGGCCTCATTTTCTACCTTAGCCTCTTTTTGAGAACCTGCAATTCCTTTACTGGGGGGGTCGCATTCGGTGACCGTGAAGTTCACACGTTTGGGAAGATTAAAGCTGACAAATTCTCCCTCGTCACTGAGGAGCATGATTTGTACATCCGCTTTTAAAAAGCGCAGGGCGTCTTCTAAAAAAGTTTTGGGAAGTTCAAACTGTTCATAAGAATTGGGATCCATGAAATGGTAAACACTGCCCTCTTGATAAAGAAAATTAATATTGCGGGCTTCGAGCTCTACTTCCTCGACCGCTTCCACCGACCGGAAACGCATATTGTGTTTGATGCCCGTTTTTAAATTCCGCACATCGGTTTGAATTTGGGCATTTCCTTTTCCAGGAGTCACGTGATTGACTTTGAGCACGCGGTAAAGGGCTCCTTCAATTTTTAAAATATTTCCGACACGAATTTGGGTAGCATTGATCATTTGATTGCCTTTTGCTAATACTCCACCTAGTACCTATTCTGTATCTTATGAAAAAAATACAAAAAATAGTGAACTCCCTGACTCAAAAAAAAGACCGCACTCTTTGCGTACTCAATGGAATACTGGGTGACACCCTGGAAAAAAGCAATTTGGGTATTACACTGAAGATGAGGCTTTATACTGTAGAGGGCCCCATTACAATCACCAAAAAATCTTTGGACAAAATAAAAGGAGCTACAGCCAAAATCTGCATCTTGGCCCATGGCAGCTGTGGTTCTGAAAGAGGATGGAACTTCAAAAAAGATGAATCGATGAATTATGGTTTGCTGCTCGAAAAAGATTTTGGATTTACGCCTTTCTTTTTGCGTTACAATTCGGGCCTTCACATCTCCACCAACGGCAAACGTTTATCCAACCTGTTGGAAAAATTGGTGCAGTGTTATCCCAAAAAAATACGTGAGATCGTGCTCGTGGGTCACAGTATGGGGGGGCTTGTGTTTCGCAGTGCCTGCCATTACGGAGAAAAAGAAAATAAAAAATGGGTAAAACTCGTTCGCAAAGTTTTTTATTTGGGTTCCCCTCATTTGGGAACTCATCTCGAAAAACTGGGGAAACTCACGACCACAATACTCAAACTGGTTCCCAACCCCATCACCCAATGGATTGTCTTGCTGGGCGATCTGCGAAGCGCCGGGGTGAAAGATATGCGACACGGATTTTTAACGGATGAAGATTGGCAAAACAAAAATGCCGACAAACTTTTTTATCGGCATCAAAATAAAATCCCCCTTCTTAAAAAAGCAGATCATTACCTGATTTGCGGCACTCTTTCAAAAGTGCCCCATTCAACCCTGGCGCGCTTATTGGGAGACGGTCTGGTTCCCCTTGCAAGTGCCACGGGGCAAGGTTTTTTTTCATCCAGCACCCTTCCCTTTTTGAAAGATCATTGTAAAATCATCCCCGGAATTTCTCATCCTCATTTGCAAAGAAGCGAACGCGTCTACGAACACATCCGGGATTGGTGCGCCGCCTAAGGGTCTCAAGACCCTAATGCGTCGGTAAAAAGGTTATATTATAGTTTGGCGCTCCCCCTTTGGCCGATCCCTGACAGGTAAAAGTGCTCGTCGCATCATCATAAGGATAGGTATAAGCCGTGGGACAGGCTTCTTTCAAAAAGATAATCCAGGGCTGTGCGACACTAAACCAATTCGTGTTGTAACCATAACAACCGTCATCACTGCCTCCAAAGCCAGGGTTCAAAACCAGGGGCCAATCCGATTGATAGGGAGAAGAGGAACTGGTGGCACATCCACAGCAAGCCCCGCCCGGTGTGGCGGTATTGTTATAACAAGATTGGGCATTGGCACCCGCACAGGCATAAAGATCATTATTGGTAGCGCTACAATTCAAGGCGGCAATATCCGGTGAAGTGCCGTTCGAAGAAAGACAAATCTGGTCTGCGGTCCACCATCCGATGGGTGTTCCACACACTTTGGCATATTGGATCCCTGAAGCGGCATTGGTCGCAAGGCCGCAAAGTAAACCGGACACAGAGCTGCAATCGGAATCCGCACTACAGGTACAAATTCCCAAGCTGTTCGGACTCCCTCCATTGGGGCAAGAACCTGCACCCGAGAAAGTAGTGGGATAAACATCCCGGAGCAAAGTAGTCTGATTCGTGGGAGAAGCCGTGGGCACGGTTGGGGTAAGGGTCCAAGAACAAGCAGAAAGTTGACCCGAAGCCGTGGTGCTGCCCGGACTTTGGCAAGAGTAGGGATTTCCAGCCGTTGCTACAAAAGTTCCAGCGACGGGTGACATCGAAATCCCCACGTTAATTCCGTTGATGATACTGACATCATAAAAATCGGGATCCGAGGTGAAGTGGGTTTGATTGCTTAAAGTAAACTCTGCAAGGGCCATGGGAGGATTTCCACCGGTTCCTGTGGGACAAAGTCCGGAGGAAGAAGCGTTACAATCTCCGGTTTTACAATTCTGCCCCTGACTATCACATCCCGTTCGCGCAAAAATATTTCCGCTCCATTGAAAAGGTCGCCCGGTAACAGGTGCTGGCATACAGATCGTAGAATGCGCGCCTGCCGCCAGACTCACCTGCGCTGTGGTCAGATTGGGAAGATACATGAAGCAGATATTGTTGCTGGTGTTACAAGCGGCCTGGGAGCCACATTGAGTATCGCTGGTGCAGGAACAATGTCCCGCTTTAAGAATAGAGGCATCCGCTCCTGCGCAAGAGCCCGTGGCTCCGGTAGGACAATCGGCATCTGTGAGACAAGGCAGAGAACCTCCTGTAATGCCCACCCAGATTTGTTCGCTCGTACTGTTTGTAAGGGTAAAAGTGCGTTGACTGGCAGCACAGGTAACGTTTGCGGGATCTGAGGAGGAAGAAGATCCACTCCCTCCACAAGAAAAAACACCCGAGTGGAGCAGCGCCACTATTAAAGCCAACAGAAGGTAAGGTCTCATATTTTTTTCCTTTGGAATTTTAGTTTATTGCCGTAATTATCCAAAATCAGTAACAGGTTTAAAAAAAAATTTGAAGCGAATAAAAAATAATGAAAAAACTTATCCAAGGCATCATTGATTTCCGAAAACATCGCATCACCGATTATCGGGAAAAATTTTCGAAACTTGCCCTGGGGCAATCGCCCGACACTCTTTTTATTGCCTGCTCGGATTCTCGCGTGGTTCCCAATCTTTTTGCTTCGAGCGATCCCGGGGATTTGTTCGTCATTCGAAATGTCGGCAACCTCATTCCTCCGTGTAATGCAGATGGATATTCCGAGGGCAACGAATCGGAATGGGCCGCCATCGAGTTTTCTCTTCTTCAACTGAATGTGTCGGATATTATCGTGTGTGGTCATTCGGAATGTGGAGCCATTCAGGCAATTGTGCAGGGTCGCCAAAAAATTGCAGGAGATCATTTAAAATCCTGGTTGGAATATGGAGACAAAGCTTCCCTGATGATCTCCAAAATCAGATTTTCCGGGGAATCTCTTTCCGAACATAATAAAATCTCCCAGGCGAATATTCTGCTTCAATTGGCGCATCTTCAAACCTATCCGCTCATTCAGGAAAAAATAAAAAAAGGCCTTTTGCGTCTTCATGCTTGGTGGTTCGATATTGCTTCCGGAAATGTTTATGCTTTCGATGAATCAAAAAAACAATTCGATCTTGTTGACGGATAAAAAAATATACAGCAAAGTGATTTAAACTTTTGGAGGAAAGATGAATTCTGTTTTTAAAATTTTTCGTAAAAAATATTTTGAACTGATGCTTCTCCTGATCCTGCTCGCTGGTTTATCGGGAACAGGATGTAATAGCAGTTCCTGCCCTTTGGCCTTTCCTTTTTGTGGTTCCTTCCCCCTGAATACCCAACAGACCACAAGTTACGGGCCTCCCTGGGCCGACGTGACCACCAGCTCTTCGGATTGGATTACCTGCTTTGGCCCCTATGCTCTTTGTTATTACGCCAACTGTACCCCCGAATTCTACTCCTCGGGGACGGTTGCCAGTTGTCCTTGTTATGAATGGTTCGGTACCAACTTTGTCGACATCAACGCGATTTTAAATAACGACGTGTATAACGAAACCAAAGCTTTTTGCGCCAACGACCCCGCTGCCTGTCAACAGCCAAACCAGGCTCCCGTTTGTCAATCCCTGATCTCCGGAGACTTCATGCAAGGCGCCTCCCGCTTTTCGACCTTCAGCTTTTATCGTTCAACGAAAGAACCCATTGGACTCACCGATTGCACCAGCCAACCGGGTGATTACGCGGGTTGTATGACAAGCCCCTGTTTTGGATCTGCCACAGAGGGCACTGCTTCTGGTACCATGATGATTGATTGCCTGTGCCCTATCTACAATGGCCCCTTTCAAGTGGGCCTGGATAACTTGTCTTGCAATGATTCCCCGATGGTTTATTCGGCGGCCTATAACACCGCCCCTCCCCCTCCCTCTTCCAAATGCGATCTGATCCAAGGCTGTATTCCCGATGCACCGGCTGAAGATTGCGGCTGTGGCTTGTATGTTCCTGGCACCACCGTCCTGCCCCCGGATAGCGGGGTAGACTGCACCGTGGTTTGTGAGGAATACAATACCTGCAAGCGTTCCGCGGATAATATTCAGCTGGGCTATACCTGTGATGCCACCCTTTGCACTTCAACAAATCATGATCTGATTTTTGATGCCTGCGATGGATTACAAAAATGCGATCTCAGTGAAATTTTCAAGGCCGAATCCGCTGCCCAGTGCAGCTGCTGTGCCAGCCAACTTTGCGGCTGTGATCCAAATACAGTCACCAATAAAAAAATCGGCACCCTAGATGCTGAGCAACGCAATCTGGGTGAAACTCCCCAGTGTGATATTAACGGGACTTTGTGTGGGTCGTAAAAGTTGAATGCTCAAAAAGTATGGGTAGCTTGCCTAAGGCGCTTATTGTGCATGGGCATTTGGTACATGCTTGAAAAGTAGAGCTGATGACCGAATCCTCCGAAAAACTAAAAGAAGGCGTTGATTTTTACTACGATGAAAAAGGCTTGGTCGTGTTCACCACAGACTACCTCTTTAGACGCGGTTATTGCTGTGAAAGTGGTTGCCGGAATTGCCCTTATGGATTTGGAGAAAAGGACCGATGACCTTCGTACAATACTAAGAAAATCCCCCAGTTCAGAATATGATTTTCCCTCATTCTTTTTCCTCTCCCAACTTTGTAAATGAGATTCAGACTCATTTGATATTAATAGGCTCGAATTCATAATATCTTTAGGTAGGAATGACATTCAGGTCTATAGTGAAAAAATACAGGTTCTTTTATGCCTTTCACAACACCCGAAGAAAAAGAAAAACAAATGAAAATTGAAGCGGAATTACTTCAGCTCACGCTCGATTATGAGAAAATGGGAAAGCAGGTGAATGAAAAAACCAACGAGCTCATTCAAAGCAACAAGCTCCTCCAAGCGGAAATTGTGGAACGTAAAAGGATGGAAGCAGAGATATTGGAAATTACCCAAGCTGAGCAAAGGCGTTTTGGATCTCAACTTCATGACGGGCTTTGCCAAGAATTAACTGCAATTTTGTTGTTTGCCAAAGCCCTCACCCAAAAGATGGAAAAAGATAAAACCCTGGAACTTGCTGAACTCAAGAAAATTTCAGATATGCTTTTGGAGGCTGTAGATCAAGCTCGGGATACCGCGCGAGGATTATATCCCGGAGAACTCGAGGGGAGTTCTCTCATGCACTCCCTCAAAGAATTAGCTTCTTCTACCGAGGGGGCTTCGTGTTTGTTTTATTGTCCGGAACCGATTCTCATCGATGACAATAATAAGGCAACTCATCTTTATCGCATTGCTCAAGAAGGAATTAGCAATGCGGTCAAACATGGAAAAGCCAAAAACATTGCAATAAACTTCACTCAGAATGAAGAAAGCATCACTCTTTCCATAAAAGATAATGGCATGGGAATAATGAATGATCTCAAAAATTTAAAAGGAATTGGTTTAAAGATCATGAAGTATCGGGCTCATATGATAAAGGCCTCTTTTCAAATCAAGCCCAATTTGCCTCACGGAGTAATATTAGAATGTATTTTTAAAAAACCTGAAATCCAAAGGAAAGCTTCTTGAATCCATCTCTTAAAATCAAAACTAAAAAGGCCAAGATTTTTATCGTGGATGATCATGCAATCCTCAGACAAGGCCTCGCACAGCTCATTAATCATGAAGAAGATATGCTTGCTGTCGGAGAAGCGGGAAATGCCAAAGAAGCCCTGGAAGGCATTGAAAAAGAAAAACCTGATGTAGTGCTCATGGATATTTCTTTGGAAGGAACGAGCGGACTCGAACTCACCAAAACTATTCTGGCCAAACAACCCAAGATGTTAATTTTGATCATCTCGATGTATGACGAATCTATTTACGTAGAACGCGTCTTACGCGCTGGAGCAAAAGGATATTTAACGAAACGAGAGGCGAGCAATCATGCCATTTCGGCCATTCGCAAGATACTAAAGGGAGATGTTTACATGAGCGATAAGTGGGTAGATCAACTCATGCAAAAACTTGTGGGTCGAGGTACGGTAACGAATACATCTCTTGCTCCAAGCTTAAGCGATCGAGAACTGGAGGTATTGCAACTGACGGGTCAGGGACATTCCACTCGTCAAATTGCGGATGAACTGTATGTGAGCGTGAAAACCATTGAATCTCATTACGCCAATATTAAAAACAAACTCGATTTAAAAAACTCTCATGAACTCATTCAATATGCCGTCAAATGGTGCCTTTCTGAAAAATAAAAAGTAACAAGGAAATCCCCCACCCCAAAATCTTGTTTCCCCTCATTTTGCTTTATGGCTCCTCCGTATAAGATTCAGCTCATCAACGTTCAAACTTCAAAACACAAAGGAGAAAAATATGAATCAGAATAACAAACAAGAGTCATTCGAAAAGAAGAGATCGGAAAGAGAGGTTCCCAATCAGCAGAGAAATGCAACTGAAAAAGATCCTCAGCAAGATTGCAAAACAAGCTATCCAAACCCTCTCAATAAGGACGCTTACAAGAAAAGGGATGAAAAAGATGCAGATGAATCTCCCATGAATCCGGCGCGTAGCCAAAAGCCTGGCTCAGATCAGGAAAAGCGTATCCAATAGCTGTTTGTTAAAATCATTATTCTTCTAGTCAGAAGAACAAAAAGGAGGCCGATATGAATTGGGACCAAATAGAAGGTAACTGGAAACAGTTTAAAGGCAATGTGAGAGAGAAGTGGGGAAAACTCACGGATGATGAATTGGATATCATCGCAGGCAAAAAAGACAGACTCGCTGGAAAGCTTCAGGAGAAATACGGAATTGCGAAGGAAGAAGTCGAAAAGCAGCTGCATGACTTTTTGGGGACTTCCCAAGAAATTAAAAAGGGAGCTTAAAATATGTTGGGAACCCTTTTAATTATATTTCTAATCCTCTTGGTAGTGGGGGCTCTGCCCGCTTGGCCGCATAGTCGTAATTTTGGCTATTATCCTAGCGGTGTGGGGAGCACCCTCCTCATCATTGTCATCATTTTACTTCTGATGGGACGTCTTTAACCAAAGGGGAGATCCTATCGCGAGATATTAATCTTTATGATTAAAATTGTTCGCCACTTTTCTTTAGGAATCTTTCTCGCTCTTTTCGCCCTCACGGGAATAAATTGCGCGGCCTTTAGGAAAGTAGCGCTCAATTACTCTGAAGCAAAATTACCAGAATCGCAGATCGTAAAGAATGTAAAGTACTGGTCTTCAGCAAATGCAGATCCGGTCAAAAACCGTCTGGATCTTTTTCTCCCCACTGGCAAAAGCTGGCCGGTGTTTGTTTTTGTCCATGGGGGAGAATGGATTTCAGGGGATAAGTCTCTCAAGGTAATGGGTGCCGACATCTATAGCAATATCGGCCGTTTTTTTGCCTCACAGGGTATCGGTGTTGCGGTCATTAGTTATCGTCTCATTCCCAACACAGATTGGAAATCGCAAATCATGGATGTCGCGAGAGCTGTCAACTGGGTTTATCAACACATTCAAGAATATCAAGGCAATCCCAAAGAATTTTTTATCGGTGGCCATTCATCGGGGGCTCAACTGGCCGTGAGAGTGGCTCTAGACCCCACTCCCCTTCTTGCCTTAAACTCTTCGCCTCATATTATTTGCGGAGTGATTCCCATCAGCGGCGCAGGCTATGATTTGACAGACGAAGAAACCTACGCCCTTGCAAAAAAAGATGATCTTTTCATAAAACTTTTCAACGCAGATGACATCTCTCTAAAATTACGCCGCCAACTCTCCCCTCAGCGTTTTGTAAATACAAAAGCTCCTCCTTTTTTAATTTTATATGCGGGGAAAGAAGAAAATGGACTCAAAAATGGATCGATCACCCTGAATGAGCGACTCCTCGCAGCCGGCATCTCAAGTCAATTATTCGAAATTCCAAAAACAGGTCACAAGACCATTGTTTTAAGTTTAAGCCAGCCACAACAAATTCCTACAGCGACCATGCTTGTCTTTATGAAAAGTTTATCTTGCTCTTGAGCAAGTCCACTCATTAGGGAAATCCTCTACCCCAGAATACAAGGTCCCCCGATTGTTCTTCGAAGAAAAATAATCTATTTTCTAAAAAATCCATCAACAATCTATTGGAAAGGAAAATCTATGATGAACTGGTTTTTATTTTTAATGTTATCTTTATCTTTAGCAAATGTGGCCTGCGAGAAAAAAAATGAATCTGAAAAAATCGAGCTAAAGGTTTTGTTACCTGCTCCGGAAAGCCAAGAAAAAAAAGAAGGTTTGTTTGAGGAGACGGGGAAAAAGGTAGATCAAGAAATCCAAAAGGCCGGAGAGAAGACGGATCAAGGATTAAAAACAACGGGTGAGCAAATTCAAAAAGGTTTCAATCAAGCAGGCGAAAAGGTGAAAGATGCAACCCAATAAAATAACTTCTACAACCATAAATCAGTAAGCACAAAGGAGGATCACATGCTTCATTATACAGTTGTTTTTCTGGTGATTGCTATCGTGGCAGCTTTGCTTGGTTTTACAGGAATCGCAGCAGGTGCCGCATCCATCGCTAAAATTTTATTTCTCCTCTTCCTCGTTTTATTCATCGGGTCTTTACTGATACATCTCTTCCGAAAGAAGCCAGTATAATTGTTACATCCAAATAAAATGAAAATCGGAAAGAAAAAATCAATGATAGAGAAGCTTGATGGCTTTGGTGATGAGATTGCTGCCGTGGGTGATAAAATCCGCTCTCAGCTGGGATCCGAAGACCTTGCCTACTTGAAAAAAATAAAAAAACTCTCAAATATTTCAGAAATTCTTGGCAGGAGCTTTCTTTATTTAAGTTTAGATCCACTCTCCTGGTCCGTCGGAGTCGTGTTACTGGGAGTACATCATCAATTAGAAACAGGAGAAATTGGACACTCTGCTTTGCATGGAGTATGGGACGGTCTGAAGGGAGCAGAACAATGGGATTCAAAACGCTTTTGTTGGGCGACACCCGTCGACGAGGAATTTTGGAAAAAAGAACACAATATCCTCCATCATCAATATACAAATATCGTGGGACTCGATCCGGACCTCAATTACGGAGCCTTGCGCGTCACTGAAAAAACAAGATGGATTCCCTACCACTTGATCCAAGTGAGTCAGTTTTTCTGGACAGCCCCTTTCTTCATTTGGATGATTGCCGCCCATGCCGCAGGACTTACGGATCTCACACACCCTCAGAAAGACAAATCCTATGCCCCTGTTTTATCGAATCGAAAATTCAAGACTATCTTAAAAGCATCTTACCAAACACTTCATAAAATGCTCCCTTATGCTTTTTACGAATTTGTTTTTTGGCCACTTCTGGCAGGTCCTTTCTGGTGGAAGATCCTGGTGGGAAATCTCGGCGCCGATGTGCTGCGGAATGTCTATTCAAGTGCAATGATCTATGCCGGGCATTTCGGGGACGATCTTAAATACTATGATCAGAGCTTCAAAGCTCATGGGCGCGGCGAATGGTACAAGGCTCAGGTTGAGGCAGCCCATAACTACACTGTTCCAGGGTGGGTTAGCCTTTTATGCGGGGCTCTTGATCATCAAATTGAACATCATCTTTTTCCAAGACTTCCACCCAACCGACTTCGAGAGATAGCCCCAAAGATCGAAAAGATTTGTAGAGACTATCAAGTCCACTACAACAAAACCTCGTGGGGAAAAAATCTTTTCGCAGCACTGAAAAGATTAGCAAAGATGTCAATTCCAAGCCTCCTACCCTCTTATTCCCTGAAAAATTTTAATCCAATAGAACTAGCCTCCATAAAAAAACTCCGAATGTTCCGTCTGCAGGAGTCATAAAAACAACTAAAGGCAAGGCATTATCAGCATTTAAAAACAAATTATGCTAAGGAAGTCAGCGTAATTGACGTAAAATCATTCATCATGACAAATACTTCTTTTTTAAAAACTGTGTGCTCTCATCTTCAGATGATTTTGACGGAAATTTTTAATCATTCATCAAAAGATGCAGCCCTTGTTATTTATGATGAAAAAGCCTCTCTCACCCGCTTGCTCACCAGCGCTTATTGTAAAATCCTGCCTCAGGCGACGCTGCTCAATTTTGATCAAATGGAAGCAGGGAAAATCCTGAAAATTCTGGAAACTCTTTCCAAAGGCACACTGATTATTCTTATTCAATCCACCAGCTTTCGTCTGAATGCATTTCGTCTTCGGGTGGAACTCTTCAACCGGGGAATGAAAGTGATTGAGCATCCTCATCTCGGCAGAGTGCATGAAAACGAATCCGCAACTTATATCGAATCGCTCGCCTATGATCGTGACTATTATCAACACATGGGCCCTGCTCTCAAACAGCGCCTGGACCAGGCTGAAGAAGTTTCTCTCCTCAGTGGCCCTTACACACTCACTTATCAAGGGCATTTAGAACCCGCCAAATTAAATATCGGAGATTACAGCGGCCTTAAAAATATCGGTGGTCAATTTCCGATTGGAGAAGTTTTTACGGAGCTTTGCGACTTGACAAAATTAAACGGAAAAATTTCTCTCTTTGCTTTTGGAGACCGGAATTTTTCTGTTTTTAATTGTCCGATTCCCATGATCATCACGATTCAGGAAGGCAGGTTGATTGAAACCCAAAATACTGTTCCAGACTTTGAGGCAATCCTGGATGAAATTCGTGGGGAGGAAGGAGAAGTGTGGGTACGAGAATTGGGTTTTGGCTTAAACCGCGCGATGACGCGTGAGATACAGATCCGCGATGACGTGGGGACTTACGAACGAATGTGCGGTGTTCATCTTTCTCTGGGAAGCAAACACACGGTTTATCCCAAAAAAGGGTTTCGTAAAAAGAAAATGAAATACCATGTGGATGTTTTTGTGGCGGTGGATACGGTTTTTGTCTCTGGAGAAACTATTTTTAAAAATGGTCGCTATCTTGTTTAATCCCAAAGTGACAATGTCACGAAGAGCGATTGACACTCTGCATCATGTTGGTTATGGATGAGCTTACGTATGTTGCGAAACGTTCTCAAATCCAAGATCCACCGTGCCACGGTGACCGATGCGGATCTGCACTATGAAGGAAGCATCACCATCGATGAAGACCTGCTGAAAGCCTCGGATATTCTTCCGCATGAACATGTACATATTTGGGATGTGACCAATGGCAATCGTTTTGAAACCTATGCCCTTGCCGGGAAAAAAGGATCGGGCACCATCTGTATCAATGGCGCGGCCGCTCATCTGGCAAAAACGGGAGACCTCGTCATCATCACCAGCTTTGCCGCCCTGGATGAAAAAGCACTCAAAAAACACCAACCCAAAGTCGTGTTTGTGGATTCTAAAAATAAGATGGTAAGAAAAAAATCGATTCTATGACCCTTGTCCGATTGTTTTTGTAGGGGCGTATTGCAATACGCCCCTACCCAAAATTTTTTCTATTTTCTTCACTATTCTCTGCTCCATCCAATCTTGCGCCCCCAAAATCTTCTCCACAATTTTTCCATTTTGATCGATGAGATAACTTTCGGGTAGACGATAAGTTCCGTATTGATTGGCGATGGAAAAATCAGAATCCAACAGGATGATAAAAGTAACAGGAATTTTTTTCAGAAAAAGGTCAATGGCTTTCCAACCTTCTTCATCCAAACTAATAGCCACGACTTCAAAGGCTTGGCCCTGAAAATGTTGATGCAATTTTTCAAGGCTTTCCATCTCACTGACGCAGGGGCCACACCAAGTTGCCCAAAAATTGACGAGCACCACTTTTCCGCGCAGATCACTTAAAGAAATTTTTTGGGAAGAGCGATTGAGAAGGGTAAAATCAGGAGCCACAGCTCCTTCTTTCACAGGGGGATAGTCCTCTTGACGAGTGAGCCAGAGCCCAATGAATATCAGGATCAAAACCAAACCCATCATCCCATATCTTTTTTTCATGTGGGGGGATTACTTCTTTTCTTTTTTTTCTTTCTTTTCTTTTTTCTCTTGAGGCTTTTTTTCTTTTGATTTTTTAGTGGCTACTTTTTCTGCTTTTTCTTTCTTTTCTTCTTTTGTTTCAGAATTCCTTTTTTTACCTTTGGGCTCTTCTTTCTTTTTGGGAACATAACCCAAATATTCTACAATCGCCATGGGAGCGCCGTCTCCATGCCTAAAACCCAGTTTAAAAATTCGGGTGTAACCTCCCTGACGATCTTTAAAACGTTCAGCCAGTTGGGTAAATAATTTGGTCACAGAACTCTTATTGCGAAGAACGCTCAAAGCACGCCTTCGGGCAGCCAAGCTTCCATCTTTCCCCAAAGTCACCATACGATCTCCCAATCCTCTCAGCTGTTTGGCCTTGGCAAGAGTTGTCTCAATTCTTTCATGTTCTACAAGAGAAGTGACCATATTCCGAAGCATGGCAATACGATGAGAAGTCGTACGGGAAAGTCTTACTTTGATTGAATGATGTCGCATTCTACTAAACCTCTTCTTTTTTGTGTTCCTCTTGGGGAGGGGTCCATTCTTCCACCTTGATCCCCAAACCCAAACCCATTTCAGTTAAAATTTCTTTGATCTCATTTAAAGATTTACGACCAAAGTTTTTGGTCTTGAGCATTTCTGATTCCGTTTTTTGTACCAACTCTCCGATATATTTAATATTCGCATTCTGAAGACAATTCGCAGAACGCACAGAAAGTTCCAATTCATCCACCCGTTTATTCAGGTTGTCATTGGTTTGAGGCTCATCAATTCTTTCTTCTTCATCCGGCTCTGCTTCTTCTTCAAAATTCACAAAAAGAGCCAGTTGATCTCTTAAAATTTTGGCGGCATAGGCCACTGCATCTTCAGGAAGTACAGAGCCATCCGTCCAGACCTCCAGGATTAAACGATCATAATCGGTGGCTTGACCCACGCGGGCATTGCTTACCGTGTAATTCACTTTGGTAATGGGAGAAAAAATGGCGTCAATGGGAATCACTCCGATCGGATCTTTTTCACTCTTGTTTTTTTCCGCAGGAACATAACCTTTTCCAATGCGTACCGTAAGTTCCAGTTTCAACTGCGCATCCGAAGAAAGAGTCGCAATGTGAAGCTCAGGATTCAAGACTTCCACATTGGCCGTGGTAATAATATCCCCTGCCTTGATTTCTTTTTCTCCACTGGCGTCAATCCGCAGCACATCTTTATCAACTCCTGAAAGTTTGAGTCTTAACTGTTTGATATTGAGGATGATATCTGTAACATCTTCTTTCACCCCCGGGATTGTGGAAAACTCGTGCAGCACTCCATCCGCTCTCACACTGACCACGGCGGCTCCCTGAATGGAAGAAAGCAGAATTCTTCTGAGCGCATTTCCCAAGGTCAAACCAAAGCCCCGTTCCAAAGGGCGTATCACAAATTTACCGTAATTTTGTGTCTTCGTATCGGGATCGATATCCAAAGATTTGGGTTTAATTAAACTTCTCCAGTTTTTGGCAACGATAGTTTGCATCTTCATTCCTCCATGAAAGCTATTTATTTAGAATAAAGTTCAACAATGAGTTGTTCTTGAATGGGCAAGGTCAGATCCGCTCGTGCAGGCAAAGAACGAATCATTCCCTTAAAATTGGGTTTATCCAATTCTAACCAAGTAGGCACACCCCGACGATCTACCGATTCAATCGCTTGTAAAATATGAGCCACTGATCTGCTTTTTTCTTTGATCTCAATGGTGTCTCCCGCCTTGCATAAATAAGAAGGGATATCCACTTTACGCCCATTGACCTTGAAATGTCCGTGAGACACGAGTTGCCGGGCATCTGATCTGGAATTCGCGAAGCCCAGACGATAAACCATGTTGTCCAGACGTGACTCCAGGTGAAAAAGCAAATTTTCTCCGGTCATTCCCTTTTTTCTTTCACCCCGATGAAAAGAAAACCTGAATTGACGTTCGAGTAATCCATACACTCTCTTTACTTTTTGTTTTTCGCGCAGCTGGGTGCCATATTCAGAAAATTTACTTCGGCCCTGCCCATGTTGACCCGGAGCATAAGGCCTGCGTTCAATCGCACATTTTTCTGTGTAACAGCGATCTCCCTTCAGGAACAATTTCATTCCTTCTCGCCGACAAAGTTTACAGACAGAATCAGTATACCTGGCCATTACACTCTCCTTCTTTTGGGAGCCCGACAACCATTATGAGGAATGGGTGTCACATCCCGAATTAACGTCACTCGTAAACCTGCTTGGGCAATGGCTCGAAGCGCAGACTCTCGCCCTGCTCCGGGCCCTTTTACAAAGACCGTCACCGACTTCAAACCATGTTCCATGGCTCTACGCGCAGCATCTTCTGCAGCCAGTTGAGCCGCAAAAGGAGTGCTTTTTCTGGATCCTTTAAATCCCCTGGAACCGGATGAAGACCAAGAGAGGGTGTTTCCACTGAGATCGGTAATCGTAATCAGGGTATTATTAAAAGTGGATTGAACATGCACCACTCCGATGGGAACCTGTTTTTTATTCTTTTTCTTTTTGGGGGCTTTAATCCCCTCTTTTTTTTCTTCAGCGATTGCTGAAACTTCTTGCACTTTCGTCGTACCCATAAGTTTTTCTACTCCTTTAATTGGTAAATCTTACTTGGAGGTTGGGGCTTTCTTCTTACCTGCCACTGTTTTCCTGGGCCCTTTTCGTGTCCTCGCATTTGTTTTTGTCCTTTGACCTCGCACAGGAAGAGACTTGCGATGCCTGGAACCCCGATAAGTTCCCAAATCTTGCAGACGTTTGATACTCATCGAAACATCGCGGCGCAGATCTCCTTCTATTTTATAATGAGCATCGATAAATTCCCGGATCTTGGCCGTATCCGCGTCGGTCAACTTTTCTGCTTTCAGATTAGGATCAATCCCCAAGGCTTTCAAAATTTTACCCGCTCGCGACTTGCCAACACCATAAATATAGGTCAGTGCCACCTGTACTCTTTTTTTAGAAGGAACATCTACTCCTGCAATACGTGCCATAATATTCTATCCTTGTCGTTGTTTGTGTCTGGGGTTTTCACAAATCACTCGCAAAACCCCTGAGCGACGAATGACTTTACATTTGGGACAAATTTTCTTGACTGAACTTCTAACTTTCATGGTTTTTCTCCTTACTTCGCACGATAAGTAATTCTTCCTCTGGTTAAATCATAAGGTGAAAGTTCTATTTTCACACGATCACCTGGAAGAATTTTGATAAAGTGCATTCTCATTTTTCCTGAAATATGGGCCAAAATCTTATGCCCATTATCCAACTGTACCCGGAACATGGCATTGGGAAGTGGTTCAGTAACCACTCCTTCTACTTCTATAGAATCTTCTTTTGGCAAATCAATTTCCTTTTCTGGATACGTTCAAGCAAAAACCGTTAATATTTCAGGACCTTCTGGAAGAATTGCAATGGTATGCTCAAAGTGAACAGAAAGTTTTCTATCTTTAGTCACCACTGTCCATCCATCTGCAAGCAGCTCTACTTCGTGAGTTCCTGCATTCACCATCGGCTCTATCGCAAATACCATCCCCTCTTTCAAACGAAAACCTGTATTGGCTTCTCCATAATTCGGAACCTGGGGTTCTTCGTGAAGCTTGGTTCCTATTCCATGACCCACATAATCTCTGACCACTGAATACCCATAAGACTCTGCATAGCCTTGGACCGCTGCTCCTATATCATAAAGTCGTTTATTGCAAAACATCTGTTCGATACCTTTTTTCAAACTTCCTTCTCCCACCTTGAGCAACTGGGCTGCGGATTCTGAAACAGCTCCGACGGGAAAAGTAAAAGCAGCATCTCCATAATACCCGTTGATCACTGCCCCACAATCAATGCCGATAATATCTCCTTCTTTCAAAATTCGTTTTGAAGAAGGAATTCCGTGAACCACTTCTTCATTAATGGAGGTACATAAGGTCGCCTGATAACCCAAATAACCTTTAAAAGCGGGAATGGCCCCTTCTGCCCGAATCCATTTTTCGGCCCATCGATCTAGCTCCAGGGTAGAAACCCCGGGTTTAATATAATCTTTAATTTGTGAAAGAACTTTGGCAACAATCCTGCTAGCCCTGCGTATTTTTTCAACTTCTTCCCTCGACTTAATAACTACCATGAGTCTCTATTCCCAAGGGCTTGAGGGCCGGAGCTTTGACCAAAATTTTTACAATCGAATCAAAGACACGCTCCATCGATGTTTCTCCCTTGACCGTTTCTAACAAGCCCTCTTTACGATAATAATCAATCAGAGGAGCCGTCTGTTCCTGATAAACAGTGAGTCGCTGACGAATCGTTTCTTCCTTGTCGTCATTCCTCTGAAAAAGTTGCCCCCCACAACGATCACAAACCCCTTTTTTTTGGGGAGGCGAAAAAAGAAGATGATATCCCTGGTGACACTTCTCACACTGCCGTCGACCTGTCAGTCTTTTAATCAACTCTTCTTCTTCTACTTCTATATTAATGACTCCGTCCAAATCCCGATGTTGCTTTTCTAAAGTTGTTTTTAAAGATTGTGCCTGAGCCAAAGTTCTGGGGAAACCATCCAAAATAAATCCTTTTTCACAATCTTTTTGTTTCAGCCGTTCTTCAATCAAACCAATAATGACCTGATCGGGAACCAGTTTCCCGGCCACCATATATTTTTCAGCTTCCAGGCCCAAGGGGGTCTTGGCACTGCGGCTGGCCCTCAACATATCTCCCGTCGAAATTTGGGGGATATGATATTTCTCTTCCATTTTTTTCGACTGAGTTCCTTTACCTGCTCCAGGAGGACCAAAAAGGATGATGTTCAAGCCGGCCTCCTCCCCTTAAACTTGCCTGCTTTTTGACCTAAAAACCCATCATAATGACGTGTGAGAAGATGGGATTCAATTTGAGCCACTGTATCCATCGCAACCCCCACGACAATCAAAAGCGAAGTGCCTCCAAAAACAGAAGCAAAAGAGGGTTGGACTCCAAATTTTGTCATCAAAATTTCCGGCAGAACACAAATGACGGAAATATAAATGGCGCCCCCCAAAGTGATTCGTGTCAAAATTCGATCAATATAATCAGAGGTTGATTTTCCAGGCCTGATTCCTGGAATAAATCCCCCAAACTTTCTGATATTTTCTGCGACATCCACAGGATTAAAACTGACTGCCGTATAAAAGTAACAAAAAAAGATGATAAAAAAGACATAAAGAAGCGTATGCAACCATCCCGCAGTGAGTGAAGAAGCCACTGCCTGAAGTTTTGGATTTTGCAAAAACTGGGCAATGGTTGCGGGAAACAAAATAATCGAAGAAGCAAAAATGGGAGGAATGACTCCCGCAGAATTAATTTTCAAAGGGAGATGGCTCGATTGGCCTCCATACATTTTTCTTCCCACTACCCGCTTGGCATATTGGATGGGAATTCTTCTTTGACCCCGCTCACAAAAAATGACCGTTCCCACCACTACAAAAATAAAAGCCAACAAAATAAGAAAACCAAAGAGGTTGTTCATCGTGTTCCAGGTGTCATAAAAAGCGCTTGGAATTCCGGTGACAATTCCTGAAAAAATGATGAGGGAAATTCCGTTACCAATCCCCCGCTCGGTAATCTGTTCCCCTAGCCACATAATAAAACTGGTTCCTGCAGCCAAAGTAAAAAGAGTGGTGAGATAAAAGCCCAATCCTCCAACGCCTGGTAACAAAACCCCTTGTTGTTCCAAACCATAACTAATACCAAAACCCTGGATAAGAGCCAGAACCACCGTTCCATAACGAGTGTATTGAGTAATTTTTTTACGTCCTTGCTCACCTTCTTTGGAAAGTTTTTCGAGAGTGGGCACCACTACCGTCAGGAGTTGTAGAATAATGGAAGCACTAATATAAGGCATAATTCCCAACGCAAAAACGGAGAACTTTTCAAGTGCCCCTCCAGAAAAAAGATTAAACATTTCAAAGACCGTACCCTGGGAAATAATTCGCTTTAAAGCATCTGTATTAATCCCGGGAGTGGGAACATAAACCCCTAATCGATAAACAGCCAACATCAAGAGGGTAAAAACAATCCTCTTTCTCAATTCAGGAATCTTCGCAATGTTCCCAATACTATTAGCCACTGATAATTTTTCCCATTCGAAACTTAAATGCGTTCAACCTTGCCCCCTGCTTTTTCAATTTTCTGCTCGGCAGATTTTGAAAAGTGGTGAGCTTTTACTGTAAGTCCAATTTCTAAACTTCCCTCTCCCAAAATTTTTACAGGTTTACGCGTTGTTGAAATGAGACCTTGTTCTGAAAGAGCTTTGAGATCAACGACTGTACCCGATTGAAATTTAGAAAGTGTTCCAACATTCACGATTGAAAAATTTTCACGAAATAAAGAAGTAAAACCCCGCTTGGGCACACGACGCGTGAGGGGCATTTGTCCCCCTTCAAAACCTGGCTTATGATAGCCCCCCGACCTGGCTCGCTGACCTTTATGACCTTTTGTCGAAGTTCCCCCATGGCCACTGGCATCTCCACGACCTAAACGCTTCTTTTTCTTATTGGCCCCCCGGGGGGATTCAAGATTTGATAAAAAGTAACTCATTATTATTTCGCTTTCTTTGCTTTTGCTTTACCCGATTTCTTTGAAGTTTTGTGAGCAGGGCCTGGCTTGGGAAGATGTTTAGCTTTTGCCTTTTTCTCTTTGGATACATTTTGGGAGGCCACAGAAACTTTTTCCGTTGCAGAAGCCGCATCAGAAACTGCAGGCGCTGATTTTTTCACCTTCTTTTCAGAAACTTTTTTCTCGGGGACAGGGCCCAACTCATAAGAAACAACCCCTGCAAAACGTGGAGTTTGAGGAGCTATATCTTTTTCGAGAGAAACCAGATGCGCCACACTTTTTATCATTCCCCGAACCTGGGGAGTATTTTTGACCACCCGGGAATGTTCCCGATATCGAAGCCCCAAAGCAGCTACGGTACGCCTTTGATAAGCCATCGCTCCGATCAAACCCTGTTTTAAAGTAATTTTAATCATCTCTTCCATAAAACCTAAACCGCTTTCTTGAGCCTTTCATAAACTTCTGGCATCTGAAGATGACAAAGCCCTGACAAAGTCGCCTTCACCACATTATGAGGGTTGTTGGTTCCAATACACTTGGTTAAAATATCATGGACTCCCGCGACTTCCACCACAGCGCGCACAGCACCTCCGGCAATCACGCCTGTACCCGGAGAAGCAGGTTTCAAGAGAACTCTGGCAGCTCCAAAACGCCCCATCACTTCATGGGGAATAGTTCCCTCACGAAGAGATACTTTCACCAAACTTCTTTTTGCACTATCTCCTGCTTTACGAATGGCTTCGGGAACTTCCTTGGCTTTTCCCAATCCCACCCCGACATGTCCGTGGCCATCTCCCACCACCACCAAGGCGCTAAAACTAAAACGCCTTCCCCCTTTTACCACTTTGGCGGTACGACTGATATTAATGACCCGTTCACTGAGTTCCATTTCTGATGATTTCATTTTTTCCATAATTAAATTTTTTCCTAGAAGTCCAGGCCACCCTCTCGAAGGGCTTCTGCCAAAGCTTTTACCCGACCATGATAAGGATAACCATTTCGATCAAACACAATTTTTGAGACTCCCTGTTCTTTTATTTTTTTACCCATTGTCTCTCCCAAAGTTTTTGCTCCGGCGACATTTCCCCCTGAAGCAGAAAAATCTTTGGATAAAGAAGAAGATCCTGATAAAACATTTCCTGTCCCATCATCAATGAGCTGGACATAGATGTGCTTCAAACTTTTAAACACCACCAAACGAGGCCTTTCAGAAGTTCCCCGAATTTTTTTATGAATTCTTTTTTTGCGGCGTTCTCTTGCCACTTCTTTTTTCTGAGACATAAATTATTTCCCTTTAGCCCCTGCCCCGGTGGCCGATTTACCTGCTTTTCTGCGAATGACCTCTTCTGAAAACTTGATTCCCTTCCCTTTATAAGGTTCTGGCGGCTTAAGATCACGGATCTCGGATACCACAAGACCCAACAACTGTTTATCCGCTCCAATGAGAGCAATTCTCACCTGTTTATCTACTGTCGCCTTGATCCCTGTGGGTAAGGTATAAGTCACTGGATGAGAAAAACCCAAACTCATATGGATGACATTCCCCTTTAACTCTGCCCGATAACCTACTCCGGATATTTCCAGTTCTCTTTTAAATCCTTCGGTAACACCTTTCACCATATTGGCAATTAAAGCGCGCGTGAGCCCGTGATTTTCTCTTGAAGATCTCTGTTCGTTTTCTCGTTTAACCTGAATTTTTTGGGCATCAAACTCTACCAAGGCATGCGGAGGAAGAGGCATCGTCAGTTTCCCCAAAGGGCCCTCGACAGACAACTCTTGCCCTTGAAGAGAGATTTTTACTTTTTCAGGAATTGGAATAATTTTTTTACCGACTCTCGACATAAATCACCAAATGGAACAAAGCCATTCTCCACCTATTTTAGCTTCTTTTGCTTGTTTATCTGTCATGAGACCTTGAGAAGTAGAAAGAACAGAAATTCCCATTCCTCCCAAGACAGGTTTTATTTTTTGATACCCTCTATAAACTCTTCTCCCTGGTTTTGAAACACGTTGCAGATAAGAAATAACCGCTTTCTTTTTGGGAGTATATTTCAAAGTGACCAACACCTTCCCCACACTTCCATCTTGAGCCACTGTATGGCTACGTATATACCCTTCGCGTTCCAAGACTTTAACCAGCTCAAGCTTCATCTTGGAATAGGGAATTTCCACAATTTCTCTCTCAGCACTAATTGCATTTCGAATACGGGTTAATAAATCTGAAATAGGATCTGTCATCATAGTTTACACTCTCTTTAAATTTACCAACTGGCTTTCATCACCCCCGGAAGCATTCCTTTCAAGGCAAGGCTTCTGAAACAAAGGCGACACATTCTAAAGCGACGAAGAAAAGCTCGCGATCTACCACACAAGGGGCAACGATGATAGGCCCTCACTTTAAATTTTGGTTTTCGTTTTGCCTTCGCAATGAGTGATTTTTTCGCCATAAAATAAAAAGTTCTCCGTTTTAATTTCTAAAGGGAATGCCCAAGAATTTTAACAAAAACTTGGCTTCGTTATCTGTTTTGGCAGTGGTACAAAAAGTGATATTCATTCCCCGAATTTTATCCACTTTATCGTAATTAATTTCCGGGAAAATAATCTGTTCTGTAATCCCCAAAGTGTAATTTCCCCGCCCATCAAAAGCTTTGGGAGAGACTCCTTTAAAATCTCTTACCCGGGGAAGAGCAATGTTGACCAGACGGTTCAAGAAGTCGTACATGGTTTTCTTTCTCAAGGTGACACAAGCCCCAATCGCTTGACCTTCTCTCAGCTTAAAAGAGGCAATGGATTTTTTTGCCCGGGTAATCACGGGTTTCTGCCCTGTAATCTGGGCGAGTTCGATCGCCGCTGCGTCTAAAACTTTTATATTCTGAATCGCTTCAGAAATACAGGTATTCAAAACAATTTTCGAAAGCTTGGGCACCTGCATCGCACTCTTATAAGCAAACTCCTTCATCAACTGGGGAATGACTTCTTTTTTATAAAATTGTTCAAAAGTGGATATTGCCATAATTGAATGCCTTTATTTCAAAATTGCCTGAATGATCTCTCCACATTTTTTGCAAACTCTGACCTGTTTTCCCTCTACCGTTTTCTTGGAAATCCGAACGGGTTTGTTACAGTGAGGGCATAATAAAAGCAGATTTGAAAGATGAATCCCTGCCTCTTTTTCAATAATCCCCCCCTGGCGATTTTTTTGAGAGGGTTTTTGATGAACTTTTACAGTATTTAATTTTTCAACGGTTGCCCGATATTTTTCAGGTAATAGTTCCAAAATACGGCCTGATTTCCCTTTTTCTTTTCCGGCAATCACCCTGACCGAATCATTTTTTCGAAGATATGTATTCAAAGAACCCATCTTAAAGAACCTCCGGAGCCAGAGAAAGAATTTTCATGAATTTTTTAGCCCTGAGCTCCCTGGCCACAGGACCAAAAATACGTGTTCCCACCGGTTCACTATTGGGATCGATTAAAACAATCGAGTTTTCATCAAAACGAATATAAGAACCATCTTGGCGTCGCACTTCTTTACGCGTACGCACAATCACCCCTTTTTTCACATCTCCCTTTTTTACTTTTCCATCGGGGAGAGCCTCTTTCACGGAAACCACAATAATGTCTCCCAACGAGGCATAACGACGACGCGTACCCCCCAGTACTTTAATACACATCAACTTTTTAGCTCCGGTATTATCTGCTGAATTTAAAATAGAACTCGTTTGAATCATAGAATCCTCTAAGCAGCTGCCTTTCGAACCACGCTTTGAATTTTCCAGCGCTTCGTACGAGAGAGTGGCCTACATTCAATAATTTCAACCTTGTCTCCCACAGCCGACTCATTTTTTTCGTCGTGAACATGAAATTTTCGAAGGCGGCGATAATATTTTTGAAACACAGGATGCAAAACCATCAAATCCACTTTTACGACACGGGTTTTATTCATCTTATCGGAAAGCACCACGCCTACTTTTGTTTTTTTTTGTCTGACTGGACTCATGTTTGTTTTATTCCTTTTTAGACTTTTCCTTTAATATCGTATAAGTGCGAGCCAGATCATGCTTGAGTTCTTTCAAACGATGAGTTTTTTCCAACTGACCGGTCGCTCTTTGCAGATTTAATTTAAAAAGTTCTTCTTTTACTTCCAGAAGAGAAGTTTTTAAGTCTTCTGCTGTTTTAGATCTTAATTCTTCAGGCTGCACGATATCCCTCCCGACTGAGCAATTTTGTTTTCACTGGCAATTTATGGGCGGCCAAAGTCAGCGCTTGAGTAGCAATCTCAAGGGTCACCCCTTCCATTTCATAAAGAACCCGACCTGGCTTGACGACTGCAACCCATTCCTCTGGATTTCCTTTTCCTTTACCCATACGAGTTTCCGCGGGTTTTTTAGTAATGGGTTTATCCGGGAAAATACGAATCCAAATTTTTCCCCCTCGCTTGATAAAACGGGAAATTGCAATTCGACCCGCTTCAATTTGTCGACTCGTGAGTCGGCCACACTCTACCGTTTGAAGTGCAAAATCACCGAAGTTGAGATTACATCCACGATAGGCCCTGCCTCTCATCCGACCTTTTTGTTGCTTTCGATATTTGACTCTCGCCGGCATTAACATAAATCAAGCTGCTTTCTTTGAAAGAATTTCACCTTTAAAAATCCAAACCTTTACGCCAATCATGCCATAAGTCGTATTGGCTTCTGCAAAACCATAATCGATATCTGCGCGCAAAGTATGCAGAGGAACGCGACCTTCACGATACCATTCCACCCGGGCAATTTCTGCTCCCGCAAGCCTTCCCCCTACTTTGATTTTAATTCCTTGAGCCCCCATTTTGAGAGCGGCTTGCACTGCTTTCTTCATCGCCCGACGAAAAGCCACGCGTCGTTCGAGTTGTAAGGCCACATTTTCTGCGACGAGCTGAGAGTCGATCTCTGCTTTTCTTACTTCTTGAATATCCAAGAAAACCTCATTTTTTGTAAGGATTTGCAACTCTGCTTTTAAAGCATCAATTCCTGCTCCTTTTTTACCAATCACCAAACCCGGACGCGCGGTATGAATGATAATTTTTACTTTATTGGCCGCTCTTTCAATTTCAATACGAGCTACACCCGTATTAAAAAGTCTCGCCTTCACAATCTTTCGAAATTTGATATCTTCATGCAAAAGATCTGCATAATGCTTTTGGTTATACCATTTCGAAAGCCAGGGCTTGGTAATTCCTACCCGAAATCCATAGGGATGTGTTTTTTGTCCCATATTTTATTTCTCCGCTAAAAAAACAGTCACATGACTTGTCTTTTTTTGAATGGGCGTTGCCATACCACGAGCCCTGGGAAGTGAACGTTTTAGAATAGGCCCCTGATCGACTGTCAGACGATGAATGTAGAGATTATCTACATCCACTCCCCCTTTTTGATTTGCATTCGCCACCGCTGATTGAACCAGTTTCAAAACATCTTGAGAACAGCCCCGTTTTGTAAAACGAAGAATGTCCAATGCGGCCTGAACTCTTTTGCCACGCACTAAATCACACACGAGTCTCACTTTTCGAGGAGCAACACGTAAATAACTGATTTTGGCTTTAAAAGAAGTTTTCATACCTACTTTGCTGCTCCAGCTGCTGCCCCTGCTGCAGCTGCAGGAGCGGGTGACGACTCCACCTTCACCTTTCGATCTCCAGAATGAAGATGAAAAGTTCGAGTCGGAGAAAATTCTCCCAGTTTATGTCCCACCATGTTTTCTGTCACAAAAACAGGAATAAACTTTTTCCCGTTATGCACTGCAAAAGTAAAACCCACAAAATCAGGAGTAATCGTGGATCGACGGGACCAAGTTTTAACCACCTTCTTGGTTTTTGTCTCTCTCATTTGGGTCACCTTTTTAGATAAATGATCATCAACAAAGGGCCCTTTTTTAAGTGAACGCGGCATATAGATGTAAGGAGTGAGGTCTGAGGACTGAGGTGTGAGATAAAAAGTTACACACACTCATGTGTCAAAGCTTCGCCCTCCTGTCTTTAATAATAAATCGATCTGTTCGCTTATTGTTTCTGGTTTTAAAACCTTTTGCGGGCTGACCCCAAGGACTTTGAGGATGATTACCGCCTTTACTTTTACCTTCGCCTCCTCCATGAGGATGATCGACTGGATTCATCGCAACCCCTCTCACCGTAGGACGTTTTCCCAACCAGCGAGTGCGGCCCGCCTTACCAATGGCCACATTTTCATGCTCTGGATTACTGGCAGCTCCAATCGTGGCTAAACACTCTAACAAAATCTTTCTCACCTGCCCTGAAGGAAGTTTGACTTGGGCGTAACCCGCTTCTTTCGCCATCAGCTGGGCAAAAACACCGGCGCTTCTGGCGAGTTGAGCTCCACGACCTACCTTCAATTCAAGATTATAAATACTCGTTCCCACAGGAATATTTTTAAGCGGCAAAGTATTTCCCGGCAAAATATCGGCTTGTTCGGCAGAAATAAGAGTGGCCCCCACTTTGAGTCCTTGAGGCGCGACAATATAAGCTTTTTCTCCATCCACATAACTTAAAAGAGCAATCCAGGCAGAGCGATTAGGATCGTATTCGATCGCCACTACTTTTGCAGGAATATTTTTCTTGTTTCGCTTAAAATCAACCAAACGATATCGACGACGATGGCCACCCCCAATGTGGCGAGAAGTAATATGACCCATATTATTTCGCCCACCGCTTTTATAAAGAAAAGAAACCAGTGCTTTTTGCGGTTTCACCTTGGAAAGTTCGGAAAAATCCAGCACGCTCATGCCACGTCGTCCGGGGGTAATAGGATTGTATTCTTTAGTCGCCATTATATCCCTTCAAAAATTTCTATTTTTTCGCCTTCTTTAAGAGTCACCAAGGCTTTTTTCCAATTGGAACGCTTTCCCTGATGAGCGCCTACTCTTCGAAACTTTCCCCGCACTCGCAGGGTTTTTACATCGGTTACATGCACTTTAAAAACAGACTCTACCGCCTGCACAATTTGATGTTTATTGGCTTGGCTGTGCACTTCAAAAAAATACTGATGATAAAGCTCTCTCGCTTGGGTACTTTTTTCAGTGATGAGGGGTCTTTTAATAATATCTAATGGATTCATTGCAACATCTCTTCAATCTTTTTAAAGGCAGATTCTGTAATAAGAACATCTTCGTGATTCATCAAGTCATAAACATTAATACCCTCTACCCGCAAAACCTTATGATGGGCCAAGTTGCGGATAGATTTTTCAACGGCAGGCTTTGCAGTCTCAATGATCAAAAGAGTTTTCTTTGAGCCCATGTTCTGAAAAAACTCGGCCGCTTTTTTGGTTTTAATTTCTGAAAAATCAAAACTCTTTAAAAGCTTCAATTTACCTTCCTCAAATTTCAAATGCAAAGCACTCACTAAAGCTTCTCGTCTGGCCCGACGGGGCATCCGGTAAGAATAGTCTCTGGGATGCGGTCCCCACACACGACCTCCGCCTACAAAAATAGGTGCTTTAATATCTCCATGACGTGCATTACCTGTTCCTTTTTGCTTATAAATTTTGCGGGTAGAACCTGCGACATTGCTTCGGGTCTTGGTCGAATGAGTTCCTTTGCGTTGATTGGCCCGCTGCATCTTAATGGTTTCCCACAATAAAGCTTTGCGAGAGGAAGCTTCTTTTAACCTCTGGGGCAATTCAAGCTCTGAAACTTTTTTTCCCTCTTGATTGTAAACTTGAAGTAAAGACATAGTTTTCCTAATTTTTAACCTGTTCTTTTACGGGCAAACAACGTTCTTCAAATTTTTTATCCAGGTGATGAATCGTTAAAAAAGAATTGGACGCTCCCGGCACAGAACCTTTTACAAATACAAGATTTTCTTGGGGACGAACTTCAATCACTTCCAAATTTTTAGTGGTCACAAACTCTGCCCCCATATGACCTGGCAATTTCATATTTTTAAAAACCTTACCAGGATACGTTCTCTGTCCGATAGAACCTGTGGATCGATGCAAACAAGAACCATGAGTACGGGGGCCGCCTTTTTTATGATGCCTTTTAATAACCCCCTGAAAACCTTTTCCTTTTGAAAATCCGGTGACATCAATGATGTCCCCTGCTTTAAAAGTTTCCGCTGTAAAAGTATGTCCTGTTTCATATTGAGCCACTTCTGCAGTACGAAACTCTTTGAGCCACCGATAAGCTTTTAATTTTCTTTTTTGAAAATGACCTTTCATCGCACGATTTAATTTACGAAAATCCACTTCTTCAAATCCCAACTGAATAGCATCGTATCCTTCCTGGTCTTTGGTCTTTTTTTGAATCACCGTGCAAGGACCTGCAATCAGTACGGTGACGGGCACTCTTCGACCTTCCGAAGTAAAAACCTGGGTCATTCCCACTTTCTTTCCCAAAATTCCAAAATTTTTTACGGCCATACCTCTATCCTTGTAAAAAAATGAATGCCCTAAACCATCTTGATTTCTACTTCGACTCCTGCGGATAAATCCAACCTCATCAAAGCATCTACAGTTTGTTGAGTCGGTTCCAGAATATCCAAAAGACGTTTATGCGTGCGCACTTCAAACTGCTCTCTCGATTTTTTATCGACATGAGGAGAACGAAGAACGGTGTAGCGTTCAATCTTGGTTGGCAAAGGGATAGGCCCGGCAATCTTGGCCCCTGTCCGCTTTGCGGTGTCCAAAATCTCCAAAGCAGATTGATCCAATAAGCGATGATCAAAGGCTTTGAGGCGAATACGAATTTTTTGTCCTGGATATTCTTGAGCCATAATGGTTTTTCTATTAAGCAATGATTTCTGTAATTACTCCTGCGCCGACAGTTCTTCCGCCTTCACGAATCGCGAACCGAAGTTCTTTTTCCATCGCAATGGGAGTGATCAATTCTATTTCAACAGACAAGTTATCTCCGGGCATTACCATTTCAACTCCTGCAGGCAATTTGGTGACACCCGTCACGTCGGTGGTTCTAAAATAAAATTGGGGACGATATCCGTTGAAGAAAGGAGTATGTCTTCCCCCTTCTTCTTTGGTTAATACGTAAACTTCTGCCTTACATTTTGTATGAGGAGTAATCGAGCCCGGCTTTGCACAAACCTGACCTCTTTCGACTTCTTCACGCTTGGTTCCGCGGAGAAGTAGACCAATATTGTCTCCGGCGCGACCTTCATCCAGCAACTTTCTAAACATTTCAACCCCGGTAACCGTGGTTTTAGTCGTGGGACGAAATCCAACGATCTCGATTTCTTCTCCCACTTTTACAATTCCTCTTTCCACACGACCGGTCACTACGGTTCCACGTCCTGAAATACTAAAGACGTCTTCCACCGGCATAAGGAAAGGCTGATCGATGGGACGTTCTGGAATAGGAATATAAGTATCTAGCGCTTCGAAAAGCTTTGCAAAAGCAGGTTCTCCGAGTTCGCCCTTATCACCCGCCAAAGCCTTGGTGGCGCTACCTCGAATGACAGGAATATCATTTCCTGGAAATTTATATTGAGTGAGAAGCTCACGGACTTCGAGTTCGACCAAGTCGATGAGTTCTTTATCATCCACAAGGTCCACTTTATTAATGAAGACCACAATGTAAGGAACTCCCACCTGACGTGCGAGGAGGATATGTTCACGGGTTTGAGGCATAGGTCCATCGACCGCAGAAACGACCAGGATGGCGCCATCCATTTGAGCGGCTCCGGTAATCATGTTTTTGACATAGTCGGCATGACCGGGGCAATCCACATGGGCATAATGTCGATTTTTGGTTTCGTACTCCACGTGAGAAGTGGCAATGGTTAAAATCTTGGTAGGATCTCTTCGACCTTGAGATTCAGAGGCTTTCGCCACCTGATCATAAGGAACATATTTTGAATATCCCAAAGTCTCTGCCACTTTGGTGAGTGCAGCAGTCGTTGTGGTTTTACCATGATCGACGTGACCAATCGTTCCGACGTTTACATGGGGTTTTTTACGTTCATATTTTTCCTTGGCCATTGTGACATCCTCCTCTTTGTTTTCAATTAATATCTTACAGCACCTCTACCTTGAATTTTTGCAACAATTTCTTCTGCAATCCCTTTGGGAACAGATTCATAATGATTAAACTGCATCGTAAAAGTCGCTCTTCCCTGAGTTTGAGAGCGGAGATCCGTAGCATATCCAAACATATTCGCAAGTGGAACTTGCGCATCAATCACCTGAGAACCCGCTCTCATTTCAGTTTTTAAAATTCTACCCCTGCGAGAGTTCAAATCTCCGGTAATGGTTCCAAAATATTCTTCTGGCAATACCACTTCCACATTCATAATGGGTTCTAATAATACAGGACCTGACTTACACACACCTTCTTTAAAACCGATGGATCCTGCAATTTTAAAAGCCATCTCAGAAGAGTCGACATCATGATAAGAACCATCAAACAAAGAAACCTTCACATCCACCAAGGGATAACCGGCCATCACACCATTATCCAAGGCTTCTTCAATTCCTTTTTTAACGGCAGGAATAAATTCTTTGGGGATGGAAGCTCCAGAAATTTCATCTACAAACTCAAAACCCTTCCCTCTCTCTAAAGGCTCCACTCTTAACCACACATGACCATATTGACCTCGACCCCCTGTTTGCTTAATGTATTTTCCTTCAGATTCTGAAGACTTATTAATGGTTTCTTTATAAGCAACCTGTGGTTTACCTACGTTGGCATCCACTTTAAATTCACGCATCAGACGGTCGACAATAATTTCCAAATGCAACTCTCCCATTCCCGAGATAATGGTTTGGCCTGTCTCTTCATCATATTTCACCCTAAAAGAAGGATCTTCTGTGGCCAAACGCTGTAAGGAAAAAGCCAACTTTTCTTGATCTGCTTTTGTTTTAGGCTCAATGGCAACTGAAATGACAGGGTTGGGAAATTCCATTCGTTCCAAAATAATAGGCCTTGCTTCATCACAAAGAGTATCTCCCGTCGTGGTATATTTTAAACCCACAACAGCAGCGATATCTCCGGCCTCTACCCGTTTAATCTCTTCTCTTTTGTTAGCATGCATTCTTAAAAGCCTACCAATACGCTCTTTGCGGTCTTTGGTGGAATTATAAATGTAAGAACCCGCTTCCAAGGCACCGGAGTAGACACGAAAATAAGAAAGCTGACCGACAAAAGGATCTGACATAATTTTAAAAGCCAAGGCAGAAAAGGGCTCTTTCACATCGGGCTTGCGAAATACTTTTTCTTCAGGATTTCTGGGCAGAGACCCTTCCACAGGAGGAACATCCAAAGGAGAAGGCAAAAAATCAACCACTGCATCTAAAAGCTGCTGAATCCCTTTATTTTTAAAAGAAGCACCGCAAAAAACAGGCGTAATTTTCATGGCAATCGTGGCTTTACGCGCGGCCAATCTCAGGGAGTCTATTGAGAGTTCTTTACCCTCCAAATACTGCCCCATCAGCGATTCATTATGTTCTACGACTGATTCTAAAAGTTTCTCACGATATTCAGCAGCTTGCGCCTGATACTCTGAAGGAATTTCAAGCACCTCGTAATGCTCTCCCAAAGTTTCATCGTCAAAAATAATAGCCTTCATATCCAGCAGATCAATCACCCCTTTAAAATGCTCTTCTGCTCCCAAGGGAATTTGAAAACAAACAGGATTTGCATGCAAACGATCCCTCATCATTTGAACTCCACGGAAAAAATCGGCGCCCACACGATCCATTTTATTGATGAAAGCAATTCGCGGAACATGATATTTATTGGCTTGTCGCCATACAGTTTCTGATTGAGGTTCCACTCCCCCCACCGAACAAAAAACACCAATGGCTCCATCTAAAACCCGAAGAGATCTTTCCACTTCAATGGTGAAATCCACATGTCCGGGAGTATCAATAATATTAATGTGATGGTTTTTCCAAAAACAAGTGGTGGCTGCAGAAGTAATGGTAATCCCTCTTTCCTGCTCCTGAACCATCCAATCCATAATGGCCGTACCTTCGTGGACTTCACCAATTTTATGAGAGACACCGGTATAATAAAGGATGCGCTCGGTCGTTGTGGTTTTACCCGCATCGATATGAGCCATAATTCCAATATTTCTGGTTTTTTCCAGGGGCTGGGTCATAAATTTACCATCGATAATGGGCAAAAGCACGATTGGCTTCTGCCATTTTGTGAACATCTTCTCTCTTTTTAATGGAGGCCCCCCGACTATGAAAGGCATCTAAAATTTCTTGAGCCAAGCGCTCCTTCATACTTTTTTCATTTCTGGCCCTGGAATAGGAAATCAACCAACGCAAACCCAAAGATACACGTCTCTCGGGTCGCACTTCCATGGGGACCTGATAAGTCGCCCCACCCACACGTCGCGAACGAACTTCCAAAACAGGTTTCACATTATCCAAAGCTTGTTTAAAAATTTTTAAAGCATCCTCATTTTGTTTCTCTTGAATTAAATCAAAAGCCCCATACACCACTTTTTCTGCCAAACTTTTTTTCCCACCCAAAAGAAGCTTCGTAACCAGTTTGGAAACGAGTTTGTCATGATACTTGGGATCTGGAATAATTTTTCTTTTGGGAGTTTGACCTTTTCTCGACATAAGTTTTACTTTCTTATTTTGCTTTTTTCGCTCCGTATTTGGAGCGACTTTGCTTTCGGTTTGCAACTCCTTGCGTATCCAGAGCGCCGCGAACAATATGATAACGAACTCCTGGCAAATCCTTTACTCGTCCTCCTCTAATCAAAACCACCGAATGCTCTTGCAAATTATGTCCCTCACCCGGGATGTAAGAAGAAACTTCCATATTATTGGTGAGACGAACACGAGCAACCTTGCGAAGTGCAGAGTTCGGCTTCTTGGGAGTGGTCGTGTAAACACGAACACACACACCTCTTTTTTGGGGACAACTCTCCAAAGCCGGAGATTTTGTTTTCCAGGCAACCGCTTGGCGACCTTTTCGAACTAACTGATTAATCGTTGGCATATTTTAAACTCTAAAAATTACCCCCTCCCCCTCACCCCCTCCCTCGAGGGGAGGGGGGATGGGGGAGGGTGAAAATAAATTTAAAAATTCCAACAGGTTACAATAAAATTCCTGTTGGACAAAAAAGAGTGCGGGGTTTTTACCAAAACCCCTTTGCACTGTCAATGGAGTTAAGAGGAAAAATAAAGAAATTAATCAGAACCTGTCTTTAAAACAGGTTGATTTTCTTTTTCTGCAATTTCATCCACAATAATTTTCACTTCCCGATATTTCTTAAGCCCGGTTCCTGCGGGCACCAAACGTCCCATAATCACATTTTCTTTCAAACCATGCAGGTGATCCAACTTTCCGCTAATGGCCGCTTCCGTCAGAACACGCGTGGTTTCCTGGAAAGAAGCTGCGGAAATAAAGCTTTCTGTTGAAAGAGAAGCTTTGGTAATTCCCAAGAGCATCGACTCTCCAATCGCAGGCTTGTTATTTTTCTTTTTGATTTTTTCATTCTCTGACTCAAAAACATGTTTTTCCACTTGCTCATCAATCAAAAAGTTGGTGTCGCCCGGATCTTTGATTCGAACGCGACGCAGCATCTGACGCACAATGACTTCAATATGCTTATCGTTGATTTTTACTCCTTGCAGACGATAAACCTCCTGGATTTCATCCACCAAATATTTCGCCAATTCTTTTACTCCGAGCACCTTGAGAATATCGTGGGGATTGGCAGAGCCGTCCATTAAAGGTTCGCCCGCACGCACATGATCTCCCTCTCTTACTGCGATATGTTTTCCTTTTGAGATGAGGTAATCCATGGGCTCTCCCACTTCGGGAGTAATAATAATTTTTCGTTTTCCTTTTGTGTCTTTACCAAAACTGACAAGCCCATCAATCTCACTGATAATGGCAGATTCTTTGGGTTTGCGGGCTTCAAAAAGTTCGGCAACCCGGGGAAGACCTCCTGTAATATCTTTGGTCTTGGTGGTTTCCCGGGGAATTTTTGCAACGACATCTCCTGCAACAATTTTTTCTCCGTCTGCCACTACAATGTTGGCGCCAATCGGAAGAAGATATCGGGCTTCAACATGAGAGGTGGGAAGATGTCTGGTTTTTCCACTTTCATCTTTAATGGAAATACGGGGTCTTAAATCAGACTGCTTGGATTCAATAATCATTTTATGAGAAAGACCCGTCACTTCGTCTACCATCTCTTGAACGGTCACCCCTTCCAACACATCTCCATATTTTACGACTCCATCTACTTCGGTTAAAATAGGCAGCGTATAAGGATCCCACTCCACCATCAGGGTATTTGCGGGAATTTTTTGGCCTTCTTTGACCAAAAGCTTGGCACCATAAATCAAACTGTACCGTTCACGTTCACGACCTGAGTCATCAATCACGGCAATTTCTCCATGACGATTCATCACCGTTAAACTTCCTGCTTTATTGACGACGGTATTGACATTGAGCAAGTTCACAATTCCTGCTGTACGATTTTCTAAAGTGGATTGTTCTGCCCGTCTGGAAGCGGTTCCACCAATATGAAAGGTTCTCATGGTAAGCTGGGTTCCAGGCTCTCCGATGGATTGTGCAGCAATGACTCCCACTGCTTCTCCCAAGTTGACCATTTTTCCCCGGGAAAGATCCCGGCCATAACATTTTACGCAAACCCCTCTTTTTGCCTGACAAGTCAGGGGAGATCGCATTTTTACTTTCTCCAAACCAGAATCTTCGATCACCCTTACTTTTGCTTCATCGATCTCCTCGCCTGCTTTTACCAAAACTTCATTGGTGAAAGGATCGCGGATATCTTCAAGCGCCACACGACCCAGAATACGATCCCCCAAGGGTTCGATGACTTCTCCTCCTTCTACAAGAGGAGTGACAATCATTCCATCCAGGGTCTCACAATCAATTTCGCCTACGACAAGATCCTGGGCCACATCCACCAAACGACGAGTGAGGTAACCCGAGTTCGCTGTTTTCAAGGCTGTATCGGCAAGACCTTTTCTGGCTCCGTGAGTCGAAATAAAATACTGAAGAACGGTAAGACCTTCCCTGAAATTCGCCGTGATGGGAGTTTCAATAATTTCTCCGGAAGGCTTGGCCATGAGACCTCGCATTCCTGCGAGTTGGCGCATCTGCTGGGCGGAACCTCGTGCTCCGGAATCTGCCATGATATAAACAGGATTGAAAGAAGGGATGGATTTACTATGTCCCTGTTCATCGGTGACTACTTCCGTACTCATTTCTTTGAGCATTTCTGCAGAAATATTTTCAGTACTTTGCGCCCAAATATCGACGATCTTGTTATAGCGTTCTCCATTTGTGATGAGCCCTTCTATATATTGATCTTCCACTTCTTTGACTTCTTTATAGGCTTCGCCCAGATGTTTTTCTTTTCCGCTGGGGATTTTCATATCATCAATACAAATGGAGATTCCTGCTTTAGTAGCAAAGGTATAGCCCAAAGTTTTTAAGCGGTCTGCCAAGAGCACGGTTTCTTTGTTCCCACATTGGCGATAAACACGATCAACGAGCTCTGCCACTGTTTTCTTGTCAATAACTTTGTTCACGGCCTGGAAGGGAATCTCCTGGGGGACAACTTCATACAACAACACGCGCCCCGTGGTGGTTTCTATGAGCCCGGAATTCATGCGCACTTTAATGCGAGCATGCAAATCCACCTGGGCATTGTCATAAGCGATGCGCACTTCAGAAGGATCAGAAAAAATTCTTCCTTCTCCTTTCACAAACAATTTTTCACGGGTGAGATAATAAAGCCCCAAAACCATATCTTGAGTCGGAAGAATAATGGGTTTCCCATTGGCAGGGGAAAGAATATTATTCGTACTCATCATCAAAGTGCGTGCCTCAATTTGAGCTTCAATCGAAAGAGGAACATGCACAGCCATCTGGTCACCATCGAAGTCGGCATTGTAGGCGGTGCAAACCAGGGGATGCAGTTGAATGGCTTTTCCTTCAATCAGCACGGGCTCAAAAGCCTGAATGCCCAAGCGATGCAAGGTGGGTGCACGATTGAGTAACACCGGATGTTCCTTGATGACTTCTTCCAAAACATCCCACACTTCTGCGGTTTGCTTTTCAACCAACTTCTTGGCGCTCTTGATGGTAGACACAAGTCCTTGCTGCTCCAACTTTCCATAAATAAAAGGTCTGAAAAGTTCCAGGGCCATCAGTTTGGGCAGACCACATTGATGCAATTTGAGTTCGGGCCCCACGACAATCACAGAACGACCGGAATAATCGACTCGTTTTCCCAAAAGGTTTTGTCTGAATCGTCCCTGTTTTCCTTTGATCATATCGGAAAGAGAGCGTAAGGGACGACGATTGGGGCCGGTAAATACTTTTCCACGTCTGCCATTGTCGAAGAGAGCATCCACAGATTCTTGCAACATTCTTTTTTCATTTCGAATGATGATTTCAGGGGCGTTGAGTTCTAAAAGTCTCTTCAAACGATTATTTCGATTAATCACCCGACGATAAAGATCGTTCAGATCGCTGGTGGCAAAACGGCCTCCTTCCAGGGGAACCAAAGGTCGTAAGTCGGGAGGAATGACAGGAACGACTTCCAACATCATCCATTCCGGGCGATTCTTGGAATCTCTCAAAGACTCCAACACTTTGAGACGTTTTGCGATTTTCTTTTTGGTGGCTTCCGAAGAAGTTTTTACAATGTCTTTGCGTAATTTTTTGGCGAGCTCCTCCAAATCCAGTTTTTTCAGCATTTCCAAAACGGCCTCTCCACCCATCTTGGCCACGAAAACGCCCCCCTCTTCTCTTTCTTTTTGATGCCTTTCTTCAGAAAGAACTTCGCCTTCGGAAAGCTTGGTGTTTCCTGGATCTGTAACAATATACGATTCGCAATAAAGAACTTTTTCCAAATCTTTTAGCGTGAGATCCAAAACGGTACCAATTCGGGAAGGAAGACTCTTTAAAAACCAGATGTGCGCCACGGGAGTTGCCAAATTAATATGGCCCATTCTTTCACGACGCACTTTGGATTGAATGACTTCTACACCGCATTTTTCGCAAACAATGCCGCGATGTTTCATTCTTTTATATTTTCCACAATTACACTCATAGTCTTTTACAGGCCCAAAAATTTTGGCGCAAAACAAACCATCTCGCTCGGGCTTAAAAGTTCGGTAGTTGATGGTTTCCGGTTTTTTCACTTCTCCATGAGACCATGACCTGATGAGCTCTGGCGAAGAAAGTGAAACCTTGATCGCCGAAAACAAAAGAGGATCTTTGGGTTTTTCAAAAAAATTATGAATATCCAATGGACTTCTCCTTTTAAGTTTTTAATTACCTTCCAGTAATTCGATATTTAATGCCAAACTTTGTAATTCTTTAATGAGCACATTAAAAGACTCTGGCAGACCGGGTTCTAAGGTATTGGTCCCTTTTACAATAGACTCATACATCCGGGTTCTACCGACCACGTCATCGGACTTCACTGTCAAGAATTCCTGAAGAGAATAAGCCGCTCCGTAAGCTTCCATCGCCCAGACTTCCATTTCTCCCAGGCGCTGACCTCCGAACTGAGCCTTTCCTCCCAAGGGTTGTTGGGTCACGAGAGAGTAAGGGCCAATACTTCTTGCATGAATCTTGTCATCTACCAAATGGTGCAACTTCAAGACATACATGACTCCCACGGTGACAGGTTGCTCAAAAGCTTCTCCGGTTTTTCCATCAAAAAGAATGGTCTGTCCTGTTTTGGGGAGTTCAGCCAAATCGAGCATGCCTTTAATTTCTTCTTCTTTGGCCCCATCGAAAACAGGAGAAGCCATAAAAACACCTTCTTTTAAATCCAGGGCCAAGGTTTTAAGTTCTTTTTCAGACATCTCGTCTAAAAGATGAGTAATTTCTTTGGAATTGTAGATTTTCTTCAGGAAAGTTTTTAAGGCCTCTTTATTGTACTTTTCTTCGATTACTTCCTGAATTTTCTGCCCCAGACCTTTTGCCGCCCAGCCGAGGTGAGTTTCGAGGATTTGCCCGACGTTCATACGCGAAGGAACGCCCAGGGGATTCAAGACAAGGTCTACAGAAGAGCCGTCTTCCATGTAAGGCATGTCCTCAATGGGAACAATACGAGAAATGACCCCTTTGTTTCCATGACGTCCTGCAATTTTATCCCCGACTGAAATTTTGCGTTTGATAGCCACATAGACCTTGACCATTTTAATCACGCCGGGAGGAAGCTCATCTCCTTTTCTGATTTTGTTTACTTTTTGGTCATAAACCATTTTCACAAAATCCACTTGTTCTTCCATCGAGTCTAAAATTTCCTGCAATTCTGTTTCGAGCTCTTCGCCCCCTGTCACGGTAATTTCATTCCATTTTTCGACAGGGATTTTGGAAAGCACATCTTCTGTAATGGTTTTCCCCTTGGCGAGATAGACTTTTTCTGTCTGATCATCAATGACTTTGCTGGTAGCAGTTTTACCGTGCAAAAGAGAAACTAATTTCTTCGAGGTGGAGTCTTGAATAATTTTGATTTCATCCTGAAGATCTTTATAAAGTTTTGAAGTTTCTTTATCCTGGATATTCTTTGCACGATCATCCAGCTCGGCGCCTTCTCTTGAAAAAACCTGTGCATCAATCACAGTTCCTGAAACTCCAGGAGGCACTCGCAGAGAAGTATCTTTTACATCCCCTGCTTTTTCTCCAAAGATGGCTCTAAGGAGTTTTTCTTCGGGAGAAAGTTGGGTTTCTCCTTTGGGAGTAATTTTACCGACGAGTACATCCCCAGGATTTACTTCCGCGCCAATGCGAATCATTCCCGATTCATCCAGATCTTTTAAAGCCTCTTCGCCCACATTGGGAATATCGCGGGTAATTTCTTCTTTTCCCAACTTGGTATCTCGCGCCACACACTCAAATTCTTCAATGTGAATGGAAGTGAAAAGATCTTCAGTCAACAGACGTTCAGAAATCAGAATGGAATCTTCAAAATTATAGCCACCCCAAGGCATAAAAGCGACCATGACGTTTTGCCCCAAAGCCAGCTCACCATGCTCGGTCGCAGATCCGTCAGCAATCACTTCTCCTCTTTTGACCCGATCGCCCAGCTTCACAATCGCCTTTTGGTTTAAGCAGGTGTTTTGATTGGATCGTTTATACTTGATCAAATTGTAAATATCGACTTCCGATCCCACTTCTTTGCGGGAACCCCGATCGGCCTTGACAATAATACGATTGGCATCGACGTTTTGAACCAGTCCATCCCGCTTGGCCACCACGGTGACCCCGGAGTCTTCTGCCACTTTTCCTTCAATACCTGTTCCTACCAAAGGAGCCATGGTTCTCATCAAGGGGACCGCCTGCCTTTGCATGTTGGCGCCCATGAGGGCACGGTTCGCATCATCATGTTCCAAAAAGGGAACGAGCGAAGCCGCAATAGAAACCAGCTGATTGGGAGAAACGTCCATCAAATTAACATCGGCAGCCTGGGCGTTCAAAAATTCCCCGTTACGACGGCAAGAAACCAGTTCTGTTAAAAAATTCCCACGAGCATCGAGCGAAGCATTGGCCTGGGCAATATAATAACCTTCTTCTTCGAGAGCAGAACAATAGACCACTTCGTCGGTGACTCGTCCATCTTTCACGCGTCGATAAGGGGTCTCAATAAAGCCAAATCCATTCACTCGTGCAAAAGCAGAAAGCGATGCAATCAGTCCGATATTCGGACCTTCAGGAGTTTCAATCGGACAAATTCGACCATAATGAGTGGCATGAACGTCGCGCACTTCAAAACCGGCTCTCTCACGAGTAAGACCTCCTGGCCCCAAGGCAGACAAACGACGTTTGTGAGTAATTTCTGAAAGAGGATTGGTTTGATCCATAAACTGGGAAAGCTGGCTCGAACCAAAAAATTCTTTTACAACAGCATTCACAGGTTTGGGATTGATGAGATCATGAGGCATGAGAGTTTCAATTTCTTGCAAACTCATTCTTTCTTTGATGGCGCGCTCCATGCGAAGAAGCCCCACCCGATATTGATTCTCTAAAAGTTCTCCCACGGCCCGAATACGTCGATTGCCCAAATGGTCAATATCATCGACCTGACCGATTCCGTCTTTGAGATTCACCAAGTACCTGACGGTATCCAAAATATCTTCTTTACGAAGCGTGGTGATTTCCAGGGGAAGATCATAATTAAATTTATGATTGGTCTTTAAACGACCCACTTTGGACAAATCGTAGCGCTCGGGATTGAAAAACAGATTTTCAAAAAAGTTTCTGGCCGCTTCAGGAGTAGAAGGATCTCCCGGACGGAGTCGTTTATAAATTTCATCCATGGCTTCGTCGGTGGATTTCACCTTGTCTGCCATGAGTGTGTTTCGGATATAAGGGCCCACGTTCAATCCATCAATGTAAAGCAGATCAATGGCTTCAATTTTCTGTTTCTTGATTTCTTCCCATTTTTCTTCTGTCAAAACTTCATTGCACTCCAAAATAATTTCCCCTGTGGATTTGTCAAAAATGTCATGCGCACAAATACGTCCAATCATTTCTTCCAGTTCAACAGGGATTTCCTTGATTTTAGCCGCAGCCAATTTTTCAAGGGCCGTTTTGCCATATTTCTGGCCTTTACGAACAATCACTTCCTCTGTTTTTGGATTTTTAATATCGCGCGCCGCTCTTTGGAAACCCAGCAACTCAGGCACCACCGACTTATAAATGGACTTCCCCTCATAAGTGATGCGCTCGGATTTATAGAAAAAATTCAGGATTTCTTCATCCGTAAGCCCCAAGGCCTTGACTAAAACAGTGGCAGGCATTTTTCTGCGACGATCGACTCGTACATATAAAATATCTTTGGGATCAAATTCGAAATCCAGCCAAGACCCCCGGTAAGGAATAATTCGGGCCGAATACAAAAGTTTGCCAGAAGCGTGAGTTTTTCCTTTGTCATGTTCAAAAAACACCCCGGGGGATCGGTGAAGTTGAGAAACGACGACTCGCTCAGTTCCATTGATAATAAAAGTGCCCGTTTCGGTCATGAGAGGAATTTCACCAAAATAAACTTCTTGTTCTTTGACATCGCGGATAGACCGGGTACCGGTTTGCTCATCGACATCCCAAACCACGAGACGAACCACCACCTTTAAGGGAGCGGCATAGGTCATCCCTCTCTCGCGGCATTCATTGACTTCATAATTAGGTTTTTCAAAGTGATAACTGACAAACTCTAATGAAGCCGTTTGATTGAAATCCCGAATGGGAAAAACACTTTTAAAAACACTTTGAAGCCCGGACTCTTCCCGTTCTTCAGCCGATACATTGAATTGTAAAAACTTGTCGTAAGACTGTCTTTGCAACTCAATCAAGTTGGGGATCTCAATCACATGTTTGATTCTCGCGAAGGCCTTGCGAAGGCGATGGGAAAGCGAATGTCCTGTCATATTTTTGATCTCTCCAATAGCTTTGAAAGAAAAGGGGGCCTTAAGGGGAAACTTAGGGCCCCTTTCTTTGGATGTTTACACCCTATTTATTTAATAGTGACTTTTGCGCCGGCTTTTTCGACCTGAGCCTTGATTTTAGCGGCATCTTCTTTGTTCACAGCTTCTTTGATGGGCTTGGGAGCGGCTTCCACCAAGTCTTTTGCTTCTTTAAGACCCAAACCCGTCACGGCACGAACTTCTTTAATGACATTGATTTTATTGTCACCTGCAGATTCCAAAATAACGGTGAATTCTGTCTGCTCTTCTACGGGAGCTGCTGCCGCACCGCCCGCTGCGCCTGCACCTGCATGCATCACGGGTGCTGCTGCTGAAACGCCAAATTTCTCTTCGAATTTTTTGACGAGGTCTGCCACTTGAAGCAAGGTCATATTTTGAACTGTTTCCAGGATATCTTCTTGACTGACAATAGACATGTTAATTCTCCTTTAAATAAAATTATTGTTGTTTCTGATCTCGAATCGCCGCCAGTGCATAAACGAACTTGCGGGAAAGAGCTGAGAGCACACTGACATAATTTTGCACAGGTGCTTTCATCGAACCTAAAAGAGTTGCCAACATTTGTTCTCGCGAAGGAAGTTTTGACAAGGCTTCAATTTCTTTTTGACTGAGCAACTTGCCAGAAAGAAAACCCACCTTGACTTTAAACTTCTCGATGTCCTTGGCGAACTTCACAAGAACCTTCGAAGGTCCTACAGGATCCCCAGAAGACGTAATGGCGGCAACGGTTCCTGAAAAATAATCTTTCAGGATTTTAAGTTCTGTATCTTGAATTGCCAACTGAGCCAGTGTGTTTTTTACCACTTTCATCTCGGCCTGGCTTTCGCGAAGCGTACGACGCAGTTCAGTCAGCTGAGCTACGGTTAAGCCACAGTAATCGGTTAAAACCGCAAACTGGGCCTGCTTAAAGCGATCCGTCAGTTCTCGAACAGATTGTTCTTTCTCAGATCGTTTCAAATGAAACCACCTCCTGGTGTGAAATAAAGTCAAAAACCTTCACCGACCTTTCTTTATTGAAAGATCGAAAAGAAGAACCTCTCACCTTTAAGTCCTGTCTCGGTAGGTTTTCTTTTGGAAAATTATCCTTATATAAAAGGACCTACTGTCTTTGACTGGTAAAAAACCTTAAATCTTTAACTACAACGACAAGGGATCAATAGAAATCCCAGGGCCCGCACAAGAAGAAACCGTCACCGAGCGCAAATAAACTCCTTTGGCCGTCGGGGGTTTCAGTCGTATGACATTTTCCACAAAAGCTGATAAATTTTCGTTAATCTGGTTGACCTTAAAAGAAGCCTTGCCCACAGGAGCATGTACATTGCCTGCTTTGTCTGTTCTAAACTCTACTTTACCCGCTTTGTTTTCTTGAACTGCTTTACTGATTTCGAAAGTGACTGTTCCCAGTTTTGGATTAGGCATCAAACCTTTGGGGCCCAAAAGCTTACCCACTTTACTCACTTGCCCCATCATGTCGGGAGTCGCAATGACTTTATCAAAATCCAACCAACCTCCCTGAATTTTCTCGATCATATCTTCTGCGCCCACATAATCGGCACCGGCTTCTTTAGCTTCTCTTTCTTTTTCTCCCTTGGCAAACACGAGCACCTTCAAGGTTTTTCCGAGGCCATGAGGAAGAGAAATCGCGCCTCTGATCATTTGATCCGAATGTTTTGGATCGACTCCCAAACGCATGGAGATATTAATGGTCTCATCGTACTTGGCGACTTTCATTTTTAAAAGGAGATCACAAGCCTCTTTTAAAGAATATTTTTTATTGGGCTCTAATAACTTTGCAGCTTCTCTATATTTTTTACCGGACATACATTTCTCCAAGAAGAGATTAAATTACATCAATACCCATACTGCGGGCAGTTCCCATGATTGTTTTTATCGCCCCAGCCATATCTTTGGCATTCAGATCGGGCATTTTTATTTTGGCAATTTCTTCCACCTGAGCTTTCGTCACTTTTCCCACTTTTTCTTTATTCGGAACCCCCGAACCTTTTTCTGCCTTGGCCGCTTTCATTAAAAGGATGGAAGCAGGAGGAGTTTTATAAGTAATGGAAATGGATCGATCTGTATAGACGGTCACCACACAAGGAATCACAAGCCCCGCCTGCTTTTGAGTCGCCGCATTAAACTGCTTGCAAAACTCCATAATATTCACCCCATGCTGGCCCAAAGCGGGACCCACGGGAGGTGCCGGATTTGCCTGGCCTGCAGGGCATTGAAGTTTCACTTGTGTCATTATTTTTTTAGCCATGATTTTCCCTTAATATTAATTCTTCTCTACCTGAATAAAATCCAATTCAATAGGAGTTGCGCGCCCAAAGATAGAAACCAACACTTTCAGCTTACCTTTTTCGGGATTCACTTCCTCTACCACTCCATTAAATGTTGCAAAGGGGCCATCTACCACACGCACCGATTCTCCTTTTTCAAAACTCACTTTGGGTTTGGGGCGCAGTGTTCCTTCATCAATTTGCTGGGTAATACGGCGGACTTCTTCTTCGGGGATCGTGGGAGGACGCGTACTATTTCCCACAAAACCTGTGACCTTTGGCGTCCCTTTTACAATATGCCAAGTTTCATCCGACAGATCCATTTGCACCAAAATATATCCGGGAAAAAATTTACGAGTGGTTGTTTTTCTCACCCCTTTTTTCATTTCCACCACACTTTCAGAAGGGATGAGGATTTCTCCAAAATATTTCTCCTGGCGCAGTGACTTGACTCTTTCTTGCAAAGCCAGCTTCGCTTTTTGTTCATAGCCCGAATAAGTGTGAACGACATACCATTGAAATGACATTTTAAAACTCCAAAAAGGTTCGGGTTAAAGTTCCCCACGCTGTATCAAAAAGAAAAAGAATTCCCGAAGCAATCCCCACCATAATAATAATCACCCCGGTTGAAACCACTGTTTCTTGCCGTGTCGGCCAAACAACTTTACTTAATTCTAAAATGACTTCCTGACCAAACTCATTTACTTTTTTGTGACGTTTCAACCCGACAAAAATAGCCAGGGCCAAGATAAAAGCCGCTATTTGGGGAATTGAAACCGGCCATGAGGCATCCAGAGGAAGCCTGAAATAATCCCATGCCGAATTTAAAATTTGATAAAGGATAAATCCGGTAGCCACGGCCACAACGCCCAGCCCCAAATCCAACCATTTTTTATTCGGATTCAATCAAGCTCTCCATTTCCATTTTTTGAATTAACAGGAGCGGCAGGACTTGAACCTGCAACCCCCGGTTTTGGAGACCGGTGCTCTGCCAGTTGAGCTACGCTCCTACTTCGTCTCCTTGTGTTCCGTGTGCTTCCGGCAAAACTTGCAATATTTTTTTAAATTCAAACGATCGGGAGTTCTGGTTTTATTTTTGGTGGTTGAATAATTTCTGTTTTTACAAGCAGAACATTCCATTTGAATAATTGTTCTCATAACTAAAATCCTTTATTTTATTTCAAGCCCACAATCAGAATCGAACTGATGACCTTCTCCTTACCATGGAGATGCTCTACCAACTGAGCTATGTGGGCAGAGCGGGAGACGAGGTTCGAACTCGCGACCCTCAGCTTGGAAGGCTGATGCTCTACCAACTGAGCTACTCCCGCAAGAACTCCAGTTGATAGTACTGAGGACTGAGTGCTGAGTGAGAAACAAGTTTTTTCCTCTCAGCACTCAGTCCTCAGTACTATTCCCTGCCTTTCATGGTGAGGGAAGGATTCGAACCTTCGAAGGCTTACGCCGGCAGATTTACAGTCTGCTCCCTTTGGCCACTTGGGTACCCCACCGCGTAAGCCCTCTATTTTCCATTTTCTAACGCGATGTTCGAATACTCACCTCACTCTGCCATTTTCAAAAACAGAAAATAGCATTAGAAAATAGAGGAAAATTTTGCTGTCGCAAAATTTCAAGCCAGCGACCGGAATCGAACCGGTGACCTACTGATTACAAATCAGTTGCTCTACCAGCTGAGCTACGCTGGCAAACATGAATAAAAACCGATTCTCCTCCCTGTTAATTTTAGAAAATGACACCATGGCCCTGGATTTTTGAAGGCCGGGAGTTTATAGGGAGAACCCCCCATCTTGTCAAGGCGATTTTAAGATATTTTTAAGTTTTTTCGCTGTCTTAAAACTTCGTAAAGTAAAATTCCGGTGGTCACCGAAACATTGAGAGAAGAAATGGATCCCAAAAGCGGCACCGAAATTAAAAAATCACATTTTTTCTTGAGTAAACTCCGCACCCCGATCCCCTCGCTCCCCAAAAGCAAAGCCACTCGCCCCTGAAAATTTTGCTCCCAAAAACTTGAACCTTCTCCGGCTTCACAGCCATAAACCCAAAACTTCAACTGCTGAAGAACGTCGATCGCTACAGACAAATTCCGCACAAGAGCCACTTTGATTTGTTCTGCTCCTCCCGCACTGGCTTTCATGACTGCAGGAGTTACCCCTGCGGATCCTTTATCCGGCAAAATCACTCCACCCACTCCTGCACAATGCGCTGTACGTAAAATAGCGCCCAAGTTTTGTGGATCTTGCACCTGATCGAGAATGAGCACGAGGCGCCCCTCTTCCCCCTTTCCTTGAACTTTCAAATCTTCAATGAGATCGTCAAAAAGAGTATAAGAATAATTTTCAACTTTTAGCACCACTCCCTGATGATGGGGAGATTCGGCCAACTGACTGAGTTGATGCTTATCCACTTCTTCAAAGCGAATATTCTCTTGATGAACCAGATTTAAAATTTGTTTTAACTCGTCTTTCAGGTGGGTGCGATGAAAAAAAAGTTGAAAAACTTTGCGGCGTTTTGCAAGCAGCACTTGTAGAACAGGTTGAACTCCGTAGATAAATTCGTGGGGCATGAGAGTTTATATCCTTAACTTGTAGAAAATCGAAATAGATTTGTTACAAACCGATTCACCGCTTAACATTCTTAATCAAAAATCTCATCCTGTTCCCGCATGACTCCACGAAGTCCTTATGCTGGGAAAGAACATTTAAATCATCATTCTTACTTAAAATGAGCTTTTACTCACGCATTGTAACAAGTAAACAATTGCTGCTTTTGATCGATGAGATGCTGCTCTAACTTCTCCAAGCGTTCGGGATATTGGGAAGCTAGAATTTGGTGGGCGTTGAAATAGGCGTTTTTGGGAGCAACGCCAAAGTTAAAATAATGAGCGAACTCACAAAAAAATAATAATTACAAAAAGCATTTTTATATAAGAAAAAGAAAAGAAAATAAGCAAAGCTTGTAAAAAGAGCGGTTTGATAGATTTCTTGCTTCATTGCGCCTGCAATCAAAACTCCAAACAACAAAATAAAAGGTAACTTACTGGGGATAAAAAAATAAAAATTTCTCGCAAGAAAAGCTGAAAAGCTTAAAGAGTCAAAGCGAAACTCGGAATTGAAATGATAAGCGATGACATTGTGATAAAAATCAACAGGAGACTTCAAGATAAACAAAAAAGGCAGTAGGGCAAAAAATAAGGCACAAAAAAACCAAGACATGCTTTTTTTTCTTAAAAAACGGGAATAAAAAATGATTAAAGGTAACAAATAAGGTTTTGCAGCTAAAAAGAGACCCGCTAAACTGGCCCCCTTTTTTGGATAAGACTTGAGAAATAAAAACACCGAAGCAAAAAGAAGAACAATCAAAGTAGATTCTGTCCAAGCCTGCTCTAAAACAAAAGGCCAGCGGGAATGGAAAAGAAAAAGAATGCAAAGAAGAGACGATTCGAAATTGTTTTTTCCTGATCTTTTTGCAATACCCAAAAGAAATAATCCTGCGATCCACTGACAAAACAAATTCGCGTACCGAATATCCCCAAAAAAATAATAAAAAGGCAAAGTAACGAATAAAGTATGGGGGGGATAAACATAGCGGTCTGTGATTTGATAGGTGGCAGATTTCTCAACTGGAATATTAAAAACTTTTTCGTACGGATTATTTCCGTTTAAAAGAGTTTCTTCAGCCCCTTGTTGTATATACCACACATCAATTTTTGGATGAGGAGAAGCTTTGAGTACCCAAAAACCGGAAGCCAACCAGACAAATAGAATTAAAATAAAAACAAACAAGAATATTCTTGGCGATTGCTTGTAGCGGATACCCAACAAAAGAAGAAAAAAAGTCGAAAGTATAAAAAACCAAAAAGGGGTTTTAACCGTACCAGGAACCCAATAAATGATGGGGCTATACAATACGCCAAACACGAGTGAAACAATCACCCCCAAAATTATCCCCCACTCCAAAGGGACAGAAAAATAAATGCGCTTCAGATTATTTCTACAAGAAACATAAATGGCCGTTCCCAAACTAACAAGACCCAGCCCTGCAATGCACAAGGCATTAAAAGAATAATGTCCCCTGCTGATACTTAAACTTGTTTCTAATGCCAAATAACTTGCAAAAACAAAAATGGAAATCAGCGTCATAAAGTAACTGACGATTATAGGATGGGGGGAGTTGGGTCAAGAACTGAAACCTGAACATTTTATTTCTTCTTTTTTAATAGACACTTCATCCTTCTCAGTGTTTTGGTTAAAGGAACAACTCGCATCAGGGGAAATATGAAAATCGCAATTTTGATTCCATGCCTCAACGAGGAGATAACAATCGGCAAGGTTATCTCTGATTTTAGAAAAGAACTTCCTGATGCTGATATTTACGTGTTCGATAACAACAGCACAGATAATACCGTTAAAGAAGCGCGTAAGGCCGGCTCACAAATTCGACTCGTTAAAAAAAAAGGGAAGGGCCATGTTGTTGTTGAAATGTTTCGTAGCGTAGAAGCCGATTATTATGTGATGGTGGATGGGGATGACACCTACCCCTCTACTCTTGTAAAAACGCTTTTAAAACCTGTGCTATCTGGCGAGTGCGATATGTCGGTGGGATATCGTGTCGCCATTAAAGATACTCAAGCCTTTCCCACTTTTCATAAGTTGGGGAACTCTCTCATTACTCATCTCATTAACTTTGCCTTTAAAAGTAAAATTAAAGATGTTTTTTCCGGGTATCGTGTATTCAGTAAAAAATTGGTGCTATCTTTGCCTCTTTTAAGCAAAGGATTTGAAATTGAAACAGAACTCACCTTGCAAGCTTTGGATAAGGGATTTGAAATTTGCGAGATTGATGTTCCTTATCAACCTCGCCCCGAGGGAAGCAAATCAAAACTAAACACTTTTTCAGACGGCATGTTGGTGATAAAAACGATTCTTACGATCATTAAAGATTATAAACCTTTAATGTTTTTTCTCATGATTTCTATTCTCTTTTTTCTTTGCTCTTTAGGATTAGGATCCATTCTGATCATTGAATACTTACAATCAGGACTTGTTACTAATTATTCCACGGGAGTATTATCGACTGCTCTCATGGTGATCTCCATGCTCTCTTTTACTACGGGTTTAATTTTGGATACTCATCATCGACGCCAATCAGAAAATTATGTATTTATGGTTAACCAAATGATTCGTTCATCCCATTTGAGTTAAAGGTACTTTTAAAAATGGCAATGCCAGATCTCTCTCCCCCCTCTAAAAACACCTCCTTCTTCCTATGGGGACTCCTCATCCTCTTGGGTTTAATCCCCTTCCTTTGGCCAGGCGACACTCTTTGGGTCAACGACGAGTCCCTTATTATTCTAAAATCTTTTTCTATTCTTCAGGGGACTATCGCTACCTCTGGACTCAAGGGAACTCTCGGAATCTTATATGGTCCCATGCCGATCTGGATCTACTCTCTGGGCCTTCTTCTTACAAAAAATCTCATTTATCTCACAATGATTCGAAGTTTTCTGTTTATGTCGGGGATTGTCATCTCCCTCTTCTGGCTCTCTCGCCTCTCAAAACTTGAACCGATTTGGGGAGCGATTGCCCTCCTCTCCCCTTATCTCTGGCTTTATAGCCGGCCCCTTTGGGACAATACTTTCTTAATTCCGTTTTCAGCCTTGGCTCTTTGCGCTTACGTCTCTTTTTCCATTCGTCCAACTATCGCAAAACTATCTGTTACGCTTTTCTGTTTAACGGCGATGTTCCTGACCCATTTAATGAGTGCGGCATTCATTCTTCCGATCGCGATTCATTTTATCTGTTTTCATCGGGATTGGATCAAAACGAATCGTAAAATATTTGTCTTACAAATCATTTTAGCGCTGCTGCTTTGCCTTCCTTATTTAATTCAATCCATTAAAACGATACTCATTGCTGTGCCCCCTGTGATGCAAGTCGCGCACAAGGGCGTCATCGCTGCTGATCACGGGATTCACTTTTCACTCCAGGGATTCGTATTTCCATTTTTTGGCGGGCGTTTTTTTTCAGCCTGGGGGCTTGATTATTTCTTCGGCCAAAACTGGATGGAAAACGGAACATCCCCCTGGATTTCATTATTAAAAATAGCAGTAAAAATATCTTACTTGGGAATTCTTTTAGTTTGGATAGGATTAGGGATTGCCATTAAAAATATTTGGAAATGGAGATCAGAAGTTAAGCCACGAAGAGAGAATGGGCAGTTACATCTCGATTTGATAACAGTGGGAGTTTTTATCGTGATGATTCTGATGAATGGAATCTTAAAAACTTTCGGTCATCCTCATTATTATAATGCAACTTGGATCTGTTATTTTTATTTTGTCTGGAGGGCACTCAGCCTTCCCGTAAAAAACGGGGAAATATTTTTTTCGATCATTAAAATAATCTATATTTTTTCTCTTGCTTTTATACTCGCCACTCTCATCCTCAACATCCATCAGCAGGGAGGAAATCGGGATATTCATTATGGTGCCACATTAAAAAACCAGATTGAGGTTGCTCAAAAATTAAATGAATACGATTCTCGTTCTTCGATTGAATTCAAGGTAAAAAATTATATCTATTTTCCTCATGCCTTGACCGCCCTACGCAAAATTTATCAGCCAAAAAGCTCACCGGACGCACCTGTCTGTGCTTTATCCGTGGATTATCTGCATCCAGAAAAAAACGACGGCTGGATTACTGTTCGAGTAAAAGAAGGGGGTACAATCACGCATTGTAACAAGTAAACAATTGCTGCTTTTGGAGGGTGAGATGTTGTTCCAACTTCTCCAATCGTTCGGGATATTGGGAAGCCAGCATTTGGCGGGCGTTGAAATAGGCGTTTTTGTAGGTTTCCATTTTTTCGGTGAGTTCAAATTCTTTCATGCGGGTTTGAGAGCCATCTAATTCTACCCGCAGATATTCAAAGGCGAGAGAGGCATTTCGAAGTGCGGTTTCAAGCTCCATCACCTCTAGCTCGTTATCTCTTCTTTCATTATAGGGAATCATTTCCAAGCTCATATTCAAATCCTCCACCCTACTCAAGTAGCAACATCCATACCGAGTGAATAAAAGAGAGAATGGAGAAAAATAATTCTATCTATTTGATATAAATACATATTTTTAATGTTAAATTTGATGGGGAGTGACAAGGCTTGCTAAAACGCCCTCCCAGACTGGGGGCTCAAGTCCTCAGATGGAGGAAAAATGAGGGGATGCAGACCCCTACTACATCACAGGCTAGAGATGTGTAGGGGCGTCCGCCAATAAGTCGTGGCGGACGCCCCTACTGTGCTGCTAAAATTTTCTGGGCCACACTTCTCGGATCTGGGGCTTGAAGGACAGGTCTTCCGATGACCAAATAATCAGATCCATCGGATAAAGCTTGCTCCGGAGTCGCCACTCTTTTTTGGTCGTCCTTCACAGGGGCTCGCGTGGCACCAACCCCCTCTCGCTCACTGTGTTCGCTATAGTCTTTCTTAGTTTCTGAATCCAAACGAATTCCCGGAGTGATGAACTCAAAAGTGGATTTCCATTTTTGTTTTAAATTTTTTACTTCGTGGGGAGAACACACCAAACCTTCGACTCCTGCTTGCTGCGCCAAACCCGCCAATCGATCCACTTCCTGTGGAATCGGGTCGGAAATTCCCAGTGGCTTAAGATCGTCATGAGAAGTTAAAACGGTGACGGCAAAAAGTTTGGGGCGCTTTTTCACTTGAGCGGCAGCTCGCATCATTTCCAGGCCACCCAAAGCATGAAGCGTTAAAAAATCGACTTCCAAGGCCGCAGCAGATTCTACCGCTTGCGCAACCGTATTGGGAATATCGTGAAGTTTAAGATCCAAAAATATTTTACAATTTTGTTGTTTAAGCCACTCCACAACGGCAGGCCCTTCGCGGGTAAAAAGTCGCAAGCCTACTTTATAAAAACAAACGGGAGGAGAAAGTTGAGAAACAATTTTTTTGACTTGAGAAAAATCTTCTACATCGAGAGCGACAATGAGTTGATCAGGCCTCACGACAAATCCTTTCCACTTCAGAAACAACTTGCGCTTGATCCACCTTCCACATTTTTCCGGTTTTTCTTTCTTTGAATTCCACTTTTCCTTCGGCCAAACCTTTGGCTCCCACCACGATCCGGTAAGGAATTCCCAGCAAGTCGGCATCCTTGAATTTCACGCCCGCGCTTTCGTCGCGATCGTCCAAAAGCACTTCTGTTTTTTTATCCATGAGATCCTGATAAATTTGTTGTGTCACAGCGAGAACTTTTTCATCTTTTACATTGAGAGGAATCACTTCGATGTGAAAAGGAGCAATCGCCCTGGGCCAAACGATTCCATTTTCATCATGATTTTGCTCGATCGCTGCAGCAGCCGTGCGGCCAATGCCAATGCCGTAACAACCCATCACCATGAATTTTTCTGCGCCTTTTTCATCCAAATAAACGGCTTTCATCGATTCAGAATATTTTGTGCCCAGATAAAAAACCTGCCCGACTTCAATTCCGCGGTGAGATTCCATCATTCCTTTTTTGCATCGCGCACAACTCTCGCCCGCTTTGGATTCCGCTTTTTCGACGTTGGCCGCATAATCGCATTGAGTGCAAGAAAGAATCTCATCTTCTCCGGAAGCGGCCAATACCTGAAACTCGTGAGAGTAAGTCCCGCCAATGGCACCGGTTAACGCTTCGACAGCACGGAACTGAAGGCCACATCGGGTAAATATTTTTTTGTAGGTTGCGTGCATTTTTTGATAAGTCTCCAGGCTTTTCTTTTCATCCAGATCAAACGAGTAACTATCTTTCATCAAAAATTCCCGACCCCTCATCAAGCCAAAGCGGGGCCGCACTTCATCGCGAAACTTGGTTTGAATCTGATATAAATTCAGGGGAAGTTGACGGTACGAATTCACCGACTTGCGCAGCAAATCCGTAATCGACTCTTCGTGGGTAGGGCCAAAACAAAATTCCCGATCATGGCGATCTTTAAAACGTAAAAGTTCTTTGCCGTACACCTCCCAGCGGGCGCTTTCTTTCCAAAGCTCAGCGGGCATTACAATCGAGAGTTGCAACTCACAGGCTCCTGACTGATTCATTTCTTCGCGCACAATATTTGAAATTTTATTCAGCACTCTTAAGCCCAAAGGAAGATACGAATAAATTCCCGCGGCGACTTTACGGATATAACCCGCACGCAACATTAATTGATGACTGATCACCTCTGCATCTGCCGGGGCTTCTCTTAAAGTGGGAATAAGCATTTGAGAAAAACGCATGGTCACTTCTATAGAAGGGAGCGGGGAAACAAGTCAAATATTTATCGTTTTTTTTACAAATTAATAGAACTCTTCATCGGGTAACATGAACTATTTTTACGCACAGAGGTTGCCAACTAAGCAGCCAGAGCTCGAATGACAGCAGATACGGTGGATAATTCAGGATTAAATTTTTTCTTTGGATCAATAAGATCGTAAAGAGTTTGCCGACCGATTCCGGCTCTGGCTGCCAGGTTCATTTTGTTGACGGTCATCAAATGCGCTACAAGCACATCCCGAAAAGAAAGCAAATCTCCATTTCTGATACATTCCAAAAGAGTGTTAATCACCAGTTTCGAGTCCCTCAGTTCTTTACTTGCGAATGGGACGTGAACCCTCAAGGATTTCGTCACGGATTTTTTTTGACTTTTTGATGTCACGATCTTGCGCATTTTTATTCCCTCCATAAAGAGCTACAACGAGAGCATTTCCCCAATGGAATGCATAAACTCGGTTACCATTGGCCCACCTTAATTCTATCAATCCCTCAAATCTTTTATGATCCCCGAAATGCCCGATTGAAATCATATCCAATCGAGCTTTAATAATCACTCGCATCTTATCCTGTAAACTATTCACCCAGTCATCAAACTCTCCAGTTGTAACAACTTTGTAGTTTCTCATTTATTTTTTTAAATGTACGGTATAATGTACAATTGGTCAAATGTTTTGTTTATAGTCTGATACCCGGAAGACACATGATGGATTTAGTTTTTACAATCCGCATCACTTCTTAACATTCTTAATCAAAAATTTTGTAAAATTAATATCTTTTAAAAAAAGATTGAAAATAACCCGCAACAAAATTTTCTTTCTGCCGATAACTTAATCAGCAGTTTGTTGACAAACTCAAATTGATCCTTCGACAAGCTCAGGATGTCCACTTTATTTAAATTAGAAGGACATGGTGAGCCCAGTCGAACCATGAATTGGGACTTTGTCAACAACCTGTTAGTTCGCTGGCTCGGCCAGTATAAAAAGAAAGTGGGGAAAATTTATGGCTATTCAAAAATCTGGTTTAAACACAAACTCTGACCTCCCGAGTATCCCTCCCTCTATTGAAACACCCAATACTACTGCCTCTGCTGTACCCCCCCCCGCTTCTCAGGTAACGCTCGATTGGTCTCAATCTATTATTGCTCGATGTGAGCGAGGTCTTGAAAAAAAATTTGGAATTGAAAGAAACACCTTTGCAGGACTTGCAGGTACTTTTCCCTGCTTTGTCGGTGGAATTATTTCTTACCCTTTTGAAAAACCGGAACCTGAAATCCTTGCAGCGGTAAACCTAAAAACTCCTGTTGCGACAAATTCCACATCCGGTCTTACCTTGGGTCTTGTGGGTCCTGGGCTGCCTGTGGGAACTTCAGCAAGCACAGCGGTAACAGGAGGTGGCATTTCTGCCACCCAGATCGGGCTGATGTTTCTCGCTACCGTTATTATTTTAGATCAACATTACGGCACTGATTTTAATTCGGCTTTGGATCATCGAATCAATTCTCTCAAACTTTATGCTTCTCACGACTGGGAAAGATTAGTCGATAAAATTTCTCCTCGGGTTGCTGATGCTTCGCCGGTTCAAATATTAAACATCACACAAGTACAGCAAGAGATTGTAGATGCTGTAGAACGTGGAGAAACCCTTAACGATGAACAACTGCAAATATTGAAAGATGCATTTGGAAATAGTGAAGAATGGGCAGTAAGAATATTAGAAAATATTTATCAAGAAATTCTTAATGATCCAAAGATTCGTGATAATCCAAACATTCGTGCTGCTAATATAGGTGCAGAAACAACATTATCATCTCTACAAAGCCAACTATTGGATGAGGCAATGTGCTCAGATGGATCAGCTGGATCACTTGAAAGAGAATTCCATAACTGGGGAACAAAAATTTACACATTAACGGAGGACCGGCACAATCAACAAGTGATTGTCGAAAAAATAAAATGGGGTAAACCTTTAGATGAAGAGGAAAAGAGCAGACTCTTAGAAGCAAAAGAAACTGGAGAAACGTGGATAACCGAAATAGAGCATCAAATCGATCATGCCTTAGCAGTCCAGGAGGAGCCTCTTGCGGAATATCTAAAGAGAATCTCTGAAACCCCAGATAGTTTAGTAAAAAGAGCCATAACAAACCCCGAGCAAATTACAGCTGAAGATCTTGCTCGTTTGGCTGAACTTCTTGCAAAAGCATCAAAAGAAGGGAAGTCTGTTGAAAAATATGTGACAGCATTATTTAGAATAAGTGAAAAACATCCCATTGAGGCAATAAAATCCTTTGCTCATGCTTTACTTGCTAACACACTTCAAGCAGAAATGAGTTTACAACAACTACCCATGGATTTTGAAAAGCTGTTTTTCCAAATGGAAGAGAATTTAAAAAAAGGAGGCGATAAAGTTTGGGAATTGATGCCTCTCCTGGTTAGCAATGCCGAAACTGAAATACAAATAAAAAGATTACTCAATCATACTGATCCTCGGGTTCGCGCTGCCTGTATTGCTTTTTTTATAGCAAAAGGAGCGCCCGTAGAAGACTTCTGGCCATCAGAACAAGTATTGATTGAACAAGACTTAAATAGCAGAGACAGTGAAGTTGTGTGGGAAGCCATCATGCAACTTGCCCTCTTCTCTCGAGACGGGATTAAAGCAGCCTATGAACGTTTACTCGCTTTAGCCACAGACCCCAAGAGAGAAAATGCTCAAAGAGCAACAGACGCTCAAAGCATTCTTGAAACTTTAGAGTCTCCATCATTGTCTGATAGAAGAAATTAGGCAGCGTTCAGTAAAACTCGAGGGTTTTTGTGTGCAATCGATAACAACATTCGAGCAGGCCCTGATGGAAGACGGCGTCCCTGTTCCCACTCTTGTAGAGTACGAACAGATACTCCAAGCAACTGAGCAAATTGAGACTGAGATAAACCCACTCGAGCACGTGTTTCTGATACAGACGGAAAAGTGGATACCCGTCCAATCTTGCCCCGTTTGAGTTGCCGAATTCCTTCGAGAATTTCGGCTCCAATATTACGAGAACGATGTTTAGTCATTTTCAATCTCCTGTTTCATCTGACGAAGTATAAAGAAAATCAAGAGGGAAGAAATAGAAAAGTAGTTTTAAATTCAAGGCGAGGTAGAAATGGTTCCCAAAGGATGAGTGGTCTGGGCCTGGCAAGTCACGGTCATTCCAAAATCTTCCTGGAAACCCGTCAGGGGATAATAACAGGGGCTAATTGAAGAGCCCGCACGCAGAGAAGAAGCCACTTGGCGGATTTTAATGGAATAAGTTTCTCCTGCCACGAGTCCATCCATTTTGAAATGACCGCAGCCACCGGGATCCGGCCCGTTTAAACAATCGGGAGGACCATCATAAGAAGCCGATCCCGTTGCGGGAGAAAAATTGGAGGGAGTATTACTCACCTCTGCCCCACTCATCACCGCCAAGCTTTGAGAAGGATCTGTATGTTCTGCGACCACTTCTACACAGGGAAGAGCCAGCGTCTCTGGCCCTGAAGTCACCACAAAATTATTCTGATCCTCACTTCTTTCCCGAAGATTTACCTGACAAGCGACGCATTGGATGTCTCCTTCAAGACTGCAAGTTCCCTCATGGGGGGAATTCTTCGTTCCATAAAGATGACGCATGGATTGAATATCATCCGTATGAGGGGTTCTCATCGCCGTATCAATTAAAATGGGATACATCGTGGGAATGGCCTCCGCCAGTTGTGGAGTCAAACGCGTTTGCCCGGAGCGAATAACCTTGATCAAATCCCGATTCACCTGGGCATGCTCCAAACCCAGAGCATGACCCAGTTCATGCAACATCACAGCTCTCACGTCATCCTCGGTAAAAGAAGTTCCGGAGGGACAACTTTCATCCGCAGGCTCTACACAATGGGTGTTAAACACCGCCATCATTTTTACAATGTGACCCACTCCATCCTCCAAAATAGGCCCCGCAAAACCCAAAATGGTATTGCTGGCTCCCGACCCAAAAAGTGAATTGGTAATTTCACCATCTGAATCAAAAATAATAGGATTAAAAGAATTACTCGTTTGCGATTTTGAAAGAGTAATAAAGTCTTGGTAATTGCAACTGTTCACATCTCCCCCATCGGGCAGGTCGGGCCCCTTGACAAAATCCAGGGTGGTTTCTCCGATATTTTTCCAGGTATCAAAAATGGCGGCAACTTCATCCACGCCTTGCTGATGACTCACGATCGATTCGCGAATGCCAGGCGCAAGATCGCAGCCCCCGCCTGAGGAGGAAGCATCCGCCAGACTTTTTCCCAGGGATTGGCAAAGCGCTGCCCCTTTAAAGGGGCCGCTCTCCAGATTGTAAGTGATGGGAAAAGAGGTCCACTTAAAAGGATTCCCCTGGGTGTCGACAGCAATCGCTCCGTAAGGGAAAACGGGAGAAGTAGAAAAAATAACAAACAGAAAAACAAAAGAAAAAAGAGAAAAAAGGCGAAGCATTATTTTTTCTCCTCTTTTGGGGCAGACTGAACAAAGCGAATCATTTCATCGATACTGAGTCCCATCCGCTTTTCTTCCTGTATCGATCGCATCGTGGCGCGAAGGGAGGGAGAAAGCTGTGTCGCCTCTTCAGCTAAAATCCCCCGAAACAAATTTTCGTTTTGCAAATCATTCACAAGCCCCACTCTTGCCTCATATCGAAAAACTCCCTGGGATCCGCTGACGGGCGAAGTGAGCCCTGTCACGGGGTGGGGGGCATGAAAGAAAACAAAATATTTTTTACCTTCCACAAAACTTACGGCCGCATGAAAGCCAGGGGAAATAAAACGAAGATTTCCGGAAGAATTAGAAAGATTCAGCACCCGAAAAAGATAAACCCCTTCTTTTCCCTTGGCAGGTTTTTCACATTGAAAACGGACTTCTGTCACAGGAAGTTTGTTGAATTCACCAGGCTGCATTTGCAACACTTTTCCAAAACAAGCCACGCCTGAAAAACGGGATAAGGTGTTAATATTGGAGAGCCGGTAAGAAGTTGCAAAAGAAAGAGGCCCTATAAAAAGGGCCCCGCTTACCATAAAAATGAAAAAGATAATTTTATGAGATAAACGCATCGTAGAGATTATCTACAACTGGCGACGCTCGCGTCGCAATAGGAATCTTGAATCCCTAAAGCTGAATAAGTCGAAGTATCCAAGATCGTTGGAACTCCCGCTACCGCCGGCATAGGGCAAACAATTCTTCCTGAAGCATCCATTTGAGTGAAGTTTTGGAAGGGGACTGGGTAAGGCCCATAACTGGATCCTCCAACAAAAGAGGCAGGAATTCTTTTCGTTTCTATCGTATAAGTAAGGCCGGGCTGAAGCCCATCCACCACAAATTTTCCGCAATTTAATCCCTGGGGATCTGAAGCAGTGATCACACAATTCCCATATAAATCATTGGCGGCTTCCACTCCTGACACTGCAGAAATAGCCCCACTAATCGAGGGACCTGTGGTCGCGCCCACGACATTGGTCACAGGCCGTAAGATCACTTCGACTCCTCTTAAAACTCGTGTGCTGGGGTTCCCAAGATTGAAGTTTGCAGGAGCAGGGGTGTTGTTATACACCGTTCCCACCGCCCGACAGGGGGGTGAAGCCACACCGGCCTTGGGATAAAGATGATAGAGAGAAGCTTTATCATCCGCGGAGAGTTGCCCGACGATGAGAGCTTGACCATTACTGCTTTGAAGAGCGTCCGGATACATCATGGGAACTGCCTCTACGGTATATCCTGCCTTCAGTTGGTGACTCGCCAAATCAATGCCTTTGGGATTGACTTGAGAATGATCCAGCCCCAAAGCATGGCCCAATTCATGAATCAGAGTGTCTTTTAAAAAAGCATTGGTCCAACGTGTAGGACAGACGGCCATATCCGCTTTGTCTTCCAGACAAGTGCCATTCACTACCGTGGCAAAGCCGACCAATTTGGTAGGATTATCGAGGGGCCAATAAAGAGGCAGAGTATAAGCCAGTACTCCGATCCTGGCACTTTCTGCTTGCCAAAACTTGACGGTAATATCTCCATTCGGGTCAAAAACAACAGGATTTACACAGGAAGCAGTGCAGCCGGCAGGTCGGGGACGCACACATCCACAAATTCGTGGATCCGTTTCTTCAGTAATGGGAGTATTGAGATACATCACCTTATCTGCATTACAAACATTCACATCTGTTTCCACTCCATTGATTTGTATTTTGGAAGTGGAAGAAGTGACATTGACATTGGCACCCGCCTGATTCCAAACATTCCAAGCCTGACTCACCAGATCAATGGCCTCTGCATTATTCGAGGCCGCCGCCATGGCTTCCCGAATGAAGGGACTCAGCGAGCAACCTCCCCCACTCCCTCCGCCTCCTGAGCTTTGAATTGCGCAATAGTTCTCGTAAGCAGCAACACTCAAAAAATCATGGCCCGGTTCATCGGTTTGAATGGGGCCGCTATCGGCTGTCCATTGCAAATGAGTGGGATCGGAATGTACCAGAGGAGCTCCTGTCGCTGAAACGCCTTTTGCTCCTCCTGCCCAAGTAAGCAAAGGAGGAAACAATAAAAAAATGGATAGCAAAAAATATTTTAAAATTTTCATCGCCCCTCCTGAAAATTTTTCATCTGGGATTGAAGCAGTTGCTTGAGTTCATCGAAGCTCACCCAGCCTTTTTGATCTTTTTCAGATTGCACTCGCATTTGCTGAATATAAGAATTCGTGGCCGCTCCCTTGGCATTAAAAATATTCAGGTTGTTGAGGCCATTGCCCACCATGATTTTCCCGTCGGAGTGCGCCCAAACATTGAATCTTCCCTGGGCTTCTCCCCCGATAAAACTGTAGAAACGGCTGCTTCCCGTTTCCAGAAAAACGAGCTCTAGCCTGCCCACGACAAATTGATGAGGAAGAGTGAAAAGTGCTGTGGGGCTATTAATCTGGGGCACAGGAAATCGGAGTAAATAAGTGGATCCTTTTTGGAGTGCCGCCCCGGTATCCAAATCTTTTCCTGCAATCACGTCTTCTACTTTGCAATTGACCTGGTATTCTTTTCCCACCATCCCTTGCGAGAGAGGATTACACAAAAAAGCAAAGGAACCTGGTTTGGTAAGAAGATAAGAAAAAGTTTCGGGCCCAAAAATCATGTTCCTCACGGCCCACAGCGAAGAAAGAGAAAAGAACCCCATAAAAAAAAGAGCCAAACCCATCATTTTTTTAAAATTCATTTTTTCCTTCTCCTTTTATTTTTTTGAACCACTTTCATGATTCTACCGGGTAATGACGACTCTTCAACAGACAAATCTTGTTTTTAGGTGCAATTTTTTCTGTTTTTATAGGATAAGAATTAACAATCATTAACAGGGCTTACACCCACTTTACTGCTTGCACCTTGTTTTTCTTTTCGGATACATAGATGAGTAAAGTTTCGGATTAAAAATGAAAGGACTTGAATGAAATTCTACCATTGGTCGCGCAAGAGCTTTTTCAAATTTTTGGCTTCTCTGGGAATCATCGGCATTGCCCTCACGCTTTCCTACTTTCTGCATTTTGAAATTGATTCTGTCTCACGAGCGGCAGTCGCCCCCATCACAGAAAGTGCTTCTGATTTTGCCAAGGCTGAGCTTACCAAACAGGCGCTCTATTATATCTCGCGCAATTACTACGACCCTGCCCGCATTCAACCCAAACCCATGCTGAAAGAGGGCCTCCTCGCCATGGCGCGTGGAGTTTCTGAAATTTTGGTGGATTTTCCCGACAACACGGCACGCATCACGATTTCGATTGAGAACAAAGAAAAAAAATTCACGCTGCCTCTTTTCGATCAGGGGATTGACTCTCTCATTCCTTTTCTGCAGCAGGTTTATTATTTCATCGAAAAAAATTACAAGGGAGAAACAGACTTTAGCGATATTGAACGCATGGTGATCAATGGAATGCTGGAGACCCTGGATCCCCACTCTTCTCTTTTGACTCCGAAAATTTTCAGGGAATTCAGAACCCAAACCGAAGGAGAGTTCGGCGGGCTGGGCATTGTCATTGGTTTGAAAGATAACGAACTCACCGTCATCTCCCCTTTGGAAGGAACACCGGCCTGGAAAGGGGGCATCAAGCCCAAAGACAAAATTCTTAAAATCAACAATGAAGCCACCATCAACATGAATTTGAATGATGCGGTGGAAAGACTCCGGGGAAAAGTCGGCACCACCGTCATTCTCACCATTTTACGGGAAGGCGTGACAGAACCTTTTGAAGTCACACTGGCACGCGCCAAAATCAAAATCGACAGCTTGCAATCAAAACTGCTGCATTTCCCCGACGGAGATGTGGGCTACCTCAAAATAAAAAGTTTTCAGGAAGATACTTTTCGGGAACTCGTACGCCATCTTGACAAATTGAAGAACTCCTCCAAAAATTTTAAGGGGCTTATTCTGGATTTTAGAAACAATTCCGGCGGCCTCTTGAATCAGGCTGTGCAAATTGCAGATCTTTTTTTGGAAAAAGGAGTCATCGTTTCTACCGTGGGGGCCAGCAACAATATCCGGGAAGTGGAAGAAGCCAAAGCCTTTGGAACCGTAGAGCCTCTCCCCTTGATCGTGCTCGTCAATGAATCTTCGGCGTCTGCCTCGGAAATTGTCGCAGGGGCCCTTAAAAACAATAACCGCGCTATTTTGATGGGAGAACAAACTTTTGGAAAAGGAAGTGTTCAATCAGTCTACACGCTGCGAGACAATTCCGCTTTAAAGTTGACCATTGCCCAATATCTTACGCCGGGCAACGAATCCATTCAGTCGGTAGGCATTACACCCGACATCAAACTCGAAGCCGCCACTGTGTTGCCCGGAGATGTTCATATTCTGGAGACAGATGGTATTCGTGAAAAAGATTTGGAAAAACACCTGGAATCGAATTTGAATCAAACCAAAAAACCCGTTTATCAACTGCGATATTTTGTCCCGAAAAAAATAAAACCTGAAAGCAACAAGAGTAAAGATAAAGAAGAAGATCCTGATGAATACTCTGTCGATCTCAAACTCGATAACGACTATTACGTAAACCTTGCCAGCAAAATTATTCTCTCAGCCTCCCATGAAACAAACCGCCCCACTCTTTTAAAAACAATTGCTCCCCTTGAAAAAACAGAAGAGCAGGGAGAAAACCAAAAAATTACCGCTGCCCTGACAGGCATTGGTATCGACTGGAGCAAAAAAACCCAGACAGAAACTCCCAAAGCCCAAGTCAGTTTTTCAATGGAAGGAAAAGAGCCCTCTTCTCCCCTGATGGCCGGAGAAGAAGCCCATTTGACTCTTCGGGTGAAAAATACGGGGCCAGGAGATTTTCACCAACTCATCGCCAAAACAGAATCTGAAAACCACCTCTTTAAAAATAAAGAGTTCGTCTTTGGGCATTTGAAAAGCGGGGAACAACGGGCATGGACCGTAAAAGTAAAAATTCCGGAGTCTGCTCTTTCTCGTGAAGACGAAGTGAAATTTGTTTTTCAGGAAGCCAACGGAAAAGTTCCAGAGACCTTCACTTCTTTGATCATCATTCAACCCAAAGCCCTGCCCGGCTTTGCTTACAGTTATCGTCTCGAAAATTCCGGAAATCATTTTATCCCTCTTCAAAAAGGACAAAAAGTAAATGTCGTGATCACCGTAAAAAATATCGGCCCGGGGCGTTCCAAAGAAACCGTGGTCAATCTCAAAAACCTGGAAGGCCAGGCCATCTTCCTGGCTGAAGGAAGAAACAAATTGGGCACTATCGAACCGGGCGCCTCCAAAGAAGCAACCCTTTCCTTTGTCATTGATAAAACTTATTCCAAACCCAAAATTAATTTGGAACTTTCCGTGATTGACACCAGCACTTTTCAAAACCTCGTCGACAAATTGACTTTAAATTTGAAAGAGACGACTTCTACTCCCCCTCAAAACAGGCTGCAAACGCCTCCGCTGATTGAACTGACAGCCATTGAAAATATTCGGGCCACTCCCCTCAACCGCTTCTATGTTTCAGGAGTAGCGAATTCGGAAAATCCCTTGAAAGATGTCATTATTTTTGTGGGGGACAACAAAGTTTATCTCAAGTCTGCAGAAGGTGAATCTTCCCCGAAAAAAATACATTTCGCGGCGCAGGTGCCTTTGGAAACAAAAAAGAATTCAACGAACAACCTCATTACGGTCATTGTCCGGAATCACCGGGATGTGACGAGCCATAAAAGTTTTTATATTAGAAAAAAGTGAACATGAAAATCTTTGAGGGATCTGACGAAGCCCATGGAAAAATAAAACGCCCTGTGCTGGCCCTTGGCAATTTTGATGGCATTCATTTGGCTCATCAAAAAATGTTCCAGCTGGCCTGCACACTGGCCAAAAAACTGCGGGGCACTCCCGGTGTTTATACTTTCGAGCCTCATCCTGTAAAAATTCTTTCTCCGGAGTCCGCCCCGCCTTTGATCAATACTTTGGATCAAAAAATTGAACTCATCCAAAAACAAAAAATAAAAAACCTGATTCTGGAACCTTTTTCTCCCCGTTTTTCTGCTCTTTCTCCCGAGGCTTTTTTCAAGGAAATACTCTGCCAGAAACTCGGCGTCGTGGGAATTGTGGCAGGATATGATTTTACTTTTGGAGCCAAAAGATCGGGAACCCTGGAAACCCTGGAAAAACTTTGCCGTGAACATCAAGTCGCCTACCAGATTTTAGAGGCTTTTTTTCAGGAAGGCACTCTGGTGAGCTCGAGCCAGATCCGGGAATTTATTCGCGAAGGAAAAATTGAAAAAGCCTGCAAAATGTTGGGACACTTTTTTGAACTGAGGGGAGAAGTCGTGCGCGGAGAAGGGATTGGAGCTGCCCTGGGTTTTCCCACCGCCAATATTTTGGTGGAAAATGAACTGATTCCCGCTTCGGGAGTTTATGCGACTCAAATTCAGATAGGATCAAAAACTGATGCGAGTGTGACGAACATCGGTTACCGTCCCACCTTTGGAGGGAAACGTCTCACGGTTGAAACTCATATCCTCAAATTTCACAAACGCATCTATCATCAAAAAATCAAACTGAGATTTATCAGAAGAATCCGCGATGAAATTTCTTTCGCATCCAAAGAAGAACTTGTGAAACAAATTCATCAAGACATAAAAACTTGCACCCCTCACCCTCCCCTCTCCCCACGGGGGAGAGGGTAAAGGGTGAGGGGGAAAAATGAAAAAAAATAAAATTGCCATTATCGGAAATCCCCTTTCTCATTCTCTTTCGCCCGCCATGCAGAATGCGGCCTTCAAGAAAATGGAACTCCCCTTTCATTATTCAAAAGTTTTATTAACTGCCACACAACTCCCTTCTTTTTTGAAAAGACTGAAAACCCACCCAGACTACGTGGGGCTTAATGTCACGGTCCCCTATAAAGAAAAAGTGATCCCCTGCCTGGATGAAATTTCCGGGGAAGCCCGGCTCATTGGAGCTGTAAATACTATTTTGATACAGTCGGGACGACTGAGAGGTTTTAATACCGATGGCGAGGGATATGTTTGCTCTTTGACAAAAGAAATGCGTTTTTCTCCCCGGAAAAAATGCGTGGTGATTTTGGGCGCAGGAGGAGCCAGCCGGGCGATTTTGGCCACTCTTTGTTTAAAAGGAGTTCGTGAGATTATTTTGATCAATCGAACAGGGGATCGCGCAAAAAAACTGGCGAAGGAATTTCAGAAAAAATTTCGAAAGATCAAAATTGAAGCTTTCTCTTTTTCTTCTTCTCATCTTCCCAAACTTTTTAAAAAAGCAGATCTGCTCATCAATACCACCCCTGCCGGCTTAAAAGACAAGGTGCTTCCCCCCATCCCCTTGAATCATCTGCCTTCCCGAGCCATTGTCTCTGATATTGTTTATCGTCCGCTCCTGACTCCTTTGCTCAAAAAGGCGAAAAAACTTGGGTTTAAAATCCATCCCGGCTGGGGGATGTTGCTCTATCAAGGAGCCTTGGCCTTTCAAATCTGGACTCACAAAAATCCCCCCTTATCCCTCATGAAAAAAACCCTGCTTCGAAGGATTCATACTCAATAAAATTCGAAGTATTTATACTGAGCGATCCCGCTAAGCGGGAGAGTCGAAGTATCAAAAAAACATCACAAAAGGAGTAAAAAAATACCCTATCTCCTCTTCTCAGAGCCTTTAAAAAATCAAACTTGTAAAATGAAGTTAAAAATCACTTATCCTTTTTGATGCCCCCAGATCTGGCATCCAAATTGCTTCTTTATTAGGAGTATGATCCCAACAAGCTCCATGACACGCTTCGTGGTCGTCGATGATAGCGAGGAAATTCTGCAAATCTGGAAACGGGTTTTGTCCCGGGAACCTGAGTGTCTTGCTTTTTTCACGACAGACCCCCTGCGAGGCTTGGAAGAAATTAAAACTCACGGAGCCGATATTTTGATTACTGATTTTATGATGCCTGTTTTAAGCGGATTTCAGTTGGCGAAGCTGGCCAAAAAAATCTCTCCCCAGCTTCAGATATTTCTGACCACGGGTAGTTTTGCCCAATTGGAAAAAGAATGTTTGGAGGATGTATTGGAAGTCCTTCAAAAACCTTATTCGGATTTAAAGCATGTGCAAAATTTTATCCATGCCCTTGCCCTGCAACAACCTCTCGATCGAAGCCACTGTGAGGTAAGAGGACAAATTTATTTGTGGAGTTTGTAACATGTAGATTTAATGTCATCCCTGCGGAAGCAGGGATCCAGTGGAATCAGTGGGATTCCTGCTTCCGCAGGAATGACTAAAGAAGTTGCAAATTGGAATATTTTGTCAGTAATCTTTTAAGATCCCCATTTTGGAATAAAATCGTGAGCTTGCGATCGCTTTCATTGCCTTCACAATTTCTGATGGTTCCAATTCCAAAAACAGGATGTTTGATTTTTCTACCGATTCGGTAGGGGCTGTTAGATTGAAATGTAGGGGCGTCCGCCAATAAGTCGTGGCGGACGCCCCTACTCACATCTTCATTGATGGAAAAATCCACTTCTTTCATTTTTTGTTCCATAAGCTCTTCCGGAATATCCTCCAAAAATCTCGATGCCAAATGATATTGTTCCGAGCCAAAAATGCTTCGTCTCATGGCACAAGTTAAATAAAGTTGTTTTTTTGCTCGCGTCATCCCGACATACATGAGCCGTCTTTCTTCATCCATTTCTTCGGCGCTTTCAAAAGAACGGCTGTGCGGAAAAAGTCCTTCTTCCAAACCGGCGATAAATACGCGCTCAAATTCTAAGCCCTTGGCCAAGTGAAGCGTCATGAGGGGAAGCACACCTTTGTCATCCGCAAGTTTATCCACTTCACTGGCCAATGTGATTTGATCAAGGAATCCTCCCAGGCTGGGTTCGGGATTTGAATTTTCATAATCCACCACCACACTCACAAACTCTTCCAAGTTTTCAATGCGATCTTCTGCTTCAAGCGTTTTCTCTGACTGTAACTCTTTCAGATAGCCTGTAGCCTCCATCAGCTGTCGTACCCATTCGGAAAGTTTTTGAGTGTTCAAACCTGTTTTCAAATTCTCGAGGAGCAAATTAAATTTTTTAATTTCGCTCATTACTTTAGAAGATAGCCCCGATTCATTCACAACGCTTAAAGCTTCATAAAGAGAAATACCTTTGCTGACTGAAAACTGTTCCAAACGCTCCAGACTCGTTTTACCAATGCCGCGAGTGGGAACATTGATGATCCTTTTTAAAGCGATAGAGTTCGCAGGATTTGCAATCACCGACAGGTAAGCCAGAAGGTCTTTGATTTCCCTTCGATCGTAGAAACGAGTGCCACCCACAATAATATAAGGAATATTATTTTTCCGAAGTTCATCTTCCAAAATACGCGACTGGGCATTGGTGCGATAAAAAACAGCGCAGTCAGAATAAGCACAACCTGGCCCCTCTCCCGTCCTTCGGACACCCTCTCCCTCGAGGGGAGAGGGGTAGGGTGAGGGTGACAATGGGATAAAAGGGTGAACATTCTTTTGAATTTCATTCACAACGAAAGAGGCTTCTTCTTTTTCATCCTGGGCTTTGTAAAAAACAATGGGACTCCCTTCCTCATTTTGGGTCCACAGCTCTTTGGGTTTTCTTTCTTCTATTTTTTCGACGACCGCATGGGCCCCTTTTAAAATGGTTTGGGTGGAACGATAATTTTGTTCCAGTTTGATGACAGTGGTGGATGTAAAATCGAGTTCAAAATCCAGAATATTTCGCAGATCCGCCCCCCTCCATCGATAGATGGATTGATCATCATCTCCCACCACACATAAATTTTGATGTTGTTCGGATAAAAGACGAATGAGGCGATATTGGGCACGATTCGTATCCTGATATTCATCGACTAAAAGATAGCGGTAGCGATCACGATAGAAAGCAAGCACATCCGGATTTTTTTCAAAAAGTTTTACAGGAAGCAAAAGTAAATCCCCAAAATCAACCGTATTATTTTTTTGAAGATGTTCGGAATACCAAAAATAAACTTTTGCAATTTTCTCGGCAAAAAAATCATCCGCGGAAAGAGAAAATTCTTCAGCGGTAATCAGTTCATTCTTCGCCTGATTAATTTTTGCCAAAATGGTTTTGGGATGAAAAATTTTGGGATTAATCTGCAGAGCCTCGCAGCCTTCTTTAATCAATGTGAGCTGATCATTATCATCCAGGATCGTAAAATAAGGCCCCAAGCCCACTTTCTCGGGATATTTTCTCAAAATTCTCAAACCTGCCGAATGAAAAGTGGAAATCCAGATCTCATCCGCACGCCTCCCCAAGAGCTTCCCCACTCTTTCTTTCATTTCACCTGCGGCCTTATTCGTGAAGGTAACCGCAAAGATATTCCAGGGACTGACCTTATAATTCTGAATAAGATGAGCAATGCGATGCGTGAGCACTCGAGTCTTACCAGATCCTGCTCCTGCGAAAATAAGGAGAGGGCCTTCGGTATGCAGCACGGCTTCTTGCTGAGCGGGGTTTAGGTTTTCGAGGAGGGGATTGTGCATGAAATAATATCTTCCAAAAAAATTATAAATCCCCCCTCCTTTGCAAGGAGGGGGTCAGGGGGCGGTAGAAGATCTAAGAAGCATATGATTCCGTAAATCCTCCAAAACTCCTTCTAAATTTTTTAATAAATCCTCATTGTTATATCGTAGAACTTGTAACCCTCGTTTATTTAAATAATCTGTCCTCTGCTCATCTTTTTTTATTTGATCTGGATGAGCATGAATATCTCCATCAATTTCAATTACAAGACTTTTCTGTGGGCAATAATAATCAACAATGTAAGGCCCTACTCCATGTTGACGTCTGAATTTTAATTTTTCAAATCGTTTATCTCGAAGATAAAACCATAATTTATTTTCGGCGGGAGTCCTCTTTAATCTGAGCTCTTTCTTTAAAGTTAAATGTGAGGAATCTGCTTTTTTAACACGTCGGGTGCTCATACAATCTTCTACCCCACCCTAACCCTCCCCTTGCAAAGGGGAGGGGAAAAGAATTTTCATGAGCGTTAGTGGAGAGAAACCAACATTTCTGCGAACTTTAATGTTTATCTGTTTCCAGACCATTTTTGCAATTGCCTTTTATGTTTCTCGCGCAAAATCTCCTTCAAAATTTTACTATGGTTTCTTGCAAGATCTTTTCTTCCACTACTATATTTCCCAAATAAATCCTTCCCAAGCTCATAAGGTTTTTTAAAACTTGCTTGGGAAGCCTCAGACAAATCGAGCATTTTCTTTTTGTTTATCATACTGGCTTCTTAACCCCATAAAAGTAGATTCTCCGGTGTAACGAAATGCAGTGGACTGATGCAAAAAAAGAAAGTTTTACTCCACCGTCACACTCTTCGCCAAATTGCGCGGCTGATCCACATCATTCCCTTTATACGTCGCAATTTCATAAGCGAAAAGTTGCAGGGGAATAACCGTGAGCAGGGGATAAAAAAGAGAAAGAGTTTTGGGGATAAAAATCACTTCGCTGGCCTTGTGTTGAATTTCTTCATCTCCTTCGGTGGCAATCACAATGGGTTTTGCACCACGAGACAAGACTTCCTGAAGATTAGAATTCATTTTTTCATAAGAATCATCTTGGGGAAGTAGAGCAATGACCGGGGTACCCTCATCAATCATGGCAATGGGACCATGCTTGAGTTCTCCCGCGGAATAGCCTTCGGCATTGATATAGGAAATTTCCTTGAGCTTGAGAGCGCCTTCCAGGGCAATGGGATATTGAAGGCCTCTTCCGAGAAAAATAAAATATTTTATTTTTTCAAAGCGAAGAGCAATTTCTTTTATTTTGGCTTCTTGTTTTAAAATTTCCTCCATCTTTTGAGGAAGAGCCGAGAGTTCTTCAATATAAGCAATGCCTTCTTTTTCAGAGATTGTTTTGAGAGCACGACCCAGATGCAAAGCGATTAATAGTAAAGCCTCCATTTGAGTCACAAAAGTTTTGGTGGCGGCCACCCCTATCTCGGGCCCGGCATGGGTATAGAAAACAGCGTCAGACTCTCTCGCCAAACTGGCATCCACCACATTGCAAATAGAAAATACAGTGGCAAGGTGACGCCTGGCACTTTTAATCGTCACCAAAGTATCCGCAGTTTCTCCGGATTGAGAGATCGCAATGAGAAGAGTTTTGGAATCCAAAACGGGATCGCGATAACGAAATTCACTCGAGACATCCACCATCACGGGGATTCTGACAAATTTTTCGAGATAAAATTTTCCGATCAAAGCTGCATGATAACTGGTTCCACAGGCGACGATATATATTTTATTAAAATCGAATCCCTTCCTGAAAATTTCTTCCGCCCCGTTGAGAAAAAAATCTCCCGTCGTTTTTGAAAGTCGCCCACGCAAAGTATCGATGAAGGCCCGAGGCACTTCAAAAATTTCTTTTTGCATGAAATGTTTGTAACCGCCCTTTTCCGCCTGGGCCAAGTTCCACTGAATTTCCTTGACCGCTCTCTCTGCCTTTTCTCCCTTTGCATTCCAAAGTTGGATTTCATTTCGGAACAATTTGGCATAATCTCCATCTTCCAAAAAAATGACGCGGCGTGTGTAGGGCAACAAAGCAGGAACATCACTCGCCACAAAATTTTCTTCTTCGCCTACTCCAATCACCAAAGGGCTTTGATAGCGGGCCACGTACAAAGTCTCTGGCTCGTCTTCATTCAAAACCACAAAAGCATAAGAGCCCTGGATTTTTTGAATCGTGTTTTTTAAAGCCTCAAAAGTGGAAACGCCTTTTGAGACATCGGCATCTATCAAATGCGCCAGAATTTCGGTATCTGTTTGAGAGCCAAATTTTCTTCCCTGATCTGAAAGTTGTCGCCGAAGTTCCAGATAATTTTCGATAATTCCATTGTGAACCACGGTGATTTTTCCTGAGCGATGGGGATGGGCATTGGCTTCTGTAGGCCGGCCATGGGTGGCCCAGCGGGTGTGACCAATTCCGATATTTCCAGGGAGGGGTTCCTGACGAACGAGTTCTTTTAGACGGAATAATTTTCCTTCCGCACGTCGAATCTGCACAGAGCCCTGATTTGAAATCGCAATACCTGCGGAATCATAGCCCCGATATTCCAGACGTGTCAGGCCATCGAGAATCACTTCACTTGCCTGTTTATTTCCAATGTAACCGACGATGCCACACATAGATGTTTCCTGTTTGTAGGGGCGAATCTTGTATTCGCCCACATTTGAGGGCGATCACAAGGATCGCCCCTACAACATCATTTTTTATTTCTAGAATAACCTACGATATTTTTCTGTTCCACTCTCGAAACCGCCAAAGCCCCCTCGGGAACATTCTTTGTCACCGTAGTTCCCGCTCCCACGTAAGCCTTTTTTCCCACCTTCACCGGTGCCACAAGCTGTGTATCACTCCCAATAAAAGCTCCATCTTCAATTTTTGTTTTAAATTTGTGGACCCCATCATAATTACAAGTAATGGTGCCTGCTCCAACATTCACGGCTTTGCCAATCACGGCATCTCCCAAATAAGAAAGATGATTGGCTTTACTCCCCTCTCCTAATTTTGTTTTTTTAAGCTCCACAAAATTTCCGACACGACAATTTTTACCCACTTGGGTCTCCGGACGAAGACGGGCAAAAGGACCAATGACTGCGTCGTCTTCCACTAAACTTTTTTCTAAATTCGAATAAGCCCTGATCGTCACGCGATTTTTCAAAACCGTATCCTGAAGAATCACGCCTTGTTCCAAGACACACTCTTTGCCAATTTTTGTTTTTCCCAAAAGAGCAACATCGGGGTGAATCACTGTATCGGATTCAATCCGGACTTCTGTATGAATTGCCGTCCGATGCGGTGCTAAAAAAGTAACGCCGGAAAGCATCCATTTTTTTTGAAGTCGTTCTTGCATTTTTTCTTCGGCTTGCGCCAGTTCCACTCGCGTATTGACGCCCATCAGTTCTGAAGAATCTTCAAGGATGCAAGCGCCTACTCGCATTTCTTTCTCTGAAAGAAGAGCCACAAGATCTGTAAAATAATATTCGTTTTTTACAGAATTTTTTTTCACTTCTTTGAGAGTTTTAAACAAAAGATCCGCCTTTGCCACATAAAGTCCACCATTTACTTCGCTTATTTTTCTCTGGGCTTCAGAAAGATCAGTTTCTTCGATAATTTTCAAGACTCTTCCCTCTGAGTCCCTCAAAATTCGACCATACCCAGTAGGGGAATTTGTTTTAAAACTCCCAATCGTGAGAGCATTTTTCTCGGTTTGGTGAAGTGTAAGAATTCTCTCAAGTGTTTTGCAAGTGAGTAAAGGCACATCCCCCGAAAGAATGAGTACATCCCCAGTAAAATTTTTTAAGGCTTTTTCAGCACACAAGACCGCATGAGCGGATCCTAACTGCGAAGTTTGAAGCGCAAAAGAAATGGCAGGATTTGACTCAAATTGTTTTTGAATTAATTTTGCCTCATGCCCCACCACTGCCACAATCGGCTTACATTTAAGCTGTAGCGCCAAGGCCAAGGGATAACTCATCAAAGGCTTGCCCGCAATTTCGTGAAGCACCTTCGGCAAACATGATTTCATTCGCGTGCCTTTTCCCGCGGCAAGAAGAATGGCTGAAAGAGGTGTTTTCATTGCGAAGCTTTATAAAGGATGAAAATCCGATCTGCAATCCAAAAGACAATCTAAAAGACTCATCTTGACACACGAAAACCTGGAGAGTAGTGCTTTTGAAATTTTCCAAAAGTTGGAGAAGAGACAAAAAAACAAAGGAGTTTTTATGGGAGCCAGCATCAACAAAGCCATCCTCATTGGTAATTTGGGTTCTGATCCGGAAGTCCGCTATACACCGAGTGGAGCCGCCGTTGCCAATTTCAACGTCGCCACCAACGAATCTTGGAAAGACAAAAGTGGCCAAGACCAGGCACGTACCGAATGGCATAAAGTCGTTGTCTGGGGAAAGCTGGCTGAAATTTGCGGAGAATATCTTGCCAAGGGAAGAACGGTTTATGTCGAAGGCCGCATCCAAACCCGTGAATGGAACGACAAAGAAGGAACCAAACGTTACACGACTGAAATCGTCGCCAATACGGTGCAATTTTTGGGTGGCCCCATGGGAGAAAAAAAGAACTTTTCAGAATCGAAGCCGGCTTCGGCTCCTGCAATGAGTGAAGCTTCTGCTCCTCCGGCAGACGATGATATTCCGTTCTAAAATTTCGCGCCCAAATTAAATCGCACGCTAAAATCCACCGAAGGCCCATCGTGAATAGGGTCTTCTGTAAAAGCAAATTCCCAACGGAATTTTTCCCAGCCACTTTTTCTGGGTCCTGTTCCCTTAAAACCGATCACGAGATCCAAAGGAATCAAATCCAGCCGGGGATTTCCCGTTCCTGCAAAAATGGGGCTATTGCCCTGTATCTGTGCAATGATGGAAGCAATGTGGGTGATATTAAATTCCAGGGCCTGGGTAAAAGTGACTGCCACTTGTTGTTGAAAAGCACTCAAAGGTTCAAAAGGCCCCATCACCAGATATCCCACATTGGTATAGGAATGCAGGCGCTTATAAGATTTCTCAAGAGAGAGATTCATATCCACATCCTGACTGCCACTCCCCAAGCCGCGACTTTGAACCCCTGTGGGAATTTTCCATGTTAAGCGAAAAGAAAGAGCCGGTTTTTTTTTCGTTTCAGATAAAATTTGGTGCTTCAAATAAATTTCAAGATCTGAAAGACCAAAGGTGGAAGGGTTTACCGAGTAAAGGGTGTTTCCCTGATTCGCGATGAGATAAGTAAATTTTCCATTGGAGACCCGATCTCTTCCCCCACTGGGAAAACCAAAGGTTCTGTGATATCCCTGCAAGAAACCGTCGAGAAAGCCTCCATTAAAAGTAAGAAAAGGAATCTGGATTCCCACTTCGAAATTTTTATAAAATCCGTAAGAAAAATTGAAAGCCGTGCGGTAGAGTTCCATATCCAAATTCACCAAAAACCCGGAAGAGCTTGTTTTTTGTTCCAGCAAATTACTCACAGTTTCTTCCACACTAAACTGAAATTTGCCTTTCTCAAGGGTTTGGGGGGCTTCGGGAGTGGAATTTAGAAAAAGAAGATAGAGAGGATTTTGAGTGCGTGAAGCAATAGGACCAAAATGGGGATAATATTCGAGCGCAAAAACCGAAGCGGAGAAAAAATAAAAAATAATCGCGCTTGCAAGAAATAGGAGTTTTTTCATATTAAATCCCCCCTGACCCCCCTTTTACAAAGTGGGGAAAATAAAAAAGAATGCCCCCCTTTGTAAAAGGGGGGTTGGGGGGATTTTCACTAATGAACAACGGAGCCCACAATGTCAAATCAAACTCATGAAGTCATTATTATTGGATCAGGAGCTGCAGGCCTCACCGCAGCCATTTATGCCGCTCGGGCCAACTTGAATCCCCTTGTGATTGATGGAACCCAACCCGGCGGTCAACTCACCACCACCACCGATGTGGAAAATTTTCCAGGTTTTCCTGAGGGGATTATGGGCCCTGAACTCATGGAAAAAATGCGTGCCCAAGCCGAACGTTTTGGAACAAAATTTGTTTTTGACCAAGTGGAAAGTGTGGATTTTAAATCCGGGTTAAAAACCATCAAGCTGGCCAATCAAGAACTTAAAACCCACGCAGTGATTATTGCCACCGGAGCGGCTCCCAAGTTACTCGGTCTGGATGCCGAAAAAAAATTGATGGGTCGCGGCGTTTCCACCTGTGCCACTTGTGACGGCGCTTTTTTCAAGGGAAATGATCTCATCGTGATTGGAGGTGGAGATTCTGCGATGGAAGAAGCCAACTTTCTCACCAAATTTGCCAAAAAAGTTTACGTTATTCACCGTCGCGATCATTTGCGTGCCAGTAAAATCATGCAAGAGCGGGCCTTTAAAAATGAAAAGATTGAATTTATTTGGGACAGCACTCTTGCGGATATTAAAAGTATTGAGAAAGGAACCGTCGAAGCAGTGGTTCTGCACCATTTGAAGACAAATGAAAAAAAAGAAATGAAAATTGATGGCGTTTTTGTGGCCATTGGTCACACGCCTAACTCCCAACCTTTTAAAAATCAGATTCAATGTGACGAACAAGGTTACATTCTCACCCAAAAAGGAACTCAAACCAATCTTCCAGGCGTATTCGCCGCCGGCGATTGCGTCGACCACATCTATCGCCAAGCCATCACCGCAGCGGGAATGGGATGTATGGCGGCACTGGATGCTGAACGATATTTGGAATTTTTAAAATAAATTTGTCCGAAAATCGAACTCCTCACACACTCATCCTCACTTTAATTCTCTCCCAGAGTAAAAAAACTTGGCATCTTCTTTGCTTATCCTAAAAGCCTATGCCTTCTCTCTTAAGCCATGCTTACTCTGCAGGACTCATTGGAATTGACGCTCATCTCATTGATGTGGAGCTCAATATCAGTCTTGGGCTTCCTACTTGGAATACCGTAGGACTTCCAGAATCCGCAGTGAAAGAAAGTAAAGATCGCGTGATCTCGGCGGTACACACTTGTGGTTACGAATTCCCCTATCGTCGGGTGACCATCAATCTGGCTCCCGCAGACATTAAGAAGGAGGGCACCGCTTATGATCTTCCCATTGCCATTGGCTTGCTCGGAGCCGCAGGCCTTGTTCCCCAGGGGCCCATTAAAGACTATTTAATCGTGGGAGAACTTTCTCTTACCGGAAAGCTGCGTAAAGTTCGTGGAGCTCTTTCCATTGCTCTTCTGGCGAAAGAGCTTTCCCTCAAGGGAGTGATTCTTCCCGCAGATAATTACCGGGAAGCGGCTGTCGTCAAAGGCATTGAAGTTTTAGGAGTCCACAATCTGCCACAAGTGGTGGAATATTTATCGCTTCAAACCCCTATTCCAATCCCTGAAATAAAACCCAAAAAAAATTCCAAGAAATTGCAGGAACCTTTGGATTTTTCAGAAGTGCGTGGGCAAGCTTATGCCAAGCGCGCCCTGGAAATTGGCGCCGCAGGTTTTCACAATGTGCTCATGGTGGGGCCACCGGGCACAGGAAAAACCATGTTGGCTTCGCGTCTGCCAACTATTTTACCCGAAATGAGTTTTGAGGAATCTCTCTCGACTACAAAAATTTACAGCCTCATGGGGCTTACCCAAAAAGAATCTTCTCTCATCACCGAACGACCTTTTCGTTCGCCCCATCATACGATCTCCGATGCCGGCCTCATTGGCGGGGGAAGCCATCCCAAACCCGGAGAAGTTTCTCTCGCGCACAATGGAGTTCTCTTTTTGGATGAACTCACCGAATTTCATCGCAATGTTTTGGAATCTCTGCGGCAGCCTTTGGAAAGCGGACAAGTGACCATCTCCAGAGCGGTTCAATCGATGACCTACCCTGCCCGTTTTTTGCTCATCACCGCCATGAATCCCTGCCCTTGTGGAAATTATGGAAATTCGCAAATCCCCTGCAATTGCACTCTTCCCCGCCTTAAAAAATATCAGTCCAAAATTTCAGGGCCCTTGCTCGATCGAATGGATTTAAGGGTGGAAGTTCCTCCGGTCAGTTTTGAAGAGTTGGTTCATACCAAAAAAGAGGAAAACTCTTTAAGCATTCGTTCACGAGTCATCGAAGCACAAAAAAAACAAGAAGCACGACTCAAAGAATATGGAATTTTTTTCAATTCCCAGATGGGCGCACGGGCCATCAAAGAAACCTGTGTGATCCAGGAGAGTGGGCAAAAACTTTTGGAAGCAGCGATGAACAAGTGGCATCTTTCCGCAAGAGCTTTCAATCGGACTCTGCGTGTTGCTCGCACGATTGCAGACTTGGGAGGGGAAGAAAATATTTCTCTCTCCTCTTTAAGCGAAGCCATTCAATATCGTTTGGGATAAGGGCACATACAGAGTTTCCGGATGTGCCAATAAAAATCAGGAGAAATCTTCTTCCAAGCCCAATAACTTTTGATAACGCACATCTTCTTTGGCTGCCAAAATCAAAGAATCTGTCACGGCTTCCACCACTTCAGGATATTGAAACTCTTCCTCCAAATTGGCCACCACCCGCTTTCGAATCCGCGAGCGCCAAAACTCGGGAGTAGCACTGCGTGCCCGTGCCCGAAAAAGATTGGCTTTCAAAATCGCAAATAATTCGGTCCCTTTTTGGCAGAGTTGTTCTGCAAAGATCTGGGGATCTTGAATAACCACCTGTGAGGCGGTTTGGTTTAATTTTTTGGCAAATTCTTCCAAACGTAAAAGAATTTCGCCTTTACTGAGATCTGTAATTTTCATAAAAAACTCTTCGTTCCTCTTTCACTTTCTTTCATCGACCATCTTACAAATTAGTTGCCTAAATAATTTTTATTTCATTATTTCCTTCTCCCTTTTCGGGAGAAGGTGCCCATAGGGCGGATGAGGGGGGATTTTAAGGTTTACATCTTTTTTACTCACGTGTTATAGGCCAAGCGCTTTAATAGTGCACGAGTATTGAGTAATTTGGCTTAGCCAAATTACTCAAACGGAGTAAACGATGATGAAAATGATAGACACAGATGGGGGTTTTAGGGGGAGAGCGTGATCTCCCCCTGAATTTTATGAAAGGAATTTTATGATCAAACGCGGAAAAAATATTCTCCCCGCCGAAGGTAAACTTGGCGTTCTTTTAGTCGGCCTTGGGGCTGTTTCCACCACTTTTATTGCAGGGGTCGAGCTCTTGCGCAGAAATCTCTCAAAGCCCATTGGTTCGCTCACTCAAATGGGGCATATTCGCCTCGGTAAAAGAACGGACAAACGTAATCCACTCGTCAAAGATTTTGTTCCCTTGGCCAAGCTTGAAGACCTGGTCTTTGGAGCGTGGGATGTTTTTCCGGATAGCGCCTATGAAGCCTCCAAAAAGGCCGGTGTTTTGAGCAATGAACACATTGAAAGCGTGGCGGATTTTCTAAAAAAGATTCATCCCATGAAAGGGGCTTTTGATCAAAAATTTGTCAAAAACCTTCAGGGAACTCACATTAAAACTGAAAATAACAAACTCGCTCTCGCCGAAGCTCTCATGAAAGATATTGAAGAGTTTAAAAAGAAGAATAACCTTTCGAGAGTCACGGTGATTTGGTGTGCCTCGACCGAAGCCTTTTTAGAACAAACGCCTGCTCATCGCACCCTGAAAGCTTTTGAAACCGCTCTCAAAAATAATGATCCGTCTATCTCCCCCAGTATGATTTACACCTATGCCGCTCTCAAGAGCGGAGTGGGTTATGCCAATGGAGCCCCCAACCTTTCTGCAGAAATCCCGGCCTTGTTGGAACTCGCAATGGAAAAAAATGTTCCCGTGTCGGGCAAAGATTTTAAAACAGGCCAAACCCTTCTGAAAACCATTGTTGCTCCAGGACTCAAAGCCCGTTTTCTGGGATTAGCGGGATGGTTTTCCACCAATATTTTGGGAAATCGCGACGGAGAAGTTTTGGATGATCCGGCTTCTTTTAAAACCAAAGAAGAAAGCAAGCTGGGAGTCCTCGACACGATTTTACAACCTGAACTTTATCCGGATCTATATGGGAACATTCATCACAAAGTAAGAATCAACTATTATCCTCCCCGCGGAGACAACAAAGAAGGTTGGGACAATATCGATATTTTTGGATGGTTAGGTTATCCCATGCAACTTAAGATTGATTTTTTATGCCGCGACTCCATCCTGGCTGCTCCGCTTGTTCTCGACCTCGTGCTTTTCATGGATCTCGCCCAACGCGCCAATATGCGTGGTATCCAAGAGTGGCTTTCTTTCTATTATAAATCTCCCATGACAGCGCCCGGGCTTTATCCGGAGCATCATCTTTTTATTCAGGAGACGAAGTTGAAGAATACCCTGCGGTATATGATGGAAGAGGATCAGATTACCCATCTGGGGATTGAGTATTATGAGTGAAGATCCCCGCTTTGCGGGGTCTGAACGCCCGCCAAAGGCGGGTCAGCCTCTGGCTGAAACAAAAATGGGGGGCGACGATTTACTGGAGCCCCCGATCTAATAGATAATTGAATATTATGAGTGATCCTGATAGGATTTAAATATGGCACTCCCTATCCGAAAAAAAGTCCGTTTTAATTATCACGACTATGAATTGCTGCCTGAAGATAAAAGATACGAGCTCATTGATGGAGAACTCTATATGACACCAGCTCCAACCTCTGAACATCAACGCATTATTTTAAAAATTTCCTATGCCTTAAATTCTTTTATTTTACAAAAAAAAACAGGTGAAATTTTTATCTCCCCTATTGATGTTGTTCTCTCATTCGAAGATGTGGTTCAACCTGATCTTGTTTTTATTTCCCGTTCCCGAAAAAAAATTATTACCGAAAAAAACATTCAAGGCCCCCCGGATCTGGTCATTGAAGTTCTCTCTCCAAGCACAGCTGAAAGAGATAGAGTCACTAAAAAAAGATTGTATGAGCAATACGGAGTCGAAGAAATGTGGATTGTCAATCCTGAAACTAAAACGATTGAAGTGGTTGGCTGGAAAGGCTCCGAGTTTGTCACCCTGAAAACCTATCCCGAAAAAGCAACTTTGGTTTCTGGGGTTTTGAAAAGTTTTAAGCTGAAAGTAAAAGAAATTTTCTAAACCCTCCTCGGCAGCTTCAACTTCCCCACTTTTTTAAGCAAAGCAAGATAAGTCTCACCCGGTGTCCCTTCTTCTTTGAAAGGATCATAAAATATTTTTTTAATTTCTTCTTTTGTGATTTTTTCGGCCATCAAGGCGTAAAATAATCTGTCTCCCAACATATAACCCAAGGCATGAGTAATTCCGAAAAAAAGCTGGGCGTGCTGTCTGAGTACACGGCCCGATGAAATCAGCCGGCCCCGGGATTCAAATTTTTTAAGTTCCAAGAGTAAATGAGCAATCTCTACCTCTAAGTAACGATCCCTTGGGGCTTTGCGACCCAAATTGCGAAAATAAAGAATCAGATTCTTGAAATCTTTTTCGTGAAGACATTTGCGATGATGATTAATAATTTTGGATCCAAAAAAACCCAGGGCCTCGTGTAAAACATTGGCATAAAAAGCATCTGCGGGATCTCGCGGGAATTCATCTCCTGCGCAAAGATGCCGGGTAAAATGAGAGGCTTCTTCCGCCGCATGATTCAGGGAGAGACTCGCCAAATAAACAATTTTCTTTTTGGCAAGATAATAAGACTCACTGGCTGTAATCTGTTTTTTAATGGCTTTGATTTCTTTCTTGGTAAAATCAGGATCTTTTTCGAGCCGTTCCAAAAAGCTTAAATCACCACAAGTATAAACTTCCACTTCATCTTTAACAGAAGGAAGTTCGATCTCTAAAAATTTTGCCACCCGATCCGCCAATTCCAGAAAACTCAGCTTGGCATCGGCAAAATCAATTTCCCCTTCTTCATGTTCCAACCAATTAATATAGGTTTGTTGCCAAACAATGGGAGGCGTATTGGTAATACAAAAACTTTTTTCATCGAGGCGTACAATTTCTGTTTTTTCCTCAATGCCTTGAGAGGCCAGTTTCCAATAAATCTGTTCTGCATTTTGATAGATGATCAGTTCCTTCTTGATGAGTTTGGATTTCTTGAGCAAGACATTGACCTCCAAAGGAAGATGCTCGGGAGCAATATGTAAATCTCCTATCAAGACGAGAAGTTTGTGATCCGGGTGTTTTCGAAGAATATCAACCAACTTCTTGGCACAGGCTTTATCCCGGTTTTTCAAGGAAGATTTTTTTGAAGAAGCGGCCTCAATCCCATAAACTTTCAAGTGATGATATTTTGAAAAATCAAACATGGGTTGAAAATTGGCCCATAGGTCAAAATACCAGCGTCGTTTTAAATTAATCTTTTCTAAAAATGTTTTTTCTTCGATTTTGTCTTCGAGGTATTGATCGATGGCCTCTTGAAATCGCTGGTGAACCAGCTCGAGGGCAATGACAAATCGTGGAGTCAGTGCAATGAGACGTTTTAAAATTCTTAAAAAACCGCGTTGAGATTGGCGGTTGGTGTGATAATCGCCCACATAAACAATGTCGGCTTCCTCCAAGGCTTTAAGGAGTTCATCTTCACTCGAAACCTGGTCAAAACCCGCGACATGGCGCCGATATTCTTGCTGATATTTTTCAAACCCCTTTTCACGAATAGAAATGGATTCTTCGATAAACCTTTGATTTTGCTTAAAAATATTCCTTTGTATCTTTAAAAGTTCTTCGCGTGGAGAAAGTGAAATTTGAGGCATAGAAAAACATCATAACCTCTCTATCATCTCCGGTAAACTCACAAATCGAAATCCCTGACTGCGATAATACTCAATTACTCTCGGAAGAACTTCAACCAAGGAACTGCGATCGACTCCTTCTCTTGTGTCTACTCCATCATGTAAAAGAAGGATTTCTCCATTCTGGACGTGATTGGTGAGGCGCTCAAAAAGCACATTTGCCTCTGGACGATCGGTATCCCAAACTCCGCGAGTCCAACCGATGAGACGATAGCCTTTTTCTTTTAAAACAGATTTCAGAAAAGGCGGTTTCCAGCCATGAGGCGCCCGAAAAAGTTTAAAGTAAGAAGGAGAAATGAGCGGGGGGACTACCTTTTCCCAATCCTCCACTTCTTTTTTTATTTCTGTTGGGCCCATCAAAAGCAAAGGTCGATGATCGTAGGTATGATTGCCAATTAAAAAACCTTCTTGCGAGATGCGTTGTACCACTTCGGGAAATCGTTCTACATTTTTCCCAATCAGAAAAAAAGTGGCGGGTACTTGATGTCTTTTTAAAATTTCCAGAATCCGGGAAGTATAGGGTTCATTAGGACCATCATCAAAAGTAAGAGCAATCCACTTTTCTGGGGAAGGCCCTCTGCAAAGAGCAGGCTGAAAAAGATTGAAGCAAGGGATAAAAGTAGAGGCGAGAAACAAGCCCACAAATATAAATAAAAAAAGGAAAAAACCTTCACGAAAAATTTTTAGTTTGTTTTTAGAACGAAGAGAGCCAAACCAGCGGCAAAGAAGCCAGGCCCCCAACAAAACTCCCGCAAGGGAGATGAGAAATATTTCTCCATACACCTTAAGAGGCAAAGGCTTCGCCTTTCTGTTTTAAATAGACCTGATTATAAAAATCCAAAACCTGATCGGTAACACGAGGCCAAGAATATTTTTTTACCCATTTTTGTCCGTGTTCTCCCAACTGGCTTGCAAAAGCCTTGTCTTCTATCACCCGAACCAAGGCCTTCGCCAGTGCTTGGGGATTTTCTTCGGGGACAAGCACCCCGTTCACCCCATCTTCAATCACCTGCCTGAACCCTGTATTATCGGTCACGACTATCGGCTTACCTGCTGCCATGGCTTCGAGCAGGGTCACTCCAAAAGAAGCCATCGTGGCGGGATAACAAAACACATCACAGGTCGCAAAATAGTCAGGACGATTTCCATTGATCTGGCCTTCGAAAAAAACTTTCTTTTTCAAAAGGGAACCCGCCTTTTTCTCAAAAAAAGGACGCATCGGACCATCCCCCACCACCACCAGTCTTGCTTCCGGAATTTTTTGCAGCACATAAGGAAAAGCGGTGAGTAAGTTCCCCAAGCCATTTCGGGGATCCAAGCGCCCCAAAAAAAGAACATTGGGAGAACCATCTGCAAATTGTTTTACCTTCCCGGAAGGATTGGCAAACCATTCGGTTTCTACTCCATTGGCAATCACCGTATAATCTCCACGAAAATACGGGCTCATGGCATCGATACAGGCTTTGGAGACCGCCACGACCCCATCCATTTTGTCGAGGTATTGCTGAACAGTTTTACGAAAAAGCTTTAAGAAGAAATGAGAATCAAAGGAGTCAAAGTAGGTATGAAGAGTTCCCACCGTCACCGTATTCGTATATTTTAAAAAAAGAAGCGGCAGGGTCATCACCAAGGGAGAATGAATATGCAAAAGATCAAATTTTTCTTCTTGAAGGATTTTTTGGACCTTTTTCCCCAAATCAAAACCCACAGTTACTTTTGCAAAAGAATGATTGGAATAAATAGGCACACTCTTGCCCAAGCGGATAATACGCAACGAAGGGGGGATCTGAACATCCAGTTCTTCTCCCTCATACCCCGTCAGGATAACGACTTCAAATCCTCTCTTGGCCAGTTCTTTCGAGAAGAAATAAACATGCTCGGTAATTCCCCCCAAATGAGGATAAAAATATTCGGTAACAATTCCTATTTTTTTCATTTTACATTCCAAAGCTTGTTTTGAATTCCCAAAAGGATGAGCTGTGACAAAGTTAGGGGAAAAGAAATAACTTGTCTCACTATAAACACAAAATGGCGTAAGCGAAGTAACATATTTATCCTTATCGACACAAAGTCTTAAAGGTTGCCTCTTTTAATCAAAAAAAATCCAAAAGTCTATAGGTGGTTTTGTGGACCAAGTTTGGGAAAATGAGCCCAGCGGTCCAAGTTGAATTGTAAAAATACTTCGCCTAAAAAATTGTTCTGATTTCTTCCCTGCACCCAATTGAAATTCTGGACATATTCGTAGCCTGCTTGAGCTTTGAGTAAAAAAGGCAAGCCCTTTGGACGATGCAGCCATTCCAAATTTCCCCGGTAACGAAATTCTGCGGGATTGTCGACCACCTTTTTATAGATAACCTGGGTGCTGGAAGTACTGCCATAAACATCAATGTCTCTTTTTTCAAAAGCAGAATGAAAGGTGAGTAAATTTCTAAAATCCAAATCCCAATTTAAGGTGAGATAGCCCCCTTGTCCCTGAGGACCCAAATTATCTCCGAGAATGAATTGGTTAAGAGTGAGGCCTGATGTGTATTGTCCATGCGTATAAACCGTATAACCAATGTAGTGATACTCCAGTCTTAAATCGAGACCTCCAGAACTTGTCAGTCGTGGAAGATAAAGGCCTGCAACATAAGCCCCATCACTCAAAAAAAGCGTACTGGGCACTTCGTGAATATCATCGAACATGAATTCTGAATAGAGTTCTATTCCCCTCAAAGGGGGAATACGAAAGCGAAGATCACCCCCAAACATTTTATTTCCAATTTCATTGGCCTGAGTTCCCAAAAAAATATGAGAAACCGGAAAAAGATCGCCCACGCGCTCTCCAAAGGAGGCAGAGGGAGAACCCTGACCTCCGGATTGATCATAAAGAGCGGCTCCCAATTCAAAAAAAGAGGTGAACTCAAAACTTAATTTATATCCTGCCAAATAAGCATCCGGAAAATTTTGTTTGGGGCCCAAATCTGAATAGAAAAATGAAAACTTTACAGGACCTAAATACTTAAATACCCAAGGAAGATAAAACGGGCTATCGTTTGAAATTTTAATCAGGTCAAGGCCACGAGGGTTTTGAGATAAAAGTATCCCTGCCTGTTCTCCCTGCCCCCAAACCAGATTATCCCTTCCCACTTCAATTTCAAAATTATGGAAATAAAATTTACCGTATAAATTCATGATCCGGATGGTGTTGTCATTATTTTGTTCCTCAAAACCCAGACCCAATTGAAAACGGGGACGCACATACATCGCAAAATAATCAGACGCTCTTAACCAATGGGTGGTTTCCAGGGCGAGGTTATCCCCTTGTACCAGGTGACGCCCTTCACGGTAATCGACCAAAGGATTAATGATGGCATCTATTCCAGAAGCAAGCAGTCTTTCCTGGGGAGAATTTGTGACCAGTGCATCTAATTCCAGGTATTCAATGGCATGCAAAGAGTACTGCCTTTTTTCTCCCTCGATTGCGCCCAATTGGACCAGCTCTTCATGATAATTTTGTTTTAAACGCGTAAAAATGGGCTGAAGATATTCGAGTTGTTCTGACTTCCCCTCTAACCGATGCAAATTCTTCATCGCTTCGGCTGTCAGCCTTGCAATTTCTTTTCGGGAATAAGGGCGTTGACCCACAATAATTCTGTCGATCAATCCATGAGCGACGAGTTTGTCGATATCCCGGTAAACAGGATCTAAAGTGGAAACATTGACGGAAGCTTGGGGGAAAACGGGAGAAATTAAAAATAATGTAAAAAATAAAAGAAATAAAAAGAAAATAAAATAAGGAGGTCTCATTGTAATTGTAGGGGCGACCCTGCTCTACTCGACTTGGGAAACTGAGTCCACTGATCAAAAGTGAATTGTAGAAACACTTCCCCTAAAAAGTTTTCTTGAGTTCTCCCCTGCACCCAATTGAAATTTTGCACATGTTCGTAGCCGAGTTGTCCTTTGAGGGTGAGGGGGAGATTTGAGAAGCGGTGGAGCCAGTCGATGGTGCTGCGATAGCGGTATTCTGTTGGATTTGCTTGGATTACAACAAAGCGATCAATAGACCCTCCCCAAATATCGCTGCTGCGAGATTCAAAATCTATATTAAATGATGCCAAATCCTGATGAGATACATCCCATTCAGATTTTAAATAAATCGCCTGGGCATTCGGCCCTAAATTATCTCCAATCAGAAACTGGTTTAAAGTTACTCCTGAAGTAAATTGAGAATGTCGATAATAACGAACCCCCGTGCGATGATATTCAAGACGAAGGTCTAACTTTCCAGAGTCATACATTCTAGGAACATAAACCCCCAATACATATCCCATGTCTTGTACAAATTCCGTATATAAATCTGAATGAGTATCATCAAAAATGATTTCGCCGTAAACTTCTGAACCCCTCAAAGGGGGAATACGTAACCTAAAATCAATCCCTCCCAATTTATTTCCAATTTGTACTTGGCCTTTGCTGCCACTTTGAAATTGAGTAAAAGGGAAAAGGTCTAACACTCTATCTCCTATCGAAGCAGCAGGAGAACCCTGGCCTCCCGATTGGTCATAAAGCGCCAAGCCCATTTCTAAAAAAGAAGCGGGTTCAATAGTAAGTTTATAGCCAGTAAGATAAGCATCAGGAAAATTTTGATTTGAACCTAAATTAGAATAGAAAAATGAAAATTTTACAGGCCCGATATACTTAAATACCCAGGGTAAAAAGAAAGGGCTATCATTGGAAATCTTGATCATATCAAGCCCTCGTGGGTTTTGAGAAAGCAACAATCCCGCATGTCCTCCCTGACCCCACACCAAATTATCTCTTCCCACTTCTAATTCAAAATTATGAAAATAAAATTTGCCATATAAATTCATGATTCGAATGGTGTTATCATTATTTTGCTCCTCAAAACCCAAACCTAACTGAAACCGGGGTCTCACAAACATCGCAAAATAATCAGAAGCTCGAAGCCAATGCGTCGTTTCTAACGAAAGATTTCCACCTTCTACAAAATGACGACCTTCGTGGTAATCCACTAAAGGATTAATCACCGCATCAATGCCACCCAAACCATTATTAGGAAGTAAAGTTTCTTGAGGGCTGTTTGTGACAAGGGCATCTATTTCTGCATGTTCTAAAGCATGCAAAGAGTACTGCCTTTTCTCCCCTTCGACAGCACCCAACTGAACCAATTCTTCATGATAATCGTGCTTCAGACGCCTGAGAATGGGATAAATGTAAGCCAATCTTTCTTGAATAGATTTTTTCTTCTGGGGGTCATTCAATTGATCTTCCAATCGATGAAGGTTTTTCATCGCCTCCGCGGTGAGCCTTGCCACTTCTTTTCTAGAATAAGGCTTTTGCCCGACAATAATTCGATCAATCAAACCATGAGCGACTAATTTATCAATATCGCGATAAACAGGTTCTAAAGTGGAAATATTGACGGAGGCTTGGGAATGGGCGAAAGGACTCCACAAAAAAAATATACTTGTAAAAAAGGTGACCGTCAGTATTCTGATTTTTTGTTTCAACATTTCTCCAATTTTAATTTTTAAGGCTGTTTCTACTAATGAGGGGGCAAAGAAGTGTCAACGCAAATGATCGGACAAAAAACTTCATTTACACTCAAACACCTCGGGTTCATTGGGCTTTTCATATTTTTTTGGATTCTTTTACGAATCCCATCTCTGCTTCACTCGACTACTCCTCTAAATGCAGATGTTGCTGTTCAACTCATGATGGTATTGGATTGGGACAATACAGGTTGGACCAAATTTATGTGGGGGTCCAATTATCTGGGAACTCTTGAAAGTCTTTGGAATGTCTTATGGTTTAAAATTCTTCCACCCCAGATGCCTTATTTTTGGCTCCCAACGGCCTTGCTCAGCCTGGCTTGCGATTTATTATTCCTCCATATTGCTTCCAAAATCTTATCTTTTAAGGCCTTATGTATTCTATTTATTTTTCTTGTTTTGTTGCCTACCCAATTTTTAAGCCCGCAAATTGAACCCAATTTAAGCTATACCACTCTGGCACTTTTTTCTTTCTTGGCCATACTTTCCCGTTCTTCTTTTTTACGCGGATTCTTACTGGGGATTGCGTTTTACGTACAACCTATCTCTGTCTATTTTACTCTTCCCATTTTTATATACACAGGCATACGACTCGGAAAAAAGGAACTCCTAAAACTGACTCTTGGATTTCTTCCTCCCTTTCTATTCACCATTCTTCCCATTGCAGGGCCTGCGCTTGATTTGCGAATTTTGTTTGGGTGGGGTGGGGAAAGACATGTTTGGGGAGCCATTCAACTCACTGCTACAACTTTTCTGTCTTTTTTGGGTTTCCTATTCAAAGAAAACACTTTTTTCTCCCCTCCTCTTATCTTTATTTTAATGTCCTACTCTATTTTTATTTTTTTAATCACCTCACTGATAAAAAGAAAAATTTTTTTCGAAACAAAGCTGGGGAACTTGCCGGAGACTGATCGACTTTTTGTCGTGGTCATGAATTTTGGAATCTTGGTTATCCCTGTTTTATTTTTTCTTAGAAAATATGGAACTTTTGATACAGGAGCTGCCCGCTACCTTTGGTTATGGCACTTTTCTATTTATTTTTTTACTGCCTATCTTCTTGGAGCATTCCTTGAAGAAGGAAAAAATATAAAAAAAATATTCGTTTATTTACTGCTTGGGCTTTTTATTTATAGCTCTCTTTTCACACGCTGGAGTCTTTGGAAGGAACCCGATCACGATATGATTTTCAAAAATACAATTCAGTATCTTCGTGATAAACATATCAACGGTATTGTTGGGGACTATTGGTCCGTTTACCCCATTTCTTTTTTTACTTTTCAAGAAGAAGATCCTATTAAGAGCCTTCCCATAATTGGTGGAAAAAGGATCTCAAAATGGATCACGCCTGTCAGTACCCTGCCAAGGGTTGCCTATGTGTGTTTTAACAATACAAGATGTAGTAAAGACAAAAATCCACCAAAACATCTTAGCATTTGGTTGTCTAACTTTATTACTGATCAGGCCGAACAAAAAATGGTTTTTCAGGGGCCTAATCAAGAAATGATCGTTCAAATCTACGAAAAAGATTTTGATTTTTGAGTGAGATTTATAATTCCCCACCGATAAAGTTTATATAAAAGGGATACTTTAAGAACTCCCAAGCCATACTTCACACTTCTTTTAAAATTAATCGAAGAACTTTCTTTTTCATACCGAGTAGGACAAGAAATTTCACCCATTTTAAAATTAAAGTAAGCCACTTGGGCCAGCATCTGGTTATCAAAAATAAAATCGTCTGAATTGTCTGATAAAGGAAGAGTCTCCAAGACTTTGCGTGAAAAAGCACGATATCCTGTATGATATTCAGACAATTTTTGCCCCAAACACAAATTTTGAAAGGCCGTTAAAAAACGATTCGCAACATATTTGTAAAAAGGCATCCCTCCTTCCAAAGCTCCCTTCCCAAGAATGCGTGAGCCTAAAACAACATCATAGACTCCACTCGCAATCATACCCGCCATTGCCGGAATCAGGCGAGGGGTATACTGATAGTCGGGATGTAACATGATAATAATATCCGCTCCCCTTTTTAAAGCCTCTTGGTAACAAGTTTTTTGATTCGCCCCATAGCCCCCATTTTTGGGATGAGCCACATGATGCAAATTTAATTCTTTGGCGATTTTAAGAGTGTTATCTGAACTGGCATCATCGACTAAAATCACATCATCTACAATATCCAAGGGAATTTCTTGGTAGGTTTGTCTTAAAGTGCGTTCCGCATTATAGGCGGGCATAACGACTGCAATTTTTTTACCGAGAATCATAAACTCATCCCCTATCCGGTGAATAAAATCGAGTCAAGAAGTCAGTAAGGAATTTTATTCGAAAAATGATTGTGGTCCTAACAGCCTTACAGTAATGAGCCTATGGTGAAAACAATTGTTATTCTTCCCACTTATAATGAAGCAGAAAATATTTGCCCCATGGTTGAAGCCATTTTCGCCCAAATTCCTTCTACTCAAATTTTGATTGTGGATGACAACTCTCCCGATGGAACCGGGAAAATAGCGGACAATCTTGCTAAAAATAAACCTGAACAAGTTTTTGTCCTCCATCGCCCAAAAAAAGAGGGACTGGGGAAAGCTTATTTGGAGGCATTTCATCAGGTCCTTAAAATGAACGTGGATCAAATCATCCAAATGGATACAGATTTTTCCCATCCTCCCTCCCTGCTTCCAAAACTCCTGGAAGCTCTTCGGCAATATGATTTTGTGTTGGGTTGTCGTTACATCAAAGGAGGCGGTACCCAAAACTGGTCTTTTAAAAGACGACTTTTAAGTCGTATGGGGAATTTATATGCAAAAACAGTTTTAAATCTTCCTATTCATGATTTAACGGGGGGATTTAAGGCTTTTAATCGTAGAGTCATTGAACACCTCGTGACTTGTCCTATCGATTCTCAAGGATACAATTTTCAAATTGAAACCACCGCGAGAGCTTTAGCAGCAGGATTTAAATGCGTGGAAATCCCCTTTGTTTTTATAGAAAGAGAAAATGGTACCTCTAAAATGTCTCGAGGAGTAGTTTGGGAGGCCGTTGTTAAAACTTTTCGTTTACGAAAATTATCCCATCTTTGATTTTGATAAAGTAGTGATAAAAAAATTATCTGACAGGATATTTCATGGGTTTATGTAGAGAAATGAAAAAAAAAATTCAAAGGGTGGTTTCCAACCAAATATTCATTCTTATTGCCACGACAGTCATTATAGGTGTTGGATTTTTTTTCACCATCAATCTTATCCCAGAAATCTTTTTTAATAGTCAGTTATTTATTCACGCCCACCATGATTTCTTGGCATTTTACAGTGCAGCGGCTTTTATTTTTCATGGACAGGCAGATCAACTATTTAACGCCAATGCAATGGCTACCTTTCAATATGATTTAATTCATGAGCGAGTTGGGGCAGCCGGCTACATGGCTTACATGACTCCCCCATTTGCCGCCACTCTTCTTGCTCCCTTAGCAATCACTTCTCTTTTCAAAGCACGCATTATCTGGTTTTTGTTCAATTTTGTTTTGGCGATCTTGATTATTTTGAATATTGTGAAACCCATCTCGGGAAGAAAAAAATATCTCTCCGTAATCTTACTCCTATTAACATTTCCCATTTATCAAACTTGGGTAGAAGGACAAGTTTCCCTCTTAATTCTGGCTTCCTCTCTTGTTGCCCTAAATCTTTATCAAAAAGAAAAACTTGTATTGAGTGGAATATTTTTCTCAGGACTATCTATCAAACTGCAAATGTTGGTTCCAGTTTTTTTTGGTTTCATCCTATTTCGTCAATGGAAAGTAGTGCTAGGAATAATCATGGGGACATTTCTTTTAATCTGTTTGGCCCTACCTTTTACCGGTGTTCAATCTTATATTCATTATTTTCAGTATTTATTAGGAGTTACAAACGCCCACTTTAATGGTGCTGGCCAGATTTCATCTCATTCTTCATGGCACGGCAATATTCAAGACATGTTTGGAATCAATGCTTTGTGGGTGGGGATATTTGGCCAAAAATCAACGAGCATTGTAAACCTGTTCACCTCTGTGTCGATTACAGGACTCCTGGGATTATTTCTGATAACGATACAAAAAGTAAAACCAGGATTTCAAAATATAAATCAGCAAATCATGTTAGTCACTTCAATAGCATTAATTTTTCTAACCAATATTCATTTATTTGCACAAGATCTTGTGATGGTACTTTTAATAATTCCTATCGTTTTGAAATATTTCAAAAACCCCCTCTACTTAATCCTTCTGATAGCATTTCTCATGGATATTGCAGCGATCGATTTACTTTTACATATCCATTTATTTCCTCTCATTCTCTCTGTATTTATCCTTTTGACTTTGTTAAGGACGATGCAGGGTAAAAACTTATCTAGTCCTTTCATGAATTGAAAATAATGAATAAATTTTCTACCAAAATTTTGCTCTTAATTCTTGTTCATTTGTTGATTTTTAATATTTTGTTTACCTTTCGTTTTTCTCCCACAGAATTCTATAAAAATGAAAAATTATGGAATGCTAATCAATTTCACGGCACTCCATTGAATTATTTAAAACTTTATTTAAGCAGGTTGGGTGATGAAAGCTATTATTACGAATGGAGTGGTTTTGTTTTAGGAAAAAATTTAGACCCTGAATTCTTACAAGTAAGAAGAAAAAAAATTATAGATTCTAATGAGCCTGAAAAACCAAATACTATTCAAAGTTTTTTCACCCAAACTGAAAACCTGGTCCCCTCTTTCAAAAAAGACCCACAGAACGATGCACAATTTTTGAAATACAGTTCAGACCCCCCCCATTTTAGACTTCCTTATCGGGACATCCCTTTTGAGTATCCTCCCATTTTAATTATTCCTCTTCTCAGTGCACAATATTTAAGTGTTGACTATCTTAGTTTTACGAAATGGTTAGCCTTTTTTATATCGATTATATATTTGTTTGCTCTTTATGTGACCTACAAAATCTGGCAACAAATTTCACCTCAACAGAGGGTTCGCTATCCTTTATTATTGCTATTTTCTTCTCTTTCTATCCTATCCATTGGTCAAATTTTTGTAACCCGACTTGATATTTTCCCGAGTCTGATTTCACTTTTGATTCTTTATTCATTTTTAAAACAAAAATACATGCTATTTTCGATTTGGTTAATCGTAGGATTTTTCACAAAAGGTTACTTAATCATCTTGGCACCCATTTTGTGGATCATTCTTTTGCATCAAAAAAAATACTCTGAGATTCTGTGGAATATTCTTTTTGTTTCAGGAGCAATTCTTACCATTCATGCAGAACTTAATTTCTTATCGCAAGGTCACTTCAATGAAATGTATACTTACCACAGCCAACGGGGAATCCAGATCGAGAGTACCTATGCCCTTATCCCTTATCTGAGCCATTTTCTTTTCAAAACACCTATTTTAATTTATCAAGCCAATCATTGCTCCAATATCAGTGCCGCTTCTACTCATTTTCTTTTGCAGCTCAGCACTTTTTTACCTTTTATTCTTTTTCTATTGGTTTATTTTTTATTATATCTAACCTTTCGAAAAACCAACACTGTTCATCAACAGTTTCTCCTAATTACTCAAGCAGTGTTTCTATTAATATTAGCTTTCATTCTAAGTTTTAAAGTATTATCTCCACAATTTTTAATTTGGTTGATTCCTTTAATTTTTATTTCCGTTCCTTCTCAAAAGATAGCATTCCTGATAGTTTTTATTTTCGCACTTATTTTCACTCATATCCTTTTTCCCAATTTTTATTTCTTACTAAGAAATGGACACCCTTTGGGAATAGGATTACTCATCAGCAGAAATTTAATTTTACTGATTCTTTTTGGATGGGTAACAAATGAATTTATTCAAAACATCAGACAGAAGCCGGTTCAGCTTCCAATTCAAGCGATTTAGATTTATGAAGAGATTCCAATATCAAACAACGTGGGAAAATCACTCCGCACATGAAAGTCACCACTAAAAGTCCTATAACTGCCAGCCATCCCATCGATTGTAAACCTACACCTGAAGTCAAAATCAGTCCCCCAAAACCAACGATAGTGGTGAGATTTGAAATAAAAACGGGAACGAGATAATTATTCACGGTTTCTTTGACATCTCCCAGTTCATCAAAACGGTGGCTAAAATGGATAAAACAATCAATGCCTGTTCCCAATACGATGGGGAATACCGCAACATTCATCACATTTAATCTCAAATCAAATATCCATAAAATCCCGGAAACCAAGACAAGACTCCCGATGAGATTCACCAAAATAAATAATGCTCTTTTGAAAGGACGTATCAAAAGTAGCGTCACTCCCACCAAAAATAAAATCACCATCATCATGCCTTTGGGAGTTTCTCTTTCCACCAAAGAGACGAGCTCTGTGGCCACAAAACTGGCATCTGCCGCAATAAAATGAAGATTTAAATCTCTTTTTAAATGATTTACTCCGTCATAATATTTTTTCATTGTTGTTGAATCATTTCGGCCAAAAGCAGGATACAAATAAGTCGCGAAGGCTCCTTTTTGATAGGGAGACTCAAACATGCGCCTCACTTCTTTGGGTAGAGACTCTCGCACGATGGGAGCTGCCTCCAGTGAGGCTTCCAGGGTTTTCAAAAATTCCTGTTTTTTATCTTTGAGCACCAAACGAATTTTCTGAAATTTATGATAAATACGATTCAGAGCTTTCTTTTTTTCAAGCTGATCGGAGGGTATAAAACTTGAAAGAGAAAGAATGTTTTTATAAACCACTTTTTTGGGTTCATGATCCAACTCTGATTCAAGTTTGGAGTAAACCTGTCTTTCGTCCTCTTCGCTTTGGGTAATTAAAATAGTGGAAGGAGTTGAAATTTTTGTATCACTTTTCACACGACGGTAAAGTTTATCGGCAGGAACTTGCCCCACACTGAGTTGGTCATTTTCAAAATAAATCCGGGTTTTTTGGGGAACAGAAAATGCCGCCATCCCTATCAATAAACCCACCAAAACAACGCCAATAACGGGGGCTTTGGGATGAAAAATCTTTTTCCATTTCTCAAAGACAGGAATTTTTTCTATCCCCCAAAAAAGTTTTTCAAATTTCAAAAAACTCTCGGGGAAATTATTTTTATGGCGATTTGCCAAAGAGAGCAAGCTGGGCACCAAGAGCATCATGGCCATATAAGTCGAAAAAAGACCCAAAAAACCCACGATTCCAAATTCAATAAACACCCCAAAATTTGAAAACATAAGGGCTGCAAAAGCACCCACGGTGGTGAGCATCGAAGCATAGGTAGCCTTGCCAGTGCCCTGATTTGAAAAAGTATGATGACAAGAAGTAAGAAAATCAGCCCCCAACTTTCTTTCCTGAGAATAACGGGTGAGTAGGTAGACACCATAATCACTTCCCAGTCCGGCCAAAATGGTCGCTGCAAAGCTCGCCACAATACTAATCTTACCCAGAAAAAAATAAATCAGGCCGTAAGCCCAAAAAATCCCCACGGCCAATGGAATAATTATAAAAAATACAAAACTGAGCCTCTTAAAGTAAAAAAGAAGGATGAGAAAAAGAAGCGTAAAAACAACTATTGACACCCATTTAATTTCTTTTCGGATGGAATCTTCTTGTTGAATACTCGACTTATAATCCCCGGCAAAATGAACTTGTATCGGAGAAAATGTCTCATTTTTTTTGAGAGAAGCCACTACTTTCTGCACTTCTGCAATCAGAGTGCGGTTATTTTCCAAATTTTGGGCGTTTTCTTGCGCCTTCACCCGTAAGAGAATGAGCTTATTTCCTTCTGGAAAAGAAGAGTGTTCTGTCTGGGAAACTCCTCCCAAACGGGCTTCATATTTTTTTCGGATATCTTCAAAGGTGAGATCAGGCCGGTCTTCTTCATCTGCAAAATCAACCCAGCCACTCATCATGGGAGAAGCCCCTTTTTTTTCTAATTCCAAAGAACGGTCAATACGACGCTCAATTTCCTGAAGATCCTCCCAATCCAGGTACAACCATTGGCGTTTCTTAAAAAATTCTATAGGTTTTCGATAATCCACATAACGCACGGAGGGAAGTTTTTCTAATTGTTGACTTAACTGATCAGCAAACTTTTCAGTAACAGAGAAATCCTGACCTTCAATCACAAGCTCCAAATAGCCCATTCCCCCAAAAGCGTTCCTCAACTTCTTCAAATTTTGAACGCTTTCATTACTTTGCGGAAGAAGTTTGAGTAAATCTGTTTCCACCTTTAATTTTTGGATGCCCAGGAGTGATAAGATCGTCAAAAACACAGAAAACAGTAACACTGTCTTGGGAAAACGAAGTCCTAATTGATAAAGCCGAAGCCCTTTAATTTTCATAAACTTCTTTTGAAATAGCACACTTTAAAAAAGTTCTTCAATAGAAACTATTACTTTGTTTCTTGACAAGAAGTGAAATTTTCCTGATGTTAGCCCGCTCATGAAAATAAGCTCTACCGAATACTCGCCTGAATTGGAAAAGGAAAGTGATGAAAGGCCTCTCCTGTCGCGCATCAAAGAAAACTCTCTCGGCTTAATTGCCCTATTAGGAATCGATTTTGTTTTTCTCATTTGCATGACACTTCTCCTGATTTTTACTGTTCAAAAAGTAAATGGAGAGATGCACCTTTTTCTTCGTGCCATGGGGCTTCCCCTGGGAATTTTGGGCTTCGCGATCCTTTATGATTTCGGGAAATATCTTTATTTTTTGATTATCCACAAAACAAATAAAGCCGCTGAATTTATCCGACAAATCCCGATTATTTTAAGGGATTGGACTCCTTTTTTACTCGTTGATTTCATCTACGAAAACCTGCATGTATTATCTACTCACCTCAATCGATACGATATTGCAGACATTTTATATAAAATGGATATTTGGCTTTTTAGAATAGAACCCACCCTTTGGACACAAAAAATAACAACTCCTCTCCTCACAGACATCATGTCTCTTCTTTATGCCCCTTATCTTTTTTATCCGCTCTCTTTGATGTTCCTGCTTTCTCTTTCGAATCGTCGGGACAAGTTTCAACAAGTATCCATTGCCGTCTGCTTTACTTTTCTTCTGGGTTTTTTGTGTTACGTCATTTTTCCTGCGCAACCTCCGCGTTATTTATTAGAAGGGGTTTTCACTCATCCTGTTCATCTACAGGGAAGTTTTATCTATGATTATCTTCAGGGAGCCTGGGATAGCCTTTCTGCCATTAGAGGAGCCGCCTTCCCCAGCCTGCATGTGGCTGTCTCTACCATTACCTTGATTTATGCTTATCGTTTTCGAAATATTTCTCTCATCTATAAACTTCTTTGGTATCTTTATATTCCTTTAATTGTAGGACTATGGTTCTCAACTATTTATTTACGACATCATTGGGTCGTGGATATTTTTGCGGGATGGTGCATAGCAGCCCTCGCTTCTTTTCTTTCTGAAAAAACCATTTTAGCCACCCATCGACTCCGCATAAAAACCGGATATTCTTCGAATCTTCTTTCCAAGAACTTCCATGCACCCCTATAAAATCGCCTTAGTTTGCGACTGGTTTCTTCCCCAAATTGGAGGAATCGAGCTTCATTTAAACAACTTGGCCCAAGAATTAAAAGCGGAGGGACATGAAGTTCATCTATTTACCACTTTGCCCGGCCCTGCCTGGGTGAATGGAATCCCTGTTTACCGTCTTCCTGCTTTTTTACTCCCCGGTTGGAATATTTTACTCAATCAAGGCCCTTTCAAAGTTTTAAAACAAGAACTAAAAAAGGGTCATTTTGATGTCTTACATGCCCATAGTGGAGTGGTCTCTCCTTTGGCTTATGGCAGTATTGCTTTGGCGCATCAACTGGAACTTCCTTGTGTACTCACCAATCACTCCCTTCTGCAAACAACCCCTTTCTTTTTTCGCATGGCGCATTTTTTTTCCAGGTGGAGAAATTGGCCTGTTATTCTCACTTCCGTGAGCTTGGCCGCTGCCAAAGGATTGCGAAGAGCTTCCAAAAGAAAGCAGATTCCCATTTTGCCCAATGGAATTCATCCTGAAAATTGGAATACCGAAATGATTCCCAAAAAAGAAATGCGTATCACCAGTGTCATGCGACTGACTCGCAAAAAGCGCCCTCTTCAACTCATCCAAATGATCGCTGAAGTTTTAAAATATCTTCCCAAAGAGTGTCCCCTCAAATTAAGCATTATAGGGGATGGCCCTTATCGGAAACGTTTGGAGAAAAAAATCCGCCTTCTTAAAATTGAAAAACAAGTGGAGTTGTTGGGATATCAACCTCATGCTGAAATTAAAAAAATTTTTGCGAACTCTGATTTTTTTGTTCTACCCGGCAAAAAAGAATCGTTTGGAATTGTGCTCCTTGAAGCCCGTTGTGCCGGCCTTCCTGTAGTGGCCATGAATCAGGGAGGCGTCCGAGAAATCATTCGGCATGGAGAACAAGGGTTTTTGGCTAACTCCTCCAAAGAGTTTGTAAATTATATTTTAAAACTGGTTTCAGACCGGGAGATGAGATTAAAAATGAGGCGAAATTCAAAAAAAGAAATCGAACAATTTTCTTGGCCCAAAATTATTGCAAAACATAGAGAAGTTTATCAACTGGCCATAGAACAAGCCCAAAAGTTTTATGCCACAAGGAGATTCCCTTGAAAGTCTGCCTCACCATCGATGTCGAACAAGACTGTCCCCCCTACTTAAACACCTACCGGGGAATTGAAGAAGGGCTTCCTCTTCTGCTTTCATTACTCAAAGAAGAAAAAATACCCGCCACTTTTTTTGTAACAGGAGACGTGGCAAAAAAACATCCCAACAGAATTCAACAGATTGTGAAAGAAGGACATGAACTGGGATGTCACGGGGATACTCATCGCCGCTTTGATCAGATGAATATTCAAGAAGCGGAGTGGGAAATTTCGGAATCGACCCGAATACTGCGAAGCTTCTCCCCTGTCATTTCTTTCCGGGCTCCTAATTTACAGTTTCCACCTCAATATCTTCCGCTTTTAGAAAAAGAAGGTTATTTGCTCGATTCTTCGGAGGGGAAATATAAATTTTATGGGCTACGACGCAAACCAGTGACAAGCTCTCTCACCAGAATCCCAGCCTCTACCACCTCTTCTGTTCTACGTTTTCCCACTTGGATTCGTCACACGATTTTTAATTGTCTCAAAAGTCCTGTCGTTCTTTTCGTTCATCCTTGGGAGTTTGTGGATTTTACCAAGTCTGATCTTCGCTGGGATTGCCGTTTTAAAACGGGGAAGAAAGCACTTTTATGCCTACAAGAAGTAATACAGTTTTTTAAAAATCAAAAAAATGCGGAGTTTTGTCAAATAATCAGTCTAAGATAATGATGCAGATAATTTTGGTTTTTGAAAAAAATAATACGTATGACTCTTGGAAAGAAAAGAAGAAATTTTAAAACTCTTTTCCCGAAAAAATTTAAATTTTTTAATTGATTCAAGAGAATTTATTTCAATGGCATGAAGATCCTCATTCACTCCTATAATGAGTTCCCCTCCCTCTCTTAAAGAGTGATAACAGGCCATGAGAGATTTATTAATATTTTCCAATTCATTCAGCCCCCAGCCAATCACCCCATTGATAATAATAAGATCAAAAAAAGAAGGCGCAAAATGGGCTGTAAGATTTTCCAAAGAATCTACAACATGCCACTTGGCGGCATATCGTTTCATGGAAGGATTAGGATCCAGAGTAATATAAGTTTGATCCTGAAAAAAAAATTTATAGTGTTTACAATACCTTTTAATACCCACAAAAAGAATACGATTAAAATTCTCTTTGTTCTTATATTGAGGAAAAATACTTTTTTCCAAAATCTTCCGATCTGGGGGAAGATATAAGCCCAACCACCAGCCTAACAAAAGAATATGTTTATATATCCAATTAAAGAGGAACATCTGTTGATAAAACAGGTTGTATTTGTTTGTGAAAAAGAAGTTGATTCTTGAGTCCCAATTTTAAAGAAGAAAAATATCCCAAAATAATAAAGGGAATCACGTGTACAATATGATGAAAAACAGCCAATATAAGTGCCAAATTACCTTCTATCCCAAGATATTGATAAACGAAAAAAACTGTTGCTTCAAAAATCCCCAACTGCCCAGGGGCAATGGGAAGCATCGTGGTTAAGCTAAGTGCCGCTATCAACAAAAATGGAGTCCATAGAGGGAGAGAAAGAGCAAATGCGTGTTGAACTAAAAGAATTGCAAGAACATCAACGCCTTTGATTCCAAGTGATATCAAAAAAGCCAACAAGGTTTTTCTTAAGCTTCTTAAAACATGCAAAGAATGAGCCCATTGTGAAAAATGGTACATCCATTTATTCATTATGCCTTTTGTTTCATCTAATTCTACTTTTTTTAATTTTCGATAATGGAATGCGAAAACTAAAAGAATAATATAAAAAATCAAAACCAAAAACACAACTCCTTGAACACCCTTTTTTATCCAAAATGGTAAAGCAACAGATAATCCTACTACAGCAAAAACTGCCAGACGTGAAAAACCCTCTGAAATTTGGTCTAATGTAAGGACTGACAAACTTTCTATCTTGCTAATTTTACCTTTTTTATTAAGAAGAAAAAACGCAGTCGCATGCCCCCCAAAAAAAGGGACAATGTTGATAGTCATCAACCATATACTCACTATTTCAAAAAGACAGGTAACAGAAACCACCCGAATATCTGAAATGAAAAGCCTCCATTGAATTGCAAAAAGGTAAGGAATCAATAAAGGGATTAAAAAAGCCATCAAAAGCCAGCCCCACTCAGCGTGCTGAATTTCTGTCCAGAAATGATGAAAGTCAAATTGACGGAAACAAAAAAATAATAAAAGAGAAGGGAGAACAACAACAAAAACAATCGCTGAAAATTTCTTTACCCATTTTCTTTGAAAAATGAACTGAAACATAAAAACCCTTGTTTTATGGTGCCAAATATGGCACCTTTCTGTACGTGAGCAAAAGCCCTGAAAAACTTTGGGAACACATTCAAAGAAATGTACAAAACATTCGATTTAGTGACTTTTGCCGTTTGGTAGAATGGTTTGGTTTTACCCGAAAAGGAGGAAAAGGATCTCATCAAACTTATTTTCATCCCAAAATCCGTGAAATCCTTGATCTTCAACCTTTAGGAGGACAAGCGAAGCCCTACCAAATCAAACAATTTTTAAGACTCTTGGAATCTCATAAATTAGAAAAGGAGAAAAACAAATGAAAAAAAATCTTTATCTTATCCGTACTTTTTGGAGTGAAGAGGATCGCTGCTATATTGCAGAAGTTCCCGAGTTGAAAGGTTGTTCCGGTTTGGGAACATCCCCTGAAAAAGCTTTGAAGGAAGCGGGAAAATCTATTGAAAGTTGGATGCACGTGGCTCAAAAAGAGGGAATTCCCATTCCTACTCCTGTAGGTGCAAAACACTCGACACGTCTTAACTTGAGGCTACCAGAAGATATTGTTGCAAAAATCAAACGCGATGCCAGTGAACATGAAATGTCATTAAATCAATATGTTCTTTGGAGACTGGCTTCTTAGTTTAAAACTCTAAAACCTCTTCAGAAAACGCGTCACCTCTTCATGATTTCCCAGCAAAGCAAAAGTGATTTCGTCTTTTTGTCTCACCCACACAATTCTTAATTTGTCATTTACTCTCCCTTCACAAATATTTTCTTTCAAAGTTTTAATTCGCAGACCAAAAGCAGCATTACCCTTTTCTAAATAATTTTTAATCAAAATATCCGTTTTGGTAACCACTTCTTGTTGAAGTCGATTTAAACGATCAAAGGATTTAAGGTATGACTGCTTATAATAATATTTCATTTTTTCTTAAGGCGTTTTTTGAGAAATTGCGTTGCACTCACTGAATCAGAAAATTCCTTATCCTCTGAATGATCTAATGCCCATTCTTCAAACCTTTTGAGTTGATCTTCTGGGATACGCTCTTCTACATTTAAATCTACAGGTTTTAAAATTACAGAGTGCCCTTCAAGCTGAAGATCCACATATTTTTCTTTTCCCAATCCCAATTGAGTCACAATATTTTTTGGAAGGGTAAGCTGATTTTTGGAACTGATTTTAGCAAGCATAAAGTCTCCTTACTTTTTTACAGTAAGGTTAATGGAATTCTGGAAATCCGTCAAGAGGAGCTTGGGATAAAATATTTAAACAAAAACCGATAAGTTCTTTCCACTCTCTTCCACATTACTTTCTCTACAAGCATCCACGCTACAAAGGCATAAATAATCCCCACCACCAAATCGATCATATAATGATGCTGCAAATATAAAGCAGCGAACCACATGCTCACCGTGTAAAACCCGACAACCGTCGCAAACTTTTTACCGACATAAAAAGAATAAATCCAACCGAGCATGGTAAAACCCGCGTGCATGGAAGGCACAGCTCCAAAAACAATGGGGCTTAAACTGTAGAGTTGGGTAGAAACATTACTTCCAAGAGTATTTTCGAAGTGAGAAAGACCCGCGGCATTTCCCAAAATAGGGCCCAAAGGTTGCACAAAACCCTGCTGAACGACATACCAGGGAGCCGCCGTGGGATAAAAAAAGTAGGTGGCAAAGGCAAAAAGATTCATGAGTAAAAAAGCAACAGCAAAACGCTCAGCAAGCTCCTTGTTTTTAAGCCGCCAAAAAAGATAAACCAGAACAAAAACAACAGGATCATGAATATGATAAATCAATCCACAAAATAAATTTAAAAAGGTACTGGAATAACGCAACAAATATTCATGAAATAGCAGAACCTTTCCATTTTGTTGGATACCGAAAATAAGTTGATCGATATCATAGAGGTCAACAATATGGATGGGTTGAAGCCAATGAAAAGGGATATATCGAAAAGCATCAAATAAAATCACATGAATAATAAGGGGTAAGGCAAGGATCAAATAAGTACGTGTTGAAAGATTTAAAAAATAAAGTCCCAAAATTATTCCTGTAAAAACAGGATAGATAGGGTGTAGTTCATGCATCCAAATTTTAAATAAACAATAAAATATCCCGAAAAATAATACCATGCATGATCCTTTGGAAATCATCCTGGAAGATGAGCCTGAAAAAAGAGTTTTAAAAAAAAGATCCCATAAAGAAGAACTCACTCCAAATCCCCTTTCAGAATCCTGAAAATGATGTCGAAGATGATGCTGTTTTAATTGAAGAAGAACACCGCTCTGAAAAGAAAAATGGTGCACCATATAATGAGTCATATCGTAAACAAGGTAACCCAAACCAAAACCTGCGGCATAAATTTCCCAAGCGGGTTTACCAAAAAACAGGATCAACAAGAGAATAGCAACGGGAAGACTGATAATCGGTGGCATCACCAGGCGTTTAGAGTCGTTGGGATAATCATGATGGATTCCATGCATGAGATGGAATATTTTTTGTGAAAATTTTGTTTTAGCCCGAAAATGAAACACAAAACGATGTAATAGATACTCGGCAAGGGACCATGTCAGAATGCCGAATAGAAAAAGAAGCCCTATTTGCAGATAAGAAAAAGACGATATCGTAAAAGCCCTCCACATCATCCAAAGAATGAGGGGCAGATAAAACAATACTGGAATAGAAGGATGAACCCGGGTAAGAAACTCCAGGAAGTTATTCTTGAACAATCGAACCGTTTCATCTTTTGTAGAAATATAAAGCACGATTAATAATCAGATAAGTAAATTAAAATGAAAAACTCACATATTTTTGTCGATTACCCTGAACCCCATTTACAACGCACTCGCCAAATGTTGGCCAGCCACCCTGAAATAAAAACATTGTTTGGTTATTCCCCAAAGACGGCCTTGTATACGTTAGTCCTCGTGGTCTTGCAAACGACATTTGCCATCCTCCTGAAAAATACACCCCTTTGGCTGATATTTATTATTTCTTACTGCGCAGGAGCCATCGTCAACCACGCCCTCTACGTGATCATCCATGAATGTACCCACAACCTTGTTTTTAAACATCCCCTGGCAAATCGTTTACTGGCTTTATTTTCCAATCTTCCCCAATTTTTCCCCGCTTCCATGTCGTTTTTTAAATACCACCTTCTTCACCATCGCTATCAGGGAGATCTGGAATTGGATGCGGACCTCCCTGGGCCCCAAGAAGCCAAGTGGGTTGGAAACAGCCCGATCAAAAAAAGTCTTTTTTTGTTTTTGTTTCCCCTGGTCGTGGGAGTCATCCGCCCTCTTCGATTAAAAAAAGTAAGCCTGTGGGATGGATGGTTTGCAGCCAATCTTTTACTCCAAATTATTTTTCTGACTTTTCTTTTTTATTTTTGGGGATGGAAACCCCTTTTATATTTGTTTCTTTCCACCCTTTTTGGCGTGGGCCTTCATCCTCTGGGTGCCCGGTGGATTCAGGAACACTACGTCATAAAACCCAACCAGGAAACTTATTCTTACTATGGCCCACTCAACAAACTTTCTTTCAACGTCGGCTACCATAATGAGCACCACGATTTTATCAGGGTCCCCTGCTCACGCCTTCCCCGGCTCAAGTTGATGGCTCCTGAATTTTACGACCATCTTTATTTTCACAAATCATGGGTTACTCTTTTATTCAAATTTCTTTTTGATCGAAAGATGAGTCTTTTTGATCGTGTCATTCGACCCAGCCCGGTGAATATTAATTGACACTTTTGCCCTCTTAATGTCATTTAGAAAATCACATGACCCAAAACATTGACCAACTGGTAGACCGTAGACACCTACTGGGCGAGCTTACAAGTGAAGATGTTTTCGAAAAAGCCTACGAGTTTCAAAAGATTATCGGGGCTATTCGCGATCGGGGCATGTACCCCTACTTCCAACCTTTAGAATGCAATCTCGGGGCCGAAGCCATTATCCGTGGTAAAAAAGTGCTCATGTTTGGGTCGAATAATTATCTGGGGCTGACCACTCATCCCAAAGTGCGTGAAGCCGCCCAGGAGGCGATTGAAAAATATGGCACCAGCGCCACAGGCTCCAGGCTTTTAAATGGAACTTTAGAACTCCATGAAACTTTCGAACATGAAATCGCCCAATTTTTGGGAAAAGAAGCCGCCCTTGTTTTCACCACCGGATATCAAGTCAACCTGGGAATCATTTCTGCTCTTGCCAATAAAGACACGATTGTTTTTCTCGATAAGCAAAACCATGCGAGTTTATATGACGCCGTGCTCATGAGCGGAGCCAAACCCTATTTTTTCAAACATAACGATTCAAAAGATCTTAAAAAAGCCTTGCAACAAAGCCCGCCTCAAAAAGGCAAGCTCGTGGCCATCGACGGCGTGTTTAGCATGGAGGGTGATATTGCCCCTCTTCCGGATATTGTCCATGTGTGCCGTGAATATGGAGCCCGTTTGTTGGTGGATGATGCTCATGCCTTGGGAGTACTCGGTTATAAAGGACAAGGCACCGCTTCTCATTTTGGACTCAACCAGGAAGTCGATTTGATTATGGCCACCTTTTCAAAATCCATGGCTTCTTCGGGAGGATATGTCGCAGGCAGTTTTGCCGTCATCGACTATATCAAGCATTTTGGTCGCTCCATGATTTTTTCAGCCTCCATCACTCCACCCAATCTGGCGGCAGCCCGCCAGGCTTTGAAAATTCTCATCCAAGAACCTGAGCGTGTTCAAAAGGTGGCCAAGAATGCAAAAAAATTAAAAAAAGAACTGGTCTCGATGGGTTGGCAAGTAGGCCCTACGGAGACCCCGATTATTCCCATTCATGTGGGAAGTGATCTGACCGCTCTCATGTTATGGAGAGATCTGCTCGAAGCAGGAGTTTACGTGAATCCGATTGTTTATCCCGCAGTGGATAAAGATAGAGCCATCCTGCGAGTCAGCACCATGGCTACGCATACGGAGGATCATTTAAGCGAAGCTTTGGAAGCTTTTCAAATGGTGGGAGAACGTTACAACCTGCTCGAAAGAAAAGTGATTCATGTCGTCCGACGTTCTTGAGATCGTTCCGGTTGAGTCCCAAAAACAACTCAAGCAATTTATCCAACTCCCCTATTCTCTTTATCAAAGTGACCCTCACTGGATTCCCCCCCTTTTTTTAGAGCGCTGGGAAACGCTTCATCCCAAGAAAAACCCGTTTTATCAACATGCAGAAGTTCAACTTTTCCTGGCACAAAAAAATGGGCAAATCGTCGGCAGAATTTCCGCTCAAATCGATCACGAATATGAAAAAATTCATCAAGAACGAGTGGGACATTTTGGTTTTTTTGAAAGTGTGAATGACATACAGGTCGCTTCAGCTCTGTTTCAGGCTGCCGAACACTATCTGAAACAAAAAAATGCCGTTTGCAGTATGGGCCCTTTTAGTTTTTCAATTAATGAAGAATCGGGATTACTCATAGAGGGCTTTGATCAACCTTTGATGACGATGATGCCTTATCATCTTCCCTACTATGCTTCTTTGATAGAAAAATCAGGTTACAAAAAAATAAAAGATCTCTATGCTTGGAAATACACGATCGGTGAAATTCCCAAAGATGCGATGGAGGTGGCCGAGAGCCTTTCCCAATACCCGGGACTTGTCATCCGCACCATTCGCATGAAGGAGTTTAAAAAAGATCTTCAAAAAATTATCGAAATTTTCAACTCCGCCTGGTCTGAAAATTGGGGCTTCGTTCCTTTGACAGAAAACGAAGTCGACAAAACCGCGCGCGACCTTAAACACTTTATTGATCCGGAAGGAGTGTTTATTGCAGAACTGAAGGGAGAAGCCATCGCGATGGTCGTCGCGGTTCCCAATCTCTATGAAATGATTTCCGATTTAAAAGGAAAACTGTTTCCTTTTGGTTTTTTAAAACTTCTTTGGAGAATCAAAAGAAAAAAATACAAATCAGGACGACTCATGTTGCTCGGAGTCAAAAAAGAATACCGGAAAACTTCTCTCGGAGGTTTAAGCTTACTTCTCTATACTGAAATGCAAAAACGATGTCTTAAAAAGGGTGTGGAATGGGGAGAGCTCTCTTGGACACTTGAAGACAACAAAGCGGTAAACATGGGAATCGGGTTCATGGGGGGAAAACATTATAAAACTTACCGGGTGTATGAGAAAAAATTATGAATATCTTTCTCACGGGTGCTACAGGTTTTTTAGGCTCTCACACCGCTGAAGAGCTCGTCACACGCGGGCACCACGTCTCTGCTCTTTTCAGAAGTAAAAAAAAGACTCAACCTTTCAACTCCCTGCCCATTCAATGGATAGAAGGCTCACTTCCTGAATGTGACTCCCTTGAATCTAACCTGGAAGGAACTGACGTCATCATTCATATTGCAGGTGTCGTGAAAGCTTTTTCTGAAAAAGATTTTTTGAGAGTGAATGCCTTGGGAACCAAAAGTTTGGTGGAAAAAATTCTGGCTCTGCAAAAAAAACCAAAACTTTTTATTCATGTTTCCACGATTGCCGTACACAATCCCGGCCAAGACGGCCCTGATTTTTGTCTCACCCCTGAAAAATGCCATCCTCTCACAAGGTATGGACGAAGCAAGTTGGAGGGAGAAAAAATGCTGGATCCCTTGCGCGGGAAAATGCGAGTCATTATTCTACGCCCTCCGGTATTGTATGGCCCACGCGACTTGGAGCTTTTACCACTTTTCAAGGCAGCCTGTTTTGGCGCCATCCCTTTATACAAATCCGGAAATCATGAACTTTCACTGTGTTATGCAAGTGACGTGGCCAAAGCGATTGCAAACCTCGCAGAAAATCCACCCCCTCAAGATGAAATTTTTTGTCTGGATGATGGCGAAGTGCACACCTGGAAAAGTCTTGCCCAAACACTCTCAACAATGGCAGGGAAAAAATCTTTTCTGCTTCCCATTCCCCATCCACTTTTCAAAATGGCTGCGGGGATTTCCCAGGCTTATGCAAGCCTCATTCGTCGCCCCGCCGTATTTACCCTGGATAAGATGAAAGAAATTGAACAACCCCGTTGGGTCTGTGGATACGAAAATTTAAATCGAAAAACAGGATGGAAACCGCAAGTCAATTTAAGAGAAGGAATAAAAAAGACATTTGAGTTTTATAAAGATGAAAAAAGATAGCATTCTATTTTTTGAGGCAGTTCCGCCAAAGCCAGTGCTGCTTTATGATAAGGACTCGGATCGGGAAGTTTGAGAACAGAAAAACCCTCTTCCTTATTCCGGGATTCTTCAGAAAAAAATCCAATGCCTTTTGCCTTTAATAAAGCTTCTTTAGAGGTCCACACTTCATAAAAAGCTTGGCCTTGTAAATCTTCGGGTTGTTTCAGAATAAATCGTAATTCTTTTTGTGTAAAAAACCGTTTTGCTATTTTTAAATGGTCTACTTTTTCTCGAATACTCTCCACATCCACTCCCAATTCATTTTTCCGGGAAAGCGCGATGAGAAGAATATTTTGAGAATGGGAAAGATTAAAAAAAAGAGAAGTGTCTGGCAAGAAAGGTTTTCCCTGGGGAGTATAAGAAATTTTTAAATTCTTGGGGTCTTCCTGAAGATATCTTCCCAAAAGATTTCTTAAAATCCCCCGACTCGCCACAAACTGTTTTTGGTCTTTCTCAAAATAAAACTGACGAGCCCGGATCTGTTCTTCCGGAGAAAGAAGTTCCAGAGAAGCCGCCAAAAAGGAAGAGTCTAAATCCAGGGAGGCGCACCAAACATGAACCGCAGGAGCTTCCAAAATAAAGACATCTAAAGGAGGTTTTTTCCAAAAAAGAGAATTCATTATTTTCCCAAGACCTGTCCTAAAACCCTCAACACTTCATCCTCTGCGCTTCGAATAAAAAAATGATCTCCAGAAAAAAAATGCGAAGCAAAACCCGACTCCGTTTGCAAGGCCCAATCTTCAAGACTTTTCTGACTCACTTCAGGATCTTGTTTTCCTCCCAATGCACAAATGGGAATTTTAAGAGGATCTTCCTCTTGATAGGCATAGGTTTCCATCATTTCCAAATCTGCACGAATGAGGGGTAAAAAAAGTTGGATGAGCTCTGTATGTTTCAGCACTTCTGGAGGCGTCCCTTTCAAGCGTTCCACTTCTTTTAAAAAAAGATCGTCTCTCAGCTGATAAAGGGGCTTCCCGGGAGGAATTAAATTCTGGGGGGCTCCACAACCCGAAATAAAAAGAAGCTCGGGTAAAACACTTTTTTCTTTTCGAAGATAACGAGTCAGTTCAAAAGCAATGAGAGCCCCCATACTATGGCCAAAAAAAACAAAAGGGATTTCTAAAGAAGAACTTAGGGCTTCTGAAAGAGCGGGAATCATGAAATTCATTCTTTTAAAAAGAGGCTCTCCAAATCTTCTTCCCCGGCCAGGAAGCTCAACGGCATAAAGCTCCACAGAAGGAGGCAGTTTTTCAGACCACCTGCGATAGACGGCTGCACTCCCTCCTGCATAAGGAAAACAAAAAAGACGCAGAGTGGCTTGAGGACTCGGTTTAAAAGGGATGAGCCAGGGACTAGACATATTATCTCTCTGTGGAAACTTCGCTGGCAAGATAAGCAGAAAGGGATTCAATCGTGGGATACTTCCAAATCAAACTGGGAGAAAAAGTTTTGCCCAACCATTCTTCCAATTCCCCGGAAAGATTAATCGCATCTTTGGAATCCAAGCCATAACTTGTGATGGGTTTATTGAAGTCGATATGAGCGGGACTCAGTTCAAATTGTAGAATCAATTTCTGTACCAACCAATTTTTAATTGCTTCCGATCCTTTACCTGTTTTGTCATCGTGAGAAAAGTTGGGTTCTGGTCGCAATGACAGCAGACTTTTCTTCCACTCTGCCAAAACTTCTAACTTCCCTTCCAAAAAATTTTCCCGGCAAGTCACACGCGAAATCTTACCGCTGGAAGTCTTTGGGATACTTCCCTTTTTTACGAGAACAATCGCATCTACCTCTAATTCATGATGGGTCGTAATCGATTGACGAATATCCAGAATCGGCCAGTGGTGTCCCGGATTTTCTTCCACTTCGTAAACGACCACCAACTTTTCTTCTCCCTCTTTTTCTACTGAAAAAACAGCTCCACAACCTGCTCTCAAGAAGGCACATCGCTGTTCTAAAGTATGCTCAATATCCTGGGGATAATGGTTTTGCCCCCGTACAATAATCAAATCTTTTAAACGACCTGTAATAAAAAGCTCTTTATCTTTTAAAAAACCCAAGTCTCCTGTTCTTAAGAAAGGCCCTCCAAGGCCTTCCTTTTCATGCCCCCTTAAATAAGCTTTAAAAATTTGATCTGTTTCTTCAGAACGGTTCCAGTAACCTTGCGCAACACTAGGGCCCTTCACCCAAACTTCACCCACCTGATTTTCTTTGCAGGGATTGAAACTCTCAGCGTCTACAATAAGCAAAGTTTGATCGGCCAAACTTTGGCCGCAACCCACGATTGTTTGGACCTCTGCATCCCCTTCTTGGACCCGGTGTTTTTGCAATTCTTGTTTAAGAATTTTTTGTGCTTGGGGAAGACTTCCTTTTTTCCCGCCAGACACCATCAAGGTGCCTTCTGCCAGACCGTAACAGGGATAAAAAGCTTCTTCTCGAAATCCACAAACACCAAAGCGCTCTGCAAAGCGATGAAAAGTATCGAAGCGGATGGTTTCAGCGCCACAGAAAGCCAGCGCCCATGAACTTAAATCAAGAGTGGCCCGCTGTTCTTCTGTAATTTTTTTCAGGCACATTTCGTAAGCGAAATTGGGGCCACCGCTGTCGGTTGCGCGATAACGGGAAATGGCCTTCAGCCAACGCAAAGGACGTTGTAAAAAATGCAGGGGCGACATCAGCACACAAAAAGATCCTGCATACAAAGGTTGTAAAATTCCTCCAATAAGACCCATGTCATGATAAGGAGGAAGCCAGATCACGCCCCGACCTTCCGGAGTATTTTCGAAACGCTCTGCAATCCATTGCAAATTGTGCAAAAGATTTTGATGAGAAAGAATAACGCCCTTGGGCTTTCCGGTAGAACCGGAGGTATATTGAAGAAAGGCCGTGTTTTCTGCGGATAAAGAAGGAGGATGCCACTCCTCTGCCATTTGGGGATGAAGCTGATCCGTGGCTACCCATTTTAATTTCTGAAGATCGGGGGCCAGGTTAAAAATAAATTCAGCCATCGAATGAATCATCTCTGTTGTGAGAATCACGCTGGCCTGACAATCTGTAATAATACTTTGCAATCGGGGAAGAGTTCTGGAAAGCCGCTGGGGATCGGGCGGATAAGCAGGCACCGCAATAGCGCCGGCATACAAACATCCAAAAAAAGCGGCAATGTATTCAAGACCGGGGGGGTAAAGAAGCAAGACTTTTTCGCCTTGCTTGCCCATGTTTTGAAGCAGGGCCCCAATCGTTCTGGCCTGCCGATCCAGTTCTGCTGCAGTCAAATGTACTTCCTCATTTTCCCCATCGAGCAAAAAAGTATAAAGCTCTCGTTCGGGGGCTGTTTTGGCCCGAAAAGAAAGGAGTTCTACGAGAGAAGAAATTGGGGGAAAATTAATATTTAAAGACATATTTTAATGAATACCTGGATTCAACTGACTCACAATCTGCTGGGCCAGCTCTTGTATACTCGGCCCACGAATCAGGGTGGCCATGGATAGCGTAATTCCCAAGCCCATTTCAATCTCATTTTTAAGCTCAATCGCCATCAAAGAATCAAGCCCCATATGATTCAAGGATTGGGCGAGGTCTAAACGCTGGGGATCAATACCTAAGACACGCGCCACCCGGTTTTGAATATGAACTTCCAGAAGCGGTTGTTGTTCTGCAGAAGCCAAATGGGAGAGTTCTTCTCTCCAATTTTTCCCTGTATTGGGATCGGTTTCTTCTGATTTTACAGAGATCCCCGACAAAAAAGCCTGGGCAGACTCAGGATAAGCTTTTTTAAATTTGTTCCAATCGACGTCCATCCCAGTTTTTTGTTTTGAATCACTTCTCAAAAGAGTTTCTAAAATTTTGAGCCCGGAACTTACGCGGAGGGGTTTCAAGCCACTCTGCTCCAAATGCTGGGAAGCAGAACGCGCCGCCATTCCGACTTCTGCCCAAGGCCCCCAATGGATCGTCAGAGAAGGCAGCCCCAAAGAATGTCTGTAAGTGGAAAGTGAATCCAAGTAAGAATTGGCTGCTGCATAATTGCCCTGGCCGGGAGAGCCCAAGACAGAAGCAATGGAAGAAAAAAGGACAAGAATACTTGAAGGATTATTCAAGCTCTGCTCGTGCAAATTCCAGCTCCCTGCCACTTTGGGGGCAAATACTTTTTGAAAATTTTCAGGAGTTTGATGAAGTAAAAATCCATCTTCTAAAATACCGGCGCAGTGGAAAATCCCCCCGAGAAGAATTTTAGAATTTTTCATTTCATCAAAAATCTTTTTCACTTCTTCTGGTTTTGAAACATCGGCTTGAACATAACTCACTTGAGCACCCAAACCTTGGAGGAATTTCAGTTGAGATTCTCCTGTTTGAGAAAGAGGACTTCTTCCACTTAATAGAAGATGTTTCGCACCCAAACCACAAAGCCATTTGGCGACTTCAAAACCCAAGCCTCCGAGGCCTCCGGTAATGAGATAAGTGCTGTCGGGACTCACCCTCCCCCCGTCCCCCCTCCCCTCGAGGGAGGGGGTCAGGGGGAGGGGGTAATCCGGAATCGTAATCACCACTTTACCAATATTTTTTCTCTGCGCCATATAACGAAAAGCCTGAGAGGATTCTTCCAGAGGAAAATCTTTATGAGGGAGAGGCAATAAGTTTTTATTTTCAAACTGCTGTATCAACTCCACAAAAAGAGAGCGAACAAAAAGCGTACGCTCCCGAATCATGCGATCGAGATCAATGGCAAAATAAGAAAGATTTTTTTGGAAGGGCAACAAACCGATGCGATTATTTTGATAAATATCCGTTTTACCAATTTCCAAGAAACGCCCATAAGGCGCCAGCACCGAAAGACTCTTTTGAATAAATTCTCCGGGAAGAGAATTCAAAACAAGATCCACTCCCTTGCCTTCTGTAATTTTTAAAATTTCATCGGCGAAGGCCAGCGAGCGTGAATCCATCACATGCTCCACCCCCAAGGTTTTTAAATAGTCCCTTTTTTCAGCACTTCCTGCCGTCGCAAAAATCTCGGCCCCCGCTTGTTTGGCAATCTGAATCGCGGCAAGGCCCACTCCACCTGCTCCTGCGTGGATGAGCACCTTTTCTCCTTTTTGCAATTGCCCCAGGGATTTCAAGGCATAGTCTGCCGTTAAAAAAGTGATGGGAATCGTGGCCGCTTCTTCAAAACTCAAATGAGCTGGTTTTTTGACAACCAGAATGCGGTGTGTGGTGACAAAACGGCCGAAACAAAAAGGAGCAATCGCAATCACTTCATCCCCGACTTTGAGATCTTTGACTTGCTCGCCTAAACTCGTAATCACTCCCGAACATTCAATTCCAATAGGGACAGGACCGGGGGGAAGCCCTGGATAAAGCCCCAAGGCTTTCATCACATCACTAAAATTAAGAGCAGAGGCGTGAACCTGAATTTCAACTTCATCGGATTGGGGAGAAGTTCGCTCAGCTTTTCTTAAAGACAGATCTTCCAGGGTATGTGCTTCACCAATTTCTAAACGGCAGGGAGTATCAAACCCCACCTTAATCCTCCCCTTGAGCTCAAGGGGAGGGCTGGGAGGGGTTTGGAAACGAACCAACCGCGCCACAAATCTCTCACTCCCCCGATAAACAATCTGGTTCTCGTTTTGAGGATCTAAAATTTCCTGGACCCACTGATCCAATTCTTCATCACCAGGATCAAAGGATAAATCCACCAAACTGGGATTCCACTCCGAATGTTCCAAAGCCAAAGTTTTTCCCAAACCCCAAAGAGGAGCCGCATTTAAATTCAGTTCCATGGGATATTCGTGAAGGGCTTGTACTCCACGCGTGGCAATCCACAATCGGGGCGGCGCTAAGCCATTTTGACGCCCAAGAGATTGAATCAAATGGAGCAAGTCTGTGGAAGCCTCCAGAGGAGAAGGATAATCATTTAGACTGCGAAGGAAAATAACTCCCTTGTAATTTTCTTCCGAGGGGGAAAGAGAGGAAACTTTCATACAAGTTTGCCCACGCGCTTCCAATTTTTCACAAAGCTTCTCCCCTACTCCTAAAGAATCCATGAAAACGAGTAAAATCCCCCCTAGCCCCCCTTTAATAAAGTGGGGAATCTTATCTTCGCCCCCCTTTGTAAAGGGGGGTTGGGGGGATTTCTTCCACTCCACTTCATAAAGCCAAGAATCCAAAGAAAGCTCTTCTGCTTTCGCGTTTTCCAAAGACAAAGGCCTCAAGCGCAAACCTTGAATTTCCGCAATCACCCGCCCTTCTTCATCGTAAAGAAAAAGATCGGCTTCCAAATTTAAAATCCCCCCTAGCCCCCCTTTATTAAAGGGGGGTTGGGGGGGATTTTTCAACTTCACATGACTCCACAATTTCTTCGAAGGCTTTGAATAAAGCGTCACACGATCGATGGAGATGGGAATATAAGTGGACTTCGAATTTTCCGAAGGCAAGGCCGCCGCCAAACTCTGTAACGCAGCATCGAGTAAGGCAGGATGAACTTGATAAGCAGCGCTCTCCAAAGGAAGTTCAATTTCTACAAGAGCTTCTCCCTCTTTTCTCCAAATTTTTTGGATGCCTTGAAAAGCTGGCCCATATTCCAAGCCATGCTTTCGAAGTTGTTCATAGAAATGGGAGGTGGCAATTTCTGTATTTAAATATTTTTTAATTTCCGAAATTGAAACTATTTTAGTTTCTAGCTCCTGAGTTTTACTCTGCAATTTCACTGTACTATGCAGCTTCCATTTCCCCGCATCTTGGTCTGATTGATTTTCAAAACTGAAAGTTTGAACTGAAAAAGTGGATGAACCTTCTGGCGTAAAAAGAGTTTGCAAGAGAACAGGCTGATCTTCTGAAAGAAACAGCGCCTGATCCAAAATGAAATCATTCAAAATCAGTATCTCTTGATCTTTATTTTGGTCCGACATTACTTTTTGAAAACCTTCAAAGGCCATCTCGAGATAAGCAGTCGCCGGCAAAATCACTTCGCTCTGAACTTTGTGATCTTTTAGGTAAGGAAAATTTTCTAAACTGAGAATATTTTCAAATTGAAAACCCGGCGAAGCTGAAGGAAGGCGATAACCTAATAAAGGAGAACTCTCTGAATCTCCCTCCCCCCTTGCGGGGGAGGGCCGGGGAGCCTGCCCGCCGGCAGTTTGGAGGGAGGGGGAACTTTCCATCCAATACCGCTCCCGCTCAAAAGGATAAGTGGGAAGAGAAATTTTCTGACAAGGCCTCAGAGCATCTTGACTGACTGTTTTCCAATTGATTTGAAATCCTTGAAGATACATTTCGCCCAAAGAGCTGAGTAAAGTTTGCCTGTCCTCTTTTCCTTTACGCAGTGTCGTGACCCATTTTATTTTTTCAGGACTGGCCCTTCGACCTTGCTCAGGGCTGGCACATTTTTTCCCCAAAGAGGTGAGAATGGGTTGGGGACCTATTTCTACAAAGCAGTCGAAACCTTCATCCACCAAGGCTTGGAGGCCTTCTGAAAAACGTACCGCTTCTCTTAAATGCCGTGCCCAGTAAGCCCCCCAGTCCCCTCCCCCTCGCCTGCCCGCCGGCAGTTTGGAGGGATGGGGGAGGGTTAGGGAGAGGGTGAAGTCCTGATTAAATATTTTTCCCGTAAGATTAGAAACCAAAGTTATTTGAGGAGCTTGATACTGAAGCTGCCCCGCTTTTTCTTCAAAAGATTTCAAAATAGGATCCATCAAGGGAGAGTGAAACGCGTGAGATACTGTTAATGCTTGAGTGGCGACTCCCTCTTTTTGAAATTCTTTTTCTAAAAATTCAACCCTCTCCCGCTTTCCAGAAACTACAATGCTGCGAGGCCCGTTGACAGCGGCAATCGAAACTTCATGAAGGTAAGGTTTTATTTTTTCAGCCACTGATTTTTCATCCGCCACCACTGCGAGCATACTGCCGTCTTTCGGCAGAGATTGCATGAGAGCTCCACGCACCGCGATGAGACGCAGGGCGTCTTCAAATTTCATCACTCCTGCCAAACAGGCTGCGACATATTCCCCGACGCTATGTCCCATCAAACCTTGAGGTTGAATGCCCCAGGAAATCAAAAGCTGGGAGAGAGCGTATTCTAGGGCAAACAAAGCCGGTTGCGTGTAAGCCGTTTCATCAATGGGAGACGTTTCTCCTTCTGATGGATAAAGCACGGACAAAAGAGATTTTTCTAAAAGCGGTTTTAAGATTTCATCGCAGTGGTCTAAAATTTTTCGAAATAAAGGTTCTGTTTCATAAAGTCCTTTTCCCATCCCCACAAATTGAGAACCCTGCCCTGTAAATAAAAAAGCGATTTTAGGTTTGCGGCGAGGAGCCAGTTGGATTTCTCCCTCTTTCACCCTCCCCCCTGGAGGGGGAGGGCCAGGGAGAGGGGGGACATCCATCTGAGAAAGTTTAGTTTTTAAATCTTCAAAAGAACTTGCCAGCACAAAACCACGATACTCAAAATCATTACGACCCGTATTTGCTGTAAAACAAAAATCTGCGAGAGAAAACTTATCCCCCTCTCCCCCGTGTTTCTCCAAATAATTTTGATACTGACTCGCCAAAGCTCTCACCGCATTTTCGCTGTGTGTGGAGAGTTTGAGGAGATAAAAACCAGATATGTCATTCCCGCGAAAGCGGGAATCCACTTGATCTAAATGGATCCCTGCTTTCGCAGGGATGACATCAGGATTTTTGAATGCCTCTTCCAAAATCACATGCGCATTTGTTCCTCCAAATCCAAAGGAGCTCACGCCTGCAATCTTTCGAGAAAAATTTTTCGGCCAAGAAACATTTTGAGTGGGAATAACAAGTAGGGACAGGTCGCGACCTGTCCCTACAATTGATTTCATATGACGATTGATTTTCTTAAAATGTAAATGAGCCGGGATCTCCCCCTTTTGAAGAGAAAGAATAACTTTGAGAAGTCCCGCAATGCCTGCAGCCGCCTCTAAATGCCCGATATTGGTTTTTACAGAGCCCACCAGGCAAGGCGAATTTTGTTCGCGTCCTTCTTTTAAAATATTTCCCAAGGCCTCAATTTCAATAGGATCTCCCAGGGGAGTTCCTGTGCCATGGGTTTCTACATAACTGATTTCTTGGGGAAGCACTCGGGCATCCTGTAAAGCCTCTCGAATCACCTGTTGCTGGGAAAAACCGTTTGGAGCCGTAAGTCCATTGCTACGGCCATCCTGATTCACCGCTGAACCGCGAATGACAGCCAACACCTGATCGCCATCTTTCAAGGCCTGGGAAAGCGATTTTAAAACAAGAACTGCACAGCCTTCTCCCCGCACATAACCATCGGCGCTATCATCAAAAGTTTTGCAGCGGCCTTCTGGAGACATCATTCGTGCTTGAGAAAAAGCAATGTTGACCTCGGGAGTTAAAATCAAATTCACTCCTGCCGCCAAAGCCAGACTTGTCTCTCCTCTTTTTAAACTTTGGCAAGCCAGATGAACAGCGACGAGCGAAGAAGAACAAGCCGTATCAATCGCCACACTGGGCCCCCGAAAATCAAAAAAATAAGAAAGACGGTTGGCTGCGATGCTGTGGGCATTTCCCGTTCCTGCATAAGCATCGATGAGAGATGGATCTTGCCACTGAAACTTGGAGTAATCACTACTGCTGATGCCAACAAAAATTCCCGTCGGAGTTCCCGCAAGCTGTGCAGCAGGCAACCCGGCATCTTCCAAAGCCTGCCAGCTCACTTCTAAAAGGAGTCGTTGTTGAGGATCCATCCGCGTGGCTTCGCGGGGGGAGATGCCAAAAAACGGGGCATCGAAATGACCCGCTTGATCGATGAATCCCCCCCACTTGGTGTTCATCTTTCCTTGGGTGGCGGGCTCGGAGTGATAAAATTTTGATTTTTCCCAACGATCAGAAGGAACCTCTGTAATTGCATCCACCCCTTCCGACAAAATTTTCCAAAAAGCTTCCGGATCATTCGCCTGCGGAAAACGACAAGCCATGCCGATCACAGCGATGGGGTCTTCCGAAAGATTTAATTTTCTTTCACCCTTCCCCCCTGCGGGGGAGGGCCGGGGAGCCTGCCCGCCGGCAGTTTGGAGGGAGGGGCAATCCTCACCCGCCAAATACCCCGCCAGCGCCTCAATCGTCGGATATTGCCACAAAAGAATAGGAGAAAAACTTCTCCCTAAAAAAGTTTCCAAATCTCCTGACATCCCAACTAATTCTTTGGAGTCTAATCCGTAATGACTGAAAGGTTGGTGAATATCTAAGCTTGCAGGATCGATGGAGAGAGACTGAGAAATTTTTTCTGTGAGCCAGTTTTGAATTTGTTCATGCCCAATGGATTCTTTTTTGATTACATCTTGATTTGTAGGGGCGATCCTATGTGATCGCCCTTGCTTTTGGATATCCCCATCAGCGTTCCCCTCTCTGTTGGGCGACCACATAGGGTCGCCCCTACACCGCCGCCATTCATGAATCACCTCGAGCGATCCCTCCAAAAAATCCTGTTTGCAGGCATAACGCGAAATTTTTCCGCTGGAGGTTTTTGGAATACTTCCTGCTTTAATCAGCACCATCGCATAGATTTCTACTTCATGTTGCTGCGCGACAGCTTGTCGAATAGAAGTAAGGATTTCTTCAAAATCAAGTTGTTCTAAATTTAAAGCTTGGATTCGGTCTAACTCTTGAACAATGACCAGCCGCTCTTCCCCTTCTTCTTCAACCGAAAAAGCCGCCCCACAACCCGGACGCAAAGCCGCATGAGATTTTTCAGCGGCAATTTCCAAATCATGAGGATAATGATTTTGGCCACGGATAATGATGAGATCTTTCAAGCGATCGGTAACAAAAAGTTCTCCCTCTTGCATAAATCCTAAATCACCCGTGCGTAAAAAGGGCACTTTCACTAACTCTTCTTCCCTCTCCCTTTGGGGAGAGGGGCAGGGTGAGGGGGAGGTATTCAAATGAGCCCGAAAAATTTTCTCGCTTAATTCTTCTTTCTTCCAATACCCCTGGGCAATACTAGGACCTGAAACCCATATTTCACCAACTTCTCCGGGCGAGCACTCTTTTAAAGACTCGGGGTTTACAATCAGGAGTTTTTCATCGGGAAGGACATTGCCACATCCGACAATGGTTTTTACCCCCTCTCCCTGACCCTCCCCCACCAGGGGGGAGGGGAACAAAAGAGGAACACCCCCTCCCTCGATGGGAGGGGGTAGGGGGAGGGTGAACACTTTATTTTTTTTCAACTCACTTCTTAAAATCTTTTTAAGAACAGGAGGATTTGATTTTTTCCCTCCTGAAGCAATCAGCGTGGCCTCCGCCAAACCGTAACAAGGATAAAAAGCTTCTTTTTTAAATCCACATTCCGCAAAAACTTCTGCAAATTTTTCCAAAGTTTGGGGACGAATGGGCTCTGCCCCGCAAAAGGCCAAGCTCCAATGGCTTAAATCCAGAGTCGATCGTTGTTCAGGGGTAATCTTTCGCAAGCACATTTCGTAAGCAAAGTTGGGTCCTCCACTAATGGTGCCTCGGTAATCGCTAATTGCTTTCAACCACAAATAAGGTTTTTGTAAAAAAGTTAAAGGCGACAGCAGAAGTGTGGATCCTGCAGCGTAGAGAGGTTCTAAAATTCCACCAATGAGCCCCATGTCGTGATAAGGAGGAAGCCACGAAACCCCGCGACCTTCATGATAGCCAGGAATTTCAAAAGCCTGCCGAATTAACTTCAAATTATGAAGAAGATTTCCATGAGAAACCATCACGCCTTTCGGCAGGCCTGTAGAACCCGAGGTGTACTGCAAAAAAGCAAGGGAGGAAGAAGAAATCTCAGGCTCCTTCCATTCTAAAGCAAGATTTTTAGATAAGTGATCGGTTGTGATCCATTTCAAAGAAGACAAAATCGGATCTTCGGCAAAGACCATTTTGGCCAGCCCTTCAATTTCTTTAGTCGCTAAAATTATTTTTGCTCCACTATCTTTTACAATGGATTGCAAACGCGGAAGAGTGCGAGACAAACGATAAGGATCGGGAGGATAAGCAGGAACCGCAATCACTCCCGCATACAAACACCCAAAAAAACCTGCGATATAGTCTAAGCCTGGCGCGTAGAGAAGTAAGGCCCTTTCTCCTTTTAAATTTTGCTTTTGAAGCAGAGCGGCGATGGAACGGGCTTTTTCATCTAATTGTTGATAGGTATAACTTTGCTCTTTTTCATTTTCGGCCAGAAAAGTGTAAAGAGAAGCATGAGGATTTTCTAAAGCCCTTAAATAAAGCAAATCAACTAAAGTAGAAATTTTCTGAGAGGCTTTCATGAATATTTATTGAATTAACTTGCTGGAGAAGAAAGCGGCGGCTTTCGGGTAAGTTTATGCTTCTGATATTGCTCCAGAAAAAACACCAGCATCAAACTCAAAAACAAGCCCCCTATAAAACCAAATATCAGATTTGAACGAAACTTGGGTTGAAAAGGATAACGGGGAGGGATGGCATCATCGATGACCTGGAAGGTTGTATCTTCTCTCGCTTCTTCAATTTTAGCGAGTTCAAATCTTTGACTAAGTAAAGCATTCATTTTCCCCAAAACTTCTCGTTCTAAGACCAGATATTGAAAATAAACCTGTGAGGGCACCTGATAAAGCACTTTGTCGTCTGCGGAGGCTTGTGCTTTTTTTTCTTCTATTTTTTTTCTAACATCTGCTTTCTTTTTTTCTAATGCTGCCAAGCTTTCGTCAATTATTTCTGTCGTCGTCCCTTCTGCTGTATTATCGGCCGTGCTGACATCGACATCGACTATGGGTTTAAGGGTGGAAATTTTATTGGCACCGTAAAATTGGCTTAACTTTATTCCTGAATCCAGAAACTCCAATCTGTTTTTCATCAATTGCTTTTCTATGAAAAGACGATGCTGGGTGGCCATCATCACTTGGTTTTGAGTGAGAAATTTTCTGAGTTCTATGACCATCTGGTTTGCAATGTTAGCCGCTAAAATGGGATCTTCCATTTCTACTTGAAGCTCAATTAAGCCTGATTTTTTATCATCTTTAATCTTTACCATGGTTCTTAACCTTGCCACGGCATCCGCTATCATAGGAGGAGAAGATCCTTCTTTTAATTTCCATGTCTTTTTTTCACTATCCCATTGTTTTTTAAAAAAGATGGGGAGAAGATTAAAATGATTTACTACTTTTTCAAGAATGGTACGACTTTGTAAAATATTTACCACCAAACTGGTTCTTTGAAAAATCATAAGATAGTTGAGGGGGGCAGCACTTTTCCTCTCCCCCTCCCCTCCACCCGCTCCCTCAGAATTAAGAATAGGAACGAGACTTAATTGAGCTCTATATTTTTTTGGGGCCATAAGCGTGAGACTACCTGCGAGAAGCGTTAAGGCTAAAGGTATACACAATATTTTTAAAAAATGTTTTTTTACGATATTCCAAAAATCAAAAATATTGAACTCTTCTACTTTAAGAGAATGAGAAGATTGACTCGAAGAAGATAAGCTTTGAGGAAAAGACAAAACTGGCCCCCCTGAATGTGGCAAAGTTGAATCGTGCATATTTAAGATTATCTAAAAAAACTGTTCTTTCTTCCTTACCTAAAGGAAAGAGTGGCTGTCAATGAAAGGATTTAATTTAAACTTATAAATCGCTACCTTTTGAGTGTTTCCACTTCCGTCCAGTGAAGCGTGGCTTTCATAGAATAATTAATGAGATTCAGAATAACATGAATGCGCCCTTCAGCAGCAACGGGCTTTTCGAGAATTCCGACCAAATCTTTTAAGACCCCTCTCTTCACGCGGATTGAATCTCCTCTTTTAAGAAAAAAAGGCCGTTCGATAAATCCTTCCTCTGTCGTCCTCTCTTTGATGATTTGAATAATCTCTTTGCTTACCGGAAGCGGCAGCCCGTCAACGCAGAGAATTTTATTTACCCCCCGCGTATATTTTATCAAATGAAAATTATTATTCTGATCGAAATCAGTGTGAAGGAAAAGGTATCCCGGAAACAAAGGCGAGGTTTTTGAATAAGAGTTTACCGAACGATAAACGGTTTCCTTAATTTTCGGAAAAAAGACCTCAAAGCCAGCTTGGGAAAGAAGAAAAGAAACGTCTTTTTCGCGAGCGGGTTTTGTTTGAAGGACGTGCCAGTGCATGAATTTTATTTTTTTATCAATTCCCTTTCGTAAGGTCAATGACCTTCATTCGAAAAAAAAATAAAAATCGAAAACAAAATTTTAAAATTAAAAAATGTACACGTAAAAAATAAATTTGGCTCTTTCAGGTGCCATTTTTCATTTGACCAAAATTTATTGTCACCAAAATTTGTTTTTACGAACAATTTATTTGACCAAAATTTGTTATTTTGTTACTCACGCCACTCTTTTTAACCCATCTAAATTATACATTAAAAGGGGTTATCCGTATTTTGTTTTTAAAACTTAAGCGATTGTTTTTATTAGCAATTTTAATTTTGCCATGGCGGTAGCCTGTCTATCCGCGTAACCCAATCATTATGCTCACTCATTCATCCATTCTGATAACAGGCGGCACCGGTTCTTTCGGCCACACTTTCGTACCGATGACCTTGGCCAAGTACAATCCCAAGCGACTCGTCATTTATTCCCGTGACGAAATGAAGCAATGGGAAATGATGCAGCTCTATCAAGAAGATCCAAGGGTGAGGTTTATTATCGGCGATGTAAGAGACAAAGACCGCTTGGCCAGAGCTCTTGACGGAATCGATTACGTCGTCCATGCTGCGGCGACAAAAATAGTTCCGACGGCTGAATACAACCCCTTTGAATGCGTTAAAACCAATATCAACGGAGCCATGAACTTAATCGATGCCTGCATCGACCGGGGAATTAAGCGTGTAGTCGCCTTATCAACCGATAAGGCTAGCAATCCCATCAACCTTTACGGCGCTACAAAGCTTGCTTCCGATAAATTATTTACGGCGGGAAATCCTTACGCAGGCACCCATAATACCCGTTTTTCGGTGGTACGCTACGGCAATGTCATGGGATCCCGCGGCTCGGTCATTCCTTTCTTTATGTCTGTGGCAAAAAGCGGCGTTTTGCCGATAACCGATCCTCGAATGACCCGATTCATGATTACTTTGGAAGAAGGCGTTGAGTTGGTCTGGCATGCTTTTGATGACATGCAAGGAGGCGAAATTTACGTTAAGAAAATTCCTTCCATGACGATCCTGGATATCGCTAAAGCGGTGTCTCCAAAGGCCGCGCACAAAGTCATTGGAATTCGTCCTGGAGAGAAAATACATGAGCAGATGATCGGAAAAGAAGATTCGCCCCACACTTACGAATATGAAGATCATTTCAAAATCCTTCCTGCCCTTTACAACTGGTCTTCAGATTCCATGCGAATCAACGGCGGCGTTAAAGTAAATGAAGATTTCATGTATACTTCCGATAACAATAAAGTATGGATGCCTCTGGAGACCCTCCAGGCCTGGATTGAAAAAAATCACCACAAGATCATCGTTTAATTCTTAAACTAATCCGAAGTGAAAGAAAAAATCTTAATTACGGGTGGATCGGGCCTCTTGGCCCTCAATTGGGCCTTAACGATGAGGGAGAATTACGAACTCATACTGGGCCTTCACACGCGCTTATTTTCGATGAATGGAGTTAAGACTCTCCCTTTTCTCCTGGATGATTTCAGCGAAATTCTCAATTCATTAAAATCCATTAAGCCGACTTTGCTTATTCATGCGGCGGGTTTGACCAATGTGGAGGCATGCGAAGCGAATCCCGAACTAGCCCATCATGTCAACGTCGATCTTTCCGAAAATTTGGCCAAAGCCTGTGCGGCATCGGGGATCTCTTTAGTTTATATCTCAACAGATCATTTGTTTTCGACAAACACCCCTTTTTTAGACGAAAAACATCCCCTTAGACCTCTGAACATCTATGCGAAAACAAAAGCCTTGGCGGAAGAGAAAATTCTCCTGGCTTATCCTCAAGCTTTGATAATACGGACAAATTTTTACGGATGGGGTCCGCCTTACCGCCACTCATTTAGCGACATCGTTATTTCTTCCCTGCGCGAAAATAAAACCGTTCACTTATTTCAGGATGTTTTCTACACTCCGATTCTTATAGAAACTCTGGTGAAAACCGTGCAAGGCCTTGTCGATTCAAAGGCTAAGGGAATTTTTCATGTGGTCGGAGATGAACGTGTTTCCAAATATGAATTTGGAATCCAAATCGCCGAGCGGTTTAATCTTAACCCGGATCTGATCAAGAGTGCTTCTTTAAAGGATCAACCCAAACTGGTAAAGCGTCCTTTTGAAATGAGTCTTTCCAATAAAAAAACCTGTGAGCTTTTAGGAAAAAACCTGGGTGGACTCAAATCGCATTTGGATTTGCTCGCAGAGCAAGAAAAGCGGGGCTTTGCCCGGGAAATACAAAACTTATGATCTATTACGGACGTCACCATCTTGATGAAGAGGATATTCAAGCAGTCGTCAACGTCTTAAAAGGAGGAGCCTTAACCCAAGGGCCAACAATAGAGGCTTTTGAAAAAGCTCTCGCATCCTATGTGGACGCCAAATATGCCGTCGCCGTTTCTAGCTGCACAGCGGCCCTTCATCTAGCAGCCCTGGCAGCTGGAGTGGGACCCGGCACCTCTTTGGTGACTTCCCCTATCACTTTTGTGGCTAGCGCCAATGCCGCCTTCTATGCAGGCGGCACCCCCTTGTTTGTCGACATCGATCCCGCTTCCGTCAATCTATGTCCGGGTCGTCTCGCCCGAACCCTTGAAGAACATCCTGAAGTGCGCGCCGTCGTGCCGGTTCATTTCGCGGGGCTCCCCTGCGATATGCCCGCCATCAAAAAAGCCGCCGACAAAATAGGCGCACACGTCATAGAAGATGCGGCTCATGCTTTAGGTTCGCGTTATCCCGATGGCCGGTTTGTGGGCTGTTGCGCCCATTCGCTGATGACTACTTTTTCATTTCATCCGGTAAAAGCCATTTCCACGGGAGAAGGGGGAATGATCACCACAAATGATCAAAAAATTTACCGCAGGTTGCTCCGCTTGAGAAGTCATGGCATCAATAAACTAGACGATCCTTTGGAACTACCGGAGCAGGGCAAAACAAATGGCGTAAAAGACCCCTGGTATTATGAAATGCAGGAGCTGGGTTTTCATTACAGAATAACGGACATTCAATGCGGCTTAGGCCTTTCTCAGCTTAAAAAACTGGGTAAATTTGCCACGCGGCGCAGAGAACTGGTAAAAAAATACGATAGCGCTTTCGCAAATATGAAAAACTGCCGCCCGGCCCAAGTAAATGGCCGTGACGAAAGCGCCCATCACCTCTACGTGCTACGCATTAATTTTAAACAGGTGGGTTTAAGCCGGCAAGAACTCATACGGATTTTATTGGAGAAAAACATCGGCAGCCAAGTCCACTATATTCCGGTTCCGATGCATCCTTATTTTCGCAAGCTCGGCTTTAATCCGCAGGATTATCCTCATTCTCAAAATTATTACGAAGAAGCACTCAGTATCCCTCTCTATTACGACCTTAAGGGAGAAGAGCAGAATCAAATCATTCATGCGATTAGGGAGTTAGTCGGATGAAAATCTCATTGATACAAATGGAGATCCAAGACGGCGCGGTTTCTGATAACCTGACGCACGCTTCCAAATTAATCCAGGCACATCCCGGTTCGGATTTATATCTTCTCCCTGAATTATGGACTTCAGGTTATCAACACTCTTCCTGGGCCGAAGCGGCACAAGACAATGAGTAAAAACGTCAAAAAACTCATCCTGAAAAATCAAAGCGATGCGGCTTTCTACCAATATGATCCTAAAATGGGCTTTTGGGGTATCCCGAATATGTCCAGGGATGTTTCCTGTGAGCAAAGACGCGGAGAATTCATCCCGGTTTTCCACAACGAGAATGGCAATCGAGATAAGCCATTCGAAACCGGCAAAGACAAAGCAAAAGTGCTTTGTTTCGGCGGCTCTCACACATGGGGAGCGGGAGTGCGCGCAGAAAATAGGTATTCTAACCTGCTTGAAAAAAGAATGGGAGCGCGAGTCGTTAATTCCGGCCACTGTAGTTTGGGCCTGGACCAGATCTGCCTCAATATCTTGGATAGTGCGACCTCCTATGCGCCCGATGTAATCGTTGTGGAACAGTACCCATGGTCACTGCATCGCATACTCAATACTTATGTCGTGGGTTACGTCAAACCGCACTTCTTCCTGGACGGACAAGGAGAAATCCGCCTTACCAAAGTACCTAAGCTCGCCCGTTTCAAATTTTTTAGAAACATCATCGGATCTGCCTACCAATATCGAAAGGAATTGCGTGAATTCATGGCGGGAATCGACTTGAAGTCGGGCTACGATCCTCTGACTGATCCGGTATTTCTCCTCTGGAAGTCAACCCACTATCAATACATGTATCTTCTGATCGAAAAAATACTGGGAATCATGCGGGACTTTTGCGTTCAAAAAAATATCCGTCTTCTTTTCGCGATCGGCGCCGTCTCACAGCAATTTGCGGAAACAAGCAAATCAGACTTAATAGATTATTCGCTGCCCAAGAAAAAATTCATATCGCTTCTCGAAAAATTAGGCATTTCATACGTTGACGTGTCGGAAATCCTTTTGGAACAACACAACTCCAGTGACCCCGTGATCTTTTTTGACGGCCATATCAACGAGAAGGGGAATCAGATTTTTTCCGATGCTCTTTACCAGAATATGGCCGAAAAAGGTTGGATATGAAACGTGCATATCCTTTAAAAGACATTTATAGCTTCGCGATGTCTCGCCCCACTTGGGGCATGCGCGTTTCTTACCTTATAAAGGGTTTTTTGCTCCTACCTTGGCTGAGCAAAAACTTATCTGTGCAAGCTAACCAAGACCAAGCTATCGCTGCTAGCAGTGAAGTGGGCGACGATATTTACCCATTATTCTGATGCATAAGAATACCTTATTTATACTGGGCGATTCCACAAGCATGACGGTCGGAAGCGAACCATGCATGTATCCGTTCCTGATGGCGAAAAAAGCTGCTTGGCCCCAAGAAATGACTTTGGTCAATTGTTCTCAGCCGGGCATCACGTCAGCGGATGCTTGCGCTTTTTTCTTTCAGCACGCCAACAAGCCCTACAATACGAGAGGAGTCGTCATCCACCTTGGGACCTGTGATTCCACCTCTTCGGAAATCAAGAAAGGTCGCTATACTTGGCTTCGTCAAAAACACAATCACCTGAAAAACAAGCTCGGTTTATCTCCCAAAAGAACCAGGCTTCATAACCGCCTTCTTAATTTTGAATGGAATAATAATCTGGACTTAAACCTGGAAAAACCGGAGAGCCCTTCCGACTTTGGATATAATCTGGAGCGGATCATAAAAAAATGCCGCGCGCGCGCCATTCCGGTGGTCTTGGTACGACCTAAATCCAATCCCTTTTTTCTTCCCGGTGTGGGCAAAGGAAATTTTGTATTTTACAGTTACCTTGGAATTCCCGCTAAAATCTCGAATCGAATTAAAATCCCCGACATGCGGTTTGTCGAGGCCCTGAGCCTTTCGGAACAGGAAAAGTTTCAGGAATCGGCGGAACATTATAAAAGGATCTTGTCTGAGCCCGATCTTACCTTCTCTTCGCCTGAATATACTCTGCTCGTTGCCAACAACTATGCAGTAGCCAAAGCCGAAGCCGGCAATTTAACGGAAGCCGAAACTTTACTCCACTTGCTTCTGAAAGAAAGAGGGATACGCCGTGAGATTATCCTCTATAACCTTGCTCAACTCGCCCGGCGCAAAGGAGACTTGGCAAAACACGCCGAGTTCCTTAAAAATTCCTATGAGTCTGATAACTCATTGTACCGAATCCGCGCCCCCTATCTTGAAGCCATAGACCGACTGGGACAAAAATATTCGGATATAGTTTCTGTCATCGATCTTCATTCACTTATTAATGACGAATGCTATGTTGACCATTGCCACCCTCTTCCCGCAGGCCAAAGTATTATTGCAGACACCATGATGAATGTTTTGCGTGACAAGAAAATACATGGCACCTCAATGGCAGCCATTCTTAATCTCAGATTCAACCCGGAACACGCGATGGGCAATTTCACCGAATTCTATTCGTATTTCAGAGCTTATGCAGAATTGTCTCCAGAAAAAATCAAAGAAGAACGGGATCGTTTGCGAACAACTCTTTCGGAGACCTTCATAGGGAACGAAGAATCAATACTCGCGACGGCCCCTGAAGCATTCCAAAATGCCATTCCTTTTTATCTGCGCCACCCTCTTTTCTCTTCGATGAAAGAGATACTCCGCTTCGGACCGGAATTCCCTTCGGACATCGGACGTTTTCCCGAATTTTTCCTGATTCGGCATATTATCCCTTATTTGAAGATGCATGAGAACGATCCGGAACTATCTTCACGCTTCCGGTCTGATTTGGGCGTCTTAAGCACTTCTACTAACTTAAGTTATGCCCTGCCTGAAGCCATCATCCCGCTGATTTCAAATAATATTGCTTCTTTCAACAAGGAACTTGACACCGCTCGAATAGATACCTTATTGGAAAAAGCATTGAGTCAATTAGTGGAGCAGTTAAAAAATGGCAATCAGGTGTACGAACGGATGAAAAGCACGATCTTCTGGTATTTCAGGGAAACATTGCGGTACGGCTCCCATTCACGCTATTCCATGCGGTATGATTTTACTTCTCTTCAATATATCGCCGAATCCCTGGCCGTTGCCGGCATACTCGATCGCAAGTTATCCCTTAACAAAACGCAGAGCATTTTAACTATGATTTCATGGGTAGAAGAAGCAGCAAGCATTCACAAGGAATTTTCACAGCGTTTCTCGCTTAAGGAGAATCCCCGCAATCTTTTGCAGGAATATGACCGCAAGCTTAACCAGCTCTTGGATAAAATCCAAAATAGGGAAGACTCGAATGTATATACTAGGAATATCAGCATACTATCACGATAGTGCCGCATGCCTCTTGAATGATGGTGAGATCATAGCCGCCGCTCAAGAAGAGTGGTTTACGCGCGTCAAGCACGACGCACGTTTTCCGCAGCACGCAATTCGTTTCTGTCTGGAGAAGGCAGGGATTCAGATTTCAAACGTCGATTATGTATCTTTTTATGAAAAACCGAAGCTTAAGTTCGACCGCCTAATCAAGACCTACTTATCGTATGCCCCCAAGGGCTTCCGGTCTTTTATTAAGGCCATGCCCTTATGGATCAAGGAAAAATTGTGGATTCAGCGCGATATCCGTCAACATTTAGGCTTCAAAGGTCCCCTGCTGTTTCCGGAACACCACGAATCCCATTCAGCAAGCGCCTTTTTCCCGTCACCTTTTTCAGAGTCCGCTTTTCTGACGATGGATGGGGTCGGCGAATGGACAACGACGAGCTTTGGAATAGGAAAAAACAATAAAATAAACATCCTTCAGAAAATCCATTTTCCACATTCGTTGGGCCTTCTCTACTCGGCTTTCACCTATTATGCCGGATTCAAAGTCAATTCAGGCGAATACAAGCTAATGGGCCTGGCACCTTACGGCAATCCGGTTTACGCAAAACTCATCTTGGATAAAATCGTCGACGTGAAGGAAGACGGCTCTTTCCGTCTCAACATGGAATATTTCAATTATTGCACCGGCTTCACCATGACGAATGACCGTTTCCACAGTCTTTTCGGCCGCCTTCCCCGCAAGCCTGAGAGTCAAATTACCCAGATGGATATGGATCTGGCCGCGTCAATCCAGCTTATCCTCGAAGAAATTATTCTTCGCATTGCAAAACACGTGCAACGGACCACCGGACAGAAAAATCTCTGCTTGGCAGGCGGCGTGGCACTCAACTGCGTCGCAAACGGAAGGCTCTATCGTGAAGGGCCTTTCGAAAATATTTGGATACAGCCCGCTTCGGGCGATGCGGGCGGAGCTCTAGGAGCTGCCCTTTATGCCTGGCATCAGCACCTTGAAAAACCGCGGCAGGCGTCTGGTTTTCTAGACAGGCAAAAAGGCTCGTATCTGGGACCCGACTTCTCAAATGAACACATCCTCGATTTCCTCAAAAGCCGGCAAGCTCCGTATACAGAACTCTCAAATGACGAAATCACAAAAAGAATAGCTCAACTCATTTCCCAGGAAAATGTCATCGGGTGGTTTCAGGGCAAGATGGAATTCGGACCCCGGGCATTGGGATCACGAAGCATCTTGGGCGATGCACGGTCTCCTAAAATGCAATCAGTCATGAATTTAAAGATTAAATTCAGGGAGAGCTTCAGACCGTTCGCCCCGTCGGTGCTTCATGAACAAAGCCGTCATTGGTTTGATCTTGAAGGCAATAGAGTCCGAAAAAGCTTCTCCTCGCCCTACATGCTCCTGGTGGGCCACATAAAAGAAGAAAAAAGAAAAAACAGTGCTCAAGAAATCAAAAGCTTGCAAGGACTGGACCGCCTTAAAATCGAAAGGTCCGAAATTCCAGCGGTCACTCACGTGGATTATTCAGCAAGGGTTCAAACTGTTCATCAGGAAACCAATCCATTGTATTACAAGCTCCTTGCAGACTTTTACTCCGCCACCGGTTGCCCGGTGATCATTAATACTTCGTTTAATGTTCGGGGTGAGCCTATCGTCTGCAGCCCCGCTGAAGCGTATACGTGCTTCATGAGAACCGGCATCGATTATCTTGTCTTAGGTAATTACTTACTGGAAAAAGCGAATCAACCTCCGCTGGTCGAATCAAAGGATTGGGAGAAGGAATTCCAACTCGACTGATATGGAACGTATTTTCAATTTTCTAATCAAACTCATTATCACTCCCTTATATTATCTTGTTCTGACGCCCTTGGGCATCCTGATTCGGTTGACGGGAACGGACTACATGAAGAAAAGTTTTGACAAAACTGGGAAGTCTTATTGGTTGGACCAGCCACAAAAGGACGGACAATGAGCTGCCTGATAATTGCGGAAATAGCAAATGCCCATGAAGGAAACCTTGAAATCGCCAAAGAGATTGTCCAGGCTGCCGCCCACGCGGGGGCCGATGCGGTTAAATTCCAGGTCTTCACTCCCGAAGAACTAGCGGTACCTTCTTTTTCCTATTTCAACCTTTACGAAAAACTGCAAATGCCCAAAGAATCCTGGGCTGACCTCATTAAATGGACGCGTGGTTTCAAACTGAAAATCTTCGCGGATGTCTTCGGACCGGACAGTGCGAGTCTCATGGAAGGCCAAGTCGATGGGCTCATGATCCATGCCGCAGATATCTTAAATAAAACTTTGCTCAAACGTGTCGGTCTGTCCGGCCGGCAAGTATTGCTATCAATGGCGGGATCCACAATGGAAGACATGGCAAAGGGAATCAGTGTTTTGAAATCTAACGGGAATCCTCCCATTCTGTTAATGCACGGCTTCCAGAATTATCCTACTCAGCTGCCCGAGTCGCACCTCAGGAGAATCAAGACCATTCAAAATCAATTCGGGCGATCCGTAGGTTTCGCGAGTCATGTTGACGGAGGTTTGCCAGAAGCCGTGTGGTTACCGGCCATGGCCGTCTGCGCCGGTGCTGATGCAGTGGAAGTCCACATTACAATGGACCGCAGCAAAAAAGGCTCTGATTACTATTCCTCCCTCGAACCTGAGCCTTTCTCGAAAATGGTGAAGCTGCTGAGAGAAGCCGAATTGGCCTTGGGCAGGAAGGACGTTGATTTATCTGAAAACGAAATCAAATACCGCCAACTACACCGCAAGTGCCTTGTGGCTCTCAAAGATATTCAACCCAATGAAGTCATCGGTGAACACGATATCGGTTTAAAACGCGTCAACAACCCTCCCTCGGACCAGGCGGCTAATTTTGAAGATGCCGTGGGCAAAACCGTTAAGCATCTGATAGCCTGTTATTCCCCCGTTACCATAAATAATCTCGTTATAAAGGAAGAGTCATGAGAAAACTCATCGCAGCACTGGCTTGTCGCAACGACGGGTTGCGCCTTTACGGAAAACCCCTGCAAAACCTCGACATCGAGAAACAGATAACCGTCCTCAAATACATCATAGGCTGGATCAGAACAGTACCGCAAATTCAGGAGATCGTTTTAGGAATCTCTGAAGGCGCCCACAACACGATTTTTCAGGAGCTCGCCAAAGAAAACGAAATCTCCTTCATCATCGGCGATAAAAAGGATGTCTTAAGCAGGCTCATTCGGTGCGGAGAAAACGGCGAGGCTACGGATATATTTCGGATAACAACCGAATCTCCCTTCACCTATTTTGAAGGGATAGAAAAGGCGTGGATAGATCACGTGAAAGGCGACTACGATGCTTCCTTCGTGGATCATATCCCCGTCGGGTCTAGCTTTGAAATTTTCAAACTCGAAGTGCTAAAGTATGCCCATGCCCATGGCGAAGACAGGCATCGCTCTGAACTCTGCAGCCTTTACATCCGTGAAAACAGGGATAAGTTTAAAATACAAGCTATCAGTGTTGATGAAACGCTGAAAAGACCCGACATCAGACTCACGATAGATTATCCGGAAGACCTCATCTTGTGCCGAGCTGTTTATTCAGAATTCAAATCATCTGCTCCATGCATACCTCTTAAACAAATTATCGATTTTTTGGATTCTAGGCCCGATCTAAAGGATCTTGTCGCTCCCTTCGTTCAATCGACACTTAAAAAAATGTATTTATAAATGATCGTATTCCGTACAGATTCTTCTGTAGCGATTGGCGGGGGGCACGTAATGCGCTGCCTCGCTCTCGCTGATCAAATGGCTTCCAAGGGGAGTTCCGTAATTTTTTGGTCACGTCAAAAGGTATCTTTCTTCCCTGCTTTACGCATACGGAAAAAGACATCGCACAGTTCAGAAAAAATGCTAAACCTAGTTGAGATTTGAAGAAACCTCCTTGAGCGGTTAGAGTTTGGTTGCGAGATCAAACTCATCAACCCAAGGAGGAATCATGAAAAGTAATAGCAATAAGAAAGTAGTAATGCTGAACGAAGTAGCGGGCAAGCAGAAAAATATTTTGGATATACACTCTGGCAGTAGTCGGGTGGAACTGATCCAGATGTTGATACCACTAGGGATGCAGGCGATGTCAGAAGTTTTGATGGAGGAAGTAAATATTTTGGCGGGCCGGTATTATGAGCGAGGATTTGAAAATCAGAGGTGGGGATCTAATCCTGGGAGTGCGTACTTGGGAGATCAAAAAGTGAGTGTGGAGGTTCCCCGTGTGCGCAACAAAGCGAGCAAGACATTTGTTTCGTTAAGGAGCTATGAGCAAGTTTCAGAATTCCCATGTGATTGACAAGTTGAATGTGGCCCGAGTGTTGGGAGGTCTTTGTCAGGGTCGATATGAGGAGGCGAGTATTTGTATTCCCGAGACCTTTGGGATTAAGAAGAGTTCAGTCTCGCGGCGATTTGTGAAAGCGACCGCCAAGACTTTAAAGAAGTTACTCCATCGGGATTTGAGCAAGGAAGAGATTGTGGCGATTTTTTTGGACGGGAAATACCTGAATGAATATGGAATGATCATCGCGCTGGGAGTGAGGCTGGATGGGAGCAAGATGGTGTTGGGGTTTATTGAGACGGCCTCTGAGAATGGGGAGGTGTGCAGAGATTTTTTAGAAGGCTTGCAAGAGCGTGGTCTGCGAGTAGACGATGGACTTCTTTTCATTATTGATGGATCGAAGGGGATGAAGAAAGCGATCGAGGAAGTTTTTAAGGAGAAGGCCTTCGTGCAGCGATGCCAGTGGCACAAACGAGAGAACGTGGTGGGCTACTTGGCGAAAGACAAGCAGGAGTTTTTCAGGGAGAAGCTTCAGAGTGCTTATGCTCAAGAGAGCTATGAGAAGGCGAAGGAAGAGCTGCTCAAGATCAAGAAGGAATTAAAGTTGATCAATGAATCTGCGGTGAATAGTTTGGAAGAAGGATTTGAAGAGACCTTAACCTTGCATCGACTGGGAGTATTTGGTGAGCTTGGGATATCGTTAAAGACGACGAACGTTTTAGAATCGATCAATTCACAAATAGAATCCGCGACGAAGCGGGTGAAATATTGGAAGAATAGCAATCAGAGACAACGCTGGGTGGCTCTAGCTTTGCTGGACATTGAGCCCAGACTCAGAAGAATCAAGAATTACAAATATCTTCCAAGACTAAAAGAAATCATGAAACAAAAAGTTCAACAACAAACACTAAAAGCCGCTTAGGAGGTTTTTTCAATTTCAACTAAGAATGGGATTGACTCACAGTTCATCCAGGCCTATGACGAATCATGCTCTATTTATCGTGAAGCTTTGAAAACGGGCGCCGAAAAATTCCTGGTTGGTCCAGCGGCTCAACCGGTGTTTCGGAAATACAACCGCTGCCAGCAAGTCTGCCCATCAAACCCTTGTCCGCTGAAGGATCAATACCATGACTAAAAATAATTCGGTTCTTCCCGGTTCGGAGAAGTGGAGTGATTTTTACTCCAAAGGCATTGGTGCGGTTTACCCCACTGAAAATCTCATCCGACTGATTAAAGGAAAGTACATCGACACGCCTCGCGACGGGCGCGCTCTGGATGTCGGCTTCGGAACAGGCAACAACCTCATCTTCTTGGCTCATTCCGGTTTTGAAGCGCATGGCCTCGAAGTGAGCCAAGAGAGCATCAAGATGGCCCAAGAATTGGCGGGTCATACCAGAGTAAAACTTAACCTTAGCTTATTAAACGGAACGAAACTTCCCTACGCTGACGGATTTTTCGACCTCGTCGTTTCGTGGAACGCGGTTTATTATTATGGCAATCGAACATTGGTGCGCGAAGCGATCCGGGATTTCCACCGCGTCTTAAGGCCTGGCGGCGTTCTCCTCATGTCCGTCACTCATCCCAACAGCTTCATGGCCCGGCGCTTCTCGGAAGATTTAGGGGACGGGCGGCATAAGATCGACCGCGCTTCCCCTTACGATACGCGTGACGGAATTGATATTTTTTATGACGGGACTTCTTCCGGCTGGAGGAAGCTCCTTTCGGACTTCAAAGAAGTGGAAGAAGGCTTCGTTGAAGCGGACCTTTTCGTCCCCGACCGCCGGGACGCTTGGCGGCTCTTCCACGCGAGAAAAGAAAATTGAGCGTCGTTTTTCGAGCCGACGGTTCTTCACACTTAGGCTTAGGCCATGTGGTGCGTTGTCTGGCCTTGGCTCAATACCTGAAACAAAAAAAAGGAATCGATTCTTTTTTCGTTTTAAGAGCGGAAAAAGACATTGTGAGGATGATCGAAACTCAAGGCTTTCCAACTTTCTCGGCCCCTGATGATTTTGAAGGTGATTATCTCTTCATTCAGGAAGTTGCCAAAAACAAAAATGCAAAAATAGTAATAAGTGACATCTGCCACCCCGAAAATCTCGTGCGGATGGATGACCTGAAATCTTATTTAAGGAAGATTGAGGAGAATTTTTTTTTGATGAGTTTAGGAGGCGGTACAAGTTTTGATATCCCCGGACATATCGTGGTTTATCCTTATTTTCGGTTAAGTTTCCAAAAACCTGAAAATGGAAAAGACAGGAATTTTCTTCTTGGCCCTTCTTATTTTATTTTCAGGGATGAATTCCTCAAAGTTCGGCCGAAAAAAAGAAAGATCTCTCCCGAGGCACGAAAGATTTTGGTGACCATCGGCGGTGGGGACCCCTACCGCATCAGCCTTCTGGCAGCGAAAAGTTTGAAACTGATCGAAGACGATCTGAAAATCAAAATTGTCATCGGTCCGGCTTACCCGAAATCGTTGCCGCAAGAAATCCAATCTGCTTTGCAAGGAAAGAATATTCAACTCTTGGATTCTTCCTCCTCTCTTCCCGAAGAAATGCTTTGGTGCGACCTTGCCGTTACTGGCGACGGATTGACCAAGTATGAAACCGCTTTGACCGGAACGCCGAGTATCATGATTTCCCAGCCTTTAAGCGAAATCGAGCTGAATCGGGATTTCGTAAAAGCGGGAACGGTGCACTATTTGGAGAATTCAGAAACCGTTTCTCCAGAAAAACTCGCCGGCGAAATTAATCGCTTCTTGAACAACGAAGAGTTGAGAAAACAAATGTCCCGAAAAGGAATGGAAATGACGGATGGGAAAGGTATTGAGAAGATAATTTCCCACATTCCTCCTTCATTAATACTATCGCGCCCGCATGCGACCTGACATTGGTCAGGTCGGTCGGCCTTGATTATGAAAATCAAACTTGGATCACGATTTATCGGAGAAGGAGAAAAGACCTTCATCATCGCCGAAGCCGGCTCAAATCATAATCGTAACTGGGATCGGGCCTTAGCCTTAATCGACGCCGCCGCGGCGTCCGGGGCCGACGCCGTCAAATTCCAACTTTATAAGGCCTCCGACCTTTATCCGAAGGAAAGCCCGGTTTATAAGCCCGTAGAAGAAACGGAACTTCCGGAAGAATGGCTTCCAAAACTTTCCGATTATTGCCATGAAAAAAATATTATTTTTTTAACAACCCCGTTTAGCATAAGAGCCGTTGACCTTTTGGAAAAAGTGGGCATACAAGCCTACAAAATCGCCTCATCGGAAACAATTAATCTGCCGTTATTGAAACACATCGCATCCAAGAAAAAGCTGATTCTTCTTTCTACTGGCATGTGTGGCCTCACTGATGTGGCAGAAGCTGTAGAAACGATTCAGTCAGAAAAAAACTTTGATATCGTCCTTCTTCAATGCAGCGCCATCTATCCAGCAGAGCCGAAGCATCTTCACCTCAAAGTAATGAGTACGTTCCAATCAGCCTTTAACTTGCCTGTCGGTTTCTCAGACCACAGTATTGATCCCTTCATGCCTTCTGTTGCAGTGGCTCTGGGCGCTTGCGTCATTGAAAAACATTTTACATTGGATAGAAAATTAAAGGGACCGGACCATAGCTATGCCTTGGAACCGGGAGAGCTTACACAGATGGTGGAACATATCCGCAACACGGAAATGGCACTTGGTTCTTCTATTAAAAGAGCTTTGTCTGAAGAAATGGAATATGCCCGGCGCGAGACGCTTCATGCTAGCCAGATGATTCAGGCGGGATCAACCATTGCTAGAGAAAATACCATTGTGCAAAGACCCGGCAAAGGCATTAGGCCTCGTTTTATCACAGCCGTCTTAGGAAAAAAGGCAGCCCGTACAATTCAAAAAGGCGAAGCAATTACTTGGGAGATGCTTCAATGAAGAATAAAAAACTGGTAATTTTCGGAACAGGGGAAATCGCAACCTTGGCGCGTTATTATTTCCACCATGACAGCGATTATGAAATCGTGGCTCATACGGCCGATGATGAGTTCGTCACATCTGACGTTTTTGAAGGACTTCCTCTCATTCCCTTCAGTAAAGTTGTGAATGCTTATCCACCGAGTGATTATCACATGCACGTCGCCCTTTCTTATCGACGGCTCAACCGGATCCGTGAGGAAAAATACAACCTCGCAAAAGAGGCGGGTTACACTTTAGCTTCTTACGTGTGCAAGAAGGCCGTTACCTGGCCCGATTTATCCATCGGAGATAACTGCCTCATTTTGGAAAACCAAACGATTCAACCCACGGTCAAAATCGGAAATAACGTCATGATCTGGAGCGGCAACCACTTGGGTCACGGTTCCTTCATAGGGGATCATACCTATATCAGTTCACACGTTTGTATTTCGGGACATACTCAGATCGGCAAGCGATGTTTTTTTGGGGTTAATTCGACCATCCGTGATTTCATGAAAATCGGGGATGAGGTTTTCGTTGCGATGGGAGCTTCCGTTGTGCGCGATGCCCCGGACGGCTCGCTGATCCTCGGAGCGCAAGGCACAACTTTGGCTGCCGAAACGCCAGAAGCGAAGAAATTAAAGAAGAAATATTTCGACATCGATTGATAAAATGGCTAACTGGAAAAAATTAGGTTTGATCATCACGCCGCGCACTGACCTCTGGTGGATGCAGACGCACGCCATGATACCGACGGTCGAAAAATTAAAGGGGCCTCTCTTCAAAATTTATTTCTCCGGGCGCGATAAGGAAAACCGCTCGCACATTGGAACCACCGTCATCGACATGAGCCAAAATGGAAAGATCATCGAGTTTGGCAAGGAACCTGTCCTGACTCTGGGCGCTCTGGGATGTTTTGACGACAACGGTGTCACTCCGTCTTGCATCGTCAAGGAAAACGACCTCACTTTCCTTTATTACATCGGCTGGAATAAAGGCGCGACGGTGCGCATGCATCTTTACGGGGGATTGGCCATCAGCACCGATAACGGAAAAACCTTCCAGCGTTATTCGAAAGCGCCCATTATCGAGAGAACACGCGTAAACCCATACCTCAATACGGCACCCTTCGTGATCCGTGATGGAAACATCTGGAGGATGTATTATGTTTCTGGGACCGAATGGGTCCATGCTGATCTTCCACGCTACAACATACAATATGCGGAATCCGTCGACGGCCTGAATTGGAAACGTGAGGGGAAAATCTGCATCGATTTTCAAGACCCCGAGGAAAACGCTTTGGCGCGCCCCTGCGTCGTTAAAGACGGGGATAAATATAAAATGTGGTTTGCGCACAAGGGAGAATCCTATCGGTTGGGGTATGCGGAATCTTCCGACGGCGTGCATTGGAAAAGGGATGATACCCAAGCCGGAATCGACGTATCCGCTTCCGGCTGGGATTCCGAAATGATTGAATACGCTCACGTCTTCGAATGCAACGGCATTAAATACATGCTTTATAACGGTAATGATTACGGCAAAGCCGGAGTGGGATTGGCGATCCTGGAATGACCCTCAAAGTCGCCATCATGCAGCCGACGTATCTGCCTTGGATCGGTTATTTTGATTTGATGGACCAGTGCGACCTTTTTATTTTTCTGGATTCCGTCCAATTCGACAAACGTTCCTGGCAACAACGCAATCGGATTAAATCTCAAAAAGGAGAAGAGCCTCTTACCGTCCCGGTATTCTCCAAAGGGAAATTCGATCAGAAAATTAATGAGGTCGAGATCGATCACACGTCGCGTTTTTCCGATAAACACCTCAAAACGATCCAGCATGCCTATGCAAAAGCCCCTTTTTTCAATGAGTATTTTGAAGACCTTTCGAAAATTTTTTCTAAAAAGCAGCCGCTGTTGGTAGATCTGAACATCTCCCTAATCATTTGGTTTAAAGAAAAAATCGGGATTAAAACCAAATTGGTCCGCAGCTCCCAAATCGGAGGGAACGGAAGCAAAGTCGAACTTCTTGTTTCGCTCTGCAAAGAAGTGGGAGCGACCCATTATATTTCCCCACCCGGTTCCAAAAACTATATCGATGAAAACAATCTCTTTATCTCGAATGGCATCACGCTCTCTTATCACTCTTACCAACATCCCCAATACGCGCAGCTCCATGGAGATTTTCTGCCCTACATGTCCATATTGGATCTTCTTTTCAATGAAGGCTCAAATACACTATCTATTATCCGATCAAAGCTTCACCCCCCTCATGAAAATCATTTTAAGTCGGACATTAATGATATCGGGAGGATTTTATAATGCCAGATCTCATTGGAAATCAATATAGCCTTTTAGAATTTCGAGAAAAAGATATTTCAGATCAATACATTGGATGGTTGAACAACCCTATTGTGAATCGTTTTGCCAAAGTATTCCATATTAGGCAGTTTTTATTGGGTGTGAGTAAGGACAATATCGCGGCAGTGAAGGCTTATGAAAAAGCGGGATTCGTAGAGGCTTCTACTCCCTATATTAACAAGCCCATGCACGGGTCATCCATTACGATGGTTCAAATTTTGTAAAGAACCAGCCAAAACATCTCAAAAAATAAAGTGGACAGCTCAAAGCTTAAAACGTGTGAAGTTTTTAATAATTACGATCTGATTATAAGACAGGTGGAAAAATGGATCTATTCAAAAAAACCACAAATATTTGGTTGCGAAGAAGTACAAGTTAAGGCGCGTCTTGTCCAAAGAATTACAGAGATGGCAAGTACAGAATATGCTCAACAGTCAATTAACCATGTAAATAAATTTTCAAAACCGCTGCCGTACTGGCCCAAGCGACTTGTTGCGGGTGGCCTACATATTTGTACTGAAACAGGAAAAGTATCAACTTCACTCGAACAGTGGGTTCGCAACATAATTCTTTTTACTGCCTCTTGGTCGCACTTGTTCATATTTTTGGTGGCCGCTCTTTTTAAAAAGGCACCTCAACATTCATCCTCTGCTACTCTTCTAATGGAAGCCGGTGATTCTTATGAAAAGAGTGATGCCCGCTTGGTCCGTTTTTGTCGGCAAGGGCCGATAGAGCCGCTATCTTCTGCAAACCAGATCATTATTCGAACTAAAATATCTCCTCTCAATCCAAGTGATCCCAGTTTTCATTATAATTCAGACCCTCTGATTTATTTGATAAGTACTTTTTTAAAAAGATCCATAAGGTTTACCTTACTCTTAAGGCACCTGACGGCTCCTTTCTACTATCTAAAAGCCTTGATCAACTTTCCTTTAAATATATTGGCCAGCCGTGATCTGTCGATCATTCCTGCTTGCCTTTTTCTCAATAAGAAAAAAATGATCGAAGCCATATTCATTACAACATCAAATTTCTCTTCGCAACCTCTGTGGATGAAGGGGCTGAAAGACCAGCAATTCAAACTACATATGATTTGGTATGCTCAAAATTTTATCCCGCATATGTTCCTTGGCGAGCAAAAACCTACTCACTTGCCCCACGCAAGGCACATGAGGGTAGATGTCCACTGGGTTTGGACAGAAGGGTTCAAATCCTATTTAAAACAGTTAGGGCAAACATCTGAAATACGCGTTGTGGGTCCAATACTATGGTACCTTCCCGAACAAATAGAGAAAACTAACAACACATGTATTAAAATTGCTTTATTTGATGTTACACCGTTACCCGACGGAAAAAAAGTATATGGGATTGTCAAAAACTATTATTCTGTTAGTACCATGAAAAAATTTATCACTGACACAATAAAGGTGTGTGATGAGATTACGGTTGCATCAGGCAAAAAAGTATTGGTGATATTAAAGCATAAAAGAGCGCCTAAAACCGGCTATCATGATTCTCTTTATCTGGAGCTCTTACGGCAGACTGTGAAAAACAAACCTTATTTTAAACTGATTGATCCTAAAACTAATTTGTTTGGGCTATTGGAAGAATGCGATTTATCCATTTCAATACCCTATACTTCAACTTCTTATGTTGCAGCGTCACTGGAAAAGCCTACGATTTTTTATGATCCCTCTGCTGAAGTTATCCCATTATATGAGAAAAGTGAATTTGTTCACTTTGCTTCTGGGCCGGAAAACTTAAAACAGTTAATGGAGAAAATTTTAAATGCCCGGCAATCCTCTCCTCTTCATTTTGGGCACACTGAGGCTCGACAATGAACAACGCTCAATCAGCCCGACATAAAGAACAGCAAATTAAAAATAGCTTTGTTTATCTTCTTCCGGTTTTGGTGGGAAATCTTATTCCTATCATCTCTCTGCCTATCTTCACGAGAGTCTTAAGCAAAGAGGACTTCGGGGCCTTCGCTTTGGCTCAAGTATATGCTTTTTTTATCACCGGTTGCGCTAACTTCGGGCTGTCAACAACTTATGAACGGAACTTTTTCCAATATGAGGCAGAACCTAAAAAAGGCAGTGCACTTCTCTATTCTACTCTTCTCTTCGTAATCTTTGCGATACTCTTACTTACAGTGGCGACTTTTTTTCTCCAGCGCCCAATTTCCCGCTGGATAATCGGCTCAGAGCATTACGGAAACCTTCTTTTTTTAACATTTTGTGCCGCTAGCATCATGAGCCTGAAAGTTTATTATCTCACCTATTTTAAAAACACTGAAAACGCCAAAAGCTTCTCTTGGTATACCATCGACGAAAATCTGATAGGTTTCCTTCTCTCTTTTATACTGATTGTCTATTTCAAGGTTGGAGTTCTTAGTCTGCCTTATGGACAGTTGATATCCAGTCTTATCATTTTCTCTTTACTCACCTACCGTTTTTTGAAAACACATCCCTTTATTTTTGATTGGAAGATTCTTAAGGACTCTCTCAAAATTAGCTATCCCTTAACGCCTCGAATTTTTATGGGTGTGATTGGAAATCAGTTCGACAAATATTTATTAGGACTCATAAATTCAATTGGAGGAGTGGGAATCTACAGCATTGGACAAAAAATCGCCAACATTGTCTTTGTCTATATGACGGCGATCCAAAATGTTTTCTCACCGCAGGTTTATAAAAAAATGTTTAATTTGGGAACACAAGGAGGCAAAGCTATCGGGCATTACCTGACTCCATTTGCATATATTTCTACAGCCGTAGCGCTAATGATTGTGCTTTTTTCAGAAGAAATTGTCATGCTGATGTTACCTACACCTTATTATGGGGCAATTGATATCATTTCACTTTTCGCAATGTACTATGGATTTTTATTCTTCGGGAAACAACCTCAATTACTCTTTGCCAAAAAAACTTTCCTTACCTCAATCCTGACAATTGGCTATATCCTCATTAATGTGGCCATCAACATCCCCTTCATTAAACTGTGGGGTGGAGTTGGAGCAGCTTGGGGCACCCTGATTTCAGGATTAATCTATGTGGGCGCTTCGTTCGTCATTTCGCAAAAATATTATCGAATCGAATGGGAAAAAAAGGCCATCATTTCCATCTACCTAACCTTGGCCATAGCGACGCTTTTGACTGTAACTTTGAGGCATTTTGACGCTCTTTACCTAATCCGGCTTTCATTCAAACTCATTATGTTATTGATCTATGCTCTGGTCGGAGTAAAGCTCGGCATCTTAACAAGGCATAATGCGGCTCTTATTAAAAGTTTAATTCCCACGCGCATGAAACTGGAGCCTTCTCAGCCTTAAGGAGCCTCCGCAAAACTGGATATGGATAAAATTCAAACAAAGGAATCAAACAAATCATTTCTGGCTTTCCTTAGCACACGATGGAGACTACACCATAGCCTTTGTGGTATTGGAAACAAAACCCGTGAAGAAAGCTAACAACCGCTAATTATGCCGAAACCCATCCCAACTCATCATCTTTGCCTGCTTATTCATTGTTTGGATCGGGGAAACCTCAAGGATGTTAAAACTCACCGAGAGTTATTTATTCGTGTGAAGGAAGTGGAAAAGTTGATCGAGAGCCTCAAGGATAGGGGCTACAACTTTGCTCTCCCCGGTCAAATCAAGGAAAAAGACACTCCAAGCTGCTCATTTACCTTTGACGATGGGTATTTTAATAATTCTTATTTTCTGGAGCTAGCTGAAAAATATGAAATACCCTTTATTCTTTTTGCCAATTCTTACAACATCATCCATGAAATTCCCTTCTTATGGGATATCTCTGAATTGAATAAAACCAAATTGACATCTGCCGCCCCCTATAAAAAGCTCTACGAGAATTTATCTTTAGCCGAAAAAAATTGTCTCAAAAATGACGAGCATCGCCCCTTTAATAAGGAAGAGCTGGGGAAATTTGCGCGCCACCCTTGTGTCTATATAGCTCCTCACACACATACGCATCAACCCTTGGTAGGGAAGTACCTCGAAAACTTGGATTCAGAACTGGATGAAAATATTTCTTTTTTAAGCCAATTCCCCAAATTTCTGCAGAATGATTTTAGTCTCCCTTGTGGGTTTTATACCTCCGGCACCATTAAACGACTCAAAAAAAGATTTGAAAGGATTTATACTATAAATGGAGGCGGCTGCAATTCAGGGGATACGTTGGTCAACCGAGTTTCCCTTGTTAACCCAGAATACAGGGGAGATCTGATGTTGCAAGTCGATAATTCTTTTAAATGGGCTTCAAGAATAAAACGAAAATTGGCTAATTTTAGATATTCGCAATATTGGCTTAGCCAAATTTAATGCAAATATGAGTCAGAAATGGGACATAAAAAATGCAGATGGCTTACCCGATGACTATGATCGTGAATTAAGCGCATTTCTGTCCTCATTCATGGACCCAGGCAATGATCCAATCTGGTCAACTCAATTTCTTAATTGGAAACTTATAGATAATGTAGCAGGAAAGGGATTTGTCAGTCTCGCTTTAAGCTCAGGTACGATTGTTGGAGCTACAACAGTTACTCGTAAATCTTTTTATTATTATGGCTCTACTTATCAGTTTGGAGAATTGGGCGATGGCTATACCCATTCTGGATTTCGTCGCCTGGGTATTTTTGCGGCTCTTATTAATGAATTAAAACCGCGAGTTGAGCAAGAAAATGTAATTGTCATATATGGTTTGCCGAATGAACAAGCAAAAAAAATAGAAGAAAAATATTGCAATTTTATTACTCATAAAACATTCAGAATCATTCAAGGCTTTTCTTGTTTTAACATACTAAGGTTTTTAAGTGAAAAAATGCCCCTGATCTTCCAAAAGGCTATTGCTATATTATCACGGATTTTGAATTTTATGCTGCGCGGTCTTCAAAATTGGTGGATATTTATTGGAAAGTTGGATGGCTTATCCATCCAATTGGCACAAGAAGCCCCTTCTGACCAAAATAGCCTATGGGAAAAATGTAAAAAACATTATGACATTCTTCAAATAAGAGATTTGCCCTATATTCAATTTCGATTTTTTAAAAATCCACTGGCCCATTATAATTTTTATACAGCAAGAAAAAATGGTCAACTTGAGGGATATTTAGTAACTAGAATCCAAAAAATGAATGGTAGAAAAAAATGTGTTATTGCAGATTGGCTGTATGAGCCATCAAAGCCTCTTACTCTTTTAGCCTTGATTAACAGGGCTCTAAAAAATGAATATAAAAACGAAATTGATATGACGGCTACTTGGATTAACTATACAAGCTTTGATAAATTTATCTTTTTAATGTCGGGGTTTATCTTAAAAAAATCCCAACCGATTATTTTTCAGAATAATCCAATGGGTCTCGCACTACTGAGGGGCTCACAAAAGTGGCACTTCACTATTGCTGATTCCGACAATGTATGATCAGACCTCAGGTTAAAAAAAATGAAAATAACCGCTATTATCCCTGCTCGCATGGCAGCAACTCGTTTCCCTAATAAGCCGCTGGCTTTAATCTCCGGTCTTCCTATGATCGAACATGTGCGCCGGCGAGTGGCTTTATGCCCTTTATTGGACGAGGTAATTGTAGCCACCTGTGATGAAGCCATAAAAAAAGTGGTGGAAAGTTTTGGCGGTAAAGTCATCATGACTTCCGATCGTCATGAAAGATGTACGGATCGCATTGCAGAGGCAGCACTCCATGTTGAGAGTGAGATTGTCGTGAACGTTCAGGGAGATGAGCCGCTGATTCGCCCTGAAATGTTGAGTGAAATCATTTTGCCTTTGTCGCAAGAGCCATCCTTGCTTTGCACGAACCTGATGTGTCCCATTACTGACGACAAAGAATTTAACAGCCCAAATGTTGTTAAGGTAGTTCTCGATTCATCGAATAATCTTCTCTATGCTTCTCGGGAAGCCATTCCATCGCGGCTTAAGGCGCCAAGCAACGATTATCCAAAGTGGAAACAACTCGGTATTATTGCTTTTCGAAGCGCTTTCTTGCAGAAATTTACTCACTTGGCTCCTACTCCCTTAGAACAGGTAGAATCGGTGGATATGCTCCGCGCTTTAGAGAATGGCTATCAAGTAAAAATGATAGCGACTCAGCATCGCTTGGTAGGCGTCGATGTTCCCGAGCAAGTCCAGGAAGTTGAAGTCCTAATGAAGGATGACCCTTTTATAAAATCTTATCTGTAACCTATGACCGATCAAAAACTCAAAGTGGGCATTGCCGGATATGGAATTGTCGGCAAAAGACGTCGGCATTTTATCGACGAGAATCCTTATTTTAAGACTGTTGCCGTATGCGATCAGGTTTTTGAAGGCCAAAAAAAATTTCCTTCAGATGTAAAATATTTTTCACATTATACAGATTTATTAAAGGAGCCTCTCGACATTCTTTTTGTATGTATTCCGAATTATATAGCCTCGGAAATTACCGTGGCCGGTTTGGAAAAAGGTCTCCATGTATTTTGTGAAAAACCTCCCGGCAGAAATGTTGCTGATATTAAAAAGGTGGTTGCGGCTGAACGAAAACAGTCTCATCTCAAATTAAAATATGGGTTTAATCATCGTTATCATGATTCTGTCCGTGATGCGCTGAATATCATTAGATCGGGGGAATTTGGCAAGATCATAAACATGCGTGGGATTTATGGAAAAAGCAAGGTGGTCCCGTTTATAGGAGGGTGGCGCTCCGAGCGCCGGTATGCGGGTGGAGGCATTTTATTGGATCAAGGAATTCATCTTTTAGATTTAATGCAGTTATTTTGTGGAGAATTCACAGAAGTAAAAAGTTATGTTTCAAATAATTTCTGGAATCATGATGTAGAGGATAATGTATATGCCCTTATGCAAGATAAGCAGGGGCGCATTGCCACAATTCACTCCAGTGCGACCCAATGGCAGCATCGTTTTTCATTGGATATTGCTCTTGAAAAAGGCTTTATTGTTTTAAGCGGCATTCTTTCCAGTTCAAAAAGCTATGGTGAAGAGGAGCTCCTTATCGGACGCCGGGATGATTCTGGAAATGGAACCATGCGGGAAGAAACGATACGCTACATCGAGGATCATTCTTGGAAGCTCGAAATCGACGAGTTTGCCGATGCGATAATGGGAAAAAGTGAAATAGTAAACGGACGAAGCCAGGATGCTCTTTCTGTAATGAAGTTGGTTTATCGAATTTATTCGGCTGATAGTTCGTGGAAGGAAAAATTTCAGATTGAGGACCCGGATTTATAGGAAAAAATATGAATGTCATACGCCTTTATAAAGAATCTAAAAATGCCCAGGATTTTGCAGTGAAGTATCTGGACTATCTTTCCGGATTACTTCATAAGCTGGATACAAAAGCGATTGCTGCTTTTATCGAAGAAATAGAAGCGGCCCGTCAAAAAAACCAAACTGTTTTTATCATCGGAAATGGAGGATCGGCCGCGACCGCTTCCCATATGGCCAACGATATCGGCCTAGATGTTTTTAAAAAGAGCGGCACCGCCAAGCCCTATCGCATCATGTCTTTAGCCGATAATGTGCCGGTCATGACGGCTATCGGAAATGATGACGGCTACGATAATCTTTTTCTCTATCAATTAAAAATACATTACCGGGCAGGCGACAAGCTTGTAGTCATTTCTGCCAGCGGTAATTCGCCAAATCTGGTTTCTGCCGCTCAATGGGTGAAAGAGCAGAGCGGTACAGTATTGGGGCTTCTGGGTTTTGACGGAGGTAAGTTGAAAAATATTTGTGACGTCATCGTTCTGGCAGAAACCCCCAAAGGAGAATATGGCCCCGTCGAAGATATTCATATGATCATGGATCACTTAATGGGCAATTATCTGCAAGGACGGACCTTGGAAGAAGAAAAAAAGGAATACCCCGTTCGATGAGCTTGTCTCAAAAATATCAAATCCTTTTAGGCCCCTCCACTTTCGCAGAGACGGACAAGGCTCCTGTTTTGAAATTAAAGGATCGAGGATATGAAGTCATTGAGAACCCCTTCAAACGTAAGTTAACCAAACAGGAATTATTCGATTTACTTCAACCCTCCGTTATCGGTTTGATTGCAGGGCTTGAACCGCTTGACAGAGAAGTTCTTCAAAAATCCTCGCTCAGAGTTATTTCTCGATGCGGCTCGGGAATGTCAAACGTCGATATAGGAGCCGCCCGGAATCTGGAAATTAAGGTATTCTCAACTCCTAATGGCCCTACACGAGCCGTAGCGGAATTGACGCTCGGTTCTCTTTTATCTCTTCTCAGAAATATCCCTCAAATGAATGAGTCTCTTCACTCGGGAGTATGGGATAAGAAAATCGGTTCGGAACTATGTGGAAAAACAATTGCCATCATTGGATTTGGGCGTATTGGGCAGGCCGTAGCAAAACTGGTTTTGGCCTTTGGAGCCAAGGTGGATGCGGTTGATCCTTTTTTCTCAGGTACTCTTCCCGAAGGAGTACAACTCAAACCTCTCGAAGAAGCCTTAAAAGAAGCGCACATTATTACTCTTCATTGCGATGGAAAAACGGCTCTTTTGGGAGCTGATCAGTTTCAAATGATGAAGAAGGGAGTCTATTTGCTGAATGCGGCTCGTGGAGAACTCGTTGATGAGATAAGTTTTATGAAAGCCTTAGATGATGGGAAAATACAAGGCGCCTGGCTTGATACTTTTTCGCCAGAACCCTATCAAGGCCCTTTAAGCGGATACAAACAAGTCATTTTAACTCCGCATGTAGGTTCTTACACGCGTGAGTGCCGTCAATCTATGGAGAGTGAGGCCGTAGATAACCTTCTCTCTGGTCTTAAATAAGATGAATTCTTCTCTTCCCACTGAAACAAAAAAAAATTTACAGCTCATTTCCAACTTAGCCAAAAATGCGGCGGCCCTTTTATCGTCTTCAGGTCGAAGCGTTGTAGCTTGTCTTCCTCGCGATGTAAAAGTTGAAGCAGATGCTCAGTTAAATAATTTTATTCAAGCCGGATTAAAAAAAATCGGCACTTTTCCTATTCTCTCGGAAGAAGATTCTTTGTCTTCTGATTTTAATTTCGAAAAGCCCTTATGGATTATTGATCCCTTGGATGGGAGCCTGAACTATTCAAAAGATATTCCCTTTTTCTGCATTTCCATTGCGCTTTGGGCGAACCACAAACCGCTGCTCGGCGTGGTGTATGATCCAAATCGGGATGAGCTTTTTGAAGGAATTGTTGGCCTGGGAGCTTGGCTTAATGGAACGGCCTTAAAGAAAAAAGAAATTATTTCTAAGGAAGAGGCTGTTTTATGCATGGGCTTTCCCACCGGAAGGGATTTCTCAGAAACTTCATTGAAAGAATTCGTAGAAGAAATTAAAGTTTACAAAAAAATCCGTCTTTTTGGATCGGCGGCTCTTTCATTAGCCTATGTTGCCAGTGGCAGAGCGGATGCTTATCATGAAGATTCGATAGCTCTTTGGGATGTGGCGGCCGGCCTTGCCCTAGTTTCTGCAGCCGGAGGAGCCATTGACTATAAAAAAACAGATCAACCTCATCGTTGGATTGTAAAGGCGGGAATCCTATGACAATAAAGAAATGGATACCTGGTAGGCTAAAGACCTTCTTGTCCGACAGCCGCCTAAAAATATTGGATGCTTTTTACAACGTATGCCCTCGCACGGCTACATGTCATGTAAGAGGCCTGCGTATTTCCGTTTGGGTTAGCAGCTGGATTGAAAAATACCGGGTTGATTCTTATGAGATAAAAGAACCAGATACATTGGATTGGATCGACAGAGAGCTCAAAGACAACGACGTTTTTTATGATATTGGCGGTAACATTGGAGTTTACTCCCTATATGCGGCGGCCCGCAATAAGCAGGCCCGTATTTTCTCCTTTGAACCCGAAGCCCAAAACTTTTGGCATTTATGTAAAAATATACATCTCAATAATTTCACTAATATTATTCCCTGCAGCCTAGCTTTGTCCGACAATGAAAATTTTAATTACCTGCATATCACAACCATGACGGCGGGCAGCGCCTTCCATTCTTTGGATGCTCCTTCTGTGCATCGAGTTGAAAAAAATTCTCCTCTCCTAAAACAAGGTGTTCTCCCGGTGATGCTGGACTCTTTAATTAACCGTTATCATCTGCCACTGCCGACTTTGCTTAAGCTTGATGTGGATGGGCATGAGGGCAAGGTTATTAAAGGCGCCGAACAAACAATCAGAAGCGGCCTCATCCGAAGCTTACTTGTAGAAATCACGGGTTTACCAGCGAAACCTCCAGCATCCGACATTCTCTCTTTTTTTAAATCGGCCGGATATGAAATCGTCTCCACCACAGTCACCGACGGGCTGACTCAGGCAGGAGAGCCCAGTGCCAATTATATTTTTTATAAAAAAACGCCGTCCTCATATTAAGTGAGACTTCTATGAAAATAAAAAAACCAAATTTGACTGGAAAATCAGCGACCTTAGGTTCTTGGATTACCTTCCCCTGCGAAGCCAGTGCGGAAATTATGGCAAATGCCGGCTTTGACTGGCTGGTGATCGATATGGAGCATGCCCCTTTGGGAGTCAACGAGGCATCCCGGTTAATTCGGGTAATTGATCTGGCAGGAAAACCTGTTTTGTGCCGACTTCCTTCCAATGATCCGATATTAACCAAGAGCGTTTTGGATTCCGGCGCTCACGGTATTATTGTTCCCATGGTGGAATCGGCGGAGGATGCCCAAAAAGCGGTGGCTTCGGCTTATTATCCGCCAAAGGGAAAAAGGGGCATCGGTTTAGCACGCGCCCAAGGATATGGAGGTCGTTTTGAAGAGTATCGCCAAGAAGCTTTACAAAATTTGACTGTGATTGCCATGATCGAAACAGCAGCGGGCTTAAAAAATGTAAAACCAATTGCTTCCACTCCTGGGATCGATGCCCTACTCATTGGCCCGTACGATCTTTCAGGATCCCTCGGCAAAATTGGCGAGCTTTCTCATCCAGATTTAAATATTGCCAAAAAGGAAATTATTGCCGCTGCTAAAGAAGCAGGAATCGGTTGCGGTCTTCATATTGTACATCCCTCGCCACAAAACATCACTCAAGCCTTGGATGAAGGATATACGTTTGTCGCCATCGGAGTTGATATGATTTTCTTGGATCAGATAAGCCGAGCTTCTCTAAAGATGGCTTTAAACCACACAAAAAAATTATACTAAACCCTCATTCCTATTATCACTTGAAATTCATTTTTACTAACACACTCCCTTCTGACACTAAAGGAGTTTACTGTCATTATCATCACCTTGAATTAAGGGAAACAGGCTGGCAATTTCTGGATATCCGGCCTTTCGTCCGAGAAAATCAATCGGAAATTTCAGATGAAATAGGGAAATGGCATACGGAAACAAGCCATTTGCTGTCACAACACGCTTCGTGGTGGTGGCTTCACCCACATTCTCGCATTGTCACCTTTGAACCTCCTGTTTTTTACCCATTTTTAACTGCTCTTTCCGTTATAAGATTGTGTGAAAAACTTAAAGAAAAGGAAGTTCATCTGGTAGAATTCCCCATTGAAGTGGGAGGATATCTCAAAGAACTGGCTTCGGATATTGAAATTGTTTTCAGAGACAAAAAACCTTTTCTGAGTGGAATCAGAAATAATAAATATCAATTTTTCATAAAGAACCAAGTCAAGTTTTTCATGAAACTTGTCATTCTATTCTTCACCTCTGTGTTCAATTTCAGAAAAAGACTTAAGCAACAACAGGTACAAACGATTATTTATTCTCATTTTACTGGAATCAAGAACCTTCAAGCTTCAGAGGATCATTATTTTCGTAACATGTTCGATAATCTCGTGAATGTACCAAGATCGGAAATTTTGTGGTTTTATTTATCTCAGAATAAAAAAAGAGCTGAAATAAAAGCGCTCAAAGAATACATGTCTCGCCAAAACAAACCTTTAGTTTTGGTTTCTGACTTAATCCACCCTTTTCATTGCCTACATATGATACAGATACATTTATGCTTCTCTTTTAAATTACTCCTATTGAGAAATCAGATCCCTCTGATTGCTATTCAAGGAAAACGAAGCAAGCAACTGACCTTCCAATATTACTGGCAAATTATAATGGGTTCTTCTCTTTTTGCGGAATTAGTAATTTATTTTTCCACAAAAAGACTCTTCAAAAGTATTCGATCCAAAACCCTTGTTTATCCCTATGAAGAAAAAGGTTTAGAAAGGGGTCTCTTACGAGCCCATCATGAAACGATTCATCCATCAAAATGTATTGCCTATGCTCACGCCATTTGTAATCAGGGTCATTTATATATTCGTTATCGCCCTGAACTGGCAGGAGCTTTAAAACCAGACTTGATAGCTATGACAGGCCCACGTATGCAAAAATGGTATAGAGAATGGGGCCAAGTAGATCCACAGAAGATGCTCGTCATCGGCAGCAGTCGATTTCTCCCTCGCTCTCCACGACAATCCGAAAAAAAAACCTTTAAAATCCTTTTTTTAGGTGGCTTGGAACATGATCTCGGGACTTTATCCAATTTCATTCGAGAAGACCTGGAAATTTTTAAAAATTGTGATTTGGTAATTAAAATACATCCCCATGATTGGCAAAAAGCACAATCACGCTATCTAACCAACATACGCTCTTTAGGACAGAAATTCACTGTAGATCATCGCTCACTTCCAAAACAATTTGAGGAATGTGATCTGGTACTCATGTGCACTACTTCCGCAGGCATCGAAGCCATGCTGTCTGGCAGACCTGTCATTTGTATTGATCTTCTTGACCTTTTCAATTTAAACCCTTTTGTCGGCAAAACAAATATGAATGAATTAAAATACTGTTATACGGCATCGGAGCTTAAAACTGAAATCACAAGTATCAGAAATTTATCTTCTGAAGAATACAATCAATTAATAGAAACACAAACAAAAGTAGCTTGTGAGATTTATGCTCCGCCTAATCCTACAGTCATCAGCAACATGTTGAAAACCGGTCGGGTGATTGTTTGGCTCTTTTTTATGATTTCTGGCTTCAGCATTTAATTGAATGACCATTTCTCTCAAACTTCTTCTCCAAATATTCCTGACCGTATGGGCGGTAGCTATGGTCGAGGTTTATGTGCTTAAAGGGGATGGGGATATTTTTGATTTCTATACTCTCTGTTTATCTTTAGGAATAGGCCTCACCCTTTTCATAGCCTTGAGCCTCGCGTCCACCAACCAACTTCTAGTACAAGTCTTCGTAATAACCTTATACATAATCCAGTATTTTCTTCCCAGGCTTTTATTCTATCAACTTTTCCCCAATCAGTTGGAATTCAACTATGGAGAAGACTTAGATCCAAAATTTGTTAATGATGGATTATTATATATTTTAATGGGTACTCTTGCCATTCTTGCCGGCTTCTTTTTTGCGGATCAGTATTCCAAGAAAATTCCTAGGCAAAAAGAAAAAATCAAAAAAAAATGGAACCTGCCTGCAGGGCAGGGATTGTTTCTTATTTTTCTTCTCTCTTCTCTAGCTGACTTGTACATGACCATAGTCCTTCGTGTGGTGCCCAGCAATCATGTAAAGTCTGAGAATCACTACCTCTTGATGGGAATTAGAACTTTAATCAGCACCGATACCTCTTTTTTTCTCCTTTTGGCATGTCTGCTGTTCAAAAATCTCAAAACAACTGGAGAGCGTATTATCCTGACCCTATCAACAGTGATTTATTCTCTTCAAATGACTCTCTTAGGATCCAAAGGAGCATTACTACGAATTGGCTTAATGTTCCTAATCTTAGCAATATCCCGATATGGAAACATTCGAGTTAAGGCTTTAAAACTCATTTTTATAATGAGCATTATGATGGCTCTCGGCGTCGTCGGCTATGGAGTTGGGCTAGCCTCACGAATGTGGCTAGCTGCCGATGTGGTAGCAGAAGGACCCTCCTCTCAATCTATAGAGGTGGGGCAGGAGGCTCTATCTCACAGCACAATATCCGATTTATTGTTAATGATTGTGGATCGTCTAGGCATCATTGATTATCCAATTTCTATCATCTCAAGAGTGGAAACACATGCTCCAAATCCTTATATGAGTTTAAACTATGTATTCAAAAGTTTTTTTAATATTATACTTCCTGGGGCCCCTTTCCCTGAGGTGGCTCATCCAACAGCACAAGTATTGGGTGTTATCTATGGGAGTTTTGAAGAAGAAGCCTTAGACAATACTTTTAACTCTGAGCCTTGGACAATTTGGGGAGTTACATATGCTTTTTTCGGCTGGGCCGGAGGACTTCTTGTTCTTTTTATTTCAGCCTTTACCCTACATTTTTTTTATACACATTTATCGTCTTCCCTTTCCTCAGATTTTTTACTTCTGTTCCAATCAAATTACTTCTTTTGGGCGATGATGGGGAGTTATTATAATAATATGGGGCTTGATTATGCTTCAGGCACACTGATTATGGTTATTTTACAAATCATCGTCGTTTGTTTATTGGGTCATTTAGCCAACTCCTTTATCAAAAAATTTAAAAGCTTTTTTAGTAAGCCCAACGCAGCCCTTTGTGGAAATACAAACACCCCATGATCTTAAGCAGCATCATTCCTACGCGAAATCGTCCAAAAGATTTGTTACAGGCTGTAGATACAGTTCTCCGACAAACCCGTCTTCCTGATCAACTTTTGATCATTGACCAAAGTGCCGATGATATCTCCAAAAATCTCATTGAAAAGCTTTTTGTTCGTGAAAAACCTCATATGGAATTGAATTATATCCACGACACTTCAATTACGGGATTAATCCATGCAAAAGATGTGGGAGTCAAAAAAAGCTCCGGCGATATTGTCATGTTTTTGGAGGATGACGTTATATTGAGCCCCAATTATGTCGAGTGCCTTTTAAATGGATTTTTAGAAAATCCCAAAATGATGGGTTCCTGCGGAGTCATGACGGATGTTTCTAAATTCACTTGGAGCTACAGGCTCTTCTTCCGCCTCTTTCATAGGGGGTTTTTGAATGACCAGCGGGCTAGAATACACGGCAACCCTTCCCAGTGGGGAAACAAGTTCATCCCCAGCATGTATTTAAGCGGAGGACTTTCTGCCTTTAGAAGAGAGGTGTTTGAAAAAGTGCCTTTTGACCTCAAAAATGATTTTTTCATGATTGAGGATAGCGATTTTTCGACCCGAGCTGAACAAACTTTTGGCGCTGACAAATTTTTCATTAATACAAGTGCGCGTCTCGATCATTATTACTCCCCTGTCAATCGGGCCGTTCAAAAACCTAGATACAATCGAAAAATGAGAGAGTATGTTGTTTTTTACAAAAAAAACTCTTACCGGAAATGGAGTTCCATTTCGTTTGCTTGGCTTCTTGTGGGATGTGTCCTAGAAGCTAGTCTTGAATCAATCAAATCTCGAAGTTTGAATCCTTTGATAGGAATGGGAAAAGGATTAATAGAAGGTTCTCAATGGAAAGTGCAGGCCATTTGAAGTGATTTTTTTTATTTTTTTTGGAATCTCTTTTTTTTTAAGCCTTCTCATGACGAGGCTTTTATTTTCTTCAAAAAAATTCCTTTACCTTCCGGATCATCCTAATCAACGCTCCCTCCATATCACGCCTACTCCCCGTACGGGGGGTATTGCCATTCTCTTCGGTTTAAGCATCCCCTTCGCTCTTTTTTTTACCCTCAAAAAAATGGGGCTTGAGCCGCCACTTATCCTCGAAAAATCTGAAATCCAAAATTTTCTTTGGTTGATTGGAGCCCTGCTTTTCGTCTTTGGAATGTCCCTTTGGGACGATCTAAAGCCCCTGTCCCCTGCTCTGCGCTTATTCATCCACTTGCTCACCGCTACCCTTTTGATTGGAGGGGCCAAAATATTTCTATCCTCTTTCTACCTTCCTTTTTTGGGTACTATTACCTTATCTCCTTGGATTATTTTTGGCCTAACTCTTCTTTTTCTGACGTGGCTCGCCAATCTCTATAATTTTATGGATGGAATGGATGGATTTGCGGGGGGCATGACCTGCTTTGGATTTGCCTTTTTAGGTGTGCTTGCATGGATGCATGATGATAGGTGGCTTTTCTTTTTAACTTTTTCAACCGTTGCTTCCTCCCTGGGATTCCTTATCTACAATTTTCCGCGCGCAAAGATTTTTTTAGGCGATAATGGCAGTATCCCCTTGGGATTTTTAGCAGGAGCCCTCAGCTGTTTAGGAATCCAACGAGGAGACTTGGATATAGGGGCAGCCCTCCTCATTTTTTCTCCTTTTATTGTTGACGCCACGGTCACCCTCTTCAGAAGACTTTGGAACGGACAGAAGGTTTGGCAGGCTCACCGAGAACATTACTATCAACGACTGGTCCTTTTAGGATGGGGACAAAAAAAAACAGTCTTGTTTGAATATGTCCTGATGCTCCTTTGTGGGGGAAGTGCCATGCTTTACGTCCAGCTCGGTGGCTCTTGGCGTGAAATGATTCTAGGCCTATGGATTGTGTTTTATGCTTCACTTATTGCGAGTATTCATATTATAGAAAAAAGCTTAAAAACTAAGCCAACTCACGAGGATTTGTGGAAAAAATTGCAATCATAGGATTGGGGTATGTGGGGCTTCCTGTGGCTTTAGCCTTAGCCAAAAAGTTTCCCCATACGGTCGGATTCGACATTGATCAGAGTAAAGTGAACTCCTTGGTGAAAGGGATAGATCTCTCACAAGCGGCCTCTGAAAAGGATTTGCAGTCAACAAGCTTAAAAATCACATCGGACGCATCTCATCTAAAAGACATTACTTTTTTCATCGTTACTGTACCTACCCCGGTCGATAAAAATAACCGGCCTGACCTCACGCCTTTAATCAAAGCTTCTCAGTTTATAGGTGCTGTTCTTCAACGGGGAAGTGTCATCGTCTATGAGTCCACCGTTTATCCGGGGGTAACCGAAGAGATTTGCGGGCCCACTTTAGAAAAAGCATCTGGATACCGTCAGGGTACAGATTTTAAGTTAGGGTATTCTCCAGAAAGGATTAATCCGGGCGATACCGAACATACCCTTGAACGTATTACTAAAATTATTTCTGGAGAAGATTCTCAAACTTTAGAACGTATTGCTGGGGTCTATGATAAAATTATCGATGCAGGACTGTATAAAGCCTCTTCTATCAAGATTGCTGAAGCGGCTAAAGTCATTGAAAATGTGCAGAGAGATTTAAATGTAGCTTTGATGAATGAATTGGCCATCATTTGTGACCGCCTGAATATCCCCACTCGCGAAGTGTTGGCCGCCGCTTCCACCAAATGGAATTTTCTCCGTTTTACACCGGGGCTTGTGGGTGGGCATTGCATAGGCGTTGATCCCTACTATCTCACCACGAAAGCGGAAGAATTAGGCTACCATCCTGAAGTGATATTGGCCGGTCGTCGCATCAACGATAGTATGGGAGAGTTTATTGCCAAACGAACAATAAAATCACTCATTCACGCAGGCGTTGCCATTAAAGGAGCCCGTGTCGGCATTTTAGGGATCACCTTTAAGGAAAATGTCCCGGATGTCCGAAATAGCCGTGTTCCAGACATCGTAGAAGCACTCAAAGAGTTTGGAGTGGATATTTTAATTCATGACCCTATGACTCATTCAGCCGTCACGAGAAAAGAATACGGCATGGACCTCACCGAATTGGAAAAATTTCAAAATCTCGATGGATTGATACTGGCTGTCAATCATTGTCTTTACCTTGAGATGCCTTCTGAAAAATTGATTTCCTTCTTAAAGCCCGGTGGAGTGTTTGTGGATGTTAAATCCTGTTTGGACCCCAAAAAAATGAAGTCAGTCGATTATTGGAGTTTGTAATACCCTCTTATGGATTCTCTTCCTACCTCACTGCCAGTGGCCGATTCCATCAATGTAGATCCGAAAACCGTTCGCAGTTTTGGAGAAGAATGGAGCCGCTTCAAACAAAATGATTTGACTAAAAACGAACATGCACGTCTTTTTTCAGAATATTTTAATATTTTCCCGTGGGAAAAACTACCTTCGGATGGCGGAGAAGGAATCGACGTGGGTTGCGGCAGCGGAAGATGGGCCTCCCTCGTAGCGCCTCAAGTCAAAAAATTGCATGTCCTCGATGCAAGCCCTGACGCCTTGTCAGTTGCCAAAAAAAATCTTTCTTCTCTTTCCAATGTTTTATTCCATCAAGAGAGTGTTGGAGAAATGTCTTTAAAAGATAGAAGTCTGGACTTCGCCTATTCGTTAGGGGTTCTCCATCACGTTCCCGATACACAGGAGGCGATCCGCAGCATCGCCACAAAGCTCCGAAAAGGGGCGCCTTTTTTGATTTACCTTTATTATGCTTTCGATAACCGCCCGTTTTGGTTTGTGGGGCTATGGAAAACAACCGACTTTTTGAGATTTTTGATTTCGCGATCACCTTCCCGATTAAGATACCTCATGGCGGATACCTTGGCAGCCTTGGTCTATTACCCTCTAGCAAAAATAGCTCGGTTTTTAGAAAAAATAGGCTGTCTCTCTGAATTCTTTCCCCTCAATGCCTATCGTAACCGCTCTTTTTACACGATGAGGACGGATGCTTTGGACCGTTTTGGGACTCGATTAGAGAAAAGGTTCACGCGCAAGGAAATCACAGCTATGCTTGAAGCGGCCGGGTTCGAGCAAATCCATTTTTCAACTCAGGCTCCCTACTGGGTTGCATGCGCCATTAAAAAATGACCTTTTATCAACAGATTCAAAACTCCCTCAAGCAATCTCCCAAAAAATGGCTGATCACAGGCACTGCTGGGTTCATTGGTTCCAATTTATTGGAGACTTTGCTGAGCTTGGGACAATCAGTGGTGGGGCTTGATAACTTTTCTACCGGAAGTCGTCAAAATTTGGAAGACGTCCGGAAAGAGACGGGACAGTCCAACTGGAATCGATTTCATTTTCTTGAAGGAGATATCGCCAATTTGAAAACCTGCCTTCAGGCGTGTGAGGGTGTCGACTATGTCCTCCATCAAGCGGCCCTTGGATCAGTACCCCGGTCTATTGAAAACCCATTAAACTCCCATCGTGCCAATGTGGATGGTTTTATCAATATGCTGCTTGCCTGCCGGGATAACCGTATTCAAAAGTTGGTGTATGCCTCATCTAGTTCCGTTTATGGCGATGACGATTCTTTACTACGCACCGAAAATATCATTGGGAAACCCCTCTCCCCTTATGCCGCCACAAAGTACATCGATGAGATATACGCCCATGTCTTTGCAAATACCTATGACATGAAAATTGCCGGGCTCCGGTATTTTAATGTCTTTGGCCGCCGTCACAACCCCGATGGGCCTTACGCCGCTGTTATTCCCAAATGGATTGGCCGCCTGCTCCACCATGAAACATGCGACATCAACGGTGATGGGTTAACCAGTCGCGATTTTTGTTATATTGATAATGTCATTCAAGCCAATCTGCTTGCCGCTGTAGTGAGTGAGCAAGGGGAAGCTCATGAAGTGTTTAATGTCGCCTGTGGAAAAACGACATCGCTCAACCAACTTTACAGTCAAATTCGGGACGAATTAGGAAAAACAGATGATGTCATTCAAAAGATGGAGCCTGTTTATCATCCCTTCCGAAAAGGGGATATAGCCCATTCTCAAGCGGATATCTCTAAAGCCTCTCGTTTCCTTCACTATTCTCCAACTCATTTTATCGAACACGGCCTTAAAGAGACTATTGGCTGGTATCAGTCGCACCATTGAAAGAAAAAAACATGTGCGGTATTACTGGCTACATTAGTTTCCATGAAGACCCTCAAAAAGTCTTAACTCAGATGACTGCAAGTCTCGTCCATCGCGGACCCGACGACCAAGGCATCTGGCTAGATTATCGGGAAGGTGTTGGCCTTGGACACCGACGGCTTTCCATCCTTGATCTTTCTGCACATGGACATCAACCCATGATGTCCCACAATGAAAGATACCTCATTGCCTTCAACGGAGAAATTTATAACTTCTCCTCATTAAAAAAAGAACTCCAAAATGAAGGGACCACTGTCCATTGGCGGGGCACTTCTGACACAGAGGTGGTCCTCGAAACCATTACTCATTGGGGATTAGAAAAGGCTCTTAGTCGTTTTATTGGCATGTTTGCATTTAGTCTCTGGGATCGAAAAAACCGGATCCTTCATCTCGCACGCGATCGCGTTGGCGAAAAACCTCTTTATTATGGCCGTGTGGGAAAATCTTTTTTATTTGGTTCCGAGCTCAAAGCCATGCGACGCCATCCCGATTGGGAGGGGGAAGTTGATCGAAACAGCTTGGCTCTATTTCTCCGTTACGGAAATGTGCCCGCACCCCATTCAATTTATAAAAATATCCGCAAGCTTTTACCCGGCACTTTCTTATCCATTCCTCCTGATTGGAAAACGAAATCCGATTTTGTGCCGCAACCTTATTGGTCCGCCCGCGAAAAAATTGCGGAGGCGATTTCTTCCCCTCTTCTGTTATCAGAAAATGAAACGATCAGCCGATTAGACATGCTGCTTCGGCAGGCTGTTGGCCAGCAAATGATAGCTGATGTCCCCTTAGGAGCTTTTCTATCCGGAGGCGTCGATTCATCCGCGATCGTCGCACTCATGCAGGCCCAAAACACTCGACCAGTCAAAACTTTCACCATTGGATTTTTAGATGCCCGCTATGACGAGGCTCAAAATGCCAAGGCAATTGCCCGCCATTTAGGCACTGATCACACCGAACATTACGTGTCTTCAGAGGAAGCTCTTTCCGTTATACCCCTTATCCCTTCACTGTATGACGAACCCTTTGCTGACTCCTCTCAAATACCGACATATCTTGTCGCTAAGCTGGCCCGAAGTCAGGTTACAGTTTGTCTTTCAGGGGATGGAGGAGACGAAATCTTCGTTGGATACAATCGCCATCTGTATGGTCAAAAAGTTTGGAGAACGTCCCAAAAATATCCAAAAGTAATAAGGCATTTAGGGGCGTCTTTCTTCTCAAAATTTTCTCCTGCCTGTTGGGAAAAAATTTTTGAACGCTTAGGTCCTCTTCTGCCGAATAGCCTTCGCCTCCGCAACCCAGGCGATAAAATACAAAAGTTGACGGCCCTTCTCAAGACAGCGAGTCCAGAGGCTTTTTATCTCTCTCTTCTTTCCCAATGGCCTGACCCAAATCAATTGCTCCCGGATGCGAAAGAACCCCTCATACCCGCAACAGACCCCCAAGAATGGCTCTATTTCTCAGAACTCACTCAATATATGAGATACTTGGATCTGATTAATTATCTCCCAAATGATATCCTAACCAAAGTGGACCGAGCCTCCATGGGAGTCAGTTTGGAATCGCGCATCCCTTACCTTGACCACCGCATCGTGGAATTCGCCTGGAAGATTCCCTTAACCCAACATTTACATCACACCCAAGGAAAACAGCTTTTACGCGGAGTACTTGATCGCTATGTACCTCGTTCATTAATTGAGCGTCCTAAAATGGGATTCGCCCTACCTTTAGATAGTTGGTTGCGTGAAAATCCTTTGCGCGATTGGGCGGAATCATTGCTCGAAGCGCAAAGCTTAAGCCTCTACTTCAACCCTCAGCCCATCTTAAAGAAATGGAAGGAGCATCTGGAGGGGTCCCATAATTGGCAACATCAATTGTGGACTATCCTGATGTTTCAAGCGTGGCGACATGCAAACCCCTAAAGGAAAAATACTTCTCTACGTCACCAACAGCATCAATTTCTTCGTCGCGCATAAGATCTCCCTCGCCTTGACAGCCAAACAAAATGGCTTTTCTATCCATATTGCCGCTCCAGAGGAAAAAAGTTTCGATGCAAGCCGAGAAAAAAGATTTATCTTCCACCCGATCCCTCTTGGAAGAAAAACCATATCTCCCTGGAAAGAGTTCCGTACGATTCTTTCTTTATATAGGCTCTACAAAAAATTGCAGCCGGATCTCATCCATCATTTGACGATCAAACCCATGATATACGGGTCTCTTGCTGTGCAATTTCTCCGCCTTAAACCTTACGTAATCAATGCGGTAACGGGCTTAGGGTATGTTTTTGTGGGGAAAACCTTTCGTTCTAAGATTCTCCGTAAGATAGTGATCCCCACTTATTGCCTGGCTTTCCGTCTCAAAAATTATACCGTCATCTTTCAGAATCCGGACGATCAGGAGTTTTTCTTAAATAAAAAAATCACTCAGAGAAAAAATACAGTACTGATTAAAGGATCTGGAGTCAACATGGCTCAATTTCCGCTTCTTCCTATGGCGCAAGGAACACCGGTAGTGATGATGATATCGCGCATGCTCTGGGACAAAGGCGTCGGCGAATTCTGGGAATCTGCCCAGCAACTGAAGAGTGAGAATGTATTGGCAAGATTTGTGCTCGTGGGGGATACAGATGATGGGAACCCATCAGCAGTACCTTCTAAGCAACTTCAATCTTGGGTGGAATCAGGGATCATTGAATGGTGGGGCTATCGAAAAGATATGCCCCAAGTCTTAGCCGAAGCTCATATTGTATGCTTACCCTCCTATAGAGAAGGCATCCCCCGTTGTCTGATTGAGGCGGCCTCTTGTGGTCGCCCTCTTATCACCACAAATGAGCCAGGCTGCCGGGAAGTGGTGCACGATGGGATCAACGGATATTTAATACCCTCTCGCAACAGTAAAATTCTGGCTGATAAACTGAAGGTACTGCTCTCCAATCCCACTTTGCGCGAAAAAATGGGGTATTTGGGCCGTGACTTGATAAAAAAAGAATTTTCTGAAGAAATTGTCCTAACGAAAACCTTGGCTATTTATTCAGGAAATCATTTATTTAAGAGCCTTGGATAATCTGAGAAGTATCTTCATAAAAGATCTTTTCTTTTTGATATGAAAATTCTTTTTATGACGCTTTTTAAGATTGGAATAGGAATCAGTCATTGAAAGATATAAAAAAATCATTTATACAAAAATTCATCTTTAAAAAACTTATGCGTTTAATCTTACTAACCTTTGATTTCTTCATCATTACTTTTTCGTGGCTTTTTTCTTCTTATTTAATAGCGGGACATTTCTTTACCCATGATTTACCCCTTCTTCTAGGCACTATTGCCATTCTTTATGTTTTTAAAGTCATCTTTTTTGTGCGTTTGGGATTGTATAACGCGATTTTACGCTATGCCGGATTTCCTTTTGCCCGGGCCATCCTCAAAGCGGTCAGTTTCGGATCTTTTTCAGCCTATCTTGTTGTTATCAGTTATTCTCAACACCGGCCCGCTGGGATTTTTATCATGGATTGGCTTCTGACGTTTTTTTTAGTAAGCGGCACCCGTTTTTTACCGCGTTATTATTCTCAAATCTCAAATCAAGCGGTAGGAGATAAAAAAAGGACCCTTATTTACGGCGCTGGAGACTTAGGGGAAGCCGTCGCCAGGAGCCTTTTCACCCAGCAAGAATACCAACTCATCGGTTTTATAGACGATGATGAAAAGAAGATCGGTAAAAAACTGCATAACCTGCCTATTTTTGGAAAACGGGCCGATTTAAGCCAAGTCATCAGAAAAAATAAGATCAATGAGTTAGTCATTGCCATTACGAACGTTCCTTCCGATTGGCTGAGGGAAATCATCAAGACCTGCCGTACTGAGCACGTTTTCTGTCGCATCGCCCCTAAAATTTCCGACATGCTGAGCCATGAGGTCAACATTAAGAACATCGATATCGTCGACCTGCTGAAGAGGGATCCGGAAGACCTGGATGAAAACCAAATCATCCGTTTTTTAAAGGGGAAAAAAATCCTTATCTCGGGAGCCGCCGGTTCCATTGGTTCCGAATTGGTAAGGCAGGCCTTATGTTTTCATCCTCAAGAGCTTATCCTCGTGGATATTTCAGAATTCGGCCTCTATTCTCTTCAAGAGGAATTAGCGACCGATAAAACCTGTCCGTTTAGCTTTGTGCTTCTTAATCTCTGCAACGCCCAGGCCGTCGAAGCGCTCCTCAGAAAGGAAAAACCGGATATCATCATTCATGCGGCGGCCTATAAGCATGTTCCGCTTATGGAAGAAAACCCGGCGACCGGTGTCTGTAATAATATCCAAAGCACCCTAAACTTAGCCCGCGCGGCTGACCAGAGCGGAGTGGGTAAATTCGTTTTAATCTCCACCGACAAAGCTGTCCGCCCCACAAACGTGATGGGAGCCACAAAAAGAATTTGCGAGCTTTACATACAAAATTTAAGCCTGCGCTCCTCCACAGAATACGTCGCTGTCCGATTCGGAAACGTATTGGGAAGCTCAGGAAGCGTCATTCCTAAGTTCCTCACACAAATCAAGAATGGCGGGCCGATCACGGTGACTCATCCAGAAGTAACCCGCTATTTCATGCTCATCCAAGAAGCCGCTCAATTGACATTGCAGGCTGCTGCCATCGGGCATGGAGGGGAAATTTTCATCCTGAACATGGGTAAACCCGTTAAGATTAAGGAAATGGCGGAAAACCTCATTTTCTTGGCGGGAAAAACGCCCTATAAAGATATCGATATCACTTTTACCGGTTTAAGGGCGGGGGAAAAGCTTTATGAAGAACTTCTCATTGACGAAGGAGAAAAGAAAACTCAATACGCCAATATAACGATCGCCCACATGACGGTTATCGAATGGAATCACTTGAACGAAAAAATTCAAGACCTTCTTGAAGCGGCTCAAGTGAGAAATAGGGATCAACTCCTGATCACAATTAAAGAATTAGTCCCCGAATTTAATCATCACGACTTACACCAAGCGCAAATTTCAGATAAAGTAGTCCCTCTGCCTACAGCCTTAAGTCAATCCCTTTTTTAGTTGAAATTTTTGAATGACCCTACGCCGAGATGAAATGATTGTTGTTTTTAAATTGTTTCATCGCCTGCCTCAGTTACCTCGTCAGCACAATAGAAGTTGTAGCTACTGAGAACCCCAAGTTCGCTATAGTAAGAGCCAAGTTGACCCAGGTTTCACGACTCAACAGTTTTTCTGGAGCGTACACCACATCCCCTGGATTAATGCGAATATTTTGATCATTTGGCTTCACTTTAGTGGTCTTGCCATCAGGAGTCATGACATTAATATATCCTTTAGACATTCGGTTTAAGCCGCCTGCAAAAGCCAAGTAATTTGAAAGTTTATAATATTGATTGAAAGTAAAAGGCCCGGGGGCGCTCACTGCTCCCAAAACAAAAACCCGGTCTTCATAAGAAGGATAGAAAAGGTTATCATTGGGAAACTGCTTTACATTATAGTCAAACTTGTTTTCATTCGTAAACATGTGCGGCACAATGATTACATCCCGATCGAGCACCTCCACTTCTTTTAAATCTTTTTCAAGATCCGGAATTTCCAAAATGGTTTTCTTTTCTTGTGGATCATAACGGATCAGTCTCACAGGTTCTTTCGTGGAAGCCCCTTGGGAAAACCCACCTGCCAACTGAATGATATCCCAAAGTGTTTTTTCGCGTTTTAATTCATAAAACCCCGGACGATCTACTGCGCCTTCCACTTCAATCACTTTTTGTTTGAGAGGGACAAAAACGACTTCATTATCCATCATATAAGGGTTTTGTTCCAAGTCCCCAAAAAGTTTATAGGCAAACAAATCCACTTTTTTTCCTGATTTGGCCCCGCCTTTTCTGATTTCAATATTTCTTTCAGATCCATTTTTTTTTATGCCGGCCAGCAGCAAGACTTCGGCTAAACGGCTTGAAGCCGGAACACGGTAAGTCCCAGGTTTTTGAACTTCTCCCAAAATATGAATTTGATAAACAAGGCCTCCGGATAAAAGTCCCTGCCCTATACTCGCTTCTCCTCCTCTGGTGGATGGAGCAAGCCCTTCAATTCCTCCCCGAACTCCAGCACTATCCACACCTGGAATAGTAGCAATACCGGGCGTCTTGGCTCCCTCGACCGTTCTAAAGCTTGAACCTCGATCATCCGCAGAAGAAGGAGCTGGAGTATCTGAACCTCGAATTAAAAAAGTGCCCTGCCCTTGGGCTTGAAGATAAGGCATGAAGAGAATTTGAAAAATAAAAGAAGTGAGAAGGGTCCAGACGATCTTAGAGTAAAAATTGTTTTTTTTCATAATATATCTTTCTGCTTTAGGTTATTAATTATTTTTATGTCCGCATTTTTTCTTTTTCTCTCATCTTGTGAAGATACTCCAAGAAAAAGGCCCAAAAAATGCTTAAAAACAAAGCTCCCAAAAAAGCAATGGCAACATTCAGAAGAAGAATCGGACTTGAAGGCTTCACGGGTGGCTCCGCCTTGTCAATCACCTGAAAGCTTAAATCTTCTTTGGCTTCTTCAATTTTCGCCATTTCATATTGCTGGGCCAGAAGCACATTGGCTCGTCCTAAAAGTTCTCTCTGCAAGGCAAGATATTGAAGATAAAGCTGGGAAGGCACTTCTTTGACAATTCCACTTTTCTCTTCCTCTTCTATTTTTTGGGCGGTTTCCTGTTTCTGTTGCTCAATCACCACAAGACTGTCCCGGATTTCTTGAAAGCTGAGTGGACGACCTACAGACTTGCCAATATCGACATCTACAAAAGGTTGAGCGGTTGAAACCTTGTTCTGACCATAATACTGATTGAGTTTTTTCCCAAATTCTAAAAAATCAACTCTATTGTTCTGCAGTCTCTCTTCAATAAAAATCCGGTTTCGCTTGGCAACCGTGAGATTATTGTTGGCAATAAAATCCTGCAACTCCACAATGATTTGATTGGCCACTTTTGCCGCAAGTTCAGGATCTTTCATTTCTACCTGTAAAAGTACAAACCCCGCCTTTTTATCTTCGGTCGCCTTTAAAACTTTTTTACGAAAATAACCCACCGCATCTGCGATCGTGATTTCGGGGACATTCCCCATCCAGTCTGGTTTCCAGGAGTTCTTTTCAGGATCCCACCTTTTTTTAAAAAACACATGAATCAAATCATTTTTCTCAATTACTTTTTTAAGAAGAGTTCTGCTCTTTAAAATGCCAATAATCTGCCCACCCTTTTGGGCCCCTCCTCCTACCAAACTGGAAAGACCAGCCACTTGTCCTCCCACACCGGGGATTGAACTCGCCTGAGCAGCCAAAGCAGCCAAGCCCCCTCCTCCCCCTCCCTGACTGAGAGGCATTAAGGTTGCTTCTGCCTTATATTTTTTGGACATCATCAAAGTTAAAAGGGCAACCCCCAAAGTTACCATACAGGTAAACAAAACAATCATTTTCAGGTGTTTTTTGATAACACGATAATAATCCAAAAGGTTGACTTCCTCTTCTTCATCATAAAAGGGAGGAGGATACCAACCATAAGGAGGAGGATTGTTCACCACTTGTGGTGTAGAAGCCTTGTCTGATTTATCCATTACTCACTGACCCTATCCATACCAAAATATTTTTAAAGGAACGGCAAACTACACGAAGGCCTCTTCGAGTGTCAACTGAAGGTTCCGTTTTTCCAATTTTCGAACGGTTTCCGTCCGATAATTGGACTGTGCACCAAAACATCAGCAGACTTTTTCCTCAATATCCCCCCCCTCCCTCGAGGGGAGGGGTTAGGGGGAGGGTGAGTCCAACTTGGCACAGCTTCTGCATACTAGCCAAAGCATGGAGGGTAAAATGAAATTCTTTTTATTTTTATGTCTGTTTTTTTGCATCCTTTTTCAAACCCTGAATCTCCAAGCCATGGAACCCAAGCTAAAAATACTCGAACAGGCAGCCTTAAAATATGCAGGAGTCGATCCCCAGGAAACTGTAAAATGGAAATCCCGTGCAGCCTGGGCAGCGGCACTGCCCAAGATAACGGTGGGAATCGATCAAACCTTTGTGAACCAAATCAATAATACGGTTCGTGATTCTGTGGCTGTTTCCAGTTCAGGAGTCACTTTAGGGCCGCCAGAATCTAGTGTGAATGAAGATAATAATTTCAACCAGGGATTTATTTTTCGCGCCACCTGGTCTTTTGACAAACTGGCCTTCAGCCAAGATGCTCTGGCGATTTCTTCTGAAGCCCGTGCCCGCACGGTGATTCGTTCACAAATCCTGGAGCGATTACACAAAGCCTACTTTGAAAGAAAGAAAATTCTTTTAAAAGAAGCGCCCAAAACGCTTTTGGAGTTTTCTCCTGCTACCAAACTTCATTTGGAAGAACTAGACAGCACTCTCGATTCTCTTACGGGAGGAGCTTTTTCAAAAAATCAGGAAGAAGGAGTTCAAAATGAAAAATAAAATCTTAATATTTTTTCCCATTTTGATCTTGGCCAGTTGTCAGCAAAACCCTCCGACTTCATTTCACAGCGCCATTCAAAATCAACCTTACATTGTTTCTATTTCTCCCCAGCCCGATCATCCTCTTCATGCGATTGACCGTATTGAGCTTGTTTTTTCAATCCCAGTCAACCCAGACTCTGTCAATTCCAACTCCATCCTCATCGTTTCAGGGGAAGTGGAGATTCAAGATTCTTTAAGCCCCAAAACCCTCAGGTCAAAAATTGAAGATCAAAAAATGGAAAAGATTGAGGGAGATTTTCTGACTCATGAAGATCCTCAAAAAGTGATTTGGATTCCCAAAAAATCAGTGGAAAGTGGAAATTGCACTCTCATCGTGACCAACGAAATCTTAAGCAAAACCCATACTCCCTTCAACCAACGCCCGGGCGAAACGCCTACTGCCTTTATCTCGATCTTTCGTCTCCCCACCGCTACAGAGTCTGAAGACACCTCGTTTTCCACGACTTCATCTGCTTCAAACACCACGCCTCCCAAAAACCGCCCCACTTTTTTGCTGATCAATGAAATGCTCTACGATGCCCTCAGCAGTGATACAGACGGAAACGAATTTATCGAACTTCATGGAACGGCTTCTGCCGATATTGATGGATATCAAATCGTCATCCTCAATGGAGCCGATGGAAATATTTTAAAATCCATTACTTTCCCTGCAAACAGCAAAATCAATGTAGATGGACTTTTCCTGATTGCTGATTCCCGATCCAGTCAAAGTACCCAAAGCAATATCTTGGGTGCAAATCTCATTGAAAATTTTGATCCCCAAAACGGGCCTGACGCGATTCAACTTCTCGACCACCAAGGAAGACTTCTGGATGCGGTGGCTTATGGTTCAGGAGGAGTTGAAAGAGCCCAAAATGGACTCACAACGGGAGAAGGCCCCCCCACAGAGACTGTAAGAGCAGGTCATAGCCTTTCCCGGGTGGAAGGAGCGGATACCAACAATAATACAGAGGATTTTATCGATCTGGCTATTCCTACCCCGGGAGTTTTATGAATTTCTTTTTACTTTTACTTTTTTTATTTTTCTCTGCCTGCATGCATTCCCATCGAAGTGAAATTTCTCCTCTTCCTATAACTCCTTCTCCTATCAATACGAGTGATTCAACTTCGGAACAGAAATTAAAAATTACAGTTTTGAATGTAGGACAAGGAGATGCCACTCTCATTCAAACTCCCAAAGGCAAAACTCTTTTAATCGATGGGGGAAAGGATGGCAAAGGACGAGAAGTGATTCTTCCCTATCTTAAATCTCAAAATATTCGTGTGTTGGATGCCATCGTCGCCACTCATTATGATGCCGATCATATTGGGGGGATTGACGAAGTGATTGCAGGAGAAGATGGACTCTTGGGATCCTCAGATGATTTTGTTCCCCTATTAGGAGCCTATGATCGGGGAGGGACACCCTTTGGGGAAGCGCCTCTCTACCCGCAGTATTTACACGCAATTGAAAATCATCGAACTCCCCTGAATGCGAACCAAGAAATTCCTTTGGATTCTTCTTTGAAGATCCGCTGTCTTTCCGTCAATGGAGTTTTAGGAAATGGAACTGCAATAGATTTAACGGTTCCAGGCCTCAGCGGCATCGAGAACAGTACTTCGATAGGCCTGCTCATTGAATATAAAAAATTTCAGTACTTCACTGCGGGGGATCTGACGGGGGGAGGCAGTCCCGGGGGATATCAAACCCTCGACATAGAAACTCCCCTGGCCGAACAAGTGGGCCCCGTGGATCTTGTCCATGTGAATCACCACGGGAGTTCCTCCAGCTCTCATGAAAATTACGTGAATATTCTTCAACCCAAAGTAGCCCTATTCAATGTGGGGGATGGAAATGACTACCAGCACCCCTCTCAGGAAGTGTTGCAACGTTGGAATCAAGTAGGAGCTGATTTATGGCTGACTGAAAAAGGCTCTGGAGGTTTCATGGCGGGTGAACATGTGGCCAATGGCCCTATTGAAATAGAGACGGATGGGGAAAAGATGATGATCAATGGACAAGAATACGATTGATTTGTGCCAGTTTTTTTTATAGAAGGATAAAAAATGACTCCCAAAAAGAAACCACAAAAAACAACGCAACAAAAATCATCTTTGGCCGATACTCCTCCACCCGAACGTTATGCGAGGATTATTGCGGAGGATTTTGATCATAAATTAGAAACCATTACAGAAGGAATCAAAGCTTTAAATGAAAAAATAGAAAAAAAGAACGACGAATTAGAAGAAAAGATGAACGCAAGATTTGATGTGGTAGAAGCTGTTATTCGATGTATTTCTGGGGACGTAAACACTCTAAAGACTGATGTGAGTACTCTAAAGACTGATGTGAGTACGCTAAAAATTAACGGGAGCACTCTAAAAACTGAGGTGCAAGAATTAAAGATTGAAATGAAAGAAACACGAGTAGAACTGAATGAAAAAATTGACCATTTTGGTCATCGACTTGTTCGAGTTGAAACTGAGGTCTCTGACTTAAAAAGTGTTTCCCTTTAAAACTTATGCAACTTGCCCATCAAATAAAAAGAGATTTTGCAGACGAAACAGAAAATATCACTCAAAAATCGGGGTATGATATTTTAAAACGGTTTTGCGACTTGGCATTTGCGATTTTTCTCCTTCCCCTTCTTCTCCCCCTCATGGGACTGATTGCTCTCTTGATTAAAATGGATTCTAGAGGGCCTGCCTTTTTTATTCAAAAGCGGATTGGAAAGGGTGGAATTTTATTTCCTTGTTATAAGTTTCGAACGATGGTGAAAAATTCTGATTTCATTTTGAACCATATTTTAAAGGATAAAGACGCCCATCAAGAATGGCAAAAAGATTTTAAGCTCAAAAATGATCCTCGTATCACTCGCATGGGTTACTTTTTAAGAAAATCCAGCCTCGATGAACTCCCCCAAATTTTTAATGTTTTAAAAGGAGAAATGAGCTTTGTAGGCCCAAGACCCATTGTGGAAGACGAAAACTTTAAATACGGAGAAGACTTTGCCTATTATCAAAGTACTCTTCCTGGCATTACCGGTTTATGGCAAGTGAGTGGAAGAAATGACCTCGATTATCCCAAACGGGTATGGTTGGATAAAAAATATGCTTTTAAGAAGAGCCTGTTTTTTGATCTGAAAATTATTCTCAAAACACTTCCTGTGGTGCTTTCGAGGCGTGGGGCGTATTAAGCAAATTTTTTATTCCCAGTATTTTCTGCACATAGACAATCGCTTTTTTATGAAAAGTGGAATCCATTTTTCTCTTTGCCCCAATTGATATCCTAACCATTTCATCAAATTTCTAAAGAACCATTCCGGAAATAAAAAGTGTTCTTTATTACGCTTTAAATAATTTAATTCTGAATACAAAAACCTCTTCCCCTCAGCCCCTGCTTTCCCAAAAGTATTTTGAATCCATTTTTCTTTTCCATAAAAAACTCCAATATCAAAATATCGTTTAAATTCTTGTGAAACAGAATAGTTGTGAGAATGATAAACAGCGGCCTCTGCCACATAAGAAACTTTCCACCCCTTTTGAAGTATTTTTGCTGCCGTATAAACATCTTCCGCCATAATAACATGGTTGGGAAAACCACCCACACCCTCTAAAACTTCTCTCCGATAAGCAGAAAAAGAATCCGAACAAAAGGGAGTTTTTATTCCCAACTTCTTCGAATCACTTAAAGTCTTGCTGAATGAAGTTTCCGGATAATTAAAAAGACGAGCATGAGCAGAAAAAGGTGTTGCGTTGGGGTAAGGAAGTTGACGACCATAAGCAAGGCCTGTTAAAGAATCTCTCTTAAAAACACTTAAAATGGACTCAAATGTTTGAGGGGATGCCGGAATTGCATCATCGGTAAGATAAATATAAATATCTCCCTGAGTCAGCGACAAAAAAAGATGGCGTGTTCCTCCGTGATTAAATTCAGACCGCGGAATAATATGAACATTGACTCGGGCATCTCTTAATATTTCAACTGACTTATCCGTAGAAGTAGAATTAATCACCCAAAACTCATCCGGCTGAACGGTTTGAGTTTTAATTGCGGCCAGCAAAGCAGGTAGCCTCGCTTCTGCATTTAAAACGGGGATACATAAAATTATTTTCACTACCCTCAGGCTTAACAAATGACGAAAATTCAAACAACTGATTTTCTGATGATAGGAGGAGGTGTCTTGGGACTTACTCTTGCTCTTGAAATAAAACGTCGTCGTCCTTCTTCCCAGATTACTTTGATTGAAAAAGAGGATCAAATCGCTTTCCATGCCAGCGGACGCAATAGCGGCGTACTTCACGCCGGCTTTTATTATACCGCTGACAGTTTAAAAGCACGATTTACTCGGGAAGGCTGTAAACGTTGGAAGCAATATTGCAAAGATAAAAACCTTAAAATAAATGAATGTGGCAAGTTGGTCGTTGCAAAAAATGTTTCTGAGCTGGATGGACTGGTTGAATTACTACGAAGGGCAAAATTAAATCATGTGGAGCTGCATGAAATTTCAGAATCCGAAGCTAAAAAAATTGAACCTCGCGTCAAAACTCATCAAAGAGCCTTGTACTCTCCCACGACTGCCTCAGTAGATCCCAAAGAAGTCATGAATGCTGTTTTTCAAGATGCGAAAACAGCAGGAGTTCAAATTCTTACTTCTACGGCCTATCTTTCTAAAACCAAAGAAGGAGTTCTCACTTCACAGGGAGAAATAAAAGCCAACTATATCATCAATGCTGCCGGGCTCTACGCCGATAAAATTGCCCAAGATTTTGGGTTCTCAACAAACTATCGCATCCTCCCATTTAAAGGGCTTTATCTTTATTCGGATGAAACTCCCGGATCGATTAAAACCAATATCTACCCTGTTCCCGACCTAAACAATCCTTTTTTAGGCGTGCACTACACGATTACAGCTCAAGGAAAAATCAAGATCGGCCCCACCGCCATCCCCGCTTTGTGGAGAGAACATTACCAAGGTTTTGAAAATTTTAATTGGGAGGAGTTCACCGAAGTGGTCGGACGAGAAGCTGATTTGTTTTTGAGAAATAGTTTTGGATTCAGAAATCTTGCCTTTCAAGAAATCCCCAAATATTTTCGTTCTCGCATGGTGACTCTTGCCTCAGAACTTCTGACGGGAGTCGAAAAGAAAAATTATAAAAAGTGGGGCCCTCCGGGAATACGAGCTCAACTTCTCAACATCAAAACTCGCAAGCTTGAAATGGATTTTAAATTTGAAGGTGACAAGCATTCCTTTCATGTATTAAACGCTGTTTCTCCGGCATTCACTTGTGCCATGCCGTTTAGTGAATATCTTTTTGATCAAATGGAGAAATTAACCCATGGAAGTACGCCCCACTGAAATTTTTGATATCAAAGAAATCCTCCCCAAAAGACATACAGACTCTCGTGGATTTTTTTCAGAAACTTATCACAAAAAAGCTCTCCAAGAAGCGGGGATTGATTTAGAATTTGTTCAAGACAATCATTCCCTATCGCTTCCCAAGTGGACCCTTCGCGGCCTTCATTTCCAAATCCCCCCTTTCGCTCAAGACAAGTTGATCCGCGTCACTCGTGGATCTGTTTTGGATGTGGCGGCAGACTTAAGAAAAAGTTCTCCTACTTTTGGGAAACACGTGAGTGTGATTTTAACAGCTAAAAAATGGAACCAATGCCTCATTCCCATTGGTTTTGCTCATGGGTTTTGCACCCTTGAAGAAAATACAGAAGTTTTCTATAAAGTGACAAATTATTATTCGCCAGAACATGACCGAGGCATTTTGTGGAATGACCCTGACCTGGCCATTGATTGGCCTATGTCAGAGAAAGAAGCTATTTTATCTGAAAAAGATAAAAAGCATCCTCGTTTTGTCGAACTCAAGGAATATTTTTGAACTGAAATCCCCCATTCCCCTCTCCCTTGAGGGGAGAGGGTTAGGGAGAGGGTGACAATGAAAACATGGCTTGTGACAGGGGGTGCAGGTTTTATTGGATCGAATTTCATCCTTCGACTCGCTTCACTCGCTCAAAACAAGTCCTTCGAACCGATCAAAATCATTAATCTAGACAAACTCACCTACGCGGGAAATCCAGAAAATTTAAAAAGTCTTCAAAAAAATTCTCACTATACCTTTATTCGTGGGGATATTGGCAACACGGCTCTCGTCACCGAGCTACTTGAAAAATATCAACCTCAAGCCATTCTCAACTTTGCAGCGGAAAGCCACGTCGACCGTTCTATTGAGGGGCCTGATGCTTTTATTCAAACTAATGTGGTGGGAACCTTTCATCTTCTTGAAGCGGCCAAAAATTATTGGAAAAAACTTTCTCAAAACGAACAAAAAGAATTTCGTTTTTTACATATTTCCACCGACGAGGTCTATGGATCTCTTGAGTCTCATGAATCTCCTTTTACGGAATCGTTTCCCTATCAACCCAACAGCCCTTATGCAGCTTCAAAAGCATCCTCCGACCATCTAGTCCGTGCCTATTATCATACGTATGGACTACCCACTCTCATCAGTAACTGTTCCAACAATTATGGGCCTTACCAATTCCCCGAAAAACTTATTCCTTTGGCAATTTTAAATGCCATGGAAGGGAAATCCATTCCTCTTTATGGAGATGGGTTAAATATCCGTGACTGGCTTTACGTTGAAGATCATGTGCGTGCTCTTCAAATCATTCTCGAAAAAGGAGAGCCTGGGGAAAAATATAATGTGGGGGGCAAACAAGAAAAAACTAATTTAGAAATTGTGAAAACACTTTGTCATTTACTGGATGAACTCTTGCCTCAGTCTACTCACCTCCCTCATCAAAAGCTCATGACCTTTGTGAAAGATCGCCCGGGACATGATCGTCGATATGCGATTAATTCGAGTAAAATAGAAAAAGATTTGGGATGGTATCCCCTGGAAAATTTTGAAACCGGTATTAAAAAAACCATGCTTTGGTATTTGGAAAATACCGAGTGGATAAACTCCATCCGCACAAATGTTTACCAGGATTGGATTCATAAAAATTATGCCCAAAGGTAGAAAGCTTTTATGAAGATATTATCAATTAAAAACACCCTTTTCAGAAAAGCCCCCTCCCCCTCGACGGGGGAGGGTTGGGGAGAGGGTGATACAATCGGAAAGTACATTATTTGGAAAGTTTCATTAGACCACCCGCCCCCTAACCCCCTCCCGTCAATGGAGGGGGGAAAATGAAAATAATTCTTTTAGGATCCAACGGACAGCTAGGCTCTGATATTGTCCGTCTCCATCAAAAACAATCAAAAGTTTTTGAACTGATGGCTCTCAGTCGAAAAGAAATAGATCTCACACAAAAAGAAAAGGTGATTTCTTTTTTGGAAAATCAGGATTTTAAAATTTTAATCAATTGCACAGGATATAACCGTGTCGATGACGCAGAAACTCATGCCCAAGAAGCCTTTGCAATCAATGCGCATGCCGTAAAAATTTTGGCTGAAATTTGTGAAAATAAAAAAGCCCGCTTTATTCATATCAGCACTGATTATGTCTTTAACGGTGAAAAGAGTTCTCCTTATTTAGAAACGGATCCTATTGGGCCCTTAAGTATCTACGGATCTTCGAAAGCTATGGGAGAGGATTTGGCGCATTCGATTTGCCCCGACACCCTTCTGCTTCGTGTCGCCTCTCTCTTTGGTATCGCGGGATCCAGCGGCAAAGGGGGAAATTTTATTGAGACGATTATCCATAAAGCCCAAGAAAAAAAGGAACTCAGAATAGTCAACGACATCAGCATGTCCCCCACTTCTACTCTAGATGTAGCACACATGATTCTCACTCTGATTGAAAAAGAAGCTCCCTCTGGAATTTATCATGCGGTCAATTCTGGACAGGCAACCTGGTTTGAATTTGCAAAAGAGATTATCCAGCAGACAAAGATGGCTTGCAAACTGATTCCCATCACACGTGATGAATATCCTACCGCTGCTTTGCGACCTGCCTACAGCGTGCTAGACAATTCAAAAATTTCTAAAATAACAGGCACTATTCCTCATTGGCGGGAAGCGCTTGAAAAATATTTGAGAGAGAAAGGACATATTTCATGAAATGGAAAGGCATTGTTCTGGCGGGCGGTTCAGGAACCCGGCTTTATCCTTTAACAAAAGTCTTAAGCAAACAACTTCTGCCTGTTTACGACAAACCCATGATCTACTATCCCCTTTCCACTCTCATGCTCGCAGGGATTCGAGAGATTCTGATTATTTCAACCCCTCAAGACCTTCCTCGTTTTCAACAGTTGTTGGGAGATGGAGCACAATGGGGGCTCTCTCTTTCTTATGCGGAACAAGCTTCTCCCGATGGCCTTGCCCAAGCCTTTCTGATTGGTCGAAAGTTTATTGGGCATCATCCCTGTGCCTTAATCTTGGGAGACAATATTTTTTATGGCCATGGATTTACAGAGCTGCTTCAACGTGCCGTTTCTCAAGAAACAGGAGCCACTGTTTTGGGTTACTGGGTCAAAGATCCTGAGCGCTATGGAGTGGTAGAGTTTAACAATCAAGACCAGCCTATAAACATTGAAGAAAAACCCAAAAACCCAAAATCGAATTACGCAGTGACAGGCCTTTACTTCTATGATTCTACAGTGCTAGAGTGTGCTCTTTCTTTAAAGCCCTCGCCGCGAGGAGAATTAGAGATTACAGATCTCAATAACCTGTATTTAAAAGATAGCCAGCTGCGAGTTGAAAAAATGGGTCGCGGTTATGCCTGGCTCGATACGGGAACTTTTGAATCACTCCTCGAAGCTTCCAACTTTATCGAAACCATGGAAAAACGACAGGGATTAAAAATTGCTTGTATCGAAGAAATTGCTTGGAGAATGGGGTTTATTGATGAGAAACAACTTCTGCAACTCACTGAATCTCTGAAGAAAAGTGAGTATGGGATATATTTACAAGCTTTAACAAAAAAATAAATCTATGAAAAAATCACAAGACCCTATCAAATCACTTTTTGTAAAAACTATTACAGAAAAATTGGATCTTCCTCATTATCGGGTATTTCTTTTTGGCTCAAGGGTAAGAAACCAACAACTCACGCATCGGTCAGATTATGATATAGGCGTGGAGAGTTCTCAAAAGATCCCTCTTTCAATTCTTCATGAGCTTCGCGAAAACCTGGAAAAAATCCCTATTCTGCAAAAAATTGATCTTGTAGATCTTTCCAGAGTAAGTAAAGAATTTAAAAAAACAGCTCTACAACAAAAAGAACTGCTTTATGAAAAATAAATTCTAAAAGTTGGCCAAAAAATTAGAATTATTAAAGAAAGAAAATTAACATGAAAGTAGTTATCCTTGCCGGTGGAATGGGCACGCGTGTTAGCGAAGAATCGACTGTTCGACCCAAACCCATGATTGAAATTGGGGGGAAACCCATCCTTTGGCATATCCTAAAAATTTATTCTCATTATGGGCTCAATGATTTCATTATTTGCTTGGGATACAAGGGATATATGATCAAGGAATATTTTGCGAATTACTCCCTGCATATGTCCGATGTTACTTTTGATATGGCCAATCACAAAATGGAAGTGCATCAAAACAGCGCCGAACCCTGGAAAGTGACTTTGGTGGATACAGGTGAAAATACAATGACCGGTGGGCGCATCAAAAAAATCAAAAAATATTTAGGAGATGAAGATTTTTGCCTTACCTATGGGGATGGCGTCGCAGATGTGAATATTAAAGATTTAATAGAATTTCACAAAAAACAGAAAACCTTGGCAACAGTAACTTCAGTTCAACATCCGGGCAGGTTTGGATCCATCCGTTTTTCAGAAGGTAAAGTAGTAGGTTTTGAAGAAAAACCTCAAGGAGACGGCGCATGGATCAATGGCGGTTTTTTTATTTTGTCCCCTAAAGTAATCGATTATATACGGGATGATTCAACTATTTGGGAAAGAGAACCCATGGAACATTTAGCAAAGGGCCAGCAAATGTCCGCTTATTTACACAAAGACTTCTGGCATCCTATGGATACTCTGCGAGATAAAATTAAACTCGAAGAATTATGGAACTCCGGTAAAGCTCCCTGGAAAGTGTGGTAATGGATTTCAATTTTTGGAAAAATAAAAAAGTTTTTATTACAGGACACACAGGTTTTAAAGGAAGCTGGCTTTGTCTTTGCCTTCAACAATGGGGAGCTGAGGTCTGTGGTTATTCCCTACCTCCCCCGACTCAACCGAGCCTTTTCGAAATCGCTCAAGTTCATGAAGGAATCACCCACACCTTGGGAGACATTCGAGATTTTGATTCGTTAAAATCTGCTCTTCAGAAAAATCAACCTGAAATTGTGATGCACATGGCTGCACAATCTCTTGTTCGACCTTCTTATGAGAATCCTCTCGAAACTTATTCGACCAATGTCATGGGAACGGTTCATCTGCTGGAAGCCATCCGCCAGACTAAAAGTGTAAAGTCTGTGGTGATTGTCACCAGTGATAAATGCTATGAAAATCGAGAATGGGAATGGGGTTACCGTGAAAATGAAACTTTGGGAGGCTATGACCCTTACAGCAGTAGTAAAGCTTGCGCAGAAATTGTCACTTCGGCTCTTCGAAATTCATTTTTCAATCTTAAAGACTACCCTCAACATGGGGTAGCTATTGCCTCTGCAAGAGCAGGAAACGTGATCGGCGGCGGAGATTGGTCAAAAGATCGACTTATTCCCGATATCCTTCAAAGCTTCATTCAAAAAAAACCAGCCATTATTCGCAACCCAAAGGCCATTCGCCCCTGGCAACATGTATTAGAACCTTTAAGCGGATATCTTGAGCTGGCTCAAAAACTTTATCAAGAAGGACCCCGATTTGCCGAAGCATGGAATTTTGGCCCTTCGGATGAAGAAGCCAAGCCTGTTTCATGGCTTGCAGACCAATTAACCATCCTTTGGGGGAAACAAGCTTCTTGGAAACAGGATGCATCTAGCCAACCCCACGAAGCTCACTCTTTAAAACTTGACAGTTCAAAAGCTAAAATAAAATTAGGATGGCGTCCAAAATGGAAAATAAACCAATCATTAGAAGCTACGACAGATTGGTATCGTAGATATTTTGAACAAGAAGACATGAAAAAATTTACTCTTCATCAAATTAATCAGTATGTAAATTAAAGATTAGATTCCAATTTATTTATGAAATGTCGCTCTTGTAACAACATAATACTTGAACATATTTTTTTAGATTTAGGAGTTTCTCCTCTATCAAATTCATTATTATCTAAGAAAAGTTTGTATTTTGCAGAAAAATTTTATCCCTTAAAAGTCTATATTTGCCATGCATGCTTTTTAGTACAATTAGAAGAATTTGAATCGCCAGAACATATCTTTAGTGATTACACTTATTTTTCCTCTTATTCAGATAGTTGGCTCCAACATGCAAAAGCTTATACTGATTTAATGATCAAACGTTTTAATCTAGATCAACAAAGTCAAGTAATTGAAATAGCAAGCAATGATGGTTATCTTCTTCAATTTTTCCATCAAAATAAAATTCCAGTGATAGGAATTGAACCTGCAAAAAATGTAGCAGAAGTAGCTCAAAAAAAGGGAATCCCAACCTGGGTTAAGTTTTTTGGTGTAGAGACTGCAAAAGAATTAGTAAAAGCTAAAAAAATGGCTGATCTTTTATTAGGAAATAACGTCCTTGCTCATGTCCCAAACCTTCATGATTTTGTAAGTGGGTTAAAGATAGTGCTCAAACCTACAGGGACTATTACTCTGGAATTCCCCCATTTGTTACGTCTCATTGAACAAAACCAATTTGATACAATTTATCATGAACATTTTTCCTACTTTTCATTAATCAGTCTTCTCAAAATTTTTGAACATCATGCTCTCACAATATGTGATGTAGAAGAATTGTCTACTCATGGGGGGTCCTTAAGAATTTACTGTAGACATTCAGAAGAAAAAAATATTTCAATCCACGAAAGAGTGGCCACAGTAAAACAAAAGGAAATCGACACTGGCCTTAACCAAATCACAACCTATTCCAATTTCAAACAAAAAGTAGAAGTGACAAAACGTAATCTTTTAAGGTTTTTGATTGGGGCTAAAAACAAAGGCAAATCAATTGTCGCTTATGGTGCTCCTGCTAAAGGGAATACGCTCTTAAATTACTGTGGTATTCGAACAGATTTTATAGACTATACCGTCGATCTTAGTCCTCATAAACAAGGTTTGTTTTTACCAGGGACTCATATTCCAATCTATAGTCCTGATAAAATAAAAACAACAAAACCTGATTATTTACTTATTCTGCCATGGAATCTTAAAGATGAAATTATGAACCAAATGAAATACGTTCGTGAATGGGGTTGCCAGTTTATTGTACCCATCCCCGAAATAGCTATTTACTAATAAATCTCACTCTATCTATCTATTCGCTATGAAATTTACAGAAATTTCTCTAAATGGAGCTTATCTTATTGAAATGGATCTTCTTGAAGACGAACGTGGCTTTTTTGCAAGAAGTTGGTGTCAAAAAGAATTTCAAGCTCATCAATTAAACAACCAATGGGTACAATGTAACATTTCCTATAACAAAAAAAATGGGACCCTACGAGGCATGCATTATCAAGTTCCTCCTTATGAAGAAGTAAAAGTGGTGAGGTGTACAAGCGGCGCCATATATGATGTTCTCCTTGATCTCCGTTCCGATTCCCCAACTTTTAAGCAATGGGTAGCCCTAGAGCTCTCAGCCGTAAATCATCGAATGCTGTATATTCCAAAAGGACTCGCTCATGGTTTTCAAACTTTGAAAGATAATACGGAAGTTTTTTATCAGATGTCTGAATTCTATCATCCAGAAAGTGCAAGGGGAGTGAGGTGGAATGATCCTTCATTTTTCATTAAATGGCCATTTAATGAAAAATATATAATATCAGAAAAAGATGCGTCTTATTCTGACTATAGTGGCCCTCAAAAACTAGACCAAAAAACTTGACCCTCTTGTCTGAAAAATGCCATCTTCACGCAGGTTTTAAGAATCTATTATTTTTAAAAAATGGGTCTAGACAATGGGGTCTATCTTAGATTACGTATTTTGAGTTTTGCAAAAATCAGTATATGTCAAAAAATATTATTTTTTGGGGAGCAAGTGGCCATGCTAAGGTGCTCCAAGAATTTATCTGCCATCTTGGTTATACATTAATTGCCATCTTTGATAATAACCCAGAGATTCAATCTCCCTTCTCTGAAATTCCACTTTACTATGGTATAGAGGGTTTTCTACGTTGGAAAGAGAATCTCAAGGAGAATAAGAAAATAGCATCACTTGTAGCAATCGGTGGAACCAAAGGTTATCTTCGGTTAGAGATTCAACGATTTTTAGAATCCCATCATATTATAACAACAACAGTAATTCATCCCACTGCTTTTGTAGCTGCTAATGTTACTATCTCCGCGGGAAGCCAATTGCTAGCTAAGTCGGCTGTGTGTTCTGATGTTACTATAGGTGAAGCTTGCATAATCAATACCTCTTCCAGCGTGGATCATGAAACGATTCTAGGTAAAGGAGTACACATCGCCCCGGGAGTTACTATTTGTGGATGTGTAAGAATCGGGGATTTTTCCTTTATTGGAAGCGGTGCTGTAATTTTGCCAAGAATCAAAATTGGAACTAACGTAATAGTAGGAGCCGGATCAGTAGTTACTCATGATGTTCCTAATAATAAAGTTGTTTATGGCAATCCTGCGAAAATAATTCGTAATAATTTAGAATATGAAAGATCATAACCCAATGGACTCAATAAAAATTTCGAAAATGGCCACCGATGTTCATCTTATTAAACTGGCTAATGAATTATTCATTAAAAGTTGCCAATATGGCTATTCCTATAATTTTACATGGCTTGGTCGTCCTATCATTCAGTTTCCACAAGACATGATCGCTTTGCAAGAAATTATCTGGCAGGTGAAACCACATTTGATTATTGAAACAGGGATTGCTCACGGAGGCTCTCTTGTTTTCCACGCCTCTATTCTTGAGCTGATTGGAGGAGATGGACAGGTCTTAGGCGTAGACATTGATATTCGTAAACATAATCGAGAAGAAATTGAGAAGCATCCAATGTTTAAGCGAATTAGAATGATTCAAGGCTCTTCGGTTGATGAAAAGATAGCAAAAGAAATCTATAAATTGGCAAAAGAAAAACAAAAAATAATGGTGATCTTAGATTCAAATCATACTCATGAGCATGTACTTAAGGAATTAGAGCTTTACTCATCTCTAGTCACTAAGAATAGTTATTTGGTAGTACTCGATACCGTTATTGAAGATATGCCTGGAGATTATTTCCCTGACCGTCCTTGGGGTAAGGGAAATAATCCCAAAACAGCAGTATGGGAATTCCTTAAAAAAAATAATCGTTTTCTCATTGATAAGAGTATTGAAGATAAACTCCTCATTACCGTAGCGCCGGATGGTTATCTAAAGTGTATAAAGGATTAGCTATGGAACGTATTCTTGTCTCAGGCCCCTCAATTACCCAGAAAGAAATTGATTATGTCACAGATGCAGTTACTAATGCTTGGTATGAGAATGCAAATCTCTACCATCAGCGATTCGAAACTGCTTTTGCTAATTATGTGGGTACTCGGTTTGCCATCTCTCTCCCTTCTTGTACCTCAGCACTTCATTTGTCTTTAGTAGCACTTGGCATTGGTCCTGGTGATGAAGTAATAGTTCCTGATATCACATGGATTGCTTCAGCAGCACCTATCACATATGTGGGAGCGGTTCCAGTCTTTGCTGATGTAGACCCTAAAACTTGGTGTTTATCCCCTAAATCCTTTTCAGAATGCATTACCCCAAAAACCAAAGCAGTTATTCCCGTCGATTTATATGGTAATCTTCCAGAAATGGATGCAATCCAAACCGTCGCAAAACAAAATCATATAGCAATTGTTGAAGATGCTGCAGAGGCTATTGGTTCTGAGTATAAAAGAAAAAAAGCAGGCAGTTTTGGGAAAACTGGTGTTTTTAGTTTTCATGGATCTAAAACCCTCACCACAGGTGAAGGGGGTATGTTGGTTACGAGTGATGAAGATATTTATCATCGTGTTCTTTTCTTACGCGATCATGGACGCAAACCTGGTGACAAGATGTTTCTCAACACAGAGGTGGCTTATAAATACAAGATGAGCAGTATGCAAGCGGCCCTTGGCTTGGGACAATTAGAACGCATTGAAGAATTAATTCTTCAAAAAAAAATGAATTTTACTCAATATAAAGAAGAATTAGATGGAGTAGAAGGTTTAACCTTAAATTACGAAGCACCTCATACAAAGAACACTTATTGGATGGTAAGTATAATCATTGACAAAAAATTTGGATTAGAAAAAGAACATCTCATGAGTTTAATGAACCAAAAAAACATTGATTGTCGTCCTTTCTTTCATCCTTTAAGTTCTATACCAGCCTATGAAAATTTGGCCCAAGCAAAAAAAGCTCGCCAACATAATAAAATTAGCTATCAGATTAGCCCTTATGGAATAAATTTGCCATCAGGTATGAATATGACTAAAGAAAAAATAAAATATGTTTGTGATTCTTTAAAAACAATTTTGCTCAAATAATATTGTAAACTATTCTTATTGAGAATCAATCTCTCAGAGTGTCACAATTAAAAAAAAATATAATAGCTAACTTTATCGGTAAAGGATGGGCGACTTTGCTATCTCTGCTCTTCGTACCCCTGTACATAAATTTCTTAGGGATGGAAGCTTATGGGCTCATTGGATTTTTTGCCACTCTACAAACTATTTTTTCTCTATTGGATATGGGATTGAGCACTGCAATGAATAGGGAGATTGCACAAATTTCGGTTCAACACGGTAAAGAACAAGATTCTCGTGACCTCGTTCACACTTTGGAGATTATATACTGGATAATAGCTGGTTCAATCGCATTAATTACTATATTGTCTTCGCCTTTCATCTCAAATTATTGGATTAACTCTAAACACTTGCCTGCTAACGCTGTGCATCAATCTATATTTATGATGGGTTTGGCAGTTGCTTTTCAATTTCCATTGATTCTTTATTCAGGGGGTCTACTTGGTTTGCAACGACAAGTACTTTTTAATTGTATCACTGTAGTAACGTCAACACTTCGTGGATTAGGATCAGTATTAATTCTCTGGTTAGTTTCCCCTACTATTCAATCTTTTTTTAGTTGGCAAATATTTGTAAGCGCTTTTCAAACCATTCTCTGTGCATTTTTTTTATGGAAAGCTTTGCCCACAACCAATCATAAATCTCAATTTCAAAAGAAATTACTATTCAGTATTCGGGGTTTCGCTACCGATATGACTGGCATTGGGATTCTTTCAGTTATTCTACTCCAGGCAGATAAAGTTATTTTGAGTAAGTTACTTCCACTTGAAGTATTTGGTTATTATTCTCTTGCTTTTACAGTTTCTTCTGGGTTGTACATGATAGGTACGTCTATCTTTGTTGCAATATTTCCACGTTTCTCCCAATTAGTTTCACTTAATAATGCATTGGGATTAAAAACTTTATATCACAATAGCTGTCAGTTCATGTCCGTTTTGGTACTACCAATAGCTATTATATTAGTTCTATTTGCGCCTGAAATATTACTAGTGTGGACGAGAAGCCCCACTGTATCTAACAATACCCATTTATTAGTAAGTTTGCTAACCATTGGAGTAACATTACATGTTATGATGAATATACCCTATGCCCTCCAAATTGCATATGGATGGACTAAACTCTCCTTATATCAAAATCTGATCGCTGTGATTCTTTTGATTCCAATGTTGTTTTGGATGACCAACCGTTATGGTGCAGTGGGAGCAGCTATAGTTTGGATTGCAATCAATATGGGGAACGTATTGATTGGTGCGCAAGTGATGTTTACTAGATTGTTGAAAAAAGAAAAGTACCTCTGGTATTTTCAAGACTTATGTCTTCCATTATTAGGCTCATTGGGAATGGCTCTCATGGGGCGTTGGTTATTTCCGGCACAATCTTCCCTCGCAGTAACCTGTTCATATGTATTGTTGATCTTATTATTAACACTGATGACTGCTTTATTAATTACCCCTTTTACCAGGCATTTACTTTTATTATTCATTCAAAAACAATTTATTTTTTCGAAAAGGAGAATTCTAAATGACTAAGGCAAAACCATTCATGTTCTTCTTACTCATTTGTTCTACGTTGTTAATTATGTTTATCTCTTCGTTATCTACTTCGTATGGACGTAATTTGTTTTTAACTTACAAAAATAATTTTAAAAAATGTGAGGGGTCATATCATGTTAAACCAAAAACCATTTATTTCACTTGTTATTCCTACTCGAGAACGATCTGAAACATTATTCTTTACTCTTCAAACAGCTCTCAATCAAACTCATGAAAATTATGAAATCATTGTAAGTGATAATTTCAGTCAAGATAATACAAAACAAGTCGTGAATAGTTTTTGTGATTCAAGAATAAAATATATTAATACACAAAAACGACTCTCTATGTGTGAAAATTGGGACTTTGCATTTGAACATGTAAAGGGAGAATATGTAATATACATTGGTGATGATGATGCAATATTGCCAGGTGCAATTAAAAAATTGCAACTTTTGATAGAAAAGTCTTCTTATGAAATTTATTTTTGGCAACCTCATGACTATCGATGGCCGATCAATCATTCAAAATCACTCATAGAATTTGTTTCCCCCAAAATTAAACCTTATAAAATGAATCTGAAAAAATTGGCAAAATTTGCTATTCAATGGGGAGGATGGCGATACCATACTCTCCCATTAGGTTATCATTCTGCGGTTTCTACACAAATTCTGAAAAAAATTAAAAATAAAACAGGAAAAGTATTTCATTCAACGTGCCCAGATGTATTTTTAGGATTTGCACTACCTGTTTTTACAACAGAATGTATTCATATAGGGGAGAGTTTAACGGTCAATGGTCGATCTGCAAAATCAAATGGAGGAAGTATCTATACTAAAGTAGGCATGGCTATTCATCAAAAATTCCTCAAAGAATATGACAATTACAAAATGCATAAAACTATTCCTCCTTTTACCCCTTGTCCAGTCAATGCCTCAACAGATTCTATCTTAGTTGCTATGGATTTATTTCCCGATTACTATGACGGCATTCATTTTAACTACTCTGCGATGTGGGCTTATTTAAGAAGGACAATAGCTTTTGATAATAAACAGAGAAAAAAAATAGATTGCCAATATGGAGAAGTCCCTATGGGGAGAATTCGTGAAATCTTAAAGATTAAAAATAAAATTAAAACTTTTCATCCTTTTAATAGCATGAAATTTGTTATTTATTCTTTCATTCATAGTTTTTTTGAATTCAAAAAACAAATATCTAGAAATAAATTAAAATCAAAGGAATGCCCCGACAATATCAATGATTTTGTAATTTGGTTTCCCTCTCATCCTATTTCAAAATAATTTTTTATACGAATTTCATTTTACTTATAAAAGGAATCTTTTTAGTCAAAAAAGCAGATATAATAAGTGCCAACAAAAAATGATCGGGTAAAAGGTAGGGCCCCATAGAGAGCAAGTTGATCCCACTAAAAAATGAAAACATAATAAAATCACCCGGTGATTTTGATAAATAAAGTCTCTTTTTAAAAAAATTCATTACATAGCCTGTTAAAAACCCCAGTAAAATTAAATAAAAGATGGAAAAATAACCAAAATCAGCAAACGGTAATCCTACAAGGCCAAAGGCGGGTGCCCCCACATCTCTTTCAAATTCTTCTGGATAAAATTCTTTAGCCAAATAAAAAGCGCCAAAATCTTTTGGCTTATTAGGAAAAAGAAGTCGTGGAATTCTTTGATAAAAAGCTTCCTCAAAATTTAAACGACCCCATTTAAAATCAGTAAAATGGTCGATGACCAAAGCACTATTTCTTGTGGTATCTCCATAGCCATAAAACTTTTCAAATAAACTCAATGTATCGGAACTTGAAAATGTATTTGCAAGAAACGAAATAATAATAAGAAACAAAAAAATAGATATATATCCTACACTTTTGAGAAATCTAACCCGCTTACCCATAACGTATACTTGGTAGATGATTAAAATTAAAAAAGGAGTTAAGAGATGAGTTTTACTCCCCTTAAAAAATGAAACGAAAGTACATATCAACAAGGGAAGAACAACCTGCCCCTTAAACAAAAAAAGGATAAAACCTAAATAAATCAAAGTAGAAGAAAGATAAAAATAAATTCCATATCCTGTACGAGTAGAAGTATAAATAGCCCGAGGATCTCCCAACTGGTCTTTGAATTCCCAGAGAACAGGTAAATAAAGGGCTATCCCGAGACAAAAAAATAAAATTGCTAAAAAATAAAAATTATACCGTTTTCCACTTAACGGAAGAGAAATAAAAGGAGGGTTGGAGAAAACATAACCTATAGTAAGAGCCAAATAATAAAAAGCATATGTCAGATAAACAAAAAAATAGCTGAATTCACTTCCTTTAATTCCAAAAATATAAATCCCCATTAATTCCAAAAAATAATTGGAGGGGATAAAAAAAAGAAAGCTGACTGTCAGTACATTGAGATAAGATTTGTCTTTCTTTGAAACCAAAAGATAGCAGCCCACAAGAACTGAAAAAGAAACGGCAATGTATAAAACAGGCAATTTGTTTTCTCCTCAAAGTTGAAATAAAATTTGATTATATTTACTCACCATTTTTTCAATATCAAATGTTGTATGCACTTTCTCCCATGCTGCTTTTCTTACAGAATTCAACTGTGCCATATTTCGTATGACAAAATCTAATTTCTTAAAAAGATCTTCCACATGATCGGGTTCAAATAAAAAACCTTCTATAGGATCCTGAATAATTTCGGGAGTGCCGCCTGTGGAGGAAGCCACCACAATTCTTTCACAAGCCATGGCTTCGTAAAGGGTAGTTCCCAAAGGCTCACTTCTCACGGCAGTACTTGCATTGATTAAAATATCAATTCCTGAATAAATCTCAGGCATGTTTTTTTGAGGCCCTGTTAAAAGACATTGGGGAATAGAAGAAGCAAGTTTGGTAATGCGTGCTTGATAAGCAGGTTCAACAGGAGAAAATCTTCCCACAATCAGTAAAAAAATATTTTGGAATTCTAAAAGAAGTCGTTGAAACGCTTCGATGACTAAATGAACCCCCTTGCCTTCTGAAATTAATCCCACAATCGCCATCACCTGAACTTCTTTAGAAAGACCAAAAGCTTTTCTCATGTTTTCACGAGCTTCTGGACTATATTGAAATTTTTGAAGATCCAAACCGTTGTAGAGTACCGTTGTTTTTTCGATAAACTCTGGGTAAGCCTGTTTCACTGCCTGAGAAACGGCTAAAGTTTTATCGAAAAACCGATAACATATTCTCACCAAGCGAATACTTTTTAGCCCATCAGGATAATAAAGATCATGATTCGACCAAATCCATTTTATTTTTTTTCTAAACAATTTTGAAAAGATTAAAAGAGGAATTAGGTAAAAACTTGCGCCCAAATTATTGGCATGAACAATTTCTATTTTTTCTTTTTTTAAGATTTGATGTGTGTCCCAAGTAATTTTTATATATTTTAGGAACACCCGTTTAAATAACACCCACGAATTATATATTTTTTTTTGACGTTCTAGAGAATTTAAAGCAGGTTCTTCGTAGACTTTTATTTTTTTACTTTGCAATAAAGAGGCGAATTCTCCAGAAGGGCATAATACAGTCGGATTTACACTTTTCAAATTTGCACTGATGAGTCTTTCTAAAACTATTTCTGCTCCAGAAAAATTCTGAGAACAAAAAACGTACAAAACATTCATTTTTATAAAATCCTCACTGAAATTCAAATTTTACGATTTTTTCGACCGCAGAGAAGCGATTTATGAAAACAAAACCAATACCAATGAATATATTTTGGCAACCATTTCCAAAGTTTAAAATTTGACTGGCCCGACTCTCTATCCTTCCAAACAGTAGGAACTTCAGTAATTTTGAATCCTTTTAAAAAGGATTTCACTACAATTTCCATCCCTAGTTCAAAACCCCCGTTGCTCTCAATCTGGATGGCATCTAAAATTTCTTTTTTATACATCTTAAAACTATTTGTCACATCGCGAGTGGGAATTCCTGTTAAGTAATACAAAGAAACGCCCGCGGTTCTAGATAAAAAAGACTTAAATCTTGGCCCCCCAATTTGGCCCCCACCCTTCATATAACGAGAGCCACAAACCAAATCATAACCTTCAGAAACCTTTTCTAACATTGCATTAATAGTGGAAACATCATCTGATAAATCTGCCATAGTCACAAGAACTACTCCAGACCGAACGCTTTCAAATCCTGTTTTAATGGCATTTAAAACTCCTTTGCCATAAAAATTTTTTACAAGTACGATTTGTGAAGCTTTATCCGGGGAAAGATTTTGAAAATAGTTCCGAACTACAGGAAGAGTGGTATCCTCTTCACGATCATATACTATAAAAATTTTATCAAAACATTTTACTTTATTTTGTATTAAAGAAAGAGTCGTGAGGATGTTTTTATCTTCATTAAAAACAGGAATGATAATATTTAAACTTTCATTCATTTTTACTCGATCATTTTTTTTAAATCCCACCCACTTTGATTTGTTCTCCAATCCAAGGAACAATCTCATCTAAAGCTACACTTAAAGAAGTTTTAGCTTCAAATCCCAAAACTCTTTTTGACTTTTCCACATCAGGAATTCTTTTTTGCACATCATACTTAAAAGGAGCCTCTGAAATATAACGAAAAGGCTTATCATGATTTATTTTTCCCCAAATGAGCTGAGCCAACTCAAGTACAGTTGTTGAAACAGGAGTAGATAAGTTGAAATCTTCATTGATAGCCTGTTTACTTTCTATACAAAATCTTATGCCTTCCGCCAAGTCTCCTCCGTAAGTGTAATGCCTAATTTGGTTTCCATTCCCTAGAATATAGAGAGGATCTTGTCCTTTTAAAATTTTTTGTACAAGGTCAGGAACTACGTGACTCATCGCTAATTTTACATTGCCAGAAAGAACTTCCTTATCGCACTTCGCTCTCTTCTCTCCAACACCAATACAGTTAAAAGGTCTAATAATCGTAAAAGGAAGCTTATATTGTTCCCAGGCTCCCTTTGCAAAGTACTCACAAGACAGTTTCTGAAAACCATAAGTGGATAAAGGCGGAGGACATTTTAATTGTTCGCCTTCAGGAGTAGGAAAGAGAATAGAACTTTCAAAAACCATAGAAGAAGACATTACATTGATCTTTTTTAATTTTTTATTTTTAAAAGCCCATATCGCAGCATCAAAAGTAGACGAAATAATCCTTTCGTTTTCAGCTAACAAATCATAAGCATACTCATGAAAAAGGGATATTCCTCCGATCAATGCAGCCGCAGCCACTACCTGATCACAATCTGATATTAATTCTTTCAACAAACCTACATTTTTCGCATCTCCTTCTACAAAATGATAGTTCGGATGATGATCATAACTTTTTTCTATTTTGCCATACTTCGAAAAATTATCGATGCCTACGACTGAATAACCGTGCTCAAGAAGATTCTCAATTAAATAGCCCGCGATAAAACCCGCTGATCCTGTGACTAATATTTTCATTAAATGGCTCCTCCTTGCTTATAAAAATTCCACATGTCCACCAACTTTTTTTCAGGGGGAATTTTTAATATTTTATATTCACGATGGCAGGCGCCTAGAATAATAACGTCACATTTTTCAATCAATTGCTCTGGAGTAAGAAAACCCTCTTCATGAATATAAACATCTGTACAAAAAACCTCACTCGCCTCAATTTCTAAAATCTTTTTTAATTTGTAAGAAAGCGACTCCCGTTTATCATCATTATTACCTTTAAAAGCCATACCCAAAATACCCACTTTCTTTTTGGATAAATTTATTTTTTGCTTTAAGGCTTGAATAATAAAATTAGGTAAGCCTTCATTAATCAACATGGCAGCATGCCCTAAAAAGAAGTTGTTATCACTAAACGCCGCCAGCTGCATAGTGTCTTTAAAAAGACAAGGCCCTGCCGCAAAACCTGCAGCAGGCATATTCTGGGTCCGGGGATATTTGTAAGTAATTGCCTCAAAAATGCGATAAAAATCGAGGCCATGACTTGCAGCAATTTGATAGAATTGGTTAGAAATAGAAAAAAGAATATAACGAAACACATTTGTAAAAATTTTAGCCAATTCAGCCTCAATAGGAGTTAAAAACACCAACTCCTTCGTTAAACGAGAAAACAATTGCGCTGCCTCTTGGGAAGACTCGTCATCAAACGAAGAAATGATTTGAGGTAAAGTTTGGAATTCTTCTAAGGCTTGCCCTTGCGCAATTCTTTCAGGACAAAACGAAATTTTTATTTTTTTACCCTTCGTTTCTAAATAATCTTTAATTTTTTCTGTCGTACCTGGATAAAGAGTGCTCCTTAAGATCACATGATGGTCCTCTTGAATATAAGGCAACAGATCATCAAAAAACTTCTTAAACAAATTAAATTCTGGATTAAGATGTTCATCTACCGGGGTACCAATCACAATAATTAAATAATGTGATTCTAAAATTGTTTTTTTATCAGTACTTATTTTTAAATTTTTATTGAGCAATCTCTTTAAAATTGTATCCGCACCTTTTTCTAAAAAGGGCATCTCTCCATTAAGAACTGTTTTTACTCTTTCCTCATCCTGATCAAGTAGAGTGACATCAAATCCAACATCAGCTAATGCAAGTCCTAACGGAAGACCTATATGGCCCACTCCTCCAATAATACACACACTGTTTTGTTGCATAAAACTATTTGCCCTTATTGAAAAATGTGTTTAAAGCCAGAAAGATGAAGAGTTCCCAACCCATTTCAATTAAAATTATTTACTTCTTTTTTTTTATCACCCTTATAGGGTTAAGCCTGCTACCAAGACTCATTCAGATAGGCAATCCTTATTTCACCAACTTTCATCTTTGGCGGCAGCTGCAAACCCTCTCTACCATTGAGTGGTATGCGACTCATGGGATTAATCTTCTAAAACCTAGAACGAACTATTTTGGATGGCCCGGCCATCTCGTTTTAGAATTTCCTATTTTCCAAGCCTTCGCAGGCAAACTTTCTTCTTTTACGGGAAACGCTCTACTCACCACTCGTCTACTCAATATATTTATAGGCTATTTAACTGCAGGCCTTGTATTTTTAATTGGAAAGAAACTGTTCAATCGAACAATAGGTCTTTATGCGGTACTTTTTTTTCTTTTTTCACCCCTCAACATCATCTATCAACGATCCTCCATTGTAGATATATTCGGTACTTTTTTTTCTACTTCGGCATTTTTTTTTACTTTGCTCTTCTTTGAATCGAAGAAAAAATTACCCCTCTTTCTCTTATCATTAAGTGCTTTAACTTGCGCCTTGGTAAAACCTTTATTTTTATTACCCATAATTATTCTCACAGGCAATTTAATCTACCAAGAACTCACCCAAAAATTTTCTAAGGAAAATTTGTGCAAGAAAACCATCCCCATTGTTCTTAGCTATTTTTTTATCTCCTTAGTACTTTTTTACTGGTTACACCTATCCTCCACTTTAAATACCACGTCGATCAAAACCTTAGATCATCTAGGATTTAGTGCTCTTCTTAATCCTACTTATTATTTTTGGCTATTCTGCCGCTTACTCCTTGAAGCACTTAATCCATTCACAGCCTTATTGTTTATCGTAGGAGCTTTCTACTCTTTTAACAAATCAGCTTACCCATTGGGGAAAATTTTATTCTTTTCAATTATTTTGTATTACATTTTTTTTGCCAATATTAATTTACCTCACAATTACTACTCGTTACCTCTTATCCCATTTTTTTCTCTATTAGCAGCGATCGGTCTTTATGAAATCGAAGATAAAATTTTCGGTTTGGAAAAAACTTTTATTTTTAAGTTTGTAACTCTTTTTTTAGCCGCCATTACTTCTATCTTTATTTTTTTCTTACTCGTATTGGGCTTAAATGCAGCGCCTTACAGCAAAACTCTTTCTGATATATCCTTAAATTTAAGACCTTTATTAAAACCTCAGGGGAATAGCGTGGTTTTTATTAATTCAAAAATTAAAACAGATATTTTAAGCCATGACACTTCTAAGCTCTATTTAAAGTCTTTACTGAAATTTAATTTTAAACAAGAAAATAAGCTGGCATCATTTGATACTCCATTTCCAATAGATCCTCCTGTATTATTATATGCATTGAATCAATATGGAGAGGTGCTTTTATCCGAAGAGTTCCCATCCGTGGAAGTATTGCAAAAAAAATGTAGCGAGTATGAAGGACAGCTTGATTATTTAATTTTCTATTCATTTAACGAAGAGGTTAACTTCAAAAAATTAAACCCTACTTTTAATAAAACATCCATCTCTTCTGGAAAAGATGATTGGGCAATTTTAAATGCGTCTATTTTCTGTTCAAAAAAATAAATCTACTCATAAAATAAAATTAGTAGTTAATATGTCTCGAATAGGAAATTCTGGTGCAGGGCTTTCTTATTATTCAAAATGTTTTTTAGAACAACTTTGTAAGATCTTTAATGAAATAACTGTCGTTTCTTCTGAAGTTTTAGTGGAAAATAAAAACATCAACTGGGTTCGTTGTCCTAAATTCATTTCTATTTCTCCTTCGGTTTCTATGCTACGACCTATCCTTTACTATTTATATTCTTGGTATTTATTAATAAAATATTATGATAGCTTAATCCTCTCTACTACGCATCATGCGGTTCCCTTTCACTCATATCAAATGATCACTATTCACGATCTAAGACCTTATTATTATCCAGATAGTATAACTCAGTGGATTTATTTTCATCTCATTCTTCCCAGGTCTCTTAAAAAAATAAAAAAAATCATCACTCCCTCTCAGTTTTCAAAAAAAATAATCAAAAACACTTATGGGATCAATCCAGATAAAATCTCCGTAGTCTCAAATATGATTAAGGCTCCATCTAGAAAAAATGGCCTGAAAAATAGCGAACAAAAACCTTTCTTACTAATGGTAGGGGCTAGAGAAAAACACAAAAATGCCCATGAATTAATTGAAATGTCTGATTTATGGAAAAATAGATATAACCTCATCATTATTTCACAGAAAAATTCATATCAAAATGATCTGATAGAATTAGCTACAAGAAAAGGCATTTTAGATAAGATTACTTTTTTAAATTACATTCCAGACAACACTTTGGAAGAATATTATCAGGCATGTACAGCTCTTGTTTATCCTTCTCTCATGGAAGGATTTGGTATTCCACCTCTTCAAGCCATGCTTTATGGTAAACCTTCGATTGTTTCAGACAATGAATTATCGCATGAAATTTATGGAGACTCATCAATTTTTGTACAACTAGGAAATAAAACATCGTGGCAAAAAGCATTTGAAGATTTAGAGAATGCCCATCTCATTTTATTAAAAAGAGAATTAGGATGGCAAAAATCAATGGAATATAACGAAAATAGAATGTATCAAGAAATTAAAAATACTTTTAACTTATCATAACCAAGCTTTATCATTCTTATAAAGGCATGATTCAGCAAGCCTTGAAGGAATGGGAAATTGATTTGGAAAAATCTTTTTTGATTGGAGACAAACCCTCAGACCTTGAAGCCGCAAAGGCTTGCCATTTGAAAGGGTTTTTATTTGAGGGTGGAAATTTATTGCAATTTGTTCAATCTCTCCCTCTCCTTACATAATCACTTCACCCCATACCCCTTCAATTTCTCATAGAGAGTTGACTTCGCAATCCCCAACGCTTTAGCGGTCGCTCCTCGATTTCCCTCTTGGGCTTTAAGTTCTTTTAAAATCATTTCCCTTTCTAGCTGTTCAAGCCTATTTACATTTTGTGGAGACTTTTCCTCGGGTTTTTCCGAAGACGAAGATTTTTCAGGATGAAGTTTCAACTCCTCCATTCCAATTTCCTCATTCTGGGCTAATACCAAAGCTCGTTGAATCGTATTTTTAAGTTCTCTCACATTGCCGCGCCATTCCTGGGTTTCCAAATGGTGGAGGGCCTCGGATGTAAAGCGATATTTCTTTCCAGGAACTGCCATGCTTTTTAAAAAATGTTCTGCAATAAGGGGAATGTCTTTTCTTCTTTCACGAAGAGGCGGAATAAAAAGAGGAAACACATAAAGCCTGAAAAAAAGATCTTCCCGAAATTCTCCGTCTTTCACCCGCTGGGCCAAATCTTGATGAGTCGCACATAGCACCCGTACATCCACCGGGATTTCTGCATTTCCCCCCACTCGCCGAATCTTCCCTGTTTCCAAAACACGAAGCAGAGTGGATTGTAATTTGAGGGGGAGTTCTGCCATTTCATCCAAGAAAAGAGTGCCCCCGCTGGCCTGTTCAAAAACACCTTGTCGTTGCTGATGAGCTCCGGTGAAGGCGCCTTTTTCATGGCCAAACAGTTCACTCTCAATCAGTTCTTTTGAAATGGCTCCACAATTCAAGGCAACAAAAGGTTTTAAGTTTCGGGGAGAAAGATCATGAAGAGATTTCGCCACTAATTCTTTGCCCGAACCCGTTTCCCCAAAAATACAAACGGTGGCTTCTGTAGGCGCCACCCGCTGAATCAACTGATACAAGTCTTTCATCGGGGGAGACTTGCCCACCAAGGGGCCAAAAAAATCCAAGTCCGGATTTTCCAGGGGGATTTCTTCCGGGATAAATTCCAAAGTGAGTTCCGTTTTTCCCAAAAGAATTTTTTGCCCTTCTTGCAAAACAGCCTCTCTCACCCGCACGCCTTCTACAAAACTTCCGTTGCTGGAATTCAAATCAAAAAGGATGAGCTGCTCTTTTTTCACAATCAATTTGCAATGCACATCCGAACAGTAAGAGTCAGAAAGCACCACATCACAAGAAGCACTCTTTCCCACGGTTGTTACTTCCTGGGCTAAAAAGAAATTGCGGGATTTTTTCTGCGGCTCCTGAATTTTAAAACAAATTTTATCCGCACAAAACTTGCCCTGAACCGATGTCGCATGAATCAGTTTTGTCTCCCCACTGCCTGTTTTAGAAACATAGGTTTCTTCAAAACTTCCTTCTGCTTTTCCATCCAGATGAAAAAGAATTTCCCATTCTCCCAGCTTGAGATTTTCTCCGGACTTCAGAGCCACAGACTCCGTCTCTTTGCCATTCACCTGCAGAGCTTGTTTTCCCACATTCTTGGCGAGATAAGATCCGTCAGATTGATAAATCATGAGTTGGAGCCTGGAAATATTTTCTCCAGAAAGAATCACATCGCATTCGGGTGAGCGGCCAATGCGAATATTAGCTTGAGTGAGAGGAAAACGAAAAAGAGAAGTGCCGCGCTGAGAAAAAAGAAGTTCTGGCATAAAAAATGAGCTAACATGCCTTGAGTAAAAATGTTAAGCAGATTTTATTTCTTGTTTTCTACTACCACCCAGAGGTCATCCCCTTTGATTTCAATGGGAAAAGTTCTCACTCTTAAAGCCCTGCCTACATGGCCACATTTGCCAATTTTTACGCAACGACCATCCCGAATATCAAAGCGCCAATTGTGGGAATTGCACATCACGACATAGGGAGAAATTAAAGGGCTTTTGGACAAGGGATAATCTGCATGCGGACAAGCATCTTTAATCGCATAAAATTCATCGCCCGTACGAAAAACGGCCAGAGTAAAACGATCCAGAGGAATGGCTTTCGCTTTGCCAGGTTTTAAATCAGTGGTTTTTCCCGCGTAGACTTTGCCATCGATCACCGGAGCGCGTTTGGATTTTGGAATATACTCCACACCAAAGGCGCCGTGGCCTATGAGAATGTCTTGTTGAGGATCGTGAGGTGATTGTTTTTTTTTCTCCATATTAAATTTTTCTTCCTAAGTCTCCTCCCCTTAAGGTAAGACTCATAACGCCCCCTCACCCCCTCTTACCTTAAGAGGGGGAATAAAAGGAAATGAGTTTATTGTATGCCAATGGATACACGCGAAATTCAACAACTGATTGAAAAAGCACTTCCTGACGCCCAAGTCAATATACAAGACCTTGTGGGAGATGGGGACCATTTGCAAGCCATCGTGGTGACTCCTTTATTTGAAGGAAAAACTTTATTGCAACAGCATCAAATGGTTTACAACCCTTTGCGCGAAGTCTTGAAAGAAAAGTTACACGCTCTCGCTTTAAAAACATATACGCCAGAACAATGGCAAAGGAAGTGATAAGTATTAAGTTATAAGTTGTAAGGAAAAGACCTTATCACTTAAAACTTACAACTTATAACTCAAGGTGAAAATTATGTCTGACATTCAATCTAAAATCAAAGATCTCACCCAAAAAAATAAAGTGGTCATTTTCATGAAAGGCTCGCCTGAAGCGCCCATGTGTGGCTTTTCAGCAAAGTCTGTTCAGCTGTTACAAGCCGTAGGCGCCCCACTGGTAGGCATTGATGTGCTCTCCGACCCTGAAATCAGGCAAGGGATTAAAGAATTTACGAACTGGCCCACTATCCCTCAAATCTTTATCAATGGGGAGTTTGTGGGCGGTTGCGATATTGTGACCGAGATGTATGAGCGGGGGGAACTTAAGAAAGCAGTGGAAGAAGCATTGAAATAATTCTCACTGCTGATGGGCTTGTCCCGTGTTCCCTTGCAAAGGGATCAATAATTGACTGCGAGTGTTTCCTACTACTCTGCTACTATACTCTATCATCAACGCTGCCTGATAAGGTCCTTGGGGACGATGTTGGAGGGGAGTGAACTCAACCCAAAAATCTGCAAATTGAGCAGAGCCTAATTGCAAGGCTTGATTCCAGGGAGTAGAAGGAACAAAACTTTGTCGATTATCTTGAACGGTAGGAATATGAATCGAAAAAGCGGAAGCGTCTTGGCCTTCAAATCTCACTGATTCAATCGTGCCTGACCCAAAACCGGTATTCTGCAACATAACAGGCCGAATATAACTTCGAACCCCATCATTCGAAAGATAATTACCCTGAAAAGTACGACTAAACAAATACGGAGGAATCTCATCATGGATGACGGGTGGAACTAATAATTCGATGTGATCTCGGCCTAACACCGCTCGAATGCGGATTGCAGCAGGAGACAACCCTTCTTCTTTTCTACAAGTGGGAGGCCCAGAAGGCAAATAAAGTCGATTAAAAGTGGAAAGGTTTCCATAACAAAGCATGAGAGTCGCCTCTAAAGGACGCAGCAATACTCCCCCCTGTATCAATGAAGGGTCACGACTTGCATGGATGGGCCCCTGAAGACTTACAGTATATTCGCTACTTCCTCCAGGATAGGGCTGCAGGATGGGAATCGTCACAGTAGCCGGAGGGCTCGGCACATGAGCCATCTGAAAATACTGAACCACAGAAGCGGTTGAAACAGGACTCACTTGAAAATAATTTTTATCCCTTCCTTCAATCCACGTTGCAACTGAGAGGGGTTGAGCACTCACATTTTCAACTTTAATGGTTTTGGGAACCACACCCGCAGTAGAAATAATCGCAGGATCTACACTTTCAAAATTGATGAAAGAAGGATTAACTTTTATTGCGTTCTCAGCCGTTTTAGATTGAAGAGTGAAGCCCAAAAAAAGAGGGGGCAAAGAATTCCCCTGAGCAACAACAAAACTCGCCTTGCCCTTTGAAACTCCGCCGGAGGGAAAACTCGGCATCTGATCGAATTCCACAATCCAAGTTAAACGCAGGCCTGGGTGAGTGTGCAGATAATAAGGATTTACCTGAAATAAAGAAGGGCAGCTTTCAGTATTTAAAAAAGATGCTCCCGTTTTGGATATTTCGCATTTCCCCACCTGAGGGCCAAAAATAATACGAGAGGGTTTTACAGAAATCATTGCCCCTTTTTCTCTGGGATGTGGAGCCTTTACTTCAAGCCGAGAGATAAAAAGATCAGGGCTAAAATTTTCTTCGGCTATTCCCTGAGCATCCAGGGGGACTGCCCATTTAAAAGCAGCTACTGCAGAAGGGCTCATGGGCTTCTCTGGAGTTAAGGGTCGATAAAGGGTCCGTGAATTCATCACCGTTTTAATCACAGGAGAGGCAACCTTCGTTGCCACACTATTGAAAGATCCCACTCCCGAAGGGACATCTTCTCTCTGCATCAAATGTAACTGAAATTGGGTATCCAGATAAGATTGAGGCTGTATTTGACAATCCATTTGGCAGATCGGATTTTGGGGGTCCCTTGAGCTTTGTTGACAAAAAGTGGAGGCTTGCGCCCCTCCTGCAAGAGGAGAAACCACGCTCCCATGATAATAAGTAACCGATCGCAAGCCACCGGCTTGGCATTCATCTAAAACATTGGGGCTTGCCCTTTTCTCTAATAACATCGTGTAAGTATTGCCCTTCATATTTTCGAGAAAACTAAAGCTGTTCAAATTAGAAGCTGAATCCCTATTGATAATATCGATTCTAGAATCTGCCTGAGAACCTGTACATCCGCCCACCTGTTGGGGATAGGGATAAAAATCATCTGAATACATCAACGCCATCGCTTCCCATGCAAAATTCAGTTTTTCTGAGGCAGGTTTCCAATAACATTTACTCTTTTTAATTTGTGTCAGGAAATATTCAGTCAGTTCAGGATAAAATCCATCCATCAAGCTATCCTGTGCAGAGCGCCCAGAATTAAAAAAAGTGGTCTCTGAATGAGTTCGTCGTTGCAAATCGGATAAAGAATCTCGATCTCTTCTCAATTTTGGATTCCACCAAATGTCGTAAACATAACATGCATATCCCGTATATGGAGCTAATGTCCCAGAAATAGTTCCATCGGCAGGATAAGCTTTTATTTCGAACAACACGCTTAAGAGACTGATCCCGCAAAGAACACCCATGAATAAGAAAACATGAAAAGCAGAATTATTTTTTAGAAATTGAGCCATGGTTTTTCTACTCTCTTATCTCGGTTGAGCTCCCATCTGTTGCATCATTTCACGCACACCTGTTTGCTGAGAGTTGTTTGCAGGGGCCTGTTGAAGATTTCCCCCTGTGGTCCCTGTATTAGAACGCTGTAGAGTGGTACTGCTTCCTGTAGTCGAAGAATTTCTTGTCGCTGCTGCAGGCATCGTATTTCTTGTGTTTTGAGAAGCAGGGGCTTGTTGCAAGTTTTGCAGGGCTCCCGGGTTGGCTGCAGGCTGCTCAGTTGTGGGTGTAGAGCGTTGAGTATTCGTCGTATTCGCAGGCAATTGTTGTATGCCTGTTGGTCTTTGAGAAGGCATGCCTTGTTGAAGTTGCTGATGGATAGAACTGGCAGGTTGTTGAGTGAGCGGGTTCACAGGACCCACAGAAGGCCTTCTCTCTCTTTCGCCCGCACAGGCACAAGTTTGCCCCTCCGCACAAAACATGCGCTGACACATGGGATCTGTAAAAGAACGCAGCACCATATGATTCTCAACACCCTGGCAACATTGCTGACCTAGCCCGATTTGAGCACAATGTTCCAAACCACAAACTCCTCCCCCTGATCCGTAGCCTCCGGGGGTTGTTCGGCCAGAACCACAGGGCCTTGGCCCATTGCTGGTACTCGCTTCATCCCGATATTCTTGAGTTCCCATGGGGCGATGGGTTTCTCCAGCCGCAGGGGGTGTTCTAAAAACGCTTCTGCCCTGATTGGTGGTTTTCCCTTTAAAATATTTGGCCCAGGCTTTTTCTACTTTGCCCAACATGTTTTCGGCGTCACTGCAACCGTTGTCGCAAGATCCTGGGTCAGCACAATCTTTAGCGGCCGCCTCATCCCGAGGACTAGCTAAAGCTGGATACCCAGGTATATCAGGACTAACCTCACCTATTTTTCCAGGTTCTCCAGGCCATCTAGGCTTTCCACCGGGATCTTCAGGTTTACCGAGTGTAGGGTCTTTGTCTGGTAAGGGTGTAAGAGTTTCCACTTTTGGAGCAGGTGTTTTAGATTCTCCCTTTTTTGCGTCAGCTGATTTAGCAGGAGCAGGTGAAGATGTTTTAGAATCAGCCTTTTTAGGTTCTTTAGGCGCTGGGGCTGGAGCAGTGGGTTCTTTTTTTGGAGCAGGAGCTTTTTCTGGAGGCTTACCTCCTTCTGCAGCTGTATCCCCTATCCCACAAAGCGGATTATGAGCTATTTGTAAAACCGGACTTTGTGCAATATCGGCAAAAGCTTCCAGATCTGCATAACGATTCGCATGTTGACGTTGATTTTGATTTTCCCCGCAAGCATTCCCAATACCTGTCGAGCTGAGACCAAAGTAACTGAGGTCACTTCCATCTTGGCAACGATTGCCACCGAGGCGTGCCGTTTCTTCTGCACTTAAAGCACCCCCGCCGCCTCCTTCACTGCTCATTCCTCCTCCAAAAGACCCTGCTCTTCCGGATGCAGAAGCGGAACTTCCTACTCCATGCACGGCTGCACTCCCTCCCGTGTCATTCCCAAATCCTGAGCGCAGGCTGTGATTCTGAAGCTCATTGCATATCTCAGGGCAAGGTTCGTAAGTTCTTTCTCCACGGGCATTCCTTCCGGGGGTTCGTGCATTAAAGCCAATCAGGGGACAAGGGCCATGGCCACGGGCGTCTTCTAAAGTGTTGAGAAAAGCCTGGGGATCCAAAGCTCCATCGTGATAAAGGGGATCTGTCGAAGGCATGAAAGGAATCCTGATCATTGAACCCTTCAAATAATCATAGAGCACCAAGGTACTCAGGGTGTTTTGAGTCATGCCTCTCTGAAGAGCGCCCTTATTCTCTTTAAACCAATTGGCTAAATAATTGTTTGTTTCAGAAATCAACACGAGAGGATTAAAAATCATCTGGGCAAATTTTTCTTTGAGACTTCCAAAGCCATAAGCAATGAGTTGTTTATCCGTTTTATCAAAGGCCTTTACAATACCAGCAGCCAGTTTTTGACGTTGGCCCGTGGTGATACAGTTTAATTGGTTTTGTTGTTCTTCAAGAATGGTAGCCGGAGAATCCCCCTGTGGCCGAGCTTGAGAATTCCAAAGCACAGAAGCGGTGACATATTTTGAAAAAAGCTGATTTAAAACATAATCGCCTTTACACTCTGGCCCTGCTTGCGGCACCTGAGTATGAAGAGGGCCCAGCTCTGCACAAAGTTCAGCTTGCATAAAAAGACCAGCAGCTCTCAAGTGGTTCCCGGCAAAAGAAGCGCGGGCCTGAAAAGGGGGCAAGCCTCTAAACAAAACCGTCATTGCCATATCCAAACCGCGTTTGCCCGCAACACTTCTCGTATCGCAATAGGGCTTCATCAACCTTTCAACATTTGTAAAGAGAGTTTCATCGACAGGAAGGTTCTCAACCGTGGGTGTCTGGGTAACTGCATAAGATGAAAAAAATGAGGAAAGTAAAAAACCAAGAAAAGTAATTAAAACAAATAAGTTCTTTTTCATTTTTTTATCTCCTTAAAATAAACTTCGCTCCTGTTTTCATCTTTAAGAATAAGCAAAACAAGTGCCACTCCCTTTTGTGTAAAATTTGTTAAAAAGAATTAAAAATTGGAAAGAAAAGTAAGGAAGGAAAAAGCTGTGGAAATAAAAAACTTATTCAAAAATTGACACAATGAAGTCAAAAAACACCCACTTAATAATTCAACCCATTCCTACGCACATGCACCATAGGCGGGCCTTCTTCTTCCATGCCGGCGTGGATGACTTTGCCAATGAAAAGTTGATGATCACCGGTGGGGTAAATATTTTGAAGTTCGCATTCTAAAAAGCAAAGGGCTTCTTTCAAAATAGAAATTCCTGTTTTTTGTTTGTGGGTTGCAATGCCTTTGAAAGGATCCTCACCCCGATCGAAACCTTTTCCAAAATGCACCAGCATGTTTTTTTGGCCCGTGTGCAAAACATTTAAAACAAATTTTTTAGAAGTCTCGATCATTTCTGCCACTACCCTTTCCTTTTTTAGAGCAAGGCTGATGAGGGGAGGATCAAAGCTAGTCTGCTGAAACCAAGAAACCAGCATGGCCCCTGGTTCTCTCTGATACTCAGTGGTGAGGATTCCGATGCCACTGACAATGCGGCCCAAACTTTTTGCAATTTGATCTTTTTCTTCATGAGAAGACATAAAAGTCCTTTCCATCTATTGAAATAATCCTATACTTGAGAGAGAAGGATATTTTGTATGGAGACCCAGAAAAGAAATTCCTTTTTACTGACTCCCTTTTCTCATCCCTGGATGCCCATGGTGCTTTTTATTCCGCTCAGCGCCCTGATCACAAGTCTTTCTTTATACTTTGTGCCCCATTCAATTTTCTCTACGGTGGGATGGATTTTGATCGGAATATTTTCCTGGACGCTTATTGAATATCTTTTACATCGCCATCTATTTCATCTCACTCAAGTGAAAGAACCTTGGAAAAGCTTGGCCTCCGGGCTTCACATGGCTCATCATCGGGATGTGGACGACAAATACCTGATTCTAGCCCCTCCCCTCGTCAGTCTGATTTTTGGAAGTTTCATTTACCTTCTCTTTGCAGGCCTGACCCAAAGCTTTGCCCTCGCTGCTTTGATGGAAACAGGAGTTTTTATGGGCTATATCGCCTACGAATGGTGTCATTACGCCGCCCATGAATACCCTGTCACAACCGGAATCCAAAAATATCTGAAAGCCTACCATCTTCAACATCACTTTAAATGCCCCACTAAAGCCTTTGGGGTGACTTCTCCCTTGTGGGACATTATTTTCAAAACCCGACCAGAATAAAACTTTATTTTTAATAAACGCTCCCCTATATATCCCTCATGAAAAAGAGCCCCCTGTTCATTATTTTCTTCGTTGTCTTTATTGACCTTGTCGGCTTTGGAATGGTGATTCCCATTCTTCCCTACTACGCCAAGTCTTTTGGCGCATCCGCAACCACTTTGGGTTGGCTGATGATGTGTTATTCGGGCATGCAATTTTTATTTTCGCCTTTTTGGGGAAGGCTTTCCGATCGCATCGGCAGAAGACCTGTGATTCTCACGAGTATTTTGGGAATTGGTTTTTCGATGATGATTTTGGGATTCGCAAATTCTCTCCTGTGGCTTTTCGTGGGCCGCATTCTCGCCGGTTTTTTTGGAGCCAATATTTCTGCGGCTTCCGCATATATCGCAGATGTTACTCCACCCGAAGGCCGCGCCAAAGGCATGGGAATGATTGGTGCCGCTTTTGGACTCGGATTTTTATTTGGCCCCGCGCTGGGTGGCCTTCTTTCCCACTGGGGCTATGGCACTGCACCGCTTGTGGCAGCCGGGCTTTCCATCATGAATTTAATATTCGCAATGATCAAACTTAAAGAGCCTGAGCTTTCAGAAGAAACTCGCCGCACTCATCGCAACCGCTTTAATCCACAACTGGCGCGGCAAATTCTTTTGGGTCCCAAAACGGGCCTCAGTATTTTACTTTTTTTTCTGGTCACGACGGGATTTGCCCAACTTGAAACCACCTTTGCCCTGTTTTTGCTCGCACGCTTTGGTTTGGATGCTGGGCACGCCGGAATGATTTTAGCTTCGATGGCTCTCGTGATGATCTTTATTCAGGGAGGGGCCATTGGAAAACTGGTAAAAATATTCGGAGAAGCAAAACTCATCCTGATAGGCACAGCGCTCATGACGCTTTCACTTTTTCTCGCCAGCTTGAGCGGCACCCTTACTTTTTTCGTCACAGCGCTTTTGTTTCAGGCTTTGGGATTTGCCATCACCAATCCTTCTCTCTCGAGTCTCACTTCCCGTAACGCTCTGGAAGGAGCTCAGGGAGCCACTTTGGGAGTCTATCAATCTGCCGGAAGCTTGGCCCGGGTCATCGGTCCCATCACCGCCGGTTTTCTTTTCGATCGTCTGGGAATTCAAGCTCCCTTTTGGATGGCTTCCGGTTTTTTTGCTCTGGCTTGCGGAGTCACCCTCTTGAAAAAATCGGTGTGGAGAGAAAATCTAAAAGAGAAAAAAATAGAACCTGCGCTCTCCTCCGAAAATCCGTTGATGTCCAAGTGAAAATTAATACATCCACTAGCAACCTTTCCCAAGAACCGTCGAAGTATACCTAACACATAAAAGACAATGCCCCATGACTCCTCTTATCCAATTTAATACTTTCTATTCTCCCGCTGCGATTCCTCAAGAACCCCAGCAGCCAAGGCCTCGGGCCCCCTCCTCTTTGACGGACACCTTTGTTCAAATGGCCGAGAGGCTTGCGTTAACTACTATTCTTCCTGTTACCGGAACGGCGTTAGGTAGGATAATGGGTCGCACTGTGGTGAGCGTTGCGTGGCGAACACTGGGGATTGTATTTCCTCAAATTGGAATTCTCATTGCCTTGGGAGAAATTGCAGGAAGTGCAATTTTGGCAGGATGTGGCGGAGCTTTTGCAGAGTATGCTTCTCAAAGATATATAGAGGATGCTGACAAAATAAAAGAAGGAGCTATTTGGGGAACAGCTTGTTTTAGCCTGCTGAGTACAGGAGCAAGCGCTTTAGTCGCCGCACAGGTTTTCAAGGAAGGGCATCTGCTCCTTCGTTTTGCTCTCTCCCTCTCAGGATCAGAAAATATTGGGCAAAGGGCTTTTGCCAATATGTTGCAAGGCCAGCTGACTCGCATGGGAGGTTCTCTTCTGGATGATGAAAAAATGAGCGTTTCAGATCATGTGATCGGTTTGGTCATGGACGTTCTTTGTGGAGAAGCCTTATGCCAAGTGGGTTCTTGGACAGGGAGAAAAATTCACAAAAAAATATTGCGTGAAAGTGGTAAGCTAGATTTTAGGGGGATACGCCCCGATATTATAGATCCATTGGAAGTATCAAAGCCGGAAACTTGGTTGGGAATAGTAACGAGAAGAGCTGTGGAGGGCCAACCCGGAGAAGTAAAAAAACTTTTAACTACATTTTCTGATGAAGAAATTGTGCGCAAACTGAAAAGAGATCATTTTTTACGGAGGGATTTCTTATTGTATCCAGCAAATCGTTTTCATGACGAACGTATTTTAAGTGTTTTAAAACAAGTAGAATTAACACCAGAATTTGGAGAAATATTATATGAACAATGGCTCGATAATAATCGTAAAAGAGCTCTTCTGCTCATAGAATATTATTATCAAAACGGACAATCTAAGAAATGTCCCAAATTATTTTTCAGATATGAATTAGAACAATTGTTTTCTCGTGTATGCAACGCGAAATCTCCTGAAGAGAGAATCCCTTTTATTCAAAGAACTGCTGAACGACTGAGGTCACGCGATGCTCTCCTTATATCCCATCCTGGTGAACACCTTGGTGTCTTGGTGGATCCGCTTTTAGAGTCAGGGGATCACCACTCCGTTGCCACTTTGCTCAAGGAAATGGTTCACACACATGATGCCCATCAAAAAATGGAAAGGGATGGCTTGCTGAAGGCCTTCCCCGAACCTGAAGAATGGGCAACAGATGTGGCTCTAGAAATACGTAATTTTGAGGGATTCACACATTTATTAGACCTTGTTTTACGAGATCAGGAGCTATTTGACACTTGGGTCACCATGGGAGCCATCGGCTCTGAACATGTATTGCCCTATCTTGTAGATGTAACCCGGCGAGCTCCTGCACTTCTGGGTAGATTGCGTGGCCTGCAAACAAAAGCATCGCATGACTCAGATGCTGCGACATTTATAAAACGAGTGCTAGATCTTGTTGAGAAGGAATCTTGAAATCAAACTCAAAACCACTGTAAAAAAGAATCCGCACTCACCAAAAATCCTTTTTCACCTGAAGCGAGAGAAAAAGTTTCATGGGCCCCTTCTTTCTTTATTATTTGGAGAACCAGCGGGGGATTCAGCCATTTGGCATAGGAGAAAAGATGGGGAGAAATAGAAGAGTCACTCATTTTACACTCTGCCATTAACCAGGGTTTTCGATCACGGGTGATGAGAAAATCCACTTCTCGTTTTTCTTTATCGCGAAGATAAAAGAGATCAAATGTTCCAATGCCACGATCTGTCCAAAAATGGCAGGCTTTCAGCAAATGACCCGCCACCATATTTTCAAAGCGTGCGGCAGGATCAACCACTTCAGACCAATCCCAAAGATAAAGTTTCGGCTGCTTTTTTAATGAACGAATTCGTTTCTGGGTATAAGGGGGAACGGTATAAGCGTAAAACAGTTGCAAAAGCCAGTTGAGCCACCGCCGGGCCGTGGGATGATTAACGCCTACATCTTCGGCAAGCGATTGCAGGGAAAAAGGAGAACCCACTTTTTCAGAAAGCAGTATGGCATAGGATTCAATAAGAGCGAGTTCTGTTGTTTGAGCAAGCGTCAAAAGATCTTCACGAACAATGCGCTCCAAGCGCATCCTGCGCCACAAATTCCAGAAATTCAGGTCTGCTTTAAGATAAGGATCGGGAAAACCTCCAAACTCAAAAAGACGATCACAAATTTTTTTATGGGAAGAAAGGGGGGCAAGGAGTTTTTTGGGAAGTTCATCGGGCTTTATCATGTTCCCCGTCAACTCTCCCATTGAAAAAGGATGCATGCGTAACAAAAAATAACGCCCGAGAAGACTATCTCCACCCCGGCGAAAAATATCCAGGCGTGCACTGCCTGTCACCAGAATATCCGCATATCGATGACGAAGATCATACACCCCTTTGAGAGATGATTTCCAACGCGGCGCCTTGTGAAGCTCATCAAAAACCACCAGTTGGCGCTTCCCCACCTTTTCCGGAATCAAGAGTTTTGGATCTTTAATCCACTGACGTTTAAACTCGACATCATCCCAAGTGTAATATTTTCCTTCTCCCGATTCCCCAAGCATTTGTTCTGCAAGTGTGGTTTTTCCCACTTGACGTGGGCCTGAAACAAAAGCCATCTTGCCATGATGAAACGGAACCTCTTTAAGAAACTGCTGATAAAATGGCCGACTTTTCAACATACGACCATTTTAATAGAGACGTTAATAAGGTCAAGACTATTTTAATGTTGGCGTTAATTTGGTCGTATCACCCCACCCAACTATCCACCATCATCGCCCCAAAGAGAAAAAGAAGATAAAAAATGGAGTACCCAAAAAACTGCCAGTAGGATTTGGTGGTTTTTTGGTGAGAGAGTCGCAAAGCGCCTAGAATAAAGACGATCCCGAGAAGAGTAGCAGTGACAAGGTAAATCATTCCAAAGGCCTTGATGAAATAGAGAGAGAGAGAAAGAGGGAGTAGCGTGAACGAATAATATAAAATCTGTTTGCGAGTGGCTTCATCTCCGTAAGCCACAGGAAACATGGGCAGCCCCACTTTGGCATAATCGTCTTTGCAGCAAAGCGCCAAAGCCCAAAAATGAGGGGGAGTCCAAAAGAAAATAATTAAAAACATGACAAAAGAAGGCCAGCCCATTTCTCCCCTGATCGCTGCATAAGCAATCACAGGGCCCATGGCGCCGGCAGCACCGCCAATCACAATATTATAAGGGGTTCGGGGTTTTAAATAGAGGGTGTAATAAAAACTGTAAAAAAGAATGGTGCCCAAGCCAAAAAGAAAAGCCAGAGAGTTTCCAAAATACCAGAGAAGAGAAGTTCCCAAAATTCCGGTGAGAATACTAAAAATCAGGGCGCCTTGAGGGGAGATTTTACCCTGAGGCAATGGCCTTTTTTTGGCAGTGCGCTCCATGATCTGATCCCGGTCTCTCTCAAAATATTGATTGAATGCGTTGGCTGATCCTCCCACCAAGAAAATGGCCAATACCAAAATGGAAATTTGCAGAGGACTTTGAATGAAGCTTCTCTCCATCAACAAGACCGTCAGTCCTGTAATAGCGAATAACAGGCTAATACGCGGCTTGGTGAGTTGGAGATAGTCTGAAAACATGGCGGATGAATATCAATCCTTCCTAAAACTGGCAAGAAGCAAAGCAGTCAAAGTGAGAAACAAAAGTGCCGCCACCGCGTTGTGAGCGACCGCCACAGCGAGAGGAAGTTGAAAAAGAATGTTGGAAATTCCAAGCGAAATTTGAGCCAGTAACAAGATCAACAACAAAATCCCCAAGCGGCAAAAAATAAAATCCTCTTTTCTTCGGACAATTTTTAATCCCAGCAAACCTAAATAGATAAAAACAATCAATGCGCCTAAACGATGGAGAAAGTGAACTGTGACTCGTGCACCATTGTGAAGCACTCCCCATTCGTAATTCTTATCAAACTCATGCCATACGCCAAAGGCGTCTTTGAAATAAAGAGTGGGAATCCATTTTCCCTGACAGGTGGGAAAATCAGGACAAGCCAGAGATGCATAATTGGCGCTGGTCCAGGCGCCGAGGAGGATTTGGAGAATGAGGAGGATGAAACCTGAAAGAATCCAAAATCTGAATTTATAGTAGGGGCGAATCTTGTATTCGCCCTCTTGAGAAGCGCGATCACAAGATTCGCCCCTACCCCACAAGGTTAAACACCACAATAACCCCAACGTCGTAAACCCACCCAGCAAATGCGCCATGACTACCCATGGATGTAACTTAAGAGTTACCGTCCACATCCCTAGCAAGGCCTGAAAAATGACAAGACAAAATAAAATCCAGGGTAAAGTTTTTACAGAATGGGAAACGTTTTTCAGTCTTAAGGAAAAAATCGCCAATCCTAAAATCATCAGACCCAAAGAAGCAGCAAGATAGCGATGGATCATTTCTTTCCAGGCTTTGTGTGCTTCAAAAGTGGGAAAAGTGGCTACGCCTATCGGGCTATAGTGCCCGTAACAACCCGGCCAATCCGGGCAACCGAGACCTGCATTGGAAAGACGAACGTAAGCTCCAAAAATGACGACCAAAAAAGCCAAGATTGTAGTGAATAAAGCGATGCGACGAAAAAAAATCTGGGACATTACTTTTTCGCTTCTTGAATCAAACGTTCCATCGCAAACGGGATGGGAAGCTCAATGGATTCTTGGGGCGCCACACCCTTCGCATTTGCACCTTCTTGAATCCCAATAGCTGCCAAGGTTTGCGGGGTGTCTGATACAGGATCAGGAGTTAAAGAGTAAACATAATGCGTCATGGCCCAGCGATCTTCCAAAGACAAAGTCGAAAAACCAGGCATGGGAGTTCCCGAAATTCCATCGGTGATCGTTTTGAAAATCTGGGAGGGAGCCCGTCCATTTTTCCAACCTTCGGCGGAGGTAAAGTTTCTGGGCTTGGGATTTAAAGCCCCGGCAGCAGGCCCGTTTCCTTGACCATTCAAGCCATGGCAAGCCACACAATTCGTCTGAAATACTTCTTTACCATGAGCTACTTGCTCTGGAGTCGATTGCAAAAGCTCTTTCATTTTTTTCGCTTGTTCTCCACCCCCTGTGGGGCCCTTTATTTCATGCACTTTGGCCGGCTGTAAATCCCCGGATCTAAACAGTTCATCAGACGCTGTCAGCCCCACAAAAATGGCCAAAAACAAAAAAGCAGAAATAAAAATGACTTGGTTGACCCGATTATCATATTTCAGATGCATGAAATACAAACACACCAAGGATCCTTTAATGGTCGCCACCAACATCGCAATCGCGATATTCCAGGTTCCATAATCATGATAAGAAACTTCCACCGTGATGAAAGTGAGAATGAGTAAGACAATCCACACGGCGGTGTAAGCGTTTGTGTGAGGTGAAGAGTGATCTTTATTTAAACTCATATAAAAATTCCTTAAAACCAGATTCTGTGTGTCATCCCCGCAAAAGCGGGGATCCAGTGGAATCAGATGGATTCCTGCTTTCGCAGGAATGACAAAACTAGAACTTATAAATTACTAACTAATCAAATAAAGTAACGGAAACAGATAAATCCAAATTAAATCCACCAAATGCCAGTAAAGCCCTGTGAGATCTACAGGAGTATAATATTGTCTGCTAAAATCTCCCCGTCTCGTCCGAATCATCACCCAAGTAATAAGGCCCATGCCGACCAGCACGTGAATACCGTGCAAGCCCGTCATCATGAAATAAAGGGAGAAAAACAAATCTGCTTTGGGGGCCTTGATCGCTTCGTAACTAAAATGGGCCCCCGGGAGTAAACCTTCATGAATCTTGTGTGTATATTCAAAATATTTAATCACCATGAAGGTCGCCGCACAAAGCAAAGTAAAAAGTAAAAGATAAACGGCTGTTTTTTTCTGATTCTGCTGAACTTTTTGCACGGCCATCGCCATCGAGAAACTACTACAAATCAGGACGACGGTATTGATCGCCCCCATCACACGATTCAAATGATGACTGCATTCATGAAAAGTGGCGGGATAAAGCGCCCGATAGATGATGTAAGCCACAAACAAGCCCCCAAAAAGCAGAATTTCAGTCACCAAAAAAAGCCATAATCCTGTCTTGGAAGATTGATAGGCTTGCTCCGCACTTTCAAAATGATGGGGAACTACATGGCCCCCTTGTAGAACTTGTTCGGACATAGTTTCTCCTAAATCATTTCTCCACCACCCCATACTCATACGGCTCATGTGTAATCACCGGGGTTTTATCAAAATTATGTAAAGTGGGCGGAGAAGGAATGGTCCATTCAATGGATTTTGAATTCCAGGGATTATCACTCGCCTTCTCCCCTTTAAATAACGACCAGATAAAATAAATCGTCATGATTAAAAATCCTGCTCCAATAAACCACGAGCCAAGGGTTGAAAGCATGTTCAGGTTTGCATATTGGGGAAGATAATCATGATAGCGCCTGGGCATGCCGATTTTGCCCAGCCAAAATTGGGTGAGAAAAGTTGTATTAAATCCGATGAAAATAAGTGTGCACGCAACCTTACCCCATTTTTCGGGATACATTTTTCCAAACATCTTGGGCCACCAGTAATGAAGACCTGCGAGTAGCCCCATGACTGTGCCCCCCATCATCACATAATGAAAATGGGCCACGACAAAATAAGTGTCTGTCAAATGAACATCCACCGATAATGCGGCGAGAAATAATCCGGTAAGACCTCCAATCGTAAACATGAACTGGAAGGAAAGCACATAGAGCATGGGGGTCGCGAGCCAAATGGATCCCCGATACATCGTGGCCGTCCAGTTAAAAACCTTGATGGCCGTAGGCACGGCGACAAACATGGTCAGAAACGAAAATAAAAAGTTGGCGAGAGGAGATTGACTACTCACAAACATGTGATGTCCCCAGACCACAAAACTAATAAAGGCAATGGCGAGACTTGAATAAGCGATAGCGGTATAACCAAATATTTTCTTTCTGGAAAAAACAGTGATCACTTCGCTAATAATTCCCATGCCCGGTAAAATCATGATGTACACGGCTGGATGCGAATAAAACCAGAAGAAATGCTGAAACAAAACAGGATCGCCACCATATTTGGGATCAAAAATTCCAATATGCAGAATGCGCTCCATAAACAATAAGGCAGTGGTGATTCCAATCACCGGAGTTGCCAGCACTTGAATAATGGCCGTGGCATAAATGGCCCAGACAAAAAGAGGAAGACGATGCCAGGTTAAACCGGGTGCACGCAACTTGTGAGTCGTCACAATAAAATTGAGCCCTGTTAAAATGGAGGAAAAACCCATTACAAAAACAGCAAGAGACACCAGAGGAACACTGCCCGCTGTGCGAATGCTATAAGGAGTATAAAAAGTCCAACCCGTATCTATTCCACCGGTGAATAAAGTGACCACCGCCATCAGGGCCCCTGCCACAAAAATATAGTAACTAAAAAGATTCAAGCGCGGAAAAGCCACATCTTTGGCCCCCAACATGATCGGAAGAAAAAAATTACCCAAGGCCGCAGGAATGGCGGGAATAATAAACATAAAAATCATGATCGCGCCGTGGAAGGTAAAGAATTTGTTAAAAGTATCAGGCCCTACAATAGTTTGACCGGGGAAAAGAAGTTCTATTCGAACGAGTAAGGCAAAAACTCCCCCCACCAAAAAGAAAAACATCGTGGTGACAAGATACATCACTCCAATTCGTTTATGATCTAAAGTAGTCAGCCACGACCAAAGCCCGCCCCCTTGCAAATAATTTTTATGATGATCTGTATGTGTCATTGATTGTTAGGACTGAGGACTGAGCGATGAGGACTGAGTTTTTCCTCAGCCCTCAGTCCTCAGCACTCAGTCCTACTTTCCCAAACTCTTAATATAAATCACCAAACTGTTAATCTCATCATCCGAAAGTGTCCCCTTAAATGTCGGCATGACGGGCTGAAATCCTTTTACCAATTTTAGAGCAGGATCCATGATGGATTCGCGAATGTAATTTTCATCCGCCGTCACTTTTTTACCATTTTCCAATTCCACTTCATGCCCAAAAATTCCCTTAACACTGGGGCCCACTAAAGCAGCACCGGTGATCGTATGACAAGCATTGCAACCCTTCGCTGTAAAAAGTTTTTGACCCCGTTCCACAGGACTCTCGGTGGCGGAAGGCTTCGATGGGGTGGCCTCTACAGAAGAAACTCCCAAGCGTTTTTCCCATTCCCATTTTTTCTGCCATTTTTCATATTCTTCGGGTTCCACCACTTTTACTTTGGCCAGCATGGCGGAATGGGAAGTGCCGCAATACTCCGCGCACATCACCTGATATTCACCCAACTCAGTCGGGTTCACCCAAAGCTTGGTATAAGCTCCTGGTACCAAGTCTTGCTTGATTCTAAAATCCGGAACAAAAAAGCTGTGTAATACATCACTGGAGGTCATCATAAATTTCACGGGGAGCCCTTTGGGAATCACCACTTCATTCAACATCTTGTGACCATTTTGATATTCAAACTCCCACATCCACTGACGACCGGTGATGTTGATTTCCAAAGAGTTGGGAGGAGGAGTGAGCATTTTTTTATAATCCATCCATCCCCAATAAAAAATGACCATAACGATCACAAAAAGGCCGAACATGACGGAGCCTTCGAGTAAAGGATGGCCTTCAATATAAGGAGTATTTTCTGAATCCGATCTTTTGCGGTGATATTTGAAAATAAAATAAACGAGAGCCCCCACAATCCCTATGAAACTGATGAGACTGATCCAATAAATAAAGTCGTAGAGCAGATCTACCTGGGGAGCAAAAGTAGAAGATTGTGGAAGACCCATTCCTGATAAAAGAGCTAACATAATAATATCCTCAATGCTTTTTTCTTAATCTCAAAACCAAGATCACAATCCCTATCACCGTCAGCGCTGCTGCGATCTTCATCATATTCACGGCATAAAGCGCATATTGACGACCTTTGGGATCATAGTGGTAACAAAACATCAAAAACCGATCGACAAGATTTCCTATTTTTCCTTTTGAAGCCTCGAGTAAAGCCAGCTTCACATCTTGGGGATTGAACTGAATCCCATACAAATAGCGCGAAATTTTTCCCTCGGGAGTCAAAATAAAAATCACAGCACCATGAGCATATTGCTTTTGATCCTCATCATATTTGTATTTAAAACCGACCTCCGCTGCCAACTTTTTAATATCCGCTTCTTTTCCTGTTAAAAAATGCCAGCCTTGTTCGGCAGAAGGCCGGTGATACGCCTTTAAATAATTCTGTTTTTTCTGACTCGCAAGCGGGGCATCTTCCGTAGGATCAATACTGACCGTCACCATTTGAAACTGGTCTCCCACGCTCCAGTTCATTTTGTTCAAAGAATCCATGAGTCCATTTAATAAAAACCCGCACAAGTTCGGGCACTCAAAATAAACCAGGTTCAGAATCACAGGATGCGTTTTATCAAAAAAATCTCCGAGTAAAACCGGCTGATTTTTCTCATCCCGAAAGGGGATGGAAGGAGAAACAAAATTACCCAAATGCTCTTCAAGCCCTACTTCCTGAAGCTCTACGGGAAGTGATTCTGCAGAAAAAACAAAATTTATTTGAGAAAGAACAAAAAAACCGACTAAAAAAAATTTTGAGAACAACTTCATATTATTGATGATGGTGCAAACACTCTTCCAAGCGGGGATCTTTAATAGCAACCACTGAAACCCGGCTTAAAAACTTTCCTACGCTTAAACAGAAAAGGCCTAAAAATCCCAAAAACATTCCCACTTCTACCCATCCAAAAACAGGCTCAGTGAAAAAGGTGGGGAACACCATCCAATAAACATCAATCCACTGGGCGACTAAAAACCAGAGCGTCATGAATAACATAAAATTTGCATTTCTTTTGACAGGCCTGGAAATGATCAGGAAAAAAGGAATCACAAATTTTCCGAGCATAAGGATGAGTGAAACAGGTTTCCAAGCTCCCTGTGTTCGGATCATCATATAACCTGTTTCTTCGGGAAGATTGGCATACCAAATCAGCATAAACTGGGAAAAAGCAATGTAACCCCAAAAGACGAGGAATGCGAACATCAGCTTGCCCAAATCATGCAGATGATTCTCATTCACATAGTCTTTCAAAAATCCCTTCTTTTTTAATCCGATCGTCCAGAGGGTAATCATGGCCAGACCACTGTAGAAAAGCCCGGCCCAACAATACACTCCAAAAATGGTGCTGTACCAATGAGGAGAAAGCGACATGATCAGATCAAAAGCGGCGAAGGTGAAAAGCCAGGCAAAAAACAAAAGAAAGGGAGCTGCAATTTTAGTGTTTAATTGGGTGAGTTTTACATTTCCATTTTGATCTTGGCGGATGGAATTTTTGACCATCCAGCCCCCTAATACCAATACAAAAACATAGAGAGCCAGTTGACGGATCACAAAAAAAGGCAAATTCAAATAAACGGATTTCGAACTTAAAATAACATCTTTTGCCACCTCTTCTGCATGAGTCCATTCATAAAGATGATGAGTTCCAAACAGCAGCACAAAAAATAAAACCAGCGAAATGGGTAAATAAGCAATGAAGGATTCCGCCACCCGGCGAACAGTGGTGCTCCAATAAGATCCTGTAATATGCTGAAGGGCTGCGAAAAAAACTCCCGCAAGACTGATGCAAAGCCAGAAAAAATACTCGAGCAGAAAATTGGCCCAAGCGCGTTCAGGTTGGGTCTTCAAGGCAATCAAAAAAGAAAGAAGACCAAGGCCCACAAAAGCCCACATAAGGCCCTGCCCTTTTTGGGACCAGCGAAAATTTTTTGAAATTAAAACCGCAGGCGCGCTCATGGCAATTTTCCTTCCTTCAAAGCTTTCTTGATTATTTCAATATCTGCAGCGGTTGGCTTATCCGCGCGTTGCAAAGCACGCAAATAATGGATCATCGCCCAACGATCGTCCGAATTTGTTTGAGTGGCATAAGAAGGCATCAAATTTTGCCCCATCGTGATGACATGATAAATCCGGCCATCCGACCAATTTCTCACTTTATCGGATTGCAAAGTGGGAGGACGTGGAAACTTTGGAATGATAGACCCATCCCCTTTGCCTCTTTCTCCATGGCAAACAATGCAATAAATATTAAATTGTTTTTGACCCTGCAACATCACTTCCCGGGTAATGGGCAAAGGATTTTTAAGTTGTGCCCCCGCCAAGTCTCCCTGATCTTTTGTATAAGGATAAGGCGTGTAGCCTTGAGGCAAAGTTCCCGCAGGCGGAAGTCGCATCGGTTCTTCTTGGGCCTTCACCGATACCGTATGAGCCATGTCGGGCATGTATTCCCAGGGGGGGTTGGGCTTGCTGCCCGAACAGGCAGAAACAAAAAATAAAGTTACCAAGGACTGAGCGATGAGGACTGAGAAATAAATGTACCTTCGACTCAGTCCTTTCCACTCAGTCCTCAGTCCTGTTTTTTCACTGTATTTTTTTAATTTCTTGCGCATCGCATTCCTTAAATATTTTTTGTAATTCTACCTCATTATAATGAGGGTCCATTCTTTCCACCAAAATACCAAAACCATCATTGGTGAAACGAGGATCATAAACAGGTTTGGTGAGATTGGGTAAGCGACAAGCGACAAACATAATGAGAGCGGTGAGAACTCCACCGATTAAAACCATTCCTTCAAAACTCACCGGAATAAAAGCAGGCCACGACACATAAGGTTTTCCTGCCACGTTGATGGGCCAACTCACACTTGAAGTCCAAGCCTGAAAAATAAAAGTCAGACAAAATCCTGAAATACCCAAGATCAAAGTCGCCCAGGGAATCCAGGATCGTTTAAGCCCCATCGCCTCATCCATGCCATGGACGGGAAAGGGCGTATAAGCTTCCATATATTCAATTTTAAGACTTTTCACTTGTGCGACTGCTTTCAAAAGTTTTTCGGGAGCATCAAAGATGGCCAAGATTCCTTTTTCTTTATGCATAGAGCTCCCCCTTTTCTTTACCTTTATGCTTCATCACGGCTTTGAGTTCAAACATGGCAATCGTGGGTAAGACTCTGCAGAAGAGCAAGAAGAAGGTCAGGAAAAATCCAAAGCTGCCAATCAGAATACTGATTTCATAAATCGTGGGGCGATAATATCCCCAGCTCGACGGAAGAAAATCGCGATGAAGACTGGTCACGATGATCACAAATCTCTCAAACCACATTCCCACATTGATCAGGAGTGAGGCCACAAACATGATTTTTAAATTACGACGCCATTTTCTCACCCAAAAGATTTGGGGCACCATCACATTGCAGGTCATCATGATCCAATAAGCCCAGGCATAAGGACCAAAAGCACGATTTAAGAAAGCAAATCGTTCATAAATGTTGCCGCTATACCAAGCGGTAAAAAATTCGATGATATAGGCATAACCCACCATCATGCCCGTGAGCAGCATGATCTTGTTCATGTTCTCGAGATGATAAATCGTGATGTAATCTTGCAGATTAAAAACTTTACGCGCAATGATGAGCAAGGTGAGCACCATGGCAAAGCCTGAAAAGATGGCCCCCGCCACAAAATAGGGAGGAAAAATCGTCGTGTGCCAACCCGGCAAAACTGAAACCGCGAAATCAAAACTCACGATACTATGCACTGAAAGCACAAGAGGAGTGCTCAAGGCCGCGAGTAACAAATAGACCATTTCATAATGAAGCCAGTTGCGCGCAGAACCTCTCCACCCCAAAGACAAGATTCCATAAATAAATTTTCGGATTTTATTTTTACAGCGATCTCGTACAGAGGCAATATCGGGGACCAAACCAATGTACCAAAAGATGAGTGAGATCGTGAAATAGGTAGAAACTGCAAAGACGTCCCAAATGAGAGGAGAGCGAAAATTCACCCACAGAGAACCTCTATCATTAGGATAAGGAAATAACCAAAATGCATACCAAGGTCGCCCGGTATGAATGATAGGGAAAAGCCCTGCCGTCATGACTGCAAAAATGGTCATGGCTTCCGCAGAACGATTGATGGCGGTACGCCACTTTTGGCGGAACAAATACAAAATCGCTGAAATCAGGGTGCCCGCATGACCAATACCAATCCAAAAAACGAAATTCGTGATATCAAAAGCCCAACCGACGGGGACATTTAAACCCCACACTCCAATACCTGTCGCAATCGTATAACCCAGAGCATAGCCCCCGATTACCAACAAGAATAAGGCCACTGAAAAAGCAATCCACCAAGTTTTTGTGGGAAAGCTTTCAAGCGGTTTGCAAACATCATTGTTTAAATCCGCGTAAGTACGTGCTGGATTTACAAGAGGTTCTTTGACAAGTGTGTTGATGGTTAGTTCCATATTTTTATGTTTTATTCCTCACCTTCTGCAAATAAGTCACCTGGGGCTTCACATTGATTTCTTCCAACACATGATAAGCACGAGAAGATTTTCTGAGCTGGGCCACTGCACTCTTCTCATCATTTGTATTTCCAAACGTAATCGCATTTGTGGGGCAACTTTGCTGACAGGCGGTTTTAAGCGCCCCCTCCTGCACCTGACTCCCCTTGGCTTTGGCAGCATCTTTAGACTCTTGAATTCTTTGAATACAGAAAGAGCACTTTTCCATGACTCCGCGGCTGCGCGTCGTGAGATCAGGATTCAAAACCAGATTCAAAGGCTCTACAAATTGTTTGGAATAATCAAAGAAATTAAAACGTCTTACTTTATAAGGACAGTTGTTTGAGCAATATCTTGTTCCTACACAGCGATTGTAAATCTGAACATTCAAGCCTTCATCATTATGAGCGGTCGCGAGCACGGGGCACACGGTTTCACAGGGGGCATTTTCACAATGCTGGCAGAGCATGGGCTGATAATTCACTTCGGGATTATCGCTCTCTCCCTTGTAATAGCGATCGATCCGGATCCAATGCATTGCCCGACCATTTTTCACCTGTTCTTTTCCCACCACCGGAATATTATTTTCGGACTGACAGCCAATCATGCAAGCATTGCAACCAATGCAAGAATTCATGTCGATCGACATCCCCCATCGATAACCTTTGTATTCATAAGTCGGCCACATGCTGGGAAGAGCTTCTTCAGCATGTCCATGAGATGAGTGACCTGCAGGATTTGCAAGATATTCGGCCAAGGTCATTTCCTGGATAATGCCCCTTTTTTCGGCCTGCTTGTCTTCGATGTTGTAAAAACCTTGTGTAGAAGCCAACACCACATGGCGACCTGTTTTGCTGAGAGAAACGGGGCGACCACTCCACTCCAAACTGTCTCCTTCGCTCTTCTGTAAAGGATAGGTATTCACACCCAACTGATTTCCCACACGACCTGCGCGCGAGCGACCATAGCCCACAGCGACCATCACTGTTTTTTCATGAAGCTTGGGTTGAAGATGAACAGGCAATTCAATTTTTACGGCAGCTCCCTCAACTCGAACCACATCTCCTTCTTGGAGTTGTAATTTTTTTGCAAGCTTTGGGGCAATGGAAAGAGTGTTTTCCCAAGTCACTTTCGATAAAGGATCCGGCAATTCCTGCAACCAACCATTATTGGCAGAGCGGCCATCGAACAAAGCCAGAGAGGGATACAAAGCTAAAAAAGTATCTGCCGAAGCAGGTTGTGGATTTTGAATCGTTTGAAGTGAACGCGTCGCAAAAGAGCGAGAACCTGTTGTAGAATTTCTTCGGGTACCCACACTATCAAAAAAACCTTTTTGTAAAACTTCTTCCCAAAAAGCTTCGAAGGATTTCATTCCGGAAGCCAACGGGTAAATTTTTTGCTGCCACTGATTGCGCAAAGTGTCGTACCAGGATTTATCTGTTAATCCGGCCCATTGAATGAGCGAGTCTTGAAAAGAACGGGTCTCGGCCAAAGGGGCAATGGCCGGCTGGGTAATGCTGTAGAGGCCTTTTTGCGGGCTGGCATCATTCCAGGATTCCAAATAATGGGAATCGGGTGCGACATAATGACAAACGGAGGCTGTTTCATCCACACGATCTGCAAAACTGACGAGTAAAGGCACTTGTTTCAAAGCCTCTGCAAAATTCAAATTCGCAGGCAAATCATAAACAGGATTGTTTTTATAAATGAAAAGGGCAGCAACTTTTCCCTGTTTCATTTCTTCCACCATCTTCAAGAGATCGGCGTAAGAACTTTCGGCCTGGTTGGAAGGAGAAACGGAAGCATCCACCGTAACGCCATCGTTTTCCAAAGCGGAGTTCAAAAGATTCACCACCAACTGCAAAGCCAGATTTTGCTTGGCTTTGACGGCTCCACCGACCACCAAGCCCTGCCCCTTGTTTTTCCACAATTCTTCAGCCAGATTACGAAGCGCCTCTGCCTTGATCCCGGTTTGTTCTGCAACTGAGTCGACACTGTAAAAAGAAACGGCTTGGGCCACTTGAGAGTCCCCTGCATAGCGGGAACGTTTTTTCGCCACGACTATTTCATTCACCAAACTCAAAGCGATCAACAATTCATCTCCCGGTTTTAAGGGATGATACTCATCCGCATTACTTCCGGTCAGAGAAAGAGCCGATTCAAAACAGACAAAGCGACTCATCAAATTTTTATCCAACTTGCGACCCTTGGAAAAATCTTTGGCAAATTCGACGGGTGAGAGCCAGGTGCCCAAAAAATCTGCCCCAAAAGAGACAATGAGCTTGGCCAGATCCATTCGATAACGCGGAGTAACGGCGGTGCCGTAAGATAATTTTTGGGCGAGGGCGATTTCTTCGGGCACGACCCCTTCATAAGAGACTCGAGTCCCCCCTGAAAATTGAGAAAGAAAATCCTGGATGACTTGCTGGGTACTGGGACTATTTAAGGCTCCCGTTAAAAAATAAACCTTACCCTTACTTTCCTTAATTTTTGAAAGCTTGGACTTTAACTGCTCATCTAATTCTACCCACTTGATGGGCTTTGAAACCCCGTCTGAAAAAATGACAACCGGATTTTTCAAACGATCAGGATCATAAAGATTCAAAAGAGAAGCCTGCCCTCGTGCACACAAGCCGCCTCTATTTAAAGGATGTGCTTCGTTTCCCTCGAGTTTGATGGGGCGTGCTTCGCGGGTTTTGACGAGCAAGCCACAACCCACGGCGCAATCTCCACAAGTGGAGGTATACCAATTGGCCACTCCCGGAACGAGTTCTACCGGGCGGTTGACGTAAGGAATTACTTTTTCAACGGGCCGTCGGTAACAAGCCGTTGTCGCAAAGAGCATCCCTGCCCCCATAATCTTCAAAAAATCGCGTCTCTCCATCTCGGTAAAAGAATGCTGTTCGGGGGGAGAAGCAAATTCTTTTCCCAAGCTCTCCTGAAATTCGGAAGTCCCTTCGTACTCTTCAAGACTTCCCCAGTATTTTGGTGTTAATTTTTCTTCCATATTATTTTTCACACATTAGCGATGACACGTATAACAATCTATCGGCGCAGCCTTTTGTCGATGACAATCCACGCAATATCCCATATTCAACTTTTCAATTTGTTCAATCCGACTTTCATTCTTCACATCTCCATGACAGGTTTCGCAGGCAACTCCCTTGGCAATGTGGGGACGATGATTAAAAAACACAAAGTCGGGTTGCACATGCACTTTTATCCATTCAATCGGCTGACCTTTTTCATAATGTTCTTTGAGTTTTTGAATATAAGGACTGTCGGGTTTCACCACCGAATGACAATTCATGCAAACATTCAGGCTGGGAATGGTCGCCGCCCGACCTTTATCTGCATTCACATGACAGTAAAGGCAGGGAATCTGGTTATCTCCCGCATGAATTTTGTGACTAAAAGGAATGGGCTGCTCGGGCGCATAGCCCACGCCATTGCCAAGGTTCCACCAAAAATTGAGCGCATAAGCGAGCGCCATTAAAAGGATAACAACAGCGCCCGCAATGAGAATTTTCAACTTCAAGTTCCGGCTCCTTTAAATCAGAGGATCTTCGCCTATTAAAAAAAGCGCGGTCTATGTAGCGTGTGATTATTTTTCTGTCTAGAAAAATTACGAGATTGTTAAAAAAAAATCGTGTGGCGAATTGGATTTAATCCGGATTTTTTTTCTTCTCCAACACTTCATTTAAAAAATGACGGAAATAATTCACTCCTGAAGCCAAGCTCACGACAAGAGCCATCATTAATACGACCCATCCCACGGGCCTGCTCTGTGCCCCCATAAACACCGGCGGGAGAAGAAAACAGGTCAGTGCCACATTTAACAACGCGGTTTTCTTTTTCCCCCAAACATCGGCCGCCAGCACCACCCCTTCTGCCATAGCAATCCCTCGCAAAGCGGTGATGGTGAGTTCACGAAATAAAAAAATCACGACGAGCCAGGCCGGAAGTTCATTCAAGGGAATCAACATGATAAAAACCGCCATGTGCAATAATTTGTCTGCCAAAGGATCCAGAAATTTTCCAAACACACTGCTGATCTTCATGCGACGCGCAAAAAAACCATCCACCAGATCTGAAATGCCGGCGAGAACAAAAAAGAAAGCGGCGACTTTAGCCAAAACGGGATGGTAGTGGGGAGAAGAAATGGGCTGCTGCAATCCCAATAAAATCATCACCAGCGGAATACACACCACACGCAAAAAACTAAAGTAGTTGGGGATGTTCAAATATAAATTTCGTTTGGGAAATGGAAATTGCATGATTTTTTTGATTCATAGAATAGATTCCCTCGCTTGACAAGAACCCTCTTCATCCCTACAGTTCAAAAAAATGAAATTTCCAAATAAAATTCCACTTCGTTATCAAACTCTTCTTTCAGAACTCACAGAATCTTGTAAGAAACATTACAAAGATCGATTGGTTTCGGTGGTAATTTTTGGATCGGTTGCAAGAAATAATTATCAAAATGACTCGGATGTCGACTGTCTTTTGATCGTAGAAAACCTTCCCCATGGCCGCATGTCGCGCATGAAAGATTTTTCAGAGATAGAATCTGCACTCAAACAATCTCTTGAAAATCTGGAGGCCAAAAAATATTACACTTCCCTTTCTCCGGTGTTTAAAACTCCACAAGAAGCCCAGGAATTTTCTCCACTTTTTTTAGACATGACAGAAGAAGCGCTGATCCTTTTTGACCAGAAAAATTTTTTCGAAAAGCGACTGACCGAACTTAAAAAAAGACTGACAACATTAGGATCCAAAAGAATCTGGAAAGGCAGCCGCTGGTATTGGTTTTTAAAACCTGATTTCAAACCCGGAGAAGTTTTCGAATTATGACTCAAATCACTTTGGCAGAAAGCTACCTTTTAAAAGCCATCAAAAGATTAAAGGTCTTGGATCTTCTTTTGCAAGAACAAGATTATTCTGATGTGGTTCGTGAAGCACAAGAACTTGTAGAGCTCGCTCTTAAAGGGATGTTGCGTGCGGTGGGTATCGATCCTCCCAAATGGCATGATGTGGGACCACTTCTTGTGGAACATGCCTCGCTTTTTTCGAATGAAATCCAAAAAATTTTAGAAGAACTTGCCGAGATCTCCAAAACCCTTCGCAAAGAACGCGAGTTTTCTTTTTATGGAGACGAAGATTTTATTCCCACTGAAGAATACACTTTAGAAGATGCCCAAGAAGCCATTCAATCTGCTCACAAAGTGGTAGATACTGCTAAAAAAGTAATCCCCTTACACAAATAATTTATGGAACTCGAAACCACCTTTCTTGTCTTAGGCTCCGGCATCGCAGGCTTATCTTATGCCTTGGAAGTCGCCTCTCAGGGCCAAGTGATTTTGGTCACCAAAAAAAATTGCGCTGAATCGAATACCAATTATGCCCAAGGAGGAATTGCCAGTGTATGGGATTCTTCCGACAGTTTTGAATCGCACATTCAAGACACTTTGCAAGTAGGCTGCGGGCTCTGTCATGAAGACATTGTGAGAAAAGTGGTAAAAGAAGGTCCTGATCGCATGAAGCGCCTGATGGAACTGGGCGTTCATTTTTCCAAAAAAGATAAAAACCATTTTGATTTGGGCCGGGAAGGCGGGCACTCGGCTCGCCGCGTGTTACATGCCGGTGATTTTACAGGGCAGGAAATTGAACGAGCCCTGCTTCATCAAGTCAAATCTCATCCGAACATTACAGTTTTAGAACATCATGTGGCGATTGATTTGGTGACGAGTCAAAGACTGGATCAGACCTCCCCCAATCGCATCCTTGGCGCCTACATCCTCGATCGCCTCAGCGGCGAAATCAAAACCATTCGTTGCCAGATTTGTTTACTCGCCACCGGCGGTGCCGGAAAAGTTTATCTCTATACGAGTAACCCCGACATTGCGACGGGAGATGGAATTGCCATGGCCTGGCGAGCGGGGGTGCCTGTGGCCAATCTGGAATTTGTTCAATTTCATCCCACCTGCCTTTACTACCCAGGGTACGCGTCCGCCGAAGGCGGATCCCCACCTAATGGCCGGCGGGCAGGCGCCTCTGGCGGAAAGTCGTTTTTAATTTCAGAAGCACTTCGCGGCGAAGGCGCTATTTTAAAATTAAAAACCGGTGAAGAATTCATGTCGCGCTATCATTCCCAAGGCTCTTTGGCTCCGCGAGACATTGTGGCCCGGGCCATTGATGCAGAACTGAAAAGCCGTGGAGATGAATATGTACTTTTGGATATCACGCATAAGCCTGCCTCTTTTATTAAAGATCGATTCCCCAATATTTATGAGCGCTGTTTAGAGTTTGGATTTGATCTCACAAAAGAGCCGATTCCCGTTGTTCCTGCAGCACACTATTTTTGTGGAGGAGTGCTTACGAATGAACACGGCCAAACTTCTCTTTCTAATCTCTACGCCTGTGGGGAAGTCACCTGTACCGGCTTACATGGGGCTAATCGACTCGCTTCGAATTCATTGCTCGAAGGAGTTGTTTTCGCCAAACGCGCCGCAGATCACTCGATTGCACGACTCAAAGAAAATCATCTGACAAAAATAAAAATTCCCGGATGGAATTCTGGAAACGCCAGCGATTCCGACGAAGCTGTCGTCATTACCCAAAACTGGGATGAAATTCGGCGCACGATGTGGAATTACGTCGGCATTGTGCGCACCACCAAACGCTTGCTACGCGCCAAAAAACGCATCGAATTTTTGCAGGAAGAAATCAAAGAATATTATTGGAATTTTAAAATCACTGCGGATCTCATCGAACTTCGAAACCTGGCTCTTGTGGCGGAACTCGTAATCGATTGCGCCCTTGCTCGCAAAGAAAGCCGTGGGCTTCATTATATAGTGGATTATTTGGGGATGGAGGATAAGGTCCAAGACACGGTGCTCACTCCTACAGTGTGAAAAAGTTTACCCCACTTTCGAGGGATTAAATTTTCTGTCAAAAACAGGATTTCCTAATCGAGGGGAGTGAACAGGTTTTATCATTGACTTAAACTCAGCTTCTAGTTTCGGCACACATTCTGCCGTGTTTTCTGTAAAACAATTAATAATCCTTTCCGCAGCTTGCCTTGACTCTTGAGCAAAAGTTTCAATTTCTCCTGCTGTTTCTACAAGGGAAGTAAAAAGATTTTGATAATATTCAAATTGCGGATCTGTTAATTTTCCCTTTCTATGAACCTCTACAGAGAGTGTTTTGCCGCTTACAGACATCTTTCTAACTTCTATGACAAGGCTCTTCACTTCTTCAGCCAATGTTGCCCGTTCTATAGCAAGAGCAGACATGTCAACCCAAGAACTTGCATCCATTCTTTTTTGCCGTTCATTAAGGAGAAACAGTTTGCCTCTCATGCGAAAAAGTGCTTCGGGCTTTACATCAAGCGCATTAAAAACGTGAGCCAACTCGACTATAGGCTCTTTCGGGGGGTCTCCTGTCACGCGGTTCCATAAATTAGAAATGCCATTTAAAAATTCTAAGCTCATAATCTCCTCCCTCTAAAATCTTTTATTTTATCGTAATGGGAAGGGATGAAAGTTGTGGGAAACATCTAAAATAATGGATTAGAGGGAGAGTAGTAGAGAAACAATTTTTAACAAAAATTGACTTTGTTTTACTTTTTGAGTTTAAATTTTTAAATTGACTTTATGTACAAATATGTACAAATAGAGTCATGACTACAGTCAAAGTGGCTGAATTTAGAAGTCATCTCAGTAAATATCTTCACAAGGTTCGCCAAGGATCTGAAATTATCATTTCTGATCGCAAACATCCCATCGCGCGCATCACTCCTTATTCTGAATCTACTTCCGAAGCCCTGAAAGAATGGAAGATGATTGAACCTGCCAAGGGTTATGCAGGATTCGCCAAGCTCAAATTCAAGCCCCTTTCTTCTAAAGTGGATGCGCTTGAAGAACTCCTCTCGGACAGAAGAAAAAGATGAATTGTTACCTTGATAGCTCCGTCATTATTCGCAAGCTTCTTGATGAAGAAAAACCTCTAAAAGAATTGGGTAAAATACATTTAGGCTTTTCAAGCCGCTTACTGAAACTTGAGTGCCTAAGAACGATTGATCGATTGCGACTCAAATCTAAAATTTCTGATGAAGAAACTTCCCTTAAGCTTTCAGAATTCTATGGAATCTTATTAAACATAGGATTACTGCCCATCACAGATCTTGTGCTTGAAAAAGCGGAGCAGTCTCTTCCCACTCCTCTCGCCTCTCTGGATAGTATTCATCTGGCCACAGCCCTTCTTTGGCGTGAAAAACACGGAAACGATTTCAAATTTGCAACTCATGACGCACAACTTGGCCTTGCTGCAAAAGCCCAGGGCTTTGAGGTGATTGGGGTTTAAAAGCAAAGAATCCATTAACCTCAAAGCCCATTCAATGTTAACAATAAGTGTGCCTTAAAGGAGTCTTTTATGCCCCATCAACGAGCCCATGTCATCATTCCCACTTCTCTTGTGGAAGAAATCGATGAAGTCGTAGGCCCCCGCAAGCGAAGTGAATTTATTGTGTCTGCCACTGAAAGAGAACTGAGACGCTTGAAACAACTTTCTGCCATCCAAAAATATGCAGGCAGTTGGGGAAAACAGCATCATCCCGAATTAGAGAAAGCAGGAAGCAGTGCCGCTTTTGTAAAAAAATTACGTAAAGAGTGGAATAAGAGAACTCCTTCATGAGTGATTATCTTCTCGATACCCATATCCTTATCGACATCCTGCGGGGGGATCCAAAAAAGACGGCCTTGCTTTCAGAACTTGTTTCTCAAGGATCCATTCTTCATTCTTGTGAAATTACAGTGGCTGAAATTTATAGTGGCATGCGGGAAAAAGAACGAGAAGCGACAGAAAAATTTCTCGCAAGTTTGGAATACCTTTCTATTACAGAACCCATTGCTAAATTGGGAGGAGATTTAAGAAGACGCCACAAAATTCATGGTAAAAATATTACTCTACCTGATGCACTGATCACCGCTTTGGCCATTCACCAGCATCTTGTTTTACTGACCGATAATATTAAAGATTTTCCGATGTCGGAACTTAAGAAAGAAAAGCCATAAACTCGCGCACACTCTGTCGCATTCATAATCCGATTGAGGGATAGACAGATTTACATCTTTTTAAGTTCGAGAGAGGGATCTATTAAATCTTTTGCTAGCTCCAGCATACTTTTTAAATGTTGTGCTCTGAGCTCTCCACCATGACTATACATAATACTGGATGTATCTGCGCCTACCTTTCTTTCCGGGACACGAGTGTCAGGATATTCTTCCTCGTTTCCTAGATAGTGCAAGAATTCATGGGGTGAATGGTATCTCACAGCTCCAATATTAAGAAGGTGAACATTGGGTCTCAGGTTGTGGCAAGCATGTTCCCTTCGATCTCCTTCAATGCACGCCTTGCTTTTATCCCAATAAAATAAGATTTCGCCATCTTCGCCTTGAGAGACAAATTCCATTTGATAGCGAAGCTGATACCGTTTACCATCTTTTGATTGTAAATAATACTTTGATGAAAGTTTTTCCATCAACGTGTCATTGATTCTGTTTAACAATTCTTTTTTATCCTCCTGAGAGATACTCCCTGCAAAAAGAGGCTTAGCTCGAACAAGAACAGTAATATTTTTTAGACCGTCGTAAGACATAGAAAAACCTAAAACATCAACTGCCGGTCGATGATTTATTTCCCCAAAGCGAGGAACTATTTTGCGAATGGAATTTAGGTCTATTGTCTGCGGATCACGAGAGGCTTCCAAAACAATTCCTTTACGTGAATCGATTAAGCGAGCCTCAAATGTTTTTTCTGAGAGCAAGTGGGTTTGACCTTCAGAAGCCCATGAAATATCCCCTTGAGAATCAATCGTGCCTACAGGGCCCGATGATCCATAGGCGTACAAGAGAGAATTCGAAACAAAGTAATCTGAATTGCCTATTTTTGCCGTGCCTTCTTCTGGCATCGAGTCAAAGAAAAGATCTTTTTCGATGTAGAGCTCCGCACTTAATCCAGGAAAGTCAAAGAAACTACCTCCCAAACATTGGTTTTGTGTGTAAAGACGGAACCCTCCAGTGAAGACATCTCCTACTTTATTTTGTTTTTCATCTAAAATGGTTCCATTGTTGATTGAATAAGAGAGCCCTCGATAAGAAATGATCCCATGTGTAATGGAAGAGTTAAGCCACCACTCAGTATAAGGCTTGTACGCTTCATGTCTTCGCAAGAAAAAACCATCCGAAAAAAGGTTCCCTAATATTTTTGGAGAACAAGTTGTTTTTGAGAAATCATCCGGGCATTCTTGAATGCAAGTTCCTTCGTTATCAGTAGTACGGCAACTGATCGTTTTTGGACCTCGTTTAATCCTATCTCCCTCGTCGCATTGGCCGTTCGGACGAATGATGTCGCAGTCGTTAGGAAGATGGACTTGATAGTGCTGATTAGCAGGAGCAGGCTCAACATAAGAATAAGAATGTCCTGGAATAGTTTCTGGTGGAATAGCCATAGGTCTAGATTATCGGCATTTAACTTGGGAAGTTGCGAAAAAATCCCATTAAATATTGAACGCACTTGAGGGGAAAAAGTAAGAAGGTAGTCAATCCCCAACTAAAATTGATTTCATTTTACTTTCTAAGCCAACAACTCCGTCTTCGTAAAAAGAGAAATGAGAGGATAGCCTTTTGCTTTCAAAGCTTGGGCACCGCCATCTTCGCGATCGACAGAGATTGCGTTTAATCATTCCTCCTAATCTGGGATTCCAAAAACTTTTCTATTTCTTTTTTCTTGGGCAATTCAACCTGATATTTTGAAACAAAAAGTTTGTTATTCATCCCCGCAAGCGCATATTCCACCAAAGCATGATTCTTTTTGGCACATAACAGAATACCTATAGGTGGATTATCCTTCGCATTCATTTCATGTTTTTTATACCAGCTCACATAAGAATTAAGCTGGCCAAGATGTTCATGCTTGAGAGCATCTGCTTTCAATTCAATCAGCACATGGCATTTGAGAATGCGATGATAAAAAACCAAGTCTACGAAAAAATACTCATCGCCAATCACAATTCGTTTTTGCCGGGCCTCGAAACAAAAACCATGCCCCAATTCTAATAAGAAATCTTGGAGCTTATCGAGAAGAGCATCTTCCAAATTTGATTCCCCCATAATCTCTTTGGATTTCACTCCCAGAAATTCAAACACGTAGGGATCACGAATAGTAAAAGCTGGATCTGCTTGGCTGGCATTTTTGTGAGTAAGTGCCGCGAGTTTCTTTTTATTTTTGGAAAGACCTGTACGTTCAAAATAAAGAGTAGCAATCTGGCGTTTCAATTCTCGTACCGACCAGTTCCCTCGAATAAATTCATGCTCGTAGAAAGCACGCTTCAGAGGATCTTCAATCGCCAAAAGTTCTGCAAAGCTTGTAAAAGAAATGCGTTCTAAAAGTAATTTCCCCGATAATTTCAATGCGGGAGTCACTGACTCCCGTTTTTCAATTTGCGATATTTGAGTAGGTAACAAATTTTTAAATTCGGGAGTCAATGACTCCCGAATCTGTGGATAGGTAAGATAAAACTGACGATACCGCCTTAATTCTCGTTCGGAACTTCTTGGGATATTCTTTTTTGCGAGGCGTTCAGCAAGAGAAGCAAGAAGCCTATCCCCATAAGCAGCACGATCGGATCCTTTTTGTTCATAAGTGTGTATATAAAATCCAAACAACCAATTTCGTAAAGTAAGACTAATGTTAATGGCTTTACTGGCCTGTGTTAAAAGGCGTTCATGGGCTTGCTGAATAAGCTCTAACAGCTGATTGAAAGTTGGTTTTTTGTGGAGCATTTTCTCTATCTCGGTTTATTTTAAATTGAGCAACTCCGTCTTCGTAAAAAGAGAAATCAAAGGATAGCCTTTTGCTTTCAAAGCTTGGGCACCGCCATCTTCGCGATCGACGATGGTCATGAGTAAACTGACAAAGTAGCCTGCTTTTTCCACTTGTTGAACGGCTTTTAAAATGGAGCCGCCGGAGGTGACCACATCTTCGACCAACGCGACTTGCATGCCGGGTTTCAAATTTTTAACGCCTTCGATCCAGGCGCCTGTTCCATGACCCTTGGGTTCTTTGCGGACAATAAAAGCGGGAATGGGTTTTCCTTTTAAAAAACTGGCCAGGCTCACCGCTGCCACAATGGGATCCGCTCCCAGTGTAGGCCCACCAATGGCCTCCACTTTTTTTCCACTGTCATCAATCGCCTCTAAAAATAAATGCCCGACCAAAAAAGCGCCTTCTGCACTGAGAGTCGTTTGCTTGCCGTCAAAATAAAAATCAGAAGTTTTGCCGGAGGCTAAAATCACATTTCGTTTCTCGTAAGATTTTTCAAGCAAGATTTGTTTTAATCTTTGTTTTTGGGGGTTCATATTTTCTCCTCATATTGTGTGTCATCCCTGCGAAAGCAGGGATCCAGTTGGAACAATTTAGATTCCCGCTTTCGCGGGAATGACAAAAAACCATCATTTTAAAATTTTCACATCCTTTTCATCCATCCATCCCAACTTTCCATCCGCCAAACGAATCTTGATAAATCCATTGAGGTGCTCCATGACTCTCGCGCTTGTGCCTTCATGTAAATCAAAAAGTTTGATGGAAGAAGAAACAGGCTCAGAATAGACCGCGGTTACAGGAGCCACCACCACAGCGCTTTGCTGCCACCGCTCAACACCATATTTCATCACTGCTGCGGGCAGCAGCAACAGATTGAGTATCAAAGAGGTGAGTAACAGCATCGTAAAAATAAAATTCTTTTTAAAAAACCACGAGGTGAGAAAAATGAAAAAAAGTGAGTACAAGACCACGCTTAACAACAGGATTTCTTGAAGAGTAAAAAAATCCTGCCAAAAAAAGAAACGTAAAAAAATACGCTTCAAAAGAGGGGGCCGAATTTGATCTGTTGTTTTACTGATCGCATAACGGTAATTCGCCACCAAATCACGATCACGAGGATTATAGCGAAGGGCTTGGGCATAAGAATAAATCGCCGGCCCCAGCTGACCCATACGGTAATAGCTATTGCCCAAATTGTAATAAAGATCTCCTGAAACCTTGTTTTCTTTTTCCAATGAAGTGTAAAGATCCACTGCCTTTTGAAAATCTCCCGAGAAATAAGCCTGACTGGCCTGATTAAAAATGTTTATCTGTTCGCCATGTACTTTTCCTGCTGAAAAAACAGATAAAACAAACAACACAAAAATTATTTTGACGCAAAATGGGTTCATAAAAAATTTTTCTCCACTTCTTTCAAAAGACGAACGGCTTGTTTGCGGGTTTCTTCTTCCCAACCCTGTTTTTGGGGATGCCCTCCGTATTGCCACTCGTCCAGTTGTTGCAAAAATTTTGCAAACTCTTCCCCGGCTTTTATCTTTTTTCCGTTCTTTGAAAAAATTTGATCGACTTCCAGGGGAGTCAGGGCCACCCCTACTCTGCCCCATTTGTCTCCCAAATATTCCTTGAGGATATGGCCCACTAAAACGGGGACTTCTTCCCTTTTTTCAAAACTCATTTTCTTGAGCTGTCCCAAAGCTTTTGACAAGGCTTTGCGATTTTTAAGCAGTTCCACATTTTCATTTTCCCATCGTTTGCGTCTGACAAGAACATAAGAAATCAAAAGAATAAAAGGAGGCAGAATGAAAAACAGGCCGACCCCATAGAAAAATATTTGCGAGGGCAGATCTTGCCATCCCTTAAATTCAGGATGAAGGCTGGCAATGTCTTCCGCCAAAGCATTTACAGGAGCATTCTGAGAGGGAAGAGAAGCCTGGGCCTTCGTCAATTTTTCAGAATCAGTTCCCGGAGTCACGGCAAGTTCATAGGAATCCGAAGACAAGGTTTGATAAGTTCCTTTTTTGGGATCAAAAAAAACAAGGGAAAGTGAAGGCACCTGAACATGACCCGGTGCATCGGGAACCAAAGCCCATTTGAAAGTCTTGGTTCCCGAAAGGCCCAAAGGAGTGGGATTTAAATCGAGAGTGGCCTTGTCTTCATAAATTTTCAAATTGGGGATTTGCAGATTTGCAGAAATCGCCGCGTCTTTCAGATTTCCGGATCCCGAAACCGTAAGAGTCAAGGTCGTTGTTTCCCCCACAGCAAGATCCTTTTTCGAAAGATCCGAAGACATTTTAAAATTCCCGACCAAGCCCTTAAAATCAGACGGAGCACCCGGAGGAAGATCTTTCACCTGTAAAACAATTTCAGGAGCTTTGAGCACCCGGCTACGAGAATTAAATCCTCCCCTAAAAGTAAAAAAAGGATCATTAAAAGGATTGTTCGCCACGCCCACAGGCTCTTCCACATCGGCTTTCAGGGTTGTTTCTCCAATACCGAGCTGACCCGCATGGCTGGGGAAAAGAGCCATTTTAAATTCACTGACGACATAACGGATGCCTCCCAGATCTTTATAAGATTTGTTTTCTTTTTCAATTTCTTCGCTCCAAAAATCATGAAAGTCGGGAAGATCCAACTTGGCGCTGCCAATATTGCGGCTGGTGTAGAGACGAAAAGTAAAAATCACCTGTTCGCCCACATAGGGATTTTTTTTATCGACTTCTGCCGTCACAAACACATCCTTATAATTTCCTTCTGTAGAAGGCAAAGGAACACCCGGCGCAACATTGCTGGGAAGTCCTGGAATGGCGGGCATGGGCGGAGAAGCAGCACTATTAGAGACCACGGTGACTGCAAGAGGACCCGTTTGGTATTCCTTTCCTTCCACTTCCACTGAAACAGGACCGATCTCAAAAGTACCTGTCGCCTTGGGGCCCAATACATAAACATATTCTTTTCCGATGTTCATGCGACCGTTGATGATTTCCATGCTCGAAGAAGAACCCCGGGAGAGAACTTCAAAATTTCCACGACTGGGAATACGAGGTTCTGTAAAGACACTCCCCCCTCTCACCCGAACGGTAAGGACCAGCTGATCATCCAAGGAAAGGGTTTGCTTGTCTAAAAAAGCTTCTACCGCAACTCCTTGGGCAAAAGAGAAGTGAGGAATGAAAAATAAAAACAATAAAATAAAAAATAATCCCTCCCTCCTTTGCATTTTAAATTTACTCTTCATCTTCTTCACCAATCCTTCTCCGCTTTTCTAACACGCCCCAACTTCTTCGCAATCTGATCTTTTAAAATATCCCCCGCCTTTTCATCCAGGGAACCCAACCATTGTTCTGCTTCTTGAGGACTCATTTTATTTTCATCCTGCCCTTGGGGAGATAAATTTTGGGGAGGCGCCTTCTGTTCAGGAGGAGAAGCCTTTGAATCTTGTGGTTGCTGGTTTTGTGGGGGTTGATTTTTAGAATCTTCCGGTTTTTGATTATTTTGGTTTTGATTCTGATTTTGTTTTTGTGGATCAGAATTATCTTTGTTCGGTTTTTCTTCTTGAGACCCTTGTTGAGCTTGAGACTCCGGTTGAGATTCTGAGGAAGGTTGAGACTCCGGTTGTTTTTGATTGGAGTCTTGCTTTTTCTGTTCTTCCAGTTTCTTTTTTACAAAATCCCGATTGAGGCGTGCGTCTTCATCCTGGGCACTGATCTCCAATGCTTTTTCATAAGCGGCAATCGATTTTTCCCACTCCCCTGCCCGATAAAGACTGTTGCCCAAATTATAAAAAGATTTTTCGCGAAGCTGAGGATCTGGAGAAACAGAAGATTTTAAAAAGCTCTCTGCCGCCTTGGAATAGGCTCCTGCACGGTAATAGGCATCTCCCAGGTTATAAGCCGCTTGTAAATCTTTGGGGTTTTCGACGAGACTTTTTGAAAAATGTTCCTGCGCTTTATCATATTGATGATTTTCGTAAGCTTTTTCTCCCCGGTATTTTTCGAGAAAAGATAAAGGACTGGCGTGAGCGATCACAGGGAAAATACTGATGAACAATAAAATAAAAAATAAATGATGCATTTAAAAAACCATATCCGTAGGGGCGATCCTTGTGATCGCCCGCATTCTGGGCGAATACAAGATTCGCCCCTACATTCATTATGTTTTTCTTTTATCCCCAATCCACATCTCCGCCAACAACCACAAAAACGCCATCCCCAGCGGCCACTGAAAACGATTCTCATAGACCCGTTTTTTGCCCGACTTGATTTCACTTCCACTCAAGGCTCCCTTCAAACTTTTCACATACAACTCCTTCAAATCGGCATCGCTCGTCACAGCGCGCACATATTCTCCCCCGGTAGCAACGGCCAACCGGGACAATCCTGTTTCATCCAGTTTTGAAATCACGATATTTCCACTTTCATCCCTCTTAAATCCCCCTTCTCCCTTGGGCAGAGGAATCGGCGCCCCTTCGGGAGTTCCAAAACCCAGAATATAAAGAATCACTTTGGCTTGTTTCAAACTTGAAATGACAGATTCAAGATCTTCGTTAAAATCTTCTCCGTCTGTAAAAATAATCATCGCCTTTGAAGTTTTGGGATCTTGAAAACTTTTCAACCCCAACTCCAAAGCCGCGTCAAGATCAGTGCCTTGGGTAGAAATAAGGTCGGGAGAAAGAATATCGAGAAATTGATAGATCGCCTGATAATCCAAAGTCAGGGGGACAAGCAGAGCCGCTTTTCCTGCAAATACAATCATGCCCATGCGATCGCCCTGGGCCATTTTTAACAAATCATAAATTTTGCGCTTGGCCCTTTCCAAACGATTGGGGTTTACATCTTCGGCCAACATTGAATTGGAGACATCCACAAGTAACAACACATCACTGCCTTTTCGAATCACCTCTTCAAAATGATAGCCCCACTGGGGGCCCACAAGAGCCAGCAAGATAAAAAATAGCACTCCCAATCGGAGGATTTGTTTCAAAATAAGACGAAGCCAACTAAAATCGGGAATGAGTTTCGAAATAAAAACCGGATCACAAAAAAGGCTGAGCGCCTTCTGACGCGCTTTATCTGCATAAATAAAAAAAGCGATCCCCAAGGGGATGAGTAAGAATAGCAAAAAATAATGATAGTTTTCCCAACGCATATTTTAAATATAATTCTCCCCCCTCCTTTGCAAGGAGGGGGTCAGGGGGAGGTAGAACGTGGCGAATCTGCCATGCAACGCTCTACCCCACCCTAACCCTCCCCTTGCAAAGGGGAGGGGAAATTCATGGAAACTTCCTTAAAATTGTTTCCTTCAAAACCATTTCCAACAATAAAAGTAGCAAGGCCGGAATCAAAAAATACCTAAATAAATCCCGATACTCTTCATAATGTTTCACCTTGGCTTCGCTTTTTTCCAATTTGTCAATGGTGGCATAAATCTTTTTCAAGCCCTCGGTATCGGTCGCTCTAAAAAATTGCCCTCCCGTTTTTTCGGCGATTTTCTGCAAGGTTTCTTCATCAATATCCAAATGGACGAGTAGACGACGCGTCCCAAAAACAGTCTGTTGGGGAAAGGGTACTGCCCCTGTGGTTCCCACACCAATCGTATAAACTTTTATGCCATAAGCCGCTGCAATTTCAGCGGCTTTTTCAGGGGTAATTTGACCTGCATTGCTGCGACCATCGGTTAATAAAATGATCACTTTTGATTTTGAGGGAAGATCCTTCATTCGTTTGACCGAAAGAGCCAAGGCATCGCCAATAGCGGTGGAATCTCCTGCTGCACCAATTTCAACCTGGTTCAAAAAAGAAAGGAGTACGTCGTAATCGAGAGTAAGAGGAGCCTGAGTGTAAGCCATCTCCCCAAACACCACCATGCCCACCCGGTCGCTCACGCGATGTTTGATAAAATCGGCGACCACTTGCTTCACAACGACCAAGCGATCCACCTCTTCATTCCCGATTTTAAAATCAAGGGCCTGCATACTGCCGGAAGTGTCGAGGGCCAAAATAATATCCACTCCTTCGCTACTGACTTCTGTATGCAGGTTGGCGAGCTGGGGTCTTGCCAAAGCAAACACGATTAAAATAAAGGCCAAAACCCTAAGGAAAAAAGGAATCTGCAAGAAAATATTTTTTTGATCTTTTGTTTCTTTTTGAAAAAGAGTCAGCGAAGAATAAAACACAAACCCTTTTTGCCGCTTTTTTTCATACCAAAACAAAAGAGGCAAGAGCAGCAAGGCCAAAAAAAAGAGGGGACTTTCAAAGCGAAGCATGGGGGTTTTTTACCTCTTCATCGAGTAGGGGCGTCCGCCACGAAATATTGGCGGACGCCCCTACAATTTAAATAAGCTGCCAAGCTCTTCCCGAAGATGCCGGATTTCAATTTGCGAAGGAACAAGCTTGGCAAACTTTACCAGATCCATTTCTCTCAGTGTTTTTTCCACTGTTGTCTTTTCTGAGGCACTTAAAAATTCTGACTTTTGAAGATGGGAATGAATTTCCTCAGTGGTGGTATCCACAGCCTGGATTTTAAATTCATCCTCCAAAAAATGTTTTAGAATCTCACTCGCCCGAAAATAATATTTTCGAAATTGGCCATGTTCCAAAAGTTGCAAAGCATCCAATTCTTGCAAGGATTTAAGAGCCAGCTCCCGGGGAGAATATACACGGATGGGAACAGGAGGAAGAAAAACCTCTTTTTTCTTTTTTCGAAACACACGATAAAGCCCGTAAAGAACTGCCAAACAAAGTACAGCAAGCAATACCCAAACCCAAAAAAGCTCAAGCTTGAGAAGGGGTTTAATATCCAGAATGTCGGTCATTTCCTCGAGTTTCAATGTCTCTTTTCCCTCATGCGAAACAGTTTGAGAAGGGGGTTTACATAATCCTGGTTTGTTTCAATACGACAGGCATCCATCCCCAACGATTGAAATTCAGAAAAAAGTGAGTTCATTCTTTCCTGTTTGAAACGATTCAAATTCGAACGAAACTCTTTCGAGTTTGTATCCACCCACCGGGCTTCTCCTGTCTCAAGATCCTTGAGATGTGTCCATCCCAAAGCCGGCAACTCTTCTTCAGCAGGATCACTCAGAGCGAGAGCAATCAAATCATGACGCTTGGAAGCAATGCCCAATCCCCGGTGAAAATCGGGGGAAATAAAATCAGAAATCAAAAAACACACAGCCCGACGCGGAAGCACTTTCACTGCAAACTCCAAAGCACTATTTACCGAGGTTTTCTGATTGTGAGGTTGAAAGGTGAGAATTTCACGAATCACTCGCCAAATATGACTGACCCCTTTTTTGGGAGGAATGTATTTTTCTACAGGGTCGGTAAAAGTAATCAGCCCCACTTTATCGTTACTTTGTGTGGCCGCGTAAGCCAGTAAAGCCGCGACTTCTGCAGCCACTTCTCTTTTGAGACGTCCCCGGGTTCCAAAATCCTGGGAAGCAGAAGCGTCAACGATAAAAACGACCGAAAGCTCTCTTTCTTCGCGAAAAACTTTGACATAAGGATGACCCATGCGGGCCGTGACATTCCAATCGATGGCGCGAATGTCATCCCCGGTTTGATACTCGCGCACTTCTTCAAACTCCATCCCCCGACCGCGAAACGCGCTTTCATACTCGCCTGCAAAAATTTCGCTGGCCAGAAACTTGCTCTTGATATCGATCTGTTTTATTTTTTTGAGCAGGTCTTTGGAAATCATGGAACTTCCACATTATCAAAAATTTTCTGGATAATCTGATCCGTCGTGAGTCCTTCTGCCTCGGCTTCATAAGTCGTAATGATTCGATGACGAAGCACATCAAACCCCATGGTCTTGACATCTTGCGGCGTCACATAACCCCGACCTTGTAAAAAGGCATAAGCTTTGGCCACCTGATACAGATAAATAGAGGCCCGCGGAGAAGCTCCAAACTGGATATATTTTTCGATTCCCAAACCCAACTCTTTGGATTCTCGCGTCGCAAAAACAATTTTTACAATATATTCTTTCACCTTGGGATCGATATAAATTTGCTGAACCACTTCCCGGACGGCCATCAGATGTTCCGGACTAAAGCTGGGGTTTAACAAAACATTTTGATTTAAAGCTACCCGATCAATAATCGCCGCTTCTTCTCCGCGTGAAGGATAAGTCACATTCAGTTTTAACATGAAGCGATCGACTTGGGCTTCGGGTAAAGGATAGGTTCCTTCTTGTTCAATGGGATTTTGAGTCGCCAGCACCACAAAAGGGCGCGCCAAAAGAAAAGTTTCATCTCCAATCGTCACTTGACGCTCTTGCATGGCTTCGAGCAGCGCACTTTGCACTTTTGCAGGCGCCCGGTTGATTTCATCGGCGAGCAAAATATTCGTAAAAATAGGCCCTCTTTTCACTCCGAAGTCCTGGGTTTTGGGATTGTAAATCTGGGTTCCAATGAGATCGGCGGGAAGTAAATCAGGCGTAAACTGAATTCTTTTAAAATGCACCTTCAGCAGTTGAGCCAGGGTTTTGACTGCTGTGGTTTTGGCAAGACCCGGAACCCCTTCGACCAAAATATGCCCTTCGAGAATCAGCCCCATGATCAGGCGCTCTAAAAGATAGCGTTGGCCGACAATCACCTTTCCTGTTTCTTCCAAAAGATTCGCGACCACGGGCTGCAGCAGTTTTACTTTTTCGGTGATTTCCTGGACATTGGGTTGCATAGATTCTCTCCTTGAAAAATAAAAAAATGAGCGCTCATTATATGGATTTTTCAGGAGGGTTCCATTGAAATATGAAAACTCTCAAAAAGAGTTCCGCTTTACTATTTCAGTTAATTATATTAAACTATAATCAAATGAAACTTAGTGATTTTAAAAAAAAGATGCAAAAAGGGATTTTTTCCTTTCAGGAAGCCGGGCTCATTGCCTTCGATACTTCTCCACAAGTTTTAAAACTTGAGCTTCATCAGTGGGTAAAAAGGGGGGAACTCATTCGTCTTAAACGGGGGGTTTATGGTTTTGCCGAGTTTTTAAAAGACAAAAACGAAATTGCCCGTGCCCTCTACAGCCCTTCCTATATTAGCCTGGAGTATGCCCTTCATTTCTACGGATTATTACCCGACGTGGTTTTCTCCGTGACGCTGGTGACTCCAAAAATCACACGACACTTTCAAACTCCCTGGGGTGAATTTATTTATCATAAAATTCGCCAGGATCTTTTTTGGGGATTTGATCCCAAAACCATGATGGGAGAAAAAGAAAAAGTATTATTGGATTATCTTTATCTTAATCAACACCGACTGGTCCCCAAGGCCGACTTTTGGGAAACCCTGCGTTTTCAAAATTTAAATACAATCAACTTTAAAAAGGCCGAGAGCTTGGCCAAAAAGTTTGGCTCTCAAAAAGTTTCAGAGTTTCTTAAGTCTCTCACAGAATACGGGAAAAATTATGGAAAAACTTAAACGAATTATTCAGGGACTGCCTGCAAACTCTTTTACAGAGCAGGTCATCGTTAACACAACACGCGAGTATCTACAGGTCCTATTGCTGAAAATGATTTATCAATCCTCCTTTGGCTCTGCCCTTTCATTTATGGGAGGAACCTCTTTAAGAATTTGCTATGACTTGAAGCGTTATTCAGAGGATTTGGATTTTGCACTGGATGACAAACCACGCTCTTATAAATTTTCTTCCCTGATTCAAACCTTGAAAAGAGAACTTGAATTGCAAGGCTTTGAAGTCTCTGAAAACTTTCATGAAGAAAAAATTGTGCAAAAAGCTTTTTTAAGTTTTTCGGGCCTTTCACAGGCATTGGAACTCAAAAGTTTCGGCAAAGATCAAAAAATCCACATCAAATTAGAGGTGGATACAAAACCCACCCCCTTAAAAAAAGGGGAACGGGAAAGCTTTTTTGTGACCCGCTTTCAAGAAATTTTTCCCATCTTAAAACACACTCTCCCCACACTCTTTGCAGGAAAAATTCTCGCCATTTTTTTGCGCCCCTATGCCCGTGGCCGCGATTATTATGATCTCATCTGGTATTTAACGCGAAAAACCGGGCTGAACCTTTCTTTTCTCAATCGTGGCCTGAAAGAACAATCCTTCAAAACAAGGGAAGAAGTTTTCAAAGCTTTGAGAAAAAAAATCCAAGAAGTCGATCCAGCTCTTATTCTAAAAGACATCAGCCGATTTCTGGAAGACCCCACAGAAGCACAATGGGTTTCACGATATCTGGAGCTTTTTGATCAGCTATTGCTATCGACAAGGGCTTAAAATCTTCAATCCCCCCAAAAACCTTTTTTCTTTTTGGATTTTGGTTTTTCTTCGCGCTCCTGAGAAGAATCTTTTTCTTCTGATGCAAACTCGCGGAGTAATTCTTTTTGACGATCAGAAAGATGTTGGGGTGTTTTTAAAATAATTTTCAGGATTTGGTTTCCGTGATGGGAGCGATGGATTTCGGGGAATCCTTTTCCTTTCAAAACAACATTTTCTCCCGTTTCAATTCCTTCTGGAATTTCCACGTCTTCTTCTCCTTTAATCGTGGGAACTTTCAAGGTGGCCCCCAAAGCTGCTTGGGCAAAAGAAATGGGCAGATCCATCAAAAGATCGATGCCCTGTCTTTTAAAAACCCCGTGGGGCTTCACGTGCAAAATCACATATAAATCTCCCGGATGACCGCCCGCAAGGCCGGGCTCTCCCTCTCCTTTTAAGACCAGGCGATTCCCCGTATCCACCCCCGCCGGAATTTTCACTTTGAGTTTTTTCTCCCGTTCCAGCACTTTATGACCGTGACAAACCTTGCAAAGCACTTTCGAAATTTTTCCTTCTCCATGACAAGCCGAGCAAACGCTCGAAATGGTAAAAAATCCCTGGGAATGAAACACCTGTCCTCTTCCCTGGCAATGAGGACAAGTGGCGGGTTTCGAAGAAACCGGATGGCCCAAGCCTTCACATTCTTCACAAAGCACTTTTTTGAAAACTTTTATTTCTTTTTCACAACCCTGATAGGCCTCTAAAAATTCAATCGGCAGTTCATAAGCCAGATCTCCCCCATGTTGGGCTGCACTGCGACTTCTGCGGCCCCGGCCTCCCAATCCCCCTCCAAAAAAATCCTCAAAAATATCTCCAAAAGAGGAGAACACATCTTCAACATTCGTAAAGGGATGAAAATCAGTACCCGACAAACCCGCATGACCGTAATGATCATACATTTCACGTTTCTGGGGATCTGATAAAACCTCATAGGCTTCGGAGGCCTGTTTAAAATTTTCTTCGGCCGTGTGATCCTCCGGGTTTCGATCTGGATGATAACGCAGAGCCGCTTGCCGGTAAGCCTTCTTCACTTCCTCGGGAGAGCAGGTTTTTGAGAGACTTAAAATTTCATAATAATCGCGTTTTGTAACCATAAGGGGGTGAATAAATAATCATTCTTCAAAAGAAGTCGAGAGTTTTTAACAAGATTTTTAAGACTTTTTTACCTTCTCTCCTTGACTTTGGTTTTTCTCACCTTATATGAGGAAAGGAATTTTTTAATCCCACTCCAATAAAGTTAAGAAAAGTTAAAGAAAGGGAATCAAAAGGTAAACTATGGCTAAATCAAAAATGATCGGTATCGACCTTGGAACCACCAACTCTGTAGTAGCGATTATGGAAGGCAGCGAACCCAAGATTATTCCCAACCAGGAAGGTGCCCGCACCACCCCTTCTGTCGTGGCTTTTACAAAGGATGGCGAAGTTCTCGTCGGCCAAGTGGCAAAACGTCAGGCCATTACCAATCCTGAAAATACCATTTTTTCCATCAAGCGCTTTATGGGACGTCGCTATGATGAAGTGACCGATGAAAGCAAAATGGTTCCTTATAAAGTCGTCAAAGCTTCCAACGGAGATGTTCAAGTCGACATTCAGGGAAAGCACTTTTCTCCCCCTGAAATTTCTGCAAAAATTTTGATGAAGTTAAAACAAGCCGCCGAAGATTATTTGGGCGAAAAAGTCACGGAAGCCGTCATCACCGTTCCTGCTTATTTTAATGATGCCCAACGACAGGCCACCAAAGACGCAGGCAAAATTGCGGGGCTGGATGTCAAACGTATCGTCAACGAACCCACCGCAGCCGCTTTGGCGTATGGCTTGGATAAAAAGAAAAATGAAATTATTGCCGTTTACGATTTCGGCGGAGGAACTTTTGATATTTCCATTTTAGAAGTTGGTGAAAACGTGGTCGAAGTGGTTTCCACCAATGGAGATACCCATCTCGGCGGAGACAACATTGATCAACTCATCATTGATTATCTCATCGCAGAATTTAAAAAAGATCAGGGGATTGATGTCAGCAAAGATCGCATGGTGCTGCAACGTCTGAAAGAATCCGCAGAAAAAGCCAAGATCGAGCTTTCGAGTGCTTTAGAGACCGATGTCAACCTTCCCTTCCTGACTGCCGATGCTTCAGGCCCCAAGCACATGAATATCAAATTCACACGGGCCAAGCTCGAATCGATTTGTGAAGACTTGATCCGCAGATCTTTTATTCCCGTGAAAAAAGCTTTGGAAGACGCAGGCAAAAAACCCGGTGACATTGTAGAAGTCGTCTTGGTGGGTGGGCAAACCCGCATGCCTCGTATTCGGGACGAAGTGAAAAAATATTTTGGCAAAGAGCCTCACATGGGCGTGAATCCCGATGAAGTCGTCGCCGCCGGTGCTGCCGTGCAAGCGGGCGTGCTCACGGGGGACGTGAAAGACATGTTGCTTTTGGATGTCACTCCTCTTTCTTTGGGGATTGAAACCCTGGGCGGAGTGATGACCAAGATTATTGAGAGAAACACCACCATCCCCACGCGCAAATCTCAGGTATTTTCGACTGCGGCGGATAGTCAAACGAGCGTTGAAGTACACGTACTACAAGGCGAGCGCGAAATGGCAAAAGACAACCGCACTTTGGGAAGATTTGTGTTGGATGGAATTCCCACAGCGCCTCGTGGTGTACCCCAAGTAGAAGTCTCGTTTGATATTGATGCCAACGGCATTGTGAATGTGCATGCGACCGACAAAGCCACCAACAAAAAACAACACATCACCATCACGGCCTCCAGCGGTTTAAGCAAAGATGAAATCGACAAGCTTGTAAAAGATGCGCAGCAACACGAAAGCGAAGACAAAAAACGTCGTGAAGAAATCGAACTTCGAAACCAGGCGGATTCTTTGGTCTATTCGACGGAAAAAACCCTAAAAGAAAATCAGGATAAAATCCCCGAAGACGAACGTAAAAAAGTGGAAGCTGCCGCCGCAGATCTTAAAAAAGATATTGAATCCGGCGATGCCGATAAAATCAAAAAAGGCATCGAAACCCTGACTCAAGCATCTCACAAAGTGGCGGAACTTCTCTACAAGGCGAGCACGGCAAAACCTGAAGGAGAGCCTAAAACAGAAGGCGCTCCTGAAGAAGCACCGGCAGAGCCTAAAAAAGAAGAGAATGTGGTGGATGCGGAGTTTACGGAATCGAAGGATTAGAAAATAGAATCTCTCTGGCTTTTTCGTGAACCCTGTTATAACTTTGAATTATGATTTCTTTTCCTTCTAATCAAATAGAAAAAGCCAAAAAGATTGCCCATGAACATGGTGCGACAAGCCTCAGCCTCTTCGGTTCATTCGCCCGTGGAAATCCGAACGCAAATAGCGACATTGATTTTCTAGTCGAAATGAAGCCCCATACCACCCTATTTGACATAATCGCCATTAAACAGGATCTTGAAGAACTTTTTAAACGTCCGACAGATGTTCTTACGAAAGAAAGTTTACATCCTTATATCCGGGAAGAAATCCTCCATGAGGCTGTCCAACTGTGAAACGAGACACCACTTTTCTAAAACATATTCTGGATGCCATTCTAAAAATTGAAGAGTACGCCTCTGTTGGCAAAGAAAAATTCTTTGCAACTTCCTCTTGGCAAGATGCCATCATGCGCAAACTGGAAATCATTGGGGAAGCTAGCAAAAGAATTTCAGAAGAAACAAAATTAAAATATCCCGACGTCCCTTGGAAAAAGATGGCGGGTCTAAGAGATATACTCGTTCATGCCTATATGAGTGTGGATCTCAATGCCGTTTGGGAAATTACCCAACAAAATCTTCCTGATTTAAAAAAACAAATTCAAGATATTCTTATGGAATCGAAGGATTAACTGAGCCTATTTTTTCGGGATCACATACATACTGATTTCAGTCGAAGGATGTCTTCCAAAATCTGTGGTTCTTGCTCGGAAGACTCCTTCTTGAGGAAGGAACTTCTTTTTTCTGCCCCCTTCTTCTACTCCTATATCTTTTGAGGTAATGCTGACATTGTAGGTCCCATCAGGGTTAAGAGAGATAACCCTTCCTTTAAATTCAACCGCTGCATCTTGTCTTATATCAGAGGGCGCACCAAAGTCTTTTGCTCTACCCATGACCGTTACTTCTTCCCCTTCTAGGTATGAGGGAAAACCTAATTGTTGAGCAGGAACTTCTATAACGGTTCCAGCCGGAATATTGCATTTCTCCTCAGGATCCGGTACAAAACCCGTTTTACTCGACCAGTGCGCATGGCCTCCTCCTACGGGGACAGAGCCTTCAGCAAATTGAACCTGATAAACTCCTTCATGCCCTTTTGCGGGATCAAATCCAACAATTTGTCCTACCACTTCGTCTACGCGTCTTCCATCCGGCCCCACGAGCCATTCATGCACCACAATTCTTTGTCCCTTTTCAAATTTTTGTTGAGGGCTAGCACTCCCTTGCAAACGTGCAGCTGCAGCTCTTTGAAGAGGTTGTACCATATAAGTAGGAGTTGAGCATCGAGGACTTGCAGGAATAAATGCAGAATTAATCCCAGCATCTTGATTACCAGCCTGAGCAGAGGGCTCTCTCGTCGCTTCACTCACACCAGCATCTAAACCTGTCTTTTGATCTCCTTTTCCTACTCCGCTTACTCCAGCAATTTCTCCAGCCATAACCCCCCCTTAAATTTTTATTGTGCACTTGCTTTACTTCAGTGATTTATCGATCTGGTGGAGAACAAAGTTGTCGTTTTGGAATATTTTTCTTGTTTTTTTTACTTGAGGATTAAGCAATCTTATACAGGACTGTACAGGGTTAGAGGGAAATATGTGTTAAACTTTCTTTCGTTCTGTAGGAAGAACTACTTCTTCTGCTGCTGCTACTTCTTGTTGGTAAGCCCAGTTACTCAAGTCTCCTGATAAAGCCTCTACCTCCTGCTCGGTAAAAGTTTCAGAACTTATTTCATCTGCATCCCATTGATCGGTATCTGCATGTAACCGTTCATGGGCAATGGTCCATAATTGGTAACGTTCTCTCATTTTAAGATCATGAGGATTAAAGCCTCCGCCGCGAACTCGATTTGTAGTAAAACTGTCTTGTTGATCCCGATGGTCATTTATAAATTCTTCATCTAAAAAAATAGCAGGGGAATCTCCTGAATGAGCGATGGACGTCGTTGCGATCACCATTTTTTGAGAAGAAGAGTTTGCTACAAAATCGTTTACACGACCTTCTGTGACATAATAACGTTGCCCCACCTTGAGTAGTTTAGCCCGAGTGGATTGCCAAGCTTCATTCGTCAAATGGGAGCCTACTTTCTTTTCAACTGCTGCCCGAATTACATTTTCACGTTCTCCAAAAATGACGCTTACCTTTGTATCTTGTTTAGCAAGCCAGAGAGCTTCCCCAAAAGTAGGATCTCTATAACGTACAGTTTGTCCATTTGGCCGGGTACGCATATAAGGATAAATGTTTTTTTGCCCAAAAGGACCTTTAGGTGGAGAAGGGTTCTGATAATTTTGAACTAAGGTTGCAGTAAGAGGATCATACTTGGAGTTCACAATAGAAGGATTTGAAAACGCCGTTGTTTTTTGACCAAATAAAATTCTCTGCCCCGGACGAATCAAATATTTTGTGGGGGCAATCTGGTTAATATGAATCAGCCTTTTCACTTCTGCGCGAATAAATTTATTCTTGGCAGATTTTCCTTCTTCACGAAGATGATTTGCAGCAATCCTCCACAAATTTTCTCCCGCCTTGACCGTATGATACATCTCGTCCCTTTTTGGGAGAGAAACAGGCGCGCCTTCTGTAGTAAGTTTTACAGCCATCTTACTGACATTATCGGCTAATCCTTCAAAATAGTTGCTTATGGATTTACTGATAGATCCTTTGTTTTCGGGGATTTACTTGATAAAACTTGTTAAGAAAAGTTAAGAATTTTTGGTAGAAGCTTTAAGACAAAAAATATTTACTCCACCAACCCATCCGTAATCAAGCCCTCAAAGGGCAAGCCTTCTAAAATTTCCAGATCATTTTCTTGCACCACGATTTTAAATCGCTCATGCAAAAATTGAAGCCCTTTTGGATCTTCTTCGGCTAATTGGCGCAGCTGAGCTCCGTACACTTCGAGAGTATCAAAAGAATAAGATTGAGACTGTGCAGAGGTTTTTGATTTGTCAACCCTCTCGTAAAACAAGGGCAAGAGCATCTATCAAGTGATGGAGGGGGAAATGAAAATTTTTAATAAAACTTTCAAAGAGGTTCAGTAATTAAATGGCCCGCTTTATAATCAATGGTCACCCGAAAATATCTGAAAAAATCGAGGCCGATCAAGGCCTTGATCCCCCAAGATTTCTCGAAGTGCGAAACATACACTTTTAGAAAATTACTTTTGCCTGTATATTTAAAAGCGCAATCTTTATTATCAACTGCCGGCAAACAAAACACTTCGCTATCTTCTTTAGAATGCCTTGAAACAATTCCACTTAAAACTTGCCCTCTCTTGTCTTCCTCATAATCTACAATCAAAAGCCACTCATCAGGATATTTTTTTTCATTTCTTTCCAAGTTAATCGTTCGCTCATGAATCACCTCCTTTATAGATATATATCTCCACTTAAAATTCTATTTAACTCGTTAAATTTTACCCCTCAACTATTAAAAACCTCCCGCTCCCATTTCTCAGAGAACGGAAGGTTTTAATTTTAGCCAACAAAATCCTAAAACAACTCTATTTCTCACAACAACTGAGCTTATTATAAAGGAAGGCGAGCAAGCCTCCCCCAATTAGCCCATCAAAAAAGGCCCACACCATGCCAATGACGGCTCCCATCGGAGTCGCCTCATAGCCGAGATAGATGGAAGCCATCATCTCGACAAACTTGCCTCCCCAGCCGTACATCGCGGTAACCCCGGTGAGCAAAGTACAAAACGCCCATAAAATTCCCATGGCCAAGGCCATGCGTTTCACACTGAGTGTATTCATATACACCTCCTTTATTTTTTTCTTATAACATAATTCGTTTGCTCCCTCTATTTCGATTTTGTTATCACTTCTTTTCTATGACTCGTCTTAAAACTCAAACAGAAGCTCTTCTTTCCAAAAAACAACAAGCCTTGGAGTTGGGGGGCTCTCAAGAAATAGCCAAGCAACGTGCGGCCGGGAAACTCACGGCCCGCGAGCGATTAAAGCTACTCTTTGATCCAGATACTTTTGTTGAATGGGGAATGCTCGCCCACAGCGAAGCTGATGAAAAAGAATTGAAAGGCAAGCCCACTCCTGCCGATGGCTGCATCACGGGTTATGGAAAGATTAAGGGAAGACTTTCTGCGGTGATCGCTTACGATTTCACTGTGCTTGCAGGGACGATCGGCGCAGTCGGTGAGCGGAAAGCCGCACGCATTCGTCAGCTGGCCCTGGAAAAAAAGATTCCTCTTATTTGGTTACTCGATTCTGCAGGCGCTCGCGTGCAAGAGATTGCGGGCTCTCATTTTGCACAATCCGGAAAACTTTTTTTCGATCAAGTGCAACTCTCAGGTGTCGTGCCTCAAATTGCTGCCATGATGGGCCCTTGCGCGGCGGGAACGGCTTATATTCCTGCGCTGGCGGATTTTGTGCCAATGGTGAAAGGCACGAGTTCCATGGCTTTGGCGGGCCCGCCTTTAGTCAAAGCCGCCATTGGAGAAGACGTGAGCGCTGAAGATCTGGGGGGATCGAAGATCCATTGTGAGATCAGTGGAGTCGCAGACTTGGAAGTGGAAAACGACACGGCTTGTATTCAAGTCATCCAGGATTATTTGAGTTACTTTCCTCAAAATAGCGAAGAGGTTCCTTCTGCCACGGATTCTCCTTCTCTGGGTCTCAAGGATTCTATTTTAGAAATTTTGCCTGACGATTCTCGTAAACCCTATGACATGAAAAAAATTCTGGAACAAATTGCCGATGAAGGAAAATTCTTGGAAATCAAACCCAAATTTGCTCCCAATGTGATTACAGCCCTTTGCCACATTGGAGGTCACTCTATCGGGATTGTCGCTTCCCAACCGAATTACATGGGCGGTGTTTTGGATGTAAACTCTGCCGATAAAGCGGCTCGATTTATTAATCTGTGTGATGCTTTCAATATTCCCCTTCTTTTTCTACAAGACGTGCCGGGATTTATGGTGGGATCCAAAGTCGAAAAAGAAGGCATTATTCGCCATGGCGCTAAAATGCTTTATGCCGTGAGTCGGGCAACAGTTCCCAAAATCACCATCGTGATTCGAAAAGCTTATGGCGCCGGTTATTACGTCATGTGTGGAAAAGGCTTCGAACCGGATTTGATTGTCGCCTGGCCTTCGGCCGAGATTAGCCTCATGGGCCCTGAAGGCGCGGTCAATATTTTATTTCGAAAAGAAATTGAATCGTCGCCCATGCCCGATGTCACGCGTGGAAAATTGGTGGAAGAATTTTCAAAAAGAATTTCCATCGATATCGCTGCGGGCGGTGCTTACATCGATGATGTGATTGATCCCAGAGACACGCGGAAAGTAATTGTCTCCGCTTTAGAAATGGCCGCAAAAAAAGAAGTGAAAACACCTCAGAAAAAACATGGAGTCATGCCTGTATGAAAAATAAAGTCATCCTCACCGCCGCCTTAACCGGCGTCGCCGCCAATCGCAAACAATGTCCGGCCATTCCTTACACTCCCGATGAAATCGCGGAAGAGGCCTACCGTTGCTACCAAGCAGGTGCCTCTGTGGTTCACATTCATGCCCGAGAAAACGATGGACGTCCTTCTCACCGAGTCGAGGTCTACAAAGAAATTTTGGATAAAACGCGCAAGAAATGCGACATCCTCATCAATTTTTCAACAGGCGCGATTGATGTGCCCAAAGAAGATCGCATCAAACACATCAGCGAACTGAAACCTGAAATTGGCGCTTTAAATATGGGCTCGATGAACTACGCAAAATATAATCCTGAGAAAAAAAATTTCGTCTTTGATTTTTGTTTTGAAAATCGTTTTGAAACGATTCTTTTTTATCTGGAGCACATGAACCAAGTCTCTGTGAAACCTGAACTCGAATGTTTCGATATCGGCCACACCGAAAGCATCTGGCCCTTGATCGACATGGGCATTTTAAAACAACCCATTCAATTTAGTTTTATTATGGGAGTTTTGGGAGGCCTGCCCGCCAAAGCAGAGCACTTGGCCCTTCAAAAAAGTATCATCCCCAAAGATTCGACATGGGAAGTCATTGGCATCAGCCACGATCAATGGAAGATGATTGCTGCTGCGCTTTCTTTGGGGGGAAATATTCGCGTGGGGCTCGAAGATAATTTTTATGTCGAACCTGGGAAAATGGCGAAATCAAATGCAGAGCTTGTCGAGAAAGCAGCGCAGATGACGAAGATGGTGGGGAGAGAAGTGGCAACAATTGCAGAAGCACGAGAAATTTTAAGTTTGTGAAGCAAAGTTTCAGGTTAAAAATGGAGGTGTTTGATGTCTGTCAGGCTCGTCGCACTTGCAGCAGGTTGTGTAGGAAGTTTGATCATTGCCGGGATTGAAGGCTGTCTCGCCACAGATCAAGAGCCTCTTTCTACTTCAGAAACACCCCCACCCCCTTCCTCTTCTTCTCAATGTGATCGCAAAAAAGATCCCATCTGTACTTTAACTCTTATTTCTGAAAACACAGTTCCGTCTGTCACTATTGAAGGGAAAAACGTTCCGGTAAGCTCATGGACGCCTGAGCAGTGGACAATCTATCAAAATATTTGTCCAAATCTAGAGAGTCAACTCGCTTCTTCTTTCTTACCCCTAAACCCAGTATTCAACTTTTCACTTCCTTCGGGTAAAGGACAAAACTCTACCTGGGGAACTCGTATCAAAGCGATTACGACTAGAGAACCCATCCCCAATTATGTCTATGATTTTAATCAACAAGATTTAAAAGATCTTGAATTTGCGCCTTTGGTTTCTTGCCGCAATTTTTTTTGGAATGCTCTTGATTCTCATCGCAACCAGTCGTGGCCGCTTCAAGAAACTGAATTACTGAGTATTGCGGGTCAGGTAAAAGAAAGATTGCATATCAAGGTTTCTTTAGGAGTTGATTTTTTGCGGCCACGAGCCTTGGCCATTGGTCCTACTCAAGTCGTCATTCCGTTTCAAACCCATGATAAAATCATTCTCGCAAACTATAACCCTCAGACAGGAAAGCTAGATATATCAAACCCCGCCTGGCAGTGGGAGATTCCAGAAGGGGTAAAAATTTTTGATTTATCCTTGAGTGTTGTGGATCACATGTTGCTTCTCACCCTTTATGAAGATAAAGAATGGACATTACCCGATGGAGCCAAACGCAATTGGCCCCAAGTAAAAGCCTACTTTACTTTTTACATCCCTCACATGCAACACGAAGGCACTGTGGTTTTACCTGCAGAACCCCTTTATGAAAATGATGATAAAACTTTGGAAGGCACTTCATTTGCAGATCCTGCATTAAAGCCCTATCTCCTGAATGAAGTCACCGCTGTGCGAGTAATAGGAAATGAAATCCTTGTGCTCAGCGCTCCCTTTCTTCACCATCAATTATTTTACCATCTGCAGCATTTAGACTTACGAGCTCAATCGGGCGTTTTCTATGTTTCCCGTTACTCTAAATTTACTGGAGAATTAATCGATCATATCCGCCTACCCCTCCGAGAAGTAGTCGCCATGCAAGAGTTGGAAGGAACAAGAAAACTGCTCTTTTTTGGAATTTCAAACAGTAAGCTAGAAGAGGATACAAGTCTTTGGGGGACTCCTACCGTTTCCATTTTCGCTCGAGATACCTGGCAGATGACCAGTGAACAACCCCTTTCTACCCCTGTGATCGTATATTACCCCCGTTTCTATGACCGTAGCTTTTCCGGTGAGTTTTCTAAAGATGGCAAAAGAGTTTCTCTACAAGACTCTGCCAACTCCCGTTATTTTAATCTTGTTGATGGAAATTTTCTCTTTGATCGAGAAACGCACCTTAAGGAGAGTCCGACAGTAGAGACTTGGAAGTATCGTTACTTGGAAGACCCTTCTGCAGCCACTTTAGAATCCAGAACCCTCTCCTCTGTGAGCAGCAATCCTTCTTTCGAAAAAGACCCCACTTTCTCCGTTTCCACAGGGGTGAACCGAGATTATCTACTCATTAAAAGAGGTGCCCAAAAAGCAGCCTTGGCTTTTCGCTTACCCATCGAAGAGTCCTGTTACGAATTTGTTGTTCCTTTTGAAGGAAAATTAATCAAAAAGTATAACTGTGCCATGGAAATAGGCGCCATTCATGTTGCGGAGAATCAAATATGGATTGGATATGGGGATCGGGTGTTTAGTGCGAAGCTACCTGCTTCATTATGAGACGCTTTTTTTTACGAAAAGAGAGTTTTTCAATCCGAAATAATAGGCACTTCGAATTCAAAACGAATGTCAACAGAGTCTGACGTGTTTTTATCCTGAAATTCTAAGCTTCCCATTGCTGTCCCCGCAATAGACCCGTTTCTTGTAACCACTTTATCTGATATGACAGGAGCGGAAAATCTTGTTGAATTAAAAGTAATGGGATTAGGACCAAACATTCCCGTAACATGTGAAAATAAAACTCTCCCATTTGCCTCTAAATCTCCTCCACTAAAAAACACAGGGGTAAAAGTCGGAATAAAGCTCCTCCTGTAGGAGGATCCTAAGATTCGGCAGTTGCCGAATTTAGACACAACCTTGAGGTAATTTTTTTTAGCCCACCCGATCAATATCCTTGTATTTTATCCAAATATAGTACAAAATACAAACAATGAAAAGACTAGTTTTGGATATTTTACAAACTTGGAAGCTAAATCCAGATCGCTATCCTCTATTACTCCGTGGGGCGAGGCAGGTGGGTAAAACTTGGGTCATTCGAGAACATGGGCGCTTATATTCCCATTTTGTAGAAATTAATTTAGAAGCGGAGCCCGAATATATTTCTCTTTTTAAAGATCATTATGGGGATCCCCACTCATTGCTCCGGGCCATCGGATTTCTTAAAAACAAAAAAATAGAAGAAGAAGGAACTCTTCTTTTTATCGATGAAATCCAAAGTTCTCCCGAAGCTCTTTTGTCTCTTCGTTATTTCAGGGAGAAAAAACCTGGTTTTCCCGTGATAGCGGCGGGTTCACTGCTGGAGTTTACTTTAAAAGAAATCAGTTTTCCTGTGGGACGCATACAATTCATTCACTTGTTTCCCATGAATTTCGAAGAATATCTTTTGGCTCAAAAGAAAGAAGATCTTCTTCAAGCCATTTTTGAGCTTCCTTCTCAAGCCTCTTTGCCAAATTCTGTGCATGAAAAACTTTTGGAAGAAGTGGCTCTCTATTATTTCATAGGGGGAATGCCCAAAGTACTTCAAACCTATGTAGACAGTGGAGACTTGGTTCAATGCCAGGAACACCAGCAAATGATCGTTGCCAATTTTAGGGAAGATTTTCACAAATACGCCTCTCGTGCCAACCTGCACTATCTTCAAATTTTGTTTCAAGCGGTACCGCGATGGATTGGACAAAAATTCACTTATAGTCGTGTCGATCCACATCTTCGTTCCCGCGAACTTTCCACAGCTTTAAATCTCTTGGAACAAGCGGGGCTTGTCTATAAAGCCTACCATAGCTCTGCCAATGGCTCTCCCCTGGGCTCACAAATTAATCCCAAAAAATTCAAGGTATTTTTTTTGGATGTGGGTCTTTGCCAAAGGATTTTGGGCTTGAATCTTTCCCAACTTTATTTGCAGAGAAAAGATCTTTTGGCCCACCGGGGTTCTATGGCCGAACAATGGGTGGCACAAGAACTCTTAAGCTATACTCCCAAGAATCAAAGCCCCGAAATTTATTATTGGCAGCGTGAAGAAAAATCTGCTTTAGCAGAAGTGGATTTGCTCCTGCAAAAAGAGGCTTCCATTTTCCCTTTTGAAGTGAAAAGCGGTGAAGCCCGACCTACAAAAAGTTTGAATATTTTTTTAAATGAGAAAGAAAAATATATTCCACGAGGCTTTATTGTTTCTACTTCGCCCTATTTTAAAGATTCCAGAATCACACAATTGCCTTTTTATGCTTTACCACTTTTAGAAAAAAATATTTTATGAAAACTCTCTTAACAAGTTGTTGACAAACTATTCATGTCATCGCGAGGATCCGCCACCGCTTCTTTGGCGGAGACGTGGCGATCTCCCAGAAATCAAGTGTTTAGCAGGGAGATTGCCACTTTAATCCGCAATCAAAGGGCCTTCAAATTCAAAGACCACCGGACTCACATGAACAGTGTAACTAGTGGGACTCAATGCTTCAAAAAGTTTTAAATCTCCCCTGCATTCCACCGCAATTTTCCCTGGCTGAGTTACGGTGGGAAGAATAAAGTTACTCCCTTTTGCCAGGGTTTTTAAACCACAAGTCATGTTTGTCAGTTCATCGCTTGGTCCAAGGTTACCCGCAGCATTTGGGTTGAAAAAAATGTTCCCCATGATTTTACCCTTTAAATCCAAGTCTCCTCCCGACATTAAAACAGGGTTAGCACGACGGTCTAATGTGGGGACCTTGGCCTTTAGATCAGTCCGAAGATGCACAGCCACATATTGAGTGGTAGCATTTTGTATGGCTCCTCCTGTAGGCGGAATTTCCGCATAAATAATAATATTTGCAGGATTGGGTGTATTTTGAAATCTTATAGAATCAATGTAAAACTCATTTCCCTCTTTTAAAGTCACCGAGCTAAGATCTAAAAATCGAGGATAGGCTCCTGAATGGCCATTAATAAAAATATCATCGATGTTCCCATTGCTGTGATTACTATCCACGAACCCCATCACATATGTCGCATTAAATACTTTTTGTGATTTGGGGGTGGGGGCTAAGGGAGGCTGATTGGCAATGTCTCCAATCGTCAATTTTGCCCAATTATGTTCAACATCAAGGGCTGGGGTTGTTGCTGTGAGCAAAGCCTCCGAAGAACTTCCTTTGCTATTAATAGCTATAAGATGAAAATTATAACTAGAATTGGGCGATAAATTGCTGATGGAAAGTTGCTTGCTATTTCGAGGAAGAAAATAGTCAGGGTTAGAGTTAAAGGAAATATTACTATAATAAATCCTGTACAATTCTGCCTTGGGTACATTTTCCCAACTGAGATCAATTCGAGTGGGATAAGCCACAGCTCTAAAAGCCCTGGGGGTTATAGGAACTGAAGTAGCAGGAGCCGTCGCTTCAGGTCGTTTGCCACAACTGATGGGGACAGGCGGATAAGCATACCCATTTGCCAAGGTGAGCATTTGAGCTTGAAGAGGATTTGCGACTTGGTTTTGTGAAAAGCGCTCCCCACTAAACCATGTGCCCCCAAAACCTATGTTCGGAGACACAACGCCTATGACAATTTGAGATAATTTGATCCCTCGTGAATCATACCACCAAGCGGGAACCCCACGAAAAGTGACCTGCCCTTGAGAATCAGTCACCGACTTACCAAAAGTAGTTTCTTCACCCGTAAAATCAGATTCTCTTGTTGGGATGGGAGTAGACGGCCAAGATTCTTTTCCTACACAAACATGTGCCCCAGCTACGGGTCGCGGAGGATTGCTGTCGTCTTTTACGGTCACTGTAAAATCAATAGTTGGGGGTGGAGGTGGAGATTGTGCCAACAGGAATGAAGAAAGCATACAAGTAGAAAGAACAACCGATAAATACACGCTCATAAAATATCTCTTTTTCATGGGATTTTCCTCCTACACATTACAGTTATTTTAAAATACCTTTAATAATTAAGGGCACCTCTAATTAATCGGCCCAGTGAATCCTGCTGTTCTTCCATCAAGATACCCATTCAATTGGACGTGTATGACTCCTCTATGACTTGAATCAGTATCGATACTATTACTCATGATTTCTAAAGTGGCTGTTTGTTGGATTAATTGTCCCCGAACCAAAGGGGGAGGAGTCCAAAGCACTTTCAACTCATCTGTCTGACTCGCCCTAAAATAGGGATTGGGAGCCTCAATAGTAAAAGAAGAAGCATTTGGGCCGGTGATATTGACTCCATTAATCTTAAGAAGAGAAGAAGCTCCGCTACGATTATCAAGATGAATCACTTTGCTTGTTGCAAGGTCAAAAAATTGATTGTTACTCATAGAGCTATTATCCACATAATAATCCAATTCTAAAGGCCAAGCTCTCAACTCTGGAACAAAAGCTTTGACAGAAGTGTAATTTATTCCTGTCTGCGCCAAGGGGAGCGGACTCCATTTCCCATTGCTTAATTTTTGGTAATCTGAACTCACTTGAAGAAAAATATTCCGATTATTGGGGGCAGCCGAAGCAGTCACTTCAACATCATTTAATTTATATTTTTGTCCCATCGCTAGAATAATCGTCGCAGGAGGTGGTGCCCCTATCATTTGGGCATCGGTTGGAGGAGTTTTGGTCTTCGCATCTATAAGTACAGGGGGTTTAAAACGTGTTGGACCAAAACCCACATTCTCTACAAAAAAACTAGCTTGCTTCTTAGTTCCCGCCAACATTTGCCCTAAATCAATCACTGGAGGGCTCATCTGTATTGCAGACAAATCATTCACTCCGGAAACTCTTGTGAAAGTTTCAAATTCAATAAAGGCATTAAATTGTCTGGGGTTCATATGGGTAGGCATTGGATTAAATTCAGCATAAATAGCAAAAGGCTCATTATTGATTTGATCTGAATGAAATCGGGTAAGAGTCATCCCACCGCCCGTATTATAGGTCACTTGTTGACTGATACAAGCCATCATATTGAAAGTAGTCTTACTGCTATCATAAGGATCAGGGGGACATTCAAATCCACCCAGCGGTACAGGAGAACTCCCCTGAGTAATAATTACTTTATTAGGAGTAAGATAATTCTTCCTGTCTTGGTCTCCCGGTGTATAAAATCGGATCTTCACAACATAAAAATTGTTTGTCAGTTCTTGCCAATATTCCCCACCACTTGCATATTGAAGTTTCACCTTATTGTTGTTGATCATCAACCGAGGAAGAGTCCATCTGAAATAATTACCGATGAGTGATCCTGAGGTGTTCCGCACTTCCACCATAGGAGGATTGACCTGATAAACCGCTGAAGAGATTGCCTGCAAAGAAATAGCAAAAGTAAAAAACAGGATCCCTAAAAATGTTTTAATAAAATATAATTTTTTCATGACATTCCTCCTATCCCATTAAAGAAAGCAATCCCCGTACCATGCGAAAAAAAGTTAAAAGTTTTTAAAGGAAGTCAAGAGTTGTAATCCTGCCAAAGCAAAAAGAAGGGTAAAAAGTGACTCGTTTTTGGAGGAATTTTGACTCAAAAGAATTTCCGTGACCCCCCTGTTTAATATGCTAAACTATATCTAAACTATTTTTTATATATTTAAACATATCTTATGCACTACGCTATTCAACAACTGATCCACAAACTCAAAACCTTGCGCGAGGGGAAAGGCCTCACCCAAAAAAATTTGGCGGATAAGTTAGGCATCCCCCAAAGTCATCTTTCAAAAATTGAAGCCGGTCAGGTGAACCTTAAGCTCGCAAGCTTCGTGGAAATGGCTCGTGCACTCGAGATGGAAGTGATGTTGATTCCCAGACAACAGATTTCCATAGTGAAAAATCTAACGGCTTCTCAAAAAAATTCAGATCAAAATCCTGTAACAAAGCCAGCCTATACTTTAGAGGATGAGGACGAAAAGGAAACCCATGCCTAAAATCATCTGTCTCAATGTCTTGTTATATGGAGAACCCATAGGAATCCTGACTTTCTTGCCAGGAGAGCAGACTATTTTCAGCTTCAATGAATCTTACATCGACAATCTTGCCCGGCCGGTTTTGAGTCTTTCATTTAAAGATCACCTCGGTGGACTCCTCACGGATATCCGACCGGCGAAAGTGCAGCTTCCCCCCTTCTTCTCCAATCTGCTGCCTGAAGGTTATTTAAGGGATTATTTGGCCGAGCGCGCAGGAGTGAATGCAAAACGAGAATTTTTTCTACTGGGGGCCTTGGGGCGTGACTTGCCGGGGGCCCTCACGGTCGAATCCTCTGACGGGAAAACCTGGCCCTCCGAAACAGAAGAAAATAAAAATGAGTCCCCACCTAAAAATGCACTGCGTTTTTCTTTGGCGGGTGTGCAAATCAAGTTCTCGGCAGTCATGGGGGCCAAAAAAGGGCTGACGATTCCCGCAGAAGGAGTCGGAGGTTCATGGATTGTAAAACTGCCTTCTACACGCTTTGCTCATGTGCCTGAAAATGAGTATTCCATGATGACGCTTGCCAAAAACATCGGCATGGATATTCCCGAGATACAACTGGTAGATCCAAAAAAGATTGTTGGCCTCCCCAGCAACATCGATAAAATAGAAGGACAAGCCTTGGCTGTACGTCGCTTCGATCGAACAGATCAGGGCCCTATCCATATGGAAGATTTTGCTCAAGTGTTTGGAATATATCCCGACGATAAATACCACAAGGGCAGTTACAAAAATATTGCTGAAGTCCTTTGGAAAGAAACAGGCCCAGAAGGCATTGCCGAATTGATTCGCCGCCTGGTATTTAATACTCTCATTGGCAATGCGGACATGCATCTTAAAAACTTTTCTTTACTTTATCCTGATCGCAGAAATGCCAAGCTTTCACCGGGCTATGATTTTGTCTCTACTATTTCCTATATCGGGGATGAAAATATGGCCCTTAATTTCGTAAAGTCCAAACGCATGGCTGAACTTTCTCTGGAACAACTTTCTTATTTCGCCGCAAAAGCAGGATTGCCAGAAAAACTTGTCTTGGATACGGCCAAAGAAACGGTGCAACGTTTAAGAGAGGCATGGAAAAAAGAACGTAAACATTTACCTCTGCCCACCGATTTTATTCGGGGCATTGAAAAAAATATTGCAAGAATCGCACTCGCAGGGGAAGTTTAAAATATGAAACTAGGCTGTGTGCCCTATATCAATGCCTTACCGCTGACTCACTTTTTAGATCCCAAAGAATTCGAAATCATCACGCGTCCCCCCGCTCAACTCTTGGATCTTCTTCAACACGACAAAGTGGATGCAGCGCTTCTCCCTATCGTGAACTATTTTGAAGTCCCTGATCTCTATTTAATCCCCCACATCGCCATTGCTTCAAAAGGGCCCGTAAAAAGTGTGAAATTATTTATTCATCAAAAAGAAAATCCCCCTACTTCCCCCTTTGACAAAGGGGGATTAGAGGGGGATTTAAAACAAATAAAATTTATTTATCTGGATAACGAATCACGCACTTCACAACTTCTTCTTAAAACTTTGCTGCACTACAAATATAAGATGGAGCTCTCGCAAATTACTTTTCTGAAAGATTCAGAAGATCCCAGAAATCAAGCCAACTTGCTCATTGGAGACAAAGCTCTGACCTCCCCCTCACCCCCTCCTTACAAAGGAGGGGGGACAAGGGGGAGGTCTTATGATCTAGGTGAAGAATGGTGGAGTTTCACCCAAAAGCCTTTCGTGTTCGCAGCCTGGATGACCAAAAATCCAAATCAAAAAGAATTAAGTGTGCAGTTAAAAGTAGCGCGGGATAAGGGGCTTCAGAAAATTGATGAAGTTATCAAAACTTTAAATCCCCCCAACCCCCCTTTGCTTCTGCCAGAGGCGGATCCGCCTTCGGAGGAAAAGGGGGGCGAAGGGGGGATTTTATTCCTGAAGCAATACTTCACAAAAAATATTCAATATTATATGGGAGAAGCTGAACTGGAAGGCATTCAAACTTTTTATGAATATTTAAAACCCATCGAAGGATATCGTGATGAACTTAATTTCAGATTTGTATCGTAAAATTGAAGAAGGAAACCGAATAGACTCTGCAGAAGCCTTGCAACTCTTCAAAGAAGGAGACCTTCTCAATCTCGGACGCCTGGCTGACACGATCAACAAAAGAAAAAATGGGAACACCGTCGGCTATGTCGTGGACCGCAACATCAATTACACCAACGTCTGCGTGCTACGCTGTAAATTTTGCGCCTTTCGAAGAGATAAAGGGGATGAAGAAGCTTGGGAACATTCTTACGAAGAGATTGATCAAAAAATCGAGGAACTTCTTCAAAACAAGGGGACTCAAATTTTGATGCAGGGGGGACATCACCCGGAATGGAAGTTGGATTACTATGTTAATTTAGTCCGCCACATTCGAGAAAAATTTCCAACGATTACGATTCATGCTTTTTCACCTCCTGAACTCGATCACATTTCTCGTTTGTGTAAAATTTCTTATGAAGATTTATTAAAAGCTTTGAAAGAAGCAGGGCTGCATTCAATCCCTGGCGGCGGTGCAGAAATTTTGGTGGATTCCATCCGTCAAAAAATTTCGGCGGGAAAAGTAAATTCTGAAAATTGGCTGCGTGTCGCAGAAACAGGGCATCGCCTAGGCATTCAAGGTTCTGCCACCATGATGTTTGGGCATGTAGAAACTTTAGAAGATCGTGTCACTCATTTGGAAAAGCTAAGAAATCTTCAGGATAAAACAAAAGGATTTTTTGCCTTCATCCCCTGGACCTATGTCCCCGGCAATTCGCCGATGGGTGGGGAATCCGTAGGAGCCGTGGATTATTTAAAAACTCTCGCGATCAGTCGAATCTTTTTAGACAACTTTCAAAACATCCAGGTCTCATGGCTCACCCAAGGTTTAAAGGTGGCCCAGATTGCCCTTCAGTTTGGGGGGAATGATTTAGGCTCTACTCTACTCGAAGAAAATGTGGTGCGTTCCACCGGTGTGCCCAATCAAACCAATGTGGATGAACTCAACCGTATCGTAAAAGAATGGGGATATACTCCTAGGCAACGGGATACTTTTTATAATACGGTTGCCACTCATTAACTTGTGATTATTTGCGCCCCCATTATTTTCCCTATCGACTCGCCACCTCTTTTAGAGGGCGCGGTTGTCATCCAAAAAAATAAAATTATCGCTGTAGGAAAAAGAAGTGAAGTACAGAACTTTACTGAAGATGAAATCATCGATCTACCCGACACTGTTTTACTTCCAGGCTTTGTCAACGCGCATTCTCATTTAGAACTCACCTCTCTGCGAAATCTTTCTTATCCGGGAAGTTTTACAGATTGGATTCGTAAACTCCTCGATCTGAAACCCAAGATTTCTGAAGAGGATTATCAAAAAGGCATTCAGCAAGGAATTTCACAAATGCTTCAAAGCGGTATCACCACGGTGGGAGATCACGTAAGTTTCAACTCGGATCTGACGGCGATCTTAAGTAGTCCTCTGCGCGGGACTCTTTTTGTCGAAGTCTTGGGAGTGGTGAAAGAAGTTGCAGCAGATATTTTGAAAGCCGCAGAAAATTTGGAAAAATTATTTGAAGAGGATTCAAAATTTCGTGTGATTGCCTCACCTCATTCCGTACATGCGGTGCATCCGGAAATTTTGCCCAAGTTGTTTCAAGCGACACGCTCTGTACTTTCAATTCATTCGGCGGAGAGTGAGGAGGAACAACAGTTATTTCGTCAACACTCAGGACCTCTCTATAAATTGATCCAAAAAAAAGTAGGGGCGATTCGCGAATCGCCCCTACACGGGTCTTCCTTACAACATCTTAATGCCTTAGACCTTCTCTCAAACCAAATCATGGCCGTTCACTGCAATTATATTAATGAAACAGACATCGACCTCCTTGCCAAAAATAAAATAAGCGTCGTCCACTGCCCTTCCTCTCACAAATATTTTTCACATCAAAAATTTCCATTAGAAAAATTAAAACAAAAAAAAATCAACCTCGCCCTGGGCACTGATTCACTGGCTTCTGGAAAAAGCCTTTCGATGTTGGATCAAATTCGAATCGCACAAAAAAATTATCCGGAAATATTGATGGAAGAATGGTTGCAGATCGCCACTCTGGGAGGGGCCAAGGCCTTGAAGATGGAGAATGAGGTGGGTTCCATCACTCCAGGTAAAAAAGCGGATTTGATTGGCTTCAGAATTTCCCCCTCACCCTTAATCCCTCTCCCCCAAGGGGGAGAGGGTGGGGGTGAGGGGGTCGAAAAAATATTTAAAGTCTTGCTTCAAAAAGAAAAGGCGGATTTTGTGATGGTGGATGGGAAAATATTATTTACCCCGCGGGTTTACAGTGGCCTGGCTTCCTTTGACTAAAGACTCTAGATCTCTTTGCGCTCGTTGAAACCGTTCTGCAACTGCATGACAAGTAATCATAAGTGTGTTTGGACCACAAAATTTGTCCTGCTCTTGTTTTGACAAAGCAAACTCTTCTCTGGCAAACGTAAATTTCCCATAACCTGCCACTTTCAACATTCCTGCCCTAGCTTCTTTCGTACTTCCTATCGGGTTTGTACGGCGAAGATCAGCAAGCTTGCTTTCAAGACTCTCTAAGGCATGATGTTCCGCAAAGGCTTCAGTTTTCTGGGGTTGAGTGATCACCTCTTCATAAGCTTTCATGTAATCTGCTGCTGCTTCAAGAACCCCCTGGGCACAGATAAAATCTTTTTTACAATCAAATGAGGGTGTCTGGGGTGGCATAAATCTCTCCTTTTTGTTTTGAAAGTATTTTTTATTCGTGTTTCATTTTACTTATCTGCTCCCTCTCAAAAAAGTTGCTAATTTTCTTTGAAATAAACTTTGAAATAAACCATTGCAACTTTTCGCTGATTGATGCAAATTAACATCAAAACACATCAAGGAGCTACTATGACTCGCACGACAATCACACTCAATGATCAACTTTTTAAAAAACTTAACTTTCTGGCTGAACAAGAAAACAGAAGCGCCCCCAATCTGATTGAAACCATTCTCATGCGTTATTTGGAAGAAGATCTTTATGTGGATGATTTTGAAATGCAGGAAATTGAACAAGACAAAGGCCTGCAAAAAAGTATCAGGCAAGGCGTGGCAGATTATAAGTTGAAAAAAGGGCATTGGGTGAAATGAATTCCTACAAAATATTCGAAACCCGAAACTTTCAGAAAGAGTTTGAAAAGTTGACAAATCTACAAGAGCAACAACTTATCTCTAAAAAGTTAAGCTCCCAAGCCTATCCTCAACTCCGCACAGAACCTCACTATGGGAACCATATCAAAAAACTAAGAGCTTACGATCCTGAAACCTGGAGATACCGTTTGGGAAATTTTCGTTTGTTTTATACAATTGATGAAAAAGAAAAGGTGGTGGCAATCACTTCCCTACGTTTGAGAAAAGAGGCGTATCGGTAATTTTTGTGACATCTATTGATATTCTAGACGCCCTCTCTGTTTATCTGCCTTTCTCGTTGACATCAGAGAAACAGCCAGGATACATCGAGCCCTAATAAAAAAGATAAAAAAAGTGATGACTACAATAAAGAATCAACATCTGGTTTCCTTACAGCACTCTTCATTTGAAGAGCTCAAACAGACCAATCCACATGGTGCTGAATATTGGAGCGCCCGGGATCTGCAATTGCTGCTTGGATATAGCCAATGGAGACGCTTTGAAGATGCCATCAAAAGAGCGGTCACTTCTTGTAAAATTTCAGGCAATGAGCCTGAAAACCATTTTGCCGGCGCCGGCAAAATGGTCAATTTGGGTTCGAATAGTGTGAGAGATGTCCCTGATTATCATCTATCTCGTTTTGCATGCTATTTGATCGCTCAAAATGCTGACCCTCGTAAACCTGAAATTGCAAACGCTCAAAAATATTTTGCCATTCAGACACGGCGCCAAGAAATCTCTGATATTTTTGCTGCGGATGTGGAGCGCTTAGAATTGCGCAAACAGACTTCAGAAGAATTTAAAGCCTTGTCCGGTGCAGCGAGACTTGCGGGTGTGCAAGATAAAATGTTCGGTGTATTTCACGATGCGGGTTACAAAGGTTTGTATGGTGGTTTGGGGCGTGATTCAATCAAGAAACGAAAAAGCATTTCAGAAAAAGAAAATATTCTGGACCGTATGGATACAACCGAGCTTGCCGCCAATCAATTTCGCATGACGCAAACACGAGATAAATTAGCCCGAGAAAATATCAGCAATCAACAACAAGCCATAAGAACCCATGAACAAGTAGGTAAAGAAGTCCGTGATGCCATCGTCAGAATTGGGGGTACGCTTCCAGAAAATATTCCTGCGGCAGAGCCCATCAAACAAGTTGAAAAGCGGCTCAAATCTGCAATTCCAAAATTACAATTGGATGAAAAAGATGCCAAGGGACTCGCGGGTAAAAAGGAAAAGCGTGAGGGTTGTGAACGCTAACGACATTTATTGCCATTCTTATCCACAGTTGCTAAATGATTTTTCATGTTTTTATCCCTTCAAGACTTTGTAAAAATTTTAGAAGACAAAAAACAACTCGTTCGCATTCGTGAACCCATTGATCCTGTTCTCGAAATTGCGGAAATTGCAGATCGCGTTGTGAAACAAAAAGGCCCTGCCCTGCTTTTTGAAAATGTAAAAGGATCTTCTTTTCCGGTTCTCATCAATACCTATGGCTCGTGGAAGCGTATGGCTTGGGCCTTGGGTGTGGAGGATGTTGAAGAACATGCCACACGCCTTCGTGAACTTTTAAAAACGGCGCCCCCTCAATCTTTTTGGGATAAATTTAAAATGATTCCCAAATTAATGGAGGTCGCAAAATCACTTCCGAAAGAAGTGAGCCATGCGCCTTGCCAAGAAGTCGTGATGGAGGAAGTGGATCTTTCCAAACTCCCCATTTTGAAATGTTGGCCAAAAGATGGCGGGCGTTTCATCACTCTGCCCATGGTGATTACTCGGGATCCCGACACGGGCCATCGAAACGTCGGCCTCTACCGGATGCAAGTGTTGGATAAGAACACAACCGCCATGCACTGGCAGATTCACAAAGTGGGATCGCGACATTTTCAGCGCTACAAAGAACGCAAAGAAAAGATTCCGGTGGCCGTGGCCATCGGCGGAGATCCGGTGTTGACCTACTGTGCCAGTGCTCCCCTGCCCGATGGAATGGATGAATTTCTTTTCGCCGGATTTTTAAAAGGTGACCACATCAAGATGGTGAAGTGCCTGACAAACGATCTCATGGTGCCCGCCAGCGCTGATTTTATTTTAGAAGGCTACATTGATCCTACGGAAGAACTCGTAGACGAAGGTCCCTTTGGCGATCACACCGGTTATTACACTCCCGTGGAAAAATTCCCAAAATTTCACATCACAAAAATCACGCACCGAAAAAATCCGATTTATCTCACGACCATTGTGGGCATTCCTCCGATGGAAGATGAGTTTTTAGGGAAAGCGACCGAACGCCTGTTTTTGCCGCTACTCCAAATGACTTTTCCAGAAATCATCGATATGAATCTTCCTCCCGAGGCCTGTTTTCATAACCTTTGTATCCTCAGTATTAAAAAAAGTTACCCCGGCCATGCCCAAAAAATCATGCATGCCCTGTGGGGCATGGGCCAGATGATGTTTTGCAAATGTTTCATTGTGGTGGATCATGATGTGAGTGTTCAAAACATCACGGAGATTGTTTGGCGCGTGAGTAATAACATCGATGCCAAGCGGGATATCACTTTTGTAGAAGGCCCTGTCGATCATTTAGATCACGCCTCTCCTCATCAGTTCATCGGCAGCAAAATGGGCATTGATGCCACTCGTAAATGGAAAGAAGAAGGTTATACGCGTGAGTGGCCTGAGGATATGACAATGAACGAGGCTACGAAAAAGAGAATCGATACTTTGTGGGGGAAATTAGGCATTGTTCTATGAACACAAAATCCCAAACCATCGCGGAGATGTTTGACCGCATCGCACCCACTTATGATTTTTTAAATCGTTTTTTGAGCGGTGGCACAGATCAAAAATGGCGTAAAAAAGCGATCTCTTATCTTCCCCAAAAATCATCTTTAAATATTTTGGATCTTTGTGCGGGCACGCTAGATCTTACTCTGGCAGCCCTTCAGGCAAGAACGGATACTTCTGTCACGGCTTTTGACTTGTCTCCACTCATGCTCGAAAAGGGCCGAGAAAAAATTCCTTCGGATCTGCAAAGCCGTCTACAAATCATTGTGGGAGATGGCCTGGATTTAAGTCGGTTTCCGGTGAACACTTTCGATGCGGTGCTTTGTGGTTTTGGGATGAGAAATTTGGGGCATAACGCTGAAGTACTGCAACAACTTTCTCGTATTCTTAAAAATTCCGGACGAGTCATCGTTCTCGACTTTTTTCGTCCCACCAAAACTCTCGGAAAACTTTTTTATTCTACCTATGGGCGTTGGATGATTCCCCTGCTGGGGCGATGGATCTCCAAAGATCGCGAGGCCTACGATTATTTTTTCCAGTCTATTCAGTCTTACCATACGGATGAAGAATTTTGCGCCCTTCTCCAAAGAGAAAAGTTCCAACTTATCTCCAACCTCTCTTTAAGTCGGGGGGTCGCCCACCTCATCATCGGAGAAAAAAGATGAAATGTGTTGTCGCCATTACCGGAGCCTCGGGCGCCATTTATGCACGAGAACTTTTGAAAGCCCTTCAAAAAACAGATGCTGAAATTTCGGTGGTGGCCAGTGACAATGCTAGAATTATTTGGGCGGATGAATTGGGGGAAGTTTTTCCAGAAACGGGTTTTAAAATTTATGGCGTAAAAGATTTTAAAGCTCCTTTTGCCAGCGGCTCTGCTCAATATGACACGATGGTCATTATCCCCTGCAGCATGGGAACTTTGGGACGCATCGCTCACGGAGTATCCGACGATTTAGTCACCCGCAGCGCAGATGTTTTTCTAAAAGAAAAACGAAAACTCATTTTGGTGCCGCGAGAAACGCCTTACAACCTGATTCATGTGGAGAATATGCGACTGCTCTTGCTTGCAGGAGCTACCTTGATTCCTGCCACGCCTTCTTTTTACTCGAAGCCCAAAACAATTGTGGAAGTGGTGAATACCGTTGTCTCACGGGTATTGGATCATATGGGAGTTTCAAACAATCTCATCGAAAGATATGAAGGAAAACTCAATGCCCCTGCAAAAAATTAAAGACACTTTAGAACTCATCAAATTTTCACATTCTATTTTTGCCCTCCCCTTTGCCTTGGGTGCCATGCTGATTGCCGCTCGGGGTTTTCCAGAACCTATTCTTTTTTTTCGTATCTTGCTGGCTGTGATTTTTGCTCGCACAGCCGCGATGGCCTTTAATCGTTGGATAGATGCCGACATCGATGCCGAAAATCCACGCACTCAAAATCGTCATCTGCCCCAAGGATTAATGAGTAAACGTTTTGTCATCACGCTTTGGCTGCTCAGTAGTCTCGGTTTTATGGGAGTCGCCTTTCTTTTGGGAAAACTGTGTTTTATTTTATCTTTTTTTGCGCTCTTCATTCTCTTTTTTTACTCTTATACCAAACGCTTCACCCACTATTCCCAGTTTTTTTTAGGGCTATCTTTAAGCCTTGCCCCCGCAGGAGCCTGGATTGCCGTCACCGGAAGTTTTGGAGGGATTCCTTTTATTTTAAGTCTTGCCGTTCTTTTTTGGGTGGCGGGCTTTGATATTCTCTATGCCACTCAGGATGAAGAATTTGATCGGCAGCACAAACTCCATTCGATGGTTGTAAAACTGGGAATTCGCAAAGCCCTTATCTGTGCTCGCAGCCTTCACCTCTTGTCTTTTTTATTGATGCTGATGGTGGGTGGAATGGCTCATCTTCATCAAATTTATTTTATCGGGCTGGTTTTGATGGGGGTTTTATTTTTCTATCAACATCGTTTGGTAAAACCTCAGGATCTCTCTCGAGTGAATGCTGCTTTTTTTACGACCAATGGAGTGATTAGCTTACTTTTTTTACTTTCTGTTTATTTTTCCCTCTAATTTCTAATAACGGATACTTTGCAAATCCATGCCAAAGGCCTCTCCCTGACCATTGCCTAGAGTAGGACTATTGGGATTACACCCGAGCCTACTTCCCCAATCCGAAGCAAAAACAGCAAAACGACCACTTTGAGAGAGACTCGCCCGTGGGGATACCCAATATCCATCCCCCAAACGTACCCCACTGGGGGAAACACATTCTGAAGAAAAATGATGGGCTAAACGAATAGAAGGTCTGTTAGAAGTTCTATCTCGACTCAAGAATTGTAAAAACAAAGACCCCGCCGCATAAGTAGAATTGGGATTATCTGGCGTTTGCACCACCCATTGGTGAGTCACGGGATCCTCATACACTCCCAACCTTGTGGTCACCAGACAAACTCCTGGAGGTCCTTGACAAGAAACGTGATTAAAATTCCAATCAATTTTATCGAGATAGTAAGAAGGTGAAGAAGGAAGTTCTCGCATCACCACCCCTGCTTTATTGATATCGTCAGGATGAGGATAATCTACACTGACAAACACATCCGTTATTCCATCCGCAGCAATTCCCAAATCCCCATGGTTAAGATTGGCGTTATTTTGAGCAATAAAAGTTCCTGCTTGAATGTCAAAGATTTCCAAACCGTTACAATGACTCGTTCCATTACTGGGCCACTGCACCACCAGATAACGACCCGAGGGAGAGGCAGCAATCCAATCCGGCTCTATGACTCCCCAGCGAGGATCTGGAGTACAAGTCCCATTCTGATAGAGATTTGAAACGGAAATGACGGCGCTCAAGGCTTGATTGTGAAGATCTACCGTAAAAATGACAGGAGCCCCGTCATTGCGCCTCAGCATTCCTGTGATCCAACGACCGTCGCGAGAAAGAGCGTCGTGAGATTGATTACCAGCGACACGAAGATATTCCGGAGGAAAAGTATAAACATCCTGGGTCGTTTGAGTGACGACATTCGTGAATTGAATGCGAACCCGATCGTCTGCATTGGTATCAAAATGCACCAAAGTATGCAGAAGAACAGGATGCCAACGAATATCATTCCATTCTCCTGCCATCATCATCAAGCGTAAATCCCTCCATCGTCTCACTACATAATGACCGCTTTCAATCAATAGAACTTCCTGATCATTTTTTGAAAAAAATTGAAGTTGAGAATAATCATGAGTTCCAAATCCACCTCTTTGGACTTCATCTGTAATCCGAACGATCGGGGTATTATAAGTAGAATCTCTAAACAAGGGGGCAACAACTTGGGGCAATTGTAATCGTGTCACAGGAAGGGGTTCATAAATATCGGGGATGATACCAAAGTTAAACGGTTCAAAACTCAATCTGTTTCTCGGATTTCTCGCAAGGAAAACATCATTCAGACTTACTGTTGTATTTCCTGTACCAGTTCCATTAGGAGTCCCTGAGGAATTGCCTCCCCCGCTTCCCCCTCCACTGTTTCCTGTATTACTAGTACCCCCACTTCCAGTGCCAGTACCAGACTCACTTCCTGAGGGAGTTCCTTCACTACTTCCGGTGCCAGGGCCTGTTGCCCCAGGGGACCCTGTCCCCGCAGGGTTTCGTGTAGTACCTGAAAAATTTATATTTACTTGAGAAACTTGAGGAGGAGCAGCTCTCCCCTGAGAATTTGCGGAGTCACAGGCTGATAAAAAAACCAACCCGAGAATAAGAAAAATAATGGGAGAGAAAGTTTTTTTCATTTTTGCAAGTTTTTATAATAAGTAAAGCTCAACAAACAATCAGGAAAGACAGGATTTTTAATTAGGGGATTCCCCTATCGATGATAAGCCCCCCATCATCCATTTATTTTTTCTTCCTTTTCATTCGAAAAATGGGCAAAGTGGTTTTTTATTTTAACCCACCAAAAACAAGGGAGGAGATATGAACAAAAAACGTTTTATTCTTTCGTGTCTTGCCGTGTTTGTTTTTGTTTTTCTTTTTGACTGGATTTTCCACCAAAAAATCATGATGCAAAGTTATATAGCCACTGCCAGTTTATGGAGACCCCAGGCTGAGATGGGTCAACACTGCTGGTGGATTCTGATGGCCCAAATTCTGGGCTCCGTCATCTTCTGTTACATTTTTCTAAAAGGATATGAAAACAAGGGCATTGGAGAAGGTCTGCGTTATGGCTTGCTCATTGCTATTTTGTTTGTTCCTCATCACCTGATTATGTATGCCGTTCAACCGTTTCCAGGGGATCTGATCCTGAAATGGATCGCGGGAGATTTTGTGGAAGGCGCCTTGGCGGGCATGATTTTAGCCGCAGTTTATCGACCCAGAATTTCATAAGTGTTGTGAAAATTTGCCGGGTTGTCCGGGAAATGTCATTCCTGCGAAAGCAGGAATCTAGAAGTTCTTGGAACCGCTGGATCCCCGTTTTCACGGGGATGACAAAATGTGTATTTCCCGGACAACCTGGTTTTACTATGCGAAAATTTTTTTTATTTTTCTCTTTTCTATTTTTTCTAGTTTCACCTCTTCAAAGTAAAGAAAAAGAATTTCATATCGTCACAAAAGTAATCGATGGCGCCACCCTGGAAGTGGATGGAAAAGAAACCATTCGTCTCATCGGAGTTTCGGTTCCTGATCCCAATTCTGAAAATCCTGCCAAAAAAAAGTGGGGGCAACAAATCCTGCAGCTCACGAAGCAACTCGTCGGCAACCGGCAGGTATGGCTCGAATATGGAAGTGAAAAAAAGACAGATGAACAGGGAAAAACTTGGGCCTATGTTTTTTTCAACATGAAACTCAAAGAGGTTTCACGCATTATGGACGATGCTTACATGCCTTTTTGGGGCACAGGCGGAAACTTCATGTTAAATCGCATGTTGGTGGAGTTCGGCTATGCTTATGTCAGCTCGCCCTTCTCTTTCAAATATCGCAGCACGTTTACAGGTCTTGAAAAAGACGCCCGCCGAAGAGATTTGGGAATGTGGAGTGATTTAAAATAAAAGACACATCCGGAGACTCTATTTCTTCCACTTTTTTCCAAATGGCTCTACTGCCGCCATTTGGAAAGCCAGATGAATCAAGGATATTAGAAGCAGTAAGGTACTTGATTCATCTGATGCCGTTCCAGAAACAGAGTCTCCGGATGTGTCTTTTAAACTTAACCCCAAAAAAGCCTGAGGGCCGGAATAAATTTTTTCACGGCATCTTGCGGGGTAAAATTTTCATCGTAGGTTCCCACGGCATAAGCGATGCCGGTGCCAATCCCGGCTCCCACTGAAAAACCCAAGGCTACAAAAAGACCGATTTTGATTCCGGCGGCACTTGCGATGGCAGTGGCAGCCGTTTCTACAGTAGTAACCACTGCTGCCATAGCCGTCTTGGCAACTCCTCCAACTGCTACAAGCGCTCGCGCCATATTTGCAGCGTTTTTAACCGCTTGAACCGCGGAGCCCAGTCTTCCGGCAAGTGAAGCCGTTTCTGCTTTTTCTATCGCTGCCAACAATCCTCTTTGAGCGACACTAAAAGCACGGCCTGCAAAAAAAGATTCAACTCTCAGGTAATAAGGCAAAAGCCTGGGACTGAATCGATAGAAAGTTTGTTGAAAAACAGTTCTGGCACCTACTCCTTTTAAAATCAGCTCTATATTCTCTCGCCTGAGAGCGGCGGCCTTAAAATTTGAGCAAGCGGTATTCAAATTGCGGGCAATCTCTCCCAGGCTCGGTGCAACAAACTGTCTGGCGACCCAATTCAAAACGGGAAAGCTGCGTGTAAAATCACGCGCCAAATCGACAAATTGAAAATTAGCTTGGGCCAGTGGAACCCTTGCGGCTGCCAAATTACTCCAGGTGAGGCCAGAGTTTCCTGTGATGGCTTGCACTTGTCTTCCCACCCGTGAAAGCAACCAGGCTTCGCTCAAAGCCGTAGAGAGGGCTGAAGCGATTTTATTTTCGGTGCTTGGGTAATCCAGATGACCATAAGCGTCGTACCAAATTCGGGAAAGTTCGTAGATAGAAAAAGAAGAAAACCCCGCAATAACGGCTCCTGCAGCCAAACTTGTAAAAACACTTTTCCCGGCTTCGGCAAACATCGTTCCGTAAAATCGCAACATCGAATATTCCTGAAGAGAAGGTGTAAAGAGTTGCGCTACCCAACGCCTGAAATCAGCATCCGCAAGACAAGCCACGGCAATAACGGGGCGGGTAAAACCAAAATACAAATCTCTTTCCGATCGATGGAGGCGTTCTTCCACCACCGCCAAATTGGCATTGAGATTTTCTTGCGGATTTTCGGAAGTGTTGGAAAGCTTGGCGATTTTCTCTTCTACGCGAGTGTTTAGAGCAATAGATCCCAACTCATGGCTGGTATAATTTCCTGTAAACAAATGCCAGGTCAGATGAGGACTTGTTGAAGCCGACAAACCCATGAAGGCAAAAGCCACCAGACTTTTTTCGACAATCTGTTCCCTGACAAAATGGCCATTGGAAACATGATAGCCTCCGGCGCTGCTGTTCATGCTGGCGAAACCCGCCCATGAAAATTCAGTGGGACGATGTGAAGCCCAAGCCTCATTTTCACTCGGTAAAAAAACACGGGCTCCTTCCAAAAGAGAAATGTCCAAGTGCCCATCCATAAACCAGGCAGAAGGAGTCGATTGAATCTCTTCCAATTGTTGTGGAGTAAAAGCGCTTATTTCTTGAAGAGAAATGGGGGGCTCTCGTTCTTCAGAGAGATGCTCTGATTTGGAAAACCCTATTTTCCGTTGCTGACCTTCCAAAACTCTGGGATTTAAAAAATAATTGAGAAGCCGTAAACCTTCATCCGCACGAATGGAATGGAGCTTATTTTCATAAGCAAGAGAATAGCGATCTCTCGTATCCAAAAGACCATCGCCATTATCTTCCACTTCAATCGACAAACCCGAGGCAGGAGTTGAAACTCGCAGGGTGGAATCTTTTTGAGAAGACACTCCCAAACGTGGCGCAGTTTCATTTTGAACCAAGTCAAAACGATAATGAATAACCATTTACCCCCCGAAAAATATCCCCAGGATTGGCTAATGAAAAAAGGGGGATACTGTCAATCTAAAAGGGATTCTCTTTAGACGAATTTTGCTTTCGAATCACCTCCACTAAAGTGGGATAAATACAATCGGCCTCCAACTCATGCCCATACGAAGTCGGATGCACAAAATCCCACCAGAGAAATCCACTGTCATCGTGTTCTAAAAGGCACTGGTGAAGATCGATGAGAACAAGATCATGGCGTTTGGCAAGGTCTCGCAGAATTTGATGATTTTTCCCGACATGAGGTTTTATCTGAGCCCTTGCATTTGCTTCCAAAATTAAAACAGTGGGAATGCCTTTTTCCTGATTCAGCTTTACATATGCCTCGATATATTTTGAAAACTCGGAAGAGTTTTGATCATTATTGGACAAGTTCAGAATGACTATTTTGGGATTCCATTGAATCCATTCTTTTTGATAAGGCTCCCACAGCCTTGCTGCTGTTTCTCCCGAGATTCCTGCATTGATGAATTCATAATGAATGCCCCCGTGATTTTCCTGATTGAATTTTTCTTCGAGACGATGAACGAAGCTGTCTTTTTCAAGAGTGGCACCTGCTCCCCAGGTTTGAGAAGTACCAACAAAAAGAACAGGGTAAGCATTCGAAGAGATTTCTAAAGGATAAGTTTTTCGCAAACGATCTATTATTTTTTTTTTAGTTTCAATGGTGGATTTGTACTGTCGTAAAAAAGAAACTGTTTTGAAATAATATTTTTCAAAATAATAGTTTTGGGAAAGGTAAGAGAAAAAGGCGATATAAAAAATGACACTGCCTACTAAAACAACTCCATTCAGAGTCAGAAGAGAATAAAATATTTCTTTGTTTTGTTTGAAGTAAAGCAGCAGATTGATCCCCAAAATAATCCCCAGGGACATGAGGAAAGAAAAAAGAAAAGCGCTTTTATTCTGAAAATCTTCCTGAAGAATGAAGTCTGATTTTTTTAACCTGATCCTTACACGATCAATCGAAACCGGCTTTACCCCTCCCCGAAACCCCATCCCAAAAGAGCTGGCCAAGTTTTCTTGAACGGACTTTAAAAGCTTCCCATTCAAATAAAGAAATATCTGATTTTTTTCAAAAAGGATTTTCACCTGATTAATTTCTTTGAAATTTACTGTTTCAAAAGATTCTTTTTTAAGAAATCTTCCCTCGTCTTCTGCCACAAAATACAAGTTTGGATAAAAAGGATCCCGACTCAGGCGGAATCCTGAAAATTGATGGGGGGTCTTGTTATAGATGAAAGAAAAACAGGATCCCTCGGGAAGAAGTAGATCAAAATCAATCTCTTGGGGATTTAAAGACTCCCGATACAAGACTTCCTGATATCCAAACCAGGGATCCAAATTTAAACGATTTTCGGTCAAGGCCACCGGAGTAATAAAATACGCCACTCCCCCCATCACCCCTTTTTGAAGATTCATTTTTGTGGAAATCCATTTCGAGTTATTTTCAAGAGTATTTGTGATTTGCAGATAGAATTTTCCGAAGAAAAAAGAAGAGGGAATGATCAAAGCAAGGAGAACGGCGATTTTGCAAAAATTCTTCATGGGTACCGGTATTAATAAAATCCGGAAATACTACAAGTCTTTCAGGAGGTGTTGGGTTATTTCGGCTTCTGTCATCCATTGCGGAAAGTCTTTGGTGATTTCTTTGGAAACCAGGGTATGAAATTTTTTGGGGAGTGTGTTTCTTAATTCCCCCAAAAATTGGGGAGGAGCGACAAGGATCAAGTCTTTAAATTTTTGTTGCTCATAACTCAGGTCTACATGATGACAAAGTTGATGAACAAATTTTCTTCTTTCCACCTCACGAGCTGAGATCTCCTGACCCATTCCATGTTTCCCAGACGTGACCGTACTTTTCGAACGTCCCGGATGATCGGTGGTAAGCTCCTCCTGTTTTAAGCGCCCTTCAGGATGCTCGAAACGTTGGATCAGTTTTAACGAGAGAGGTTGTTTTTGAAGTTTATAGAGTGCTGCATAACTGTTTTGGGCAATCAAAATCCAAGTAGACATGGTCGTATCCTCCTTTATGGAAGGAATGTATCCGACTCTTTAAGTTGTGAAAAGGGGCAAATGAACCTAGATTCGGCAGTAACCGAATCTAGGTTGAAGAATGAAGGGGAGATAGATGGAAGATGATTTAAGCCGCCTTCACCGGAATTTCTTTGGGTTTTGCAATTTCTTTTTTTGAAATCGTCACCTTCAAAATTCCGTTTTTATATTCTGCATTGATCTTGCCGGCATCCACATTGTCAGGAAGTGAGAAGGAACGTGCAAAACTTCCGTATTCTCTTTCGATACGGTGGTAGTTTTCCTCTTTCTTTTCGATTTCTTTTTTTCTTTCTCCCTTGATGTTCAGGATATTGTTGTCACTGATGAAGACCTTGATTTGATCTTTTTCCATGCCGGGCACTTCCACATCGAATTCATAGGATTCCTTGTTTTCCCTGATGTCGACGGAAGGCAGCCAATCCAGAGAACCAAAATCAGGTTCTTTGAGAAATCTTCTGAACCGCGTCGGGCGTAAAATACGACCCAATCCGGTGTCCACCTCATTTTCCAGATTCGAGAGTGTCTCGAAGGGGTCCCATTTTGTGAGAAACATAAAGCCTCCTTTTTAAAAGTTAATATTGAATTAAAAAGCTACGGCTTCCTTCTACTTCAAAAAAATGGGATCGATAATGATGAGAGTCAAGAAGCGATATGATTTTTGTCAGATAAATTTTAAATGAGATTCCCCTGACAAAAATCATAGGCAGGCCGGAGGTTCTTGTCTTAAGAAGACAAGCCTAAAGGATTGGGACTTGTTTTCATGAGAATATTTTTCTTCGGGAGCCTCATTATAATTTTCATCTCTGGCAGTACAGCCGTCTTCTCTGACTCCATGCGCTTTGGAGAGTTTTTGTGCACCCAGCCTCAATACCAATGCAGAGAGATTGAAAAAGAAGAGTCTTGGGCCTCCATTTGGGAAGAACCAGAAAAACAAAATCAGATCAAACGCCTCAATCGCATGAACATAAAATTAAAACCCGGAATGAAAATCGCTGTTCCCCTGGATAAAAATTTTTTCGAAGACTCCAACAATTTTCCTTTCCCGTCGAAAATAGGGACCTCGGGAGAAAAACAAATCCAGGTCGATCTCTCAATTCTCGCTTGGGCGGCTTATGATGAAGAAGGTCATCTTTTGAAATGGGGCCCCGCTTCGGGGGGTAAAGCCTGGTGCCCCGATATCCATGCCAAATGCCGGACTCCTTCAGGGAAATTTTACCTGATCGAAAAAGGGGGAGTGTCTTGTAAATCTCACAAATTCCCCATTCCCAAGGGAGGAGCTCCGATGCCTTATTGCATGTTTTTCAAAAAAGGCTACGCCTTGCACGGTTCTCCGGAAGTTCCTGGCTATCATGCAAGTCATGGTTGTGTGAGGCTTTTTAAAGAAGACGCCCAGTGGTTGAATGAGCAATTCACAAAAAATCAAAATCCGGAAAAAGAACCAGGGCCCATAAAAATTATCATCCATCCTTACTCAGATCTTGTTTCTGATAAAAATCACCCTTTTCACTGATGCCCCTCATGGTTTCTGATCTTGTATTTTTTTAAATTAGGGGCACACTTGGATTCAAAAGAGTATCTTTTATGAATTCTCACGCTTCAACCAGTACGGTTTCTCAGAGAGACGAAAACTTCGTGGTCTCTACGAAGTATTGGCACGCCTTGGAAGACGGGCGTGTACAATGTGAGGTGTGCCCCCGTTTTTGCAAGTTGAGTGAAGGCCAGAGAGGGTTTTGTTTTGTACGGGCCAATCAAAATCATCAAATTGTTCTTACCACTTACGGTCATTCCAGCGGATTTTGCGTGGATCCCATCGAGAAAAAACCTCTCTTTCATTTCTTGCCAGGCACAGCGGTGCTTTCGTTTGGCACGGCAGGTTGCAATCTCTCCTGCAAATTTTGCCAGAACTGGAACATCAGCAAATCAAGAGAAGTGGAAACTTTATCCGAAGAGGCATCTCCTGAAATGATCGCTTTTGCCGCCAGAAAATCGGGCTGCAAAAGTGTGGCCTATACCTACAACGATCCTACGGTCTTTATGGAATATGCCATCGATGTGGCTCAGGCTTGTCGTGAGTTGGGGATCAAGTCCGTTGCGGTGACAGCGGGTTACATCTGCAAAGAGCCTCGCAAAGAATTTTATCAATATATGGATGCTGCCAATGTCGATCTCAAGGGGTTTACAGAACGATTCTATGAAAAGATTACGGGTAGCCAACTGCAACCCGTTCTGGAAACCCTGGTTTATCTCAAAAAAGAAACAAAAGTCTGGTTTGAAATTACGAATCTTCTGATCCCCGGTGAAAACGATTCGGAAAAAGAAACAGAAGAAATGACCCAGTGGATTTTTGAAAATCTGGGCCCGGATATTCCTCTTCATTTTACTGCCTTTCATCCGGATTGGAAGATGATGGAATATAGCCCCACTCCCCTTTCGACTCTTATCCGTGCCCGCCAAATCGCCCTCAAAAACGGACTCCATTATGTTTACACCGGCAATCTTTCGAATCAGGAAGGCGAAGCCACTTTTTGTCATCACTGCGGAGAAAAAGTGATTGGGAGAAATCAATATGCACTGACCGAGTGGAAACTCACTGAATCAGGTCGTTGTAGTTCTTGCCAGGGAATCCTCCCCGGGGTGTTTGTCAATTCTTGCCCGGGCCATTGGGGAAATCGGCGCCTGCCCATTGATTTAGCTGATTTTAGGGAGAAAAATCCATAATGGAAACACCCGAAAACTTCCAGGCGGTGGGTCAGGAAGAAAAAACTAAAAAGGAGTTTTTGTTTTCCTTTTCAAAAATTCAGAGAAAAGTTCATAGACCCGGTTTCGAAGGCCGACATATTCAATAATGACCCATTTTTTTTCTTTTTGAACACAATAAATCACCCGGTAATGGCTGTGTCGCACAGAATAATATCCCGACAATTCTTTTTGCAGGGGCTTTCCCAAGTAGGGGTTCGTGAGTAGTTTGTCGGTTAAAGCTCGAAGGGCGGCTTTTACCCCCGGAGGTAGTTCTTTCAGTAAATGTCGTGCCTGGGGTGTAAATTTTCTTGCAAATGACTTCAATCCCAAACCTCATCATCACCGAGCAACTTATTTTGGGCCTTCTCACGTTTTGATTTTTGGAGGGCTTTCATGATTTGGGGATCCGACAAAATCTCCAAAGTTTCAATAAGAGATTCATAATCCTCGAGACTCATCATGACTGTCGTGGGAATTCCATTTTTGGTCAGAGTAACACGTTCATGCATGGTTTCGATATCATTCACCAGTTCGAGAAAATGCTTTTTGGCCTCTGTGATCGTTAAAGACTTAAAAGGAGAATCCATAATTAAAATGACTACTTTAAATTTGGAGTGGGGTCAAGGCCCAATTCGGCAGGTGCCCCAACTCCTCACTAGCTCTTCCTGATTACAAGCATTTCCACAGCCAATATTTTTCGAAGATGACCTTCTCAAGGTGCCACCTTAGGCCTGGTTTTTTTATTTTTACTTGCGGAGTGGGTTCCGCATAAAAATTCCCGCTCCCCATCCCCGCCCGATGATCGCCAATTTCGATAAAACATTCTCCAAAGCCATCAAAGGATTTCATTTCACCCTTTCCGGTCCATTGATGGACAAGATTGTGGGCTACCACCTCCGCCTGACCATGGGCAAAAACCCCGGCCTTGGGGAGAGGTTTTCCCATTTTAAGCGGAATAGCAGTGACATCCCCGATCGCGAAGACGAAGGGATGGGAAGTCTCGAGCGTATGACGATCCACGGAAACCCAACCACTCTCACCGAGCAGCCCCGCCTCCCGAATCACTTTCGGAGGACGATGGGGTGGAACGTAAAAGAGAGCATCGTAAGGGGCTTCCAGGCCATTCGAAAATAAAACCCGCCGTTCATGAGGTTTAACTTCGGTTACCTGATGATTGGGATGGTAGGAAATGCCCCGACTCTCCACCATTTCCCGAACCGCCGCGGAAACCTCATGTCCTGCAGTTCCCATTGGAGCTGGCTCAGCGGCATAAAGATCAATTTGGGTCTTGTCCCGAATCTTCCGCCGCCTGCAATCATATTCAAGAAGCATGGCGGCCTCATAAGGAGCTGCCGGGCATTTATACATCGGAACGGTCGTGAGAAGCAGGATTCGTCCCCCTTTGAAATGGGATAGTTGCTCATGAATTTTTTGAGCTCCTTCAAGAGTATAAAGATTATGTCCACCTTCCACCAGACCGGGAATGGCATCGGGCGCGTATTCTGCGCCAAGCGATATCACCAAGGCATCCCCCTTTATCTCACGGCCCTTGATTCTCACTGATTTTTCATGGGAATTGATTTTCTCGATTTCACCGCAAATAAACTCGATGCCCTTTCGGCCTAAAGAGTCCAAGGGACGGGAGATCTGTTTGGGTTTTCGATCACCGATCATGAGCCAGAGGAGTGAGGGCTGAAAGAGATGCTCTGTTTCCCGATCGATTACCAGGATTCGATCCTTTTTCGGCAGGAGCTTTCGTAGGAGATTGGCGCTTACCAAGCCTCCGACGCCTGCTCCAAAAATTAAAACGGTTTTGGGCTGTTCCATTTTTGTTTCCTAGAAAGTGAAAACCTTATCGGCCCAGAGGGTCCAATCGGTCAGTTCTTCGAGGGTGCTTCGTCGGGCCCCCTCGGCCAATTCTGCTTCGGTGATCCCCCGAGCCTCCATGCAAGTGCCACAAATACCTATCTCTCCCTTGTTTCGTACGACATTTTTTAACATGATCTCGATATTATAATAACCCGAAGGCAGTTTATGTCCTTTCTTGGCGCAGGCGGCGCCGTCACCGATAAAGAACATTTTTATTTCCTCTCCATCGCGTTTGGAGAGCGCTCCGGCAAGGCGAAGGGCATTATAACTTTTTTCTGTCCCATAAGGGGCATCATTTAAAATAAACAGGGTTTTCATTGGAATCTCCTTTTAAAAATTTTACTCTGATTCTTTAAATAACTTTTACCACTTCAGAACTGGCGATGAAAATCAGGAAGCAATATTATTTTTCTCAGAACTTTTTTTGAACAAGGTATAGATGAATTTCTGTTCTCTCCCCGCCGGAGTTCTGTGGATTTCCTGATCTTGCAAGAGAGGTTGATACGAACCACCCAAAGTCTGTTTGAGTAATTCAGAACTATAACGCTGCACTGGCAAACCACTGCATTTTTCAGGGCCATCCAGGGCAAAAGTGGCCAATATCACATAGCCCCCTGGAGCAAGCGATGAGTTCAAAACTTGAAGATACTGTGCTCTCTCGCCTGGATCCGTCAAAAAATGAAACACCGCCCGATCGTGCCATAAAATGTAGGAATGCTGCGGTTTAAAGGCACAGATATTTGCTTCTTCCCAACGAATATTTTTCCCAGCCTCACCCAATCTTTTTTGCGCGCAACTTAAAGCGGTTTTGGAAATATCCAACACGGTGATATCCGAATAACCAAGAGTGACCAGATGATCCAATAAAGTAGATGCACCGCAGCCGATATCGATGATCGGATCTGTCAGCGAAAGTTGTGTGGTTGCGATCATTTTCAGGGACAAGTTTGGAGAAGATTGATACCAGCTGACTTCTTCTGGTGTTTTTTCTGCATAAACCTTTTCCCAATGTTTTTTCTGATCCATGGCCATCATTAACTTAGAAAAATCAGGGATAAAAGATCAAAAATTTTACTTCCCTTTTTTTGTCTCCGGGATCGCCGCCAACTTTTCTTCTTGTGCCGCCAGCTCATCATATTGAGCGGCCATCTTTAAAGCTTCAAGCTTCAAATTGCCGCAATGACCCGCTAAAACATTTTCAGTACCTTTATAATGAACATGGGTATCCCGATAAGCCACTTTCATGCTGTCGTGCATGGCCGCAATTTTTCTTTGGGCATCGGCCTGGGATTTGTAATATTCCGTGAGGCCTTTATGGTCGCCTGCGGCGATTGCTTTTTGAACATCGAAAGAGGCTTGTGCCTGCACCTGAGAAACAGATTGCAGACTGAGCACCAGGGCCAAAATAAAAAATACAACGCCTAGATTTCTTTTCATATTTTCTCCTTTAAAATGAGAGGTTATTTTTCTGAAAAAAAAGTAACAGCAAATTTCATTCCATCATCAAATGACATATTTTCTAATTCGAGGCAACCCGTTTAAAAATTTTGGCGGATTCCAATACCGAAACCGGAATAAGTCCCAAGAGAAAAGTAATGCCGCATTCTTTGAGAGAAATGGGAGTAATTTCAAAAAGAGATTCTGTCATGGGAATCTGATGAAGGCCCAACTGGATTAAAATGGAAACGCCCACAATCGCGAGCAGAGACAAATTTTTAAAAGCACCCACTTCCCAAAAAATTTGCGTGCGGCTGCGAAAAGCGAAGGATCTCAAAAGTTCTCCAAAGACCAAAACGGTAAAGGCCATATTTCTGGCCGTGGCGAGATCCTGATGTTGATAAACCCAAATGAAGGTGGATAAAACCACCCCGGTTTCCAGGAGTCCCGCAAAAAGAATATACCGCCATTCAGGGCCTGCCAGAATCGGCTGATGGCGCGGGCGCGGGGACTTTTTTAAAAGATCGGAGTTCGGCGGATCCATCACCAGGGCAAGGGCCGGAAAACCATCCGTTACGAGATTGATCCATAAAATTTGCAGGGGAATGAAGGGAACCGGAAATCCCAGAATAACGGCTCCTAGCATCACGAGAAGTTCTGAAAAATTTCCGGAGAGCAGATACATCAAACTCTTCTGGATATTTTCATAAATCCCTCGCCCCTCTTCGACCGCATCGATAATACTTGCAAAGTTGTCATCGGTTAACACCATATCCGAAGCCTCTCGCGTGACTTCGGTTCCCGTCTTTCCCATCGCAATGCCGATATGAGCCTCTTTCAAAGCAGGGGCGTCATTGACTCCGTCGCCCGTCATGGCAACCACTTCGCCTTGTTGCTTCCAATAGCGAACGATTTTGATTTTGTCTTCAGGAGTGGCCCGGGCATGCACCAATTGGAACTCATTTTCCACGTCGCTCAAAATACCAATTTCCCGGGCGATCGCCTCTGCGGTTACCGGATGATCTCCCGTAATCATCACCGTGCGAATACCGGCTTCATGCGCTTTGCGAACCGCTTCAATGGCTTCGGTTCTGGGAGGATCTGCAATGCCCACGAGTCCCAGAAGTTTTAAATTCTTCTCTTCTTTTTCATTGCCGATCGCGATGGCCAAAACCCTCAGCCCGCGTCCCGCCATTTGAAGATTTGCTTCCAGGGCACCTTCTGTTCCCTGAATGCAAAGGGGAATTAAAAAATCCACGGCGCCTTTTACATAGAGAATTCCATCCGATCTGAAAACGGACATCCTCTTTCGTGCAGGATCGAAAGGATTAACGAACACGCGGGGCAGATTTTTCTCAATTTGAAATCGGTCGATTCCTCTTTCTGCGGCTTCTCTTAAAAGTGCAATCTCGGTGGGATCTCCGGTATCCGGATGGCCTTCTTTTCCCAATTCTGCATCATTGCAAGCCGCTGCGGCAAAAAGAGTTTTTTGATGATCCGTTCCCCAGATTTCTCGAACCATCATTTGACCCGTTGTCAGAGTCCCTGTCTTATCCGTGCAGATCACCGTGGCACAGCCCAAGGTTTCGACTGCGGGGAGTTTCCGAACGAGAACATGTCGTCTTGCCATGCGCTCTACACCCAGGGCCAAGGCAATTGTGACAATAGCAGGAAGTCCTTCCGGAACAGCCGCCACCGCAAGTGAAATGGAAGAAAGTAAAATATTTGCCCCTCCCAAATTTCTTAAAAAACTTAAAACTGCAACAAGAGCCACAATCCCCAAACAGAGATAAATGAGGGTATGGCTTAAACTTTTGAGATGTTTTTGAAGAGGAGTCAGTTCTTTTTCAGTCGTTGCCAAAAGGTGGGCGATTTTGCCGAGCTTGGTTTGCATGCCGGTGGCAAAAACTTCGGCCATCCCTGTTCCTGCAACCACGATAGTTCCCATGAACACTTGATCTCTTTGTTTCATTTTTTCCACCGGCTGACTTTCGCCGGTGAGCACTGCCTCGTTCGTGAGAAGAGCGTGAGCTTCCAAAAGTTTCGCATCCGCAGAAATAATGTCTCCCGCTTCCAAAACCAAAATGTCTCCGGGAACCACTTGAGAAGCAGGAATGATCAGCGAATGCCCCTCCCGAATCACCCGGGCCCGGGGGGCAGTCATGGCTCGCAAAGCAAAGAGGGCTTTTTCTGCACGGTATTCCTGAAAAAATCCGATGACCGCATTCAAAATGACAATAATGGAAATCGCGATGGCATCGTTAATCTGTTGCAGAAAAAGAGAAATGAAAAAAGCCCCCACGAGAAGAGTGACCATGGAGTTTTTAAATTGATTCAGAAAAATGACAAGGGCAGAAGCCGGTTTTTCCCGCCGGATTTCGTTGGGGCCATATTCCTTTAATCGTTGTTCGACTTCGAAAGTGCGAAGGCCCGAGAACATTTCATTTCTCCCTGATCTTGAAAATGCGCTTTTCTCTCATCTGATAGAGAATGGGAACTATCAGGAGTGTCAGGAAAGTGAGTGACACCAATCCCCCAAACATCGGGGAAGAAATTCTTTTCATCACGTCGGCTCCGATCCCCACCGCCAGCATCACGGGAATAAGCCCGAAGATATTCATGCACACGGCCATGAGCACGGGACGAAGCGATTTTTGGGCTCCCGCAAGAGTGGCTTGGAGGAAATCCCCGGAACTATCGGAACCAGGAAGAAAAGATTTTTCTTTCATCTCTTTCCAGGAGGCATCGAGAAAAATCACCATGATTGAGCAGGTTTCTACGGCCACTCCGATCAGGGCGATGACCCCGGCCCACACAGCAACACTGGTGTTGTACCCCAGAAACCACATGAGAAAAATTCCGCCAATCAGGGAGAGAGGAACCGAGGCCATGACGAGCAGGGTTTTGAGACTTGAGCGCAGACTAAAATAGAGAATGAAAAAAATGAGCAGCAGTGTGAGGGGCAGCACAATTTTGAGTCGTTCTCGTACGCGCTCCAGATATTCATACTGTCCGGTCCACTTGAGGAAATAGCCGGGAGGAATCTTCACTTTCTCGGCCACCACTTTTTTGGCGTCTTGCACATAGCCGCCAACATCCCGGTCTTTCAGATTGATATACACATAGCTCGCCAGTGAGCCTCCTTCATCCAGAATCATGGGAGGCCCCATGCGGGTTTTAAAAACTCCCAGTTCACCCAGGGGAATTTTTGCTCCCGTGGGAGTCGAAACCAAAACACGCTCCAGTTTTTCGACATTGTCCCGTAACTCACGAGGGTAACGCACGTTGATCGTGTAGCGTTCCCGACCTTCCACCGTTTGAGAAAGAGTCATGCCTCCAATGGCCGTTTCCACCATGCGTTGCACGTCACCCACTGTGAGGCCATAACGACCGAGAAGGGCCCGATTCGGCTCGTAGATCACATAATACCCCCCGCCAATCCGCTCGGCATAAACAGATTGGGTTCCTCTTACAGATTGAAGCGCCGCTTCAATCTGACGCCCGATCTCTTCGATGACGTTTAAATCTTTTCCAAAAATCTTGATTCCCACGGGAGTGCGAATCCCCGTGGAAAGCATGTCAATACGGCCTCGTACGGGTTTGGTCCAGGCGCGATTAAGTCCTCCGATCGCTACAACCTTGTCGAGTTCGTCCTGCAGAGATTCTTCCGTCATCCCTTTACGCCATTGATCCCGGGGTTTGAGCTGGATTGTAAATTCCAACATGGAAAGTGGAGCGGGATCTGTCGGGCTGTCGTATTTTCCGGCTTTGCCAAAAACATCTTCCACTTCGGGAACACTTTTCAAGGCAGCGCCCTGGCGTTTGAGAAGATCAGAAACTGCCGTGACCGAGATGCCCGGAGTGGTGATCGGCATATAGAGAAGACTGCCTTCCCATAAAGAAGGCATGAATTCGGAACCCAGGCGGGTAAACAAAAATCCCGTCACTAAAATGAGTCCCAATAAACCGAGCAAAACGGTTTTGGAATATCGAAGGGATTTTTCCAAAAGAGGACGATACAACTTTTGTAAAAAACGATTCACCGGATTTTCTTCTTCCCTGCGAATCTTCCCTTTCTTTAAAAACAAGGCCAGCAAAGGAGGAACCGCAGTGATCGACACAAAAGCCGCAGCAATCATCGCAAAAGTTTTTGTGAAGGCGAGGGGATGAAAGAGTTTTCCCTCTTCCGCTTGCAGGGCAAAGATCGGAAGGAAGGAAACCGCAATGACAAGGAGGGAGCCAAAAAGAGAGGGACCCATTTCTTTGCAGGATTCTAAAACAAGTTCCCGCCGACTACGGGTTTCTCCGGGCCTTGTGATTTTTTTATGAGACGTCTCAATCAAAACCACCACGGCATCCACAATATCTCCCGCAGCCAAAATAATTCCCCCCAGCGACATAATGTTGAGGCCGATCCCCAGGTAATACATCGGAATGAAACTGATGAGGATGGAAACAGGAAGCGTGATGGCGGCCACAAGGGCACTGCGAAGATGAAAGAGAAAAAGAAGGATCACCAAAAACACAATGATCAATTCTTCACTCAGCGCAGATTGGAGAGTATCCACGGCTTCTGTGATTAAATGAGAGCGATCGTAAGTAATTTTAAATTGAATCCCTTCGGGAAAAGAGCCTTTTACTTCGTCCACTTTCTTTTTCACGGCGGCAATAACTTTGGAAGCATCTTCTCCCTGGCGCAACACGATCAAGCCTCCCACCGTATCGCCTTGACCATTATAATCCGAGAGGCCCCGGCGAATGTTGGGCCCCAGGCTCACTTTCCCCAAATCGGCGATTCGAATGGGGGTTCCTCCTTCCCCGACTCCCACGGCGATATTTTCAATGTCTTCCGGATGCTTCACATAACCCAATCCCAAAACATAATATTCGCGTTCAGAAATTTCGAGTGTGCGCCCGCCCACATCCTGGTTGCTGTCGCGAATGGCGCGGATAATCTGACCCAAAGAGATGTTTAAGGCGACGAGTCGATTCGGATCGATCTCCACCTGATATTGTTTCTCATAGCCGCCCACAGCCGCCACTTCGGCGACTCCCGGGACCGAGGCCAGCGAGTAGCGCAGAGACCAATCCTGAAAAGAGCGGATTTGCTGAAGATTATTTTTTCCTGAAGGATCGGTGAGGACGTATTGCAAAACCCAACCCACGCCTGTGGCATCGGGCCCGATAGAGGGAGTCACTCCTTGGGGCAGCTTCCCTGAAAGTTTTGAGAGATATTCCAGGGTACGAGAACGCGCCCAATAAATATCAGTTCCCTCCTGAAAAATGACATAGACAAAAGACATTCCAAACATGGAGAACCCGCGAACCACCGAAACCTTGGGGGCAGAGAGCATGGAGGTGACGATGGGATAGGTGATTTGGTCTTCCATGAGATCCGGACTGCGGCCCATCCATTCAGAAAAAATAATCACCTGGGTGGGAGAAAGATCCGGCAAGGCATCGATGCGAATATTTTTAAGACAATAAGCTCCCCATAAAGTGAGAAGAGCCGTGAGGATCAAAACGATCCGGGAATTTTTTCCGGAGAATGAGATGATTTTCTCAATCATGTGGCACTTGCTCCCTTGAAGGCACCCATTAGACGCTTTTTGCCAACACCATTCATCTCTCAAGTTTGGGGGCATCAATATTGTTTTTCAATTCGTCACGCAGTGCGTGACCAATTGGTACCATTATTTGTTCCCATGCCCGCCATGATCTCCAGGCAAGGGGCTTCCCTTTTTGATCGCAGCCTGCAGTTTGCTTTCTGTATCAATGAGAAAATTGGCTGCGCTCACCACCCAGTCTCCTGCTTTCAAACCTTCCTGGATGATCAAACGATTGTTCACGCGAGCGCCCAGTTTCACTTCACGAGGTTCAAAGGTAGTGTCGGTGGTTTTCACAAAAACAATTTTTCGAAGGCCCGTATCAATCACGCTGTCTTCGGGAAGGGTAAGCGCCGTCCCCATGTTTCGGCGAATTTCCACATTGGCAAACATGCCGGGCCTGATATCTCCTGCCGGGGTTTCCAGCTCTACACGGGCCTTGGCGGTTCGGGTCTGGGGATCAATCTCAGGATAAATATAGCTGATCTTGCCCTCAAAGTTTTGATTCTGGTTGTAGGAAAGCGTTACCCGGGCGGCATTCCCCACTTGAATGAAAGGCAAATCATATTCATAAAGGGTGACGATCACCCAGATCTTGGAAAGGTTGGCCAGATCGTAAAGCTCCAGCTCAGAAGTGACATACTGTCCCTTGATCGCCTGTTTCCGAATGACATAGCCGTCCAGGGGAGAACGAAAGGTGATGAGTCGTTTGACCTGACCGCTTCTTCGGATTTCCTGGATTTCACTTTCGGGAACTCCCAAAAATTGAAGGCGCTTCAAGGCAGAAGCGGCCACTTCTCGCCCAGCCACTCCAATTTTTAGGGCAGCCAGGTAGTCATTTTGAGTGGAAACCAGATCCGGACTATAGAGCTTAAAAAGGGGCTGGTCTTTTTTGACCAACTTTCCCACATAATCGACGAGTAATTCTTCGATCCAGCCACTCACTCGGGTGTGCACATGCACTTCTTCACGTTGATCAAAAGTCACGGTACCGACCGTACGAAGAAGAGGTTCCAAATTTGTTTTTTCAACGAGGCTGAGTTTTACTCCCATCCGGGATTGTTGTTGGGGAGAAAGTTCGATGGAAACACGAGCCTCTTCCCGGGCTTGTGCAAATACGGCCCAAGGCAATAAAAAGATAAAAAGGATTAAAAAGAATTTCATGGCATCCCTCCCATTCCTGTCGAAGATCCGCTTCTTTGAATATTTTGTTGATCGACTCTCTGGGGCTGGCCGGCAGGACCACTGATTCCCCTGCCCATGCCTGCGGCACTGCCCGACATGCCATTGCCCTTCATGCCGCCGCCCATGGGTTCCGGGAAAAAGAGGGTGGGAGAAGCAGGGGCAAAGCGCTCGATCGGAGGAGAAGAAAGCAGTTCTTTCATGCGCAATTGGGCAATTTCCAAATCCACTTTTGCCGCAAACAATTCCAACTCTTGGGTGAGTCGAATGCGAGCCAAGTTGAGCACGCTGCTCGCCGGAATATTTCCCGTCGCGTAATTGGTTTGAGCCGATTGCAGGGCCAGTCGGGTTTGAGGAATGACGGTGGCTCCATAAAGTTTGACAATATCCAGGGCCGTTTGAAATTGTTCTCTGGCTTGGACAATTTCTGTTTTCAGTTTGTTCTCAATACTTTTTTGTTCGGAGAGGGAAACTTGTTTTTCTTTTTCAGCCGCCTGAACCCAGTGGCTCTGTTTCCGATAAGCGAAGACCGGCAGGTTGAGCCCCACCATGAGTCCCCAAGTGGAGGGTTCCTCCAGCCCCTGCCGCTGGGTAAACATGCTCTGCAACATAAAATCCGGGCTATAGCCCATTTTGGCAAAGCTTTTTTCGAGCTTTGCAGCCTCTGCCAACTGCCCCAGGGCTTTTCTCTCGGGTTGATTTTCAAGAGGGGGTTCTGCCGGCATTCGCCGTGCATTTGCCGGGGTGAAGTGGGGTTTTAAAACTCCGAGTGCGGTGGAGGGCTCTTGAGAGCGCAGTTCATTGAGAAGCGCCTTCAAGGCCTTTTGCTCCCGAAGAAGTTTCAATTTTTCTGTCTCAAATACTCCCAGTTCGGCCTTGCCGAGCAACCATTCATGATGCGTGCCCCCTCCTGTTTCATAGCGGCTCTTGCTCGTGTCGATCAGGACTCTGATGAGCTTTTGGGTTTCGTCATTTAAACGAATGGCTTCCTGGTTAAGACAGGTTTTATAAAAAACCTGGGTTGCAAAAAGAATGAGCTGCCGGCGAGTCGTTTCTACATCAGAATTTGCCGCCTCTGCCTTTGCTTTTGCAATTTTGGAACGCGTGATCGGCTTTCCCGGAAAGGGAATGATCTGGTTGATCTGATAACGGATCACATTTCCTCCCCCACCCTCTAGGGGAATATCATCCGGCCCAATCCCGATCACCGGATCTTCCAGACTTCCTGCGGGTTTGATTTTATATTGCATCGCTTCCGCCTGAAATTGGGCGGACTTAAGATTCGGGTTTGCGGCAATCACTTCCTGCAAATAATCCTGAAGCTGCAAAGAATCCCCGGCAAAGGCATTTTGAATTTCAAATGCATGCATGAAAAATATCATCCAAAAAAAGATCTTTTTCATATCCGGGCTCATCATTTGTTTAGGATTAGCCTTTTCTGACTTTCCTCCACCCACTTCAAAATTGCGTCTTGATCGGATTTCGACACACCCGAACCCCAGTGCATCATTCGATATCGAAAAGGCGGCATCGTACCTTTCCGTATGCTTTTGCCAATAGCTTCCAAATCTTCCTGGGGCGTTCCATGACCCTCAAAAGGAAAATCATGGGATAAATCCAGATGCTTTTTGGCTTCTTGAACGTCAGAATCGAGAAGTCTCTTTACGAAAGGCAAAGAGTGATACCAGGGAAATTGGGTTTGAGAGGAATGACAATCAAAGCAGGACTTTTGAAAAATGGGCTTGACCGTTTTGAGATAATTCTCATTGATCGCCCCAAGAATTCCCACCTGAATTTCATTCGAAGGTTTTTTGGATTCCTCCACCTTTTTATCAGACTCATGGGCAAAGAGAACAGTAGAAAATATAAAAACAAAGGTGAAACAAAAAAATATTATTTTGTGTTTTATCACGATGGAACTCTTTTCTACAGCTTCAGCCATAAAAAACCAAGTCCCAACTGCCCACTTTACTTCCCTTTTTTTGTCTCTTGCGTTGCCGCCAACTTTTCTTCTTGTGCTGCCAGCGCATCGTATTGATCCGCCATTTTTAAAGCCTGAAGTTTCAAGTTACCACAATGACCTGCCAATACATTTTCGGTGCCTTTATAATGGACATAAGTATTACGATAAGCCACTTTCATGTCATCGTGCATGGCAGCAATTTTTCTTTGGGCATCGGCCTGGGATTGATAATACTCTGCAAGGCCTTTGTGGTCACCCGCCGCGATCGCTTTTTGAACATTAAAAGCTGGCTGCGCATAAGTGACAGAACTCATGCTTATTCCAAATCCTGCGATAGAGAGGAATACAGCCACGATTTTAAGTAGTGAGTGTTTTGTTTTCATAAAATTCTCCTTGATGAGGGTGAAAAATTTAAATTTAAAACAATTTTCGAAAAGAGATTATTCAAAATAAAAAGAAAAAACCATGACAAAGATCAGGATAAAAAGGAATTTTTGCCTAAACTTCTATCAGCATGTTTATTATTTGTGCAAATCGAGGAGACATCGATCTTTGCCATTCTGTGTATTCCCATAAAATTCACTGATTTTTTGCAAATCACTTACTGGTACAGAATTTGCTTATATCAAAAGCTGGGAAAACCATGCTTGAAAGACCTCTCATTCCTCTCCAACCGGGAGAACAATATCGTTTTCATTTCGACATGAGCAAATGCATTGGCTGCAAATGCTGTGAGGTCGCTTGTCACGAGCAGAATAATAATCCCGCCCTGGTGAAATGGAGAAAGGTGGGAGAAGTTGAAGGAGGCGAGTTTCCTTTCACGGCCCGGCTTCATATCTCCATGGCTTGCAATCATTGTGTAGAACCCTCTTGTTTAAAGGGTTGCCCGGTAGATGCCTATTATAAAGATCCCACAACGGGTGCAGTTCGAATGAGAGAAGACAGTTGTATCGGCTGTGGCTATTGCACCTGGAATTGTCCTTATGAAGCTCCCCAATTTAATTTTGAACGGAACATCGTTACCAAATGTGATTTTTGTCATAATCGCCTCGCAGAAGGCGATCTTCCGGCCTGTGTAGCTGCTTGTCCTTCAGATGCTTTGCAGATCGAACCCGTAAATCTTGAAGCGTGGAAGAACGATTACTCCTCTGCCAATGCGCCGGGTGTTCCGGAGGCTTCCATTACTTTATCCACCACACACATCACCGTGCCTGAAAATTTGCCGGTGGATTTGAATCGCATTGATGAATATCGGCTTCAACCCGAGAAACCCCATTACTCCCTCGTTTTGATGACGGTTCTGACTCAACTTTCGGTGGGAGGATTTCTGGCTCTTTTTCTCTCGGAATTTTTTTCTCGTTCCGCCCATCTTTCTCCCCTGCTTCAGGGATTCTTAAAAGTCGGGCCCATGGCCATGCTCCTCACGGCATTTATTGCCCTCTCCACTTCTGTGTTTCATTTGGGTCGACCTTTGTTTGCTTTTCGAGCGCTCAAAATGTGGAAACGCTCCTGGCTTTCGCGCGAAGTGCTGCTCTTTAGTTTGTTTGCAAATTCGGCAGCGATTTACAGTGTGCTTCACTGGAAAATTATTGCCATGCCTCCCTTCTTGATGCCTCTCCTGGGAATTTTTGTAATTCTCTTCGGAATCGGCGGCATTTATTCTTCGGCGAAAATTTATCAGGTCCCCGCTCGCCCTTCCTGGAACAATATGCGCACGCCGATCTCTTTTTTCTCAACAGCACTTCTTTTGGGCCCCTTGGCCACTCTTTTTATTTTTGCCTGGCAATCAAGTTTAACCTCGATTCCACTTTTGGAAAATGGCGGAGGCTTGATTGGTAAAATTTTAGTGGGGATTATCCTGGCTGCAGGGTTGTTTCAACTGGGTTCTATCTTGATCAAACTTTTTTATTTGTTAAGTCGTGAGGAACATGAACTTCGGGGCACCGCAAAACTTTTGACCCAAAAATTTCGTCATCTTTTTTTAACACGGATTGCTTTTTTACTCATCCCCGTGGTGGGGGTGCCTCTTGCTTTGTTGGGCTTATTAAACTCCAAAGAAGGAAGTCAAACGGTCTCGATTTGGATCGGTGCAATTTTGATCTTTGCCTTGATGGGAGAGCTTTTGGGGCGTTACCTTTTTTTTGTGAGTGTGGTTCCCAAAAATCGGCCAGGAGGATATTTTCAGTAGAGGATAACTGAAAAAAATTTTATGAAATCCCTTTTAAAATTTTTAGGTCTGGATACCACCAAAGAAAAATATCGTTATGGTCACGATCCCAAATTTGGTTATCTTTCCCAGGCCAAGATTCCCGAGAAATGGGTGCGTACGACTTGTGGTTATTGTTCGGTGGGTTGTGGAATGTATGTGGGCGTAAAAAATGGTCGTGCGGTGAGCGTGCAAGCTGATCCCGATCATCCAGTCAATCAAGGAGCCCTTTGTCCCAAGGGGCTTTCCGAGCATCACTCCATTCACGCCGAGGGAAGAGCTCTGCATCCCCTTCTGAAGATCAATGGAAAACTGCGACGCGTCTCCTGGGAAATGGCGCTCAATCATTTGGTAGGCCGATTTCTCACGATTCAGCGACGCTATGGCCCTCAGGCTTTGGGTGTTCTTTCCACGGGGCAATTAGTAACGGAAGAATTTTATACACTGGGGAAACTCATTCAGCTTGGATTTAAAACGACGAACTACGACGGAAATACGACCCTGTGCATGTCGAGTGCCGTCGCGGGTTATAAACGCTCGTTTGGAAGCGATGGCCCTCCGGGGGCTTATGAAGATTTACAATGTGCGGATCTCGTTTTTTTGATCGGTGCCAATATTGCGGATAATCATCCCATTCTTTGGGAGCATCTTAAAAAAAATAAAAATCGCACTTTGATCGTGGCAGATCCACGTCTTTCGAAGACTGCCATGATGGCGGATATTTATCTCCCCTTAAAACCCCGCAGCGATATTGCCCTGATCAACGGGATCATGCATTGTCTCATTCGGGATCAAAAAATAAATCGGGAATATATCAAAAACCATACGGCAGGTTTTGAAGAGTTGGAATTGTTCTTAAAAAAATTTACTCCCGAACACGTGTCTCAAGTGACAGGGCTTTCCACAGAACTTCTTGAAAAAGTGGCTTCGCTCTACGGCAATGCAAAAGCGGCCTTCATTGGCTGGACCATGGGCGTAAACCATAGCACTCAGGGAACAGAGACGGTGAATGCAATCAACACCTTGGCGCTTATTACCGGAAACATCGGGCGCCCAGGGGCTTCTCCTTTCTCGATCACCGGTCAGTGTAATGCCATGGGAACACGTGAGGCAGGCTTTACTTCCAGTTTGCCCGGTTACCGCAAATTTGAAAGTCTTTCAGATCGTGAGGAGATTGCGCGTTTGTGGGATTTGCCTGTGGAGCAAATCCCAAGTGCGCGGGGCCTTGCTTATCCGGATATTATTGAAGGCATCATCAAGGGAAGCATCAAAGGACTTTGGATTATCGCGACTAATCCCTTTGTGTCTTATCCCAATCAGGGTTTGCTCAAAGATGCAATTTCTCGTCTTGAATTCTTGGTAGTACAAGATGGTTTTCACCCGACTCCCACGACCGAAATTGCAGATCTTGTTTTGCCGGCGGCCATTTGGGGAGAAAAAGAAGGGACCTATACAAACTCCGAACGGCGTGTCTCCAAAGTGAACAAGGCTGTGGATCCCGTGGGCGAGGCCAAAAGTGATTTCGATATTTTTTTGGAAGTCGCCAAACAACTGGGTTGTTATGAAACTCTTTTCAAAGGTTGGAAAGAACCGAAGGACGCCTTTGAAGAATGGAGACTTATTTCCCAGGGAAGACTTTGTGATTATTCCCCAATCACTTATGAACAGCTAGACCGCGAGGGAGGCGTTCAATGGGGAGGAGCACGTCTTTACTCCGATGGAGTTTTTCAGACGGAAGATGGAAAGGCCAAGCTCTGGGCCATTGAATGTGAAGAGATGCCCGAAAAACCTAATTCTAATTTTCCCTTCCTTCTCAACACCGGCCGTACCGTAGAGCATTGGCATACACGCACCAAGACAGGTCGTATCGAGCTTTTGGAAAAAATTGCTCCCGAAGCCTGGGTGGAAATGAATCCCCTCGATGCTCGCAAACTGGCTCTCAAACAACATGAGACGGTGCGTGTGGTTTCTCAACGCGGAAGTATTGAAAAAATTGCGGTGAGGATTACTGCCATTGTTCCCCCGGGGCATCTTTTCATTCCCTTTCATTATATTGAGGCCTGCGCCAATAATCTGACCGTCGCCGAGTTTGATCCGATTTCAAGAGAACCCAATTATAAACAAAGTGCGGTGAAGGTGGAGAAGCTATGAATCCAAAATTAAAACTGGTCGTCATCGGTAACGGAATGGCCGGCGCTCGGGTGGTGGAAGAAATCCTCAAAAGAAAACCGGAGTTGTTTTCTATCACGATGTTCGGTGCAGAACCTTATGGAAATTATAATCGCATTCTTCTCTCGAATGTCCTCAACGGGACTCAAAAAGCGACCGAAATTTTCATGAATCCTCTTTCTTGGTACCGGGAAAATGGTATCACTCTTCATGCAGGGGTAAAAGCCGTCAAGATTGACCGCGAAAAAAAAGTGGTCGTGGGCATGCCCATGCTTCCAGGGGCTCGTCCTTATGACAGGGCTTCTTCCCGATTTCCGGATGATTCAAAAATAATGGAACCTTACGACCACGTGATTCTCGCCACCGGTTCCAGTCCTTTTATTCCCCTCATCCAGGGTTACGGAGCTCCCGGTACCTTTGCTTTTCGCACTTTAGACGACTGCACCCAAATTGAAGAATACGCCAAGAAATGTCAAAAAGTCGCAGTGATCGGCGGAGGGCTTTTGGGTCTGGAAGCTGCGAGAGGATTGTTGACACACGGGGTTCAAGTGACTGTCATCGAAGCCCTCCCCCAGCTGATGAAGGCTCAGCTGGATCCCGAAGGGGGGCGATTGCTTCAGTCGATGATGGAAGCCATGGGGATTCATGTGCTGTGTGAAAAACTTCCTGTAAAAATTGAAAGTGAAGAAGGACAGATCAAAAGAATTGTTTTCAAAGACGGCTCTTCTCTTGAAACCGACATGGTGGTCGTGAGTGCCGGGATCCGCCCCATTACTGACATTGCAGAGAATTCCGAACTCAAAATCCACCGGGGGATTTTAGTAAATGATCAAATGCAGACGAGCGATCCGAAAATTTTTGCCCTGGGAGAATGCGTCGAACATCGCGACCAACTCTATGGACTCGTAGATCCCATTTGGGAACAAGCCAAAGTATTGGCGGATATCCTCACGGACTTAAATCCCAAAGCCGCTTATACCGGATCAAAATTGGGAACAAAGCTGAAGGTGATGGGAGTAGATCTTGCGAGTCTGGGAGAAGTCGAAACGAGTTCTCCGACAGATGAAGTGGTGATTTACCGTGAACCTCAACGAGGGCTCTACAAAAAACTTATCATTCGAAAAAATAAATTGGTCGGCGCCATTCTCTTGGGAGAAACCGAGGCCTTTTCTGTTTTGTTTCAACTTTTTAAAGAAGAAAGTTCTATTCCCAGAAAAAGAGCAGAGCTTTTATTTGGCGCTTCTAATGTTCCTTCGCTCGTGAATGTAGGCGATCTCCCCGACGATGCCCAGGTTTGTAATTGCCATGGAATTTCCAAGGCTGTGATTCGGGAGGCCATTCAAACACAAGCATGTAAAAGTGTCGCACAAGTAGGCCAGTGTACCAAAGCAGGCAAGGGCTGTGGTTCCTGCAAGGGACTCATTGTACAACTCATTCAGGCATATGCAGGAGAAGTGGGTTATGACAGCAGTGAGCATTATTATGTTCCGGGGATTCCTTTGGAAAAATCCCAACTCATCGCGGCGATTAAAAAGAAAAATTTAAAATCGGTCAGTGAAGTGTTTCGGGAACTTGCCCAGGGAAAAGAAGATGCCGCCAGCAAAGCAGGACTGGCTTCGCTCTTAAGATCCATTTGGAATGAAGCTTACGAAGATGAGCGCGATGCCCGTTTTATCAACGATCGTGTACACGCCAATATTCAACGTGACGGAACTTTTTCTGTCGTCCCCCGGATTTATGGAGGAGTGACTTCCGCCGATGAACTCATTCGCATCGGAACCGTCGCCAAAAAATATCAGGTGCCGATGGTGAAGATTACGGGAGGTCAGCGGATTGATCTTTTGGGAGTGAAAAAAGAAGATCTCCCCCACATTTGGAAAGATTTGGGAATTCCCAGTGGTCACGCTTATACCAAGGCCGTGCGCACCGTGAAGAGCTGTGTGGGAACAGACTTCTGTCGTTATGGTCTGGGAGATGCGATCAAGCTCGCCCAGGAAATCGAATCCCAATTTCAGGGGATTGAATCTCCTCATAAAGTTAAAATGGCTGTCGCCGGTTGCCCCCGTAATTGTTCGGAGGCCTATGTAAAAGATGTTGGCGTGGTTGCGATAGAAGGAGGAAAGTGGGAAATCTATGTGGGCGGGGCTGCAGGGGCTACTGTGAGAAAAGCAGATCTGCTTTGTGTCGTGGAAAATCATGAAGAAGCATTAAAATACGTGGGAAGATTTATTCAATATTATCGTGAACACGCCAAATACATGGAAAGAACTTACGGTTTTTTAGAACGCATCGGCATCGACCGATTAAAAAGTATCTTGATTGATAATGAATTGGGGCTCTCTGATCTGCTTGATGCCGAAATCCAGAAGGCGATCAAAAGTTATCAAGATCCCTGGAAAGAAGCAGAGCTCCCGGCATATCCTTCGCAGTTTGAAGGTCCCGAACTTGTTCAAATTTTAGATGAGGTGAATAACAATGGATAAAAAAAACAAAGACAATCTGAAAGAGCTTCAAAAAGTGTCTCTTGGGCCCCTTGAAAAAATTCCCGTAGGACAAGGCTTTTGTTTTATTGTGGCAAACCAGGAAATTGCTGTTTTTCGGCCCAGGTGCGGAGGAATTTTTGCCATTCAGAATCGTTGCCCGCATCGGAATGCCCCGCTGGCAGATGGCCTTGTCGATGATCGTTCAGTCATTTGCCCCTACCATGGGCACAAGTTTAATTTGCATACCGGAGTAGGAAGTGAGCAAGGCGAGCAAGTGAAGGCTTACCCGGTGCAAGAAGAAAATGGAGAAATTATTTTGGAAATCAAATCATGATACTCCAAGACCTTTACCATCGGGAAATGACTTATCTTCGCTTGTCGGTGACCGATCGTTGCCAATTTCGTTGTCTTTACTGTTTGCCGGTGGAAGGGATCTCTTCTCTTCCAAAAGCAGAATACTTAAACGCAGATGAAATGGAGAGACTCGTGCGGGCAGTGGCCCAGATGGGAGTCTGGCGTCTGCGGCTCACGGGAGGAGAACCCTTGCTGCGTAAAGACATCGTCTCGCTCATTGCCCGTTTTTCAACAATTCCAGGGATTCGTGACCTGGCCCTCAGCACTAATGGAGAGCATTTGCCAGAGGTGGTCTCGGATCTTAAACAAGCAGGGCTTAAGCGCATCAATATTAGTTTGGATAGCCTAAACCCCAGCCGTTTTCGCGAACTCACCCAGTCGAATTCCTTTGATCAGGTCTGGAAAGGCATTGAGCAATCTTTAAAGGTGGGGCTTCAAGTCAAAATCAATGTGGTGCTTTTCCCCGGACTTTCTTCAAAAGAAATAGAGGACTTTGCCAAACTGGCCTTTCATCATCCCCTGGAAATTCGTTTTATCGAATTCATGCCCTTGTGCGGCACGGCTTGGAAACCGGAACTCGTCTTGCCCGCAGAGAGCGTTCGTTCGCGGATTGCAAGCCAATATGCTTTGCGACCTCTTTTTCGGGGGACTGAGGTCGCCCAAAGTTACGCGCTTGAGGGTGGAAAAGGCCGGGTGGGTTTTATCGCCTCCATGACCGAGCCTTTTTGTTCCACTTGTTCTCGCATTCGAGTGAGTGCGACGGGAAAAATCCGCCTCTGTCTTTTTTCAAAGTTGGAATACAATCTTCTGCCCACCTTAAGACGTGGCGCTGCTTTGGAGGAAATCCAGCAAGAAATTCAGAAAGCAGTTTTTAAAAAACCTGCCAGCCATCCTTGGGTCACTCCTGGGACTTCGCAAGCTCCAGAAGAAAATGGAATGATTCGAAGTATTGGAGGATAAATTTTTCTATGAGAAATAGGACCCAAAAAACTGTCCTACCCTCCTCCTGTGTAGGCATTATTCTGGCGGGCGGCAAAAGTCGGCGCTTTGGAAGCCCCAAGGCCTGGGCCCGCCTTGAAGACACAAGTTTTGTGGAACGTCTTTACCATCTTTTGAATCAAATTTTTAAAAAAACTCATGTGGTACTTCACGAACCTTCCGAATCCTTTGCTGCCTTGAATCCCTTGCTAGATCTCTATCCGGAGGGAGGGCCTTTGAATGGAATTTATTCGGCACTGGTGGCCACTCAGGCTCCCGCTATTTTTGTATGTGCCTGTGATCTTCCACTGATTCGAAAACAGGACATCGAATACCTGTTAGAGCGGTGGGATCCCAATTTGCCGGCACTCACCTATCGCCATGGAAAATATTGGGAGCCTCTTTGTGGTTTTTACAATCAAAAGTTGGCGCGCGTCATCCCCAAATTTTTAGAATCGGGCCACTATCGCCTGCAAGATTTTCTCACCCAAGTGGGCGCAGTGGGGGTGGAGTATCCTTTTCAGGATTCCCTCACAAACATCAACACCCCAGAGGATTATAAAAAGCTTAAACAAAAAAAATTATTCTTGTAACGGGTCAGTTCCTGGAGGATTTATGAATCTCAAAAACTTTGCAAAGTCAGGCCATCCCGCAACGCTTATTGGGGCCTTTCTTTATTTTGATGTCAGTTTCATGATTTGGGTACTGGTGGGAGCCCTGGGGGCCTTCATTGCCAAAGACTTTGGCTTAAGCCCTACAGCCAAGGGTTTGGTCGTGGCCATTCCCATTTTGGGAGGATCTCTCCTAAGACTTCCCATGGGAATTATGGCGGATCATATCGGATCCAAGCGCACTGCAATCTTGGGAATGTGCCTTACGGCCATTCCACTTTTGTTGGCGTGGATGGCAGGAGAAACCCTCCCTCAAATTTATCTGATTGGATTTTTCTTGGGCGTAGCGGGTGCGAGTTTTGCGGTGGCACTTCCCATGGCTTCCAGATGGTATCCTCCCCAACATCAAGGCTTGGCCATGGGCATCGCGGGAGCTGGAAACAGCGGAACGGTACTCGCTGCTTTTTTTGCACCCCGACTGGCTGAAGCTTATGGTTGGCATGCTGTCTTTGGATTTGCTCTCATCCCACTTTTCCTGGTGATGATTTACTTTACCCTTTTTGCAAAGGATAGCCCCAGTCATCCTCCTTCTATTCCTTTGTTGCGCTATTTTCTTCCCTTAAAAGAAGCAGATGCTGTTTTGTTCTGCTTTTTTTACATGATCACCTTCGGAGGATTTGTAGGACTGGCCAGCTTTTTACCGATCTTCTTCAACGACCAATATTCTGTTTCACGCATCATGGCAGGTAACCTGACAGCTCTCTGTGTTTTTGCAGGAAGCTTTTGCCGTCCTCTCGGAGGTTATCTCTCTGACCGTATGGGAGGAATTCGCACTCTTTCTTTTCTTTATGGAGGGGTAGGTGTTTGTCTGCTTCTGGCTGCTACCCTCCCTTCTTTGATTTTCATGGTCCCCTTGCTGTTTATCACGATGCTTCTTTTGGGAATGGGCAACGGATCTATTTTTCAGTTGGTTCCCCAGCGTTTCCCCCGGGAAATCGGTACCATTACCGGGCTTGTGGGCACCTTCGGAGGTTTTGGAGGTTTCTTACTTCCACTGGCCTTGGGAGGACTCAAAGACCGTTGGGGAAGTTATGGCGCGGGTTTTCTCATTTTTGCCTTGGGAACTCTTGCAGGACTTTTAGTGCTACGAGGGGTGCAAGCAGGATGGCGAAGCAGATGGAATCAGGTGGAAGGAGCAATTCTGTAAAAAAGTCTTTCAGTAAAATTGGATTACAAAGGATAGATTGCAAACTTTGTAATCTTTTATTTACAAATCTTCCATCTATTGATAACTTGAAATCAGATTCTTTGTTGGGTGAACGTCGGCTTCATGCCGTGTGTTCGAGAAATCGAACCTAGCCCTCCAAAGAATTTTTTATTTTTAGGGCGGTCAGCGGATTTCTTCTATCGTAATAGATTCCATAATCCTTTTCGCGTTTGTCATCTAAATCAATAATCCTTTCAAACTTATCCTGCACAAAAAAGAAAAACCTTTCTTCGTGTTTTTCATAAAGCCTTTGTAAGGCCCACAGAAAGTAATCGATGACTTGAAGCCCTGGTTCGTTAGAGGGGTATTGTGAAATCACTTCATGACCAGATGTCACTATTTTTCCTTTCGTCTTTTCAAAGTTCTGTTTAGCTTTGAGCAAAGCCTGAGTAAGGGCTTCATTGCGAAGTGATTTTCCCCTTCTGGCAAATACAATATGATTCATGGGAGAACTATGTAGGCGGTCTTTAAAAAGACGCTTTACGCAGGCATCATAAACTTTATTTTCGTCATAACGCCACGTGGGGTCTAGCTGATTATTTTTTCGGACAGATTCCACTAAGAACGATTTTCTTCTTACAATGGCATAAATTTTTACTGGCAAAGATTTTAAAAGTTTAAATACCTGCATTTTTACTTCAGAACAGTCATCCTTTGCATGAAAAGCTATTTTTGTTTTTTGGATGGAAGGAATCGGTTGTAGATAAGAATCGCTGAGGACTTCAGCTCTGAGAGCCTCTAATGTTTTTCTTACTTCATGTGGTATTTCAATTTGAGCGATGCCAAGAATAAAATAATTGGAACAACCTTCACTCCCAATGATCACTCTGCCTTTTTTATTAAAGAGGGTGAGATCCCCTGCTTCGTCTACGAAATAGTGTCTTTCAGTCTCAGTTTTCATAGTCCATTATGAATCCGGTGAAATCAATTGGATCCTTCACGGAGTTTACCCTGAGTACCTTCGAAGGGTTCAGGATGACATCCATTAGAAAGCGAGTAGAGGTGCCCCTAATAAATAAAGGGCTCACAGAAATCCTGAAAGCCCTTTATTTACAAGTGCCCGGGACCGGAATCGAACCGGTACACCCCTTTCGGAAGTTCAGGATTTTAAGTCCTGTGCGTCTACCAATTCCGCCACCCGGGCGGCCGCCGTAGGCGGTCTCTATTCTCGAGACAAGGCTCGGGTGGGAATTGAACCCACGTATAAAGGTTTTGCAGACCTCTGCCTTACCACTTGGCTACCGAGCCAGATTATTCGCTCAGACCGGCAAAGCCGGATCTTCGCTAAAGTCAGGGGGAGATCTTCTCCCCCTGACTACCCCCATCCTTTTTTAGATGTCTATTTCTTGAATTCTTTTAGAAAGCAAGATAGGGGGTTTTCTCAATACTTTAGTCGACAAGGAAGTGTCAATTGAAACACCCACTCAAAGAAATCATCAGCGCGGATCAAATTCAAAAAAGAGTCAAAGAACTTGCCGTAGAAATTTCAAAAGATTTTCGGGGCAAAAATCTCACCTTGATTGGAGTGCTTGAGGGAGCTTCCCGATTTATGAAGGATCTGATCCGAGAAATTCAAATCCCCCATCGCTGTGATTTTATCAAAATGAAAAGTTATGATGAGAATGGAAAAAGTGGCCGTTTGCATCTGGAAAAAGATGTTTCTCATTCTTTAGAAAAACAACATGTTTTATTGGTGGAAGACATTTTGGATTCTGGCAAAACTCTGCGGTTTCTTTTTTCTCACCTTGATAAAAAAAATCCTGAAAGTTTGAGTGTTTGTTGTTTGTTAGACAAAGGTTTTGACCCACAACTTTCTTCTCAAATCAAATATTCAGGCTTTAAAGCTCCGGCCGGTTACTTGGTAGGTTATGGATTAGATTTGGATGGGCTTTATCGTGAGCTTCCTTATATTGCAGAAACTCATCTCCAGATTACTTCGTAAAAAAATCATCAATGGAATGGCCCGCTTTTTTAAACCCCTTGCCGGCTTTCTTGCCCCCTTTTTCAATCCCTTTGCCGGCTTTTTTAAAGCCATGCTCCATATCATGACCTGCTGATTCAAACTTTCCCTCTTTTTGTTTGGAGTCAGGTTTTGATTCTGCCGGCTTGGGAGCATCTTCCGCAAAAGAAGAAATAGAAAAGGATAAAAAGAGAAATGAGAAAATTAAAAAAATCCGGATACTATTTTTTTTCATAAGATGAAATTCTTTAAGCATAATTAAAACTTGCTGTCAAAAAATTCTCAAAAATAAACTTGATCTCCCACTCAATTTTCTCGATACCTTGAGGGTGAGATCTTGAAATTATCTTTTTTAAACAAAGAGGTGCCCTGTGAATGAAAAACCATTTTTAACAGATATTCAAACCCTTCGAAATCGTGCACGGCAACATCTTGAAAATGGGGCTGTCACCGAAAGCTACAAAGCAGACCGAAAAAAAATTCTGCAACTTTTAAACGAAGCTTTAGCGACTGAAATTGTGTGTGTACTGCGCTATAAACGCCATTACTTTATGGCCTCCGGCATTGAGGCTCCCCAGGCGGCTGCAGAATTTTTACAACATGCAAATGAAGAGCAAACTCATGCCGATCAAATTGCGGCGCGCATTGTACAATTGGGAGGAGAACCCAATTTTTCTCCGGAAGGCCTGCTCACTCGCAGCCATGCTGAATATGTAGAGGGAAAAAACCTGAAAGAAATGATCAAAGAAGATCTCGTGGCGGAACGAATCGCAATTGAAAGCTATTCTGAAATGATCCGTTTTATGGGAAATGATGATCCTACCACCCGAAGAATGTTGGAATCCATTTTGGCAATGGAAGAAGAACACGCAGATGATCTCGCGGACCTTTTGAAAAAGATGTAGGGCGCCTCTGTCAATAAACTGCTGTTTTCAAACTGCTGCCATCGCCTTTTTTTCTGTGGGGATTCGAACAAATACCAATAATAAAAAATTCAGCAGGCTGGTCACAAGCGCTGTTCTCCACGCATTAAAGAGGAGGGGGAAACAAGCCAGTTCTATACTTGCCGCCAAATAGGCAGGATGAGAGAAAAAACGATAAGGGCCAGAACATATTCTTTTTTGATGGGGAATAACGATCACTCGCGTGGTCCATAAGTTTCCCAAACTTTTTATGGACCAAACTCTTAAGCCCTGGGCAAAAATTAAAAAGAGGATCTCTGGAACCCAAAAAGTATTAAGAGAAATCCCCTTCCAATAAACTTCGCTGATCCACGAAATCAGCCAAGCCGTGTGAAGAAGAAAAAAAAGGGGGTAATGCCCTTTTCCAAATTCTTTTCCCCCTTGTTCAAAAAGAAAGCGGGTGTGTCGTGCAGAAATGCGCAACTCGATCAGGCGTTGCAAGGCGATAAAGCCTACTGAGAGCCATAAAAATTTTACCATCGAAACAAAACCTGTTCTGCACTAAAGCCGGGCCCAAAAGCAGACATCATTCCAAAAGAATTGGAAGGCGCCTGATGTTTCAAAAACCGTTCTAAAATAAAAAGTACCGTGGCACTCGACATGTTTCCGTAATCGCGAAGGATTTCATAAGAAAATTTCAAATTTTCTTTCGTGAGCTTTAAACTTTCTTCGTAAGCCTTCAGAACTTTTGCCCCACCGGGATGCAATACATGATATTTCAATTGAGAAGAAGACAAGGAGTGCTGCTCACAGGTTTCATCGATAATTTTTCGAATCTGTTTTTCAACGAGAGAAGGAATTTCAGGAGAGATTCTCAACTTGAAACCCGTTTCAATCAAATCCCAACCCATGATGTATTCTGTTTCATCAAACAGGGTACTGTAAGAGCCCAAGATTTCAGGGCCCTCTCCTCCCCTTTTTAAAACCACCGCGCTTGCCCCATCCCCAAAAAGAGAAGTCCCGATGATATTTGCTTTTGAAAGATCATCTTTTTGAAAAGTGAGACTGCATAATTCAACGGCAATGAGTAAAACTGCTTTTGTGTTTTGCGGAACCAGTTCAGAAGCCCTTGCCAAAGCGGAGACCCCGCCTGCACAACCCAAGCCCCACACGGGAATGCGATGAGTATGGCGCGAGAGATCCAGTTTTTGAATGAGTTTTGCATCCAGACTCGGAGTAGAAATGCCCGTGGTTGAAACAAATAAGAGTGTTTCAATTTCAGAAGGATGCACACGAGCTTTTTCCAAAGCCTCTCGCCCTGCAGCCTCGGCAAGTTTCAAAGCCACCTCTTCATAAACCGCATTCGTTTCACAAAAACGATGGGGACGAGACAACCATTCGAGAGGCTGGGAAAGATAACGGGTTTGAATCAGGGTGTTGTCATAAACAGAAAGAATATTTTCCAAATCTTCCACCTGGTCCTGAAACAAGCCTTGCATAAATTTTTTAATATCGCTCTGACTGAATTTGAAGGAAGGGAGGGCCGTGCCTATCGAATGAATTAGAGCTCGTTGCATTCGAATGCCTTAACATTCTTTTTTCCGGAAAGGAATATCTCTCATTATCATTTACACTACTGTCCCAACGTTGATCTAGCGATCAAAGTCAGGGTTTGATTTTTAAAGGTTTTTTTGTCATTTATGAACCAAATCAATTTGAAATCGATTTTAGTTGAGCGTCAAGATTCGACCCATGAATACAGGTCGAACTAT